>Ga0209404_10000001_pt1 | contig 576479 bp, 507 predicted proteins | sample TroAtlMetagenome_2_FD_187447 | JGI IMG/M metagenome (GOLD analysis project Ga0209404, IMG submission 187447) | Marine eukaryotic phytoplankton communities from Atlantic Ocean - Tropical Atlantic ANT8 Metagenome (SPAdes) (version 2) | ecosystem: Environmental > Aquatic > Marine > Oceanic...
CTCGACCATGGACAGTTAATCGGGCATTTTTGTGGTTGTTCATTCGGGGCTCCGGGGGCTTGTTGTTTCGCACCTCCAATCTGCCGGGTATGTCCCGAATGAACAACCTACTGAAAGATCACACCTACTCCAGGCTGTAATCAATATTGGTGACCACGCGAATGCGCTTGGTTTCCGGCGTAAACGGGTCGACGTCCTCGATCGAGAAATAGCCTTGAGACGCGCGCCGGATGCTCCCCACCTCGGCACCGGCATCGCGGGCGAACTGATCCGCTGCCGCACGTGCATCCCGGGTAGCGTCAGCGATCATGTCCGGCTTGATGCTATCGAGTTGCGTGAACAGAAAGCTCGGCTGAAATTCATAGCTCTGCGTCAGGGCTACGCCAGATTTGACCAGCTCGCCAACCGACTGCATGCCCTGCTTGACGCTTTCCACATCCTCGGTACGCACCAGCACCGTCACCTCGGCGCGATAACGGTCGGGCGGTAAAGTATTGCCATAGGCATTGGCGTGCTGATCCGTAATCTTGGGTACCGATAGCTGGATCTCAGGCTCCTTGAACCCCTTGAGCAGCAGAAAAGAACGCACCAGACCCTGTTGAGTGTCTATGTCATCCTGCAACTGGTCTAGACTGTTGCCAGTAAGGGTAAAATTGACCGGCCAAAGCGCCAGATCTGCCGGCACTTCGCGCTCCGCCAGTCCTTTGACGCTTACCACACGGTCAGCGCCACGAAACTGCAGCAGTCCGGTTTTCAGACTGATAGCCATGAAAGCCAGCGATAACGCGATCAACGCAGCGGCCAGGATAGAGCCCCAGGCAATACGAGAAGCAGACGGCATAGGTACCTCCATAAAAACAAAATCGGACCCGGCAACAAAGGACGGACATTTGACACCAGGCATTTAACTTACGGGCGTTCCCCCTTAGAATAGCGCCCCGCTGCCATCGCCCGAACTTTCTTTGCTGTACCTCCATCACAATTCAAGGAGCAAAAGTGGATCTCGCGACACTTATTGGCCTTATCGGCGCTATCGGCATCATTGCCGCCTCCATCCTTCTGGGGACCGGCGCACAAGTCTTTTTCAACGTTCCCTCATTGCTGATTGTGGTCTGCGGCAGTCTTTTCGTGGTGCTGGCAAAATTCAACGTGGGCCAGTTCATCGGCGCCATCAAGGTCGCTGGCCGCGCATTCCGCTTCAAACTGCCGGATGTGGAAGAAAGCATTACCGAACTGATCGATCTGGCCACCGTGTCGCGCAAACAGGGATTGCTGGCTCTTGAGGACAAGGAAATTTCTGCGGACTTTCTGAAGAGCGGCATCCAACTGCTGATCGACGGCCATCCGCAGGAAACCGTCAAGGCCATCCTGGAAAAGGAACGTCTGCTCACCCTGGACCGTAACCGTTGGGGCGCCAAGGTATTTACTGCGCTGGGCGACGTGGGCCCCGCGATGGGCATGATTGGTACGCTGATTGGCCTGGTGCAGATGCTCTCCAATATGGAAGACCCAAAATCCATTGGCCCGGCCATGGCGGTCGCACTGCTGACGACCCTCTACGGCGCGATGCTGGCGACCATGATCTGTATTCCAATTGCCGACAAGCTGACCCTGCGCATGACCGAAGAGGCGCGCATGCAAGAGCTGTGGATTGACGCCATTCTGGCCATCCAGGAAGGCACCAACCCGCGAGTCATAGAGCAGCTGCTGAGCAGTTACCTGCCACGCGGCAAAGTCGCCAAGGCTGGCGGCGAAGCGGAAGACGCCTGATGGACGGTGAAGACGACAAGCCCGGTATCCCGGCGTGGGTCATGACCTTCGCCGACCTGATGTCGCTGCTGATGTGCTTCTTTGTGCTGCTGTTATCCTTTTCTGAAATTGACGCACAGAAGTTCAAACAGATAGCCGGTGAGTTATCCAAAGCCTTTGGGGTGCAACGTGACATACCCGCGCTGGACATCCCCATGGGTACCAGCCCGATTTTCGACAACTTTTCGCCGGGCAAACCCGAGCCGACACCGGTCGATAGCGTGCGTCAGCAAACCACTGAAGAAGCGCCGCAACTGGAAACCCTGAAAGCGGAAATGGAAGGCAAGCTGCAAGAACAGGTGGCAGAAACCACCGAGAAGCAGGTCGATACCAGCGTCGAGGCACTGCGTGACGTACTGGAAAACGAACTGCAGGAAGGTCGCATTCAGCTGGAACACGACCGCAAGCGCATCGTCATCCGCGTGGAGGAAAAAGGCTCCTTCCCCTCTGGCTCGGCCGACATGACCGCCGACTTTGAGGATATGCTCGACAAGATCGCCGACGTCATTGCGCGCCTGCCCGGCGAGATCACTATTGAAGGCCATACCGACGACATACCGATTAGCACCTATCGCTTTCAGTCGAACTGGGACCTCTCCGCTGCCCGGGCCTCGTCGGTGGCCAACGCGCTCTTGATCGGCGACGCGGTACAGCCGGAACGTCTCAAGGTGCAGGGTTACGCCGAAACCCGTCCACGCGCGGACAACGATTCAGCGGAAAACCGGGCATTGAATCGCCGGGTGGAAATCATTATTGACCTGTCAGGTTCGATCGAAGAATACGAAGCGCAGCTGCGCCGCCTGATGGAAGAGGATTTGGGCGATCTGATCAAGGATCTGGAGCTGCAGGACAGCCCGAGCCTCACGCAGCCGCCCGCCGAGCAACCCTGAGCCTACTTCTTCAGATCGTCCGGAATAGGCGGCTCGGGCATGGGGCCAGGGCGCTTGCCCTGCCCCGCTCGATACTGCCGCAGCTGGAAGACATACGCCAGCACTTGGGCGACCGCCAGATACAGGCCCGCCGGAATCTCCTGATCCAGCTCGGTGCTGTAATACACCGCCCGCGCCAGTGGTGGCGACTCCAGCACCACCACCTCATTTTCATTGGCCACTTCACGGATCTTCTGCGCGATAAAGTCCGCCCCTTTGGCCAGCACCACGGGCGCCCCTCGGTTTAGCGGGTCATACTTCAGCGCCACGGCAAAGTGCGTCGGGTTGGTAATCACCACGTCGGCCTGCGGCACCTTCTCCATCATCCTCCGTTCGGCCATCTCGCGCTGCATCTGGCGAATCTTCGATTTGACCTCGGGTTTGCCTTCGGAGTCCTTGTACTCGTCACGCACTTCCTGCTTGGTCATCATCAGCTTCTGCTTGTTGTCCCAGAGCTGAAAAGGCACATCCACGGCGGCAATCAGAATCAGCGACGCCGACAGAATCAGCAACGCACTCGCCAGCGCCCAGGCGCAATGCACAATAGCCTGCTCCAGCGGCTCTTGGCCCATGGTCAGAAAGTCGTCGGTACGCAGGTGCAGCACCAGCAAGGCCACGCTCAGCACCACCAGAAACTTGCCCAGTGCCTTCAGCAGCTCAACCAACGCCTTCAGCGAAAACATGCGCTTGAGCCCCGACAACGGGTTCATGCGCTCGAACTTGGGTGCCAGCGACGAAGCACTGAACAGCCAGCCGCCGAGCATAATCGGGCCAACGATAGAGGCGACCAGCAGGAACCCGAACAGCGGCGCCAGCACCATCAAGCCTTCCTTCACGGAGGCAAACAGGTGCAAGGCCATGGCGTCGGTACCGAACAGCGCCTCGCGCTCGAAGGAAAAATTGAACACCATGATGTCCATCAGCTTGCGCACCATGGCAGGCCCCAACATCAGCAACGCCACCGCCGCCACCATCACCACCGCCAGCGTGTTCAGCTCCTTGGAGCGCGCGACCTGCCCCTTGTCACGCGACTCCTTGAGCCGTTTCGCCGTGGGCTCTTCGGTTTTTTCCTGACCGCTCTCGGAGTCTGCCATCAGCCAGCCCTCACCAGTGCGCGAAGCCAGACCAGGGCATTGGCAGCCAGCTCCTGGTACTGCCCCAGCACATTACTCAGCAGCACCCAGAGAATGAACAGACCAAACACCAGGGTCAGCGGAAAACCAATGGAAAAGATGTTCAGCTGCGGCGCTGCGCGCATCATCACACCAAACGACAGGTTGACGATCAGCAGGGCCGTAATGGCCGGCAAGCCGATCAGGATGGCCGACGCCATGACCCACGAGAATCGGTAGACCAGCGCCTCGAAATCGGTCACCGCCAGGGTTTCCCCAATCGGCAGGGTAGTAAAGCTCTCAACCAGCACCTCGATCACCACCAGGTGGCCGTTCATCGCGAGAAACAACAGCGTCACCAGCATGGTGAAAACCTGTGCGACCACGGCAACGGAGATCCCCATACTGGGGTCGTTCATGGAAGCGAACCCAAGCCCCATCTGCATGGCCACGATCTGCCCGGCCAGCACGTGAACCTGAAATAACAGCTGTAGGGAGAAGCCCATGGCCGCGCCAATCAGTATCTGCTCGGCGATGATCACCCAGGTACTCAGTGACAGCGCATCCAGGGTTGGCACTTCCGGAATCTGCGGCGCGACCAGCAGGGTCAGTGCCAGCGCAAAGTACAGGCGTATGCGCGTCGGCACCAGTTGGGTACCGAATACCGGCATGGTCATCAGCACGCTGGCGATGCGAAACAACACCCACAGGTAACTGGCCACCCAGCGGCTGAGCTCGGCGCTGGACAGCTCCAGCATCAGCCGATCAGCCCGGGAATACTGCGATACAGAGTATCGGTGAACTCGATCAACTGGGTAGTCAACCAGGGCCCCAGCCAAATCAGGGTCAGAAAGGTGACCAACAAACGCGGCAGAAAACTCAGGGTTTGCTCGTTGATCTGGGTAGCGGCCTGGAACATGGCGACCACCAGGCCGATCAGCAGACTGGGCATGACCACCACGGCCACCATGATGCCGGTCAGCCAGAGCGCCTGGCGAAACAGATCAACCGCTACTTCCGGCGTCATCGCAGTTCTCCTAGCTCACCGCAAAACTGGCGGCCAGGGTGCCGATAATCAGCGCCCAGCCATCCACCAGTACGAAGAGCATGATCTTGAATGGCAATGAAATGATCAGCGGCGAGAGCATCATCATACCCATGGCCATGAGCACGCTGGCCACCACCAGGTCGATCACCAGAAAGGGAATGAAGATCATGAAGCCGATCTGGAAAGCCGTTTTCAGCTCCGAGGTCACAAAGGCTGGCACCAGAATATGGAACGGCACCTCGTCCGGACTGGCCAAATCGGTCCGCTTGGCCAAGCGCACGAACAGCTCAAGGTCAGTCTCACGGGTCTGCGCCAGCATGAACTCGCGCATCGGTACGCTGGCGACCTGGATGGCTTCCTGTGCCTGCATCTGTTCGTTGATATAGGGCTGCAATGCCGACTCGTTGATGCGATCAAATACCGGCGCCATGATGAACAGGGTCAGAAACAGCGCCAGACCCACCATGATCTGGCTCGACGGCGTCTGCTGCAGACCCAGCGCCTGACGCAGAATGGCGAACACGATGATGATCCGGGTAAAACTGGTCATCATCATCACAAAGGCCGGGATGAAGGTCAGCGCCGACATCAGCAGCAGCACCTGCAAGCTGACCGAGTAGGTCTGCTCGCCGTCGGCGTCGGTGCTCAGGGTCACCGCCGGCAGGCTCAGCGGGTCTGCAGCGGTCTGCGCCCACACGGAGGGAGCGGCCACTAACAAGAGTAGCCAGATCCAGCGCATCATGAATCGGCTCCCCGTTTCAGCATCGCCTGCAACTTGCGTGCAAAATCACTGTTGCCAGCCGCTGCCGCAGACAGGTCGGCAACCGGCTGTTCGAATACGTGCAGGGTGTTGATCCGCCCGGGTGAGGTGCCCAGCAGCATTTGCGTGCCGCCTACATCTACCAGCAGCAGACGGTCACGTGGTCCTAGCGGCAGACTGCTGACCAGTTTGATGTGCTGACCACCCTGCGGCGCCAATGGCCCGACACGACGCATCAGGTAACCCAGCCCAAAAATCAGCCCTACCACGACCGCCAGGCCCAGCCCCAGTTGCAGCAACTGGCCAAGCAGCGAGCCACTGGAGGCCGCACCCACAGCGACCACCGCCGGCTCTTGTGCCGCGCGGACCATTCCCGGCGCCAGGAGCAATAGCAACAGAGCCCGCAGCATCGCGAGGCTCACCGCAACTTCTTGATGCGTTCAGTGGGACTGATGACATCCGTCAGGCGAATGCCGAATTTTTCGTTCACCACCACCACTTCGCCATGGGCAATCAGCGTGCCGTTAACCTTGACGTCCAGCGGCTCACCGGCCAGACGGTCCAGCTCGACTACCGACCCCTGGTTCAGCTGCAGCAGGTTACGGATGGTGATATCGGTATTGCCCACTTCCATCGAAATGGTGACCGGAATATCCAGAATCACATCCAGGTTAGGACTGTCACCCGGATCAAAGCTGTCCTCGCCGCCCTTGGCTGGCGCATTGAACTCTTCCATCGGCATACGCGGCTGCGCATCGCTCTGCGCCAACATCGCATCGATATCGTCCTGACTGGCATCCCCCGCCTCGTCCAGCGCGGCCGCCCATTCGTCCGCCAGCGCCTGCTCCTCAGGAGTGACTTCGTCCGGGTTCTTGTCATCAGCCATCGTGCTGTTCCTCTGTTATTGATATGAGTAGGTTGCTGATGTGCGCTTAACGCGGCCGGGTCAGCGGACCCAGAATCTGCAGTGCCAGGTTGCCTTTTACTGAACCCAACTTGGCCTTGAACGTCGGTACGCCATTGGCACAGAGCACCATGTGCTCGGGCAGCTCGACTGGAATCACATCGCCCGGCTGCATGCTTAGCAGGTCATTGAGCTTGAGCTGGCTTTTCACCACGGTCGCGGTCAGCGGCACCTTGACGCCGGTAATCTCTTCCCGCAACGCCCGAACCCAGCGCTCGTCATGCTCGTCAACATCCGACTGCACACCCGAGTCCAGTACCTCACGCAGCGGTTCGATCATCGAATAAGGGAAGGTCACATGCAGGTCGCCACCACCGCCATCCAGCTCGATGTGGAAGGTCGACACCACCACCACTTCGCTGGGGCTGACGATGTTCGCCAGCGCCGGGTTTACCTCGGAGTTGACGTACTCGAACTGCACATCATGCACCGCCTGCCAGGCTTCCTTCAGGTCCACAAAGGCCTGATCCAGCACCATGCGCACTACGCGCAACTCGGTGGGGGTAAATTCCCGGCCCTCGATCTTGGCGTGACGGCCATCACCACCAAAGAAGTTGTCGACCAGCTTGAACACCAGTTTGGCATCCAGAATGAACAGCGCCGTGCCACGCAGCGGCTTCATCTTTACCAGGTTCAGACTGGTCGGTACGTAGAGGGAATGGACGTACTCGCCAAACTTCATGACCTGCACACCGCCGACGGCGACGTCGGCCGAGCGGCGCATGAGGTTGAACATGCTGATACGGGTATAGCGAGCGAAGCGCTCGTTGATCATCTCCAGCGTGGGCATGCGCCCACGCACAATCCGATCCTGGCTGGTCAGATCGTAGCTTTTGATCGACCCCGGCTCGCTTTCCAGGTCGGTATCGATGGCACCGTCGTCTACCCCGTGCAACAGGGCATCGATTTCATCCTGGGACAGCAGATCCTGTACGGCCATGAAAGCTTCCTATTGCAGAACCATATTGGTAAAAAGCACCGACTCGATTACCGGGTCGCCCACTTCCTTTTCCAGCAGCGCCTTGACCGCCAAACTGGCCTTCTCGCGCAGCGCTTCCTTGCCTTCCGGACTCATCAGGGTGGCAAACTCTTCGCTGCCAAACAGCATCACCAACTGATTGCGGATCAGCGGCAGGTGCTGATTGAGCTTGGCCATGCCTTCCGCGTTACGCCCCATCAGCACAACGCTGACCTGCATGTAACGCTGCCGACCGCTGTCGGTGTAGTTGACCACAAAGGGCGGTTCCAGCGCCTGATACAGCGCTACCTGCTTGACCGGCTCGGCGGGCTCCTGCTCAGCGGCCTCTTCGTCATCACCCGACAACAGGTAGTAGGCTACGCCGCCCGCTGACAGCAACAGCGCCAGCAGCCCTATACCGATCAATATGAAAAGTTTCTTGCGACTCTTGGCAGGTTTTTCCTGCCCGTCTTCTGCCGCGGCCTTATCTGCTTGTTTCGCCATGACAATATTCCGTCACTCCAGCGGGATTTTCCCTGTTTCCAGGGCTGATGCATCGAGCGTGCCAGCTCGTGCCTGCCTATACCGGTTATTCGCAGAATAGCGCAGGCCTCGGGCCTGCGCTCGGCTGCCAGGGCCGGTTCGGCATAGGATAAAGGGAAAGCGGGTAAATGTCTTTGCCAGGCCACCGGCTATCGGCGGCCTGGCAAGCGCCAGGAAGAGCAATCAGCATAGGCCCGACAGTGCGAGCCTGGGAGGTCAGGCGTAGTAATCCACCAGCCTGTTATTGGCCACGATACTTTGCGCCGCAGCCATTGGCAGCTCGTCTTCACCGCCCACCTGGGCTGAGCCGCCCAGCGAGCTGCCACCACGGCCGTTGCCGTCACCACCGGCAAAGCTGCTGCGAGCCTCGCTACCGGACTGCTGACCGCTGTTGCCGTCTGACACTGAGACATCGAGCTGATCAACCCCCTGCTGGGAGAACAGCTCACGCAGGCGGTGTACCTGGCCTTCCAGCGCCTCGCGCACGCCGGGGTTCTGGCTGACGAACTGTACCTGGTGCTCAAGACCCCGAGTCTGAATCTTGATTTCCAGCGGCCCGAGTTCAGCCGGATCGAGCTGGATCTCAACGCTCTTCAAATTCTGGCTCGACATCCACATGACCTTGTTCACCACCGACTCGCTCCAGCCACTCTGACCAAAGGGTACTGCGGCGGCTTGCACCGCAGCGGCGACCGGTCGCTGGGTCAAGGCATTCTGCGCGGCGTTGGCGGCGGCGCTTGCCCTATCCTGCCCAGCCAAGCCATCTATTGCGTTGCTATCCAACTTGCCTGGCTCGCGCCCTTTCTGCTCGGCCAATCGAGCAGCGGCAAGGCCCGGCGCGTCCATGCTGGCCGCCAGGCTGGCTACCCGCTGAGCTTGCTGCGGCTGATCGGTCGGGTTGGCCTGCCTGGCTTGATTTAGCAGCTTCTCGTCGCCGTCAGCCAGTGCTTTTCCTTTACCCGCGGCGTCAGCATCAGCGCCCGTCGCCGCACGTGCGCTGCCATCATCCTCGGCGCTGGCAGCCCCAGCACCGGACATGGCAGCCCGCAGCTGCGCCAACATATCTGGCAAGCTCAGAGTACCCGCAGTGGCCGGAATGACCTTGTCACCTGGTAGACCGGCGCTGAACTCGGCGTCGGTGAGCGGCTGGGTCGCTTTATCCGCGAGCGCGCCCGGCACCGAGAGCAACCTAGGGTCGACAGCCGCGTCGGCACCTGCAGCAGCCTCACCAACGGACGCCGCGTCCTCTTCCTGCGGCAGCTGGGCCAACCACTGCTGCCATTGGCTGCTCAAACCGGCGAGCAGATCCAGCCGCTCCTGATCCGCTTGCTCACCCGTCCCGGTCGCATCCGCTGCTTCATCACTAGCGCCTGCGGCACTCTGCACTGGGGATTCGAGCATGGCCAGCTTTTGCAGCCAATCCTTGATCTCCACCGGCAAGCTATTGCCGTCGGCGGCAAACCCAGGCAGAGCTTCTTCGGTTTCGACAGTGTCACCCTGCAACTGGTGCAACTGACTGAACAGTGCCTTCAGCTCCGCCGGTTTTTGCGCTGCAAGAATCGAAGAGAAAGCGCCAAACCCTTCTGTTTCGCTGCTTTCGCCCTTGACGGCGTTTAGCCCCGCGAACTTGTCTCGTGGCATTTCAGCGCCCATCAGCGCCAGCAGATTTTGCCCAATTGGCATGATTGAATCTCCACCCCGGTCTGCAAGAAACCTTGCGTTTGCAAGCAACTTGCAATGCACGGGCCAACCAGGTGGATTTTGATCAGGAAAGAATGGCTTGCAAGCGCGTAAAGCGTTCGCGAATGCGCGAATAACTGCTGGAGGCTGCGTGCGCGTCGCCTTCAAGAGCGGCTTTCTCGGCATTCAGGCAAGCATGTTCTAGGGCCAGCGCGCCCATGTTGCCGCAGCTGCCCTTGAAGCTATGCGCCGCCTGACGAAAGGCCTCCAGGTCATCACTGACCAAGGCTTCACGCAGTTGAGTCAGTCGCACATTGGCGTCCGCCAAGAAGGTTTCCAGCAACAGAGGATAATCCTCCTGCATCAACTCGCGCAGCGCTTCCAGCGCAGCGTTATCGACATCTGGAAACTGATCTGACATACGCAAAAAACTCTATGACGAAAGTAAGTGGGCGTTTCTGCGACCGCAACCAAAAGTAAAAACAGCCGCTAGAAAGCAACAACAGCCTAGCAGACGACCATGCAGGAAAACGTACCGCCTAGACAGAAACTGCAGGCAGTATGCCACGCTACCAGCTGAATACCACCCTGACCCGGCTCCCCGCAGCGTCTACCTCAACCTCCTGCGCCAACGCGGCGACCAACGCCAGGCCTCGCCCTGCATAATCAGCTGCAGCGCAGGCGGGATCAAAACCGTTGCCACTATCTTCACACTCGATCTGCAACAGGCCACCGTCGGCCGTCGGCAGATGATTCAGGGTCAGACGTATCCATCCCTCGCTCAGCGCTCGCAGACGCTCCCCACGTTCTTGGTAGTAGAGTGCAAAGCCATCGGAGTCCTGCTTCCAGGCAGAGTCCAGTTGCAGCAGCCCGTGCTCCAGCGCATTGCTGTACAACTCGCTAAGCACGGTAAACAGCGCACCAGCCTGCGGACGCAGACCGGGAATCTCAAGCAGCCGGGCGAGCAGGAACGGCAACGGATTCTGCTCACGAATCGAGCCGGCGCGGTAGGTGTACCCCAGCCGCCAGTCCTGCGCCGGCGCTGGCGGTACCGGAGCGCGTAGTACCGCTGTCTGCTCGGCGGCCGCCGGCATAACAACCTGCAACAGACTGACGTCGTCCTCCGGGCTGCCGTGAAACCGCTCCAAAGCCTCGAGCAAGCCATCGAACACCTTGGCCGGGTGCCCCACGTAGGTATCCAGCACCTCGTGCACACCGGCCTCACCAAAGAGTTCACCTGCCTGGTTGCGGCTTTCGATCACCCCGTCGGTCCAGCACAGCAGCCGTTCACCGGGGCGCATCACCAGCACCACGGGCTCGGGATTGAAGCGCTCACGACTGGCGACGCCCAATGGCAAGTGCGTGGACGCCACGCGCTGCATCAACTCGCCCGAACTTCCCAGGATCATGACTTCCGGTAGGCCGCCGTTCCATATCTCCACCAACCCCTTGCCGGGATTGACCTCAATCAGCACAGCACAACAGAAGATGCCGACCGGCAGAATGGTGGCCAGCTTGTCATTCAACTCGAGCAGAATGTCGCGCAGCGTAAAGCCCTTGGCGGTCATGGCGTAGAACACTTCCGCCAGCGGCATGGCGCCAATGGCGGCAGACAGACCATGGCCGGTAAAGTCGCCCAACAGCAGATGCATTTCACCAGAGGGCCTATTCGCCGCCAACAGGATATCGCCGTTGAACATGGCGTAAGCCGACTGCAGATAGCGCAGACTGCTGTGGCTGAGGGCCCCGGAATGCGCCACGCGATCAAAGATGATCTTCGCCAGTTCCTGATCCTGCACCAGGCTGGCGTGCTGCGCAGCAATCACGTCGCGCTGCGCCTGCAGCGTCTGGTGCATTTCGCGCATACGGCGAAAGGCGCGAATCTTGGCGTCGAGGATTACCGGGTTATAGGGCTTTGTCAGAAAGTCGTCACCGCCGGCCTCCAGGCACTGCACCAGGGCGTCGGTTTCAGTCAGGCTGGTGAGAAAGATGATCGGCACCAGGTCTTCGCCGGCCTGCTGCTTGATCAGCCGCGCCGCCTCAAAGCCGTCCATCACGGGCATCAAGGCGTCCAGCAGCACAATATCGGGCTGCACCGCGGTGAACTGCTCTACCGCCAGCCGACCGTTCTCAGCCAGGTACACCTGATGCCCAAGACGCTCGACAAGACGGCCCAGAATCATCCGATCAGCGGGATTGTCGTCGGCCACCAGCACACTGAGGCGGGCAACCGCAGGCGGCACCTCTGGGCCATCCGCCGCTGACACACGCTGATTGGCCATCCGGCGTTACTTGATGCTGAACAGCTGTTCGAAGTTGGAAATACTCAGTACTTTGCGCACATCGGGATTGCAGTGCACGATGCTGACCTGCGCGCTGTCGCCGCCAGCGTGGTCACGCAACAGGAGCAACATCCCGAGTGCAGAACTGTCGATGTAATCGGTTTCATGCAAATCAACCACATAGCGTTGCGGAGTCAGGCCACTGCGTTCGTAGGCGTTGCGAAAGTCCTGATGCGCACCGAAGTCGAAGCGACCTTTGACGCTGATAGTGAGTACTTGGCTGTCCGCCGATAAAGTTGCCTGAATCGACATGATTTCTCCCTGGCAAGTTTTGGGTGTTCCACTTCTTTTAGCACAGGGATGGGGGACTGTCAGGCATTATTTCCGCGTTGCGCGTGGGCCCGCTGCGACAACTCGTCGAGCAGTTTCTGCTCTTGCCGGTCTGCTCTGGCCTGCGCTTCCTGGCGGTATTTTTCGATCAGTTTGCGCAGCGCCTCAAGGCGTTGATAGCGCTGGCGCCAGTTCTCACGCGCCTTGTCGATACTCTGGCTATTCCAGCTCACTGTCTGGCGCTGTTGTTCCAGCGCCACTTCCATCTGCGCCATGAAGCGCTGATAGTTCATCAGCCACTCACGGCCAACACCCTGGCCGCCCCGCTGAGTCCAGCCCTTGGCATATTCGCCACAGTAGTACTCCAGATCGCGCAGCCGCGTTTGCGCCTCATCCAGCTGCTTCTGGCATTGTCCCAACATGGTTGCCGCCTTGCGCTCTTCCTCCAGCGCCATGTCCAGCACCGGAATCAGCCGGCGAATGCGGCTTTCACTCATTGCTGATGGTCTGTTCCAGCGCGGCCTGGCTGTCGTTCAGGTTCACGCTGACATGCAGGCCCTGACGCAAAAACGCCTGCATGGACGGCATTTTTTCCATCGCCTTGTCGGTCAGCGGGTCAGAACCCGCAGAGTAGGCACCCACGCTGATCAAATCACGGCTCTGCTGATAACGTGCATAGAGCTGCTTGAAAACCTGCGCCTTGTGCAGCTGCTCAGGCGAAACGATCTGTGGCATCGCACGGCTGATCGAAGCTTCGATATCAATCGCCGGATAATGCCCTTCCTCCGCCAGCCGCCGCGATAGCACCACGTGGCCATCGAGAATCGCCCGCGAGGCGTCGGCGATCGGGTCCTGCTGGTCATCGCCCTCGGAGAGCACGGTGTAGAAAGCTGTGATAGAGCCGCCACCCTGCTCGGCGTTACCGGCACGCTCAACCAGCTGTGGCAGCTTGGCAAATACCGACGGCGGATAGCCCTTGGTTGCCGGTGGCTCGCCGATGGCCAGGGCGATCTCCCGCTGAGCCTGGGCAAAGCGCGTCAGCGAGTCCATCAACAGCAACACGTTCTTCCCCTGATCGCGGAAGTATTCGGCAATACGCGTGCAGTACATCGCCGCGCGCAGGCGCATCAGCGGCGCATCATCCGCCGGTGAGGCAACCACCACGGAGCGCGCCATGCCCTTCTCGCCGAGGATCTGCTCGATGAACTCCTTGACCTCACGGCCCCGTTCGCCCACCAGGCCGACAATGGTAATGTCAGCGTCGGTAAAGCGCGTCATCATGCCCAGCAACATGCTCTTGCCTACGCCACTGCCGGCAAACAAGCCAAGACGTTGCCCCCGCCCTACCGTCAACAAACTGTTGATGGAGCGAATACCCACATCCAGCGGCTCTTCAATCGGGTGGCGCTTGAGCGGATTGATCACCGGGCCATTCAGATCAACCCAGTCATCGGCCTTGAAACTGCCCTTGCCGTCCAGCGGCCGTCCAATGCCATCAACTACCCGGCCCAGCATCGCCGAGCCCATGGGCAGTTTGCCGCCGCCGCCCGAGGGCACTACGCGGGCGCCGGGCTGCAAACCCTCCAACCGGTCGACCGGCATCAGGTAGATCTTGTTGCCAGCAAAGCCCATGACCTCGGCCTCGATACTGCTTTGCCCGCTGGGGGTATCGCTGATCACCTGGCAGCGGCTGCCGACCGGCGCCTTGCAGCCCTCGGCCTCCAGCGTTAACCCGACCATGCGAATCAGGCGCCCCTCCACTACCGGGTCAGCCGGCAGCTTGATCGCGCCCTGATAGCGCGACAGGCGACGCGCAAAGCTGATGCGTTCCAGGCTACTCATGATCTGGCTCACCCGGGGCATCGATGGCCTCAGGCGTAATGCTCAGGTCAGCTGCAGGAGGATGTGCACGCTGCTCGCGCTGCTGTTCGTAAAGCTGGGAAATGAGCTGCTGCAGGCGGGTTTCCAGGGTGGCATCCACCTGGCTGTGCTCGGTTTCAACCCGGCAGCCGCCAGGCATCAGGCTGTCGTCTTCAAGCAGGCGCCAGGTTTCTTCATGCCGCTCACGCAGCGCCTTGACGGCGTCAAAGTCAGCAGGATTGAGATAAATGCGAATGTTGCCGGCGCCCACGGGGAGGGCTTTGAGGGCGCCGCGCAAGACCTGAAGCACTTGGGTTTGATCGGCCCGCATCTCACGCTGCAATATCTCGCGCAGCATGCCTTCGAGCAGCGTCAGCAGCATATCTTCAATCTGCTCGTCCTGCCCTTGCAAAGGCGCCATCAGTTGCCCCATCAGGCTTTCCAGTTCAACCAGCCGGGCATCCAGTACCGTGCGCGCTTCTTGCTGGCCCTTTAGCTGACCCGCATGAAAACCGTCTTTCTCGCCGGTGGCAAAACCGTCGTTGTAGGCCTCTTGACGGATCTGCTCCAGCTCTTCAACGGTAAAGGGCTTGACCTCTTCCAGCTCTTCCTCGTCCGGCGGCAGCTCGGGCTCCTCCGGCTCGGGCTCCGGCTGTTCGCGTTCGAGCGCGACCTGATGCGGGGCGCTATCGAAGCTGGGCAGGTCCCAAAGGCTGAAGGCTTCTACCTGGCCAGCGCGCAGCAACTCGGATTCAGACTTGTTTGAAGACATGCGCTACTACCCTGCAGTTGGTTGAATGACGGCGTCAGAATACCACCTTGCCACCCGAGGGCAGCACCGGCGGGTTAGATCATCTCCTCGCCACCCTTGCCACCAAGCACGATTTCGCCAGCGTCGGCCATGCGTCGGGCAATGGTAAGAATCTCTTTCTGCGCGGCTTCCACCTCGCTGATGCGCACCGGCCCCTTGGCTTCCAGGTCGTCCTGCAGCAACTCGGAGGCGCGCTTGGACATATTGCGGAAAATCTTTTCCTTGATGTCGTCGTCGGCGCCCTTGAGCGCGACAATCAATACTTCGGACGACACCTCGCGCAGCAGCGCCTGAATACCGCGATCGTCGACCTCGGACAGGTTGTCGAAAACAAACATGAGATCCTCGATCTTCGAGGACAAATCCTCGTCCATCTCGCGAATGGCCTCGATCAATTGCGATTCGGTGCTGGACTCGAGGAAGTTCATGATGTCGGCAGTACGCTTGATGCCGCCCATATTGGCCCGCGTGGTGTTGGAGTTGCCGGCAAACTGCTTCTCCAGAATCTCGTTCAGCTCCTTCAGCGCTGAAGGCTGAACGGTGTTCAGCGAGGCCACCCGCAGCAACACATCCAAACGCACCTTGTGGTCGAAATAGCCTACCACCTCCGCGGCCATATCCGGGTCGAGGTAGGCCACCACAATCGCCTGGATCTGCGGGTGCTCGTAACGGATGACATCGGCAACGGCGCGCGGCTCCATCCACTTCAGGCTGTCCAGCCCGGAGGTGCTGCCGCCAAGCAGAATGCGATCAACCAGGCTGTTGGCTTTGTCTTCGCCCAGCGCCTGGGTCAGCATGGTCCGAATATAGCCGTCGGCACCCACGCCGAGGCCGGTCTGATCGCCAACTACCTCGATGAAGTCGCCCATAACCTCCTGTACCTGCTCACGATGCACCGTGCGCAGCCCGGCCATGGCACTGCCGACGCGCTGCACTTCCTTTGGCCCCATGTGCTTGAGAATGGCGGCAGCGTCTGACTCACCCAGGCTGAGCAAAAAAATGGCGGCCTTGTCCAGACGGGACAGTTTCGGCGGGCGCTTGCTGGCTTCTTCACTCATCGGCGTTAATCCACTCTTTTACGACTTGCGCCACGCGGCCAGGATCTTCGGCTAACAGGCCCTTGATGGCGTTCAACTGCTGTTCATAACCGGCGCCCGGTGGCGGCAACAGCACCGGTGCCGAAGCCGGACCGGACAAGCTTACCTGATCAGGACTCAGCTCATCATCCAGTCCGCCGCCAGCACCACCCGGCATGGAGGCTGGGTAACCACCCTCGCCGCTGCCACGATTGGCTACCGTCAAATTTTTCAGTGCCGGGCGCAGTACTGCGAACACCAGAATCAGTACAAAAAGGATACCCAGAATCTGCTTGGCCACATCCCAGAACCAGGGCTGCTCCCAGAACGGAATGTCAGGCAGCGGCTCGGCAGCGGCTTGCGCAACAAAGGCGCTGTTGATCACGCTGACGCTGTCACCCCGACTGGCATCAAAACCGACGGCATCCTGCACCAGGCGGGTCAAGCGCGCAATTTCTGCCTCGCCCAGAGGGGTACGGGTGACCTCACCGGTTTCCGCGTTGACTTCTGACGGGTCGTCCACCACCACCGCAACAGACAGGCGGCGCAGGCGGCCCTGCTGCTGGCGCGTGTGACTGATCTGGCGGTCCAGTTCGTAGTTACGGGTCGCCTGCTCACGGGTGTCTTTCGGCACCACTGGCGCGGCGGCCTGGCCGGTGGCCGGGTCAATCACCTGCTCAGGCGCCTGGCCGGCGGCCGGCGGCTGGTTGGACAGCGCACCGGGAATACCGACCGGGCCGGTACTGCCACTGCGCTGCTCACTGACTACCTGCTCGCTACGCAGCGCCGCTTCAGGGCTATACATTTCTGCGGTGGACTCGACCGCGCTGAAGTCCACGTCTGCCGAGACCTCGGCCTTGTACCGGCCTTCACCGAGCACTGGCTGCAGAATGTTGTGCACACGACGGGTATAGGTGTCTTCTACGCGGCGGGTGTAATCGAACTGACGACCGGCGACGGTCAGCTCATTCAGCTCGTTCTGATTGGACAACAGGTTGCCATTCTGGTCGACAACGGTCACGTCATCCTTGCCCAGTTCAGGCACGCTGGTCGCCACCAGATTGACAATCGCCATCACCTGGGCAGGTTCCAGTCGACGGCCGGCATACATCTCCAGCAGCACCGAGGCGCTGGGCTTGCGCTCGTCGCGCACGAACACAGTGGAGCGCGGTATGGCAATGTGCACACGCGCATTCTTGACGTTGTAGAGACTGGAGATAGTCCGCGCCATCTCGCCTTCCAGGCCGCGACGGTAGCGGGTGGTTTCCATGAACTGGCTGGTACCCAGGCCCTGCTCACGGTCGAGAATTTCAAAACCCAGGTTGCCATCGGTCGGCGCAATACCCGCGCTGGCCAGACGCATGCGCGCATCGGCAAGGTCTTCGGTACGAACCAGCAAGGCGCCGCTATTGGGCTCGACTTTATAATCAATACGGCTCTGCTGCAGCATGTCCACCACCTGGGCGGCGTCATAACCTTCCATGCTGTTGTACAGCGGGCGGTACTCAGCTTCCTGCGACCAGAGCACGACAGCAAAACCAATCGCCACACTGGCAGCCAGCCCCACCAGCAGTCCGAACTGCCTGAGCATCGGCAGCTGCGCCAGATTGTCCAGAAAGGTCAACCCCATCAGCGGCTTGCGATCAGCCTCCAATTGGCTCTGGGTAGCGGGGGTGTTGGCGGATTCCATGGGACTTTCCTCAGGCAGTCAGCAGCAATAGATACAAGCTAGATGGGCATCTTCATGATGTCTTCATAGGCGCTCACCATCTTGTTACGTACCTGGGTGATGGCCTGAAAGGCAACTGACGACTTCTGGGAGGCGATCATCACTTCGGTCAGGTCGATGCCCTGATCGCCGCGCTCGTAACCGGTCTGCAGATTGCTGGTAGTCTGCTGCAGCTCGTTCACCCGATCAACGGCCTGTTTCAGCATATCGTCGAATGCCGGCGCGTTGACGTTCTTTTCGACTGGTGCCGCAGGCTGCGGTTTGCCCATGGCTTCCATCTGCATGGTGCGCATCTGCAACATCAAACGATTGAATTCAACACCTTGGGTCATACCTGCCTCCACGCCGTAAATTTTTTGACGGCTACTGTCGCTTTACAGGTACTTGAGCAAGATCGATGCCAACCTGAGTTTCAGGTCGAAGTATTGGCTAATGCGAGCGCCCAATGGCGCGCAGGGGATGACGCGCAAAGACACGGGGCAAGATGAACAAGGCATGAAACCTGCCTCTGCCCTGGGGCAAGCAGACCGGGAGTATATAGGCGGCTGACTTGATGGGAACGCGATGGGAATGTAATGAGGGAAGTGCGTGGCACTCCCCTCTTAGGCAACGCAACAACAATGCTGCTGCCAGACATGACGGAGAAGCTCACACCCCGGCAAACAGGCTGGCCTCCACATCCAAGCCAGCATCACGCATCTGCGCCAGCTTGTAACGCAGCGTGCGTGGACTGATGCCCAAACGATCCGCCGCTTCCTTGCGCTTACCATGCTCGGCGCGCAGCACATCGATAATCAGTTGATACTCGCGTTGCTTGACCCCCGCGCCCAGCCCGCCCGAACTAGCGGGCTGAACGGCCGCGGGCGCTGGGTCGGCTACAACCGCACTGGCCACAGGCCTGACTGCACTGGCGGTCACAGCAGCACCCGGCGCCACCGACAAACACAGGTCGTGTGGCAAGATCATGCCGCCTTGCTGCAATACCAGAGCGCGCTGTACTGCGTTGTCCAACTCACGCACGTTGCCCGGCCAGGCGTGCGCCTGCAGGGCCTGCACCGCTTCGCCGGAGAACCGAATATTGTGCATATTCATCTTGCTACTGTGCTTGGCCAGCAGCCGCTCGGCAATCGGCAAGATATCCGTCGGACGCTCGCGCAGCGCCTGCCACTGCAACGGGAACACCCCCAAGCGGTAGTACAGATCCTCGCGGAAGCTCCCCGCCGCAACCTCAGCAGGCAGGTCGCGGTTGGTTGTGGCGATAACGCGGATATCCAGTTGAATCAACTTGCGCCCCCCCACCCGCTCGACTTCGCGCTCCTGCAAAACCCGCAACAACTTGGCCTGCAGGCTCAGTGGCATCTCGGAAATTTCATCCAACAACAAGGTACCGCCGTTAGCCTGCTCAAACTTCCCAGCCTGCGCGGCAACGGCGCCAGTGAAAGCGCCTTTTTCATGACCAAACAGCGTTGCTTCCAGCATATTCTCCGGGATGGCGGCACAATTGATAGCAATAAAGGGCTGCGTGGCACGTGGAGAATTCTGATGAATATAGCGCGCAAGTACCTCTTTACCAGTGCCTGACTCGCCCGACACCAGTACCGTCGAATCACTGGCGGCAACACGACGCGCCAGTTCCAGTAATTGCACACTGGCCGGCTCTACCGCGACCGGGCCTTCGCCGGGGCTGGCTTGCAGCTTACCCTGCGCGTGTTGCGCCACCAAGTCGAGCAGCGCCTTGGGCGCGAACGGCTTGACCAGGTAATCAACCGCGCCATCACGCATCGCCGTCACTGCCTGTTGCACTGTGCCATAGGCCGTCATCAGCAAGACCGGCAGATGGGGGTATTGGCAGCGCAGATTACGCAGCAAGGCGTGACCGTCCATGCCGGGCATGTTGACGTCACTGATGACCATGCTGACGCTTTCCTGACGCAGCAACCCAAGCGCGGTTTCCGCGTCGGCCGCCTGCACATAATCGTAGCCGCCCAACATCAGGGTATCGGCCAACGCCTCGCGCAGCGACTGGTCGTCCTCAACCAGCAGCACCCGTGTAGTGTGAGTATTCATACTGCCTCCCGCTCCTCGCCCGGCATGGCCCGCACCGGCAAGATAACTTCAGCACAGGTGCCCCAACCCGCCTTGCTGCGCAACGCGAACTGGCCGCCGTGGGCCTGCACCACTGATTTGACCACCGCCACACCCAGCCCGGTGCCCTGCGCACGCGTGGTATGGAAGGGTTCTCCAATTCGGGCCAGTTGCTCGGGTGACATGCCGCGACCGGCATCCACCACGCTGATGCTCAGCTGGTCTTCAATAAGCCGCATGCAGACCTTCAGGCTCGGCTGCGGCGCACCTGCCTGCAGGGCGTTGTCAATCAAGTTGATCACTGCGCCGGCCAGGGTGTCGCGGTTGCAGCGCAGCATCACATCAGCAGATAACAGGTACTCCCAACGGCACTGCCCACCCTTCTCGTCGATCAGGCTGTCGGCATGGCTCTGCAGCCATTCAAAGAAAATGGACGCCGGTAAGCGGTCTTCGATCGGCAGGTCGCCCTTGGCGAACTGCAGCATGTCGCGAATCTGGTGTTCAATGCTGTGCAGCCGGCCTTGCAGGCGATCGGCAAAACGTACTCGATGCGCCGGCGCCAGTGCCTCGTTGTTAAGGTGCTCGGCATACAGCAGCGCGGCTGACAGCGGAGTACGAATCTGATGCGCCAGGGAAGCAACCATGCGACCCAGAGCCGACAGGCGCTCGTTACGCGCCAGCTGGCTTTGCAACTCACGGGTTTCAGTCAGGTCGTTAAGCAGAATCAGTTGGCCAGGCTCGCCAACGAGCGAACGCGTCGCCAGCGAAACGCGTCGACCGCTGCGCAGAGACACCTCATGGTAATCATCTTCGCGGGGCGCAAAACGATCCCGAATCAGGTCACGCCACAGCTCACCCTCGAGTGGCTCACCCAGCAATTCACGAGCGGCCGGATTGGCTTCCCGTACCACACCCCGTCCATCCAGCAGCACGACACCGCCGGGCAGCAAGTCCAGCACGTTCTGCAAACGTCCAGCCAGCCGCGCCTTCTCGGCCAGCTCATGCACCCGTTGTGCCTCGGCCTCTGCCAGCTGCCGCTTGAGCATGGACACCTGCTGCTCCAACAGGGCATGCGATTGCTCCAGCTGCGCAGACACATCACTGAAGCGCGCGTACGCCTGGGCCAGCGGCTCAGTCTGAGCAGCATCGGTTGGCGTTGCAGTCGGTGAAATGGGTTTTGCGGATACGGCCATCGGGATTCCCCTGGGTACTGAAACCTGTCGTCAGGGGAGATAAAGCAAGGGCTATGCCATAAGCAATAAAACCTTATTAAACATAGCCTTGTAGGGAAAAATGAAAATACGCGTCAGTCTTCTGACACATCAGTCCCGCGATTGAGACCGTACTTGCGCATCTTCTCAACCAGGGTGGTACGACGGATTTTGAGGCGTTCCGCCGCCCGCGCAACAACCCCGTTGGATTCATCCAGCGCCTGCTGAATCAGGGTTTGTTCCAGGCCAGCAAGGTACTCCTTGAGGTCCAACCCTTCTGGCGGAAGAAAGGCCGGGCTATCCAGGCCAATCAGGCCACTGAAGGCTTCGCCACGCTCATCTTCGTCTTCGCGCAGCTGGCGCAGATCATCCTGATCGTCTTCCACGTAGCGGAACTTGCGCGGCAGCTCGCCCACGCCGATAACGCCATGCGGATGCATGATCGCCATGCGCTCGACCAGATTGGCCAGCTCACGCACATTCCCAGGCCATTCGTGCTGACACAGCGACATGATTGCCGACGTGCTGAAACGAATTGACCCACGCTTCTCCTTTTCCATCCGCGTGATCAGCTCGTTAAGCAGCAGCGGCAGGTCTTCAATGCGCTCGCGCATGGCCGGCATATCAATCGGGAAAACGTTCAGACGGTAGAACAGATCCTCACGGAAACCACCCTGTTCAATCATCTGCTCAAGATTCTTGTGGGTCGCGGCGATCACGCGCACGTCAGCCGCCTGCACTTTGTTACTGCCCACCCGTTCAAAGGTCCGCTCTTGCAACACCCGCAGTAGCTTGACCTGCATTGGCAGCGGCATATCGCCAATCTCGTCAAGAAACAAGGTGCCACCCTGCGCCAACTCAAAGCGCCCGGCACGGCTGGTGATGGCGCCAGTAAAGGCGCCCTTCTCGTGACCGAACAGCTCGCTCTCAAGCAGTTCAGCGGGGATCGCACCACAATTCACCGGCACAAAAGGCGCATCTTTACGGCGGGAGTGATAATGCAGGTTGCGCGCAACCACCTCTTTGCCGGTACCCGACTCGCCTAGAATAAGTACGGTCGCCTCGGTATCAGCTACCTGCTGCATCATCTGGCGCACCGACTGAATCGATCGGCTGGTACCCACTAGACTACGGAACAGGTTAGGTTCGCGTTGACGCTGGCGGTTGGTATTCTCTTCAAAAACTTCGCGGTACACCTGCGCACGATGCAGTGCATCGAGCAGATGGTTGTAACTCAAAGGGGGTTCCAGCACCGCCAGCAGACGCTGCTTGAGGTGATCGGGCCAGCGGCTTGACTGCTCTGGGTCGAGCAGAATCACAGGCAGATTCTCGTCCCACTTATCCAACTGACCCAACAAAGCCGGCAAACCTTGCTCATGCTCGCAACGCCCGAGAATGACGCACTTGACCGCGTCCGGGGATGACACCTGTTCGGACGCTGCCGTCAACCAGTTCTGCGAGTCGCTGATGATCGCCTCTTCTCCCAGGAACCCGAGAATGACAGCCAGATCGTGGCGGTTTTGCGGAGAGTCGTCGATCGACAAAATATGACTGTTGGGCAGCATAGGCAGGGGAGCTTTCCTGTTGGCTCGCTGGGCTGGTCGTGGCGCTATGATGGCGCCGCGCCATACCCTGTTATCTTGGGCTTAAATGTAGTCAGAAATGGCGCCAGAGTCAAATAGTTGGCGCAGCAAAGTTGGCTGCTTTTCGGGAGTAAAAAGCCCCCGCCAGCAAACGCCCTTCAGGAAAACATCTGATAGACCTTGGCACTCTGGCGGCTTTTCTGCAGCCCCTGTAGTTCTTCTGCCAATTTGCCCTGCACTGCCTGACACAGGGCAACCACCTCACGATAGGTACCACTTAGGCTTTCCAGCACCTCGGCGATCTGTTGATCGTCTCGCTGGGGGTCTTGCATTGCCTGCTTCACCTGCAAACGACATAACTTGTCCAGCTCGCCCACTTGCTGCCAGTCACCGGCCTGAACAGCAGCGATCAGGCACTCATGGGTGTTTTGAATCTGCTCAACGGCATTGGCCATCGGAATACTCCTCAAGATTGGCGAATGCCGTCCCAACCGGCTTTCACTTCACGCAGCAAGTCGATTACTTCATCCAGCAGTGCAACATCGTTCCGCAGGTTCGCCTCGCTGAGGCGCTGCTGCATGAAAGCATATAGCCTCTCGAGGTTGCCTGCCACCTCGCCACCCTGTTGATGGTCCAAAGACTCACGCAGACCACCAATGATCGCCACGGCCTTGCCGATCTGCTCGCCTTTCAGCGCCAGGTTGCCATGCTGCATCGCCCCCTTGGCCTGGGCGATACGTTGCAAGCCACCTTCCATCAACATCTGAATCAAACGATGCGGATCAGCTTCGCTGACCTGCGCGTTAACGTTGACGGTCTGGTACTGCTTCATCGCGGCATAAGCATTCATGGGGCGTATCCTGAAAAGAGATGGCACATGATGTTTATATCGGCAGCGCGGGGGAAACTTGAGGCAAATAGACTAAAAAGGTGGCGACTTCGTACTGGCTCGCAAAAGCGCGGCGCGACTACGCGGGAACGCACTGGTTCTAACTGCACAGGCCGCGCTTCATCGCGGCCTGTGGCGGTGGCTGGCACCCAAGATCGCTGCAACTTCACCTTGCCTGGCAACAGCAACAGCAACAGCAACAGCAACAGCAATGGGAATGGGAATGGGAAACTACGCTTGATTTGGCTGGTTTCGCCCAACTCTAACCGGCACTAGCCGTGAATAACCCCCGCCAGAACAGCCGGTCAAGCAGGCTCGATAGAATCCCAGGCTTCTTTTATCTCACCCAGCAAGTGCTGAACTTCATCCAGCGAGCGCGGCGTATCGTCCAGTGCCACACCCGCCAGTTTGCGCGTCATGTAATCGTACAAGGCGTCCAGGTTTTCCGCGATCTCGCCACCCAAATCCTTGTCCAGCGACGTCTGCAGCGCACCAATGATGCTGATGGTACTGCTGACGGCTACGCCACGGCGCTCCGGATTCCCGATAATGAGTGCATGCCGGGCCAGCTTTACCCGCTCGATAGCACCATCCAGCAACAGCTGAACCGCGCGATACTGGGATACTTCCTGGGACACATTGACCTGCTTGTAGGTATCGATCGGGTTAGCCATTTATGATTCCTTTTTAACGACGCCAGGCAGGTTCGCCAACTGGCCGGTAAGATAGTCACTGGTGCTGGAAAGCCCGGCCACCAGCGTGTCCATTGCGTTGAATTGCGCCAAAAGCCGCGCTTCCAGCTTTTCCAGGCGCAAGTTCAGCGTCTCACGCTGCTCGTCAATATCGGACAGCCTGTTCTGTAGCGACGTCGTACGCCCGTCAAGGATGCCACCGCTCTTGGTATAAGGCTCGATTGTCGCATCCAGCTTACCGATCAAGCCGTTATCACCAGCAAGAAAGTCGCTCAGCGCTTCGTAGTTGTTTTCAAGTGCATCATCCAACTTGTCGCTGTCAATGGCCAAAGTACCATCACGCTGGGTGGTAATACCCAAATCAGCCAGGATGCGAATATCGCCGCTGCCGCTTGATCCGAGTACGCCACGGACAGACGACATCAGCGAGCGCACAGAAGAGTCTCCCACCAGCGCTCCCGTAAGTGGCTCACCGTCATCGCCCCCAACGGGGGTGACCGCGGTTAGCGTACCGATGGACTTCATCATTGCGTTATAACCATCTACGAAAGACTGCAGCGACGCTCTTACGCCAGCTTTATCTTCCGCGACACGAAGACTTATGCTGGTGCCCGCATCGATAACTTCCTGCGACTGAGCCGCCTTAAGCGTAATGGTTACTCCATCAATGGCGTCTGAAATAGTATTACTGCTACTGGAAATAGCGAGCCCGTCAATTGCCAGATTGGCATCGCGAGCGTAGGAAATCACCCGCGGCTCGCGCGGATTACCGGGGTCTGCTGGCGTTGCAGCAAAGTCAGTAGTTGCCGGCGGTGTATAAGCGAGGTCCGCCAGATTGCCCGTATCACTACCATCGGTTGTGACGCTGACGCTGATGTCGTTGCCAGTACCCGCCTTGGTGGAGCTCAAAACCAACCGCGAGCCACCGGCACCGCTCGGATCCGTCACGACAGTTGCACTGATACCGCTGTCCTTGCCCGCTGCATTGATTGCATCGCGAATCCCGGAAAGGCTGCTATTAGCATCAGTGACGTCAATGTCCAGCGTGGTGTCGCCCGCCGTGATGGTCATGGTCCCGGTGCCTACCGCATCGGTGGCAGTATCCTGCCCGCGCAGCGCAATCTTGCTGGTCTGCGCCAGATTGAACACCTGGACATCATAACTGCCAGTGGTCGCAGTGCTGTCAGCGGTCACACTGAAATTGGTAGGACTGCCAGAGGTCGCAGTGCGCTTCTGATAAATCTCGGCACTGTTGAGCTTGTCCAGCACGGACTGGAAGGTAGAGAGCGCGCTTCGAAAGGTGCCAAGACCGGTGAATTTGGCCGTGGTGGCGCTTTCCAGCCGAGTCAGCTGTGCAGCTTTAGGGGCACCGTCGGCGTTAACCAGAGCGCCCACAATTTCAGTAATGTTGAGTCCTGAACCTATACCGGTGATAGCCATATACTGTACCTCGCGACCGTTTTTTGACGGAGCGCCTACCGAAGAGAGTGTCCCGGTCTTTCAGGCAAGTAACGTGCCAGCGAAACCGGCGAGCAGAGGCTCAGGCCTCCGCCTCAAACAATACGCTACGGATTTCCGACAAGTTCTCGGCCAATCGAAGCGCTTCTTCCGAGGGTATTTGGCGGATCACATCGCCACTGGTTGCCTCGGTTACATTAATCACCACTCGGCCACTGTCATCATCAAGATTGAAATTGATGTCTCTGCGTACCGACTGGACAAAATTTTGAATATCAGAAACCGCCGCCTGCAGTTGGTCACGCTCAACTTCAGGACTTTGCTCAACCGCTTCACGAGTCTGAACTGCGACCGGAGCTGGTTCTGATTTTGCCTGTGCAGCATCCATCTGCCTTACTGCCTGGCCTTTGCCGGCACCCGCCTCCACCGCAACAGCGCTGGACGCAGAGCGGGTTACTTCAAACGGTTTGATAACACCCATATCCATGGTGCTTACCTCGCAACGGACAAAGCGGAGGGAAGGTTACCCTTCCCCCCGCATATTACCCCTGATCCAGACTTAGCCCAAGAGGCTGAGTACGGCCTGAGGCAGCTGGTTGGCCTGGGCCAGGATCGCAGTGCCTGCCTGTTGCAGGATCTGGTTCTTGGTCAGGTTTGCAGTCTCAGCAGCGTAGTCGGTGTCTTGAATCCGGCCGCGAGCTGCAGAGGCGTTCTCAGCCACGTTCTGCAGGTTGCTGATGGTCGAATCAAAGCGGTTCTGAGCAGCACCCAGTGCAGCACGCTGACTGTCAATCGACTCCAGTGCGGCGTCAATGATGTAAACCGCTTTCTGAGCACCTTCTGCAGAAGTGATGTCGATATCGCGAACTTCAGCATCGGTAGCGGCAACAGCAGCCAGTACCACATCAGTACCGGTACCACCCTCTGCAGTAGACTGAGCTGCAGCCGCAGTAGCGCCTGAAGCAAAGGCAATCGACAGCTCACCCTTGGCGGCTCCAAGATCAGCGTTAGTGACGACGTTGATTGAACCGTCATCCTGAACAAAAGCACCCACACCGATGTTTGCATCGTTAATAGCGGTAGCTAGGTTTTGAACCTGCTCAAGCTGAGTGGCGCCAGATGCAAAATCAGAGCTTATGGTGAACACGCGATCAGTACCATCTGCACTACCAGAAGCGATAGTGAAAGACACTGCCATCGAGCCCGAGGCCACGGCAGGATCAGCACCAACGTCTGTAGCTGCTATTGTACCGCTGCTGATAGCATCGCTACGCAGGGACTTGGTGCTGGTTTCGTCCAGCTTCAAGCTGATCGCTTCGTTGGCGGCACTGCCCACCTGGAAGGTTTCAGTACCGAAGCTACCGTCAAACAACTTCTTGCCACCAAAGGCAGTAGTGTTGGAGATACGATCCAGCTCTTTCTTGAGCTCGTTGACTTCTGAGTTCAGGGCGTCACGCTCTGAATCACCGTTGGAACCGTTGGCAGCCTGCAGTGACAGATCACGCATACGCTGCAGAATGGTGGTGGACTCTTGCAGAGCGCCTTCAGCAGTCTGTGCGATGGAGATACCGTTGTTGGCGTTCTTGGTGGCGACACCCAGACCGTTGATCTGGCTGGTCAGACGGTTGGAAATCTGCAGGCCAGCTGCATCGTCTTTGGCGCTGTTAATCTGAGAACCCGAAGACAGGCGCTCCAGAGAAGTGGCCAGCGAATTGGATGAAGAACCCAGGTTACGCTGGGCGTTCAGAGAAGCTACGTTTGTGTTGACTGTAAGGGCCATGGTATTGCCTCCAAAGGACCTGAAAATGTTTGCCTGAGCTTGCGACTCGTGGGCCGGACCTGCCCAGGCACCCATTGAGTTCGCATTCAGTTACTGTATCGACGCTTTGCCAGAAAGCTTTAGGATGAATTTCACATTTTTCTTGCTAGTTTCATCGTTTCAGCTAGGGCACCGCTGGCAAACGCGCCAGCAATGATCCTTTATCGACTCAGTATCAAATTCCTTTAGCCGCCGTTCATCTTCTTTATCAACGGCCACGTGTAACCGCCAGTTGGAGAGCTCATCCGGGGATATACCGCCAGGTCGGCGGCACCTATTCCCTTAAAATCGTGCATAGCGCAGGTTGAATAGCCCAACCAGGCACGAAAGAACATTAGGCCAAAAACCACCTGACGCACGTGAAGGTTAAGGCATCCATGCCTTGCGCCACAAAGCCAAACCATCCCCCTCCAGCATCCAGTCATCTTTTACTACATCGTGAAGGAGTCGGCCTTGGGCAGCAGAAGCTGTAGGATCTGCCAAGTGCGCTCTCACAGCGTCCACCCAGTCGCGATAGCGATTTTTGACGCGCGTTACTGGGAGCGCACCGGCGTAACAACGCACATCGGAACAAATGACCGGGTATGAGCAGGCGCCGTATTCAAGCAAGCGAAGATTGCTTTTGCACTCGTTGAACAAGTTCTCCTCTACCGGCGCGAGAGCCACATCAAGATTGAGCGAGGCCAGTTTTCGCGGGTACTGCTCTATGCTCACGCCCTCATGGAATTCGTGTACATATGGCCGAAGCTTATCGGGGCACATCCCGAAAAAAACCCACTCCACTTCCTCTGCCAGATCCTTTACCAAATCAAAAATTAGCTCTAGATCCCCGGTATGGCTGGCGCCTCCGGCCCACCCTACTCGTGGCTTGGTCGACGTAGCGCGGGCGGACGGCGGCAGATTATTCCACCAACGCGGATCCAGACGATTCTCAACCACCTGAATGTCGGTATGAAAGCCCGAGAAGGCGTCCGCTAATGCATCAGTAGACACGACGAAACGGTCAACAAATGACAGCCCCCGTTTCAGTGATTTGACTATATCTTTAGGCATAGCGTCGCGATGTGCATTCTTCATCGGCAAGTTAGGCAGATAATCATCCAACTCATAGACTTTAAAAGCGCTGGAGAACGCCTTCATGCGACGCATCGCTTCCAACCGGTCATCACCAATCTGCCGTTGCAGCACGACGACATCCGGCGCATAGCGTTCAAGATCGGTAACGTGCATCAACCCCTGAGATAACGCCCCATCTATCAAACCAGCGTCGAGCAAGGCGTTAAAAGGCTGGATGATGCGGTAATGGCCACACCCATACAAATCCGCTGGGTGCGCCAGAACCACCGGCTGCGGGCGCCATACGTCCAGCGGGCGCCAAGAAATCTGCGGCGCAGCCAGTTTGAAACCACCGGGTTTGGCCAAAGAGAAGTTGGGATTATAAGCAGGATCACGCGCCAAGCGAGGTAACCAGCGCGCATAGAGTGCATCTTCAATCTCGACGGGCAAGCGCGTACTGGGCGTGCTGTGAAGCAGCGCCGCCCGAGGCGTCCAGACGATCATATGACCGCTATCACTAACGCGAAGGCACAAATCCAGAACGGCGCCCTGATCGGCAAAGGCACCCGAATCCAGGCCGCCAAGGTCGATGTACAACGACTTTCTTATCAACAGACAACTGCCGGACACTGCACTGACATTCCGGTCCAGCTGAAGTCGCTGCATATAACCAGGTGCACCCACCGGCTCACCGAGAAACACATCCCCTGCTGGCCCCTGAAGCCCTAACACCAACCCGGCATGGGTGATCTTGCCATCAGCATTCACGGTACACGCGCCCACGATGCCCACTTCGGGTCGCTGCGCATGATTCATGAGTTCATCCAACCAACGCTCGTTGACCACCGCCACGTCAGGATCCAGCAAAAAGAGATAGTCGCCACTGGCGTTGAGAGCGGCCTGATTACACGCATCACTCCGGCTCAGGCGCTCGGTAGAACGCAAAACTTTGATCAGCGCGGTATCCATCTGCTCTAGTGCGCTTAACCATTCAAGCGTCGCGCTGTCGCCACTGGCATTATCGATCAACAGGATTTCGTATGGCCGGTATGCAGTGTTCTCGAGCACGCTCATGACGCAACGTTGAGCTGCAGCGAGCTCATCGTTGACAACAACCACAACGGACACCAGAGGCGTCTTTGTATGACCGTAGTCAATCTGATACTGACCAGGGAGTACGCTATTTACGGAGGCCTCTTGATATCCTCTGGCCGCCAAATGCTTTTTGATTACAGAACGCTCAAGTGCGGAATCGCGTAACACTGGCGCCTGGCTTAATACCCAGGGCTCGGGAATATGCCCCAAACCGGCCAAGCCTTGCTGTGTGATCAGGCGCAAAATCAAGTCAAGCTCCATGGCCTCACCGGACTGCGCATCAAAACCGCCCAGATTGACCAGATTTTCTCGATTGAACAGCCAGTGCATGCACAAGCCCTGTGGGAAACTCAGCAGGTAATCAAGATTGAAATCCGGAAGTAGCGCCAACCCATAGTCGCTAGCCTCCTGACGGTACAACCCATCCGCGTATATGGCTCGACAATCAGGGCTAGTCTGCAGCTCAAGGGATATCATCTGAAGACCACTGGGAGTGAACTCATCTCCCGACTTGAGCAGCATGATCCAGTCGTTCGTAGAGGAGGCCAGCACCTCGTTCAGTGAGGATACCCAGGTCTCCTCATCAACCTGACGCCACTGCGCATCATGTCCATCAGGGGGTAATGCGGCGCTGAGCACCAGCGCGGAAATATTGGGTAACACCAGTTCAAGCTGCAACGAATTAAGACTACGGGTCACCGCAGGAAGATCGCCTTCAAGGTCTACGATAACGGCCATCAAGGACGCTGCTGTACCTTCTTGCTGCTGGAGGTAGTCCTTCACCAGGCGCTGCTGAACCGGCGTAAGCTTGCGCGCAGAAAGCCACGTGCGTACAGGTGTCGGATTGCTCTTGGCAACACCACCCGGAGCGCGAAGCTTAACTGAGCGTCCCTCGCGAACCCGCTCGCTACCGAAGTCCGAATGACGGCGGTAGATTTCTTGGTAGAGCTCGGCGTAATTCTTTGCAGCTTGGTCGGATCTGCGCTCAGCCATCTCGCCTGCCGCGCGCATTCTGACTTCAACCGTGGTGCAAGGCAGATGCACGAAATCCGACCGTGCCGCCAAGCGCAGAAGGAAATCCCAGTCCTCTAGCCCTGACAGGGCCTCATCAAAGTCGCCGGCCGCTATCGCAAGACTTTTTGAGCAGGCGAACGTATTAACCGGAATGTAGTTATCAACGAATAGGCTTTCCTTTGAGTAGCTGTCGTGAACGTAGCGAGCCTCTCGAACCAATTCAATACGAGAGCCTCGCTCCAATTTCTCGGTTATAAATACCGCATTGGCGTAAACGACAGCGTTAGGATGGGCATCAATCGCGGCGGCCAGTGACTCAAGGTGGTCAGGCAAGAACAGGTCATCATCATCGAGGTAGGCAATGTAACGCCCCTTTGCCAAGCGCAATGCCGCATTGCGAGCGGCAGCCGGACCTCTGTTGGCGCCCTGCCGTAGGTAGGTCAACGGAAAGTCAAACTCATCCAGCAGGGCCTCAACAGGCTCGCCGTGATCGTTGACCAAAATGACCTCAAAATCTTTCAGACTCTGTGCCGCCAGGCTTCGCAGTGCGTCCAATAGCATCGCTGGTCGGTTATAGGTGGTAAGCAGGATCGAAAAGAGCGGCGCTTTCTCCGACACCTGTGCTTTCAACTGCTCGCACAGGTCCTTCGCCCGTTTGCCGAGTTCGGTATCAACTTCGTTCGGAAATTGCGACAAGCGACGCTGCAGGTGCGCGGCGACGTCCAACTCTCGGCCTCGCAACCTTGCTGCGCCACCGCGCTGCAATACACTTTCAAGCAGGAGCACATGGTCTTCCAGCGGCGCCGTGGAGGCATAGAATCCTCTGGAGTACTGCGAGCCATGCAAGCGGTAACTGACCCCTGGCTCATTGACGAAGACGAAGTCCGGATAGCGCTCAGCAAGCTGAATCACCATCTCCCAATCACCTGCTCCTTTGAGAGATCGCTCCCACTTACATGCGGCGAGATAGGCAGAGCGACGAATGACGGCAGCAGAGGGAGTAATGTAATTGTCGTACACCAGCAGATCGGCAACTTCGTTGCGCCCTCCCACGTAATCGCCATGCCGATAACCCGGATGTCTCTGTACCTGCACCTCCGCACCCGACTCATTCACCCAACGTATAGGGGTGTAGCCCAGCGCGCTCTGCGGATTGGCGTCCAGCAGACCGATGAGTCGCTGCAAATGCCCCGGATTCAGGAAATCGTCGGCCATGAGGAAGGATATAAACTCGCCCGTGGCAACACGAATCCCGCTCTGAACATTGAAACCAGGCCCTATATTCCAGCGATTACGCATGTAACGAACCCGCGAATCATCGGCAAAGGCCGCTATGACCTGACGCGTGTCATCAGCAGAGGCATTGTCCAGAACCAGAATCTCGACAGCGGCCAGGCCCTGGTTCAAAACCGATTGCACGGCCTGCCTCAAGAATCGGCCGTAGTTGTAGGCCGGAATAACGACACTCAGCTTTGGCGTAAGGCCACGTGTTTCAATTGCATGTTCGGCAATAGCGGAGGTAAAAATATTTAGCCAGCAATCTATGGAATACGGATAACTGTCCGGCCCGCTCAGAAAGTCGCTCAGCGACGCGCACATGGCCTGATACGCGTCCGCTGAAAGTGCTTCCAAAAAACGCTCGACCGCTTGCCTGTCAGCGAACTGACCCGCGTTCAAGAAAGCACTCTGCGGGAACCACTCGGGGACAGACCATGAGGCCATGTGAACCGGTATGGCGCCTGCCGCAAGCGCTTCCAGCCACTGCGCAGAAAGTGGTCCACGTTGGTCTTGCGGTGTATCGCAGAGTGCAAAGTGGGCTTTATTCAACTCGACACCCGATCCGCCGTCGCAAATCCGTGGCTGGCCCTTCACGAAGGGGCGTGCCTTTATGCCGGAGTGCGGCAAGTCAGTTGGCTGCGTCAATTGAACCTGTGCGCTGGCTTCACCTCGCTGACCCGGCGACACGAACACGCGCGCATACCTCTCGGTCGGATACTCCATTGCCTCTGGCAGAAAGAGGTATAGCTGTTCATGACCTGAAAAGGCCAGCGTGACCTGCCTATCGCGACGCCAGGCTACCAACAATACAGCCTGATACTGGTTTGCTGAGTCAGCGCTGACTATGCGATCAAAAATCAAACCGTTCGCATCGCCATAGCTTTTCAATGGGAGCCAGTTAAGGAGGCCCTGTATCTGGCGCCAGTCATCATCAGCAAGCAGAAAAGACTGATTCAGATCGTCCAATGCGGCACCTGCAATACCTATGCGCCAAGGGTCTCCCTGGCAACGGCCACCTGCAATCAAGGCCCAGTCATTCATCTTGTTCTCCCGTGCCAACCCGCACTTGGTAAAGCGTCAGCAATGTCATTTGCGATTGAAATATGCCGCTAAAGTCACCGTCCGATTTTCAGCGCGCGCGGCACCAGCGCGACTCAACAGAAGTATCATCGCCCCTCGTCGCTTGATTGCCACTGCGCGATAACCTCGCCGTGCCTGTCCGGGTGCATGAAAACGAAATTGGTTTGTACCGTATCGTCTGTCACCGCAAGACACGGCTCCAGTAGACCGGCGTGTTCAGCGGAAAATACCCATGCCTGGTAGCCGAAGGATTCCAGCAACGCAAACACATCATTGGGGTGGTAACCAAATGCGAGAGACCACTTCCTGAGTAGCTCCATCAGTATGATGGGCCGGTGCCTCAAGGTATCCAGTGCTCCCTCTATAACCATCAGTTCCGCCCCCTCAACATCGATCTTCATGACGGTGGGGACCAGCCCTCGCTGCTTACACACACTATCCAGCGTACTGGTTTTACAGAGCACCTCGCGCACCGGCATGGCGCCACGCCCCTGCCCCGTCATCTTCAAGGAAGTGGCTCCGGAAACATCATCGGCCACCAGAAACGCCAGCTCATCTTCCTTGTTGAACAGACCCAGACATAGCGCTTGCACATTATCCAGCTGGTTCAGTGAGATGTTTTTCTCAAGCCTGGACACCGTGCCTGGAACGGGTTCGAAAGCATATATGCTTCCGCCAGGCGAATGCGTTCCGAGTACAAGGGAATACCAGCCGAGGTTGGCACCAATATCGAGGAACAGATCACCATCGTTGAAAACCGATTTCAGAAAGGCTGTTTCATTCGCTTCATAACCGCCCAAACCGAGCAAGGCGTAGGGTGTTGCATGCAGGTCAACAGCATCCATGTACATTGCAATACCGTGTTCGAGCGATCTTATAATCACCCCCTCGGGCGTAATGGAAATACTTTCAACGTCGGTGCCATAGAGGAAGTCGGGGTAATCAAAAAGGCGCTTATGGTGGTCGTTGATTTCGCTTATGTAATCCAGTGTCGACATCAAGCCAGAGCCAAATTTCTGCTTAGCCGCCAGTAGTGCGTTCTGTTTAGTTTCAGACATCGAGCGCTCTCTCATAAGACACTAGTGAAGTATCGCAACATTCGCGCAAAACCGGTCTCGGGCTGCGTAGAAGGCCGCCAACCCAATTTGGCCAGCTTGCTCAGATCGAAGTGCCCGTTGGAACGAAACTCAGTTTTCTGCGCTGAACTGCCGGTGCACCGGACCTGTAATCCCGGATGGGGAGACAATCGCGCAATCAACTGCGCTACTTCCAGAATCGTCATTTCCTCATCAATGCCCACGTTATAAGCCGAGCCACCCTCGCCTTCGAGCAGAAGCAGCAAAAAAGCTGCGGTCATATCAGCTACATAACAAAATGGCCTGCTGCTGCTACCGTCGCTCAGTAATATGATATCCCGGCCGGCCAAAGCATCAGCGAGGAAATCAGCCAGGGCACGCCCATCATCCAGATCCACCCCAGGGCCGTAGGTGTGTGATATGCGAGCAATCACGGCAGGCACCCCGTATTGCCGTTGGTAGCAGGCGCACAGGGATTCGCCCATGCGCTTGCTCTCGCCGTAACAGGCGACCGGATCGAGGGGGTCAAGGGTGCCAAAATCAGTTTCGGTAATAGCCGCCGAACCGTCACCATTGCCGTATACGGCACCGCTGCTCATGAACAGCATTCGAGCGCCATGACGACGCGCCAACTCCAGCAGATTGGAGGTACCAAGAACATTCGCGTTGGCGGTACCGACGGGGTCCTGCAGGTAGTATCGGGGACTACCTGGGCTGGCCGCGTGAATGATGAAATCGAGCCTGCCCAAACGCACTGATGCACACACATCCTGAACAACGGGCATAAACCATGGTTGCCCAAGCAAATGCGCGAAACGCTGTTGCACTTTAAGATCTGTTCGCGCCATCGCATGGATAATGACCGGGGAGTCAAGCTTGCCTTCATTCAGCCAAGCCAGGTACTCCACCAGGTAGCTCCCAAGGAATCCGGTAGCTCCCGTAACCAGAATGTGCTTTCCGGCGAAACGAGACCAGTCCAATCCCTGCTGAAAGATAGCATGCAGGTCTTCCTCGATAACCGGGTGGCGTTGCGGAGTGCGGATGCTCATGATCAACTCACTCTAGCCGAGACGGCTTTGCCAGCACACCAAGCACCTCACTTTCCGCCCAACCGATATCCACTGGTAGATTCAGGCATTCCATCACCTCAAGCCCTAGGCGCTCGAGCATGCTGCGCACAGCGTCTTCGGTATAAAAGTTGATGTGCTCATGCCAATGCCGTTTCAGCGGGGCAAGTTGGCGATTTTCGGGGTGCTCTCTGATCAGCGCTTCGTGAGGGACCTCAATATACAGCAGGGTCTGCAAATCCAGCACGGGCAGCAGCTGCTGCAAAAGCTCGAAGGGAAAAGGTACGTGCTCCAGCACCTCACTGCATACCACCAGATCATAATGTTGATGCGTGAGGTGTTCAGCGCCAATGCGAGTGGCCCCAGGCACCACATCAACGCCGGAAATATCGTAGACATGCAGCCACGCCGCACGACCGAGAAACGGACTATTGATACCGGTGTCACCGCCCCAATCAAGCACGCGGGGTTCAGGTGGCAAATACCGTTCGAGCCAGGCCTCCACTTCCGCAATGTAATCTGCACGCTGCTGATAATGCGCTACAACGTTAGCGTAACCAGGTTCAAAGTGTATTCGTTGAGCGTTATAGGTCGCGTCACGGTAATTCTGATAGAGCGCGGCCATCTGCTGATCGGTAAATCGATAGTCAAGAAAGAGCACACCGCAATCCTGACATTGCAGCGAGTTACAGAGGCTGTAAGCCATACCCTGACGAAGATCACGCAGCCCCCAATCGACGGTAATTTCAACCGGTTGATGGCCAAACGCACGGTAGGCGACGAAAGGCATAAGCACTGCGGGTGATCGATTTAGATTAGTGCTTGCGCAACAGATGCAGGCGGAGGCAATGGGTTCGTGGGTCACCATGTACTGCGCCCTCCGTCTATCACCAGGTTCGCCCCATTCATGTAGGACGAAGCGTCGGAGCACAGAAAGGCGATAGCGCCACGGTACTCATCAACGCCAGCCATGCGACCCAGCGGGATGAGCTGCGACAGTTTGGCAACGAAAACGTCGTTCTGACCGGCGTAAACACCGCCCGGTGACAGGGCATTGCAACGAACACCCTGCTCGCACCAGTAGGTCGCCAGGTACTTGGTTAAGCCGATCAGTCCGTGCTTGACCACCGAGTAGGTAACCGGTTTTACCGGTTGGTGATCAGGCTCAATCCCTTCTTTACGGTAGAGGCGCTGGTCGGGCGCAATGACGCCAAGGTCAGAGGCAATATTGATGATCACCCCACTACCTTGCTGCGCCATCTGATGGCCAAATACCTTGGCACAGTTGAAGGCGCCGCCCAGCCCGACGTCCAGATCCAGACGCCACTGCTCCCAAGGGAAGTGCTCCAAACGGGAAAAATCCTGACCATCCGCGCGCTCCACCTTCGGATTACGCGCCGCATTGTTAATCAAGATATCCACTCGCCCGTGATGCGCTTGCAACTGCTCCTGAGATAAGCGCAGCGCGCTCACATCAGTGATGTCCGCCACCAGCGTTAGCGCCTTGCATCCCGTTTCCTCTTCGAGTCTGGCGGCGTTGTTGGCCAGCGCTGCGGCATCGATGTCGAGCAACACGGGCAAGCCACCCAGCCCAGCGATAGTGGCGGCATGTTGATAACCCAGCAATCCTGCGCCGCCGGTAATCACCGCGACCCGACTATCCAGGCGAAAGAGTGTTTCAACGCTGGCCAAGGATATTCACCTCACTCAATTGCACTTCACACCCCTCGCGCAGCGAGCGCCGCGCCGCCAAGGCCAAACGCAGGCTCTGCACCCCCGCCATCAAGTCGACCACCGGCTGGTTGCCACTGACCAGGCAATCGAGAAAGTGTCTGGCCTGCGCCAGAAACATGTCATTGCGGTTGAAGTCGGCAAAGTCATTCTGCTCGCACAACTCTCCCGCCTCGTCATAGACATACAAGCGATTGGCAATCAGATCCATTTCTGCACAGCCGGCATCCCCAACTATCCTGAACTTGCGCGACGGAGGACGCTGCACAAAATCCTGATGCAGCAGTAAAGGAAAACAACCACGCTCCCCATCGAATCGCATCAAAGAAGAGGCACTGTCCTCAACATCAATCTCCAGGCCACTCAAATGCCCGCCATGGGTCGACAGGCTGCGGGGCAAGCCGAAATACCAATAAATCAGGTCCATTTCATGGATCTGAGACAGGATCACCCCGCCGCCCTGATCAGCGCGCGCAGCATACATCTGCCGGTAATCTTCGTAGCGGTGCCAATTGGGCAGATACTCGCCAATCTCTGAGCGTACGCTGACGAGCCGTCCAAAAAAGCCGTCGTCAAGCAAGGCCTTGAGCCGCTGTAGGCCAGGATGAAAGCGGAAGTTATAACCGACATGGAACAACAACTCGCGCTTCTGAACCTCGGCCAACAGTTCATCCAGACCGTTCAAATCGCTTGCTAACGGCTTTTCCATGAATATCGGAACGCCGGCCCGCGCGCATTCCAATGCCACAGGTACATGCAGCGCGTTAGGGTTGCAGATAAAAACCGCCTCAGGCTGCTGCGCGAGAGCATCTGCCAGCTCGTGATGTACCTGGATGGCGTAATCCTTTTCCAGATCCGCTCCCTCATCGACTGTCAGGTTATCCAGCAGCTTGATGCGCTGACCGCGCACACGATAAGCGTGCACCTCCAGCGTGTCACCCAGCAACAAGCGCAGGTTACGCAGATGGCGCTGTCCGATACCGCCCAGCCCACAAAACAGAATCTTCACGATAGCGCTCTCTTGTCGTCGTTCAGGGCACAGCCTCGCATCCATTGCGCTGCCAGGCTGGCCATTTCCGCGAGCCAGCGCGGCTCGTCCCCTGACTCACCGCGCGCGACCTGCAGCACGAAGTCACCGCGGTAGTCGTACTTGATCAATTGCTCGCGCAGGCTACGAAAATCGGTGTCACCCTGGCCCAGCTCAACGGTGCTACCACCGCGCTGACGGTCCTTGATATGAACACTGCCCACCCGCGAGCCATAAGCCGCAAACTCATCTGCAGGCAAATACCCCAGCGAAGCGCTGTTGCCCGCGTCATAGTTGACGCGGACCAGAGGATGCTCAAGCGCCGAAAGCAGTCGTTGAAAAGCATCAGGGGCAAGGTCGGTTTCAAGGTGCAGTTCTACCGCATGCCGTTCGGCGCTGGGCAACACCTGAAGCAATGCTTCAATCACCTCCGCCCTCTCCGCTTCACTGCGAATACTCGAGGCATCGACGAAGGGTAAAACCACACGCCCTATGCCGAGTTCGCCACACACGGCAAGCAGCCACTCCAGGCGCGCGAGCAAGGCCGCACGCTCTGCAGCGTCGGTGCGCAACAGCGGGCGGTCCATGAAATAGTCGGCACAAACCGAGACCACGGCAATACCATGCTCACCCAGCAAGCGAGTTAGCTCTTGGCGGCCGGTTTCCGTTTCCAGCGGGTTTTCGCCCTCGCCGTAGAGGTCGTAAATCCATTCGATTCCGCGCAGCCCAATTTGCCCTGCACGTTCTATTTCCAGGCGCCAATGACGACGAGGAAAAGACTGAAAACGCCCCGCTTCAGGCGCGCTGAGCCTGCCCTGCATGGTATACAGGCCGCCCTCGGCATAGGCAGTCAGAAAATCAGTCATCTCAGTCCTCCGCCAACGGGATAAGCATATTGGCGCGCAGTTCATCACGCTCCAGGAAGGGAAAGAGGTCCTCCAGCGGACTGGAAACCATGGCGCCGTTCTGCCCGATGCGCGAGGTTATGCGCGGGCCAATTGCCTGATCCGGCTCGACCATCACCTCACACACCACCGGCCCCTCCTGCGCCAGCGCCTGCTCAATGGTAGCGCGCAGGTCGCCAGTGCCATCGACCCGCAGGACGGGTAGACCAAAGGCCGCGGCCAAAGCCGAAATGTCCGGCAACGTCAGGCCAGAGGTTGGGTCGCAGCCAATTGTCTGCTTGAAATAGCCGTCCTGGGATGCGCGAATTGACGCATAACCGTTGTTGTTGAGCACAAAATATTTGATTGGCAGCTGCAGGCGCCGCACCACTTCCAACTCCTGGATATTCATCACAAAGCCGCCATCGCCATCAATGGAGACCGTGCGGCGGCTGCCGCTGCCCAGGCACCCGCCAATGGAAGCAGGCAACCCGTAGCCCATGGAGCCCAGACCACCGGTGGCAACCGCTCGCTGGCCGCGCTTAAGGCGCAGCGCCAACCAGAAGGTATCCAGCGCCGCACCCGAACTACCGGGGATAATCTGATCACCCTCCGACAGCAGCTCGGAAAGCACCTCGGTAAACACGTAGGTATTAACGTAGTTACTCGGCTTGCGATACTCCTCCAGCACAACAGGATAAGAGGCCTTCCATTGCGCGCAGCGCGAACGCCACGCTTCGCACTCCAAATGGGTGCCAGCGCTAATCCGGTGTAACTGCTGAACAAAGTCTTTGGCATCGCACACAAAGCTTTCATCCGGCATATCGCCCAGCTTGGCGATCTCGGCAGGGTCTACATCTACCACCACAATCTCGGCCTTGCGGGCGAAGTGCTTGCGGTTGAAGCCAGTAATGGAAAAATCCATCCGGCAGCCAATGGCCAGCACCATGTCGGCATTTTGTACCGAGAAGTTGGGGCCACGCGGCGCGACCGTGCCACAGCGGCCAGCGTAAAGGGGGTGATCATGTTCCAACAGATCAGCGCCAATCCAGGTCGTCAGCGTCGGGATACGCAGGCTTTCAATGAGTTGCCGCAGCTCCGCTTCAGCCCCGGCTGCGTGCACGCCATTGCCGACCAGCAATACCGGACGCTGCGCAGCCCGTAGCCGATCCATCAGCCGTGCCAGTGCCGCTTCATCCGGCATCGGCAGCTCAGCTTCATCCGGGATGAAGCCTTCCAGCTGCTGCGGATTTATCTCGGTTGCCTGCACATCCAGCGGCACGTCAATCCACGCCGGGCCATTGCGTCCACTGAGCATCAGATGCAGGGCTTTCTCCAGTTCATAGCGAACGCGCAACGGATCCAGCAGGCATACCGCATATTTGCTCAGGGGCCCAGCCACACTGACGATATCCAGCTCCTGAGTACCCAGTTGGCGCAAGCCGCTATCGCCTTTCAAATCCGCACGCTTTACCTGGCCTGAAACAAAGAGTGTCGGGGTCGATTCGAACCAGGCGCCCGCCAGCCCCGTAAGGGCATTGGTTGCGCCGGGGCCGGAGGTCACCAGGCATACGCCAATACCACCTGAGGTACGCGCATAGCCTTCTGAGGCTATCGCTGCGCCTTGCTCGTGCAACATGCTGACCGGGGTCAGACGAGTCTGACGGTACAGCGCGTTGTTCAAATGCATCGCACCACCGCCAGGCAGAAAGAAAATATGCTTTACACCCTGTTTAGCAATGAACTCAAAAATATAATCGGCAACACGCATGGCTTTACTCACAGCTCGAATCAAGTTGGAAGGCGATGTTCAGGCACGGCATACAGCACCAGATCCCAGCCCTCCGCCAAATGTGGGCAGAGACTGAAGTGGTAGTGCGGATAGTATTCGTGCAATTGCAGCAGGATGCTCCACAAGTGATCTTGCTCGTGGTACACACATACAGCGATCACCGGGTGACACTCGGAAATCACCCGGCGGCCACCGGCCAGACATTGCGGCTCGAAGCCTTCGATATCGATTTTGATGAACGTAGGAGGTAGTTCGTTGGTGCTCATCTGGTCCAGGGTGGTCATACGCACCACTTGGTCACCGTGTCCAACCCGTGACGATGCGCCGTGTTCAGCTTCAATACGAGACTGGCCTGTACAATCGCCAACCGCAGCAGGATGGGCGTATATATCCGACAGGGATAGCTTCGCTAGGCGGGCCGTCAGCTTGGAATAGTTACTGGCTTCAGGTTCAAAGCAGTGAATCTCGCGGTACCCACGGCCCGTTGCCAAGTAGTCCTGGACAGTGTCGCCGTCAAATGCGCCGATATCGTAAACCACCTCATTGGCAACACGGGTACTGAATTGGTCATCAAAATAGATTTGCCACGTGGAAGCAATCGGCAGCAAGTCGTGATCAAGCGACAGACGCCACTCGACATGATCTACGAACATCTGCCTAGACTGCTCGTCACTCAGCAAGGAAAAAGCCTTTTTTATCAGCTCAGCCTGCAGGATGACTTTCTCCGGCAAGTCCAGCGAGTAGTGGGGTAAAAAGGTATCGGGGTAACGCCATGCGAGATGACCGAATAACGCGATCCGCTCGAAACCCAGCCGCCTCAGCGGCATAAGACGATCTGACATGCGGTCGCTGATATGTCCGCTCCAGATAGTGCAGATGACACTGGGTAGGTTTTCCTTGCCTTGCGCGGCGAGCTGTGCAGGGCTCATTACCGGCACAGCGTCAATCTCCGTGCCCCAAACCGCAGGGTTGTTGTCGATGAAAGCACACGGTACAAATCCCATCCGTTTGAGCGCCACCAGTGCCTTGCGACCCAAATGGCTCGCGCCAAAAAGAACGAAAGGAGAGTCCAGCCCGCCAATCAATTGTTCCAGGCTCTGCCGTTGGCGCCGGCGCACTGCTTCCAATGGTTCAGAAAGCAAGACTTCCAGCCGCTGGCTCAAGGGTGTGTCTGACATGACTGAATTCCTCATAGAGATTGCAAATAGGCCAACGCTGACCAAAACCCAGCACCATGATCCTTATGACCTTGCCAGACTTCAGGGATGAAACTGGCATCGCTGGCTCTGACTTGCGCCCAGGTCGCAGGCCAGTCCACATCACCTGTGCCCATCAGTACGCCTTCGCCGTTGGTACCTTTGGCATCAGCCACGTGCAGATGCGCTGCCAAAGGCAACAACAAACGCAACTCGGCCTGAAAATCGAGACCAAAATGAAAGCAGGTCATCTGCAGGTGCGACAGATCCAGACACAGACGTAGCCCCAAATCCTGTGCCTTCTGCGCCAGCTCATCCGGCATCATGAAGATGTTCTGGTGGCGCTGGCCACCAAAATGCCAAGGGAAAGGTGCCATGTTCTGGGGAATCAACTCAGTAGGGCCAAAGTCGATCTGGGCACAAGACTCGCGAAAACGCTCGTAGAGCAGTTCACGGCGTTCAATCGGCAAGGGTGCATCGGCAGAAAAGCCACCGACGTTAGCCACAATCAGTTGCGCATCAGCCTGAGGAAAGAACACCGCAATTCGCTGCGTTGCATCCACCACTCGCTGCAGGTTGACGATCGAACGCTGGCGATAAGCCGGGTCATCTGACACTAGGTCAAGCAGCTCACTATTTTCGAACAGCTCCGGCGCATGTACCACCAGACGGCTGCAGCTAACGGGTCGAAGATAGGGTTCGGGGTCGACCGACAAATCGCGGTAGGAAAGGTGGAACTCAAAAAGGTCCGGAGATATCCGCGCCTGGTACTGGAGAAAATCGTGGTAGCGCACAGGTACACCCCAGCGGATTGGCAACTGGAACGCCAGCGTCTGCTGGTCTGCCCCTCCGATATCGCTTTCAAACAGAAAGTCACCCTGTTCTATATCGCGGCAAGCTGCCTTGCCGATCAGATCCGCCAATCGGTAGGGTGGCAGCCCCTGCCCTGGGCTAGCCACACGGAGCATGTCGTGAGTAAAAATCTCTCCGCAACGGATGGATGTCGCGGCAATAACGCTTTTCGCCAGATTCTCGCGATTCAGCAACTCCCCCTGACTGACCTGGCGCTGCATACCCGGACAGGGCAGCGCCTTCTCCAGTTGCCGCACTCCCTCCACCAGTTGCCTGAACTCCTCCGGCTCAAGACTTGCCAGGTGGTCCGGCCCCTCCATAGTGCGATCAAGGGTGATGTGCCGCTCAATCAACTTGGCACCCAAAGCCACGGCAGCCAGTGAAATGGCGATGCCCCGCTCATGGCCGGAATAGCCGATCAGTGAATGAAGCTCTCGCAGGCGCCCGATATAGTTGAGCTGGATATCCGTTTCCGGCGCGGGATAAGCACTATTGCAATGCAACAGCGCGAACGGCACCTGAAGCTCACGCAGCTGGGCGATCGCCGCCACAACCTCGTGCTCAAAGGACATCCCCGTGGACAGGATCATCGGTACACCCAAGGTCGCCGCCTTGGCAATCAGGTAGGGATTGCATAAATCGGCCGAGGCCAACTTGACGGCCGGCAGGTCAAAGTCGGCCAGCGCGTCGACACTGGCCTCGTCCCAGGGCGTGCACAGGTAAACAATGCCCTTTCTGGCGCAGTAAGAACGCAGCTCACGGTGTTCTTCCAGCGAGAGTTCAACCTTGTCCAGCAGGTCCTGAATGTACTCCACACCCAGGTCTTCGGCACGTGAGCCATCAGCCTTGCTGCGGTAGAGCGCAGCGCGGTTACGCAGCTGAAACTTGACGCAGTCGGCACCCACCGCGATGGCAGCATCGACCAGCTGCTTGGCGAGATCGAGCGAGCCATTGTGGTTGTTGCCCACCTCGGCAATAACGAATATCCGATCACCGCCGACGGAAAAACCGCCGATATCCATGCTTGCGTCAGTCATTGTATTTTTGTTCGCCATGAAGTCACGCCACTGGATTCAAATCGAAAGTTGGTCGTCGAACAGCCTATCTCATGCATGGCACGAACGACTGCCTGACGATGTTGGGGCTGTACATAGAACAGGAAAAAGCCGCCGGCCCCGGCCCCCAGCAACTTGCCACCGAGTGCGCCTGCTGCCTGTGCCTTGGCGTAGATATCATCCAGCTTGTCGTCGCTAACGGCGGAGGAAAACTGCTTTTTAAGCATCCAGGCTTCATGCAGGCATAGGCCAAAATCATGCAGCTCGCAGCGAATCAGGTGACGGTGCATTCGCCGACACAGCGTCACGCTTTCGCGCAGTAGATCGGTCTGCGACAGCTCCGCCTCCATTTCCTGGCGCTGCATTTCGTGCAATTGTCCCGAGTCATGCAGCGCGCCCGTGTCGCACAGCACCAGGCAGGCCTCCAGCTCGAACCGGGCCGCATCTTCAAGGCGTATGGGGTGCACCAGGTTACGCTGGTTCTCGAACTCGATCAGATTGAAGCCGCCGAACGCAGACGCGTACTGATCCTGCCAGCCACCGGCAATGCCAAAACACAGTCGCTCTGCCTGAAAGGCCAGTTCGGCTATTTCATAGGTATTCCACCGATCCTGCCGCAGCTCATTGAAGGCGGCGATGATCGCCGTGGTTGCCGCCGAGGAGCCACCCAGACCGGAACCCACGGAAAAATCAGACCGCAAGTAGAGATCAAAACCATAGGCAGGCCGAATGACCGAAACAATAGTCGCCAGCAAGCTCTTGTGCTCACTGATCAGCAATTGCGACAAACTTGGGTAATGCTCCTCGTGCGCAATATCCTCGGAGTAAATATGCACACTGGCGTCATCGCGCGGCACCAGTGTCGCGTGCGCGTAAAGCCCTACCGTGCAACTCAGCACGGCGGCAGGATGATCAACAAAGAAGTAGGTCAGGTCCGCCCCACCGCCACAAAAACTCATTCGCACCGGGGCGCGCGCGCGCGCCAGCACCGGCACTTCCGGGCTGGCGGTCATTTGCCGCGTATAAATCTCACAGAGACGCCCGTTGGCGTCCAACCCTGGCAGCGCGTTGTAGCCCAGATCAAAGGTTTTCAACAACTGCTCACGCGTGGCGCCGAGCTCAACCGCGCGGAAGTTCCGATTCATGCAAGCAGTGACCGGCAGCTTGGTGTCACCGCCCTGCAGTAGGTACCGCCGTACGTCACCGTTGGTGACGACGCCTACCAGCCGCTCTTGCGCCTCGACGACAAAGGCAATCTGCAGGTCTCCCGACTCGATGCACTTCACCGCATCAAGAATCGTCTCATCCACCCGAACCGTGAGCATATCCAGTAACCGGCTCATTGTTGCGCACTCCCATCCGAGGAGGCTTTGAAGGCGGCAAGTGCGTCAGGGGTGCCAATATCGACAAAAGACCCAGCGTAGGTAACAACGCGCAGCGCGCAGCGCGCTATCAGTGACGGTAACAGGTCCAGCTCCATCGAACAGGGCCGCGGTTGCTCACCGGCCATTGCTGCAGGGGTAAAACAATACACTCCGGCATTAACCAATCCCGGACCGGTCTCGCCTTTTTCCAGCAACTCGAGCACGTGACCATCATCCGCTACCCGCAGACTGCCGTAGCGCGCACGATCGGCCACTGCCACCCCCAGTATCACACTGTCGACGCCATCGCTGCGCAGCCGGAAGGCATCATGGGCGAGATAGGTGTCGGCATTGAGCACCAGATAGGGCGCATCTGCAGGATGCTGCTGCAGGGCATTGAGCAGCGCCCCGCCCGTCCCCAGCGGATGCGGCTCGATGACCAGGTCCAGTGACAACCCAGCGCCTTGCGACAGGTCTGCGAGCATTGTCTCCAGCTGATCAGCACGGTACCCGGCGCAGAGCACCACATGCCCTATGCCAGCGGTCTTGAGCTGTCTCAATAACAGCAACAGGAAGGGCTCGCCGTGCACGTCCACCACAGCTTTCTGCCCCCCCTTGGTGACCTCACGCAAACGCGTGCCCAGGCCGCCACACAGCACGTAGGCGCGCATCAGGCAATCCTCGCAAAAAAGGATTCGATACTCGCGGCGATGTGTTCCAGGTGTTCTTCGCCCAATCCCGGCCAGACACCGACCCAGAAGGTGTCCCTCATGACTTTCTCGGTCACCGGCAAGGTGCCGGAAATGCGGAACTCGCGGCCCTGCATGTAGGGCTGACGCACCAGATTGCCGGCAAACAGCAAGCGTGTGCCGACGCCCTGGGAATCCAGAAAGCGCAATAGGTCAACTCGCCTATGGCGTTCGCCGTCACGCAGCGTCAGCGGAAAACCAAACCAGGACGGATCGCTGTTGGGTGTCGCTTCCGGCAGAATAAGGTGGTCGCTCGCGGCAGCAAGACGGGCGCGTAACCAGTTGAAGTTGACTTTTCTGGCAGCAATAAAATCGTCCAGTCGATCCATTTGCGCCAGCGCACAGGCCGCCTGCATATCGGTGATCTTCAGGTTGTAACCCAGATGCGCATAGATATATTTGTGGTCGTACCCTTCCGGCAGACTACCGAGTTGCCAGTCAAAACGCTTGCCGCAGGTATTGTCTTCACCCGGCGGGCAATAACAGTCACGCCCCCAGTCACGGAACGACTCCATGATGCGTTTCAACAACGGCTTGTCGGTAAAGACGGCCCCACCCTCACCCATGGTGATGTGATGCGCCGGGTAGAAACTGAGGGTACCAATGTCGCCGAAAGAACCGACCATTTTGCCGTCATAGGTGGCGCCCAGCGCATCGCAGCAGTCTTCTACCAACCACAGCCCATACTTGTCGCAGAGCGCGCGTACAACGCCAAGATCAAACGGGTTACCCAAGGTGTGCGCCAGCATCACCGCCTTGGTTTTCGGCGTGATCGCCGCTTCGATCAGCGCCGGGTCTATATTGCAGGTAGCCAGGTCTACATCCACAAAAACAGGTACTGCGCCACACTGGATGATCGGATTAACGGTGGTCGGAAAACCTGCCGCGACGGCAATAACCTCATCGCCGGGCACGATGGCGCGATCACCCAAACGAGGCGAGGTCAACGCCGAGAATGCCAGAAGATTTGCCGATGAGCCTGAGTTGGTGGTCAGCACGTTGCGCCGCCCGAGGTACTTTGCCAGGCGCTTTTCAAAGGCTTCGTTAAACCGACCGGTAGTCAGCCAGCCATCGAGCGCAGCGTCTGTCATCAATTGCAGTTCGGCAGCGCCAATCACCTTGCCCGACGGCGGCACCACAGAATCACCCGGTACAAAGGGTCTCGGGGCCAAGCTGAGTTCAGCGTACTCCTTGACCTTGCGAGCTATCTCCTCGCGCAGCTCCTGCTTGCGGGCCTCACTCATATCGACTCGCCCTGATGAAGTGCTATCTGCTGCAGGCAGAGCGCATGGGTGTCATCACCACTGCGCCAAGCCTGATGCCAAGCCAAGGTTTGCTTTAGGGCAACATCCAGAGTCCAGCGCGGTTGCCAGCCCAATAGTTGCCGCGCGCGCGAGGAGTCCAGCGCCAGCAGTCCAGCCTCGTGCGGCTGAGGGTCTGTGGCAGAACACCAGCGAGCGGCGCCATCACGCCAATACGAGGCCATGCGCGCCACGACTTCCGCTACGCTGGCGACGCCATTGCTATCAGGCCCGAAATTCCACGCTGTGGCGTCGCCAGGCGAAGCTGTCAGCAGATGTTCGGCCAGCAGCAGGTATCCGTTCAGCGGGTCCAGCACGTGTTGCCATGGCCTGGTGGCGTTGGGATAGCGCAAGCTCAACTCTTCACCAGCGTCCCAGGCCCTCAGGACATCGGGAACCAACCGCTCGCGCGCCCAATCGCCCCCGCCGATGACATTGCCCGCACGTGCCGTTGCCAGCGCAACGCCAGCCGGTTTGAAGAAGGCATCCCGAAAGCTTGCGCATACCAACTCCGCACAGGCTTTTGAGTTGCTATAGGGGTCGAACCCACCTAAGCGATCAGTTTCTCTGTACGGCCAGTGCCATTCCCGGTTCTCGTAGCACTTATCGGTAGTTATCACCACGATGGCCTCGACCGACGCGCAACGACGCAAGGCATCCAGCAGATTCACCGTACCCATTACGTTGGTGGCATAGGTTTCTACAGGGTCGCGGTAAGACGCGCGCACTAGCGGTTGCGCGGCAAGGTGAAAAACCACCTCCGGAGCAAAGGCCAATACCCGATCAGATAATGCCTGCTGGTCGCGCAGGTCGGTAATGCTGCCGTCAACGCGATCCGCCAAACCGGTGGCTTGCCAGAGGGAAGGTTCACTATCGGGCGCCAAGGCAATGCCATACACCTGCGCCCCGAGGCTTTGCAGCCAAACGCTCAGCCACCCGCCCTTGAAACCCGTATGCCCGGTCAGCAGTACCCGCCGACCAGACCAGAAAGCCGCATTCACTCCCACAGGCGCCACTCCGCCTGCCCGCTGGCCCAACGCTCTTCGAGAAAATTGCGGTCTCGCAGCGTATCCATGGGTTGCCAGAATCCGCGATGAAAATGACACATTAACTCGCCGTCGGCGGCCAGCCGGGTCATGGGTTCAAATTCCCAGGTTGTGTCGTCGCCCTCGATGTAGTCGAGAGCCGCCGGCTCAAGTACAAAAAAGCCGCCATTGATCCAGCCACCATCGCCCAGCGGCTTCTCCTTGAACCCAGCAACCTGATGCCCTTGGATATCGAGGGCACCGAAGCGCCCCGGCGGCTGCACCGCAGTTACGGTTGCAAGCTTGCCGTGGTCACGATGGAAAGCGATAAGCTCGGGTAGATTGATATTGGAAACACCATCACCGTAGGTAAAGCAGAAGGTGTCGTCACCAAGGTACTCTCGCACCCGCTTCAGGCGGCCGCCGGTGCTGGACATTTCCCCGGTATCCACCAGGGTTACCCGCCATGGTTCTGCATGCTGCTGGTGAATATGCATGCGATTCTCGACCATATCGAAGGTGACATCCGACATGTGGAGAAAGTAATTGGCGAAATATTCCTTGATAACGTAACCCTTGTAACCGAGGCAAATCACAAAGTCAGTAATCCCATAATGCTGGTAGATCTTCATGATGTGCCAAATGATCGGCTTACCGCCTACCTCTACCATGGGTTTTGGCTTGAGGTGCGACTCTTCGCTGATCCTGGTTCCCAGACCACCCGCCAGAATGACTGCCTTCATTGTTTTAATCCTTGTCTCGAGGCTACGGGGCGCCAACATTCTGTCGCAAACCCACTTATATGCCGCCATACGCCAACCTACAGCAAAAACCTTGCCAGCCGGAAACAAAATACCATTGTGGCCAGCAACTTACAGCTCATTGCTGGCCTTGTCTGCCAGACTGATTCCAGCGAACCCGTGCCAGACTCCGAACACCCGCAGTTCAAGCTGCAGCTACAACCGGATAGACTCGTAAACCACTAGAGACCCAGTGCAAGGATCGAACATGCATTTGCGCTTTCTCATCACCGGCGGCGCCGGCTTCATCGGCTCCGCTGTTATCCGCGAATTGCTGAGCAACACCCCACACCAGGTCGCCAACGTCGACAAGCTGACCTATGCGGGCAACCTGGAGTCGCTGGCCGCTGTCGAAAACTCCGCAGCCTACAGCTTTCATCAGCTGGATATCTGCGACCAGCCCAGTATTGGTCAGCTGCTCGCCGAGTTCCAACCCGATGTTGTCATGCACCTGGCGGCGGAGTCGCACGTTGACCGCTCCATCGACGGTCCTGCCGCGTTCATGCAGACCAACATTCTCGGCACTTACAGCCTGCTGGAAGCCTGCCGGAGCTACTGGCAGAGCTTGCCGGACGAGCGCCGCAGCCGCTTCCGCTTTCATCATGTCTCCACCGATGAAGTGTATGGCGACCTGGAAAGCGACAACGGCCTGTTCACCGAGACAACCCCTTACGCTCCCAGCTCGCCCTATTCCGCCAGCAAGGCCAGCTCAGATCACCTGGTGCGCGCCTGGCAGCGCACCTTCGGTCTGCCGGTGGTGGTGACCAATTGCTCCAACAATTATGGCCCTTACCACTTTCCGGAAAAGTTGATTCCACACATCATTCTCAACGCCATTCAGGGCAAATCATTGCCGGTGTACGGCGATGGCGGCCAGATTCGCGATTGGCTGTATGTCGAGGATCACGCCAGAGCCTTGATCGAAGTGGCAACGAAGGGCCAAATCGGTGAGACCTACAATATTGGCGGTCACAACGAGAAGCGCAATCTGGAGGTGGTCGAGGCCCTGTGCGACCTACTGGATGAACTAGCCGCGCAGCAGCGCCCCACCGGACTGCAGCGTTATCGAGAACTGATTACCTTCGTGAAGGACCGGCCCGGCCACGACCGCCGCTACGCCATAGACGCGTCAAAAATTCAGCGCGAACTGGGCTGGGTGCCTCGCGAGACCTTTGACAGCGGCATCCGCAAGACCGTGGAATGGTATTTGCTTAACCCCTCTTGGTGGCAGCGGGTGCTTAGTGGGGATTATCACTTGGGCAGACTGGGCCATACTCAAGACTGACTACAACAACAGGGCGTGGGCATGAAAGGCATCATTCTGGCTGGCGGTTCCGGTACAAGGTTGCACCCGATCACCCGCGGCATTTCCAAGCAATTGCTGCCGATCTACGACAAGCCGATGATCTATTACCCGCTGTCGGTGTTGATGCTGGCGGGGATTCGCGACATTCTGGTCATTTCTACCCCTGAAGACCTGCCCAACTTCCGCAAGCTGTTGGGTAGCGGCGGCGACTTTGGCATTAACCTGAGCTACGCCGAACAACCTTCGCCAGACGGCTTGGCCCAGGCCTTTCTGATCGGAGAAAACTTCATTGGCGACGACAGCGTTTGCCTGATTCTTGGCGACAACATCTTCTACGGGTATGGCTTCAGCGCCATGCTGGCCGAAGCCGCAGCGCGGCCCAACGGCGCCACGGTGTTCGGCTATCACGTAAGCGATCCGGAACGCTTTGGCGTAGTGGACTTTGACGAGCGCGGCCTGGCTATCTCCATCGAAGAAAAGCCAGCAAAGCCCAAATCCAACTACGCGGTCACCGGCCTGTATTTTTATGATAACGACGTGATCGACATAGCCCGAAAAATCAAACCTTCGCCCCGCGGCGAGCTTGAGATAACCGACGTCAACATGGCCTACCTGCAGCGTGGTGACCTTAATGTCAGCCTGCTGGGACGCGGTTTTGCCTGGCTCGACACCGGCACCCATGACTCGCTGATGGACGCCAGCTATTTCGTGCAAACTATTGAGGCAAGGCAAGGCTTGAAGGTCGCGTGTCTGGAAGAGATTGCCTTCAATCAGGGCTGGCTGTCTGCCGAGCAACTGCGCACCGAGGCTACCGCCCTGAGCAAAACCGGTTACGGCCAGTACCTGCTGCGGGTATTGCAGCAGGAAGGCAGACGATGAAAGCACAAGCGACAGCGCTCCCCGGCGTACTCATTATTACCCCCAAAAAGTTCGGCGATGAGCGCGGCTTCTTTGTAGAAACCTTTCAGGCCGAACGCTACCGCGCATTGGGCATTGCCCATGAGTTTGTACAGGACAATCATTCCCGCTCCGCCAGGGGCGTATTGCGCGGGCTGCATTTTCAGCGCAATCATCCACAAGGCAAGCTGGTCAGGGTCAGTCGTGGCAGCGTGTTTGACGTGGTGGTAGACATCAACCCAGTCTCACCGACCTACGGGCAGCATGTCAGCGCCGTCTTGTCCGACGACAATGGCTTGCAGCTGTGGATTCCGCCAGGTTATGCCCATGGCTTCTGCGTGCTCAGCGACCTGGCTGACTTCGAGTACAAGTGTACCGAGTACTACCGTCCTGACGATGAAGGCGGCCTCCTGTGGAACGACCCCGCGCTGGCTATCGAGTGGCCCGTCAGCGACCCGATTCTGTCCAGCAAGGATCAACGTAACCCAACCCTGAAACAGCTGCGGGCGGGGGCTGACGTCTAATGCGGGTATTACTGACCGGAGGCAATGGCCAGATCGGGCGAGAACTCTTGGGGCACGCCCCCGCAGAGATAACCTGCGTGGCACCGAGCTCAGCCGAGCTGGACATTACCCACCTGAACCAGGTGCGCGCCTGGGTAAAAGAGGTGTCGCCGCAACTGATCATCAACGCCGCTGCCTACACCGCGGTAGATTTGGCACAAAGCGAATCCGAACGCGCCTGGGCAATCAATCACCAGGGTGTAGTCAACCTGGCTGCAGCGGCAAAAGAAGCTGGTGCTCGGATCTTTCAACTTTCAACCGACTACGTTTTTGACGGCAAAGCCAAGGCAGCTTACGTCGAGACCGCCCCCTGTCAGCCACTGAATGTTTACGGTGCCAGCAAGCTTGCCGGTGAAACGGCGCTACAGACAGCGATGGAGCATAGCTTGATCCTGCGCACCAGCTGGGTCTTCAGTTGCCACGGCAACAACTTTGTCAAAACCATGTTGCGCCTTGGACAGCAGCGCTCGGAACTGGGCGTGGTGGCCGATCAATACGGTAGCCCGACTTCCGCTGCCGATATTGCCACGGTGCTCTGGCAACTTGCCGTACAGCCGCAAACCAAGGGCGTATTCCACTACAGTGGCGCACCGCGCTGCAGCTGGTATCAATTCGCCACACAGATTTTTTCCGAGGCGCACACCCTCGGACTGCTGCAACGCGTTCCGCAATTGGCGCCGCTAACCAGTGCCGAGTACCCCACAGCGGCCAGCAGACCAGCCAATTCCGCGCTTGATTGCAGCTTGCTGCATCAAGACTTTGGCATTACCCAACCGGATTGGCGGCACGCGCTGCGACTCGTGCTGGCCCAACTGCGCACCACGCCACGCCAATAACGCAGTAGCCAGTCTGGCTGACACGCCGCCCTACTGCCGGCTTCATTACATCTGCATGAATATTGCCCCAGCGGTGAAGGCATGCAACACCGCTGTAACCTGCCTCCGGTTAGCTGGTGTCATTTCCAGACCCGTGTGCCAAGGCGCACGCCAACAGACTGACACCGAGGTGCCCATGTACGCTGAGAAAGCCGTTATTCGCGTGCACCGCGATTTGCAGGTGCACACCTGGTTCTACCCCAATCCCGAAGCTGAATCGACCATCATTCTGGTCAATGGCTCGCTGGCTACCAGTGCGTCCTTTGGCCAGACGCTGCGGTACCTGCAACCCCTGTTCAATGTGGTGCTGTTCGATCAGCCCTACAGCGGCCACTCCCGCGCGTACAACGGCAATCAGCTACTGATCGGCAAGGAAGATGAGGCGCTGATTCTGCTGGATCTGATAGAGCATTTTCGCGCCGACCAGGTGTTGTCTTTCTCTTGGGGTGGCGTGGCGACCATGCTGGCACTGGCGCAGCGACCGGAGCGCATAAAGCGCGCGGTGATCACCTCGTTCTCGCCAATCATCAACCCGGCCATGCAGGACTACCTCGCGCGCGGCAAAGCCTATCTGGCCGCCTGCGACCGGCAGCAGATTGGCAACCTGATCAACGAGACGATTGGCGAGTTTTTGCCGCCGTTGTTCAAGCGTTGCAACTTCCGCCATGTGAGCAGCCTGGACGAACACGAGTACGCGCAAATGCTCCTGCATATCCGCCAGGTACTCGAGCTGGATAGTAGTCAGTACATGAGCTGCGTCAGCAATATCGATATACCGCTACTGTTCGTCAACGGTACCTGGGACAAGTACACCAGCGCCGAAGATGCGCTGCATTTCGGCAATCTGGCGCCACGCGCCGAGTTTGCGCGTATCGCCCATACCGGGCACTTTCTGGATCTGGAGCACAAAACCGCCTGGCAGGACACCAGAGCCGCGGTGGAATCATTCGTCCTGCGCGAGGTGCGCGAGGAGCCGGTCAGGCCTCGCCAGCTGGCGCTGGCAGGCTGACTCGCTCACCGCTATTGCACCAAGGTGCACAGCGGTGAGCGACCGGCGGCTCAGGGATTCAGCGAGTCGAACACGGTGGTTTCCGCGTCGGCGGCTTGCGCACGCAGACCGATCAACTGCTTGATCTTGCGATGCGGGAACACATAGAACTGGTTGTCCTCGACCGCTTTGAGCGTCTGCTCGGCAATATCGTTCGCCTGAATCTTGCCCTTTTGCACGGCGGCCTTGGTCATTTCGGCACGCTTGAGCATTATCTCGCTCGGCGCAATGGTATCGGCCTTGTCCGCCGGGCGGTTACGCTGCGAATCGGAAATACCGGTGGGGAAGAACGCCGGGCATAGGCAGGTGACGCCCACGTTGGCACCCACATCACGCAAATCCAACGCCAGGGTCTCGGACAGCGCTACAACCGAGTGTTTGGTCACGTTGTAGATGGCCATGCTGGGGCCGTTCAACCAGCCAGCAGCAGAGGCGGTGTTGATGATGTGGCCTTCGCCCTGCTCGATCAGCATCGGGGTGAATACCTTGACGCCCCAGACTACGCCATACAGGTTGACACCCATGACCCATTCCCAGTCGGCAACGGTGTTTTCCCAGGCCGGGCCGCCGACGCTCACGCCAGCGTTGTTGAAGATCAGGTGAGCCGCGCCAAACTCGCTCTTACACAGATCAGCAAAGGCCTGCACCTGCTCGAGCTTGGAAACATCCAGACGCATGGTAGCGGCCGGGGTACCCGGATGCGCCGCCTCAACCAGGCGCAGGGTTTCCTGCATGCCGGCCTCATCTACATCGCCGAGCACCAGCTTCATTCCCCGCGCGGCGCAGCACAGCGCGAATTCCCGACCCAAACCACTGCCGCCGCCGGTGATGGCCGCCACTTTGCCCTGTAGATTCTGCATGCTCTGCTCCTCTGAACCTGCGCCCGGCTTATGCGGGCGACAATGAATTATAAGTTGGATGAATAGAATGCCCCGTTCACCCTGGCCAGACCAGTGCTATCGGTCAGGTTGATCGACCCCAAGCAGTGCAATTTATAAAGCTCGTCACAGCCTGAGGTCACACGGCAGAAATCAACTACCCAGAGACCGGTTATGACCTATAGTGGGATCAACATGGTTGCTGGAATACAAAGATGCCTGGACGCCTCTGGTTAGCCCTGCTCCTCACCCTGCCCCTGGCCGCCCAGAGCGCGCCACTGAGGCTGAATACGGATATTTTCCCGCCCTATCAGGTGCAAGAGGGAGACCGCCTGACCGGTAGCTCCATCAAGGCACTGGCCTGCATTTTCAGCGCCATGGATAGAGACTACGAGATCAGGGTTCTGCCCTGGCAGCGAGCCGTGCATGATGTCAGCCTCGGCCGCGCGGAAGGCTTCTTTTCCGCCACCCGCATGAACCGCGCCAGCGACTTTGCCACCCTCTCCGCGCCCTTGGCGCTGGAAAAGTGGTACTGGTTCAGCAACAACCCTGTCCGTCCGCCGGCATTTGGTACCAACAGCACGTTGCGTATTGGCGGGGTGCGTGGCAGCAATCAGGTCGACTGGCTACTGCAGCATGGCTACGAGGTCGATCCCCTGGTGACCAATACCTCGCAATTGCTGCACCTGCTCAAGCGCGGTCGCATCGACGCCTTCCTCGCCGACCAGCAAACCCTGCGTATCGAGCTCACCCAGCAGCCACTCGACCTGCGCCCGCGCAATGCCTACTTTCAGCAGTACACCACTCTGGGAGTGTATTTTGCCAATGCGCTGCTCGGCCGTGAGCCCAATTTTCTTGAGCAGTTCAACCAGCAAGTCTATCAATGCATTCCGGAGATCAGCGTATTGCAGGCCGAGGAACGCGAGCAACTACAGAAGTTGCACCGGACGCTGTTTGCCAACTGGCGGCACGAACCCGCGCTGATCGAGGCAATACTCCAGCAGAACCAACAGCACGCCAACATTTCATTGAGCGGCATCCACGAACTGGACCAGCGGTGGCAGACCGAGCAACAGCAAGTCGAAAGACCCTTGATCAGCAGCGTACTCGGTAACTCGCTATCAGCCTGGCTCGCGCAACAGCAGGCCAGCTACAAGGGGCTGATCAGTGAAATCATGGTAACCGACCAGCACGGGCTGAACGTGGCGGCCAGTGAGATGACCACCGACTACTGGCAAGGCGACGAGGCCAAATTCGCCGATGCCTTTTTTGCCAGTCAGGACAGGCCCTTCATGGGGCCATTGAGTTACGATCAATCCACCCAGCGCTATCAGGTGCACATCAGTACCGCCATACACCGCCCCGGTGGTGATGAGGTGATCGGCGTAATGGTGATCGGCATCGATATTGAACGCGCGCTGAAGATGGAAAACAGCCTGTTTGACGGAGAAAGCACACCGCAATGAGTAATCACCCACTGCCCATCAAAATCATTCCCTGCGCGCTGCTGATCGCCTGCAGCGCCTGTTCACCGGTACCAGAGAAACCCATCGACAAGGGCATGGCGCGCATCAACCTGGATGCTGACGTGGGCAATGAGGTCAGAGCGTATCGCCTCGATGGGGAGCTCACCAAGAGCATCCGCTTTGGTGATATCAACCCCGGCGCCCACCAACTGCAGGTGCTTTATCACTTTGAAGTGCCCGGCGGCTCGGCCAGCGGCGGCTTGCTCGACGGCAATTTTCGCACCTGCATAATGGAAGTCAGCTACGCGAACTTCGAGCCCGGCATGCAGTACCTGTTGAAAACCGAGCGGCGCGGCTGGAAACCGGCCGGCTGGTTATACGATCAGCAAACGCAGGAGAAAATTGCCGACGCCGAGGAGGTGCGCTGCGGCCCCGGCATCTAACGCGGCGCTATCCAGCCCGCCGCGCGCCACGCCGCCAGCCAAGCCAACCAATCCGTCTCTGCTTCTGCCGCGCGATATTCCGCCGCGAGCCACCCGCGGTAATCGGCACCGTCGAGCGCCTGGAACGCCGCGCGAAAATCCAGCTCGCCGCTACCGGGTGCGCCGCGCCCGGGCGCATCCGCAAACTGCACATGACCAATCTGCCCGGCCAGTTGCTGCACGCTCAGGGCAACCGGCTCGCCCATCCGCGCCATGTGGTAAAGATCCAGCTGCGCGGACAAATTGGGATGGGCTACCCGCGCCAGCATGGCCGCCAACTCGGCCGAGCTGGCCAGCAAAAAACCCGGCATATCCAGGCGATTGATCGCCTCACACACCACAGCCACGCCCAACGGCGCGAAAGCCTCCGCGGCCAACCGCAGATTGTGCTCCAGGGTGTCGAGCGCCTGTGCCTCGCTCACGCCGCGGGCCAACCTACCCGGCAATACGTTAACCTTCTGCGGCTGCAACACATCGGCATAATCCAGCGCCTGTTGCAGCGATTGCGCAAACGCCGTCTCGCGCCCGGGCACAGCTGCCAGCCCAGGGCCGCCGTCCATCAAATCACCGGCTGGCAGGTTGAACAGCACCAGCGGCATGCCCTGCCGTTGCAATTGAGCCTGTAGATCAGACGCCGGCAGCCCGTACGGAAACTGCACTTCCACGCCATCAAAGCCGGCCTGCGCTGCGGCGGCGATACGCTCAAGCAGGGGCTGTTCGGTAAACAGCATCGACAGGTTGGCGGCGAGTTTCCATTGCATGGCGGAGGCTCCGATAGGACGAGGCAATCAGTGTAATTCACTGCGCCCAAAGCCTGAATGGCCAAGGGGCTTCGCCTGCGTGGGCTTTTTCTTTAAACTTGGCGCCACGCCCTGCTCTGCCACGACAGCCGAGCCGGAGTCTTCCGCTATTGAACCGGAGCAATAACATGTCGATGATCAAACGCCCCCTGGCTGCGCTGGCAGGCCTGTGTCTGTCTGCCGTTACCCTGCTGTCTACCCCTGCGCTGGCCGAGACCACGACGCTGCGCGTTTCGGCCATCCCCGACGAGGCGCCCACCGAGCTGATGCGCAAGTTTGAGCCGCTGGGCAAGTATCTGGAGGCCGAACTGGGCATGCCGGTCACCTTCCAGCCTGTATCGGATTACGCCGGCGTAGTTGAAGCTCTGGGCGCCAAACGGCTTGACCTGGCCTGGCTGGGCGGCTTTACCTTTGTTCAGGCCAAACTGCGCACCGGTGATGCCATTCCGCTGGTACAACGCGAACAGGACGAGGTGTTTACCAGCACCTTTATTACCGCCGACCCCGAGGTAAAAACCCACGCTGACCTCAAAGGCAAGAGCTTCGCCTTTGGCTCGGTGTCGTCCACCTCTGGTCACCTGATGCCGCGTTATTTCCTGCAGCAGGACGGCATTGATCCTGACGCCTTCTTCAGCCGCGTCGGCTTCTCCGGTGCGCACGACGCCACCGTAGCCTGGGTCGAGTCCGGCAAGGTCGACGCCGGCGTGCTGAACTCCTCGGTCTGGGAAAAACTGCTAGAGCAGGACAAGGTGAACACCGACAAGGTGCGCGTTTACGCCGTCACTCCCACCTACTATGACTACAACTGGACGGTACGTGGCGACCTCGACCCGGCACTGATCGAAAAGATCAAGGCGGCCTTCCTGGCGCTCGACCCGGCCAACCCGGAACACAAGGCAATCCTCGACCTGCAACGCGCATCACGCTTTGTGCCCACCAAGGCAGAAAACTACCAGGGCATCGAAGAGGCTGCGCGCGCTGCCGGCTTGCTTGAGTGAGCATCAGCCTGAACGGGGTGGCTTATACCCACCCCAATGGCACGCAGGCCTTGCGCAGCATCAATCTACGCATAGACGCAGACGAACAGGTCGCCATCATCGGCTCTTCCGGTGCCGGCAAAACCACCCTGCTGAAGCTGCTGGCCACCAGCCTGATGGCCTCCAGCGGCGAGTTGGAGCTGCTGCAACAGCACCCCAGGCGCCTGCGCTCTGGCGCATTGCGACAGCTGCGTAGCCGCATCGGCCTGATTCATCAAAGCCCGCCCCTGCCGCCGCGCCAGCGCGTGGTGACCGCTGTCCTGGCAGGCCGGCTTGGCCAATGGTCGCTGGCCCGAGCCTGTCTTTCGCTGTGTTATCCGAGCGACATTAGCGGTGCACGAGCAGAGCTGTCCCGGCTTGATCTGAGCGACAAGCTGTTTGCCCGCTGCGATCAGCTCTCCGGTGGCCAGCAACAACGGGTCGGCATCGCTCGTGTGCTGTATCAGCAGCCTGACCTGATGCTGGCGGACGAACCGGTTTCGGCGATGGACCCGGTACTGGCAGAACACACCCTAAACACTCTCGGCAGTATCGCCCGCGAGCGAGGCGTGCCGCTGATTGCCAGCCTGCATGCAGTCGAACTGGCGCTGCGTCACTTCCCCCGCATAATCGGTTTGCGCGCCGGCGAGATTCTGTTCGACAAGGCTGCCGAGACGGTAAGCCAGCAGGATCTGGATGCGCTCTACGTCAACACTGGCCTGAGCGATCCACGGCAGCAAGGCAGTGCAGTCGTGCTGCCGCCACTGCGCAACCCATGCCTGTAGCCGCGCCCCGCCTGCACTGGCAGGACCCGGCAGCCAGACCCAGGCTGCTTATAACTCTGGCCGCACTGATCCTGCTGTGGCCAGGCCTGCAGATCACCGAGCTCCGACCACAGATCCTGTTCGACGCGCAGAACCGTGAGGTCATGGGGCGTTTTCTTTCCGGCTTCTGGCCGCCGGAAGTCGGTAGCGAATTTCTCAGGTTGCTCGGCCGCGCCACGCTGGAAACCCTGGCCATGGCCACCGCCGGTCTCGTCCTGGCCCTTCTCTTGGCAGTGCCGCTAAGCCTGATTGCCACCCGCGCGCTATCGATCTCGACCGTGCTCAGTGGCACGCCGAGCGGCGTTGGTCGCTGGGTACGCTATCCGGTGCGCGTCGTGCTGGTTGTGCTGCGCAGCATTCCCGAAATTGTCTGGGCGCTGCTGTTCGTGCGCGCCGTTGGGCTCGGCCCGACCGCTGGCGTGTTCGCCATCGCCATCACCTATAGCGGCATGCTCGGCAAGGTGTATGCCGAGATCTACGAATCCGTCGACACCCAACCCACCCGCGCGCTGCTCCAGAGCGGTAGCTCACGGCTGGCGGCTTTTCTGTATGCCGTGCTACCCAACGCCGCACAGGAGCTGACCTCCTACACGCTGTATCGCTGGGAATGCGCGGTGCGCGCTTCGGTGATCATGGGCTTTGTCGGCGCCGGCGGCCTGGGTCAGATGATCGACCTGTCGATTCGCATGTTTGCCGGCGGTGAAGTCGTCAGCATTTTGCTGACCTTCCTGCTGTTGGTACTGCTGGCCGACCAGGTCAGTCTGCACCTGCGCCGGAGGCTGGCATGAGACCTGGCGTCGGCGCGGCATGCTGGCTGGTAGCGATCACTGCGGCCGTAGTGGCGTCCTTTGCCTATCTGCAACTGGATTTCGGCAGCCTCATCCGGGCTGACAGCCGTGCCCAGATGCTGGACTACGCGGGTTCATTCTTTCCGCCCAACACCTCGCCCGCCTGGCTGGCCAAATTGTGGCAGGGCGCGGCGGAAACCCTGGCTATTTCCGCCATAGGCACTCTGCTCGCCGCGCTTTTTGGCTCAGCATTGAGCCTTCTGGCCGCAGGTCGGCTAGGCGGCATGGCCAAATCAGCCTGCCGTCTGTTGCTCAATGCTCTGCGCTCGGTACCCGAACTGGTCTGGGCGGCGCTCATGGTATTGGCGGCAGGGCTTGGGCCCTTTGCCGGCACACTGGCCATCGCCCTGCACACCACTGGCGTGCTCGGCCGCCTGTTCGCCGAAGCGCTGGAAAACACTCCGCCAGAGCCGGCCAACGCCCTGCGCCAAGCAGGTGCTTCAGCCACCACTGCCTTTCTCTACGGCACCCTGCCCGGCGTCATCCCGCAGTGGCTGGCTTATACCTTGTATCGTTGGGAGAACAATATTCGCATGGCGGCGGTGCTGGGCTTTGTGGGTGCTGGCGGTTTGGGCCAGATGCTGCACGTCACGCTGAGTCTGTTTCAGCAGTCCAAGGCGATGAGTGTCATATTGGCTATGTTGGCAATGGTGTTGTTGGTGGATGCGTTGAGCGGGTGGTTAAGGGCGAGGTTGGGTTAAGCCTGAAGCACAAGCAACCTGCAACCCTGTGCAGCACGCATAGCACTGGACGCGCAGCACTAAGAAGAACTCCCCACGCTGGAGTGCAACCCCCCCTCCATGCAATACCTCAGAGCCAGCGATGTAGTTCATTGCTGTGCTGTTTTTGAGTCTGCCTTTCGCCTTTTCCGGCGAGTTACTTTTCTTTGAATGGCCAAAGCAAAGATAACCAAAACTTCACGCGACCAGCCTGGGCCACCAGGCTGGCCTTCGGCTCCTCTGCATTACTCGGCAGAGCGGAACGGGGAGTCAGCGGCTAGCCTGCGCGCGAACTTGGATTTTGATTGTGTGGTTTAATTTCTTACATAAAATTCTGCAGCAGCACGGACTAATAATTCCCATCTGAGCGGGCGAGTAGCACAGAGCTACCGGGAAAAAGGCGTGCGCGGTGTCTGAGCGAAGCGAGTTTGCGCGCGTCCCCGGTAGATCGAGCAACGCAGCGAACCCGCAGGGCCGCGCAGCTGGGTGCCCTGGGGGATCGTTAAGGGGGCATGGGCAAGCATGCCCCCTTGACTCGCCTGGAGGCGAAAAGGGTACCAAGCCAATCGCTGGCTTCTGAGTGAGCGCAGTCATCAAGACAGCCAATCAAATGAAGCTATCTCCCAGCGTTGATTTCAGGTGAAGAAAGCGCGTCAGCTTCCAACCCGCTCCTGCACCAACACCCAAGGCCTGATCACCACCGCCCACAAGTTGTCGGGCTCGCGCTCAGCCCAGTCGCCAGCCTGCGCGTCCGTCGCCACCTGCAACTGCCTGGCATCCATCCAGGCTTTGATCTGCTCACTGTCGTCTTCCATCATCGCCGCGGCCGCTTGCACCAGATCCAACTCAGGCGCCACCACCAGCAAATCGCCACGGGCAAAATGCGGCTCCAGGGTTTTCCATTCAATGTTGCCGGTGGCGCCAAGGATCGCCGCGTAGGCTTCATCAGACAGGGTCATTGCTCAGGTCCTTTCTTCATATACAAAGGGGTTGCATGGTAGCCAGCTGCGGCCGACATGCAAGAAATCGTCGGCAATGTCGCCAAAAACGGCCTATTCTTTCGGTGGGTATGTCGCCATACAGACACAATATTGCAGTTAACGGACATTGGCTGACAAATCGACGGCCGTCGATTCCCTGTACCGATGGCGGTTGCTAAACTGCGCCGGTACAGTTCCGATCAGGCTGTGTATCCATAAAAAATAAGCAGGAACAAGCCAAGGCTACTTCGGCATAACAACACAAGTGAGCAGATGATATGAAAATGGCACACAAAAAAGCACTTTCCCAGATTATCGCCGCCGCTGCGCTGGTTGGCGTCAGCGGTTATTCGCTGGCGGCAGACACCATCAAGATCGCGCTAGCCGGCCCGGTTACCGGCCCGGTAGCCCAGTACGGTGATATGCAGTTCATTGGTGCCAAGATGGCCATCGAGCAGATCAACAAGGCTGGCGGCGTGAACGGCAGCCAACTTGAGGGCGTGGTATTCGATGATGCCTGCGACCCCAAGCAGGCGGTAGCTGTCGCCAACCGCATCGTCAATGACGGCATCAGCTATGTGGTGGGCCACCTCTGCTCCAGCTCTACCCAGCCGGCTTCCGACATTTATGAAGATGAAGGCATCCTGATGGTGACCGCGGCGTCCACCAGCCCGGAAATCACCGAGCGCGGTTACCAGCTGGTATTCCGCACCATCGGTCTGGACAGCCTGCAGGGGCCAACCGCCGGCAAGTACATCGCCGAGCAGATCAAGCCGAAGAAAGTCGCGGTCATCCATGACAAACAGCAGTACGGCGAAGGTATTGCCACCGCCGTGCGCGATGTGCTGACCGAAGCCGGTATTGAAGTCCCCCTGTTCGAGGGTATCACCGCCGGTGACAAGGACTTCTCCGCACTGATCGCCAAGCTGCGCCAGGCCGGTGTCGACTTCGTCTACTACGGCGGCTACCACCCCGAGCTTGGCCTGATCCTGCGTCAAGCCTCCGAACAGGGTTTGGACGTACGCTTCATGGGGCCTGAGGGCGTGGGCAATACCGATATTTCCGCGATCTCCGGTGAAGCCTCTGAAGGCCTGCTGGTTACCCTGCCGAAAGCCTTCGACGAAGATCCCAAGAACGCTGACCTGGTAGAAGCCTTCAAAGCCAAGAACGAAGACCCCTCCGGCCCGTTCGTGTTTCCGGCCTACGCCGCCGTTCAGGTTATTGCCGATGGTATCAAGCTGGCTAAAAGCACCGACACCGAGGCCGTTGCTGCCGCACTGCGCGCCAACAGCTTCGACACCCCCACCGGCACCCTGGCTTTTGATGAAAAAGGCGACCTGAAAGACTTCAACTTTGTTGTCTACGAATGGCACGCTGACGCCAGCAAGACCGCACTGACCGAGTAAGTGAACTGACTCCGGGCCTGTCCAACGCTGTTGGCAGGCCCGGTTTTTTTGTTGATGCCCGTCTTTGCGGACCAGCATTGCTCCCCTTGTAATTTCGGTGTCATGGCTATGCCAGAGTCCCTCTACTATTTCATTCAACAGCTGTTGAACGGCCTGACCGTCGGCAGTACCTATGCCCTGATTGCCATTGGCTACACCATGGTTTACGGCATCATCGGCATGATCAACTTCGCCCACGGCGAGATTTACATGATCGGCAGCTACATCGCCTTTATCGTCATTGCCGCCTTGGCAATGTTCGGCATCGAGTCGGTACCGCTGCTGATTTTTGCGGCCTTCGTCATCAGCATGCTGGTGACTAGCGCCTACGGCTACAGCATCGAGCGTGTAGCCTACCGCCCGCTGCGTGGCGGCAACCGCCTTATTCCGCTGATTTCAGCCATCGGCATGTCCATCTTCCTGCAGAACCTGGTACGCATTGCCCAGGGCTCGCGTGACATCGCCATGCCCAGCCTGATTACTGGTGGCATCGATATCGGCCCGCAGGATGCCTTCCATGCCAGCCTGTCCTACATGCAGATGATCATTTTCGGCGTGACCCTGGTCAGCATGGTGCTGTTAACGCTGTTCATCTCGCGCTCGCGCATGGGCCGCGCCTGCCGGGCCTGTGCTGAAGATCTGAAAATGACCAACCTGCTGGGCATCAACACCAACGGGATTATCGCCCTGACCTTTGTCATTGGCGCCGCGCTGGCCGCGGTTGCCGGCGTCTTGTTGAGCATGTACTACGGCGTGATCAACCCCTACATCGGCTTCATGGCCGGCCTGAAGGCGTTCACCGCTGCCGTACTTGGCGGTATCGGCAGCATCCCCGGCGCAGTGCTCGGAGGTTTGTTGCTCGGCGTCACCGAGGCGATCACCGCAGGTTACTTCAGTACCGAATACAAGGACGTGGTGGCCTTTGCTCTGCTGATCCTGATCCTGCTGTTCCGCCCGAGCGGCATTCTTGGTCGCCCGGAGGTGGAAAAAGTATGATGCGCGCCAATTTGAAACCGGCGGTCATTTCCGCCGTGGTGGTAGTGGTACTCACCGCCTTGCTGATGGGTGTGCGCCTGAACCAGGACGGCACCAACCTGTCACTGGTCGGCGCTGGCCCAGATGTGTACTGGAAAATCGCCTGCGCGGCGATCTTCATCTTTTTATACAACCTGTTCCGTGATCACTTGGCAGCACTGTGGAAGGCCATGCCCGGCATGCCGAAAACACCCACGCAGCTGGTCGAGGTCAGCAAGAAGCCGGCTCTGCGCCGCCTGTTCTGGTGCTTTCTGATCGCCCTCGCCATTATCTGGCCGTTTATCTCCAATCGCGGCGGTACCGACCTGGCTACCCTGGTGCTGATCTACGTGATGCTGGGTCTGGGCCTGAACATCGTGGTGGGCCTCGCGGGTCTGCTCGACCTGGGTTACGTCGGCTTCTACGCCGTAGGCGCCTACGGTTACGCCCTGCTGGCGATGTACTTTGATGTTGGCTTCTGGACCGGTCTGGTCGCCGCTGGCGCACTTGCCGCGCTGTTCGGCTTTCTGCTGGGCTTTCCGGTATTGCGCCTGCGCGGTGACTATTTGGCCATCGTGACCCTGGGCTTTGGCGAGATCATCCGCATTCTGCTCAACAACATGACCTGGCTCACCAACGGCCCGAACGGGATCGGCGGCATTCCCAAACCCACCTTATTCGGTCTGGAGTTCAGCCGCCGCGCCAGTGAAGGCATGCAAAGTTTCCACGAGTTTGTCGGCATCGACTACAGCTCCGAGCACCGTGTGATCTTCCTGTACCTGTTGGCCCTGCTGCTGGTGCTGATCACCCTGTTCGTGATCAATCGCCTGCTGCGCATGCCGATCGGCCGCGCCTGGGAAGCGCTGCGCGAAGACGAGATTGCCTGCCGAGCGCTGGGTATCAACCCAACCGCGGTCAAGCTCGGCGCCTTCACCATCGGTGCCAGCTTCGCTGGTTTCGCCGGCTGCTTCTTTGCCGCGCGCCAGGGCTTTATCAGCCCTGAATCCTTCACCTTTATCGAGTCTGCCATCATCCTCGCCATTGTGGTGCTGGGTGGCATGGGGTCACAGATTGGCGTCATCCTGGCCGCTATCATCATGACCATCCTGCCGGAGATGGCCCGCGAGTTTAACGAGTACCGCATGCTGCTGTTTGGTTTGATGATGGTCCTGATGATGATCTGGCGCCCGCAAGGGTTGCTGCCGATGAACCGTCCGCATCTGGAGTTGCGCACATGAGCCGCCCGTTACTCGAAGTGTCCGGGCTGACCATGCGCTTTGGCGGCCTGCTGGCCGTCGACGGCGTGGAGCTGAGTGTGCAGCCCGGCCAGATCGTTTCCATGATCGGCCCCAACGGCGCCGGCAAGACCACGGTATTCAATTGCCTCACCGGCTTCTACAAGCCGAGTGGCGGCAAGATCGTGTTTGATGGCCAGGAAATCCAGGGCCTACCCGGTTTCCGCGTGGCGCGGCGCGGCATGATCCGCACCTTCCAGCACGTTCGCCTGTTCAAGGAAATGACCGTGGTGGAGAACCTGCTGGTCGCTCAGCACCAGCACATGAATACCAGCATGCTGGCGGGGCTGTTCAAGACCCCGGGTTACCGGCGTAGCGAACGCGAAGCCATGGAGCGCGCGGCCTACTGGCTGGAGCGGGTAGACCTGCACCAGTTTGCCAACCGCCCGGCCAATACCCTGGCTTACGGCCAGCAACGCCGCCTGGAGATCGCCCGTTGCATGGTCACGCAACCCAAACTGCTGATGCTGGACGAGCCGGCTGCCGGCCTCAACCCACGGGAAACCGATGATCTGAAGGCGCTAATCGCTGAACTGCGCGACCATCACCAGCTCACGGTGCTGCTGATCGAGCACGACATGAAACTGGTGATGAGCATCTCTGATCAGATTGTGGTGATCAACCAGGGCCGGCCACTGGCTGCCGGTACGCCAGACGAGATCAAGCAGAATCCAGACGTCATCAAAGCCTACCTGGGTGAAACCTGAGGGATTGCAAGCCATGCTGTACATGAAGAACGTATCGACCCACTACGGGAAGATTCAGGCGCTGCACGAGGTGAACCTGGAGGTTCAACGCGGCGAAATCGTTACCCTGATCGGCGCCAACGGCGCCGGCAAGACCACCCTGCTGATGACCCTGTGCGGCGATCCCCGTGCCACGACCGGCAGTATTCGCTACGAAGGCGACGAGCTGACCGGCCTCACCACCGCTGAAATCATGCGCAAGGATATCGCCATCGTGCCGGAAGGCCGCCGGGTATTCTCGCGTCTGACCGTGGAAGAGAATCTGAGCATGGGCGGTTTTTTTACCGCCAAGGAGCAGCTGCAGGAACAACTGGACACCACGCTGACGCTGTTTCCGCGCCTCAAGGAACGCTACCAGCAACGTGCCGGTACCATGTCCGGCGGTGAGCAACAGATGCTGGCGATTGGTCGTGCATTGATGAGCAAGCCCCGCCTGCTGCTGCTGGACGAGCCCTCGCTGGGTCTGGCGCCCATCATCATCCAGCAGATTTTCGATATCATCGAGCAACTGCGCCAACAGGGTGTCACCATCTTTCTGGTCGAGCAGAACGCCAACCAGGCGCTCAAACTGGCCGATCGTGGTTACGTGATGGAGCACGGCCACATCGTCATGCAGGACAGCGGCGACGCGCTACTGGCCAATCCTGACGTTCGCAAGGCTTATCTCGGCGGTTAACCTGCCTGCTGTCAGGGCGTCGTCTGACGCCCCTGATAGCCACAACCACTCTGGCGCTCGCCATTGACCAACAGTACCGAGTGCATGTGGAAGTAATCCCCCGTCACCACATCCTGACAATCCTGGGGATACAGCCACAGCTCCAGATCGCCGCTCAGACTACGCGCATTCAACGAGCCATCCGGCAACTGCTCGGTTACCAGTGGCACCGGCGCATGCGCCCGGTCGGCATCACTGCGCGTCAAACCATTGGCAGCCAGTACCGCGCGCCAGGCGGGTTGATACTGTAACGCGACCCACTGCGCGCCATCGGCGCTGCTGTCGGCACAACCCCTACCCTGCGATTGCATACGCAGAACCTTGACTGGCTGCACCCGCCCGGCAGAGTCGGTTCGACCCAGCAGATCCACGAATATCGCCGTCTGGCCCGGTTGGGCTGCCTGCGCAAAAATGGTTTCAAGCTGGGCATTTTCGATCACCGGTTGCGCCCCGTCCGAGCCGCACTGACGCAACGTAAAGCCCGCAGCGTTATGCTCCAGCAGACCACTTATGCGCTGCTCCGGACCACTCCAGCTGTTGCGCAACAGGCTACAGCCGGAGACCAGCAACACCATTGCAATCAGCATGATGCGCGTGCTTTTTAGTGTAAAAGGTCTCAATCTGTGAACTCCATTGCGTAAAAATTGAATATGCCGCCAAAATCATGACGTACGGCAGATCACAAATGCAATTGGCAATGGTACTCTGTGCCACATTCGCCCGCATGCGATTCATTTTAGCGGGTTTGGTTCCCGAATATCGCTTTGTTGGATAACACTGTTGGAAGCACAATAATGAAGAAGATTTCTGCCGTCGTACTCAGCACTCTCGCACTGACCATTACCGCTTGCTCAACCAACAAACCCGCACCACCGCCGCCAACGCCGGAAGCCACACCCTGGGCCCAGGCGCATATGGCGGAGCTGACTGCTATAGCGCTCGAAGAGCACTATGAAATTCAGAACAACGGTGAGCAGATCCGCCTGATTATCCCGGTGAAAAACAACTTCCATCCCAAACGCACATTGCTGTTGCCCTCCGGCCTGGTGCCCTTGTCACGTATCGCCAAAGTGCTGCGCACCGCGACCGACAGCAACATCTCGGTGGTTGGCTTCAGCGACGACGTAGGGGCTGACGACATCAACCAGCAGCTCAGCCTGGAGCGCGCCGAAGCGGTCGCCAGCGTTCTGCAATTGGGTGGTGTTCGCCGCCACAACATGCAGCTCAAGAGTCTGGGTGAAGATCAGCCACGTGCCGACAACAGCACCCCGGAAGGCCGTGACCTGAACCGTCGGGTAGAAATTGAAATTACCCCGCGCGGCGCGGTCTCCAGTCTGGCACTGGCCCCCTGAGCCAACTCCTTGGCATCGGCCAGCCCGGTGCCAAGGTCCTGCCCTCCCGCTTGCACTTGCAGCAGGCGCTCGCCTCCCATGGCTGCTAGAATATCGGCTGATTCCGCCACCTCTGGGCGGTAACCTTTTCAGCTAACCCATAAGCGACTTTCCATGGACTCTACGCCCCAGGCGCCAAGGGCATCAGCCCTGCTACCACTGCTGCTGTTTCTGCTGATTTTCCTCGGCAGCGGCATTTACTACACACTGCAAGGCACCGACTTCGCGTTTTATCAGATCAAGGCACCGGTAGCGATACTACCCGCCATCATTCTGGCTATGCTGCTGACCCAACGCAGCTACCGCGAGAGCCTGATGACCTTTATCGACGGTATCGGCGACCGCAACATCATCACCATGGCGCTGGTGTTCCTGCTGGCCGGTGCCTTCTCCAGCGTGGCCAAGGCTATCGGTGGCGTCGACGCCACCGTGAACCTGGGGCTCAGCGTACTGCCAGCCAATATGGTGCTGCCGGGGCTGTTTGTTATCGCCGTGTTCATTTCTACCGCCATGGGCACCTCCATGGGCACCATTGGCGCATTGATACCCATTGCGCTGGGCTTTGCCGAGGCGACCGGGCTGTCGATTCCGCTGGCCGCCGGCGCCGTCATTGGCGGCGCCATGGCCGGCGACAACCTGTCGATCATCTCCGACACTACCATTGCCGCCACCCGCACCCAGGGCGTGGGCATGCGTGACAAGTTCCGACTCAACCTGATGATTGCCCTGCCCGCCATGTTGCTGACGCTAGTTGTGCTGTTCATTCTTGGCGGCAGTACCACAGCGGCGCCAGCTGCCGAGTACAATGCCTGGCTGGTGTTGCCGTACGTCGCGGTGCTGATACTGGCGCTGAGTGGACTGGACGTGATGATAGTACTGATGGCCGGCATCCTGCTGTCCGGCATTACCGGCCTGCTGGTGAAGCCGGATTACGCGCTGGCTACCTACGGCAATGATATTTACCAGGGCTTCGCCGGCATGCTGGAAATCATGGTGCTGTCGATGCTGATCGGTGGGCTCTCGGCCATCATGAAACAGGAAGGCGGGCTGGACTGGCTGCGCCTGCGAATCCAGAGCCTCACCTCACGGAGCGCCGCGCCAGGCCGCCGCAGCGGTGAAACCGGGATCGCCGGCCTGGTCAGCCTGACCAACCTGTTTGTCGCCAACAACACCGTCGCCATCATCATCAGCGGCAGCGTTGCCAAGGACCTGGCTGATCACTACGCCGTCGATCCACGCCGCAGCGCCAGCCTGCTCGATATCTTTTCCTGTGTCGTGCAGGGGTTGATTCCATACGGCGCGCAAATCCTGCTGGCCGGCTCTTTAGCGGCGCTGTCGCCGCTGGCACTGATCAGCCAGGTACATTACTGCTGGTTGCTCGCGCTGATGGCGGTATTGGCTATCGTGTTCGGCTTCCCGCGGGTCAAGCAGACCCCCGCCGAGCACGCTGCCTGAGCCAGCGCGCTACTGCTCCCAGGGCTCGCCTCGGGTCCTGGGTTCACGCCGCAGTTTCTCATGCATGGCCGCCTTGGCCAACATCTGCGCACTGACTGGCGCGGTCAGAAACAGGAAAAAGGTAATCAGCAACTCATGCAGGCTGGGCTCGCCGGCCTGCAGCGAGAAATACAGCATCGAGCCCACCACCATGGAACCCACGCCAAGCGTAGTCGCCTTGGTCGGGCCGTGCAGGCGCATGAAAAAGTCTGGCAGCTTGACCAGCCCGATGGAGCCGATCAGCGCGAACAGGCTACCGGTCAGCAGCAGTGCAGCGATCAACCATTCGATCCAGCTTGGTTCGTTCATCCCTACCTCTTCTATTCGATGATGTTGCCGCGCATCAGGTGCTTGGCAATGGCCACGGTGCTGACAAAGCCCATTACCGCAATCAGCAGTGCGGCCTCAAAAAACAGGTTTGAATCCAGATACAGGCCGAACAGCATGATCACCGCGATGCCGTTGATATACAGGGTATCCATGGCCAGAATGCGGTCAGGTAAATCCGGCCCCTTGATCAGACGCACAAAGGTCAGAATCAACGCAACGCTCATTACACCCAAGCAAAACAGAATCACGGCCTGGAGCATTCGAATACCTCCTTGATCGGCTGCTCATAGCGGCGCCGGATATGCTCGATCAGCTGGTGCTCATCGTTCACGTCCAGCCCATGGATCAGCAGGGTCTTGCGGTCGGCGCTGATATCCGCCGAAACGGTGCCGGGCGTCAGCGAGATGGTACTGGCCAGCACGCTGATGGAAAACTCGTGTTCCAGGCTGATGGGGTATTCCACAAAAGCCGGGCGCAGTTCGCGGCGCGGGCCGAGAATCAGCTTGGCGACCTGCAGATTGGCCAGCACGATATCCACCAGCACCCGCCAGACGAACAGCAGCAAACGGTCAACCCGGCAGCTCAGCGGCGGATTGGGCCAGAACACATTGGTCAGCCAGGGAATCAGGCAAGCCAGCACCGCCCCCATGATCAGGCTACCCGCCGACACGCTGTTCATCAGCAACTGCCAACCTATCAGCATCGACAGGCTAAGCCAGGGGTGCGGCAGCACTCGCTTGAGCAGGCTCATGGGATCACCTCGGAGTGTGCGGGCAGCACAGCGTCAATATAACTCTGGGGCTGCAACAGCTGATCTGCCGTGGCGGCCAGATAGGTCAACACCGGCTCGGCGAACACCACCAGCAATGGGCTGGCCAGCAGCAGCAACAGCAAGGCGGTCATGCGCAACCCATCAACCGGCTCGCCCGAGGCTGCCACATCGGTCTGCCGCCAGAACAGGGTGGTACCTGCGCGGCTCAGCGCAACAAGGCTCAGCAGCCCGCTGCCAAGCACCACCGGATACAACCAGGCGGCCAACTCACCGGTGCCAGCCGCGCTCAACAGCAGCAGCTTGCCGATGAAACCGGACAGCGGCGGCATACCGACAATTGACATCGCGGCGAGAAAAAACACGCCTCCCAGTAGCATGGGGCGAGGCAGGCTCGGGCCGGCGACCAGCCGCGCAGCGAAACGCGGCCCGCGTACCCGTTGCAAAACACCTGCAAACAGAAAAAGTGCACCGGTAATCCAGGTCGAGTGCATCAGGTAGAACAGGGTCGCACGCAACGCCTCCGGCGTGCCCATTGCCAGCCCCGCCAGCATGGTACCCACCGACACCACCACCAGGTACGCAATCAGCCCGGTCAGAGTCGCCGCCGCCAGTGCACCCACCGCGCCCAGTACCAGGGTTACTAATGTCAACGGCCACAACCAGCCGTTGACCAACTGCGCCAGGGTATCCGCCTGCTCGCCGAACATCAGGGTATAGACGCGCAGTATTGAATACAGGCCCACCTTGGTCATGATCGCGAACAGCGCCGCCACGGGCGCGCTGGACGCCGCGTAGGCGCGCGGTAGCCAGAAATACAGCGGAAACACCGCCGTCTTGAGGCCAAAGACGACCAGCAACAGCATACCGGCAGCGCCCACCAACGGCTGCTCGGTGCGGGGCAGCTCGCTGATGCGCACTGCCAGGTCGGCCATATTCAAGGTGCCCAGCACGCCGTACAGCGTGCCCACAGCAATCAGGAACAGCGCCGAGCCGGTCAGATTCAGCAGCACATAATGCAGACCCGCACGGACACGTGCCGAGCCAACGCCATGCAACAGCAGCGCGTAGGATGCGATCAGCAGAATTTCAAAAAACACGAACAGGTTGAACAGATCGCCGGTCAAAAAGGCCCCGGTAATACCCATCAACTGAAACTGAAACAACGGGTGAAAGTTGCGCCCGGCGGCATCATCGCCGCGCACCGCATACAGCAGCGCGGCGCAGGCGAGCACGGCAGTAATCACCAGCATCAGCGCCGCCAGACGATCCACCACCAGAACTATGCCAAACGGTGGAGCCCAATTACCCAGGGTGTACACCAGGGTTCCTTGGCTGGCCTGCAGCAACAACATGATCGCCAACGGCAGCTGGGCAAAGGTCGCGAGCAAACTGATGCCGCGCTTGAAATCCATACTGCCGCGCATGAGCAGCAGCGCGGCCCCGACGACCATCGATAGAAAGATGGGCAGAATCGGCAAGTGGCTCATCAACGATCCCCCTTGCCATCAACATGGTCACTATCCAGCTCACCCTGTGCACGCAAGGCCAGCACCAGAGCAAACGCGGTCATGGCAAAGCCGATCACAATGGCGGTCAGCACCAACGCCTGTGGCAAGGGGTCTGCATAATCCGTGCGGTCGCTCAGCACCGCCGGCACCGCCTCACCAATGCGCCCCATGGCGAACAGAAACAGGTTGACCGCATAGCTGAGCAAGGTCAGGCCGATGACCACCGGGAAAGTGCGGGCGCGCAACATGAGAAACACCCCGCAACTGGTCAACAGGCCGATAAGCAGCGCATACATCAGCTCCATCAGAAATCCCCCCCACGCGATGGCAGCTGCGACAGCTTGCCGAGGTTGGCGAGGATCAACAGGGTGGCACCAACGACCGTCAAATAAACCCCCAGATCAAACAGCATGGCAGTGGCCAACTCGATGTCGCCCACCAATGGAATATGGAAATGGTCGAAGGCACTGGTGAGGAACGGGTAACCGAACAGCCAGCTGCCAGCGCCGGTGGCCGCCGCGATCAATACCCCGGCCGCCGCCAGGTAGTGGTAGTTCACTGGCCAGCGGCGTGAAGTCCACTCCTCGCCACTGGCAACGTATTGCAGTATCAGCGCCACCGCGGTAATCAGCCCAGCGATAAAACCACCCCCGGGCAGATTGTGACCCCGCAGGAAGATATACACCGAGATCAGCAGGGCCAGCGGCAGTAGCACCCGCGACAGGTTAACCAGCATCAGCAGCTCACCGCGCTTCGCCCAGGGCTTGCCGAGGCTGTCACCGCCCGGCAGACGCAAACGCAGGCCGTCGATCAGCGCGTAGATACCAATAGCCGCAATCGCCAGCACGGTGATCTCACCCATGGTATCGAAGCCACGGAAGTCAACCAGAATCACGTTCACCACGTTGCTGCCGCCACCACCGGTCAGGCTGTTCTGCAGGAAGAAGCCGGCAATACTGTCGTAGGGTCGCGTCAACACGGCGAAGGCCAATGCCGCCACCAACAGGCCGCAGAGCAACGCCAACAGCAGGTCGCGGCCACGTCGTAATACCGAAGACTCCCGCGGCGAGCGCGCCGGCAGGAAAAACAGTGCCAGCATCAACAGGACGATGGTGACCACTTCGACCGAGATCTGCGTCAGTGCCAGGTCCGGCGCGGCAAAACGCGCGAACGCCAGCACCACACCAAGCCCCACCACACTGAGCATGGTCAGCGACACCAGCCGCTGGCGATGCCAGAACACAGTTGCCAATGCCGCCACCGACATGATCAGCGCCACCGCCAGACTGGTGCCATCAATCGGCGTGAGCGCTACTTCGCCACGCAGGCTCGGCAGTTTGTACAACCACCAGCCGCTGACCAATAACGCTGAACCCAGCAAACAAGCCAGATAGCGCTGCAGCGAAGCGTTCTCCAGCATCAGCGTAAATTGCCCTGCACCGCGCACCAGCGATTGCACCAGCCGCTCAAACACCAGCTTGGCATCCAGCTCGGGTTGCCGTGCATACCAATCAAACAGGGGACGACGGGCAGCATAGACCGCCACACCCACTACCAGCGCCACCACACTCATCAGCAGTGGCAGGTTGAAGCCATGCCAGATAGCCAGACTGTATTCAGGCAGGGTCGTGCCGATCGTGGCCTGCGCGGCAACCGCCAACAGCCCCGCCACGGTGAGTCCTGGCGCGAGGCCCACCATCAAACACATGGCAACCAGAATCTCGACCGGCACCTTCATATAGCGCGGCGGCTCATGGGGTGGGTATTTGGGCAGATTGACCGGCTTACCGTTGAAAAACACGTCGTGCACGAAACGCAGCGAGTAAGCGACAGAGAACACCCCACCGAGCGTGGCGCCCAGGGGAATCAACCAACTGAAGCTACCCAGCATGTGCTGTTCCAGCGTCTCGCTAAAGAACATTTCCTTGCTCAGGAAGCCGTTGAGGAGCGGCACCCCGGCCATGGCCGACGCCGCCACCATCGCCAGCGTGGCAGTATGCGGCATGTAGCGCAGCAGGCCGTTGATACGCCGCATGTCACGGGTGCCGGTTTCATGATCGATAATACCGGCGGCCATGAACAACGAAGCCTTGAAGGTCGCGTGGTTGATAATGTGGAATACCGCCGCGACGGCGGCCAGGCGCGTATCCAAACCAAACAGCAGCGTAATCAGCCCCAGATGACTGATGGTCGAATAGGCCAGCAAGCCCTTGAGATCATGCTGAAACAACGCCGTACAGGCACCCACCAGCAGTGTGGCCATACCGGCACTGCTGACGATGTAAAACCAAAGGTCGGTGTCGGCCAGCGCGGGATAAAGCCGTGCCAGCAAGAATACCCCGGCCTTGACCATGGTTGCCGAGTGCAGGTACGCAGAAACCGGGGTCGGCGCCGCCATGGCGTGCGGTAGCCAGAAGTGAAACGGGAACTGTGCCGACTTGGTAAACACGCCCAGCAGCACCAGTACCAGTATTACCGGGTAAAGCGTGTGCTCGCGCAGCAGGTCGCCAGCGGCAAATACATCGCTCAGTTGATAGCTGCCCACCACCTGGCCAATCAGCAACACACCGGCCAGCAGCGCCAGGCCACCCGCGCCGGTAACCGCCAGCGCCATGCGCGCACCCTTGCGGGCATCTGTGGAATGCGACCAGTAACCGATCAGCAGGAAAGATGACAGACTCGTCATCTCCCAGAAGAACATCATCAGCAGCAGGTTTTCCGACAGCACCACGCCCAGCATGGCCGACATGAACAGCAGCAGATACGCAAAGAAACGGCCCATGGGGTCTTTCTTCGCCAGGTAATAGCGGGCGTAGAGAATGACCAGCAGACCGATGCCGAGGATCATCAGTGCAAACAGGAAACTCAGGCCGTCGAGGCGAAAACTGATGTGCAGCCCCAGCAGGTCGAGCCAACGCCAGGTCTGCACCAGTGTTTCACCGGCGAACACCGCCGACGCCTGTTGCCAGAGCAACACCATACCAATGACCGGGGCCAGCATGGTCATGGTGGCGCACAATGAACGACCGTGATTATTGAACAGCAATGGCAGCAAGCTGCCCAACAGGGGAAGGATGACGATAAGCGCCAAGGTCATGCAGGACTAACTCCATCAATGGCCAAGAAGGCTATTACCGGTGATTCCGCTCTCCGTGCGCTACCAGCCCGAGCGGCCTCGTGTGACTCATCAGCCTAGCACGGCAGGCACCTGCCGGTCGCCGCGCGCCAGTCAGGGCGCTCATTATAGAGGCAGTGACCGGGTGCGCGACGCCTGGCATTCACGCATTGCGTTACAAAATGCGTAACCCGGCCAGGGCAGGGTCGGGTTACGCAGGCTGCAGCTTACTTAACTACCCGCGACTCGCCGTTTACGGTCATCACCCGCACCCGGTCACCCGCGGCAAAATTGACGCCTTCCTGTGCTTCCTGCACGTAGGCACGGGTCTGGCCGGAGTCCTCGGTGACGGTGATTTCCACCCCCTGAGTACGCGTAACCCCCTCTTCCGCCGCCGCGCCGGCCAAACCACCGGCCAAGGCGCCAACGATAGTGGCGATCGCGCGCCCACTGCCGCCGCCCACACTGTTACCCGCAACACCGCCAATCGCAGCACCGGCAGCAGGTCCAACCACCGTCTTGGTGCCTTCGATCTTGACCGGCCGAACGGTCTCGACAGTGCCCATGCGCACGATCTGCGGGGCGCGCGCATCTTCACGGCTGTAGGTATCGCCGGTCAGCGATGACGCACAGCCGGACAGCACCAGCACAGCGCTCATCAGCAGAGTTGTCATCAGTTGCTTGTTCATATCTGTAAACCTCAAAGTGGGTGTAATAGTCATGCTGGGTTGTGCTCACCAGGCTGCGCAGCTTGCCGTATAGGTGGCAAGGCGCACCAGAGGGCGGCACCACCATTGATCGGGAAGGCGGCCTCACTGGTCGAATTCAATCGCCAATTGGCCTAAAATCGCGCCTGCTTATGAACCGGTGGAATGGCGGATGCCGCCCACCACATCATCCCATTTGTGTTTCGTCGTAACCCTCCATAATCACAAGAATAGACAGGTACAGACAGGACCGAAAGCGGCGCACCGGTTAATCGCTGGCTGGCCATCCTGTACCGCTGGTTACCGATTCCGTTGTTCGGAGGACCGCCCATGTCTCCCTTGCAGGCAGCATGGCTGTACTACCTTGCGCATCCGGCGCTGGTGATTAACGCACTGGCGCTGTTTTTTGCCGTTACCGGCAGTTGGCTTTGGCTGGCTACCCAGCTGCGCGGACTGTTGGCAGCCCAGCGCCTGGCGACTGCTGCGCAGGCGCCGCAGCTGAACGCCAACGATCGCGCGACAATGCGCAGCAACCGACTGTTCTATAGCGTTGGCGCGCTGAGCCTCGGTCTGGCACTGCTGCTCAGTGTAATCAGCACCCAGGTCTAACGGGTCGGCGGCAAATGCCGCCTCAGGTTGCCTCCAGCACCCGCAAGCGACTGCGCACCGGATTGGCATATTGCAACAGCCAATACGGCTGTTGCGCGGGTGGCACCGCGGCCAGACGTTCGGCAAAGCGGCGCTCCTCGGCGGCGACCTCGGGGGCGGTGAAGGAGCTGCGCCAATCCGCTACCGCTGCCGGCAGCTCACCCTGTTGTTCCAGCGCCAGATAATTGCTGGGATACAAGCGGTATTGGGTAAGTATCTGCTTATCTACCGCCCGCGCCACCACCTTGGCATCGGCATAGTCCTCCTGCAATGGCTGACCAAACGCCACATGCACCCGCCCCTTGTAACCAGTCAGCCCCATGGCGATGGAACGATCATCCTCACCGGCTTCCTTGCGGTATTGACCCAAACGGGCCTTCTGTTCAAGTTCACGGGCCTTCATGCCATCGCAGGGGTCCCATTCGTAGGCAATGGAGACAGGTACGATGCGCAGTGAGCGAATCACTTCGGCAAAGTCCTCACCCTTGCGGCTCATGCAGAACATCTTGATGATCGCCGGATCGGTTTCATCCAGACCATCCTTCGCGCGTCCTTCCGCCTGGGCGATCCAGATCGACTCATTTTGCCGCAACGAGTGGCTGATATAAGCCGACATGGTCTGATACGCCTGCAGTTTCTCACGGCGCCCAGTCAACGAGCGATGGACGATGAAGCACTTGTTCAGCCGCATCAGGTCGGCAACGAAGGGACGTTGCAGCAGGTTGTCGCCAATTGCCATGCGCGGCGTCGGATGGCCCGCGTGGTAAAGCGCATAGTTGACGAACGCCGGATCCATAACGATGTCGCGGTGGTTGGCCAGAAACAGATGAGACTGCCCCTTCTGCAGATTTTCCAGGCCGCTGTAGGTCACCTGTAGCGTGCTGCTTTCAATCAGACGATCAAGATAGGGCTCCAGCTTGTGCTGCAGCGTGTCCACGCAGGCGATACCCCGCGCCTCACGACGCAGACCGTACTGCACCGCCGCCAGCAACGGGCCGGGAAACCAGCGTGACAGGCGCGGAAAACGATAGGACGTCAGCATCCGCATCAGATCGCGGTCGGCCAGTAATCGTGCCATTACCGTTGGCACTTCAGCATCGTCATACGGCCGAATAGCATCAAACTCGCCCATGTAATCCTCAATGTCGTAAGCTCAGGCCGCGCATTATGCGACGCGCGCAGCGGTTTCGCCAAATTGACGATAGGGCTACACTGGGCGTCACACTCGCTACAGCGGAGTTATCCCGTGCAGGCCCTCGAAGAAGCTACCCTCGCCTGCCCGCATTGCGGCGAAGCCATCGTCCTACTACTGGACATCGCCAGCGGCACGCAGGCTTACATCGAAGATTGCCAGGTGTGCTGTCAGCCCATCCATGTGAGTCTGTGGATTGATCCGCAGGCCGACGAATACCACGTTGATCTGCGCCGCGAGCAGGACTGAGCATGCAGTGTATCTATCGCCCGCTCGATCTCACCGAGGCCACACTGTTGCAGCGCATGCTGGCCGACCATCACATCGACTGCCATATCAGCGGCCAGTACCTGCAAGGCGCTGTTGGCGATCTGCCAGCGCACGACCTGATTGCCCTGTGGCTCAGCGATGAAGACGCTCCGCGCGGCAGCCAGCTGATCAATGACTACCTGGCAGCCAGCCCGCTCGACGCAGCCGGCGAGCAGACTGACCCGGACTCTCGCCCGTCATGACCGGACGCCTTGCCCAGTTCACCCCGCCGCACGCCAGTACTCCCGCCGATTGGCAACCCGACTGGAATTTGCCACCCGGCGCGCGCGTTCTGATATTGCGCAAACAGGCGGCGCGTCTGGAATGCGTGCCGGTACTATGGAATCTGACACCCGCTTGGCTGACCGATTTTAGCCGCGCCAGTTTCAACGCACGCGCCGAGTTCCTGCATAAAAAACCGATGTTCAAACAGGCGCTGGCGCAACGCCGCTGTCTGCTTCCGGTCAATGGCTATTACCTGTGGAAAAGCAACGGCACGCGCAAGCACCCCTGGTATCTGCGGCGCCGCGAAGGCGGCCTGGCACTGGCCGGGCTGTGGGAGCGTTATCAGCTGGATGACGGTCAGTACTGGGACAGTTGCGCACTCATCACCGCGCCGGCCAAGGGCTTACCGGCCAAGCTGGCCGAGCGTATGCCGGTCGCACTGAACAGCGGCGAGCAGGCCATCTGGTTGGCAGAGGCAACCGCCGTCACCGCCCTGCAGCCATTGCTAATGAACGCCGAGGCGCAGATCGAGATGATGCATCCGGTGGCCAGTGCCGTCAGCAGCCCGCTGACCAAGGGGCCGCATTGCTGCAACCCCAATGGCCCGGTTCAGACCTTGAACTGATTGATCAGGCGGCGCTGATGCTCGGCCAGCTTGGTCAGTGAGGCACTGGCCTGAGAGGCTTCCTCGGCACCCGCAGCGACCGACTTGGCGACAGTATCAATAGTGGTCACATTGCGGTTGATGTCTTCCGCCACAGCGCTTTGTTGCTCCGCGGCACTGGCGATCTGATTGTTCATGTCGTTGATCACCGAGACCGCCTGAGTGATAGAGGTCAAGGCGGCATCCGCTTCTTCGGCCTGCAGCACGCTCTGATCGGTACGCGCGCGGCTCTGCTCCATCACCTTGACCGTTTCGCGGGTGCCGTTCTGCAACTGCTCGATCATGGTCTGGATCTCAGCCGTCGACGACTGGGTCTTCTGCGCCAGGTTGCGCACCTCGTCCGCCACGACGGCAAAACCGCGCCCCTGCTCGCCCGCTCGCGCCGCCTCGATAGCCGCGTTCAGCGCCAGCAGGTTGGTCTGCTCGGCAATACCGCGGATGGTATCGAGAATCCCGGTGATGTTTTCGCTGTCCCGCGCCAGCGACTGCACGCTGTCTACCGCGCGCTGAATATCCTCTGACAAACTTTGAATGGTCGCCGAGGTCGCTTGCACCACCTCCCGTCCGTGGTTCGCCGAACCATCAGCGTTGTGCGCCGCGCTGGCCGCCTGCGAAGCATTGCGCGCAACATCCTGCGCCGTTGCGGTCATTTCGGTCACCGCGGTGGCCACCAGATCGATCTCGCTGAGCTGGCGCTGCACGCCGTCGTTGGTGCGAATAGCGATGTCGGCGGTGTGCTCGGAGGCATCCGTTACCTGCTGGACCGACCCCACAACCTCTTTGATCATGCCCTGCAACTTGTCGAGGAAGGCGTTGAAACCCTTGGCAATCGCGCCAAGCTCGTCGGCGCGATCCACTTTCAGCCGCTTGGTCAGGTCCCCGTCGCCCTTGGCGATATCGTCCAGCATCGCCACCAACTGGCGTGCCGGTTTGGCCAGGCCGTAGGCCACGAAGACCATCACCACCAGCCCGACCAGGGCCACCAGGAAGCCGACAACCGCCAGCATAATTGCTGAGCTGGTGCGCTGGCCATCCAGCTCGGCATCCAGCGCTACCAGATCTGCCATCACGGCATCCAGCGGCAGAATAATCAGCAGCGACCAGCGCACGTTGCTGCCGCCGATAGTGATTGGCATGGCCAGCTCAATATGTCCGCCAGCTTCGTCGATGTCGTAAATGGGCTCGTCCTGCAGGCGCGCCAGGTTAGCCAGATCGTTCGCATCGAGTACGCTGTCGGCACGATCACCCGGCTTGGCATCACTGCCGGTGTAGGCCACCAGACGGCCACGCTCACTGATCAGCGCCTGCTGGCCCTGGCCCGCATAGAGCTCGTTGTCGCTCTCATGCAGCATGCCCTGCAGAAAATCCATCGAAAGGTCGGCGCCGGCCACACCCACAAAGTTACCCTCACTGATGATAGGCACCGTGAAGGACGACAGCAGAATGGTTTTATCGCCCACTTCATAAGGCGCGGGATCGGTCACGCAGGGCCGCAGGCTTTCCTTGGGGCAGAGGTAATATTCGCCCGCGCGCACACCGGTCTCGAGGAGGGTTTCATCTTCCATATCAGACAGCGAGTCCAGCGTGAGTGAGCCGTCCGCGTTACGGTACCACCAGGGCATGTAACGGCCGGTGCCATCGTAGCCGCCACCTTCAACGCCTTCAAAAAAGTTATCCAGGTCATCCAGCGAGTTGGGCTCCCAGCCCACGTAGGCACCCAGCAGGTCCGGGTTTTCCTTGAGGGTCATTTCAATTACGCGGGTCATTTCCTCGCGCCCCATCATCAGCGCGGGCATGCCATCGGGCTGGATCTCGCCAATCATCTGGTTGAGGTTGGCCAATTGCGAGGCGACGGCAAGCGGGAACTCCAGATGGCGGCGAATGCGCGCGCGCTCAGCGTTGGCGATCGACAGCAAACGCTCCTTGACCACCCCTTCCAGCAATTCCTGACTACGCGCTTGCACGTGTTGTTGGCTGCGCTCGGAGGAGTAGACGGAAAACAGCGTCATAACCCCCACTGCGATGAACAGACAAGCTCCAGCCAGAACTGCGATGGATAGCTGAATCGACTTGAATTTCATTGATTACCTCGGCTTAGCGGCCAGACTAGGGCGGCGCGTACATGTTCTTGTTGTTATATCGGCGCAAGGCAAAAAAACTTCAATCCTGTGAGGACTTTGGCGCTTTGGCGCTGTCGAATTGCCTGAAACCGGGGATGGCCATACCATACTAGCCGTGTTTCCGTGTGCTGAACTACCGCATTTTATGCACCGCGCCCGTTAACCCGGTTCGCCGCCGAAACAGTCGCGAACTGGGCAGCGCCCCAGGCTCTGCTAGATTTACCGGTGCGGGTGTGTATTGCGTTCAATCAATCTGGAGAAACACATAATGAAAAAAACGCTGATGATGCTTGTAGCAACCCTGTTCGGTATCGCTGTGCTCTCGGGCTGCAATACCGTTGAAGGCTTTGGCAAGGATGTGCAAAAGGTTGGCGATGGTATTGAAGACTCTGCCGATCGATAAGCACCACAATGGCGTGGCGGTCAAACGCCACGCCCAGTTATTCAAGGAAAATAGAACCATGCGATTGCGTTTTCTGCTGTGTGTCCCGGTCATCGCGCTGGCCGGCTGCCAGAGTGTACAGACCACCCAGGGTGGCAATGTGGGGGTAGACCGCACCCAGTACATGATGAGCGGTTTATCCAGTGAAGAAGTCAACCAGATGGCAGCCCAGTCGTATGACGAAACCCTCGCCGAGGCCAAAAAGGCCGGCGTGCTGAACACCAACGCTGCCACCGTGCGCCGTCTGCGCAAGATCGCCGACGACCTGACCGCGCAAGCCACTTATTTCCGCCCCGATGCTGCGCAGTGGGATTGGGAGGTCAACCTGATCAAGGATGACCAGCTCAACGCCAGCTGCGCCCCCGGCGGCAAGATCCTGTTCTACTCCGGCATCATCGACAAACTCAACCTGACCGACGATGAGATTGCCCAGATCATGGGCCACGAAATCGCCCACGCCCTGCGCGAGCATGGCCGCGAAGCCATATCCCGCGCCTATGCGACACAGATGGGCACGCAACTGGCAGGCGCCCTGCTGGGTCTGGGCGCCGGCAGCCAGCAGGCTGCCGAGATGGCGGTACAGTACGGACTGACCCTGCCCAACAGCCGCTCCAATGAGAGCGAGGCCGATCTGATCGGCCTGGAACTGGCGGCCCGCGCGGGTTACAACCCCGACGCCGCGGTCTCCCTGTGGCAGAAAATGTCCAGCGCCTCGCAGGGTGAGCCACCGGCCTTCATGAGCACGCACCCCTCCTCCTCCGGCCGCATCGAAGCCCTGCGCGCTGCCGCGCCCCGGGTTGAGGCGCTTTACCAAGCCAACAAGTAAACCCTTGCCGGGCGCCGCCAGGCGCCCGGCAACCGCTTGACCCTTTCCCCGCTGAATGCCCCGTTCATCCGTTGCGCACAAAATGACTGGCCGTGCGCCGATAAATCATTAGAATATTCGCCGCTCAAGGCCATACTGGCCGGCATGGGTTCCCTAACCCCATTTACAAACAACGGCGGAGCCACGGCTTCCGAACCGGTAAAAAGGACACAAGATGCAGACCCTTTCCCCCGCGCGCCGGCAGCAGGCCCTCGCGCTGCTGATTGCTTTTCATATCGCCATCATCATTGCCAGCAACTATCTGGTTCAGTTGCCGATCACGCTGTTTGGCTATCACACTACCTGGGGCGCCTTCAGCTTTCCCTTTATCTTTCTGGCCACCGACCTGACCGTCCGCCTGCTCGGCAAGGGCGCCGCACGCAAGGTGATTGCGCGCGTGATGCTGCCTGCGCTGGTGGTGTCGTACGCGGTATCAGTGGTGTTTCAGGAGGGCAGTTATCGCGGGTTGGAAGCGCTGTTGTCGTTCAACGACTTCGTATTACGCATTTCTCTTGCCAGTTTCGTGGCCTATGTCATCGGCCAGCTGCTGGATATCCAGGTGTTTGATCGCCTGCGCCAATCGAAGCGCTGGTGGATTGCCCCCAGCCTCTCGACTGTGCTCGGCAACCTGGCCGACACCTTCGCCTTCTTCTCCGTCGCGTTCTGGCGCAGCAGCAACGAGTTTATGGCGACCCACTGGGTCGAAATCGCCACGGTGGACTACGCCATCAAGCTGATCATCAGCCTGCTGTTGTTCCTGCCGCTATATGGCGTACTGCTGAATGCGCTGCTGCGCCGCATATCAGGCCCCACCCCTGCACCCAGCCACTGATCTGGCGAGCAAGTCCACGGCGCGCTGCTACCAGAGGCTGACTCCCAGCCCCAGCAGCGCGCAGACCGCCAGCGTTTGCAATGCCGAACGCTTGGCCGCAAAAAGCATCAGCACCGCCACCAGGGCAATCAACACAGCACCTGCATCCCACTGGCCCGCAAAGCCCTGCGGCCAGAACACGTGGTAGGCGAAGAACAACGCCAGATTGACGATGACGCCTACGACCGCCGCGGTAATCGCCGTCAGCGGCGCAGTGAACGACAGCTTGCCGTGGGTCGATTCAACCAGCGGGCCACCGCCCAGAATGAATAGAAACGAGGGTAAGAAGGTAAACCAGGTCACCAGCAAGGCCGCTACCGCACCCGCCAGAAATGCCTGCGCCGGGCCAAATACCTCCAGCCCGTAGCCACCGACAAAAGCGACAAAGACCACCACCATGATCAGCGGGCCCGGCGTGCTTTCACCCAGCGCCAGCCCATCAATCATCTGGACTGGCGTCAGCCAGCCGAACTGGGTTACCGCGCCCTGGTACACATAGGGCAAAACTGCGTAGGCGCCACCGAAGGTCAACAGCGCCGCCTTGGTGAAGAACCAGCTCATCTGCGTCAAGTCCCCACCCCAGCCAAAGCAGAGCGTCAACGCCGCCATCGGCAGCAACCAGAGCAAGGCCCCAACCGCAAGCAGCCGAGCCAGCGCAGGCCAACTGAAACGCGCGTGCGCGGGGGGTGGCGTGTGATCGTCAATCAGCGCGGACGGGTGCTCGCGCCTGGCGTTAGCGGGCTTACCGCCCAGCTGAAAATACGCGGGCCGCCAGCGCCCACCGAGATAACCCGCCACGCCAGCGCCCAGCACAATCAACGGAAAGGGCAACCTCAGGGCAAAGATTGCCACGAAGGCAATTACAGCGATCGCCCAAAGCCACGGATTCTTCAGCACCCGCCCGCCTATCCGCCAGGCCGCCTGAAACACCACGGCAGTCACCGCCGGCTTGATGCCATAAAACAGACCCGCCACCCAGGGCAGATCACCGTAGGCCAGATACAACCAGGCCAATAGCACCAGCAAAAACAACGAGGGCAAAATAAACAGCACCCCTGCGATTACCCCGCCCCAGGTGCGGTGCAATAACCAGCCAAGATAGGTCGCCAACTGCTGCGCCTCGGGGCCGGGCAGCATCATGCAGTAGTTCAGCGCATGCAAGAAACGCCGCTCGGAAATCCAGCGGCGTTTGTCGACCAGCTCTTCATGCATGAGCGCAATCTGGCCGGCGGGGCCGCCAAAGCTGATAAAGCCAAGCTTCAGCCAAAACAGCAGCGCCTCACGCAGTGAGGCCTGCGCAGCTGAGCTGGCCGAGCCCTCTTGTGTTTGCGGTGCGTCCATACCTGCTCCCCTTGTAAACCCACCTTCAGCGCGCGCCCTTATTTCAGCAGCATGCCAGAGTCAGGTTGCAACCAGATTGCAATATTGTGGAAAAAATACTGTCTTGAGGGGCTAGCCGAAAATCACCGCCAGAGGCATTATTCTGCCATCGCAGGCACTGCCTCGCGGCCCTCCTGCGGCATGGATGCCCCCGATACTCTGCCTGTTTTTGCTTACCGTTCGGCCAATGCTCGCTGGCACTCTGAGCATCCGCCACCAAGGCCCCGGAAGCACTGAAGAGAATCACCCACAAAAAGGAAGTAGTCGATGTTAATCAGGAAAATGCTGTTCTCTGCAGTACTCATGGGCGCGGTAATGGCTACCGGTTGCGCCAGCGTCAACAAGGCGCCCGCCGCCTTGGATGCCGAAGCCAAACAATTCAACACCCACCCCGATTTCGCTCAGGTTTACGTTTACCGCAACGAAACCTTCGGCGCTGCGATCTCCATGCCGGTCGCGGTCGACGGCCAGCGCGCCGGCACCACCGGGCCCAAGTCGTTCTTCATGTTCCAACTGCCTGAGGGGTCGCACACTATCAGTTCACAGAATGGCGCTTCTTCGCTGTTGATCAATGCCGAGAAGAACAAGAACTACTTCGTCTGGCAGGAAGTGAAAATGGGCATGGCCTCCGGCGGCTCCAAACTGCAGTTGGTGAGTGAGCAGCAAGGCCGTTCCGGTGTGCAGCAGTGCAGCCTGATTCACAGCAACCTCTGAAGCCTGTGGCCAGATGACCGGCAGCGCTAGGTGCCGGTCATGTCTATTGCTGCGCCCGTTCGCAACTGCCTTGCTGCTTGCGGTACCCCGCTGCAGTTAGCGGATGGGTCACCACTCCCTCTCAGCATGCAACGAGCGACCAGGCCGAGTGCGATCGATCAGCACACAGCACTATTCGACTAACCTGTCAGGGAGGAGCATGACGCATGACTGAACTACACGGAAAATGCCTCTGTGAAGCGGTCACTTATCAAATAACCGGAAATCTCGGCCTGATCTATCACTGCCACTGCAGAAAATGCCGCCGCTGGCATGGTGCAGCCTTTCGCACCCGCACCTCTATTCTGCGCAGTCAGTTCAGCTGGCTCAGCGGTGAAGACAAGCTCTCCACCTACGATTCATCCGACAACGTCACCAAGTACTTCTGTCGCACCTGCGGCTCGCCGCTGATCAGCACCTACAAGGATCACCCGCAAGTGCTGGGCATCGCGCTCGGCGGGCTTGAGGGTGAGATCACCGAGCAGCCGCAGGGCCATCTGTTTACCGACTCCAAGGCCAGTTGGCACCAGATAACCGATGACTTGCCGCAGTTTCCGGGCTGGCCCGGTGCCGAGGCGCTGGTACGCAAGACCGCAGATTAGGCAGGCGCGCCCTCGGCGCCCTGCTGGGCGATTTCACGCAGCGCTTCCACCAGATAGGCTGGCTCCTGGGCACCGGAAATCAGGTATTGATTGTTGATAATGAATGCCGGTACCGACGACACGCCCGCCTGCTGATAGCGCGCCTCGTCGCTGCGTACTTCTTCAACATAAGCATCGGAGGCCAGCACCTGCTGCGCGGCGTCTGCATCCAGTCCTACCTTCTGCACACAGCGCAAGAGCACATCCCGCTCGCCCACGTTCTCCGCGTGACCAAAATAGGCATCAAACAGCGCCTGTTTCATCGCCGTCGCCTTGCCCTGCTCCGCCGCCCATTTCACCAGTCGGTGAGCATCAAAGGTGTTGGCGGTGTAGCGCTGCTGCATTTTGCTGAAATTCAGCCCCAGGCCGGTAGCAATCTCGATCATATTGGCCTGCGCCGCTTCCATCTCGGCTTCACTGCGGCCGTACTTGCGGCTTAAAGCCTGCAAGATGGGTTGCGGCTGGCTGTCCGGGTCCGGATTCAGCTCAAAGGCATGCCACTCGACGGCGGCCTGAAGCTCGCCGTCCAGACTGGCCAGCGCCTGTTCCAGCCGGGCATAGCCGATGGCGCACCAGGGGCAGGCGATGTCGGACACGATATCAATATGCAGGTTGGTGCTCATGGACTGTCTCACTCTGAGTCGTTATCAAGGCACACAGCCTACACCGCAAGCCCCGAGCTTTCACCTGTCAGCTCGGCAAGCTGGCTATACTCGCTGCACCACCCCTGCTTTGCCGGAGCCACCATGCTTGAGTTACGCCCCAACTGCGAATGCTGTGACAAGGACCTGCCACCGACTGCAGACGACGCATTGATCTGCAGCTTTGAATGTACCTTCTGCCACGATTGCGCAGCGCGACACCTGCAGTTCACCTGCCCCAACTGCGGCGGCAATCTGCTGCAACGGCCGAGCCGTCCGGAGCGCCTGTTGGCAGCGAACCCGGCCTCCACGCAGCGCGTACTCAAGGTCCACGGCAACTGCCGGCAGACGCGCTGATTCGGCACCGGGCAGAAAGAACATAGACTTTAGTCACATAGCCGCCCTATTTACTGTGCAACCCGGCTACCCTTCGCGGTCGCGTCGACTATAGTTAGGCCAGACCCCACAAGGGTCTGGTTCACGCAGCCGCGCACAAATACAAAACCGGGAGCCTTGCATGAGCGCTGTTATTCTGTTGTTGGCCGGTCTGGCCATGATGTCTCTGGGGTACTTCATCTACTCCAAGTTCATCGCCGAAAAGATCTATCGCCTTGACCCCGACTATCGTACGCCAGCGCACGAGTTTGAAGACGGCGTCGATTTTGTCCCCACCAACAGGTTCGTACTCTGGGGCCACCATTTCACCTCGGTCGCTGGCGCAGCGCCCATCGTCGGCCCCGCTATAGCCGTGATCTGGGGCTGGGCACCGGCCTTTTTATGGGTGGTATTCGGCACCATCTTCTTTGCCGGCGTACACGACATGGGCGCCATCTGGGCCAGCGTGCGCAACAAGGCCCGCTCGGTCGGCTCGCTGACCGGAGATGTGGTCGGCAAGCGCGCCCGCAGCATCTTCATGATCGTCATCTTCCTGGTATTGCTGATGGTCAACGCGGTCTTTGCCGTGGTGATTGCCAAACTGATGATGAGCTTTCCGACCGCCGTATTGCCGGTCTGGGGCGCCATTGGTGTGGCACTGATCGTCGGCCAACTGATTTACCGCCGCATCCTCAACCTGGTCAGCGTCTCGGTTATCGGTGTCATTGCGCTCTACGCGCTGATCTTTGCCGGCCCGTCCATGCCGATTCAGATGCCTGCCGAGGTAGCTGGCGTCTCCGGTAACGCAGTCTGGATCGTACTGCTGTTCATCTACGCAGGGGTAGCGTCGATCCTGCCGGTGTGGATGCTGCTGCAACCGCGCGATTACATCAACGGTCTGCAACTGTTTGTTGGCTTGCTGATTCTCTACGGCGCCATCCTGCTGCTGAATCCGACCATGGTTGCCCCCATGTTCAATGATGCCGTGCCCGCCGGTACGCCCTCGATAATACCGCTACTGTTCGTCACCATTGCCTGCGGGGCGATATCCGGCTTCCACGGTTTGGTCGCTTCCGGCACCACGTCCAAGCAGTTGAACAAGGAAACCGACGCGCGCTTTGTTGGCTACTTCGGTGCCATTGGGGAGGGTTGTCTGTCGCTGGCGGCGATTCTGGTCGCCACCGCCGGTTTTGCCAGCCTGACCGACTGGAAGGCCATGTACTCGGCCTTTGGCCAGGGCGGCGTCACCGCCTTTGTTGAGGGCGGTGCGTACATCATCCACAACGGGCTGGGCCTGCCGCAGGTCACTGCTGCCACGCTGCTGACTGTCATGGCGGCGCTCTTTGCCGGTACCACCATGGATACCGGCCTGCGCCTGCAGCGGTACATTTTCCAGGAATTTGGCGAAATCTATAACCAGCCCTGGATGCAGAAACCCCTGGTTGCCACCCTGCTGGCGGTTGGCAGCTGCATGTTGCTGGCATTCGGTGCCGGCGCCGATGGCTCCGGCGGCATGATCATCTGGCCGCTGTTCGGTACCACCAACCAGTTGCTGGCCGGCCTCACCCTGCTGGTAATCACCGTGATGCTGGTGCACATGCGCCGCCCGATGTGGTACACCCTGGCGCCGCTGTGCTTCCTGCTGGTAATGACCGTGGTGGCGCTGCTGACCCAGCTGCGCACCTTCTATCAGCAGGAGAACTACTTCCTGCTGTTCCTCGACATTGTGGTACTGATAGCAGCCATTCTGGTGGCCATGGAATGTGCCGCTGCACTCAAGCGCCACCGCGCAATCGCGGCTGCCGAGGACGGCAATGCCTCCTGAGAAAGCCGGGGAGTGGCGCGCCTGGCTAGGCAAGGCGCGCTTCTTTCTCGAGGAAACCTACAGCACGCGCTACCGTGGCGCCATTGCCCGGGCGCGGCGCGATGAAGATGACCTGTTCATGCTGCTGGTGTTCTCGGAGATGATGGGCGTGCCCAACCCCGCCAGCTATTACACCCTGGAACTGCAGCCGCTGTTGCTGCAACGCTTCCATGACTGGCATAGACGTATGGGCATGGAGCACTCGCCGCTGGACCACTTTCGCTGCTGCTGATCTGGAGCACCCGCTATCACTACCGCACGCTTTGACCTGCTCAACCGCCGCCTGATCTGGGTCGGCGGCAAGGGCGGGGTAGGCAAGACAACCGTCTCCGCCGCCCTTGCCGTACTCGCCGCCAGCCGCGGCAAACGCTGTCTGATTGTCTCAACCGACCCGGCGCACAGCCTGGGCGACGTGTTCGCCAAGCAGCTGGACGACACACCACGGCGCCTGCTGCCCAACCTCGATGCCATGGAAATCGACCCCGATACCGAGGTCGAAGCGCACCTGGCACGCGTCAGCGCCCAGATGCGCCGTTTTGCCAGCGCCGAAATGCTGCCGGAACTGGAGCGCCAGTTGCAGCTGACGCGGCAGTCCCCGGGCACCCAGGAAGCAGCGCTGCTGGAACGGATTGCCCGGCTGATCAGCACGCCGCACCCCGAGTACGACCTGATCATTTTCGATACCGCGCCCACCGGCCATACGCTGCGACTGCTTACCTTGCCGGAGGCCATGGCCGCCTGGACCGAGGGACTGCTAAGCCACAACCGCAAGTCAGAGGAACTGGGCAAGGTATTGCAACACCTTACGCCCAAGCGCGGTCGCGATATCGACAGCCCCTTTGATACGCCGCAAACCAATGAGCTGAGCGACCTTGACCGCAAAACCCGCGACATCGCCGATACCCTGCTCAACCGCCGCCGCCTGTTCCACCAGGCCAGGCGGATACTCAAGGATCATCAGCAAAGCGGCTTTCTGTTCGTGCTCACGCCAGAGCGTCTGCCTATACTGGAAACCGCCCGCGCAGTCAGCGCGCTGCAATCGGTGGACATTCCCATCGTCGCCGCACTGATCAACCGGGTGATTCCGGCGACGGCCGACGGTCAGTTTCTACAACGTCGTCGTGAACAGGAAGCCAGCTACCTGCAGCGTATTGAGCACGAGCTTGGACACTTGCCGCTACCCCGCTTGCCGTGGCTGGAAACCGACGTCCAAGGTCTGGATATTCTGCAGAGCATTGCTGAACAATTGGCAGCTCAGGGCTTCTAAGCCATTAGGTTAAGACCCATGACAGAGAAGGGATACCACATGAAACAGCTATTAATGACGGCCGCCGCACTACTGCTGATCGCCGGCTGCACCAGCCAACCGATCTACAACGTCAGCGATGCCAGCACCCAGGTTTACAACAACGACTTTGAGCCCACCGAGCAACAGGTAGAACAGGCCATCATGCTGGGGGCTACCCGCTACGGCTGGCAGCCGCGGCTGGTCGAACCAGGACTGATCGAAGCCAGTATCCTGTTGCGCGACCATCAGGCGACTGTCGAAATCCCCTACTCCGCCAACAGCTACAGCATTCGCCACAAAAGCAGCGAAAATCTGGACTACAAGAACGGTGAAATTCACCGTAACTACAACCGCTGGGTGATGAACCTTTCGTCGGCCATTCAGCAACAACTGAGCGCCGAAGCCTACGGCAGCAGCCCACAGGGCGGCCAGATTCGCTGAACCCACAGCGCTACGCCGGGTCAACTGCAGTAATACCCGCGTAGCGCAGGAGGATCACCGCATGCTCAACATCAGGCTCGACCCCGATAGCGCCATCGTCACTCTCGAACCCCACGGCACCCTCAGCGAAGAGGATTTCCGCCGTGCCGACGCCGCCGTCGATCCCTTCATCGAGCTGCACGGCGGCTTGCGCGGCATGATCATTCACGTGCACTCGTTTCCGGGCTGGGATTCGTTCAGCGCCATGATTTCGCATCTGTCCTTTGTTCAGCAGCACCATCGCAAGGTGAAGCGAATTGCCGTCGCCAGCGATAGCAATCTGGGCAACCTAGCCGAAGCCATTGGCTCTCACCTGGTCGCCGCCGAGATCAGGCCGTTCGGTTTTGATCAACTGGAGGACGCCAAGCGCTGGATCCTGGCAGGCTGAGGTGCTCGCTCTCCCGGTTAACGACTGACAACCAAGCCACCTCTCGAAGCTGCCACAAAGTCGTGCTATACAGAAGCCATCACTTTTCCAGGGACAGGAGCAGTTATGGCACTCGACACCGCCACCAGCGGCCGCATTCATAGCATTCTCGGCAGCGCACAGGCCAAAATAGAACAACTGCGCAACCTTGAACCCTTTCTGATCGATCTCTCGCTGCGGGAAAACCCGGTCGGCGCGCGCGTGGGCCAAACCCTGGCCGACAAGCTGGCGATCCTGCCCAAGGTGCGCGCCTTCGGCTTCGACAAGATATTGCTCGGCACCCTCGACTACTCGATGCCCAATGAACTCGAAGTCGATGACGACTTCATGCTGTACCTGCGGGACCAGCAGATCGATACCACCGGCTGCTACGCCTTCACCGACATTGGACTGTTCGACGCGCAGGGCCATTTCACGCCCTCGCCCTCGATGCTCAAGCTGCGCGATTACCGCGTGCCCAACACCCTGCACGAAATCTACCTGAGCAAGGATGGCATGGCCGGCCAGTACGACTTGCCAACACTGGTGCGCAGCCTGCCCGCCAGCATCGCTTGGTTGCAGCAGAACATTCGTGGCGATAATGGCGGTGCACCGAAGATTCTGATCAACGTGGTCGACGGCTGCGATGCCCTGGCCGAAGATCCGGACACCGCCTGCAGTGTGTTTGCCCTGCTCGCCCAGCAACCCATAGAAGGCATTAGCATCGAGGACGACCGCGGCACCTACCTGCCCTTTCAGGTCGGTGCTTTCGTGGCCGCCATCCGCTGTGTACTGCCACGGCCGTTGAAGCTGTTGGTGCACATGCACGCTGGCGGCGGTTTCGAGAATGCGTCCGTACTCGAAGCCCTCCTCAGCGGCGCCGATGGCGCCTGGGGCGGCTTGCCCAAGCGGGCAGCGATCATAGGCCACGCCTCGCTGGGTGAGCTGATCGCCAATCTGGTGCGTATTGGAAATCCGCATATGAGCACGAGTTATCAGCTGGATCAGCTGCTGCCATTGGCCACCACACTGCAGATTCTCGACGAAGAGGATGCGGTCCCGGATGATCTGCCAATCCTGGGCTACAACGCCTACCGATTACCCTTGAGTTTTTTCCGTCAGCGTCCCGACCGCTTCATGGATCTGATACCTGAAGCCATCGGTGGCAGCTACCGCTATCGCATCTGCCCGGTGGTCAGCGACCCGGCGGTGATTGCGGGCCGCCTCGCCGAGGTAACCGGCCAGCCGGTGGAAAACTTCGCGCAGGATGTGCTGCAGCAAATGGTACGTCTGATGCGCCGTGAACTGCGTGCAGGCGAACGCATTGTCTATGACGAGCCCGCACAGTTGCTGGCGCTCTACGATCGTGCCTGCAGCAGCCTGTGAGCCGGCGAGCCGAAACCCGTATGCCGATCTGGACTTTACAAGCCGCCGCGTGCGCCGTAAAAAAGAACACTACCGTGCGACGAATGTCTGCAATGGATCAGCAATCACACGCCAGGGAAGCAGCTCAACCCAACAGGCTGCACTCCCCCCCTCAGAGTTGAAGGACCATGACTGACATAGCCCGCGAGATAGAACAGGATAGCGCCGTCTACAAGACCCTGCTGGAATCCACCAAGGCCATCCCCTGGAAAATCGACTGGGCGACCATGCAGTTCGCCTACATCGGTCCGCAAATTGAAGCCCTGCTGGGTTGGGCCCAGAACAGCTGGCTCAGCGTCAACGACTGGTCCGACCGCATGCATCCCGAGGACCGCGATTGGGTGGTGAATTTCTGCGTATCGCAATCGCAATCAGGCATTGATCACGAAGCCGACTATCGCGCGCTGACCAGCGACGGTAACTACGTATGGATTCGCGATGTGGTGCACGTGGTGCGCAATGATGATGGCGAGGTAGAAGCGCTGGTTGGCTTCATGTTCGACATCAGTGAGCGCAAGAAAACCGAAGAAAAGTTGCTGACCCTGCAGAAAGAGCTGGAAGAGCTGTCGTTCAAGGATGGCCTGACCGGCGTGGCCAACCGCCGTATGTTCGACTCGATAATGCAACTGGAGTGGACTAACTCAAGGCGCACCGGCCAGCCCTTGTCGGTCATCATGATCGATATCGACTATTTCAAACAGTACAACGACCATTATGGCCACCTCAAGGGCGACGATTGCCTCCGGCGAGTGGCCAAGGCGCTGAACACGGCCGCAGCGCGCTCACGCGACTTTTTCGCCCGCTACGGCGGCGAAGAGTTCATTCTGGTACTGCCGGAAACCGACGCTGCCGCGGCCGAGCGCGTAGCCGAACGCTGTCGCAACCTGGTGTTCAAAGAACAGATCCAGCACGACTACTCCGCCGTCAGCCAGATACTGACCATCAGCATGGGTCTGGGCACCATAACGCCCAGCCAGAAGGACGAACCCCGCGCCTTCATCGACGCGGTGGATCGCAACCTCTATCTGGCCAAGCAACAGGGCCGCAACCGGCAGGTCAGCGGCCTGGACTGAACGCCGCCTATGCCGGCTGAAACACCAGCCAGCCGGCATACAACCCCAGCAGCAAGAAGGCCAGCGCCGTCACCCGGCGTATCCACACCAGCGGCAACTTGTCAGCGGCGGCATTGCCCAGCAATACCACCGGCACGTTGGCCAGCAGCATGCCCAGCGTAGTGCCGAGGACTACCCACACATAGGCATCAAACTGCGCTGCCAGCACCACGGTCGCAATCTGTGTCTTGTCGCCCATCTCCGCCAGGAAGAAGGCAATCAGCGTCGCCATGAAGGCGCCATAACGGCCAATGGGCGGCGTGTCATCTTCATCCAGCTTGTCCGGCACCAGGGTCCAGGCGGCGACCGCCAGGAAAGATACGGCCAGAATACCGTGCTGCCATTCATAACTGAGCAGATCGGCCACCACCTGCCCGACCGCGCCAGCCAGGGCGTGGTTGACGACAGTGGCAACAAGAATGCCCCAGATGATCGGCCAGGGCCGACGGAAACGCGCCGCCAGCAGCAAGGCCAGCAATTGGGTTTTGTCGCCGATCTCTGCCAGCGAGACAATCCCGGTTGATACAAAAAAAGCTTCCACGGAGGTTCCAACGGAGGGCGGGTCAGACATACCAATGACACACAAACACCCCCGCCCTCGGCTGGTGCTCGTATGTCATAGGTCTCGTCAAACCCGTGTCGCGAGGTGCGGCTGAGGTTTGCGAACGCCATGATCTGCGGATCAATTATGTTGACGTTCGCCAATGGAAGGCAGGCTTCCGGAGAGACTACTCCCCTAAGACGGGGGCAAATTTAACAGCATCGTCGCGCGCAGGCAACGGCAAAATCAGCCGGGCGCGACCGCCGAGTAAACCTTAAAGCGATTATTCTCGCGCAGTACCTCACAGGGGCCAATGTGCTGCTCTATCAATGGCGGGTACCGCAGAAAACCGTTGGCCACAATGCGCAGCTCACCGCGCGGCAACAGGTTGCGGGTTACCTGATTGAAAAAACGTTCGGCGATGCTCGTGTCCTGGCGGATGCCAGTATGAAACGGCGGATTACTGATCACGCTGGCGTAGCGCCCGTGTACTTCGCTCAGGCCATCGGAGGCATACACCTGCGCTGCAACGCCGTTCAGTTGCAGCGACTGCTGAGCACACCAGAGCGCCAGCGCATCCACATCAACCAGTTCGAACTGGCACGCCGGGTTGCGCCGCGCCAGCGCAATGGACAACACGCCCGAGCCGCAGCCAAAATCCAGCACCTTGCCGCTGGGCAGCGCCTTGGGCTCATCCAGCAGCAGCTCACTACCCTCGTCCAGACGGCCGTGGCTGAACACGCCGGGCAGACTCAGCAGGTCAATCTGCTGGTCGTCCAACTGCAACTGGTAGCGCTGTTGCCAGGCGTCCAGTTTGAATGGCGCTGCTGGGCGGTCGGTAACCACCCGCCAGAGCTGACAGTGGCGCGCGGAATCCAGTTTCTCCGGCGTCGCACCATACGCACCCAATAGCCGTTCGGCGCGGGTAATACCCCCCTTCTTCTCGCCCACCAGATAGATCGGCTTGCCCAGCGCCAGCAACGGCGCCACCTGCGCCAGAGCATACTCGGCACGTTCAATGGCTTTGGGCATGAGCACGATGGCGGCATCCAGCGCCTCGAGCTCGGGGCACAGATGGGAGAACACCAGTCGCTCGGCCGGCAGCTGACCGGAGAGCCCCTGAATGACAGCAAAATCCCAGCTCCAGAGCGTCCAGTCAGCCGCCAGGCTGCGGGTCAGGCCGTCGGCGGTCGGATTGACCAGCAGCAGACGCTGGCCGCTGAACAGCTCGGCACTGCGTTCAAGAATCTGACTGGTATTGTCCATGGGCTACTCCTGATGATGGCCAGCGGGTTGCGCAAAGGGCGCATTGTAAGCGCAGCGCCAAGACGCTGAAACCTGCAATTACGATCGCGGCTTGGCCCGCCGCGTGGGTTCGGCCTGCAGCGGATCATCCGGCCAATAATGTTTCGGATAACGGCCTTTCATCTCTTTCTTTACCTCGGCGTAACTGCCGCGCCAGAAGCCGGCCAGATCCTGGGTGACCTGCACCGGGCGCTGTGCTGGCGAGAGCAACTGCAGTTTGAGCGGCTGACGCCCGCGCGCGATGCGCGGGTTGTCTGCACTGCCAAACAGCTCCTGCAGCCGCACCGACAGGCTCGGCGGCGTTTCACTGTAATCAATGCGAATGCGCGAACCGGTCGGCACTTGCCAATGGGTCGGCGCCTGCTCGTCCAGTTGTTGTGGTAACGGCCAGGGCAAGCGCGCCGCGAGTATGCCAGGCAGATCGAGGTTGGCAAAATGGGCCAGCCGGGTAACCTTGTCCAGATAGGGCGCGAGCCAGTCTTCGAGACTATCGAGCAGCGTCTGGTCAGACATATCCGGCCAGTCACTGGTGGGCTGCTGCGCCAGATCCAGGGCACGCAGCAGCGCAATGCGCGCCTGCCATTGGCGCAGCGCCGGCGTCCAGGGCAGCAACGCCAAGCCTTGCCGGCGTACTACGTCACAGAGCGCGCGCTGACGTTGCTGCGGATCAATTTGTGGCAGCGCAGTGCGCTGCCAGACCAGTTCGCCGATGCGCTCCTGGCGTTCGGCCAACAGACTTTCGCTGCGCGCGTCCCAGGCCAAGGTATCGCGCTGGTTCAGTAGTTCAGGCTGCAGCGCCAGCAGTGCCGGTACATCCAGCTCCGCTGCCAGAAAAATCCGCGCATTACGCTGCGCGGCCTGGCCGCCCAGGGCGGCAATCGCCAGCCAGCTCGACTGCTGTAACGAGTCGGGTTCGATAAAGGCAGCGGCGCGACCATTGGCCAGCCGGTACTCGCTGCCAGCTACGCCGCGCCGTTGCGCGATGCGATCCGGATAGGCCAGCGCCAGCAGCACGCCCACCCATTTATCGTGCGCTGGATCACTCACCTGCCCCCCCAGCGGCAAACGCTGCAGTTGCCGCTGCCACTGCTCGGCCAGCTTGCGCGCGCGCTGCAGGGCGCCGCGGTCGGCATCAGCGCCACGGGCGTCGTCAAACAGCGCCAGGCGCAAACTCGCATCGACACTGGCAGCGCGCCGCAACAGGTCGCGTTCATCCACAATTGCGGCCAGCCGCGCGGCCATCTGGCCCAGGCCAACGCGCCGCCCTACCACCAGCATATGCGCCAGCCTGGGATGCATGGGCAGGCTCACCAGGGTTTCGCCATGTGCGGTCAGCTGCCATCCCCGCTCGCCGTGCTGCAAGGCGCCCAGGCGCTGCAACAACTCGCGACCCTGCTGCAAGGCCGCAGCGGGCGGCGGGTCGAGCCAGACCAGTTCGCTTGTGTCCTGCACTCCCCAGTGCGCCAACTGCAATGCCAGCGGCGCCAGATCGGCCTGGCGGATTTCCGGTTCACGCTGGGCCGCCAACTGCTCATGCTGCTGCGCAGACCACAACCGATAGCAGACGCCGGGTTCCAGGCGACCGGCGCGGCCGGCGCGCTGTTCCGCGGCAGCGCGGGAGACGCGGCGAGTCTGCAGCCGCGTCATGCCGGATTGCGGGTCGAAGGCGGCCTCGCGTGACAGGCCGGCATCGACCACCACACGAATGCCTTCAATGGTCAGACTGGTTTCGGCAATCGCAGTGGCCAGCACGATCTTGCGCTGCCCCATCGGCGCTGGCTGAATCGCCTGGCGCTGGGCGGCAAAGTCCAGCTCGCCGTACAGGGGCGTCAGCAGCACATCCGGCCGGCTGCCCAGGCTCTGCTCGAGCTGCGCTTGCACCCGGCGAATCTCGGCGGTGCCCGGCAGAAATACCAACAGGCTACCCTGCTCATCGCTCAACGCCTGCAGCACCATCTGACAAACCAGCGGCTCGATAAACTGCCGGGGCTCCCAGGGCGCACCGTAGTTCACAGTCACCGGAAACTGGCGCCCCAGGCTGGTTACTACCGGGGCGTCGTCGAGCAGCTGGCTGACGCCTTCGGCATCCAACGTAGCCGACATCACCAGCAGACGCAGCGGCAACTCATCGCGCAGGTATTGCTGAGTTTGTACGCAGAGCGCCAGGCCCAGATCGGCGTCCAGGCTGCGTTCGTGGAACTCATCGAAAATCACCAGGCCAACGCCTGGCAACTCGGGATCGGCCTGCAACTGGCGCTGCAGAATACCCTCGGTGACCACTTCGATTCGGGTAGCCGCGCTGACCTTGCTGTCGAGGCGAATGCGATAGCCCACGGTCTGGCCAACCGGCTCGCCCAGCATGTGGGCCAAGCGCTCGGCTGCGGCGCGAGCAGCCAGCCGGCGCGGCTCGAGCAAAATGATTTTCTGCCCGGCCAACCACTCGGCCTGCAACAGGGCCAGCGGCACCAGCGTAGTTTTACCGGCACCGGGCGGCGCCTGCAGCACCGCCGAGAGATGGCTTTCCATGGCGTGCAGCAGTTGCGGCAGAATCTGGGTAACCGGGAGTTCACTCATGCGCTGACCATACCGAAAGAGAGGCCCGCATTATACGGGTTGCGGGCTTTCAGTCAGCCCGGCGCGCAGATATGCTATGCGCAACCGCTGTGGCGCCAGCACAGCTCCGCGCGACCCGTGCTTGCACACGCTGTACCGCTGGCGTCCACCCTCACATCGTCTTATCAGGAGATCTGTCGCCATGCGTCTGAAGCCCCTTGCCGCCGTTCTGCTTGCTACCACCCTGACCACCCAGCTGACCGCCTGTGGCACCGTGTTTTACCCGGAGCGCCGCGGCCAGATCAGCGGTGAGATTGATCCTGGCGTCGCGATTCTCAACGGCATCGGCCTGTTGTTCTACATCATCCCCGGCGTCGTTGCCTTCGCGGTGGACTTCGCCACCGGTGCAATCTACCTGCCGGATGCGCGCTACAGCCTGGAGCCTTCGCAGCTGCAACCGGCGATCGACGCTGATGGCAAGGTCGACAAAAGCAAGCTGCAGGCAATTCTGCACCGCGAGCTGAACCTCGACCTGCAACTCGACCAGGCCGAAGAAAGCAAGCAGCCGCTGCCTAGCCACATCGCGTTATTGCACGGCACGCCGCGCGCCTGATGACTCAGCGCACGCACGACGCCGAGGAGCGCGCGCGTCTACTGACACTGGCGACCCGCGCCTCGGTTGCCGTGGCACTGTTGCTGATCGCCCTCAAGGGCAGCGTCTGGCTGGCATCGGGTTCGGTCAGTCTGCTCGCCGGCCTGATCGACTCTTTGATGGATGCCGGTGCCTCGATCATCAATCTGTTCGCGGTGGGTTACGCGTTGAAACCGGCAGACCGCGAGCACCGTTTCGGGCACGGCAAGGCCGAGGCACTGGCCGGGCTGGCGCAGGCCGCGTTCATCAGCGGCTCGGCACTGCTGGTGTTACTGCAAGGCGTCGACCGGCTGTTGCATCCGCAGCCGCTTGATGCGGCCTGGTCCGGCATTGCGGTCATGCTGTTCTCGATTATCGCTACCCTCGGGCTGCTGGCACTGCAACGCCACGTAATCAAGCGAACCGGCTCTACAGCGATCGGTGCCGATGCATTGCATTACCGTTCTGACCTGCTGCTCAACCTGAGCATCATCGCCGCCCTGCTGTTGGCGCAGTTCGGCGTGCAGCGTGCCGATGCTCTGTTTGGTCTGGCCATTGCGCTGTTTATCGGTTTTGGTGCGGTGCAGATCGGTCGGCAAGCGGTGCAGATTCTGATGGACCGCGAGCTGCCCGACGGCGTGCGTGCCCACACCTTGCAACTGGCCCGCTCGATTCCCGGCGTGCTGGACATCCACGATCTGCGCACCCGCGAATCAGGGCAGCATTGGTTCATGCAGTTACACCTGGAGCTGCCGGCCGAGCTCAGCCTGGCGCAAGCGCACGAGCTTGGCGAGCAGGTACGGCTGGCAATCATCACGCACTACCCGCAAGCCGAAGTACTGGTGCACAAAGATCCGGCCTGAGGAGCTTTACCGTAATATGCGCACAACAAAAAGGCGAGCCACCCGATGAGTAGCTCGCCTTTTTTACGTCCGCTGGATTCCTTGTGGGATCTTGCCTTGTTCCCGTGCCTTGTGGGCTGGGTAACCGGCTGGCAGCACACCTGTTAGATGCTTTTGCCCCGACTCGCCGGATAAGCGAGGCGGCTGGACGACCGGTTCTGGCTGAAACTGTTGACTATAGTAGGCCGACAAGAGCGAAATAACTTACCTTATATTGCATAAAATATTGCCATCATAGCAATTAATAGCTAAAAATTGGCAAAACAGCGCAACAAGGTAAAAATCATGTCCTCTCTAAATCTTGATCGCTACGATCTGAAAATCCTCGCCGCCCTGCAACAGGATGCGCGCATCAGTAATCAGGAGCTGGCAGAACGCATCGGCTTATCGCCCTCGCCCTGCTCACGCCGGGTAAAGGCACTGGAAGACAGCGGCCTGATCAAGCGGCAAGTCGCACTGCTCGACCCCGCCATGCTTGGGCTGAAACTAACCGCGTTCGTGATGATCGGCATGGACCGCCACACACCCGAGCGGTTTGCCGGCTTTGAAGCGGTTATCCGCGAGTGCCCAGAAGTGCTCGACTGCTGCCTGGTCACCGGCATGGACGCCGACTATCACCTGCGCGTCGTGGTGCCTGATATGGAGCACTATCAGCAGCTACTGCTGGGCACCCTCACCCGCATCGAAGGTGTATCCAGCGTGCGCTCCAGCTTTGTGCTCAGTCAGGTCCTGGCCAGCACTGAGCTACCGCTCAAGCATTTGGGTTTGAGCTAAGCGCAACTACTGGCACACGGGGTAGACGCAGCCGCTATAATGGCGACCCTTTTCAAACCGTCTGGAGCTCTCCCCCCATGACCTACGATCAATTTGAATCCCTCGCCATGCCGGTGATGATTTTTGGCCTTGTCGCTTTCATGGGCTTTATCGTCTGGGATCTGGCAAAAAAATCAAAAGCCGGGCGCTATGGCACCGCCGTGTTATTTTTTGCGCTGGGCCTTGGGGTATTCGCCTTTATCATCAAGGAAATCCTGATCATCGTGGTCGAGCACTGACCAGTTCGCCCTGATATCTGACCGTTATCCCACCTGCATCAAAGTCTGAATCCTGATTCACTAGAGTCAAATAATGAATACGGATTCAGACTATGGCTTACCGCACCACCGCCTCCCGTCTCGAGCGTGATCAGGTACTGCGCGAGCACATACTCGACTGCGCTCTGCAGCAGGTCGCCGAGCACGGCTTCACCGCCCTGACAATGAGCGGCCTGGCCAGTGCCGCCGGGGTGGCCACCGGCAGCTTGTATCGTCACTTTCCCGGCAAGGGCGCGCTGGCCGCTGACGTGTTTGTCAAAGCTACGCGCATCGAACTGAACACCCTCAAGGAGCAATTTCTCGCGCCCGGCAAGGCGAGCGACCGCCTGCGCAACGGCATTACCCAGTTCGCCGCGCGCGCCTGGCACAGCCGCCAGCTGGCCTACGCGCTGATCGCCGAACCCGCAGAGGAAGAGGTCGAAACCCAGCGCCTGTTCTATCGTCAGGCTTATGCCACCATTTACGGCGAGCTGCTGGCCGATGGCGTGGCTGACGGCAGTTTTGTCGTGGAGAACATCCCGCTCACCTCTGCCTGCCTGGTTGGCGCCATCGCCGAATCACTGGTTGGGCCGCTCTCGCCACAAGCTCGCGCCGACCGAGAAAGCGGCCTGCCCAGCGAAAGCCTGGAGGCTGTGACCCGCACCATCACCCGTTTCTGTCTGCGCGCCCTGGGCGCCAAGGAGCCAACGCCATGAACCTGCAACAGTTCGCCGAAACCCACGAGGTCACCAATCAGGTTCCGCCGCTCACCGGCATCAACCTCTACCGCGATGACCTGCCGCTGCAGGAATGGGTCAAGCGTTACCAGGGTGACTGGGCAGATGCCGCGCTGAACGCTTATGGCCAATTGGCTGGCAGCAGCCTGATGGAGGCCGGGTTTCTGGCCAATGAGAACAAACCGGTGTTCAAGAGCCACGACCGCTATGGGCACCGCATTGACCTGATCGAGTTTCATCCGGCCTACCATGAACTGATGGCCGCCGGCATCGGCGCCGGGGTAACCAGCGCTCCCTGGACCGACCCACGGCCCGGCGCCCAGGTGGCGCGCGCGGCCACCATGTATTTGCACAACCAGGCCGAAGCCGGCACCAGTTGCCCAATGACCATGACCTACGCCTGCGTGCCCGCCCTGCGCCTGCAGCCCGACCTGGCCGAACATTGGCTACCCAAAATCCTCTCGCGCCAATACGACCCGCGCAACCTGCCGATCGAGCAGAAAACCGGCGCCACCATCGGTATGGCGATGACCGAGAAACAGGGCGGCACCGACGTGCGCGCCAACACCACCCGCGCCTACCCCGTGGGCACGGGGGGCCCTGGCCAGGCCTATGAACTGGTCGGCCACAAGTGGTTCTGCTCGGCCCCGATGTGCGATGCCTTCCTGACCCTGGCGCAGACCGACAAGGGGCTGAGTTGCTTCCTGCTGCCGCGCCATCGCCCGGACGGCTCACGCAATCAGTTTTACGTTCAGCGCCTGAAGAACAAACTGGGCAACTGGGCCAACGCCTCCAGCGAAGTCGAGTTCCGCGGCGCGCTGGCTTGGATGGTCGGGGCCGAAGGCCGTGGCGTACCGACCATCATCGAGATGGTCTCCCTCACCCGTTTCGATTGCATGATTGGCTCCAGCTCCCTGATGCGTCAGGCCTTGACCCAGGCGGCGCATCACTGCGCGCACCGCAAGGTCGGCACCCGCGTGCTCAACGAGCAGCCGCTGATGCAGAACGTACTGGCTGACCTGGCGCTGGAAAGCGAAGCGGCGCTGGCGCTGACCATGCGCATGGGCAAGGGGCTGGACAACCAGCATGATGAGCAGGAAGACAAGTTCGCCAGGCTGGTCACCGCCATCGGCAAATACTGGATCTGCAAGCGCGCGCCGGGGATGATCAACGAAGCGCAGGAATGCCTGGGCGGCGCCGGTTACGTGGAAGAAACCATTCTGCCGCGGCTGTATCGCGAGGCGCCGGTGAACTCGATCTGGGAAGGCTCCGGCAACGTACAGTGCCTGGATGTACTGCGCGCGCTGTCCAAGGAGCCGGGCGTGCTCGATGCCCTGTTCGCCGAACTGGGCGACGGTCATGGCTCGGCTTTGCTAGGCGAGCGGATCGACCAACTGAAGCAGCAATTCCGCGATACCGACGACATCCAATACCGAGCCCGCCAACTGACCGAAGACGTCGCCGTGGCGCTGCAAGCCAAACTGTTGCTGGAAGCCGGCAACAGCAGCGTGTCGGACGCCTTCATCGCCAGCCGTCTGGGCCAGCACGGTCAGGCCTATGGCACACTGCCCAACGGCCTGGATGTCGAAGCACTGGTGGCGCGCTCGACGCCTGCCGCACTCTGAGGAATACGCGTGACAATCGAACAGAGTACCATCGAGGCGCGGGTGCAGGCCGGATTCAGCCGCGCCAACTTCATCGCCGACCTGGGCATACGCCCCACGGCCTGCGGTGCGGGCTGGGTAGAAGCCGAGCTGAGTATTCTGCCCCGGCATTTTCAACAGGGCGGCTTTGTACACGCCGGCGTACAGACCACCCTGGCGGACCACTGTGCCGGCGCGGCGGCGGCAACGACCCTGGCTGAAGGATTTAGCGTCCTCAGCGTCGAGTTCAAGCTCAATCTGTTGCGCCCTGCGCTGTGTGAAACCCTGCTGTGCCGTGCCGAGGTATTGAAATCAGGCAAACAGATTTGCGTAGCGGAGTCGGAGGTCTTTGCATTGAAAAATGGCGAAAAGCGGCTGTTCAGCAAAGCGACGGTAACCCTTGCGGTGCTGCCCGTTGCCGCTACACTGCCGCGCTGAACCGCCGCTGGATAGCCGCCTATGAAACAACGCCTACGCTCAGCCCAACGCCCTGGCCCCGCCGGCAAACCGCGCCGGCAGGCCGCTGCGCCGCCCGCCAATCCACAACTGATTGCGCTGAACAAGCCGTTCGACGTACTTACCCAGTTTACCGATGGCCAGGGTCGCGCCACCCTCAAGGACTTCATCACACTAAGCGGCGTCTACCCTGCCGGTCGACTGGATCGTGACAGTGAAGGTCTCTTGCTGCTGACCAACGATGGTCGGTTACAGGCGCGCATCACCGACCCCAAGCACAAGCTGGCCAAGACCTATTGGGTTCAGGTAGAGGGCGAACCCAGTGCCGAACAGCTCGACCAGCTGCGCGCCGGCCCGCTGCTGAACGACGGCCCCACCCGCCCGGCGGAGGTAGAGCAGATAACCGAGCCCGACCTCTGGCCGCGCAATCCGCCGGTGCGCTTTCGCAAGAGCGTGCCCACCAGTTGGCTGGCGATCACCATCCGCGAAGGCCGTAACCGGCAGGTACGCCGTATGACCGCCGCCGTCGGCCTGCCCACCCTGCGTCTGGTGCGCGTGCGTATTGGCGACTGGCAGCTCGGTGACCTGGGCCCTGGCCAATGGCGTAACGAACCTATTTAGCAGCGTGCCACGGAACCTGCACTGGCGCGGACGAAAAATGAACCAAGATTCAGATTTTCTCGATCCCGTAGCACTGATTCCCAACAACAAGAACAGGACAGCAGCATGAACATCCCCGATCTACTGGCGCTCAATGCGCGCAAATTTCCTGATCAGGATGCCCTCATCACCCCAGAGTGTCGTCTCGACTGGGTCAGCCTGCATGAGCAGAGCCTGCTGCTCGCCGCACACCTGCGCACCGCATACAGTATTCGTCCGCAGGACCGCGTCGCTCTTTTCATGCCCAACGGCTATGCCTGGGTGCTGGGTTACTTTGCCGTACTCAATCTGGGCGCCGTGGTGGTGCCCATCAACGCGCGTCTGGCGCCGACCGAGCTCGACTACATATTGCGAGACTGCGGCGCCAGCCTGGTACTTGGCTGTGCCGAGCAATACCTGACCCTGGCTCCGCTGCTGAGCGAAAGCCGCCCCGGCCTGAACCTGGACGACCTGACCAAGCTGCTGCCCCACTGGACTCGCAAACACACGCTGGAAGCCATCGAACCCAGCGCGCCCTGTACGCTGCTGTACACGTCGGGCACCACCGGCAAGCCCAAGGGCGTATTGTTCAACCATATCAATCTGCTCACCGTTGCCAACACCACTGCGGTAGAAATGGACGTGCGCCCGGACAGCCGCCTGCTGCACATGATGCCGCTAACCCATTCCGCGCCCTTGCACGTATTCTTGCTTGGCGGCACCTACGTTGGCGCAGCGCATATCGTCTTGCCGGAATTCACCCCGACCCTGCTGCTCGACACGGTGGAGCGCGAGCGCACCACGCACTTCTTCGGCGCCCCCGTCGCCTATCTGCTCACCGCGCAGCAACCGGATATTGCCCAGCGCGATCTCAGCTCCATGACCTGCTGGGTCTACGGTGGCGGCCCCTTATCGGCTGAACAGGTCGAATTGATCCGCCAGCGTATGGGCACCGAGCAGTTGTTCTGTGTGTATGGGCTGACCGAAGCCGGCCCCAGTGGCAGCCTGATGAAACCCGCCGAGCACAAAATCAAAGCCGGCTCCATCGGCTGCCGCGGCGCGCTGCACACCGAACTGCGGCTGATCGACGATGCCGGCCACCCCATCGCCGGCGAAGGCACCGGACAAATCCAGATTCGCACCGCCGCTACCATGCTGGGCTACTGGAACAAGCCCGAGGCGACCGCCGAATGCCTGCACGCCGACGGCTGGCTGGACTCCGGAGACGTCGCCCGGCGCGACGCCGAAGGCTATTACTGGGTACTGGCGCGCAAGAAGGAGTTGATCATCAGCGGTGGCGTGAATATCTACCCTCGCGAAATCGAATCAGCGCTGGAGCAGCACCCTGCCATCGCCGAGGTAGCGGTAATCGGTGTGCCGCAGGCCGAGTGGGGTGAAACCGTCAAAGCCTGCGTGGTGCTGCGCGAGCCACTGGACGACTGCGCCCAAACCCTGCGCACCTACCTGCAACCGCTACTGGCCGACTACAAGATTCCGCGCCTGTTCAGCCAGCACAGCGCCCTGCCGCGCAACGCCAACGGCAAGGTGATGAAGCACCAGCTTTAACAAAAAAGGGGCCTCGGCAGAGACCCCTTTCTACTTGTTGCACGGCCTCTGCCGCAGGACAGGCTGCAGGCCAGCGTCAGTAGCGCAGCCCAAACAGGCGAAACAGAAAACCCAGCAGCCAGATGGGGCCGATCAGCAGAAACTGCAGATCCTTGAAGAAAGAAGGCTTCTTTCCCTCAAGATGATGGCCGATGAACTGGCCCACCCAAGCCAGCACAAAAATGGCTACGCAGGGCCAGAACACATAGGTCATCAGGCTGAGGATCAGCAGCATGAGTAACGACAGCACCAGCATCACCGCCGCAATGCGCCACGAGAGTGTGACGTAGAACGCCAATGCCGCCGCCACGGCGAGCATCGACACCCAGGGGTGTATCGCCCAGAGAATTCCCAGCACGCTGAAGGTAATCAGCGGCACGCAAATCCAGTGCAGCAGTTTGTTCATCGGATTACGATGGCTTTCACCATACTCGTCGAACCATTGGTCAATCGCTTTCATAAACCACCTTGTTGTAGGTCTGATGTGGTGTTTTTACTGTCTCACAGTGTAGACAAAGCACACGCAGCAACCAGTGTCGCAAGGCGCCATACCCAGTGTCATTGACAACCCGCGGCCCAGCGGCGATGCTCTGACTCGCGCCGATTGGCGTCCCCGTTCGCGGAAAGGGCTGCGCCCGCTGTACCTACCTTTGATTTTGTCCATACGACACCCAGCCTGCCAGGCGGACACAGGCCCGATAAGGGGATCGTATGTCCACATCCAAAGCATCCAGAAGCCCGGTCAGCCACGGCCGGCTGAATCTTGAGCAGCAGCGCAAGCGCGCCAAGGAACTACTCAAGGCACTCAACGCCGGCAACCCGAGCGCACTGCAACGCGTCAGCCTGCATTTGCCAGCGCGCAGCCAGGCATTACGTCTGGCCGACGCGCAGTTGGTGATTGCCCGCGAGGCGGGCTTTGCCAGCTGGCCGCGACTGAAGAGCCATATCGACAGCCTGGAGCACGCCGGCCGCCGCATGTTGCGTGACGGCGACCAGGACCTGCGCACCCTGCACATTCGCTGCGGAAGCGACATTCAACACAACTTGAAAACCGCTGGTTTCAGCGGCGACTTTCTCGAATTTTCAGATCCTTTTTGCATCGGCCCGCTCAGCGCCAGCGAACCCGAAACGCTGCTGCGCCAGCGCGCCGTATTTCTTGCCGAAACCTTCGACCTGACCCTGGCCGATGCGCTCGCCCGTCAGCAGCAAAGCTACCGCCGCCTGCAACAGCTGGATGACTACCAGCGCCTTGTGCTCTGGTTTGAGCACGACAGTTACGACCAACTGATTCTCGCCTACCTGTTACAGCGTTTGCAGCAGCTGCGCCCCAGCGCGCAGATCGAACTGATAGCGGTAGACCAGATTCCCGGCGTGCAGCGCTTTATCGGCATAGGCCAGCTCGCTCCCGACGTGCTCAGTTGGCTGTGGCCCCGCCGCCAGCCGGTCAGCGAAGCATTGCTCGAGCTAGGCTCCCAAGCCTGGCCGGCGCTGACCGAGCAAAGCCCGGAAGCCTTGTTGCAATTGATCAAAAACGGCACGCCAGCGCTGCCAATGCTCGGCAAGGCGCTGCACCGTCACCTGCAGCAGCTACCCGATGAGCAGCACGGTCTGGGGTTGACCGAATACCTGAGCTTGCAGATCTTGCAACAACAGGGCCCGCTGACCGCAGGTCAGGTTTTTCGTGAACTCATGCTGCACCAAGAACCCCTGCCCTACCTCGGCGATCTGATGTTCTGGTGGCTACTGCAGCCACTGCTGAACAGCGCGACACCGCTACTGCAGATAGACGACCCGGCACCGGCTTGGCCGCAACGCCTGATGCGACTCACGGCGCAAGGCCAAGCCGTACTGGCGGCCAAGGCCGATGGCTTTGCTGCGTGCGGGACGCCTTACTGGGTCGGCGGTGTGCGACTCATACCGGGCGCAGCGCACTGGCGCTATGACGCCGAGCGCCAGCAACTGCACTACCATAGCGCCTGAAACGCCGCGCCGCTGCCCGTCGGCGGCGCGAGATGTTAAGCTAGCGCACTTATTTCGCAGGGCTTGCGCCGCCTCCCGCGCCAACGCCCCGCCCATCGCACAGCCAAAAGCCGGAACCTACATCCATGCCACAACCCAACCCCTTCAAGCCTGTCGTTCTCTGCCTATCCGGCCATGATCCGAGTGGCGGCGCCGGCTTGCAGGCGGATATCGAAGCGCTACTGGCCCAGGGCTGCCATGCCGCCCCGGCGGTCACCGCGCTGACCGTGCAGAACACCGTCGATGTGACCGACTTCCGCGTGCTGGACCGCGACTGGGTGCTGGCCCAGGCCAACGCTGTACTCGGCGACATGCCGGTATCGGCAGTCAAACTCGGTATGCTCGGCAGTGTCGAAATGGTCGACACCGTAATCGAGCTGATGCAGGCCAACCCTGCGCTGCCGCTGGTCTGTGACCCGGTGCTGCGCGCCGGCGGCGGCGGCTCATTGGGCAAGGAAGATGTCGGCTTTGCCCTGCGCGAACGCCTGCTGCCGCTGGCGCTGATCGCCACGCCCAACCTGCCGGAAGCGCGCATCCTCGCCGAATTGCCAGAAGGTAGCGCGGACGAATGCGCCGCCAAACTGCTGCCCTACTGCCAGAACCTGCTGATTACCGGCGGCCACGGCGACGAGGCCGATATTCACAACCGCCTGTACTGCAAGGACGGCAGCCAGCACGACTTCACCTGCGCGCGCCTGCCCGGCAGCTACCACGGCTCCGGCTGCACCCTGGCCAGCGCACTGAGCGGCCGCCTGGCGCTGGGCGAAGAACTGGTCAGCGCGGTGCGTTCCGCGCTCGACTACACCTGGCGCACGCTGCGCGACGCCGAGCAGCCAGGCCATGGCCAATACGTGCCACGCCGCCTGCCGCTGGATTTCTGCTCGTGAGTTCACGCGGCCTGTACGCCATTACCGACAGCACGCTGCTGGCCGATGGCAAGCTGCTGCCCTACGTGACGGCCGCACTGCGCGGCGGTGCACGCTGGCTGCAATACCGCGACAAAAGTGGCGACGCCGGCCGCCGTCTGGATGAGGCCAGCCAACTGGCGCAGCTGTGCAAAAGCCATGACTGCGAGCTGATCATCAACGACGATCTGTCACTGGCCAGCCGCCTGGGCGTCGGCCTGCACCTGGGTCAGGAAGACGGCTCGCTACGCGAAGCACGCCAGCAACTCGGTTCACAGGCGCTGATCGGCGCCACCTGCCACGCCAGCTTGGAACTCGCCGCGCAAGCCGTCAGCGAGGGTGCCAGCTACATTGCCTTTGGTCGCTTCTTCCAGTCGGTAACCAAACCCGGCGCACCCGCAGCCACACCGGTTCTGCTGCAGCAGGCGCGTGAACGCTTCAGCCTGCCGATCATTGCCATCGGCGGAATTACCCTGCACAACGCGCCGCAATTGCTCGGCGCCGGCGCCGATTATCTGGCCGTGATCAACGGTCTGTTCGGCGCCCCGGATGCTGAAACTGTGCAACTTCGCGCCTGCACCTTCAGTCAACTTATTAACGCCTGTTGAGAGACTTCGTCATGTCCCGTACCGAAACCCGTTCCGAATCCCTGTTTGCCAGCGCCCAGAAACACATCCCCGGCGGCGTCAACTCGCCGGTGCGTGCGTTCAAGAGCGTGGGCGGCACGCCGCTGTTCTTCAAACACGCCGAAGGCGCCTACGTGACCGATGAAGACGACAAGCGCTACGTGGATTATGTCGGCTCCTGGGGCCCGATGATCCTCGGCCACAGCCACCCCGATGTGCTGAACGCGGTACGCAACCAGCTGCAACACGGCCTTTCCTACGGGGCGCCGACGGCCATGGAAACCGAGATGGCCGATCTGGTCTGCCAACTGGTGCCCTCGATGGACATGGTCCGCATGGTCAGCTCCGGCACCGAGGCGACCATGAGCGCCATCCGCCTGGCGCGCGGCTATACCGGCCGTGACAGCATTATCAAGTTCGAGGGCTGCTACCACGGCCACTCCGACAGCCTGCTGGTCAAGGCAGGCTCCGGCGCGCTTACCCAAGGCGTACCGAACTCCGCCGGCGTACCCGCCGCCTTCGCCAAACACACCCTGACCCTGCCGTTCAACGACATTCAGGCGGTGCGCGAGACGCTGGCCAGGGTCGGCCAGGAGGTTGCCTGCATCATCGTCGAGCCGGTAGCCGGCAACATGAACTGCGTGCCACCCGCACCGGGTTTCCTGCAGGGTCTGCGCGAGGCCTGCGACGAACATGGCGTGGTGCTGATCTTTGATGAGGTGATGACCGGCTTCCGCGTCGCCCTCGGCGGCGCCCAGGCGCTGTATGGCGTCAAGCCCGACCTCACCACCTTCGGCAAGATTATCGGCGGCGGCATGCCGGTCGGCTGCTTCGGCGGCAAGCGTGCAGTAATGGAGCAAATCGCCCCGCTCGGACCGGTGTACCAGGCGGGCACCCTGTCGGGTAACCCGCTGGCCATGGCCGCCGGCCTGACCACTCTGAAATTGATCAGCCGCGAGGGCTTTCACGCCGAGCTGACCGATTACACCAGCCGCCTGCTGGCCGGTCTGCAGCAACGCGCCGACGCTGCTGGCGTACCCTTCGTCACCACGCAAGCTGGCGGCATGTTCGGTTTGTACTTCTCCGGCGCTGACGACATCGTCACCTTCGACGACGTTATGGCCAGCGACGCCGAGCGCTTCAAACGTTTCTTCCACCTGATGCTGGACGGCGGTGTCTATCTCGCACCCAGTGCCTTCGAAGCCGGTTTTACCTCGATTGCGCACGGCGATGCCGAGCTGCAGCTGACCCTGGATGCGGCCGAAAAGGCCTTTGCCGCCCTATGATCAGCCTTGCCTACGGGTTGCTCTGTGCCAGCCTGCTCGCATTGGGGTACTGGCTCTGGCAAAGGCGCAGCGGTTTGAGCGAGAACGCGCGCGGCGCCCTCACTGCCACGTTGCTGGCCCTGCTACTGCCGGCCATCAGCAGCCTGCTGCTGGCGCTGCAAAGCTTGGAACTCGGCGACATCGTTACCCACACCCAACGGATCTTCGGCCTTGCGGCGCAAAGTATCAGCCTGCCACTGCTTGGCCTGGCCGCGCTATACCTTGGCTTTGGCCTGCGTTGGCAGCCCGGCAACTGGGGACGCATCTTGCTTGGCTTGATGGCCGCGTTTGAACTAACCCGGCGCATGCAGCTGCAGCATGGCTACCAGTGGAGCATCAGCCTGGTGGGCCTATTGCTATTGATACTGAGCTGCATGCTGATCTTGCGCCGCGACCTGCGGCCCATGCTGACCGGCGCCGCCTGCTGCCTGGGAGCCCTGGCGCCGCTGTTCAGTGCCGGCGCGCCGGCACTGGCCGGCCTGCTCGACAGCTCAGCGCTGGTGCTCTGGCTGTTCCCCGCCTTACTCGGTGCGGGCCTGACAGTTGGCCTGCTCAGCGAACAGGCGCACAATAGATCCAGCGACGCCCCTTCGGCGCCTGCCACCGAGAGGACCTGACCACGCCATGCTCCGCCAGCTGCCACGGCTTATTCTGCTCAGTCTGCTGCTACCCGCAACCCAGACGTTTGCCGAGACTGACAACACCCTGCTGATCAGTGCCGAAGATCGCTGTGCCTTCGAGCGCGTGGACGAAGAAAGCCTGCAACTGGCGATCGACACCTGCGTCAGCGCCGCCGAAAGTGGCGACATGAAAGCCCAGTACGAGCTGGGCCAGCTGTACTACAGCGGCGAGCGGGTGACGCAGGACTACGGCATGGCACTGCAATGGCTTGAGCAAGCGTCCATTCAAGGCGAGCCCCGCGCCCAGTATCGTCTGGGCATGATGCACTTTCAGGGTGAAGGCGTGCAGCGCAACTTGGCGCAGGCCTACATCATCCTGAAAATGGCCTCCATCAATGGTCATGACGCCGCGATGGACAGCGCTGATCTGGTGGCGTTGCAGATGAACCAGCAGGAAATGAACGCCGCCACCCACGTGCTGGGAACCTTGTTTCGCGATTATCTGGCGCAGATTCGGGAAGAGCAGTTGAATGGAACGTTGAAGATGGAAGAGCCTCAGCTGCAGCCTGATTCCAATGCGCAGGAGATTGAGGAGCTGTTGGAATAGTCGCTCGATTACCCCTTTGACCGAATAAACCCGTAACGCAATGTCGTTAGTTGTTTGAACTTAGATACTCGGTTCATTACCGCTTTTCGCCTCTAGGCGAGTCAGGGGGAGATGCTTGCCCATCTCCCCCTAACAACCCCCTCGGGCACCCAGCTGCGCGGCCCTTAGGGTTCGCTGCGTTGCTCAATCTGCCGGGGCCCTGCGGAACTCGTCGCTGCGCTCCTCAAACAGTCCTCGGGCTTACTCCCGGCAGCTCTGCGCTACTCGCCCACTCAGATGGGACTTTTTAGGCCATGCAGCGGCGGGTTTTTTAGTCCAAAGTTGGACCACACACCCCAAACCTGAAAACCACGCCGTGGTCGACCAGGGATTCCCCGTTCCGAGCTGCCGAGTAACGCAGGGGTTGAGCGATTGAGCCGAGGACTGTCTGAGGTGCGGAGCTTGCGTAGCGCCGAGTTCCGCAGGCGCGCTCAACACCGAGTAACGCAGGGAAGCCGAAGGCCAGCTTGGTGGGGTGGCCTTTCTTTTGGTTACTTTTCTTTGGCCAAGCAAAGAAAAGTGACTCGCCGGAAAAGGCGAAAGGCAAGATTGAAACCGCGCAAAGAAACAACTGAACTCGGATGCCGATCCAAGCCTTGTAAAGAGATAAAACAACGAGCCAATCAGCAGAGCGAGACGCAGACCAATTTGCGGTTTGCGAGCCACACGCTCCACAAGAACCACATCAGGCAGTAGCGCCCAGCCTGATCAACTATCCGACCGCGGCGGCATCGGAAAATGCATCACATTACTGCCGCCATCCCCCTTGGCCTCACTGATCTTCGCCGTGCCCACCCGCTCAACCTCATCAATCCGAATGATCGAGTGCACCGGAATAAAGCTGCGCTTGACGCCATCAAACTGATTTTTCAGTTTTTCTTCGCCCGGATCGACCACCAGTTGGGAGCGCTCACCGAAGATCAGCTCCTCGATTTCCATAAAGCCCCACAGCTCGCTCTGGAAAATCTGCTGTGCGTAGAGTTCGAACACCTGTCCCTGGTTGTTGAAGATAACCCGGAAAACCGGCTGACTTTCTTTACTCATAGCGGGATGACCAACACCTTGAAAAACGCGTGAACGCCGCGGCGGCTGCCGTTCGGCGGGCGCGCATCATAGCACAGCGCGGGGCATAACAAAGGCCCCTGCTTGTGTGTATAATCGCCCCTTTTCTCAAGCGATGCCCAGCAAAGATCCCATGGCCAAGAAACTCTTTATCCAGACCCACGGTTGCCAGATGAACGAGTACGACAGTTCACGCATGGCCGACCTGCTCGGTGAGCACCAGGCAATGGAGCTGACCGACAATGCAGACGAAGCAGACGTGATTCTGCTCAACACCTGCTCGATCCGGGAAAAGGCCCAGGAAAAGGTATTTTCCCAGCTGGGCCGCTGGCGGCCGCTGAAAGAGAAAAACCCCGATCTGATCATTGGCGTGGGCGGTTGCGTGGCCAGCCAGGAAGGTGATGCGATCCGCAGCCGTGCATCCTACGTGGATGTGGTCTTCGGCCCGCAAACCCTGCACCGCCTGCCCGAGATGATCGACGCGGCGCGCACCACGCACAAGCCGCAGGTGGATGTCAGCTTCCCGGAAATCGAGAAGTTCGACCGCCTGCCCGAACCCCGCGTGGATGGCCCCACTGCCTTTGTGTCGGTGATGGAAGGCTGCAGCAAATACTGCAGTTTCTGCGTGGTGCCCTACACCCGTGGTGAAGAGGTCAGCCGACCCTTTGATGACGTGCTGGCCGAAGTGATCCACCTGGCTGAAAATGGCGTGCGTGAAGTGACGCTGTTGGGCCAGAACGTGAATGGCTACCGCGGCGTGACCCACGACGGCAGCGTCGCCGATCTGGCCGACCTGATCCGCGTGGTCGCCGCCGTGGACGGCATCGATCGCATTCGCTACACCACATCGCATCCGCTGGAGTTCTCCGACAGCCTGATTCAGGCCCACGCCGAGGTGCCGGAGTTAGTGAAGTACCTGCACCTGCCGGTGCAGTCGGGCTCCGACCGCGTGCTGGCGGGCATGAAGCGCAATCACACCGCGCTGGAATACAAGTCACGCGTGCGCAAGCTAAAGGCAGCCGTACCCGGCATTATCCTCAGCTCCGATTTCATCATCGGCTTTCCCGGTGAGACCGAGCGCGATTTTGAACAGACCATGAAACTGGTGGAGGATGTGGGTTTCGACTTCTCCTACTCCTTTATCTACAGCGCGCGCCCCGGCACGCCCGCCTCGGACCTGCCCGACGACACGCCCGACGAGGTCAAGAAGCAGCGTTTGCAGATTCTGCAGAACCGGTTGAACCAGCAGGGCTTCGAGAACAGCCGCCGCATGGCCGGTACCACCCAGCGTATTCTGGTGACCGATTACTCGAAGAAGGACCCAGGCATGCTGCAGGGCCGCACCGAGCACAATCGCATCGTCAACTTCCGCAGCAACAACCCGCAGCTGATTGGCCAGTTTGTCGACGTACTGATCGACGAAGCACTGCCACATTCGCTGCGCGGCACGCTTATCAGCGAAACGCTGCATTAACGCCATGCGCCCTGCCCCATCCCGCGCACTGCCAATTCCCGCTGTCCGCCTTGCGACCAGCGGAAAATGGCAGTGCTTTGCAGAGCCATATTTGCGCGCTATTCTGTCGTTTCATCCATGCCATCTGGCGACCTAACGGACTATTTTGAACGCACCTCTACATATTCATCGTTTCAGCATCGAACCCGTCGACTCTCGACGCTTTGCCGCTCTTTGCGGCCAGTTCGACGAAAATCTCCACCTGATCGAGCAACGCCTCGGAATCGAAGTTCGCAACCGCGGCAATCATTTCGAGCTGATTGGCGAAGAAGCCATCACCCGCTCCGCTGAAGCCGTACTGCGTCAGCTGTACCGCGAAACCCGCGACAGCAAAGACCTGAGCCCCGACACCGTACACCTGTTCCTGCAGGAATCCGGCCTCGAAAGCCTGAGCGAAACCCTGAATCAGACCGGCGACAATCGCCCGGTGATTCTGCGCACGCGGCGCATGACCATTCAACCGCGCGGGCCGAACCAGCAAAGCTATGTGCGCTCGATTCAGGAACACGACATCAACTTCGGTATTGGCCCGGCCGGCACCGGCAAAACCTATCTGGCCGTGGCCTGCGCAGTCGATGCGCTGGAGCGCGAGCAGATCAGCCGCATTCTGCTGGTGCGCCCGGCGGTCGAGGCGGGCGAAAAACTGGGCTTCCTGCCTGGTGACCTGGCACAGAAGATCGACCCCTATTTGCGCCCCCTGTACGACGCACTCTACGAGATGCTCGGTTTTGAACAGGTGACCAAGCTGATCGAGCGCCAGGTTATCGAGGTGGCCCCGCTGGCGTACATGCGTGGCCGCACCCTGAACAACAGCTTCATCATTTTGGATGAAAGCCAGAACACCACGCTGGAACAGATGAAGATGTTCCTCACGCGCATCGGTTTTGGCTCGACCGCGGTGATCACCGGCGACATTACCCAGGTCGATCTGCCGCGTGGCACCAAGTCTGGCCTCGGCCACGTGATCCAGGTGCTCAAGGATGTGCCCGGCATCGGCTTCACCCACTTCCAGTCCAAGGACGTGGTGCGCCATCCGCTGGTGCAGCGCATCGTTGAAGCCTATGACCTGTTTGAGCAACTGCAGGAAGCCGAGCGCGAAGAGCGCAAGCTTGAGCAGCGCCGACAGCAGCAGGATAGCGATGAGCATTGAGCTCGACATCCAGCGCGCCTCGGATGCGCCGGACCAGCCTGACGACGACAGCTTTTTACGCTGGGTCGGGCTGGCATTGGGCTCCGGTACCGACCGCGAACTGACCATACGATTGGTAGACGTTGATGAGGGCCGTGATCTCAATCACACCTGGCGCGGCAAGGATTACGCGACCAACGTACTTTCCTTCCCGGCCGACCTCCCCCCTGAACTTGACCTGCCACTGCTGGGTGATCTGGTGGTGTGCGTACCCGTGGTGGCGCGCGAGGCCCAGGAACAGGGCAAGCCGCTGAACGCCCACTGGGCACATATGGTCATACACGGCTGCTTGCATTTACTCGGCTATGACCATATTGATGACGCCGAAGCAGACGAAATGGAAGCCCTGGAACGCGACTTGCTTGCGCAACTGGGCATTGCCGACCCCTATCTAGATGATGATGAGTAAGGATCAATGAGCGAAGATCGATCGACCAATGGGCATAAGTCCTGGCTGGACAAACTGGTCCAGGCTTTTGTCCATGAACCCAAGAACCGCCAGGAACTGCTGGAACTGCTACGCGAGGCGCACGCCAACGAAGTCCTGGATATCGAGGCCCTGTCGATCATCGAAGGCGCCCTGCAGGTCAGCGACATGCAGGTGCGGGACATCATGGTCCCGCGCTCACAGATGACTACCATCAAAGCCAGTCAGTCGCCGCGCGAGTTTCTACCCGAAGTGATTGAGGCCGCGCATTCACGCTTTCCGGTCATCGGCGACGGCATCGACGACGTGCTTGGCGTACTGCTGGCCAAGGATCTGCTGCCCCTGTTGCTCGAAGACAACATGGAGCGCTTCAACATCAAGGACATTCTGCGCCCGGCCACCTTTGTACCGGAGTCCAAGCGCCTGAATGTGCTGCTCAAGGAGTTCCGAGCCACACGCAATCACATGGCGGTAGTGATTGATGAGTACGGTGGAGTCTCCGGCCTGGTAACCATTGAAGATGTACTTGAGCAGATCGTCGGCGACATCGAAGACGAGCACGACGTCGACGAGGATAGCCAGATCAAGCCGCTGCCCAGTGGCGATTATCTGGTCAAGGGGCTGACACCGATCGAGGAGTTCAACGAGCACTTCGAAACCGAATTCCCCGATGAAGAGTTCGACACTGTTGGCGGCCTGGTAATGAACGCCTTCGGCCATCTGCCCAAACGCAACGAGGTAGTCGAACTGGATGGCTTCCGCGTGCGCGTACTGAACGCAGACAGCCGCCGCGTGCACCTGCTGCGGGTTACCCTGGTCAATACTTAAGCGTCTCTAAGGAACGGCATGTCTCTGCCTACTGCTCTGCTGGCCCGCCTGCGTGGCCCCGGCCTGGTTGGCCATCTGCTCGCGCTGGTGGCCGGCGCACTCAGCACCCTGTCGTTCGCGCCCTACAACCTCTGGCCGCTGGGGCTGGTATCCATTGCCCTGTTGTATCAGGGTCTGAAGCAGGTGAGCAGCAAACAGGCGGCCGTTCGCGGTGGCGCCTGGGGGCTGGGCCTGTTTGCTTCCGGCGTGTCCTGGATCTACATCAGCATCCACCTGCACGGCAATGCCTCACCGCTGCTGGCCGGCTTTCTGACCGGCGGCCTGGAGCTGGGGCTGTCACTGTTCATCGCGCTCTGGGCCTGGGTCTGGGTCCGGTTTTTCCGCAGCAACAGCCCCTGGCTGGGCAGCCTTGGCTTTGCCGCCGTCTGGGTAGCACAGGAAGTGTTCCGCAGCTGGTTCCTTACTGGCTTCCCCTGGCTGTACCACGGCTACGCACACACTCATACCTGGTTGAATGGCTATGCACCCCTTGGCGGTGTCTGGCTGCTGGGCGGGATTTCGGTGTTTATGGCCTGCCTGCTGAGCGAGTGGCGGCTGGTGCGCCAGCCGCTCCAGTGCGGCCTCGCGCTGCTGGCGGTGGGCGCGCTCTGGCTGGGTGGCTACGGACTGCAACAGGTCGCCTGGACGACCACCAAGGGCCAGCCGCTCAGCGTCAACCTGGTGCAAGCCAACGTCGAGCAATCACGCAAGTGGGACCCGGATTACATCACCCACACGCTCTCGCTCTACCGCGACCTGACCTACGCCCAACCCGCCACAGACCTGGTGGTCTGGCCAGAAACCGCCGTGCCGGTGTTACAGAGCCAGGGGCAGTACTTTGTCGACGGCATCGCTGCCAATCTGGCAGAGCGCGGCAGCACCCTGATCACCGGCATACCGGTTGATGAGATGGGCCCCAACGGCCTGCGTATCTACAACGGCATCATGGTGGGCGGTAGCGAGCCGCAAAGCGAATACCTGAAGCAGAAGTTGGTGCCCTTTGGCGAGTACGTGCCGCTGGAAGAGCTGCTGCGCGGGCTGATCGATTTTTTCAACTTACCGATGTCCAGCTTCAGCCGCGGGCCGGCTGATCAGCAACCGCTGCTGGCGGCTGGCTATCGACTGGCGCCGCTGATCTGCTACGAAGCGGTTTACCCCGACTTTGCCGCCAAACAGGCAGCCCAGAGCGACCTGCTGATCACCATCAGTAACGACAGCTGGTTTGGCAGCTCGATAGGCCCGCTGCAACACCTGCAGATGGCGCAGATGCGCGCAATAGAGGCGCAGCGCTGGATGATTCGGGCGACCAACAACGGCGTTACCGCGCTGATAGACCAGCACGGCGAGATACGCACGCGTATTCCGCAATTTCAGCAGGAAGTCTTGCTCGGTGAGGTACAACCCATGACAGGACTGACGCCCTACCTGCGCTTGCGCAGCGTGCCCTTGGGGTTAGTGGTGGTCTCGGTGCTGCTGATGGCCGGCTTGCGCCGGCGGCGGCAAAACGCCAGGTAACGGGCAACTGCTGTCCAGGGTTTCGAGGATCTGCCAGAGTACCGCCAGGTCCTCCTTGCTCAAGCCCTGCAGTTCCAGCTCTGCCACCCCGCCTGCCTGGTAACCGGTGAGCCATTGCCGGGTGTGTGCCATGTCCAACGCCTGGTCAAGGTGTCGCAGAATTCGCCCGTAGGACGAGTCTTTCTGTCGATGGAGCAATGTCTCCGGCGTTCTCCAGCTCATGCAGTACCTCCATCGGGTGATTGTCGGTTCGGCTCCCTCCCAGGGTCGCGCAGCCCGGTGTCTCACTCTGAGGATAGACCCGCTGCAGCACGTACAAGGCACCCGGCGACGAATGGCATATGACTACCTGTGGCCGGCCTGGTGGTGTATCCTGCCCCATTACTTTTCCGCCTCCATTCGCCATTACGAGTCTTCAGACCCACGCCATGCAAGAACAGTATTCACCGAGTGATATCGAAGCCGCCGCACAGACTGACTGGGACAACGCAGAGGCGTTCAAGGTCAGCGAAACACCGAATCAGGACACCTTCTACTGTCTGTCGATGTTCCCCTACCCCAGCGGCAAGCTGCACATGGGCCACGTGCGCAACTACACCATCGGTGATGTGATCGCGCGCTATCAGCGCATGCAGGGCAAGAACGTGCTGCAACCCATGGGTTGGGACGCCTTTGGCATGCCGGCGGAAAACGCGGCGATGAACAACAAGGTAGCCCCCGCCGAGTGGACCTACTCCAATATCGACTACATGCGCACCCAGCTGAAAAGTCTCGGGCTGGCGATCGACTGGTCACGCGAAGTGACCACCTGCAAGCCAGACTACTATCGCTGGGAGCAGTGGCTGTTCACCAAGCTGTTCGAGAAGGGCGTGATCTACCGAAAGAACGGCACCGTCAACTGGGACCCCGTGGACCAGACGGTACTGGCCAACGAGCAAGTCATTGACGGCAAGGGCTGGCGTTCCGGCGCGCTGATCGAGAAGCGCGAGATCCCCATGTATTACTTCGCCATTACCGATTACGCCGAAGAGCTGCTCAGCTCGCTGGACGATCTGCCGGGCTGGCCCGAGCAGGTCAAGACCATGCAGCGCAACTGGATCGGCAAATCGGTCGGCATGGAAGTGCATTTCCCTTTTGATACCGCCAGCATCGGCGAAGAGGGCAAGCTCAAGGTCTTCACAACCCGTCCGGATACCCTGATGGGCGCTACCTACGTGGCGGTAGCCGCTGAGCATCCGCTGGCCACCCTGGCGGCAAAAAATGACAGCAAGCTGCAGGCGTTTATTGATGAATGCAAGCGCGGCGGCGTCGCCGAAGCCGACATTGCCACCCAGGAAAAGAAGGGCCTGCCTACGCCGCTCTTCGTGAAACATCCGCTGACCGGCGAGAAGCTGCCGGTCTGGGTCGCCAACTACGTACTGATGACCTACGGCGAAGGCGCCGTGATGGCGGTCCCCGCGCACGATGAGCGCGACTTTGAGTTCGCCAGCAAGTTTGAGCTGCCGATCAAGCCGGTCATCCGTACCTCCGCTGGTGACACTACCCCTGCGCCCTGGCAGGACGCTTACGGCGAAAAAGGCGAGCTGATCAACTCCGAGGAATTTGACGGCCTCGACTTTGCCAGCGCCTTTACTGCCATCGGCGACGTGCTGGAACAGAACAACCTCGGCGCACCCCGCACCCAGTTCCGCCTGCGCGACTGGGGCATCAGCCGTCAGCGCTACTGGGGCTGCCCGATCCCGATCATCCATTGCGACAGCTGCGGTGATGTGCCGGTGCCGGAAGAGCAACTGCCGGTGGTTCTGCCAGAAAACGTGGTACCCGACGGCGCTGGCTCCCCGCTGGCCAAAATGCCCGAATTCTATGACTGCAGCTGCCCCAAGTGCGGCGCGGCTGCCAAGCGCGAAACCGACACCATGGACACTTTCGTGGAAAGCTCCTGGTACTTCGCCCGCTATGCGTCACCGCATTACGAGCAGGGCATGGTCGACCCCAAGGCAGCGAACCATTGGCTGCCGGTCGATCAGTACATTGGCGGTATCGAGCACGCGATTCTGCACCTGCTGTACGCCCGCTTCTTCACCAAGCTGATGCGCGACGAAGGCCTGATCGAAGCCAGCGAGCCGTTCAAGAACCTGCTGACCCAGGGCATGGTGATCGCGGAGACCTACTACCGCCTCGAGGCCAACGGCAGCAAAAGCTGGTTCAACCCGGCCGACGTGGTGGTCGAGCGCGATGCCAAGGGCAAGATTCTCGCTGCCAAGTTGGCAAGCGATGGCCTGCCGGTCGAGATCGGCGGCATCGAGAAGATGTCAAAGTCGAAGAACAATGGCGTCGATCCACAGGCGATGATCGAGCAGTACGGCGCGGACACCTGCCGCCTGTTCATGATGTTCGCCTCGCCCCCGGACATGAGCCTTGAGTGGTCGGACTCCGGGGTGGAAGGCGCGTTCCGCTTCCTGCGCCGGGTGTGGCGCCTGAACCACGCGTTCAGCAGCAACGGCGGCCCAGCTGGCAAAGCTGAACTTGCCAGCCTGAGCGACGCCCAGAAAGACATCCGCCGCGCCATTCATCTGGCCATCAAACAGGCCAGTCAGGATATTGGTCAGCATCACAAGTTCAATACCGCCATTGCAGCGGTGATGACGCTGATGAACGTGCTGGAAAAGGCGCCGCAAGCCACCGAGCAAGACCGCGCGTTGCTGCAGGAGGGGCTGGAAACGGTAGCCCTGTTACTCGCCCCCATTGCTCCGCACATTTGCCACAGCCTCTGGCAGGCGCTCGGCCACAGCGACGCCATCATCGATGCGCGCTGGCCGCAATTGGATGAAAGCGCGCTGACCCAGGACACCCTGCAACTGGTCATCCAGGTCAACGGCAAACTACGCGGACATATTGATGTGGCTGCGGACACCAGCCGCGAGGCCATTGAAGCCGCCGCGCGGGAAAACGAAAATGTGCAACGCTTTACCGAAGGCCTGACCATCCGCAAGGTGATCGTAGTGCCCGGTAAACTGGTCAACATTGTCGCCAACTGATTTATGCAACGGAGAGCCAAGATGTCCCTGACCACCCCTCGTCTGCTGCTGGGCTGCGCTGTTTTGGGCGCTACACTGCTCGCCTCCGGCTGCGGCTTTCAGCTGCGCGGCACCGGTGTCGACAACGTCGACCTGAACGAGCTGGATGTTACCGCCCGCAACCGCTACGGACAGACCTACCAGCAGGTACTGGAAGCGCTGGAAATCGACGGCGTTAACGTCACCCCCTCCGCTCCCTACCAACTGCAACTGCTCAACGAGTCGCAGGGCCGCCGCGCCGTCAGCTACACCAGCCGCGCCACGCCAGCCGAATATGAGCTGACCAGCAACCTGACCTTTCAGATTGCCGACCGTCAGGGTCGCCCGTTGATTGGTCCGGAAACGCTGAACACCCGCCGCACCTACGTCAACGACAAGGACAACATCATCGGTACCACCGAAGAAGAAGCCCTGCTGCGTAACGAGATGCGTGGAGACCTGACGCGCCAATTGCTGTTCCGCCTGTCGAGCCTGACCGAAAGCGAGTTGTCGGCACGCGAACAGACGCTCGATCAAGAGCAGATGCCCTGAGCGCGCCATGAAGCTGAACGCGGCGCAGCTGCCACGCCAGCTCAAGGATGGCCTGGCCGCGGTCTACGTAGTCAGCGGTGACGACCCGCTATTGTGCAGCGAGGCCGAGGACCTTATCCGCAAGGCATGCCGCGCCGCGGGCAGCGAAGAGCGTCAGGTGTTTCATGCCGAGCGCAACTTCGACTGGTCGCAGCTGTACGAGGCCAGCCACAGCCTGTCACTGTTTGCCCAGCAACGCCTGCTCGAACTGCGCCTGCCCTCCGGCAAGCCCGGTGACCAGGGCGCCAAGGCGCTGCTTGCCTACCTTGAGCAACCACCCGCCGACACTACCCTGCTGATCAGCCTGCCGAAGCTGGACGGCACGGCCATGCGCAGCAAGTGGGCCAAGGCACTGGTTGATCACGCTGACAGTCGCTTTGTGCAGATCTGGCCCATTGAGGCCCATCAATTACCCAACTGGATGCGCGACCGCCTGGCGGCCGCTGGTATCCAGGCCAGCCCCGATGCGCTGGAGTTACTCTCGGCCCGAGTGGAGGGCAACCTGCTGGCGGCCGCGCAGGAAATAGAAAAGCTCAAACTCTTTTGCAGTGAAGGCAAGCTGGATCTCGATACGGTGCAACAGGTGGTAGCCGACAGCGCTCGTTTCGACGTATTCAACCTGACCGACGCCATGCTGCTGGGGCAACCGCAACAGGCCCTGCGCATACTGCAGGGCTTGCGCGGCGAAGGGGTCGAGGCCCCGGTAGTGCTCTGGGCGCTGACCCGCGAGCTGCGGACCCTGGCCAGTATTGCGCAGGACAGCGCCCGCGGCATTCCGCTGGACAAGGGGTTCGCCAGCCAGCGCCCACCGATTTGGGACAAACGCAAACCTGTTATCAAGACCGCACTGGAACGCCACCCCGCCAGCGTCTGGGAAGACTGGCTAGGCGCAGCGCAAACGGTGGACGAGCAGATCAAGGGACAGGCCGCAGGCTCGCCCTGGGATGGGCTTGCCCGCATTCTGGTTGAAGCGGCCGGGATCAGACTGGCGCTGTAAAGTCAGTATTCCCGCTCAGCGCAGCAGCAACAACGGGCATTCAGTATTGCGCAGCATCCCCGTGGTGGTGCTGCCGACCAGAAACTGCCTGATGCGCGAATGCCCGTAAGCCCCCATCACAATCAGATCAATCTGCTCTTCGCGCTGGTACGCCAGCAAAGTGGCCTCGACCTCCCCGCTGCGCTGCGCAGTAACAACCTCAAAGCCGGCCTGCTGCAGGCGCTGACGGGCATCTTCAAGCCCGCGGGCAATGTCGTCAGAGGCGCTGCCCACAGTCAGCAGGTGAATCGGCAATCCGGCAAACAAAGGGCTTTGCGCCAGCATGTCGAGGCCCTTGCGGGTGCTGGGGCTGTTATCGAAGGCCAGCATCAGCCTGCGCGGCGCGTGAAACTCCCCGGTGGTGACCAATATAGGGCGATGCAGCGTACGAATAACGCTCTCCAGATGGCTGCCGACGTGGCGCGCCAGCGAATCACTGACCTCACCATTGCGGCCCATCACCAGCAAACGTATTTCGCCCTCCAGCTCGCGCAGGGTATCGACCAGTTCACCATGACGTTGGCGCGTCAGCGGCGTCTCGACGCCGTCGGCGCGTGCGCGCTGCGCAGCCGCTTCGAGCATCACCTTGCCCTGCTCACGCAGCAGCCGACCGCGCTGCTCATCCAGCTCGGCCAGCTCCATCAACAGATGCTCGCGACTGCCAAGACCGATACTGCCAGACAGGTCAGCGTGCGCCGGCGTCTGACTGTGATCCAGCACATGCAGCAGCTCCAGCGGTGCCTGCAGGCGTTGGCTGGCCCAGGCGGCGTAGTCGCATACCGCGACCGCCGCACCGGAGCCATCAATACAGGCTACGACCTTGGCTTGGCTCTCGCTCATCTGCTTCTCCTTGTTATTGTAGTGGCGGCGCTCAATGCCCGATCAGTTGATCAGCGGCATCGGGCTTGTCGTGCACACCAAAGCGGTCAACGATGGTCGCGCTGGCCTGGTTAAGGCCAATTACCGCGACTTCGGTACCTTCACGGCGGAACTTGAGCACCACCTTGTCCAGCGCACCCACGGCAGTGATATCCCAGAAGTGCGCGCGACTGAGGTCGATTGTCACCTTATCAAGCACCTCCTTGAAATCAAAGCTGGCGCTGAACTTGTCGGCGGAGCTGAAAAACACCTGGCCCACCACCTGATAGCGACGCTCGTTGCCGCTGGCATCCAGCTCGCTGGAAATGTACAGAAAGTGGCCAATCTTGTTGGCAAAGAACAGCGACGCCAGCAACACGCCGGCCAGTACGCCATAAGCCAGGTTGTGGGTCGCCACCACGACAGCTACCGTAGTCACCATGACGATATTGGTCGATAGCGGGTGCTTGCGCAGGTTGCGCAACGAATCCCAGCTGAAGGTGCCGATGGAGACCATGATCATCACCGCGACCAACGCGGCCATCGGAATCTGACCTACCCAATCGCTGGCAAACACCACCAGCAGCAACAACACGACACCCGCGACAAAGCACGACAGCCGCGTACGGCCGCCCGACTTCACGTTGATCACCGACTGGCCGATCATCGCGCAGCCCGCCATACCGCCCAGCAGGCCCGAACCTATGTTGGCGATACCCTGGCCCTTGCACTCGCGATTCTTGTCGCTACTGGTGTCGGTCAGATCGTCCACGATGGTCGCCGTCATCATCGACTCCAGCAGACCTACCACCGCCATGGCGGCGGAATAGGGCAGGATGATCAGCAGGGTATCCAGATTCAGCGGTACATCCGGCCAGAGGAACACCGGCAGGGTATCCGGCAGTTCGCCCATGTCCGCCACCGTGCGGATATCCAGACCAAAGTACATGGCGACCGCCGTCATCGACAGAATGCACACCAATGGCGAGGGGATGACCTTGCCGATCTTCGGCAGGTAAGGGAACAGGTAAATGATACCCAGCCCCGCTGCCGTCATGGCGTACACGTGCCAGGTAACGTTAGTCAGCTCCGGCAACTGCGCCATGAAAATCAGAATCGCCAGTGCATTGACGAAGCCCGTCACCACCGAGCGTGACACGAAGCGCATCAGCGAACCGAGACGCAGGTACCCGGCCGCTATCTGCAATACCCCACAGAGTACCGAGGCCGCGAGCAGATACTCCAGGCCATGGTCGCGCACCAGGGTTACCATCAGCAACGCCATCGCGCCGGTAGCAGCAGAGATCATACCGGGGCGGCCACCGGTGAAGGAGATCACCACGGCGATGCAGAAAGACGCGTAGAGACCGACCTTGGGATCAACGCCGGCGATGATGGAAAACGCGATGGCCTCGGGAATCAGCGCCAAAGCCACCACCAGACCGGACAGCAGGTCGCCGCGCACATTGGAGAACCATTGCTGGCGAAGGGTTTCGATCAGAGTCATAAGCAGGGTCTACCAGTTTGCAGTTACTTGATTGACTGCCGTCAGGGGCATTGCCGCGCCAGCTTGCACACCGATAAGAGCTGGGGCCGCACGACGGCAAGAGATGCACGCCGCCATTGTCGCAGCAGCGCGAGTCCGGTAAATGAACCCTAAGGTGGCGTAACGCCGCGGTGGCAGATCATCACTTGTCCGTTAGTCAATCCGGGAAGAGGCCGCGGACTCTAGCACAAAGCGGGTGTACGGGCCACACAGCCCCGCTGGCCGGCGCTTTCGCGCGAGGCTGGCAGGAACCTTCGCGCACCAGTATCCTCCAAGGCAGAGAACAAGAACTTGCCACCGCTTTCGGTGCCAGACCGCTTTCAGGAAACCACGCATGTCCCATCCGCTCCACCGCCGCAGCGGCATCCATCTGCTGGCCTGCGCCAGTCTGTTTTGCCTTACGGCTTGCGCCGATACTCAAGCCATTGCCGAGGCTGAGCCCAGCCAGGTCGCCAAGCCGGTAACCCTGCAACCCGCCACAGCGCCAGTGATGGTCGAGCCGGTGATAGTCGCGCGCAGCTTTGCCGACTGGCGCGCCGATTTTCGCGCCGAAGCCCTGGCCAAGGGAATCGATCCAGCGTTGTTTGACCAGGCGTTTGACGGCGTAACACCTGACCCTGACGTGATCAAGGCTGACCGCAGCCAGCCGGAGTTTTCCCGGCCGGTCTGGACCTACCTGGACGGCGCACTTTCCAGCCAGCGGGTTGCCAGCGGCCAGCGCAAGCTCGAAGAACAGCGCAGTAATTTTGACGGTATTGAGCAACGCTATGGGGTTGACCGGCATATACTCGCGGCGATCTGGGGCCTGGAGAGTAACTTCGGCCAGAATATGGGTAGCCGCTCGGTGATTCGCTCGCTGGCCACTCTCGCCCACGAGGGTCGACGCCCGGTATTCGCCCATGACCAACTGCTGGGCGCTTTGGACATCCTGCAGCACCGTGACATCCAACCCGAGCGCATGCTGGGCTCCTGGGCGGGCGCCATGGGCCAGACCCAGTTCATTCCCACCACTTACAACCAATACGCGGTCGACTTCGATCAAGACGGTCGCCGCGACATCTGGTACAGCGCCGCCGACGCACTGGCCTCTGCCGCCCACTACCTGCAGCAATCAGGCTGGCAGACCGGCCAACCCTGGGGGCAGGAGGTACAGCTGCCCAGCGACTTCGACTATGCCCTGGCCGATACCAGCATCCGCAAGTCGTTCAGCGAGTGGAGTTCACTCGGGGTACGCAGCGCCACGGGCAACCCCTTACCAACCAACCTTGGCGCACAGCCCGCTACTCTGCTGCTGCCAGCTGGCCATCGCGGTCCGGCTTTTCTGGTGCTGAACAACTTCCGCACGATCATGCGCTACAACAACTCCACCAGCTATGCTCTGGCCATCGGCCTGCTGTCGCAACGCTTTCAGGGCGGCGGCAAGGTGGTCGCCAGCTGGCCCACCGAAGACCGCCCGTTGTCGCGCAGCGAACGCATCGAACTGCAAACCCTGCTGACCGCGCAGGGCTTTGAGCCCGGCGGCATCGACGGCATCATCGGCGCCAATACGCGTAACGCCATTCGCCGCGTTCAGCAGCAGCTGAGTTCGCCTGCCGACGGCTACCCCACCCCGGAACTGCTGGAGCAGCTGCGCCGCCGGTAAGACCCGGCGCGACCGCACTCACGCCACCTGCAGCCCGCCAAGGCCGGTGCAGGTGGCGCTTTCTGTGATAAACTCCGCCGAGGCCACAAGCCGTCCCGTGCCCAGCACATTCCCCGTGGAGCCGCTACCCGCAGGAGCCCTGATTTCGATGTCCGACAGCCCGCAGAAAACCGTTTCCAGTGGCGAGAAATTCCGCAACGCCCAAGGCATCCCAGCCATCAAGGATGGCCAGAAACGCCGTACCTCAAACGAGCCCCAGGTCTTCACTCCCAAGCCCAAGTGGCTGCGCGTCAAGGCACCCAGCGGTGATCGTTTCGAGGCAGTGAAGCGTAATGTGGGCGAACATCGCCTGAGCACGGTCTGCCAGGAGTCGCATTGCCCCAACATGGGCGAGTGCTGGTCCAATGGCACCGCGACCATCATGGTCATGGGCTCGGTGTGTACACGGGCTTGCCGCTTTTGCGCGGTCGATACCGGCAACCCCAACGGCTGGCTGGATCATGAAGAACCCGAGAATACCGCCAAATCGGTCGAACTCATGGCGTTGCGCTATATCGTACTCACCTCGGTTGACCGCGATGACCTCGACGATGGCGGCGCAGCGCATTATGCCGCCTGTGTCAGCGCCATCAAGGCACGCACACCGGACGTGGTAGTAGAGGCGCTGACCCCGGACTTTGACGGCGACCTTGCCGCCATCGAGCGGGTTGTCGACTCGGGCTTGCAGGTGTTCGCCCAGAACGTCGAGACGGTAAAACGCCTGACTCACGTGGTACGCGATCCGCGCGCCGGCTATGAAAAGACCCTGAGAGTGCTTGAGCACGCCAAACGCCACCGCCCAGAGGTGCTGACCAAGACCAGTCTGATGCTGGGCTTGGGTGAAACCGACGAAGAAGTACTGCAGACATTCGATGATCTGCGCGCCATCGGCGTAGACATCGTCACCCTGGGCCAGTATCTGCAACCCACGCGCAACCATCTGCAGGTGCAACGCTGGGTCAGCCCGGACGAGTTCAATCACTTCCGCGAGTTGGGTCTGGCCAAGGGTTTCATGGAGGTGGCGGCAGGCCCGCTGGTGCGCTCCAGCTACCGTGCTGATCGGGTGTTCGAGAAAAACAACCTGGGCCTGGCAGCTCCGGTGGCGGTGCCAGGGCAGGAGATAGACAACAGCCTGATACCGGCTCTGAACCTCAGCTAAACCTCAGCTCGGCACATACCCCAGGCGCTGCCGCAGCGCCTGACTCAGTTGCTGCTGTACCCGGGGCAAGGAAACCGACTCCTCTACCAGTTCGCTCAGCTGCACCATACGCAGCCCTGAATAACCGCAGGGATTGATGCGCTGGAACGGCTCCATGTCCATATCCACGTTCAGCGCCAGGCCATGAAAGGAGCAGCCGCGCCGCACGCGAAGGCCCAGTGAGGCAATCTTGGCTCCCTGCACATAAACGCCAGGAGCGTCAGGCTTGGGTGCAGCGTCCAGCCCGTAGCCCTGCAGCACATCAACCAGTGCCTGCTCCATGGCCGTCACCAGATCGCGCACCCCCAGGCCCAGACGGCGCAGATCCAGCAACAGATAACCCACCAGCTGACCTGGCCCATGGTAGGTAACCTGGCCGCCCCGCTCCGCCTGAATCACCGGGATATCGCCCGCCGCGAGCACATGCTCGGCCTTGCCGGCCTGCCCCTGGGTGAACACGCGAGGATGCTGCAACAGCCAGATTTCATCAGGCGTGTCGGCACCGCGCTCATCGGTAAATCGGCGCATCGCCTCCAAGGTGGGCTGGTAATCCACCAGCCCCAGCTCTCGGATCAGCAGTTCAGGTACGGCAGTGGCCATCACAGCACCATGTGCACACGACCGGTTGCCTTGAGGTCTTTGTGCAACGCATCGAGCTGCTCCGGTCCCGTTGCAGTGATAATCACCCGCAGCGAGAGAAAGCGCCCGTTCTTGCTGTCTTTGATCTCCACCGTGGTGGTATCGACACCGGGCGCGTGCTTCTCGACAACGCGGCAGATGACGTCGGCGAAGTCGTCTCCGGCCGCCCCGATCACCTTGATCGGGTACTGACAGGGAAACTCGATCTTGGGTGCCTGAGGCTCAGTGCGATCGGCCATTGCGCTACCCTCCGCGACTCAGTTGAACAGACCGTAGAAGAACAAACGGATGCTGTCCCACAGACGACCGAAGATGCCCGCCTGCTCAACATCGGACAGCGCGACCAGCGGTGCGGAGTGAACGACCTCCTCGCCCAGTTTGACCTCAACCTGACCCAGCACATCACCTGCCTTGATCGGCGCCTGAATCGGCGTCTGCAAGGTGATACCAGCTTCCAGCTTATCCAGCTGGCCCTTTGGCAGAGTCATTTGCAGGCCGTTTTGCAGGCCGAGGTCGACCTTGTCCTGCGCGCCTTTCCAGACCCGCGCAGTGGAGATCACCTGGCCAGGCTGGTAGAAGCTCTTGGTTTCAAAGAAGCGGAAGCCCCAGGTCAGCAGCTTCTGGGTTTCGGCAGCGCGCGCCTGCTCGCTGCTGGTGCCCATCACAACGGAGATCAGACGCATGTCTTCACGCTTGGCTGAGGCTACCAGGCAGTAGCCGGCCTCTTCGGTGTGACCGGTTTTCAGGCCATCTACCGTGCTGTCGCGCCAGAGCATCAGGTTGCGATTGGGTTGGCGGATTTCATTCCAGACAAACTCTTTCTCGCCGTAGATCTTGTAGTGCTCTTCCGGATCGTCATCGATGATGGCACGGGCCAAGATCGCCAGGTCGCGAGCAGAGGAATAATGCCCTTCGGCCGGCCAGCCGGTGGCGTTGACGAAGTGGCTATTGGTCATGCCCAGACGCTTGGCCTGGCCATTCATCATGTCGGCGAATGCATCTTCGCTGCCGGCAATATGCTCGGCCAGCGCGATGCTGGCGTCGTTGCCGGACTGGATGATGATGCCGCGCAGCAGATCAATGACCGATACCTGGTTGCCCACCTTGATGAACATCTTGGAACCACCCATGCGCCAGGCCTTCTCGCTGACCAACACCAGATCGTCCTCACCAATCTGGCCTCGCTTGATTTCCTGGCTGGCAATATAGCTGGTCATCATCTTGGTCAGACTGGCCGGCGGCAGCGCCTCATCGGCGTTGTGCTCTACCAGCACAGCCCCTGAACTGGCATCGATCAGCAGGTAACTGCTGGCGGCCAGCTCGGGGGCGGCCGGAACTATGGGCGCCGCCGACTGGGCATCCGGCACAGGCACATTGGGCGTCGGGGTTTGCGCCAGCGCGGTCACAGACAGCAGGGTGGCGCCAGAGAGAAGCACTGTGGAGATCAGATTTTTCAGCATGTTACTCACAATCAATGGTGGAGTGCGTTTGTTCTAAATCGGTGAATCAGTTGACCGTTACCAACGTTGGCGTGCCCATGTTGGCCAGCCGCAGGGTTTCCATCAGGCGGCGCGCTTCGTCCTGACTGGACACCGGCCCCAGGCGAACCCGGTGCAGTGTCCGCGCATCCTGCTGGAACTCGCTGACAAATACATTGGCCGAGACCACGCTGCGCAGGCGCTGCCGCAACTGTTCGGCGGACTGTGCATTGGAAAACGCACCAACCTGCAGGTAATAACCGGTATGGCCGGTTTCAATCGGCTCCGGCGGTATGATTTCGGCACGCTGCGGGGCGGCTACCGGCTGAGCCTGAACCAGATAACTCGGGTTGTTCTGCTGTTGCCAGGCGACCGGGTCAATGCCCTCTACCAGCACGTGTGCCGTACCCTGGTCGGCGTAACCCAGCTTCTTCGCAGCGGCGTAGGAAAGGTCGATGATGCGGTCAGAATAAAACGGACCACGATCATTGACGCGCACGATAATCTTTCGGTTATTCGCCAGGTTGGTGACCTGTACATAGGTCGGCAGGGGCAGCGTCTTGTGCGCGGCGGTCATGCCGTAGAGGTCATACAGCTCGCCATTGGCGGTGTTCTGGCCGTGGAATTTGGTGCCGTACCAGGACGCCGTGCCCTCCTCCCGGTAATCGCGACCATCCTGCATCGGGTTGTAATCACGGCCGAGCACATTGTAGGGCGACGCCTTGTAACGCCCGGTGTGCGGCACCGGCACGGCATCCGGAATCTGCGAGACATCCTGCATGTAACTCGGCGGGCCATCGTGTACCGTGCGCACCGGGCCCGGCGCGCCTGCCGGTGGCGCACTGCTGGCGGCGCTGCTATTGGAAGTCGGGCTTGACGAGCAAGCCGCCAGCGCCAGCAGCGCGGCACAACCGAGGGATAGACGCAGTACAGAGATGGATGCTGGCATCATTGCTGCCGTGCCTCGCGTAACAAATCGGCTAGTTGGTGCACCACCATGGCATACATCACGCTGCGGTTGTAGCGGGTGATCACATACAGGTTGTTCAGACCCAACCAGTACTGCATTCGTTCCCCGGCATCAAACTCGAACGCCATCACCTCGGCGTCCTGCTCCAGCTCGCTGCGCGGCGTCCAGCCCAGGCTCTTCAGTTCGGCTACGGTCTTGCGCGCTTCGAGCCCCTGCTCGAGGGTTACACCCTCAGCAAACCTGTCCCCTGTTACATCGGCGGGGATGGCCACGGCGGCGCCATGCTGCCATTTGTGTTGATGGAAATAATTGGCGACGCTACCGATGGCGTCGACCGGATTGTTCCAGATATCGACCACGCCGTCGTGGTCAAAATCCACGGCAAAGGCCTGGTAGCTGCTGGGAATGAACTGACCATAACCCATCGCCCCAGCATAGGACCCCTTCAGCACCAAGGGGTCCATCTGCTGTTCGCGGGTCAATACCAGGTAGCTCTCCAACTGACGACGGAAAAACTCTGCCCGTGGTGGGTAGTCAAAGCCCAGGGTGGTCAGCGCATCAATGACGCGGTAGGAGCCCATATTTCCGCCATAGGAGGTTTCTACACCCATGATCGCCAGAATGATTTCCGGCTCGACGCCATACTCTTTCTCGGCGCGTTCAAGGGTCTCTGCGTGCTTATCCCAAAAAGCCACACCATCGTTGATGCGCTTGTCGGTAATAAAAATGGCGCGGTACTCGTGCCAGGGCTTTACCCGCTCAGCCGGACGCGCAATCGCCTTGAGAATGGCTTCCTGACGCACCGCCTGATCCAGCAGGCTCTGCACGTGTTGCGGGCTGAAGCCATACTCGGTCTGCATTTTCTCGACAAAGGCCGGCACGTCGGCGTGCTCTGACCCATAATCCTGCGCCGGGACGCCAGCGCTCAGCAGGCCACCGAACACCATTGCAGCCAACCGGGCCTTCCAACGGCCATCAATAGCCGTATTGTTTTTGTACATGTTTTGTTTCAATCCAAGCCCCAGATCATGAACTTTTTGCCATCCATTTGCGGTGTGTATGGATGGACATGAGAATACCGAACCCCGACAACAGGGTAATCAGCGAGGTACCACCGTAACTGATAAAGGGCAGCGGCACGCCAACCACCGGCAGCAGGCCGCTGACCATGCCGATGTTGACGAAAACATAAACAAAGAACGTCAGGGTGATACTGCCAGCAAGCAGTTTGCAGAATGCGTCCTGCGCTTGCAACGTGATCACCATACCGCGACTGATCAACAGCATGTACACGCATAGCAGCAGGCAGACGCCGACCATGCCGAACTCTTCCGCCAGCACCGCGATGATGAAATCAGTATGCCCCTCGGGCAGAAAATCCAGGTGTGACTGAGTGCCCTGCAACCAGCCCTTACCAAACACGCCGCCGGAACCAATCGCCGCCTTGGACTGGATAATGTTCCAGCCGGACCCCAGCGGATCGCTCTCGGGATTGAGGAAGGTCAGTACGCGCTGCTTCTGATAACCGTGCATCACGAAATACCACATGCCGGCCGCCGCTGGCGCCAGCAGCAGCAACGCACCAATGATATAGCGCCACAGCAGCCCGGCCAGCAGCAGGGCAAATATCCCGGAGGCAGCGATCAGCAGCGAAGTGCCGAGGTCGGGCTGCTTGAGGATCAGCACTACCGGCACAAAAATGATCGCCATGGCGATGACCACATGCTTGAACCGCGGTGGCAAGGTACGCGCGCCCAGATACCAGGCGACGCTCATCGGCATTACCAACTTGAGGATTTCCGAGGGCTGGAAGCGCATCAGGCCAGGAATGGTCAGCCAGCGTTGCGCTCCCTTGGCCTCGGTGCCGAACAGCAGCACCGCGACCAGCAGCAAGGTACCCCCGACATAAGCCACCGGCACCCAGCGCTGCATGAAGCGCGGCTGAAACTGGGCGATAACCACCATCACCGCGATACCGACCGCGAAGTAGGCCATCTGCCGGCAAACCATGCCCAGGCTCTTGCCACTGGCGGAGTACAGGACAAAGGCATCAACCGCCGCCAGCCCGAGAATCAGCAGCAGCAGCCAGGGGTCGATATGAATGCGCATCCAGACGGATTCGCGGCAGCGCAAGCCAGCGGCAGCCGGCATCGGCGTTGGGCGCTTCATTGCGCGGCCTCCTGTGGCGGGCTGCCAGCGTCTGGTTCGGCTTCAACCTCAGCCTCAGCATCGGGTTTGGGCAAGCGCGGCAAAATCCAGGCATCAAACACGGCACGCACTACCGGCCCGGCGACCCGGCCACCGGATTCGCCGTTCTCCACCAGCGCGGCCACCGCGATCAGCGGTTTTTCCGTCGGTGCAAAGCCGACAAACAGCGCGTGGTCACGGTGCCGTTCGCGCAGACTTTTGGAGTCATAACGCTCACCCTGGGCGATGGCCACCACCTGCGCGGTGCCGCTCTTGCCCGCCATGTTGTACTGCGCGCCCTGCGCGGCGGCACGCGCAGTACCGTGCGGGGACTGCATCACATCCTGCATGGCCTGCGTGATAAAGTCCCAGTCCGAGGGGTTGCGCAGCTCGATATTCGCCGGGGTATCGGTCTCATCCGGCGTCACCCCTTCCGCATCCATCAGCAGGCGCGGACGGTGCCATCTGCCGTGATTGGCAATCAGCGCCATGGTCTGTGCCAGCTGCAACGGCGTCGACAGCATATAGCCCTGCCCGATACCGGCAATCAGCGTCTCGCCCGGATACCATGGCTGCTTGTACTTGGTGCGCTTCCAGTCGCTGGACGGCATCAAGCCCGCCGCCTCTTCATACATGTCGATGGACACCCGCTGGCCGATGCCAAAGCGGGTCATGAAGTCGTGCATCCGATCGATGCCCATCTTGTTCGCCAGATCGTAGAAGTAGGTATCGTTGGAGCGCGCGATAGCGTACGACATATTCACCCAGCCATCGCCGCTGCGGTTCCAGTTGCGGTACTTGTGGCTGAAGTTCGGCAACTGAAAGAAGCCCGGATCATAGACCCTGGCGTTGCGTGTGGTGGCACCGGTTTCCAGACCGGCCAGGGCAACCACTGGCTTGATGGTAGAACCAGGCGGGTACTGACCCCGCAGCACCCGGTTGAACAGCGGCTGGTCCAGTGAATCACGCAGCGCACCGTAGTCTGCGTAGCTGATGCCGGTGACAAACAGGTTGGGATCAAAGCCCGGCTTGCTGACAAATGCCAGCACGCCGCCGGTCGCAGGATCAATCGCAACCACCGCGCCGCGCCGATCGCCCAGCGCTTCTTCGGCAACCCGCTGCAGGTTGGCATCCAGGTGCAGGGTCACGTCCTTGCCGGCCACCGGCTCGGTGCGCGACAACACCCGCAGTACGCGGCCACGGGCGTTGGTTTCCACCTCTTCATAGCCCACAGTGCCATGCAGTAGCTCTTCGTAGTAACGTTCGATACCGGTCTTGCCGATGTAATGCGTGCCCGCGTAGGCCACGGTATCGATAGTTTTCAACTCGCGTTCGTTGATCCGCCCGACATAGCCCAGCGCATGGGCAAAGTGGTCGGCAAAGGGGTAGTAACGGACGAAGCTCGCCTGCACTTCCACACCGGGCAGGCGAAACTGATTGATCGCGATGCGCGCAATCTGCTCCTGGGTCAGCTCCAGCATCACCGGCACCGACTCGAACGGCCGCCGGGCCTGCATCAGCCGCCGCTCAGCCTGGGTCACGTCCTCGTCGGTCAGCGACAACAACGACTTCAGCAGCTCAAAGGTCGCCGGCAGATCTTCTACCCGATCACGCGTAATGGTCAGGCTGTAGCTCGGACGGTTCTCCGCCAACACCTTACCGTTACGGTCATAGATGCGGCCACGGGTCGGCGGTATCGGCTGCACGTGCACGCGGTTATTTTCCGACAGCGTGGAGTGATGCTCATACTGGATGACCTGCAGGTAGTACATGCGGGCGATCAGCGCGCCCACCAGCGCAAGCACAAAGATACCGGCCAACAGCAAACGGCGATGGACGATACCGGCGTCTTTACTGTGGTCTTTCAGATGGATGGGCTTGGCCATGAATCACTTGTGGTAGGGATGACGATTGAGAATGGTCCAGGCCCGATAAAGTTGCTCCGCCAACAGGATACGCACCAATGGATGCGGCAGCGTCAGCGGCGACAGTGACCAACGCTGATCACTGCGCGCGCTGACGTCCTCGGCCAGCCCTTCGGGCCCACCCACCATCAGATTGACGTTGCGCGCGTCCAGCCGCCACAGTTCCAGTTGCTCTGCGAGCGTCTCGGTAGACCAGGCACGCCCTGTGACCTCCAGGGTAACAATGCGTTCCCCTGGCTGCACAGCGGCCAGCATCTGCTCGCCTTCGCGGCGCATCAACCGGCTGACGTCGGCATTCTTGCCGCGGGTAGCCAGCGGGATCTCCACCAGCTCCAACGGCAAGTCCGGCGGCAACCGCTTGGCATACTCCTGGTAGCCCTGCTCAACCCAGCGCGGCATGCGTGATGCCACGCTGATCAGGCGAATACGCAAGGGGGCTTACTCCGCTGGGCGCTGCTGCTGTTCCCGGCGTGATTCGGCACTCTGCCACAGACGCTCACGATCATAGAACTCGCGGGTGGCCGGCTGCATGACGTGGACGACCACGTCGCCAAGGTCAACCAGCACCCACTCGCCGGACCCCTTGCCCTCGACACCCAGCGGCTTGCGCCCGGATTCCTTGGCTTTCTCGACCACATTATCGCTGAGCGCGTTGACGTGGCGGTTGGAGGTGCCGCTGGCGATGATCATGAAATCAGTCACGCTGGTGTGCTCACGCACGTCAATGCGCACCACATCCTTGGCCTTGAGTTCGTCCAGCGCGTTTTCTACCAGTTGCGCAAGCTCTTCAATCTGCATAAGGCGTTTAAATCCTCAATATCAGGGCCGATACAGCCCTTCGGTTTCAATATAGTCAAGCACGGCATCAGGCAACAGAAAGCGCGGTGAGGCGCCGCTGGCTATCAGACCGCGGACATGCGTCGCAGAAATCGCCAGCGGCGTCTGCGACAGGCAAAGAATGTAGCCATGACTGGCCTGCGCCAGCCGTGCCGGATCGTCTACGCTGCGCGCAGCCAGCAGATCCTTGAGTACTTCGGGCACATCCAGATCATAGTCCGGCCGCTGCAATACCACGATGTGCGCCAGCCGCAGCAATTCATCCCAACGATGCCAGTTGGGCAGGCCGCAGAAAGCATCCCAGCCAAGCACCATGAACAACGCCGCATCACTGCCGAGTTCAGCACGTAGCGACTCCAGGGTATCTACCGTGTAGGAAGGCCGTTCGCGGCGCAGCTCACAGTCGTCCACCTGCAGACCGCTGCCCTCACCCGCTGCCAGCTGAACCATGGCCAGCCGCTGACTGGCACTGGCACCCGGCAGCTCGCGGTGCGGCGGCCGAGCGCTGGGAATCAAGCGCAACTCGTCGAGCTGCAATTGTTCGCGTACCTCGACCGCACTACGCAGGTGACCAAAATGCACCGGGTCGAAGGTGCCGCCCAGCAAGCCGATTCGCTGCCTCATTCGCGCGTCACTGGCGAATATGGCCGTCGCCGAAGACCACGTATTTCTCGCTGGTCAGCCCATCCAGACCAACCGGGCCGCGGGCGTGAATCTTGTCAGTAGAAATACCGATCTCGGCACCCAACCCGTACTCGAAGCCATCGGCAAAGCGGGTCGAGGCGTTGATCATCACCGAACTGGAATCCACCTCGGCAAGGAAGCGCCGGGCGCGGGTGAAATCCTCTGAGACCATGGCATCGGTGTGCTGCGAACTGTAATGATTGATGTGCTCGATGGCAGCGTCCATGTCGGCCACCATCTTGACCGAGAGGATCGGCGCCAGGTACTCGGTAGACCAGTCCTCTTCAGTAGCGGCTACCGCTTGCGGCAGCAGCGCGCAGGTACGCTCGCAGCCGCGCAGTTCAACGCCCTTGTCCGCGTAGATGGCAGCAACCCGTGGCAGAAACTCGGCGGCGACGGTCTCGTGCACCAGCAGCGTCTCCATCGCGTTGCATACGCCATAACGATGGGTCTTGGCGTTGATGGCAATCGCCTCGGCCTTGGCCAGGTCGGCGCGGTCGTCTACATACACGTGGCAAATGCCGTCCAGGTGCTTGATCACCGGTACCCGCGCGTCCTTGCTGATGCGCTCGATCAGACCCTTGCCACCGCGTGGCACGATAACGTCCACATAGTCGGGCATGGTAATCAGCGCGCCAACAGCGGCGCGGTCGGTGGTTTCCACGACCTGCACCACCTCGTTCGGCAAGCCCGCTGCCGCCAGACCTTCACGCAGACAGGAAGCAATGGCGCGGTTGGAATGAATCGACTCCGACCCGCCGCGCAGAATGCAGGCGTTACCGGATTTCAGGCACAAACTGGCCGCTTCGACGGTCACATTGGGGCGGGATTCGTAAATGATGCCAATCACGCCCAGCGGCACGCGCATCTTGCCGACCTGAATACCTGAAGGGAGGAATTTCATATCGCGGATGGCACCCACCGGATCAGGCAGCGAGGCCACCTGACGCAGACCTTCGACCATGGCGTGCAAGCGCGCCGGCGTCAGCGCCAGTCGGTCCAGCATGGCCGCATCCAGACCGCTGTCGCGGCCGGCCTGCAAGTCCAGTTCATTGGCAGCCACCAGCGCGTCGCTGGCGGCTTCGATGGCCTCGGCCGTGGCCAGCAGGGCCTTATTCTTGACGGCTGTCGTCGCACGGGCAATGACCCGCGATGCGCGCCGGGCGTTTTGCCCCAGCTCGGTCATGTAAACGACCACCTGTTCCGCACTCATGCTGTTACCTGTTACCTGTCTGCGCAAATGCGGCATTATAGCCGGGTCACCGGGCACTTGACAGGGCCGCCCCCTCGAATCCTGCAGCCTCACGCCAATTCAATCTGCAATACCTATGCTGATAGGATGAGTTCCATGTCAAACGCCCAGCCAACCGCTATTGCCAACTCCGCCCTGCCCGCCAGCTTCTTCCAGCAGGACGCCCGCACCCTGGCCGTCGCGCTGCTCGGCAAGGTTATCCGTCGCCGGCTTGATGGGCTGTGGTTATCGGCACGCATTATCGAAACAGAAGCCTATCTGCTGGAGGAAAAGGGCAGCCACGCCTCGCTTGGCTTTACCGAGGCCAGGCGCGCACTTTTCATGGAGGGTGGCATCATTTACATGTACTACGCCCGTGGCGGCGACTCGATGAATTGCAGCGCCGCCGGGGCCGGTAACGGCGTGCTGCTGAAGTCTGCCTACCCGCTGACCGACCACCTGAGCGGCGCGACCAGCCTGCAGCACATGCAACGGCTGAACCCCAATCGCGACGGCAGCCCACGCAGCGAGCAACGGCTATGCGCCGGCCAGACTCTGCTTTGCCGCGCGCTCGGCATCAAGGTGCCCGACTGGAACGCGCAGGCGTTCTGCCCCGACAATCTCTACATCGAAGACGACGGGTACCGACCGGAGCAGGTTATTCAGGCCGCGCGCCTGGGCATTCCCGCGGGCCGCGATGAAGCCCTGCCTTATCGTTTTGTGGACGCGGCCTATGCAGCTCACTGCACGCGCAACCCAATCGGCCGCAGCCGCGCAGCGGGGTGTGACTATCGCCTGCTGACGCTACCGCAAGCCGAACAAACAGCCGCAAGTGGAGGCCCCCTTGCTGGTTGAGCTGACGCAATGGCTGGCCGAACACCAGCAATGGCTGGGCTTGGCGATCTTTCTGATTTCTTTCAGCGAGTCGCTGGCTGTTGCCGGTTTGGTGGTACCCGGGGTGTTTTTGTTGTTTGCCGTATCAGCACTGGCCGCGGGCGGCGGCATGCCACTTACAGTTGCGGTGATCTGGGCCTTCAGCGGCGCAGTTCTGGGTGACTTGATCAGTTTCTTTCTGGGGCGCTACTTCCATCAGAACATTCGCAATTTTGGGCCTTTCAAGCGCAACCCGAAGTGGATCGATGGCGGCGAACGTTTTTTCCGCCGCTACGGTTGGCTGAGCGTAGTACTGGGCCGCTTTATCGGCCCGATACGGCCCATCATTCCTATGGTGGCGGGTATGTTCGACATGCCCGCGTGGCGTTTTCTGGCGATTAATCTGGTGTCTGCATTGGCCTGGGCGCCGGCCTACCTGATTCCCGGTTACACCACCGGGCGCGCAGCGCAGTGGACGGTACCACCGTTTTTCTGGAACCAGGCCCTGAGCCTGCTGATCGGGGCGATCATCCTGGTCGGCTGCTGCCTGTACGTACTCAAACTGCAGAAGCGCTGGAGCTGCCTGGTTGCAGCGGCAGGTTGCCTGCTGTCATTGCTGGCCCTGAGCATGAACCAGACCGCCCTGGCGATTTTTGACAGCACACTGATCGACAGTGCCGCCCACTTACGCCTCCCCGGTGCCAGCGACATACTGATTCTAACGCCGCAGGTACTTCTGGTCGCCGCGCCGATCATTGCCGCACTGCTGCTTGCCCGGCGCTGGAATCATGCAGTAATGCAGGTCAGCGCGCTGGCGCTGGCGCTACTGATGAGTTGGTCGATCGGCTTGACCGGCGGCGCCAGCATCAACGCCCTGCTGACCGCGATCCTTTGTGCCCTGGTGGTCAATTGCAGCCGCAGCCAGCATTTCTGGGTGCGCAGCGCCTGGCTGCTCTACTTGCTGCCCTTGCTGTTGCTGATCGCCAGCAACGTACTTGAGCATCGCGTACTACCGCCGCTGGAGATGCTGCGCAGCCTGCTGGTGGGTGTCAGCGCCAGCCTGTTGGCCTGCTGGCTGGTGGAGCGCGTGAGCCCGATGACGCCACTGGCCAAACCGCTGCGCTGGGTTATCGCCAGTTGGCCCTTTATCGCCGCGGCCTGGTTACTCTGGTAGCGGCAGGATGCACCGTGCCTCAGGCCTGCAGTACCTCCAGCCATTCAGTGATCTGCTGCAAGCGCTCGGCCGGATGATCCAACGCCAGCAGGTGGGTTTTCTGATCCAAACTGAACGGCAGCAAGTAGGCAAGCTGATAAGCCAGCGCCTGCTGGCTGCGGCCGACCGGCGGCAAGCCCAGGCCCGACGCCAGCGGGTGCTCCAGCAAGGCAGCGTGCAGGGTTTCCAGCTCGTCATGCGCCACCACCAGGTTGTCATCTTCCGCCTCGGCGCGCCATTGCACCTGTGCCAGCACCAGACCGTCGGCAGCCACCTCCACGTCGCTTACCTGCGCGCGGCGACCGCCCAGCACCCGGATGCCCAACAATCCGTTATCGCGCTGCTGAAAATCGACTATTTGCGCCTCACAGCCCAGGGCACTGAACCGCAGGTCGCCGGTACCGGACTCTGGGCCCTTTTCCAGCGCCACGACCACAAAGCCCTCGCCTGCCTTGAAGCAGCGGCTGACCATGTCCAGGTAGCGCGCCTCAAACAGCTGCAGATCCAGCGTACAGCCCGGCAGCAATACTGTTTTAAGCGGAAATAATGCGGTTTTTTCGCTCATTCGATCCTCTTGTCATCCATCGCCGTCAGGCATAGCCTTCAGCAGGAAGGTCGAATCATTCAGCAAACCAATATAAGGCCGCGACTGATTGACCCCCTCGCCGGCGCTTGCAACCATTCACCCGGAAACGCTTGTGCCGGCAGGTTAGCATTGCAGCGGGCAGGTATGCACACCCCCAGCGGGCCACAATAAGAGTCACGGAGAACGCCATGACAGCTATACCAGTTAGCGAACTTACCTCATTGATCGGCAAGGATATGGGCCACTCGGAATGGCTGCAGATCGATCAGGAGCGGGTCAACCAGTTTGCCGAGTGCACCGGCGACCACCAGTTCATCCACATCGATGAAGAAAAAGCCAAACAGACGCCCTTCGGCGGCACCATCGCCCACGGCTTCCTGTCGCTGTCGTTGTTGCCAGCACTCTCTGCCGGCCTGATGCCGCGCCCTGAAGGCCTGAAAATGGCCGTCAACTACGGCATGGATAGCCTGCGCTTTATCCAGCCGGTACGTGTCGGCTCACGCGTGCGCCTGCACACCACCATTCTGGATGTCACCGAGAAGAATCCGGGGCAATGGCTGATGAAGGCACGCAACACCCTGGAAATCGAAGGCGTCGACAAGCCAGCGTTCATTTCCGAAGGTCTGTCGCTGTACTTCGTGTGAAGTAACACCGGTAGTCGCTGCGGGCAGGCCACGCACCTGCCCGTGCACCCTCCCCGCGCGCGCCGCTCATTACTCCCCTTGCGGGCCAGCCTCACCCCACCGCGGCAGCAGCTGCTGCTCGATTCCCAGCTGATTTAGAATCCGCGCCACTACAAAGTCGATCAGATCGGCAACCGACTCGGGATGCTGATAAAAACCCGGACTGGCCGGCAGAATAACGGCGCCCATCTGGCTCAGCTTGAGCATGTTTTCCAGGTGAATAGTCGAAAACGGCGCTTCACGCGGCACCAGAATCAGCTTGCGGCGCTCTTTCAGGGCTACGTCCGCCGCCCGCTCGATCAGGTTATTGCTGGCCCCTGTGGCAATCGCCGAGAGCGACCCGGTGGAACAGGGGCAAACCACCATGGCGGCTGGTGCACCGCTGCCGGAGGCGACAGGCGCCATCCAGTCTTGCTTGCCATATACCTTGATCTGCCCCGGCCTGGCGGCAAACTGGTCGGTTAGATACAGTTCCAGCGCCTGCGGCTTGGCCGGCAGTTGCCAGCGCGTCTCGGTCGCCACGACCAACTGGGCTGCCTGCGAAATCAGGAACGAGACCTCTACACCGGCCTGTACCAGGCATTCAAGCAGACGCATGGCATATTGCGCCCCCGAAGCACCGGTAACCGCCAGGGTTACCCGCTGCAGTTCAGCCATGACGAGCCTCCAGCGCCTGAACCAGCTTCAGATGAATACCGCCAAAACCGCCGTTGCTCATGATCACTACCCGGGTACCGGGCGTGGCGTTATCAACAACCTGCTGCACGATGGCGTCCAGACTGGTGACTACCTGAGCCGGCACAGGACTGCCCTGCACCACCGGAGCCAGCGACCAGTCCAGGCCCGGCGGCTGATACCAGATCACCTCACTGGCATCACAGACGCTGGCAGGTAGCGCCTGCATGTGGCTGCCCAGGCGCATGGTATTGGAGCGCGGCTCGATAATGGCGATCAAGCGGTCCTCGCCAATCTGCGCGCGCAGCCCCGCCAGGGTTGTGGCGATGGCCGTGGGGTGATGGGCAAAGTCATCGTAGACGGTAATGCGGTTGATCTCGGCCAGCTTTTCCATCCGCCGCTTGGCGTTGCGAAAGCCGCCCAATGCAGCGATACCCTGGGCCGGCGTCACGCCCACATGGCGCGCTGCAGCCAGTGCCGAGAGTGCGTTGGCAACGCTGTGCATGCCGGTTTGCTGCCAATTCGCAACACCCTGCAGCTCACCGTTGAGCCAGACTTCAAACTGCGAACCGTCGGCTTTGAGCAACCTTGCCTGCCAGTCCCCGTCTTCGCCGGTGGTTTGGCACTGCGTCCAGCAGCCCATCTCGATCACCCGATCCAGTGCTGCCACGCCCTGCGGACGAATGATCAGCCCAGCGGCCGGCACGGTGCGCACCAGATGATGGAACTGCCGCTCAATGGCGGCCAGATCAGGGAAGATGTCCGCGTGATCAAACTCCAGATTATTCAGAATCGCGGTACGCGGGCGGTAATGTACGAACTTGGAACGCTTGTCGAAGAAGGCACTGTCGTACTCATCGGCCTCGACCACAAAGAACGGCGTATCACCCAGCCTGGCCGAGATGCCGAAATTCTGCGGCACTCCGCCAATCAGAAAGCCGGGAGCCATACCGGCATCTTCCAACAGCCAGGCCAGCAGACTGGAGGTCGATGTCTTGCCATGGGTGCCCGCAACCGCAAGCACCCAGCGCTCCTGCAACACATAGCGCGCCAGCCATTCCGGGCCGGAGACGTAGGGCATACCCTGGTCGAGCATGTATTCCACCGCCGGATTGCCGCGACTCATGGCATTGCCGACGATCACCAGATCCGGCGCCGGCTGCAGATGCGCGGGGTCATAACCTTCCTGCAGGGCAATGCCCTGGGCCTCAAGCTGCGTGCTCATCGGCGGATAGACATTGGCGTCCGACCCGCTGACCTCGTGCCCCAGCTCGCGCGCCAGCAGCGCCAACGACCCCATGAACGTACCGCAGATACCCAGAATGTGCAGATGCATTGATTAGCCTTGTAGCCGTCGTTGAACTCTCTATAACCCGCAACACTGACCCGATTCGGCAAACAAAAGTTGCCGACGGGCGGGCCATTTGCACGCTAGGTGGATACTAGCACGACGCGCCTGAGGTCAGGGCCTGCGGCCTGATTGTCATGCAACTGACGCGGCTTTGGGCTATCATTCGCGCATCTGTCCGCTCCACCTGCGCACTTGCCCCGCGCGCGCCCTGTCGCTCGACGGCAGCAATGGATCTGCGGCTAACGCCTTTAAAGTCTCAACACATGGAGTCCACATGACCGTCAAGAACGCTTTCTATGCCCAGTCGGGCGGGGTAACTGCCGTTATCAACGCATCCGCTGCCGGCGTGATCGAAACTGCTCGCCAGCATCCCGATAAGATCGGCACGGTCTACGCCGGACGCAACGGCATTATCGGCGCCCTGACCGAAGAGCTTATCGACACCAGCCTGGAATCCATCGACGATATTGCCGCACTGCGCCACACGCCGTCCGGCGCCTTCGGCTCCTGCCGCTACAAGCTGAAAAGCCTGGAAGCCAACCGCGCCGAATACGAACGTCTGATCGAAGTTTTCAAAGCGCACAACATCGGTTACTTCTTCTATAACGGCGGTGGCGACTCGGCCGACACCTGTCTCAAGGTCTCGCAACTGGCCGAAACCCTCGGCTATCCGATCCAGGCCATCCACGTACCCAAGACGGTCGACAACGACCTGCCGATCACCGATTGCTGCCCGGGCTTTGGCTCCGTGGCCAAGTACGTCGCCACCTCCATCCGCGAAGCCGGGTTCGACGTTGCCTCCATGGCCGCCACCTCTACCAAGGTGTTCATCCTTGAGGTGATGGGCCGCCACGCTGGCTGGATTACCGCCGCCTGTGGTCTGGCTAATGAAGGCGAAGGTCAGCCGCCGCACATTCTGCTATTCCCCGAAATCGAGTTCGACCAGGCCGCCTTCCTGGCCCGTGTCGACGAGTGCGTAAAAACCCACGGTTACTGCGTGATCGGCGTTTCCGAGGGCATCAAGAACAGCGATGGCAAGTTTCTCTCCGAGTCCGGCTTGACCGACGCCTTTGGTCACGCGCAATTGGGTGGCGTAGCGCCGACCATCGCCAAATTGGTGAAGGAAGAGCTGGGCTACAAGTATCACTGGGCCGTTGCCGATTACCTGCAGCGCGCTGCCCGCCACATCGCCGCCAAGGTGGATGTAGATCAGGCCTACGCACTGGGTCAGGCCGCAGTGAAAATCGCCCTGGAAGGCAAGAACTCGATCATGCCGGCGATTCGCCGCCTGAACGATGCGCCTTACGAGTGGGACATCATCGAAGCGCCGCTGAAGGATGTGGCTAACGTCGAGAAGTTCATGCCGCGCGATTTCATCACCGATGATGGCTTTCACATTACCGACGCCTGCCGCCGCTACCTGTCGCCGCTGATCCAGGGCGAAGACTTCCCGCCGTTCAAGAATGGCATGCCGCACTACGTCACCCTGAAGCGCCAGACGGTAGCGAAAAAACTGCCGCCATTCGCAGTCTAGACGCCTCGAGTTGACACAACCGCCGTATCCTCTGGAGCGGCGGTTTTTTTGTGGCCGCCGATTGCAGATTGCCTCATGCTGATGCAGGATGAAGCGAATGACTGATAAAAACCTCCCAGCCACTTAATGACCAAAAATGGGTAATCGTATGCGCATAGTTCAGGCAGATGTGGATCGCCTTGATGAAGTAACGCCCCTGTTCATCAAGTACCGCGAGTATTACGGGCAGTTGCCCAAGCCGGAAGCCTCACGCCGCTTTTTGGAGGCGCGCCTGGTGCACGAGCAAGCCATCATCCTGATCGCCGAAGACGATGACTCTGGCAAGGCCTTGGGCTTTTGCCAGTTCATTCCGAGCTTCTCGGCGCTGACGCTGTCTGCCGCCTGGGTACTCAAAGGCATCTACGTTACCGAAGAGGCGCGCCGGCAATTGGTTGCCGACAAGCTGATCAACCACGCCAAGGACCTGGCGCGCGCTGCGGGTGTTGAACGCATGACGGTAATGACCGGCGAAGATAACGTGGCGGCGCAAAGCCTCTACCGCTCACTGGGTTTCAGCAACGATCACGACTTCATGTACTTCGCGCTGAAGCTGAACTAACCCGCCCTCGCCCCCTTCGCACACACTACCTACGGTGAGCGGCCACGCCGCTCCTGTTCCCCATTAAAGCGTCCAGCAAACTGCCTGCCAGCATGCACCGCCACAACGCCCGCTTGCGCGCGTCTGGCCCCCACCATAGAATGCGACTGATTATCATTAGCTGAACCCGAGTCAACCGGGCCTCCCAGCTGACTGGCACAGGGCCCGGCGATGGACATGCACACACTTTACCGCGACCACCACGGCTGGCTCGAACGCTGGTTGATCAGCAAACTCGGCTGCTCGCACCGCGCGGCCGACCTGGCGCAGGACACCTTCATGCGCTTACTGGCCAAGGACGACCTGCCCGGACTGCATGAACCCAGGGCCTTTCTCACCACAGTGGCCAAACGGGTCATGTCCAACCAATGGCGCCGCGAACAGCTCGAGCAGGCCTACCTTGAAGCCTTGGCACACCAACCCGAACGCTTCGCCCTGTCGCCGGAAGAGCAGGCACTGGTGATGGAGACCTTGCTGCAGGTCGACCGCCTGCTCGACGGCCTCCCCGTTGTGGTGCGCCGTGTTTTTCTGCACGTACAGCTCGACGGCATGAGTCATGCCGACGTGGCCCGGGCGCTGAATATTTCCATCAGCACAGTCAAGCGCCACCTGCGCCGCGCCGCCCTGCGCTGCTACTTCGGCCTGGAACTGGAGCAATGACCTCCCTTGGCGATATTCCTCAGGACGTCGCGCTGGCGGCGGTAGACCGGCATATCGCACAGCTGGCCGGCGAGCTGGACCCAACAGAGCTTTGCGCCTGGCTGGCAGCCGATGAATGCCATCAGCGTGCCTGGCAGCACATCCAATCCACCAACCAGCAGTTCGGCGCGGCCCTCAACCCCGCCGCCCGCGCAGCACTGTTGGCCCCCAGCGGGGCGCAGCGCCGCCGGGCAGTCAAAGCCCTTGGCCTGCTGTTGTTTAGCGGCAGCCTTGCGACTGTGGGCTATCAACTACCCTGGCGCGAGAGACTGGCCGATATTCGCACCGACACCGGAGAACATCGCAGTCTTACCTTGCCAGGTGGGGCGCAGCTGGAGGTCAACACCGCGAGCGCAATAAACCTCGAGTACACTGCCTCGGGCCTGCAACTGCGACTGCTGCAAGGCGAGCTGCTGCTGAATACCTCCGCGACCAACATCAGTGTTGTCACCGCACAGGGCGTGCTGCGGCCGCAGGCCACGCGTTTCGCGGTGTTACAGCGGGACGGCAGGTCGCAGGTTGATGTATTGAGCGGCGCGGTGGCGATTTACCCCGCACAGGCCTCGGGGCTGGCAGGCGTGCTGCAAGCAGGCCAGAGCGCCCACTTCGATGAGCGCCAGCTGTCGGCGGTACAACCCACTGACGCACAGCGCTTCGCCTGGACCCAGGGCATGCTGGTGGCCTCCAGCATGCCGCTCGGGCAATTTGTGCAGACGCTTGCGCGTTACCGCCCAGGCTATCTGGGCTGCGACCCCACCATCGCGCAGCTGCAGATCTCCGGCTCCTACCCCCTGGCCTCAACTGACCGCATTCTCACCAGTCTGACGCAAAGCCTGCCGGTGCGCTTGCAAAGCCTGAGCCGTTATTGGGTGCGCCTGGTACCTGCCAGCGCCGCCTGAGCATTTCGCCGAATATAAAATAAATGAGCTGATTTTGATTCTCGCGTGACAGGGAAGGTAACCACTCGCCAACACCATTAAAAAAGGAATCAGCATGAGCTTCCCTCCCTTCCAGCGTCACCGACTGGCGGTCTGCTCCGCTACGCTGCTGCTGACCAGCGCGCTGGGTCTCGCGGCAGGCCCGGCGACCGCAGCCGATAGTCCCCAGGTAAAGCACTACCAGATCGCCAGTAGCGCACTGGAAGACGCACTCAACCAATTCGGCCGCGAGGCCGGCATCCTCTTGTCGTACGACCCCAGCCTGGTTACGGGGCGGCGCGCGCCGGCACTGCGTGGCGATTTTAGCGTTGCCGAAGGCTTGCAGCACTTGTTGCGCGGCAGCGGCCTGACCTTGGTGCACCAGGGTGACAACAACTACACCCTGAGCAAAGCGCAAGCGACTGGAGATGTCGACGGTAAGGCTACCTTGCCCGCGATGGTCGTATCCGGCGCCGCCGTCAGCAGCACCACCGAGGGCAGCAACTCCTACACGACCGAGGTTACGAGCTCATCCACCGGACTTGACCTATCGATACGCGATACACCGCAATTGGTCACCGTGGTTACCCGTCAGCGCATGGACGACCAGAATCTAACCTCCATCTCCCAGGTACTGGATCAGGTTGTCGGTATCGAGGCGAATAGCACCAGCGCGCTGGGCAGCGACAGCATCAGCTACATGTCACGCGGCTTTTCGGTGGAAAACTACCTTGTCGACGGGGTACCGCGGCCCACCGGCATCTACGGCTTCAGCGAAGAAACCGCCGACATGATCGCCTACGACCGCATCGAGGTGGTACGCGGCGCCTCGGGCCTGATGTCCGGCATGGGCTCCCCCGCCGCCAGCGTTAATCTGGTGCGCAAGCGCACTACCGCCACGCCGCAGGTACAGATCAACCTGCAGGGTGGCGCCTGGGACATGTACAGTGGCGAAGTGGACGTCAGCGGGCCGCTGCTCGATTCCGGTCGCCTGCGCGGCCGCCTGGCGGCGGCCTACCAGGAGAACGACAGCTTCGTGGACCGCGAGCACCATGAGCAACAGGCGCTCTTTGGTGTGCTGGAGGCCGATCTGAGCGACTGCACACTGTTGTCAGCAGGCTTCGAGTATCAGGATTTCAACAATCAGGGTGCCTCGCGCGGCGGCCTGCCGCTGTTCTATAGCGACGGCAGCTATACCGATCTGTCACGCTCAACCAACTCCGGCACCGACTGGTCCGATTTTACCCGCGACAGCTTGAACGTCTTTGCCCGCCTGGAGCATCAGCTGGGCGACCGCTGGCAACTGAAAGTTCAGGCCGAACACAAGAGCGGCGGTTACGACGAAAGCCTGGGCTACAACTACGCCCGCTGGATCGACAAGCAAACCGGCGCCGGTGGCACTCTGTATATGACCCGCTGGGCCGCCGACCAGGAAATAAGCGCCTTTAACGCCAGCCTGCAGGGCAGCTTCGACTGGCTGGGCCAAGAGCACCAGCTGTTGTTCTCGGCCTTCCACGCCGACTATGCCAATGAGGGCGACAATTACCCAGGCTGGTACAACGGCACCATGCCGGTGTCGCTGCCCAATTCCTTCGAGTTCTATGAAACCGGCTACTGGCCCAAGCCCGACCTGAGTGCAACGGGCGGCACCTTCGGCTCGGATGTAAAAACCACCGCCTACGCCGCGGCCATGCGCCTGAATCCAACCGATCGGGTACACCTGCTGCTCGGCGCCCGCGTCAGTGACTGGCAGCAGGACGACTGGACTAAAACCGCCGCAGGTGCCAAGACTACCACACCGGTCACCAACGAAAACGGCGTGGTCACCCCCTATGCCGGCCTGGTGCTCGATTTGACCGAGCAGTGGTCCACCTACGCCAGCTACACCGCCATCTTTGAGCCGCAGAACGAGCAAGACATCAGCGGCAACACCCTGCAGCCGCTGGAAGGCAACAACTACGAGCTGGGTCTGAAGGGTGAGCTGATGGACGGCCGCCTGAATGCCACTCTCTCGGTGTTTCAGCTGCAGCAGGAGAATCTTGCGGTATCACTGGGTCCGGGCTTCGTTACGCCTAACGGCGCTCAGGCTTACCGCGCCGAGGCTGGTGCCGAGTCCGAAGGCTTCGAGCTGGAGCTTGCCGGTGAGCTGGCTGAGGGCTGGCAGGTGGCTGGCGGCTTTGCGCGCACCACCACCGAGAACAGCACCGGCGATCACATCAACCGCTACATCCCGGACAATACCTTCAAGCTGTTCACCACCTACGAGTGGGATCAACTGCTGCAAGGCCTGACAGTTGGCGGCAACCTGCGCTGGCAAGACGAGGCCGTTGCCGAAGACGCCGGCCCCAATGGCGAGGATTTCGTGCAGGACAGCCTGTTTCTGGTCGACCTGCTGGCCAAATATCGGGTCAACGAGCAGTTGAGTCTGGCGCTCAACCTGAACAACGCCTTCGACAAGACCTACTACAGCGGCATGCAGTATATCGGCCGCTACGGCGAGCCCCGCAACCTGGTCGCGTCGGCACGCTGGCAGTTCTGAGCCCACGTAGGCATTCGCCGCGAGCCTCGCGGCGAATGCCTGTTAATACGGGGCATATCAACTACGACCAAGGTACACCGGGTTTTACTTGGTATCCCTGCGCGATACGCCTATAATGCCGCCCAGTTTTCAACTATGGCCGATTCAGGTACCCCATGAGCTACGACCAGATCCCCGCAGGCAAAGACGTTCCCAACGACATTTATGTCGCCATTGAAATTCCAGCCAACCACGCGCCGATCAAGTACGAGATCGACAAAGACAGCAGCGCGCTGTTCGTTGACCGCTTCATGGCTACCCCCATGTTCTACCCGGCCAACTACGGCTACATTCCCAACACCCTGGCCGACGACGGTGACCCGCTCGACGTGCTGGTTGTGACGCCGCATCCGGTCGCCCCTGGCGCCGTGATCCGCGCTCGTCCGGTTGGCGTACTGCACATGACTGATGATGGTGGCGGAGATGCCAAGCTGATCGCCGTACCCCACGACAAACTGAGCGTGCTGTACCACGACATCAAGGAATACACCGACCTGCCTGAGTTGCTGATCCAGCAAATCCAGCACTTCTTCGAGAACTACAAGGATCTGGAAGCCGGCAAGTGGGTCAAGATCGACCGTTGGGGCAACGCTGACGAAGCCCGCGCGGAAATTGTTAAGGCTGTAAACGCTTACCAAAAATAAGCGTTTCGCCCCGTTGAAAAGCCGGCCACAAGCTGGCTTTTTTTATGTCCGTCGGTCAGCCTGAGGCTAGCCACCCGCCACCGGAAACTCGTATGACCGACCGCTACTTTGACCACCTGGGCGCACGCTTTGCCCAGCGTATCTACGACAGCCCCAAGGGTGCCATCCGTCTGGCGGTGCTGCAGCGCGACCTGCAGCAGTGGCTGCCGGCGCTAAGCGCATCAGCCACGCCACTGCGCATTCTGGACATAGGCGCCGGGCTGGGTCAGATCAGCACCTGGCTGGCCGGACTCGGCCACCAGCTAACCGTAGCCGAACCCGCCGAGGCCATGCTGGATATCGCCCGCCAGCGCATCGAGGAAAGCGCCCCGGCGCTGCCGGTGCACTACCTGCAGGCGCCATTGCAGGAACTTGCCGCCCGTGGTGAGCAATATGACCTGGTGGTCTGCCATGCCGTACTTGAGTGGCTGGCCGACCCGGCCACGGCTTTGCAGCAACTGGCGTCACTGGTACAGCCCGGCGGCGCGCTGTCACTGTCGTTCTACAACCGCGACGCGCTGATCTACAAGAATCTGGTCAAGGGGCAGTTCAAAAAGCTGCGCAAAAAGCCGCTATCCGGGCAAGGCAAGAGCGGTCTGACACCGCAACAGCCGCTGGACCCGCGAGCGGTACTACAGTGGAGCATCGCCGCCGGGCTGGACTGCCGCGCCACCAGCGGTGTGCGCGTGTTCTACGATTACATGCCCGAACCCTTCTGCAGCAACAGCAGCCTGGATGACCTGATCGAGTATGAACTGCGCTATAGCCAGCACCCGGCCTATCAGCATCTGGGGCGGTATCTGCATTGGTGGCTGACGCCAGCGATGAGTGGGCAGCCCTGAATCAGCGGCGCGCCATCCAGCGGTCGGCACGCCATAGATGCACAAACCAGCCGCCCAGCAGTAGCGAGCGCAGCAGCATGAAGCACAGAAACCCCAACCACACACCGTGATTGCCCAAGCCTTGCAGGCTCCAGGCCAGGGGCAGGTATAACAGCAGCGCGGCCAGCATGGCATTACGCATCGCGCGGGCGCGGGAGGCGCCGATAAACAAGCCGTCAAGCAGATAGCTCCAGACTGCAGCCAGCGGCATCACTGCCATCCAGGGCAGATAGGTGCCGGCCTGCTGGCGCACCTGGGGCAAATCGGTCAGCAGGGCAATAATCGTGTTGCCGCCCAGCAGAAATACCAGTACGAAAGCGCAACTCAGCAGTAGTGACCATAGCGTTGATACCACCAGCACCTTGCGCAGGGCCGGTTTATCCTGCCGCCCCAGGGCATGCCCGCCCAGCGCCTCAAGCGCATGCGCCAAGCCATCTAGCCCATGCGAGGTAAGCAACAGGAAGTTAAGCAGTACCGCATTGGCCGCCACCACCTCGTCACCCAGACGCGCGCCCTGCACGACCAGCAGGTAAAACACCGACTCCAGCGCCAGGGTGCGAATCAGAATATCGCGATTCACCCGAATCAACGGCGCCGCGCCGCGCAGCAACAGGGCGCGCAGCCAGTCGGTCTGCCCCGGGTAGCGGCGCAATATCGGCTGCAACAGCGCCAGCCCCAGCAGCAGGCCCAGATAATCGCTGATCACCGTGGCCCAAGCTGCGCCCGCCACGCCCCATTCCAGCCCTACTACCAACAGCAGGTCCAAAGCCACGTTGCAGAGATTGACCGCCAGCAGCAGGATAAAGGGCGCGCGGCTGTTCTGCGCACCAATAAACCAGCCAATCAACACGAAATTGGCCAAGGCCGCAGGCAGACTGTAGAGACGAATACCAACGTACAGACGCGCCTGATCCAGCAGCGCCTGACTGCTGTCCAGCAGATGCAGGCCCAGATTCAACAAAGGGGTTTGGAATAACCAGACCAGCAACGAGATCAGCAGCGCCAGCCATAGCGGCTGCAGCAGTACTCGGCGCAGCGCAGCGCCGTCTTCGGCACCACAAGCCTGAGCGGCAAAGCCGGTCGTGCCCATGCGCAGGAAACCGGCTGCCCAGAGAATGAAAGTGAAGAGTGTGCTACCCACCGCCACGCCACCGAGAAAGTGAGCCCCATCCAGATGACCAATCACCGCCGTATCGACCAGCCCCACCAGCGGCACGCTGATGTTGGACAGAATCATCGGCAGTGCGATGGCCCACACCCGCTTGTGGGTCGGCGTGTCGCGCCACAGCTGCAGCAGTTCGCTGCCCGCAGCCACCGCCTAGCCGCCGGAGCGCTTGGCCTTGTAACCCTCGGCGGTCAGCAACTCGCAGAGCAACTCGGCCTTGTCGCCCTGGATCTCGATAACGCCATCCTTGACCGAGCCGCCACAACCACAGCGGTTCTTCAAGCGCTTGGCCAAGGCTTTCAGTTCCTCGGCGCCCAGCAGCACGCCGCTCACACTGGTGACGGTCTTGCCGCCACGCCCTTTGGTTTCGCGGCGCACCCGCACAATGCCGTCGCCTTCGGGCAGCGCCTGCTCAGCGCAGCGACACTGCGCCACCGGCTGGCTGCAATCGGGGCACATACGCCCACTGTCGGTTGAATAAACCAGGCCACCCAGGGCCTCGAGACCGTTTTTCTTTGCCATGCCCTATTCCACATCCAGCTGTTGCAACAAGCGCTGCAGAGCGTCCTGCGAATCCGGGGCGTACTGCTCGCCCGGGCGCTGCCAGTCACTGCGTGGGTCGACCCAGCGCACTGCCTGCACCTCCTCGGGCTGCAGCTGCAGCGGACCGTCCCAGCAGCAGCTGAATACCGCTGCCCAGAGACGACTCTCTTCGGATTCAAAGTAGAAGCGCAGATGCTCGGTGAGCGTCACGCCAGCGACCCCCAGCTCTTCCGCCAGCTCGCGTTCGGCGCCCTGCTGATAACTTTCGCCCGCTGCCACCACCCCACCGGCAGCGGGATCCCAGTATCCGGGGTAAAGGCGCTTGTGGTCGGTACGCTGATGCAGGCACAGCTCGCCACGGGAGTTGAAAACAAAGATGAAGGTGCAGCGGGTAATCAACCCGTCTACCTGCGCCTGGCCGCGCGGCACTATACCAAGCGGCTGGTCCTGTTCATCCACATGAATGACCTGTTCAGCTGCCGACGCTGCCAGGTATGCCTCGATTGCCGTTTTATCCACTGCCTAGCCCTGTTCAAGCAACCGACGCAGGTCGATCATCGCCGCATTGGCACGGGACAGGTAGTTGGCCATCACCAGCGAGTGATTGGCGAGCATGCCGAAGCCACCGCCATTGAGCACCATAGGGCTCCACAGGGTTTCCTGGGTAGCCTCCAGATCCCGGATGATCTGCTGCAGGCTGACCAGGGCATTTTTCTTCACCAGTACATCGTGAAAGTCATGCTCGATCGCACGCAGCAGATGCACCAGTGCCCAGGAAGTGCCCCGCGCTTCATAGAAGATGTCGTCGATTTCCAGCCAGGGCGTAGTGGTGCCCAGCTTGCCGCCTTCGATCAAGGGCGCGCGGCCCACACTGGCGGAGAGTCGCTGCGACAGCGAACCCAGCCGCGTGCTCACATCACCCACCCAGCTGGCCAGATTGTCGGCGCGGGCATAGAAGTAGGCATCGCCGCGCTGCAACCGAGTGATGTACTGGTCGAGCTGCTGCATACCGTGCTGGTACTCGCTTTCACTCGAGGGGAACATCCAGCGGTTGTTATTGGTACTGAACAGCGGCTCAGCCTTGGCCAGATTGGCATCTTCCTTCGACTGCGACTGCGAGCGCGCCATATCACGGCGCAGCGCTCGACTCATGTCGCGCACCTGCACGAGGGCACCAAATTCCCAGTTGGGCATATTGTCGAGCCACAGACCGGGCGGCGCCACGTCGTTACTCAAGTAGCCACCCGGCTTGCTGAGCAATTCGCCCATCAACGAGTGCAGCGTACGCGCGGTGTATTCGCCGGACACCATCGGCCTGTCGTCGGCGCGCACCACCAGCGGCGAGAGATCAGGCTCACGACTCCAGTACCAACCCACCACCAGACAAATCAGCAGGTATACCAGCACCAAACCCAAGGCGATTTTGCCCACCGTGGAGCCATCCAGGCTGCTGTCGCCAGCCGCATCTGTGCGCTTTCCGAATCTCATCTCTGCACTCCCGTTTCAGTTCGTTGCTCAGCATATCACGGGGCACCCCGCTCCACGCCAACCCGAGCCCACGCCAGACAAGGCACATGGCCATCTTTCATCAAGCTGTAACACAACTGACATTATGCTGGCGCCATCGTTCTAACACTCCCACCTCCAGCTCCAGCGGGTTTGCCATGCGCCTGAAAACACTTACCCTGTTCAATACCAGCCTGCTGGTCGCGGTCGGCATCGCGCTCGGCGCCAGCCTGTGGTGGTCACAACATGCATTAAAGACGCCTTATGCGTTGATGGACACCTACCTGAATATAGTTGCTCAGGTACAAAGCCTGCAGCGCGACACTGAAGCCTACCGTTTGAGTGGCGACGCCCTGCGCCATCAGCAGGCGCAGAACACCGCCGCCGAACTGGCCGATAACCTGCAGCGCCTGCCCGCCGACATTCGCCAGCCACTTGAACAACCTCTCGCGGATTTCACCGAGTTCGTCAGCGGTGATCTGCTGGCCATCGGCAAGCTGGCCGGCGACCCGCAGGCCCTGCTGGTACAGGCCGAGCGCGAACTGATGGCCGAACTGCACAACCTGACCGAGTACGCCAATGCCAGCGCCGAGCAAGGCAACCGCAGCGCACTGCAATACATAGTGCGGCTCGACAGCCTGCAGCAGGACTTGCTGCGCATCAGCCTGGCGCGCGCGCGGCTCTTCAATCAGAACGACCCGGCGTTGATGGACAATCTAAAGCGCCTGATCAGCACCGCCCAGCAGGACGCCGAGACCTTGCAGCAACTCCCCTTGCTTGGTGTGGTAAGCGAAACCGACAGCAGCGAAGACCCTTTCGCCGCGCTATTAGGCGTGGGAGGTAGCGAGGAAACCACCGAGTCCGATCCGGGCGAAGATTACAAGCGCGCCCTGCAATCACTGCTGTCGCGCTACCCGGCGGAGCTGCAGCGCACTGGTGAGCTGATTGCCGAGCGCGCCCGCTTGCAAGGTATTACCGTAGAGCGTACCAACGACCTGCAGCAAGGCGCCGATCTGATTCGGCCGGCTCTGACCGCGGAGCGTGACAACATTACCCACCAGGTGCGCAACGTGCAGCTGGCGATCATTGCCCTGATCATTCTGATCGCTCTGCTGATCGACCGCATTCAGCGCTCGATTGCCAACGCCATCAGCCATTTCGCCCCCACGCTCAGCACCTACGCCAGCGGCGACTTCCGTAGCGCGGTACGCACTCACAGCAACACCCGCGAGCTGGTGCAACTGGAACAGTCGGCCAATCAGCTACGCAACTACCTGATCGAGCTGGTCGCCACCATCAACCAGCAGGCCGAGGCACTCAGCGGTACCAGTCAGCAGCTGGAGCAGCTCTCGGCAGATACCCACGACCGCGCCGCGCAGCAGCAACGCGATACCCAGGCAATCAATCAGGACATTGGCGGCATGGAGGAAGCGGTGCGTCTGGTAGCCACCAGCGCCGGCGAGAGCGCTGAACTGGCACGTTCGGCCAACCGCGAAGTGCGCGACGGTCAGCAGGTCATCGGCGGCACCATAGCGCAGATGCAACAGTTGGTTAGCGAGGTTGAGACCACCGCGCGCACCATCGATCGCATGGTCAGTGAGTCCGACACCATCGGTGGCGTGCTGCAGGTCATCCAGGGCATCGCCGAACAAACCAACCTGCTGGCCCTGAATGCCGCCATTGAAGCAGCGCGCGCCGGCGAGGCTGGACGCGGCTTTGCCGTGGTGGCCGACGAGGTAAGACAACTGGCACAGCGCACCGCTGGCTCGACGCAGGAAATCCGGCGCCTGATCGAGAGCCTGCAACAGGTTGCGCGGCAATCGGCCGAGCAAATGAACGAACAAGTTCAGCACGCACAGCACACTGCCGAACAGGGCCAGCGCGCGGACGCTGCCTTGAGCGGCATTGTCAGCGCCATCGTGCGTATCACCGAGCTGGCAGAACATATCGCCAGCCACACCGATACCCAGTCTGGCCAGGTACGCACCATTCGCGAGAACAGCCAGCAGATTCATCAGCTGACCGAGGAGAACCTGGGTATGGTTGCGCAAACCCGGGCGCACACGCAGCAGATCAGCCAGCGCAGCGGCGACCTGCTCTCGGCCGTCTCTGCCTTCAAGGTCTGAATCTCCAACCGGCCAGTGGAAGGATTCAGCAACGATTGCCGGGGCGCTGCGCCCCGGACGGCTCTTTCGCCCAACCCGACCAGCCTTTATGATGGCTATCCCTCAACTGGCCGGGTGTGCAATGCGACTGTTCCGTTTTTTCATCTTGCTGAGCCTGCTGCTCACGGCCAGCGCGCAGGCCGCCTTCCCCAGCAGCACCAGCGCATCCGGCTCCTCGCTCACCGGGCTGCTACAAGGCAGTAGCAATCAGGCCGATTTTCTACCCGTCCACGAGGCCTTTCGCCCCGGCCTGCTGGAGGCCAACGATCAGCAGATCAGCGTCATTTTCGATATTGCCCCCGGCTACTATCTCTACCGCCATCGTCTGCACTTCACACTACAGGGTGAGCACGATCTGCCGCTGACTGCGCAGCTACCCGAGGGCAAGCGCAAAACCGATGAGTATTTCGGCGACGTCGAGGTGTACTACAACCAATTGCAGGTAACCCTCGATGTCAGCGACCTGCCCACCGCTGCCAGCAACCTTGCCGTGGGCTTTCAGGGTTGCGCTGACGCCGGCCTTTGCTATCCGCCGGAAGTCGTCAATCTGACGCTGACTGACGCTAGCGCCCCTGCCAAGCTAGCTGACACCAGCCATGCGCCCAGTGGGTTTTCGCTTAGCAGCGAAACGGGCAGCCTTGCCCTGCTGCTGTTTTTTGTCGCAGGTCTGGGCCTGACCTTCACGCCTTGCGTCTTGCCGATGCTGCCGATTCTGTCCAGCCTGGTGCTGGGCCGCAGCGCCATCGGGCGGGGCCGCGCGCTGGCATTGGCGCTTGCCTATGTGCTGGGGATGGCCGTCACCCTGGCCATTGTCGGCGCCCTCATCGGCAGTTTTGGCGCGGCCCTGAACATTCAGGCGCGCCTGCAATCGCCGTGGATTCTGGGCTCGTTCGCACTCTTCTTTGCGCTCTTTGCACTGGCCATGTTCGGCCACTTCGACCTCAACCTGCCGCGCTTTCTGCGCGACCCGCTGGAGCGTATTCATCAACGCACCGAAGGCGGCTCACTGGCCGGCGCCGCCAGTATGGGCGTGCTGTCTACCCTGGTGGTTTCACCCTGCATTTCAGCTCCGCTGGCGGGCGCACTGGTCTACATCAGCACCACCGGGGACGCCTTGGGCGGCGGCTTGAAGCTCTTCGCCCTGGGCCTGGGCATGGGTGTGCCTTTGCTGCTGGTGGCGCTGTTTGGCAGCGCTCTTTTACCGCGCTCCGGTCCGTGGCTGAACACCGTCAAACACCTGTTCGGCTTTGGCCTGCTGGCAGTGGCTATCTGGCTGCTTGAGCGCCTGCTTCCGGGCTCGCTGAGCCTGGCTCTCTGGGCCGCGCTGGCCGCCGGCCTGGCGGTGCGCATTGGTCTGTTCAGCGCCGATCACGGCAACTACCTGCGTCGCACCCTGGCACTGCTGATCGCGCTGTACGCCAGTGCCGCCTTGTTCGGCGCTCTCGCCGGCGCTGAAGATCCGCTGCGGCCATTACAGCCGTTCAGTACGACGCGTGACAGCGCTGCGCAGCAGAGCGGCGAGTTCACCACCCTGACCGACCCGGCACAGCTGAACCTGGCACTGCAGAGCGCCGCGCGCCAGCAGCAACCGGCGATCGTCGACGTCTACGCCGATTGGTGCATCAGCTGCAAAGTCATGGAGCGGGAAATTCTCAGCCAGCCGGCGGTACGTGAGACGCTGGCGGGTTATGCGCGGATCAAGCTCGATTTGACCGACAATACTCCGGCGCAACGCGCCTGGCTTACTCAACATCAACTGTTCGGCCCACCCGCCTACCTGTTCTACCGCGGCGATGGCGAGGAGCAGCGTAAGCTGCGCATTCAAGGCGAAGTAGACAAGGCCCACTTCCTGCGCCTCTTGCAACAGGCGGCCGATGGCAATTTAACGCCTTAATGCAGGCATCATGTCGGCATTTGGTGCTAACCTTCGGGTTGTGGACAGTCCAATCCGAATCCGGCAAACTGCCGGGTAAAGCACTGACCGCTTGGTCACACGGATTCAGCAACGGAATATAAGTAAAATGGCCAGCATACTGGTCCTGCATGGACCCAATCTAAACCGTCTTGGCAGCCGCGAGCCCGGCGTCTATGGCGCGACCACCCTCGAGCAGATCAATCAACACCTGCGCGAGCTTGCCAGCCAGCACGGTCATCATCTGCTCAGCCTGCAGAGCAACGCCGAACATGAGTTGATCGAGCGTATTCACGCGGCTGGCGATGAGGCCATCGACTTTATCCTGATCAATCCTGCCGCTTTTACTCACACCAGCGTCGCAATACGTGACGCGTTGCTCGCGGTGAGCATCCCATTCATCGAAGTTCACTTATCCAACGTGTATAAACGCGAACCTTTCCGCCATCACTCCTACTTTTCGGACGTTGCCGAAGGCGTGATTTGCGGGTTGGGCGCCCAGGGCTATGAACTGGCCCTGCAGGCGGCAATACACAAAATAGAACAATCCTGAATACGATTAACCTTGCTCTGGAGTGCACGCATCAATGGATATTCGCAAAGTCAAAAAACTAATCGAGCTTCTGGAAGAGTCCGGCATCGACGAGCTGGAGATTCACGAGGGTGAAGAGTCGGTGCGCATCAGCCGGCACAGCCAGCAGCCCGCTGCACCGCAATACTACGCGCCTCAGCTAGCACCTGCCGCCCCTGCTCCAGCAGCGGCCGCCGCGCCCGCAGCACCGGTCGCTGAAGCAGCACCGGCCGAGCCGTCCGGCCACCTGGTTCGCTCGCCCATGGTTGGCACCTTCTACCGCTCACCGTCACCGACTGCCGCGTCCTTTGTCGAAGTAGGTCACACGGTTAAAGCCGGCGATGTGCTGTGCATCGTTGAAGCCATGAAGATGATGAACCACATCGAAGCCGACAAGAGCGGCGTGGTGCAGGCCATCCTGGTGGATAACGGCCAGCCGGTGGAATTCGATCAACCCCTGTTCAGCATCGCCTGAGCCCGGCCCGGAGGCTGCGATGCATAAAGTACTGATAGCCAACCGTGGTGAAATTGCGCTGCGCGTCATTCGCGCGTGCAAGGAGCTGGGGTTGAAGACCGTAGCGGTGCATTCCACCGCAGACCGTGAGCTGATGCACCTGGCCATGGCAGACGAGACCGTCTGCATTGGGCCGCCAAGTGCCACTGACTCCTACCTGAACATCCCTGCCATCATCAGCGCCGCCGAAGTCACCGGTGCGGATGGCATCCACCCCGGCTACGGCTTCCTAGCGGAAAATGCCGACTTTGCCGAGCAGATCGAAAACTCCGGCTTCACCTTCATTGGTCCCAGTGCCGAAGTGATTCGCCTGATGGGCGACAAGGTTTCCGCGATTGCTGCAATGAAGGCAACCGGCGTGCCGACCGTGCCCGGCTCTGACGGACCACTGCCGGAAAACGACGACGCAGAGTGCCTGCGCATCGGTCAACGCGTTGGTTACCCGGTGATTATCAAGGCGGCTGGCGGCGGCGGCGGTCGCGGCATGCGCGTGGTGCACGATGAGGCAGACCTGATCAAGTCGATCAAGCTGACCCGTACCGAAGCGGGCGCGGCTTTTGGCAACCCGATGGTCTACCTGGAAAAATTCCTCACCAACCCACGTCACGTGGAAGTACAGGTGATGTCGGACGGCCAGGGACACGCCATTCACCTGGGCGATCGCGACTGCTCACTGCAGCGTCGCCATCAGAAAATCATTGAAGAAGCGCCTGCTCCCGGCATTGACGAGAAAGCCCGCGCTGAAGTGCAGGCCCGCTGCGTACAGGCCTGTATCGATCTGGGCTACCGCGGCGCCGGCACCTTCGAGTTTCTGTACGAAAACGGCGAGTTCTATTTCATCGAGATGAACACCCGCGTACAGGTCGAACACCCGGTATCGGAGATGGTCACCGGCATCGACATCGTCAAGGAACAGATTCTGGTCGCCTCCGGCCAGCCGCTGAGCTTTACCCAGGACGATGTGGTGATTCGTGGCCACGCCATAGAATGCCGCATCAATGCCGAAGACCCGAAAACCTTCATGCCCAGCCCCGGCACAGTGAGCTTCTACCACGCTCCGGGCGGCAATGGCGTTCGCGTCGACTCGCACCTGTATAGCGGCTACAAGGTACCGCCCTACTACGACTCCCTGGTCGGCAAGTTGATTACCTATGGTGCCACCCGTGAGGAAGCGCTGGCGCGCATGCGCAACGCTATCGACGAGCTGGTAGTAGACGGCATCAAGACCAACACGCCGCTACACCGTGAGCTGGTGCGTGATCCTGGCTTCTGCAAGGGTGGTGTAAACATCCACTATCTGGAGCACAAGCTGGGTTTGAAATAACACCAGCTCAAGGCTGGAGGCTAAAAGCTGCAAGATGCAGCCCTCTTGAAGCCTGAAGTACCAAAGCCCGGGCCTACCCGGGCTTTTTTCTACCGGGCCACGACGTTAACCTGCGACACCAATTCAGCTCGGGCCAGGCACCATAACAAGGAGTGGTATATGAAAAAGGGATTATTGCTGTCACTGCTGGCACTGGCTTTATCCGCCCAGGCTCAGCCTGAGGAAGACAAGGTCTACCTGCTGGCCGCGGTCAACGTCACCGATACCAGCGTGGCGCAAAGCATCTTTCTGCATGAGCCGGACATTACCGATCTGTCCGGTTGTCGCGAAGCAGTGCAGCAAGGCAAGCGCAACCGCGACTGGATGAGTTATCACCATATTCAACGCAAGGACAGAGCCCAAGGGTTTACCTTTCAGTTCCAGTATCACTGCGTCACCAGCGCGCAGACAATTGAGCCTTGGTATGACAGGGCGCGCTACGATCATGTGTATCTGCTCCGCGTCGACGAAGAGTCCAAACTTACCGTGAAAGCCATGAGCAGCATGGCCAATTGCTACGCAGCACACCGAGCGCTGTCGGGCGAGGAACAAGCTCTCAGCCATTGCGCAAAAAGCAATCAGCAAGTGCGCTGACCACATGGGTTTTGGTTGTACCAAAGCGGGGAAAAACGGATAGCTCCCCCGCCCCCGCCAAGCGGCCGGGGCGGCACCTCTCCGCGGCAGCGGCGGTAGCTTCGCCGAATATTGCACACAGCGACTCTTTTTCTCCGTAGCGGGCACAGCCATAATAGGGCCTGCTACAGCACCAGACGCAAGAGCGTCTTTTGCACACCTTATTGGAAACCCTTATGTCCTGGCTGCAACTCCGACTCGCCATCACCCCCGAACAGGCCGAAAGCCTCGAAGATAAACTACTGGAACTCGGTGCAGTGTCCGTCACCTTCATGGATGCAGAAGATCAGCCTATCTTCGAGCCAGACCTGGGCACCACCCCGCTCTGGTCCAACACGCATCTGCTTGCCCTGTTTGAGGCAGATACCGATGGCTCGGCGCTGCTGCAACATCTGCAGCTGCTGTGGCAGGGCGAGTTGCCGCAACACGAACTCGAGCAGATCGAAGATCAGGATTGGGAGCGTAGCTGGATGGACAACTTTCATCCCATGCGTTTTGGCCAGCGCTTGTGGATAGTACCCAGCTGGCACGCCGCGCCCGAGCCGGAGGCGGTGAACCTGCTACTTGATCCCGGCCTTGCTTTTGGTACCGGCACCCACCCCACCACTGCCCTGTGCCTGGAATGGCTGGATGGCCAACAGCTTGAGGGCAAACGGGTGATCGATTTTGGCTGTGGTTCTGGCATTCTGGCCATCGCTGCGCTGCTGCTGGGTGCAACGCATGCGGTAGGCACTGACATCGACGTTCAGGCACTGGAGGCCTCACGCGACAACGCCCAGCGCAACCGCATCGACGATCAGCGTTTCGATCTTTACCTGCCCGAGAACATGCCGCAACAACCTGCCGAGGTCGTGGTCGCGAATATTCTCGCAGGCCCACTGGTCAGTCTGGCACCGCAACTGGCCAATCTGGTGCTACCGGGCGGCCTGATCGCACTATCGGGCATCCTTGCAGAGCAGACCGAAGACATTCTGGAAGCGTATAAGAAGTACTTTGAGCTGGACCCAGTCGCCAACCAGGACGGCTGGATTCGCGTCAGTGGCCGTCGCAAGCCGTGACAGCCTGACTCGCTTGTAGGCAAAATACCCCCTCAAAACCGTTACGCGCACAGGACGTCCGGCATACCATGAGTGAACTGCAGGTCACGCAATGCCCTTACTGCAAAACCCATTTCCGCCTGTCTCAGGAACAACTGAGCGCAGCAGCCGGGAACGTGCGTTGCGGCGCCTGCCTGAAAGTGTTCAATGCGCTGAGTACCAACCCGGCACAAAGCCCACCAGCAGCGCCAATTGAGCGTCATAACGCCGCAGGCGAGCTGCTTATTCACGACGATCTGGAGCTGGACGACCTCGACCTCGAAGCCCTTGGACTTGACGAATCCATCATCGAAGAAGTTAACCCTCCCCTCTCGGCGAGCCGGGATGAGGCGCAACTGACCGCAGACGACAGCGAGCCAGGTCTCAGCGCCGCAGACGACGACTTCCTCGACGATGACCAGCCTCTGAGTCTTGCCGAGACCGCGCTGCCGCAGGAACCAACCGACCCGCAGCAACCCGGCGCCCTGGATGACGACGACTTCGACCTGCACGAAGACTTTATCGCCACGCCACCGGCGCGGGATATCCAGCAGCTCCGCGAGCCAGCATTCTCCGAACCAGACACGCTGCCGAGCAAACCAGCAGACACGCCACCCCCGCCGGCGCGCATGCTGCCGCTGCAGGATGCCACCGGCCCCGGGGGCATCTTTCTGCGTGACCGCCCAGCCAACGTACCCGAGGACGAACACGCCGAAGTCGAGACCGGCCTGACCGCCCGAGACGAGCCTGATATCGATGAAGCCGAACTGGATGATGTGCCAGAGGACAACATCGAAACCCGCAGCGAGCCCAGGCTGGACGATGACCTGACCCTGCCCGACCTGGACGACGAGCCGCTGCTGCTGGATGAGCCGGTACGTGCCAAGCGCCGCGGTCGCCACAACTGGATATGGACGCCCCTATGCCTGCTCGCTATTGGCGCCCTGCTGGCCCAGATCGTAACCTACAACCTCGAGGCCTGGGCACGCGACGAGCGTTGGCGCCCCACGCTCGAGGGCATCTGCCTGGTAGCCGGCTGCGAACTACCCGTACGGGTCGACATTAGCCAGGTACGCAGCAGCAATCTGCTGGTCCGCCCGCATCCCGACTTCCCTAATGCGGTCGCTATCGACGTGATCATCTACAACCGTGCCGACTATCCGCAGCCTTTTCCGGTGGTGCGCATGTTGTTTACCGATAATCGCGGCAACAGTGTCAGCGAGAAACGCTTCCGCCCGGAAGAGTACCTCGGCGGTGAACTGGCCGGGCGCAACCTGATGCCACCCCAAACGCCGATTCACATCGCCCTGAGCATGGTCGCCCCAGGACCGCAAGCGTCCAGCTATAACCTCGACTTCCTCAGCCCCTGAGCGCCCTAGCGGCGCTCAGGCACCTAGACGCAATCCTCCAATTAGTCAATGCAAAGCTGTACAAAAAACAGCCAGATCAGTCTTTAACCGGTCATGCTTTGCAGGTATCATTACCGCCCTTTTCACACTTCTTCGTCTGCGACTGAGCCAAGAGTTCGGCGCCGTAGAAGTGACTCCGCAGAACAGACCACCGGGCAAGCGACCGGATAGTACAGGGATGGACCTGGCAGTGCTCAGCATCGGACCTTACCAACTACCGAACCCCGTTATTCTGGCCCCCATGGCCGGGGTTACCGATCAGCCGTTCAGGCAGCTTTGCCGCCGCCTTGGCGCCGGGCTGGTGGTATCGGAAATGGTCACCAGCGACACCCGCCTGTGGAGTAGCCGCAAATCCCAACTCCGCTTGAACCACAGCGGTGAGCCAGAGCCGCGCTCAGTGCAGATTGCCGGCGGCGATCCGCAGATGATGGCCGAAGCTGCCCGCATGAATCAGGACTTTGGCGCGCAAATCATCGACATCAACATGGGGTGCCCCGCCAAGAAGGTCTGTAACAAGGCTGCCGGCTCCGCGCTATTACGCGATGAAGCCCTGGTCGCCGAGATCCTTGAAGCCGTTGTAGCGGCGGTGCAGGTACCGGTTACGCTGAAAATCCGTACCGGTTGGGATCCAGATAACCGCAACGGTGTCAGCGTCGCGCGCATTGCCGAGGCCAGCGGCATCCAGGCACTGGCCGTGCACGGTCGCACTCGCTCCGAGCTGTATACCGGCCAGGCAGAGTACGCCACCATCGCCGCGATCAAGCAGGCCATCCGCATACCGGTCATCGCCAATGGCGACATCACCACCCCGCAGAAAGCCCAACAGGTATTGCAGCAGACCGGTGCCGATGCCGTGATGATTGGCCGTGCAGCCCAGGGGCGACCCTGGATTTTCGGCGAAATAGACCACTATCTGCGCACCGGGACCACCCTACCCGAGCCTGACCTTAATACCCAGCGCACCATCCTAAGTGAGCACCTGCAGGCCCTGCACCAGTTTTATGGCAGCGAGCACGGCGCCCGCATCGCGCGCAAGCACGTGAGTTGGTACCTGCAGACATTGCCCGGCGCTGGCGAATTTCGCCGCAGCTTCAACGCTATTACCTGCGCAGAACAGCAACATCTGGCCATCAATCAGTATTTCAGCCGCTTGCTGGAAGGAGATCTGGCAGCATGAACCTCGAACCCTCTACCTTTTTTGACGGAAATTCCACCGTGAGCGACAGCAGTCCATCCACGCTTCCTGCCACCGGCAGCGACGAAGCCCGTAACCCGCGCCCCCTGCGCGACAGCGTAGAAGAAGCGCTGCAAAACTACTTTCAGCACCTTGAAGGCCAGGACGTCACCGACGTCTACAACATGGTGCTGTCAGAGGTAGAGGCGCCGCTGCTTGAAAGCGTCATGAACTACGTGAAAGGCAACCAGACGCGCGCCTCGGAAGTACTTGGGCTGAATCGCGGCACCCTGCGCAAGAAGCTGAAACAGTACGGACTGCTCTGACGCCCAGGCCGATTGTGGCAAACAGCCGCGACCCGTTACCGCACATCGAATACCCATTACCTTGAAACTGGATCCAAGATGACCGACCAAACCACTCGCCTGCCCGTACGCCGCGCCCTGATCAGCGTGTCCGACAAGACCGGCGTTGTCGAATTCGCCCGCGAACTCAGCGCTCTGGGCACCGAAATCCTGTCCACCGGTGGCACCTTCAAGCTGCTTCGCGAGCAGGGCATTGCCGCGGTGGAAGTCGCTGACTACACAGGCTTCCCAGAAATGATGGATGGTCGTGTGAAAACCCTGCACCCGAAGATTCACGGCGGCATTTTGGGCCGCCGCGCGATCGATGGTGAGGTCATGCAGCAACACGGCATCCAGCCCATCGATATGGTCGTGGTCAATCTCTACCCCTTCGCTGCCACCGTCGCCAAATCAGACTGCAGCCTGCCCGACGCCATCGAAAACATCGACATCGGTGGCCCGACCATGGTCCGCAGCGCCGCCAAGAACCACAAGGACGTAGCCATTGTGGTCAACGCCGGTGATTACGGCAGCATTGTACAGGCACTCAAAAATGGCGGCCTGACCTACGCGCAGCGTTTTGACCTGGCGCTGAAGGCGTTCGAACACACCGCCGCCTACGACGGCATGATCGCCAACTACCTCGGTACCATCGAGCAGAGCCGCGACACCCTGAGCACAGAAGAGCGCAGCAGCTTCCCGCGCACCTTCAACAGCCAGTTCATCAAGGTGCAGGACATGCGCTACGGCGAGAACCCGCATCAGGCCGCCGCTTTCTACAGGGAAGCGGCGCCGACCGAAGCCTGCATCGCTACCGCAGTGCAACTGCAGGGCAAGGCGCTGTCGTACAACAATGTCGCCGATACCGACGCGGCGCTAGAGTGCGTGAAGAGCTTCAGCAAGCCGGCCTGCGTCATCGTCAAGCATGCCAACCCCTGCGGTGTAGCGGTCGTGCCGGACGCTGAAGGTGGCATTCGCCAGGCGTACGAGCTGGCTTACGCCACCGACAGCGAATCGGCATTTGGCGGCATCATCGCCTTCAACCGTGAGCTGGACGGCGACACCGCCAAGGCCATCGTCGAACGTCAGTTTGTTGAAGTCATCATCGCCCCGCGCATCAGCGCCGCCGCCCGTGAGGTGGTCGCCGCCAAGGCCAACGTGCGCCTGCTCGAATGCGGCGAGTGGGACAGCGCACGTAGCGCCGACTGGGACTTCAAGCGCGTCAATGGCGGCTTGCTGGTGCAAAGCCGCGACATCGGCATGATTACCGCCGATGAGCTCAAGGTTGTCACGCAACGCGCACCCACCGAACAGGAGATCAACGACCTGGTGTTTGCCTGGAAGGTGGCCAAGTTCGTCAAATCAAACGCCATCGTGTACGCCAGCCAACGCCAGACTGTCGGTATCGGCGCAGGTCAGATGAGCCGGGTCAACTCAGCCCGTATCGCGGCCATCAAGGCTGAACACGCCGGCCTGCAAGTGCCTGGTGCGGTCATGGCCTCGGATGCTTTTTTCCCATTCCGTGACGGCATCGACAATGCTGCCGCCAATGGCATCAGCGCGGTGATCCAGCCAGGTGGTTCAATGCGCGACGCTGAAGTCATTGCTGCCGCCGACGAGGCCGGTATGGCCATGGTATTCACCGGCATGCGCCACTTCAGACACTAACTGCGAGCTGCAAGCTGCAAGCTGCATGCCGCAAGCAGAGCGGGCGCTCCCACTCTGCTTGTAGCTGCCAGGTTGTAGCTGGTAGCTCTCTCCATAGGAGAGAGAAATGAACGTATTGATTATCGGTAGTGGCGGCCGCGAGCATGCCCTGGCGTGGAAAGTGGCACAGGACGAACGCGTCGCGAAGGTGTTTGTTGCGCCGGGCAATGCCGGCACCGCGATTGAAGCCAAATGCGAGAACGTCGCGATCGATGTGCTGGAACTGGACAAGTTGGTTGCCTTTGCTCGTGCCAACGTCAGCCTGACCATTGTCGGCCCGGAAGCCCCGCTGGTCGCCGGCGTGGTCGACCGCTTCCGCGAAAACGACCTGCCTTGCTTCGGTCCGACCGCGGGCGCGGCTCAGTTGGAGGGCTCCAAAGCCTTCACCAAGGACTTCCTCGCTCGCCACCAGATCCCTACGGCGAACTATCAGAACTTCACCGAAATCGAGCCAGCACTGGCCTACCTGCAAACAACCGGCGCGCCTATCGTCATCAAAGCTGACGGCCTGGCCGCCGGCAAAGGCGTGATCGTCGCGATGACCCTGCATGAAGCGGAAGACGCGGTACGCGACATGCTGGCCGGCAATGCCTTCGGTGAAGCCGGTTCACGCGTTGTGATTGAAGAATTTCTCGATGGCGAAGAAGCCAGCTTCATCGTCATGGTCGACGGCGAGCATGTGCTACCCATGGCCACCAGCCAGGACCACAAGCGCGTTGGTGATGCCGACACTGGGCCGAACACCGGTGGCATGGGCGCGTATTCTCCAGCGCCTGTGGTGACCGATGAGGTTCATCAGCGCGTAATGCAGCAAGTGATCTGGCCAACGGTGCGCGGCATGGCAGCCGAAGGTAACACCTACACCGGTTTCCTCTATGCCGGGCTGATGATCGACCCCGCGGGTAACCCCAAGGTCATCGAGTTCAACTGCCGTTTTGGCGACCCGGAAACCCAACCCATCATGCTGCGCCTGCAATCCAGCCTGGTTGACCTGATAGAAGCGGCCGAAGCCGGCACCCTGGATCAGATCGAAGCCCATTGGGACCCACGCCCGAGCCTGGGCGTTGTCCTGGCCGCTGGGGGTTATCCCGGCGATTATGCCAAGGGCCTTCCGATCAGTGGCCTGCAGGACGCCCAGGCAACCGATGGCAAAGTGTTCCATGCCGGTACTGCTCTGGCTGACGGTCAGGTCGTTACCAGCGGTGGACGAGTGCTCTGCGCCACAGCACTGGGAGCCGACATTCAAAGTGCTCAGCAGGCCGCCTACCGCCTGGCCGAGAAGATTCGCTGGGACGGCAGCTTCTATCGCAGCGACATCGGCTATCGCGCTATCGGCAGACAGTAGGAAAATCGGGCCAGACGGGACAGTTCGCTGTCCCGTCTGGCCCGTTTCAGCAGTACCGGCCTTGGTCTATACTGGGTCGGCTTTTGATTGAAACGGCAGTACCTCAGTATCACCGCCCAAGGACAGGACAACACCGATTGTGAAGCACTTTAGCTCGCTGATGCTCGCCCTTTTGACGGGCCTGGCCTTCACTCTCACGAGCTGGGTAACCTTGGCCGACAGCGTCCGCCCTGACTACAAGACCTTCGTCGATCCTGGTGGCCAGCTTGAACTTGCTGACATCCTCTCCAACCGCTACGCCAACCGGTTCATTCCCGCTCCCGACACCCCACTGACCGTTCCCGGCGAAAGCGCCGTGCTCTGGATTGAGCTTTCCATCGATAACGTACAGGACAAACTCCTTACGCTGAGCAATCCCGCGATCGCGCAGATTACGGTGTATCATCTGACACAGAAAGCCGCGAGACCGCTCTATCAAACAGGCGCCAGCACACCAGTCGCAGAACGCCCGCTGCCCTACCGCGGCTTCGCGCTGCCGCTGGCCGAACTACCCGCCACCAGCGCAACACTGCTGGTGCGCTTGCAAAACGACTACCCGCTAAGCACGCGCCTCGACGTAGTGGAAGAACGTAGCGCTGCAATGCAGCACGACTTGCAACAGAGCGTGCAAGGCATTCTCATCGGCCTGCTGCTGGCACTGTGGCTCCATTGTCTGCTGCAAGGCACGCTCGGGCGCGATCCCTATCATTTATTACTGGGCGCGATCAGTCTGCTGCTGGCGGTTAGCAACCTCGACAACCTCAGCTGGGCTGGCAACAGTCCGTTAAGCCTGCATGGGCACCTGGCCCAGTTGATGTTCCTCGCCGCCTATCCACTATTAACCCTGTTGCTGCTCAGCCGTCTACCGGCCCAATCACTCAACAGCCAGCGTCGAACAATCATTGGGGTCAGCCTTGCCAGCGCTGCAATCCTGGCTATCGCCGGCTTATTTCCGGCGCAGTTCAACCTGGTTTCAGACGTTCTGCGCATCGGCATTCCGCTGTTCGGACTGGGGCTGGCGCTGTATTTTCGTCTCAACGGCACCGCATTGAACCGGCCCTTTTGCGTAGGCCACCTGTTGTTACTCTGTAACGCAGCAGCAGAGCGCTACTTCAGCGGCTTGCCCAGCGGCAGCTATCTGGCCGATGTTCTGCTCTGGACCGCACTGGTCGCTTACAGCTGGAGCCTGTACCGACGCTTACAGGGCAAGCTGAGCATGCGCATCCGCCAACGCCAGAACATTGCCACCGCGCATGCAGAGCAACGCGCGAAAGCAGAATTCCTCGCCCGTATCAGCCATGAGATTCGCACACCAATGAACGGTGTATTGGGGATGAGCGAGCTGCTGCTCGATACCGCCTTGTCCGCCAAGCAGCGTGACTACGTGCAGACCATCCACGGCTCAGGCAATGATCTACTCAACCTGATCAACGAGATTCTCGACGTATCACGGCTGGAGTCCGGTCAATTGGTGCTGGAGAAGGTGCAGTTCGACCTGCACGCACTGATCAACGATTGCATGGATATTTACCGTGCACGCGCCGAAAGTCAGGGCGTCGAGTTGATCGGCTTTGTACATCCGGAAGTGGCGCGCACCATGCAGGGCGACCCCACACGGCTGCGGCAGATTCTGATGAATCTGCTGGCCAATGCCTTGCAGTACACCGACGAAGGCGAGGTAGTGCTGGTCGTTGGCCTTGACCGCAAGAGCGGTAGTCAGCAGCTGCGCTTTGCCATACAGGATACCGGTGGCGGGATGCCACAGGAAGCACGCGACAGCCTGCTCAGCAGCAACCTGAGCACCACACGCCTGCTGGAACACACGGACAGCGATGGCTATCTGCCGCTAGTAATCGCGCGCCAACTGGTCGTCATGATGAAGGGTCAGCTGGGCGTCAAGTACGGCAGCGATCAGGGCACGACCATCTGGTTCACCTTGCCCGCGAGCAATCTGGATAACAGCATGGTCGCCGACCCCAGCGGGCGCTGCCTGCAGGACCGCAACGTGTTGATCGTCGACGACAACGCCACCTGCCGCAAGGTATTGCAACAGCAGACCGCCGCCTGGGGCATGCGCACCCAGTGCGCCGCCAGCGGCCGCGAGGCGCTCGCGATGCTGCGCACCCAGGCAAACCTTGGCAGCCCGTTCGATATCCTGCTGCTGGATCAGTCAATGCCCGGCATGAGTGGCGTTGAATTGGCCAGCCGGATCAAGGACGACCCGGTGCTGTCGAGCGACCTGCTGATCATCATGCTGACCGGGATCAATCAGGTGCCCAGCCGCGTCATCGCGCGCAACGCCGGCATACGCCGTATCCTCAGCAAGCCCGTGGCAGGCTACACCCTGCGCACCACGTTGATTGATGAGTGGAACCAGGTACGCAACGAAACCCCGGAAGCCACAATAGAGGCGGAAGCACCGGTATCCCCTACCGCCGATACTCTGGATTTTCGCGTGCTGGTGGCTGAAGACAACGCTATCTCAACCAAGGTGATCCGCGGCATGCTGGCCAAACTGAAAGTCGCAGTCAGCAGTGTCGACAACGGCAAGCGTGCTCTGGAAGCGGTGCAGCAGGAGCAGTTTGATCTAGTACTGATGGACTGCGAAATGCCGGAAATGGACGGTTTCACCGCGGCAGAACAGATCCGGGCGTGGGAAGCGCACAGCGGTAGCCATGCCGTGCCTATTATCGCGCTGACCGCTCACATCCTGCCTGAGCACCGTGAGCGGGCACGCAAGGTGGGCATGAATGGTCATATGGCCAAACCCGTAGAACTGAACCAGCTACGCGAGCAGGTGCAGCACTGGCGCGATCAGAAAGCCGGCGACCGCATCAGCCAGCCCTGACCAGCGCCGGAGAGGGCGCAGCAACACCGCCAGCCGCAGCAGCGTACTGACTGAGCAGCAGGGAGAGGACCGATAAATAGACGCGCATGGTATACCTCCAGTCGGAGCATCCAGTCCAAGCGCCGACGGCGTTTGCTGTCGGCTACAACCTCAGACTAGTGCAACTGACCAGGGCCGGCCATTAGCTATTTCCAATCACCTCGATAGCCCCGCCCCGCAGAACAGCTGACCGGTCAGCGCGACGGGCGGTTGCCCTTGCGGCCAGGCTTGCGAGCGGCACCGGTTTCCCGTGGCGGCAAGCCGGTATGCTGAGTTAGCACCCTTCCCGCCTTCTTGCTGCCCGCCGGCGTAGAGTTCTTGCGCCGCGCACTCTGATAACCCTCTACCGCCGGCTGGAACGTCGGGATCAGTTGCTGCTTGCCGTTGCCGATCAAGTCGCTTCGCCCCATTTCCTTCAGCGCGTCACGCAACAGCGGCCAGTTTTTCGGGTCGTGATACCGCAGAAAAGCCTTGTGCAGGCGGCGCTGGCGTTCACCCTTGACGATGTTCACGCCGTCACTCTTGTAGGTCACCTTGCGCAGCGGGTTCTTGCCCGAGTGGTACATTGCCGTCGCCGTCGCCATCGGCGAGGGGTAAAACGCCTGCACCTGATCGGCGCGGAAACCGTTGCGTTTAAGCCAGAGCGCCAGATTCATCATGTCTTCATCGGTGGTACCCGGATGAGCCGCGATGAAATAAGGGATCAGATACTGCTCCTTGCCCGCTTCCTTCGAGAACTTCTCGAACATTTGCTTGAAACGGTCATAGGAGCCTATGCCGGGCTTCATCATCTTGGTCAGCGGACCGTCTTCGGTGTGTTCCGGCGCGATTTTCAGGTAGCCGCCCACATGGTGGGTTACCAGTTCCTTCACATATTCCGGAGATTCCACAGCCAGGTCATAGCGCAAGCCAGAGGCAATCAGGATCTTCTTCACACCCGGCAATTCACGTGCCTTGCGGTACAGACCGATCAGCGACGAGTGGTCGGTATTCAGGTTCTCGCAGATTCCTGGAAACACACAGGATGGTTTGCGGCAAGCGGCCTCAATCTCCGGGCTCTTGCAGGCGATCCGGTACATGTTGGCAGTCGGGCCGCCCAAATCGGAAATGACCCCGGTAAAACCTGGCACCTTGTCACGAATCTCCTCAATCTCGCGGATGATGGAGTCGTGCGAGCGGTTCTGGATGATGCGGCCTTCATGCTCGGTAATTGAGCAGAAGGTACAACCACCGAAACAACCGCGCATGATATTCACCGAAAAGCGAATCATGTCGTAGGCCGGAATCTTGGCATCACCGTACGCCGGATGCGGAATACGCGCGTACGGCAGGCCGAAAATGTAGTCCATCTCTTCCGTGGACAGCGGAATGGGCGGCGGCGCGAACCACACGTCGCGGTCGCCGTGACGCTGCACCAAAGCGCGCGCATTACCAGGATTGGTTTCCAGGTGCAGCACACGGTTGGCATGGGCGTACAGCACCGGATCGCTTTTCACCTTGTCGAAAGATGGTAGACGGATAACCGTGCGATCGCGCTCCAGGCGCGGATGCGGCAGTAGTTGGACTACCTGCGCACCCTCGTCGGCTGCATCCTCAGTTGGGCCCTTGGCCTGCTCTACTGCACAGGCGCTGGTGTCCTGGGTATTGACGTAGGGGTTGATGATCTTGTCGATCTTGCCGGGGCGATCAATACGGGTCGAATCCAGCTCGAACCAGCCCTCGGGCGTGTCGCGTCGCACAAACGCGGTACCACGGATATCGGTTATATCGGCAATCGCCTCGCCGCGGCTCAAACGATGCGCGACTTCAACCACTGCTCGCTCAGCGTTGCCGTACAGCAGAATATCGGCCTTGGCGTCGATCAGCAGCGAGTGACGCACCTTGTCCTGCCAGTAGTCGTAATGGGCAATGCGGCGCAGTGAGGCTTCGATGCCGCCCAGCACAATAGGCACATCCTTGTAGGCTTCGCGGCAGCGCTGACTATAGACCAGACTGGCGCGGTCCGGCCGGCTACCGCCCTTGCCGCCAGGGGTATAGGCGTCGTCGGAGCGTACCTTACGATCAGCGGTATAGCGGTTGATCATCGAATCCATGTTACCGGCAGCCACCCCGTAAAAGAGGTTCGGCTTGCCGAGCTTCATGAAGTCGTCTTTGCTCTGCCAGTCAGGCTGGCTGATGATGCCAACGCGAAAGCCTTGCGCCTCCAGCAAGCGGCCAATGATCGCCATACCGAACGATGGATGGTCTACATAAGCGTCGCCCGTGACGATGATAATGTCGCAGCTGTCCCAGCCCAACTGATCCATTTCTTCCCGACTCATCGGCAGGAAGGGCGCCGGACCAAAGCATTCGGCCCAATAACGCGGAAAATCAAACAGTTGCTGCTTGGCCACCGGAATGGTGATCGACATGGGTTACTCCAGATCCCCGTAGCCGGCATAGGAGCCAGGCGCCAGGTTTTCAAAACGGGTGTATTTGCCCAGAAACGCCATGCGCGCGGTACCGATAGGCCCGTTACGCTGCTTGCCGATAATCAATTCGGCAATGCCCTTGTCCTGCGTATCGGGGTGATAAACCTCATCCCGATAAACGAACATGATGACGTCGGCGTCCTGCTCGATCGCGCCTGATTCACGCAAATCCGAGTTGATGGGACGCTTGTTCGGCCGTTGCTCCAGCGAGCGGTTAAGCTGCGACAGGGCGACCACGGGGACGTTGAATTCCTTGGCCAAGGCCTTGAGCGAGCGCGAGATTTCCGAAATCTCGTTAGTGCGGTTCTCTGACGAGGCGCCACCGATGCGCATCAACTGCAGATAGTCGATCATGATCAAGCCCAGATCGCCGTGCTCACGCACCACGCGCCGCGCACGCGCACGCATTTCCATCGGCGATAGGCCGGCCGTGTCGTCGATAAACAGCTTGCGATCGTTCAACATGTTGACTGCAGAAGTCAGCCGTGGCCAATCCTCATCGTCCAAACGACCGGAGCGCACTTTGGTCTGGTCAATGCGGCCCAGGGACGACAACATACGCATGATCAGCGAATCACCTGGCATTTCCAGCGAGAACACCAGCACGGCCTTGTCACTGCGCATAACGGCATTTTCGACCAAGTTCATGGCGAAGGTAGTCTTACCCATGGAGGGGCGGCCGGCGACGATGATCAGGTCTGCAGGCTGCAAACCGGACGTCATATTGTCGAGATCAGTGAACCCGGTGGAAAGACCTGTGATAGAGCCTTCGCTGTTGAACAGGGTGTCGATGCGGTCAATCGCCTTGGCCAACAGCGCGTTGACGCCTTCCGGGCCGCCCGTCTTCGGACGACTCTCGGCAATCGAGAAAATCTTGCGTTCGGCCTCATCCAGCACTTCGCTGGATTGCATACCCTTGGGATTGAACGCCGTGTCGGCAATATCGGTACTCACGCTGATCAACTGGCGCAGCGTCGAGCGCTCGCGGATGATCTGTGCATAGGCACTGATATTGGCAACCGAGGGGGTGTTTTTTGCCAGCTGCCCCAAATATGCCAAGCCACCTACCTGATCATTGAGGCCCTCCTTGTCGAGATCCTCTGCCAGGGTAACCACGTCGAACGGCTGGTTACGTTCAGCCAGACGTTTCAACGCCTTGAAGATCAACCGATGATCGTGCCGATAGAAATCACTTTCGGTCAGCAGTTCAGCTACCCGCTCCCAAGCCGTGTTTTCCAGCATCACACCGCCCAGCACAGCCTGCTCGGCCTCGATGGAGTGCGGCGGAATCTTCAACGCCGAGGTCTGCAGATCCAGCTCGGGACGTTCTGAGTAAAGCGATTCGGTCATGGGCTTGGGCTCGGAGACGGCATAGGCACAAACAACAACACGGCGCCTGTCTGAGACAAGCGCCGTGTTGACGAGTCTAACTGCAAAGCACTGCTAAATCACCCGAGGCATAAAAGCCCGAATGCAGCGCTGCAGCCGCTGTTAACCAGCGACGACGATCAGCTTGACGGTGGTTTCCACATCGCTGTGCAGTTGCACAACAATGTCGAACTCGCCGACGTTACGCAGCGGACCTTCGGGCAGGCGAACTTCGCTCTTCTCGAGTTCAACGCCAGCCGCAGTCACGGCGTCAGCGATGTCACGAGTACCGATGGAACCGAACAGCTTACCTTCTTCGCCAGCGTTGGCGGTGATGGTAACCGATACTTCAGCCAGCTTGGCGGCACGCGCTTCAGCTTCAGCTGTCTTCTCGGCTGCGATTTTTTCCAGTTCGGCGCGGCGCGCTTCAAAGGCTTCTACGTTGGCTGCAGTAGCCGGAGTAGCCTTGCCAAAAGGCAGCAGGAAATTGCGAGCGTAACCAGCCTTTACGGCGACCTTGTCGCCCAGGTTACCCAGATTCGCGATCTTTTCGAGCAGGATAACTTCCATTGCGATGACCTCTTAAATTCAACCTTGACCGTTTGACTCGTCGTCATCACCTACACCGGACACCGGTGCCAGACGGGAGCGAAAATCAAACAGACTATCAATAAACGCCAAAAGCATAATCAGGGGTACCAGCATCTGCGCGGCAATCACCAGTGCAACATACATGACGATCAACCAGGCTACGCTCGCCTGCTTGATGCCAACCACGCCATGCACCAATGCAATTCCGGCCACCAACAGCGGCACCGTTGCGACCGGCGCCAGCATGGCCATAGAACCAAACTGCGGCCCTAGAATCGCCAGTAATAGCAGAGTAACAGCCATCCAGCCCTTGAGCCGCAACCGGTGAAACTCCTCGCGGAACCCGCCCGGGTTGAACAGCCTGGCTTGCCAGGCGCGCGCCATGATCAGACTGGCCAGCGCCATAACAGCGTGTACAGCACCAGTCAGGCCGGCCAGTATTGGCAACATCAGACCCTGTAAACGAGCCATATCGGCCTCGCTCAGATCTTTGCCCAGCTCGCCCAGCACCTGCGGCATCACCTTTTGCAGCTCAGCAGCCAACGCGACCATGGGTTCGTTCAGCAGCGCCAACAGCAACAGCGCGTAAACCAACCCAAGTGGTGCGGCAGCCAGCGCTACCCACTGCCAATTGCTGCGCTCACGCAGCAAACCGGCCAGTAGCGCTGTACCCAGCAGCAATAGCAGCGGCGTGGGATCGCCCAGCATGGCCCAGGCCAATGCGGGCAAACCACCCCAAACCGCTACGGGCAGACCTTCGGAAAGGCCGCGGCGCAGAATAACCAGCGCCAACACTACCGCACCGAACCAGAACAGCAGCGGAATTGCGACCGACAAACCAACCACCAGGGTTGCCTGCCGACGGCCGCGCATTATGTATTCCGCCAAGCCCTGCATCTGAATCCGACTTCCTGATTACTTACTTTTGGCTACCAATCAACGACCGTGGCCGTCGGTGTAAGGCAGCAGAGCCAGGTAGCGGGCGCGCTTGATAGCAACAGCCAGCTGACGCTGATACTTGGCCTTGGTACCGGTAATACGGCTCGGAACGATCTTGCCGGTCTCGGTGACATAGGCTTTCAGAGTGTTGAGATCTTTGTAATCGATCTCTTTAACGCCTTCAGCGGTGAAACGGCAGAACTTTCTGCGACGGAAAAAACGTGCCATGGCAGCGTCTCCTTAATTCTGGAATGTGAACTGGGAAAACTTACTCGTCGTCACCGTCATCGGTGTCGTCGCTGTTGTCAGCGTCATCGTTGGAGCTGTTGTCGTCGTTGTCATCGCTGCGCTCACGACGCTCACGACGCTCACCACGACCACTCTCTTCAGACTTGAGCATGTCGGACTGTTCAGTCACCGCTTCATCGCGACGCATTACCATGTTGCGGATAACAGCATCGTTGTAACGGAAGTTTTCAGTCAGTTCTTCCAACGCTTTGGCGCTGCACTCTACGTTCATCAGGATGTAGTGTGCCTTGTGGATCTTGTCGATCGGGTAAGCCAGTTGACGGCGACCCCAATCTTCCAGACGGTGAATCTTGCCGCCGTCTTCTTCGATCAGCTTGGTGTAACGCTCAACCATCGCGCTAACCTGCTCGCTCTGGTCTGGATGAACCAGAAAAACGATTTCGTAATGACGCATAAAAGCTCCTTACGGGTTATAGCCAGCCACCCAAATATGGTCTGGCAAGGAGTGGAACATAGGGTTTGGGGCGGCCATTCTAGTGAAGGCGCCCTATGGAGGCAAGTTAAATGGCGATTATTTGCACAGCACGTGTCTTGCGGCCAAACGCGGAAGCAGAAATCAGGCAGGCAGGCGCTGACGCACCGCCTCGAACAGGCAGACACCCGCTGCCACAGAGACATTCAGGCTACTGACCGCACCGGCCATCGGCAAGCGCGCGAGGTAATCGCAGTTCTCCCGGGTCAGCCGGCGCATACCGGCGCCTTCAGCCCCCATGACAATCACTGTCGGAATCTTCAGGTCCAGCTCGTAGATGTACTGCTGAGCTTCACCGGCGGTACCCACCACCCAAAGGCCGCGCTGCTGCAATTGCTTCAGCGTGCGCGCCAGATTGGTGACTGCTACCAGCGGCACGGTTTCAGCCGCACCACAGGCGACCTTACGCACCACCGGGGTAAGGCTGGCGGAGCGATCCTTGGGCACAATAACTGCCTGCACACCGGCAGCATCTGCACTACGCAGACAGGCCCCCAGATTGTGCGGATCAGTCACGCCATCGAGCACCAGCAACAACGGCACTGAATCCAGCCGATCAAGCATATGCGTGAGCATCTCTTCCGACCACACCTGACTGGCCGTCACCTCAGCCAAAACACCCTGATGCACGCCCTCGCACAACTTGTCGAGCTCATCGCCCGCTACCCGCTGCACCGCAGCACCGGCCGCGCTGGCCTGCTCGAGTAACTGCTGCTGACGGTCATTCAAGCGCCCAGCCTGCAGCAGCACGCGTTTTACCCGCTTGGGATTGCGCTCCAGCAGCGCCTGCACGGCATGCACACCAAAAACCTGCTCGAGATCACTCATGCCGTACTCTCACTACTTTGACTTGCGCTTGCGCGGCCCACGCGAACCGGCATCAGACTTGTTACCTGCTGGCTTGCGTGACCCCGGCTTGGCAGCCGACGCGCCCGGCTTGGCCGGCTTACGGCTAGAGCCCGAACCCGACTTGCCAGACGCGTTGCGAGCACCGCTCTTACCCTGCTTCTTACCATCGCCTGCAGCTTGACGCGCCTCGGCAAGCAGCTTCTCGCGCACAGCACGACTCGCCGATACCTTGCGATCCGGTTCAGGCTGCTGTTGATCCGTCGCCATCTCGAAGTCGATCTTGCGATCATCCAGATCAACCCGCGCCACCTGTACCCGCACCGGATCGCCAAGTCGGAACTTGCGGCCGGAGCGCTCACCTGTGAGGCAGTGATGCACGGCATCGAAGTTGTAATAGTCCGCCGGCAATGCGGTGATATGCAGCAGGCCTTCAACATAGATATCGGTCAGCTCGATGAACAAACCGAAACTGGTGGCCGCGGTAACCAGGCCATCAAAGGACTCGCCCACGCGGTCTTGCATGAACTCGCACTTGAGCCAGCTGACCACGTCACGCGAGGCCTCGTCCGCACGACGCTCGTGCTGCGAGCACTGCTCACCCAGCTCGGCCAACCGTGCGTGATCATAAGGGTAGATCTTTGCCTTGGGCATGACCGCCGCACCACAGCGCTTGACCAGATCGGTACTGCGCCGCGAACGAATCACACTGCGAATAGCACGGTGCGTCAGCAAGTCGGGGTAACGGCGAATGGGCGAGGTAAAATGCGTATAGGCCTCGTAATTCAAGCCGAAATGACCCGCATTATCCGGGCTATATACCGCCTGACTGAGTGAGCGCAGCATCACCGTCTGAATCAGTTGCGCATCGGGGCGGCCTTGCACCTTGGCCAGCACCGCACTGTAATCCTCCGGCGTAGGGTCGCCCTTCTTGCGCGTCAGACTTAGGCCCTGCGCATTGAGGAATTGACGCAGCCGCTCAACCTTCTCAGCTTGTGGTGCATCATGCACCCGATACAGGCCTGGCAGCTCCAGATCCTGTAGGAAGCGCGCCGTAGCGACGTTGGCGCTGAGCATGCACTCTTCGACAATCTTGTGCGCATCGTTGCGCGTGGTCGGTTTTATATCGACCAGCTTGCGATCTTCACCGAATACCATACGGGTTTCAGTGGTTTCAAAATCGATCGCACCGCGCCCTTGGCGCGCCTTGGCCAACGCCTTGTAAAGCTCGTACAGATTTTCCAGGTGCGGCACAACTTCGCTGTATTCGTCGCGCAGGGCCTTACCCTCACGCGTGCGCCCATGCTCCAGCATGGATGACACCTTGTTATAGGTCAGCCGCGCGTGGGAGTGGATCACCGCTTCGTAAAACTGATAATCGGTGAGCTCGCCCGACTTCGACAAGGTCATCTCGCACACCATCGCCAGACGATCAACGTGCGGATTCAACGAACACAGACCGTTGGATATTTCCTCCGGCAGCATCGGGATTACCTGGCTCGGAAAATATACCGAGGTGCCGCGCAGCTCCGCTTCCTGATCCAGCGCCGAGCCCACAGGCACATAGTGGGAAACGTCAGCAATCGCGACGTAGAGTTTCCAGCCACCGGAAAACAGACGCCAGCCGCTGGCTTTATGCGGCTCACAGTAGAGCGCGTCATCGAAGTCGCGGGCATCTTCGCCATCAATGGTGACCAGCGGCAGATGACGCAAATCCACTCGCTTCTGCTTGTCTTTTTCCTCAACGTAATCTTTCAGCTTGCCCGCTTCATCGATGACTGCCTGCGGCCATTCGCTGGGGATATCATAGCTGCGCAGCGCGACTTCGATCTCCATCCCCGGCGCCATGTAGTCGCCCACCACTTCAATCACTTCACCCTGAGCCTGACGACTCATGGTCGGCCACTGGGTAATACGAACTTCGGCGTACTGTCCGTGCTTGACGCCCATACTGGCGCCCGGCGCAATCAGCACATCCTGGTTGATCTTGGCGTTGTCAGCCACCACGAAACCAATGCCGTTCTCTTCGTAATAGCGCCCTACCAGAATTTCGTGCGCGCGCTCGAGCACTTCGACCACAGCGCCTTCGCTGCGCCCGCGGCGGTCGACACCAGTCACGCGGCCCAGCACGCGGTCACCGTCAAACACCAGACGCATCTGGGACGGGCCGAGGAACAGGTCTTCGGTACCTTCGTCAGGTACCAGAAAGCCAAACCCGTCGCGATGCCCTTGCACGCGGCCGCGGATCAGATCGAGCTTGTCTACCGGTGCATAAGCGCCCCGGCGGGTGTAAATCAGTTGCCCATCGCGCTCCATGGCGCGCAGGCGGCGACGCAGTGCTTCAATGCTATCCTCATCCTGCAGATCGAACTCTTGCTGCAACTGGGCACGCGTCGCGGGCGCGCCACGGGTCTCGAGCAGTTGCAGGATGAGTTCACGACTGGGGATGGGGTTATCGTATTTCTCTGCTTCGCGCCGGGCTTCCGGATCCTGCTGGATCCATTCATTGGTCATGGAAGTGGCCTGGGAAGATGATGTAGATTTGCTCGACGGCTTGGCCGAGACTTTGGATTGATCTTTTTTCGTCATAGACGCCTATTGAACCGCGAATCAAGTCTGTATGCACCTGTTTCCTCCAACAATTTTTTTTATCGTCGGGGGTTTACAAGATCATTCTGGCTACGTAATATTCGCGCCGTCAGCACGAAACGGCAGCGACAAGAACCACAGGTTCAGCATAGCAGCAGTTTCAGATGACGCGCCCAGGTGGTGAAATTGGTAGACACGCTAGCTTCAGGTGCTAGTGGCCTTACGGCCGTGGAAGTTCGAGTCTTCTCCTGGGCACCAATTCAAAAAAACCGAGCTTATGCTCGGTTTTTTTATGCCTGCAGCAATGTCAAAGCCCGTAAGTCGCGCCGCCACCAACACACTCAGCACAGCAAAAAGCGTCAGCCGGCTGATGAAAAGACACTCGATCAGGCTGCGTGAAAAGCACACTGGCACGCCCTAGACCGAACACGCCAACCTGTTCAGGCGTGTGTTTTAGTGCTGAAAAGGCTCTTCAGCCCGGCAGTTGCATTATCTTCCTAGTATCCAGAACGATAATCGCCCACTGGCGACCGCCACCTTCTTGCGTCACCTCGCGATGAAGAACAGGCAATGTCCTGCAGCGAGGGCGGTCTGCAGGTTATGGGCATCCCCCCCTCTCTGGCGCCCGCATCACCCGGGCATCGCTTTCGTGTGCGTTGAATTGCTTCAGCCCCGCCCATTGCATCAGGGCCATAACGAAAAATGCTCCGCATCTTGCGATACGGAGCATTCTCTTAAAACGCCGCGCAGATTGCCTGGCTTTCACACGGCTTGCGCAGGCGCCTTTTTTCTACCACCACCCTGTCAGGACTGGAATACCTGACGCAGGATAACAGTCTCATTGCGGTCAGGGCCGGTCGAGATCAGATCGATAGGCGCGCCTACCAGCTCTTCGATGCGGCGAATATAAGCCTGCGCATTGACTGGCAACCCTTCCAGGGTCTTCACGCCCAGAGTGGACTCAGTCCAGCCCGGCATGTCCTCGTAGACGGGTTCCAGACCGATGTAACTATCGGCATCAGTGGGCGCCTCGATCACATCACCGTGCTCGTTGCGATAACCGACACAGATACGGATCACGTCGAGACCATCCAGCACATCGAGCTTGGTCAAGCACAACCCACTGATGCTGTTGATTTCAATGGCACGACGCAGGATGATCGCGTCGAACCAGCCACAGCGACGCGCACGTCCGGTAGTAGAGCCAAATTCATGGCCGCGCTCAGCCAGACGCGCACCCACGGAATCAAACAGCTCAGTCGGAAACGGACCGGAACCGACCCGAGTGGTGTAGGCCTTGGTAATACCCAGAACGTAATCTAGGTAAAGCGGACCGAAGCCAGAACCCGTGGCAGTACCACCGGCGGTGGTATTGGAACTGGTAACAAAGGGATAGGTTCCATGATCAATGTCGAGCAGCGAACCCTGCGCACCCTCAAACATGATATTGGCGCCCTCGCGGCGCAGTTCGTGCAAACGAGCCGTCACATCAGTCATCAACGGTGCCAGCCACTCGGCGTAACCCAACGCCTCATCCAGGGTCTTCTGGAAGTCGACCGGCTCCACCTTGTAGTAATGCTGCAGGGCAAAGTTGTGGTAATCCAGCACCTCACCCAATTTGGCAGCAAAACGTTCGCGGTGGAACAGATCGGCGACGCGCAGGCCGCGACGCGACACCTTGTCTTCGTACGCAGGACCGATGCCGCGGCCGGTGGTACCGATCTTGGCTTCGCCGCGGGCTTTCTCACGCGCCTGATCCAAAGCAACGTGGTAAGGCAGAATCAATGGGCACGCCGGGCTAATCCGCAGGCGCTCACGCACCGGCACACCCTTGGCCTCGAGCTGGCCCAGCTCTTTCAGCAGCGCTTCGGGCGATAGCACTACACCGTTACCGATGAAGCACTGCACGTTGTCACGCAGAATCCCGGAAGGAATCAGGTGCAATACGGTTTTTTCACCATCGATGACCAGCGTGTGGCCCGCGTTATGCCCACCCTGATAGCGCACTACTGCCGCTACCTGATCGGTCAACAGGTCAACGATCTTGCCCTTGCCCTCATCGCCCCACTGGGTACCCAGGATGACAACATTCTTACCCATGTTCAGCCCATGCCTCGCTAGAAAATAATTGGCCCTAAGGCCAGGGAATCACGAATTCAATGCCGTTACCGACCAACTCCCGGCGTTAAAGCCGAGCACTCGATCACAGCCAAAATCTGTTGCTTCGGCGCTTGATTGACCAGGCAGCGCCATGATCACGCGCTCGCCCTGACGACGCAGCTGCGCGATCTGCTCATGCAGCCCCCCCTCGCTACTGTGCGGCGCCCAGATGGCAGAAAGCGTCTGCCCCAGACCGACCCGACCGCGCTGTACCAAGAAACGCAGATCCGTAGAAAAACCGGTCGCGGGTCGCGCCCGGCCAAAATCACCACCGATATCGTCATAGCGCCCACCCTGCGCGACACTTTGACCAACACCCGGCACAAAGGCGGCAAACACCACACCTGTATGGTAATGATAGCCACGCAACTCGCCGAGGTCGAAGTACAACGGAATCTGCGGATACCGGCGAGCCAGGATCTGCGCGATCTCAGCCAGATCATCCAGAGCCGCCATGACCGACTCGGGCGCACCATCCAATAACGCGTGGGCGCGATCGAGCACCTCTACCCCGCCGGACAACTCAACCAGACTGCACAGCATTGCCGCCAATGATGACTGCTCCAGACCGGCGGTCAGCTCAGCTACCTCACCACCCGCCTTGCGCTGCAGTGCGTCAAAGAGTGCGCGCTCGGTCACTTCATCCACACCCGCCGCCTGCACCAGACCACGGTAAATACCCACGTGACCGATATCCAGGTGAACCCCATCCACTTCACAACTGGTCAGGGTTTCCAGCATCAGCGAAATGATTTCGATATCACTGGTAGAAGACGCATCGCCGTACAACTCTGCACCCAACTGGATCAGACTGCGCGCGGTCGACAACGGACGCGGACGCGTATGCAAGACACTGCCGCAGTAACACAGGCGGGAAGGACCTTCGGCACCCAGGGTATGGGCATCAATACGGGCGACCTGAGGCGTGATATCCGCTCGCAGCCCAAGCATGCGCCCGGACAGCTGATCGGTCATTTTGAAGGTTTGCAACTCAAGGTCGTGACCGGCACCGGTCAGCAGAGATTCGAGGTATTCGATATGCGGGGTTATGACCAGGTCATAGCCCCAGCAGGAGAACAGATCAAGCAACTGTCGGCGGGCGGCTTCGATACGGGCAGCCTCCGCAGGCAATACCTCATCAATACCATCCGGCAACAGCCAGCGATCTACAGTCGGCATTTTGACAACCTTTTCATACACAGTGAACTAGGCTTGCGACGCGATTCATGCGCGTCGCACAAACCGTGCTGACCAGTACCGCAACACGCGTATCGAGAAGCACACATCGACGGCGTAAAGCACAGTAGACCGGTCACAAAAAAGCCGGGATTTCCCGGCTGCGCAAGTGTAACACGTTTTCTCGCCACCACACCCGCCGCGTTCAGTGTGCAGATCGGAGGCCAGACAAACAAAAGGGGCTGCCCGACCAGCGGACAACCCCTTTTAGAGTAAAAGCACATCAGGGCTGGCTAGACTGCCCTTGCATGTACTTGAAGAACTCGCTCTTCGGGTCCACCACCAGCACATCCGATTTGCTCGCAAAGCTTTCGCGATATGCCTGCAGGCTGCGTGAGAACGCGTAAAACTCGGGATCCTTGGTGTAGGCATCGGCATAGATAGCCGCCGCCTTGGCATCGCCGTCACCGCGAACCTTCTCTGCCTCACGGAAGGCTTCTGCAATAATCACGCGTTGCTGGCGATCAGCGTCTGCGCGAATACCCTCAGCCAGCTCACGCCCCTTGGCACGATGCTCGCGCGCTTCGCGCTCACGCTCGGTGCTCATGCGATCAAACACACTGCGGTTTACTTCGTTAGGCAGGTCGATAGCCTTGACGCGAACATCCAGCACCTCGATACCCAGCTCACGGCGCGCGCTTTCATCCAGAGTGGCAGTGATATCCGCCATCAGCTGATCACGCTCACCCGAAACCACTTCATGCAGCGTACGCCGCGCCACTTCATTACGCAGACCAGACTCCAGCTGACGCGACAGGCGCTCCTCGGCAATCGCCCGCAGACCAGAGGTCGCAGTATAGAAGCGCTGCACATCAGCGATACGCCACTTGGCGTAGGAATCAACCATCAACGCCTTCTTTTCCAGCGTCAGATAGCGCTGCGTGGCTGTATCCAGCGTCAGCAGACGAGCATCAAACAGATGCGCTTCCTGCACGAACGGCAGCTTGAAGTGCAGACCCGGCGCCACATCACTGTCAACCACGCGACCAAATTGCAGCACAATGGCACGCTCGGTCTGGCTGACAACGAAGAAGCTGTTCCAGCCGACAATCAGCGCGGCCAGCAGCACGATGATGCCAAACAAAGATTTATTACTCATCAGCGGGACTCCCTGGAACGCAGATCGCGCTGCTGTGTGGTAGCAGGGCGAGATGAATCGCTCTGCGTGATGGCCGGCACGCCGCCAGAAGAAGCACTGCCGGAGGTAGAGGACTGTTGCATCAGCTTGTCGAGCGGCAGATACAGCAGATTGTTGTTGCCCTCACCACCGGAGACCAGGATCTTGCTGGTGTTGCTCATCACGTCCTGCATGGCATCGATGTACAGACGCTCGCGCATCACATCCGGCGCCAGACGATACTGCTCAACCAGCAGGTCGAAGCGTTTGGCTTCACCTTCTGCTCGGGCGATCACTTCATCGTGATAACCATTGGCTTCTTCCAGCATGCGCTGCGCCTTACCGCGCGCTTCAGGAATAACACCATTGGCATAGGCTTCGGCCTGGTTACGCTCACGCACTTCGTCTTCCTTGGCGCGAATAACGTCATCGAACGCATCCTGCACCTCTGCCGGCGCCTGTGCGTTTTCGATGTTGACCTGCGTAACGGCAATACCCGTGTTGTAGCTATCCAGGTAGCGCTGCAACCGCTCGGTTACCTCCACCGCCATTTGCTCACGACCCTCAGTCAACACCTGATGCATCGGCGTAGAGCCAACAACATGGCGGACCGCGCTTTCGGTTGCATGACGCAAGCTGGTCTCAGGGTCTTCCACCATCAACACAAAATTCTGCAGATTGGAGATGCGGTACTGAATCGCTACCGGCACTTCAACGATATTCTCGTCCTCGGTCAGCATCTGACCCTGCTGCCGGTAGGAGCGAACCTGAGTAACGTTGCGCTGGAATTTGCGTTCGACCGGAGGGAAATAAAGATGCAGACCCGACCCAACGGTACGGTTGTATTCGCCAAAGCGCAGAATGACCGCCTGCTCCTGCTCGTCGACCATATAAACTGCATTGAACAGCCAGACCGCCAGTATTACCAGACCGGCAATGGCCCACAGCCCCTTAGGAATGCCGCCACCACCAATACTGCTACCACCACCGCCGCTGCCGTTCTTGCTGCGCTTGCTGGAGCCGAACATATTGTTCAGGCTGTCCTGCAGCTTGCGCAGCGCTTCATCAAGATCCGGCGGACCCTGCTTACCACCGCGCTTGCCACCGCCGCCGCTACCCCAGGGATCCTGGTCGTTTGAATTATTTCCGCCACCAGGCTCATTCCAGGCCATAGCGTTCTCCGTTGTCTGTAACCGTTCAAAGCTCTGACCACCCAGGGGCAGTCAGATCAGGGTGCAATCCTACCGTAAACCAGCCGACCAGCGCGAACCCTAGCGGGAGGCTTTCATTGCAAAGTATGTTGCTGCAGAAAAACCTCAGGCTGCCAGCCCTCGCGCTTCAGCAAGCGATTGAAATCACTGCGTTGCAGGCGCAGATCAAGCTGCTGCCGGCCGTCTTCTGCGGTCTGCTCGCCCAACACTGCGCCGGCCGCGTAAAACTGTGCGCGCAAGCGCGCCTCGGCATGCTCCAGCACAATACTTTCCTGTACCAGATCATTCCCCAGCCGTTCGGCGATGGCCTGACCAAGCAGATCCAGCCCCAGCCCCCGCTGCGCAGAAATCCAGACTCTGACGATGGTACCGTCTTCGTTGCGCTGCAGTTGAGGCTCGAAGCCTTCTATCAGGTCGATCTTGTTGTAGACCTCAAGCATTGGCAGCTCAATCGCGCCGATTTCGGTCAACACCGAATGCACCTGCTGCATGTTTTCCTGCCGATCCGGATCTGCCGCATCGATGACATGCAGCAACAGATCTGCCTGAGCAGACTCTTCCAGGGTGGCGCGGAATGCCTCAACCAGCTTATGCGGTAGGTGGCGTATGAAACCTACGGTATCGGCGAGAATCACCGGACCGATGTCCGGCAGCTCGATACGCCGCAATGTCGGATCAAGCGTTGCGAACAACTGATCAGCAGCGTACACATCGGAGGTGGTCAAGGTATTGAACAGCGTCGACTTGCCAGCGTTGGTGTAGCCCACCAGAGAAACCACCGGAATCTCCGCTCGACGGCGCGCCCGCCGCGCCTGATCACGCTGACTACGCACCTTCTCCAGACGACGCATAATCTGCTTGATGCGGACCCGCAGCAGGCGGCGGTCGGTTTCGAGCTGGGTTTCACCCGGACCGCGCAAACCAATACCGCCCTTCTGCCGTTCGAGGTGAGTCCAGCCACGCACCAGGCGCGTGCTCAGGTGATCGAGCTGGGCCAACTCAACCTGCAACTTGCCTTCATGGGTGCGCGCACGTTGCGCGAAGATATCCAGAATAAGGCCGGTACGGTCGATTACCCGACACTCCAGCTCCCGCTCCAGATTTCGCTCCTGACTGGGTGTCAGGGTGTGATTGAAGATGACAAGATCACCTTCATTAGCCTTGACCAGCGCCCGCAATTCTTCCACCTTGCCGCTTCCTACCAGGAACCGGGGTGTGGGCTTATGCCGGGGAATGGTCATAAATGCCGCATTTTCTGCACCGGCGGAACGCACCAGCTCAAGAAATTCCTGCGGGTCTTCACGGCGCTGTTCATCCAGGCCTTCGAGGTGAACGAGTACCGCACGCTCACCCCCTTCATGCCGCTCAAAAAACAATCAGGCCTCCTGTAGCATCAGGGATTGCTGGCCTCAGCCTCTTCACCACCTGCCTGCACCGGCAGACGCACCGGACGGCCAGGCACAACGGTGGAGATCGCATGCTTGTAAACCATCTGGCTTACTGTGTTTTTCAACAGAATGACAAACTGGTCGAATGACTCGATCTGGCCCTGCAGCTTGATGCCGTTTACGAGATAGATGGATACCGGGACACGTTCCTTGCGCAGAACGTTCAGGTAAGGGTCTTGTAGTGAATGCCCTTTTGACATTGCCTCACTCCTTTAATGGAAACCGTATAGTTTTAAGCATTGTAATAATGCGATTTGGCCGGCTTGTCCATTATCCAAAAGACGAGCAGGCAGGTTAACTGCACAAACCTGGGCGGTAGAAGCGCCGGTAAACTCTATATTGCGACCTCTTGCAACGCTTTCAAGGCCTGCTCAAATCTTTTTGGGTCAAGGCTGTCAAACCAGTCAATCTCGGCGTGCCAGCCCCGTAACCAGGTGAACTGGCGCTTTGCCAGCTGCCGTGTCGCGATGATGCCCCGCTCAACCATTTCTGCCTTGCTCAGCTTGCCATCCAGAAAGTCCCAGACTTGACGATAACCCACCGCCCGGATGGATGGCATAGCTGGATGCAGATCCCCACGATTGCGCAAGGATTCGACCTCAGAAATCAGCCCTTGTTTCATCATCAAGACAAAACGTTCAGCAATTCGCTCGTGCAGCACAGAACGATCCTGAGGTGCAACCGCCATATAACGCATAGTATAAGGTAAAACCGCCGACTCAGGCCGTTGTTCCAGCGCTTTTTCTGCACCTTGGCGGGCGTGTAATTGTGTCAGTGTAATACCACTGACGAGAAACACCTCATAAGCACGCTGAATTCGCTGCGGATCGTTGGGATGGATGCGCGCCGCTGCCACCGGGTCAACCTGCGCCAACTCGGCATGTACTGCCTCCCAACCTTGAGCTTGCGCCATCGCTTCGATCTTCGCGCGCACTAGCGGGTCGGCTGACGGCATCTGCGCCAGACCACCGGCCAAGGCCTTGAAATAGAGCATTGTGCCACCGACCAGCAGCGGAATACGGCCGCGCGCGGTGATGTCGGCCAACAGTGGCGTGACATCTTCGCAAAACCGGGCGGCCGAGTAAGACTCAGCCGGATCAAGAATATCGATCAGGTGGTGTGGATAGCGCGCCAGTGTCTGCGCATCCGGTTTGGCCGAACCGACATCCATGCCGCGGTAAATCAGCACAGAGTCAACGCTGACCAACTCACAGGGGAACCGATCGTACAGGTGCATGGCCAACTCGGTTTTGCCGGAGGCCGTAGGCCCCATCAGGCAGATAACCGGCGGCCGCGCTGCAGTGCTCACGGCGCGGCGTACGACTGAATCATCTCAGCGCCCCCGCAGAAACAGTTTGTCCAGCTCAGCCATACTCATCTGCGTCCAGGTAGGCCGCCCGTGATTGCATTGCCCGCTTCGCTCAGTCTGCTCCATATCACGCAGCAGGCCATTCATCTCCGCCAGCGTCAACCTGCGGTTGGCGCGCACTGCGCCATGGCACGCCATAGTGCCCAGCAGCTCATTCAAATGTGCCTGAATGCGATCACTGGTGCCGTACTCCAACAGATCACTGAGCACGTCGCGCACCAACTGCTCGGCGTGTGCCTGGCGCAACAGTGCCGGCACCTCGCGAATCGCCAGGGATTCCGGCCCTACGCGCTGCAACGACATACCCAGGCGCGTAAACCAGTCAGCGTGCTCCTCCGCGCAATCCGCCTCACGCTGACTGACCGCCAGACTCTCCGGTACAAGCAACGGCTGACTGCGTAGCCCCTCCTGATCCATGGCGAGCTTCAGACGCTCATAGGTGATTCGCTCGTGTGCGGCATGCATGTCTACTACCACCATGCCGGCAGCATTTTCCGCAAGAATGTACACCCCGTGTAACTGCGCCACGGCGTAGCCAAGCGGCGGTACATCGCCATCCTCCGGGGGCATGGCTGACGCGGCGCCCTGGCTACCGTAGAGATTGGCATAAGCGCTTACCGCAGCGGCCGGCGGAGGCGTTGGCGGTGCATAACCACCCATGGGCGCTGTCGACTCTGCCCGCCACGCGGCGGAAGGCTCATTCAGCGCCATAGGCTGCTGACCGGAAAACACGCCGGCATCCAACCCGCTGGCGACTGGTTGCGTCACCGCTGAACCTATTGGCACCGCCTCAGCCCCACCTTGTGTTGCTTCAGGCTGATCACCCGGGCGCTGATCGGCCAGCGCCCGATACAGCGTGCTGAACAGAAAGTCATGCACCATGCGCCCGTCACGAAAGCGTACTTCGTGCTTGGTCGGGTGCACGTTGACGTCGACCACGCCAGGGTCGAGCTCCATGAACAGCACAAAAGTCGGGTGGCGGCCGTTGAACAGCACATCGCGGTAGGCTTGACGCACCGCGTGGGCCACCAGCTTGTCCTTGATCATCCGGCCATTAACGAAGAAATACTGCAAGTCCGCCTGGCTGCGCGAAAACGTAGGCAAGCCGACCCAACCCCACAACCGCAGCCCGGCACGCTCGCTGTCAATGAATCGAGACTGCTCCACAAAGGCCGGGCCACAAACCGTTGCCACCCGGCGGCGCGCTTCCTGCTCGGTATGCGCGGGACGCAAGCTAAACACGCTACGCCCGTTGTGCCGCAGATTGAACGCCACATCGAAACGAGAAAGAGCAAGGCGTTTAACCACTTCTTCCAGGTGGGAAAATTCGGTCTTTTCAGTGCGCAGAAACTTGCGCCGGGCCGGCGTATTGAAAAACAGGTCACGCACTTCGACCGTGGTGCCCTGCGGATGCGCCGCTGGCTGCAGGTTAGGCGCCATATCACGCCCCTCTGTCTCGACCTGCCAGGCCTGATCACTGCCCGCCGGGCAGGACGTTAGCGTCAACCGCGACACTGAGCTGACTGAAGCCAGCGCCTCGCCACGAAACCCCAGGGTGGCAACGCGTTCCAAGTCGTCTAGGTCGCGAATCTTGCTGGTGGCGTGACGCGACAAGGCCAGCGGCAGGTCATCCTGTTCGATACCGCTGCCATCATCACGCACCCGCAACAACTTAACACCCGCCTGCTCGATATCGATATCAATGCGCTTGGCCCCAGCATCCAGGCTGTTTTCCAGCAACTCCTTGATCACCGAGGCAGGTCGCTCGACAACCTCACCCGCCGCGATCTGGTTGGCCAGACGCGGGCTTAATAATTGAATTCGGGACATATCAGCGTTCGTTCTGTACGAGCATGCTGCTGGCCGGCACCTTGATTACCTGACCCACTCGTATGTTGTCATCGGACAGATTATTGGCGTTGCGCAGACCACTGAGCGAGACCTGGTACAACGCTGCAATCATCGACAGGCTGTCACCGCGCCTCACAACGTGCTCACGTGGCCCCTGCGCCAGCTTGCCGCTGGCCTTGAGCGCGGCAATGCGCGTACCGGGTGGCGGATTGCGATGGAAGTAACTTTTTACCCCGGCATGAATCGAACGCGCCAAAGCCTGCTGGTGACTGCGCGTCACCAACTTGCGCGCTTCACCCGGATTGGAGATAAAACCGGTCTCGACCAGAATTGACGGAATATCGGGGGATTTCAACACCATGAACCCGGCCTGCTCTACCCGCGATTTGTGCAGGGAATTTACCCGTCCCACCGAGGACAAAACCTGCTGCCCCACATCCAGACTGGCTGACAGGGTGGCCGTCATCGATAGGTCAAGCAGCACGCTGGCCAGCACCTGATCCTTGTTATCCAGACTCACGCCACCCACACCACCGATAAGGTCCGAGCGGTTTTCCCGGTCGGCCAACAGCCGCGCGGTTTCAGAGGTCGCACCTCGATCCGACAGAGCAAAAACCGAGGCACCGTTAGCACTGGCGCGGGTAAAAGCGTCAGCGTGAATGGATACGAACAGATCAGCATTGTGCTGACGAGCGATTTCGGTGCGCTTACGCAACGGAATGAAGTAGTCGCCGGTGCGTACCAACTGACCCTTGAAACCGGGCTCAGCATCGATCATGCCCTTGAGATCGCGGGCAATCGCCAGCACTACCTCTTTCTCCCGGGCGCCGCCATAACCGATTGCACCTGGGTCTTCGCCGCCATGCCCGGCGTCGATGGCAATGATGATATCGCGCTCCCCTGCTTCGCTAGCCGAACGCACCGGCGTTTGCGGCAATGGCGAGGCACTCGGCGCCTGCGGCGGATCGATCGCACTGGGCTTGCCGTCCTGATCAAACAGGTCAATAACCAGGCGATCGCCGTATTGCTGGTTCGGCGGCAATACAAAGCTCTTGGGATTGACCTGCGCGGAGAGATCCAGCACCACGCGCAGGCCATTGCCATCCCGCGGCGCGGAGCGCATGCCGGTCAACGGCGTATTGGTCAGCGCCAGACCGGCGGTATCGGCGTTAAAGGTGGCGTTATCGATATCAATGACAATCCGCTCGGGATTGGACAGGGTAAACAGGGTATGGTTGGCCGGCCCGCTCAAGTCAAATACCAGCCGAGTGTTGTCCGGCGCTCGCCACAGGCGCACGCTCTTGATGTCGGCCGCCAGCGCGGCTTCAGTAACAAGGCACAATAAACTGACAGCGCACCAACGCAGCAGCATCTGGCATTTCCCCCCGGTCATGCTAGTCACGCTATGCCTTACTCCGTTCTTGTTGCAATCGATGGCAGCTGGCCTGACCGTGCTCGGTCTGACCGTTCAGCAAAAGGCGCCTGCCGTCGCCCTCCACGCTAATGGTAATCGTCAGGTCGGGTCTTGGCAAAACGCCCCGCCCCTTTTCCGGCCACTCGACCAGGCAAAGGCTCTCATCCGAGAAGTAATCACGCACCCCGAGAAATTCCAGCTCTTCTGGGTCAGCCAGGCGATACAGGTCAAAGTGATAGACCGTCGCCGCAGGCAACTCGTAGGGTTCTACCAGGGTAAACGTTGGGCTTTTGACCGCCCCTTGATGCCCCAACCCCCTGATCATGCCGCGGCTGAGCGTGGTCTTGCCCATACCCAGATTTCCTTCGAGGTAGACCACACCACGCCCATCTAGTGCCCGAGCAATATCAGCGCCTAGCGCTTGCATGGCGTTTTCGCCTTCTACCTGCACTGTGTAGCTCATTCTGCGTCCCGTTGATTCAACAATGCCTTGATGGGGATGAACATATCGCTCGCCCGCATACCCACTTGCCCACCACTGGCGGCGCTATCACCCGCAAGGGCGTGCACCAGCACGGCATAACGCGCTGCCCGCGCGGCGGGAATGCGCTGCGCCAGCAGCGCACCAAGCAAGCCAGATAACACATCACCCATGCCGCCGACAGCCATACCCGGATTGCCATCAGTACAGACTGCCGGCAACGCTGCATCGGTGCTGGCCACCAGGCTCCCGGCACCCTTGAGAATTACCGAGCAACCCAGCAGATCAACCAGGCGCGCCAACGCCGCGGGCCGATCAGACTGCACGCGCGCATTGTCCCACGCTAGCAGCCGCGCTGCTTCCGCCGGATGGGGAGAAATAATGCTGTCGGCACCAAGGGACACCGGAGTAGCGCGTTCTGCCAGCAAATTCAGTGCATCGGCGTCCAACACACGCGGCCCCTGCCATGCCAGCGCAGCATCCAGCAGCGCCTGCGCCCAGCTGTCGCGCCCCAGGCCCGGACCTATCACCAACGCATCGGCCTCCTCCAGCAACCCTTGCAACTGCTCTACCCCGTCGATACCGCGCACCATCAACTCCGGGCAGCGACTAAGCAAGGGTGCGACATGCTCAGGTCGCGTTGCCACGCTGATCTTGCCAGCCCCGCTGCACAATGCAGCCTCTGCTGCCAGCATGATGGCGCCGCCCATACCCTGCCCCCCGCCGACAATAAGCAGATGACCAAAGTGCCCCTTGTGAGCCGCCTGCTTGCGTACTGGCAGGGTTTTGGCCCAGTGCGCCATACTCAAGCGCTCAAAGCTCGGATCTGGCGCCTCGCCATCAGCAAGCGCGGCGAACAGCAGCTCTCCCGTATAATCCGGCCCCTCACCGGTCAACAGGCCCAGTTTGAGGCCGATAAAGGTCACCGTAAGATCAGCAATAACGGCGCAGCCCAGGGTCACCCCACGGTCTGCGTCCAGTCCGCTGGGCAGATCAACGGACAGCACGGGCCAGCTCGCAGCATTGATCTGAGCAATCGCATCAACATAATCACCCCTTACCTCGCCCGACAAACCTGTGCCGAGCAAGGCATCCACCAGTACGCCCGAAAGCAGCGCCTGCCTATGCCATCGCTGAATATTGACGCCATCTGCGCGCGCCGCTTGCAGAGCCGACGCCGCCTCCCCCTGCAGCGTCTGCGGGTCGGCAACAGCCCAGACCATCACCTGCCAACCAGCCTGCAGCGCCAGCTTCGCGAGTAAATAGCCGTCGCCGGCGTTGTTACCGCCACCGCATAGCACCGTCATTTGACGCTGATTGGGCCAACGCTGCTGCACGGCTTGCCACAGGGCCTCGGCCGCACGTTGCATCAGCTCAATGCCCGGGGTACCAGCGGCTATCAGTCGAGCATCCAGCTCCCTGACCTGGGCGGCGGTGTAGACCCTGTCGGGCAGAACGTAAGGCATGAATAGGCTCCAGGCGTCGATGTCTGGCACAATTATACGAGAAGCGCCGTGCATTCCCTCAACCCCCGAACCAAGCCATGTCCGAATCCATCGATTATCACGACCTTGCCGAGCAGATCCGTAGTCTGGCCAGCCAACTCGGCTTCCAGCAACTGGGCATCAGTGCGCCGGACATCGGGGAGCATGAGCAGCATCTGGAACAGTGGCTCGACGCCGGTTACCACGGCGAGATGGATTGGATGGCCAGTCACGGCAGCAAGCGCACTCAACCGGTAGAACTGGTACCCGGCACGCAACGGGTGATTTCCGTGCGCATGGACTATCTGCCAGGCGACAGCAGCATGGCACAACGCCTCAGCGAGCCCGACGCAGCCTATATTTCACGTTACGCGCTGGGCCGCGACTATCACAAACTGATCCGCCGGCGATTACAGAAACTGGCCGACGCTATCCAGGCGTTGATCGGGCCATTCGGCTACCGCGCCTTTGTCGACAGCGCACCGGTTATGGAGCGTGCGCTGGCGGCTGGCTCCGGCTTGGGCTGGATCGGCAAGAACAGCATGCTGATCAACCGCAAGGCCGGCAGCTATTTCTTCCTGGGCGAGCTCTATACCGATCTGCCGCTCCCGGTCGATGCGCCCCAACAAAGCGAACATTGCGGCAAATGCACCGCCTGCCTGGAGCGCTGCCCAACCCAGGCTTTTGTCGGCGACAAGGTGCTCGATGCACGGCGCTGCATCTCCTACCTGACCATCGAACTGAAGGGCGCGATTCCCACCGAATTACGCGCACCTATGGGCAACCGGGTGTTTGGCTGCGATGACTGCCAACTGGTGTGCCCCTGGAACCGCTTTGCCAAACCCACCGATGAAGCCGACTTCAGTCCGCGTCACCGCCTGGATCAGGCGAGCCTGGCGGAATTGTTCCGCTGGGATGAGGCTACCTTCCTGGCCAATACCGAGGGTTCGCCCATTCGCCGCATTGGTCATGAGCGCTGGTTACGCAACCTGGCAGTAGGGCTGGGCAATGCCAGCAGCAGCATCCCGGTGATCGAAGCACTCAAGGCACGCCGCAACCACCCCTCCGAACTGGTCCGCGAGCACGTCGCCTGGGCGCTGCAACAACACGGCAGCAGCGCCGCCGCTGACTGATCAGAACTTGATAAAGTGCTCGCGATAATGCTGCAGCTCGGCAATGGAGTCGCGAATATCGTCCATAGCCAGATGGCTACTCTGCTTCTTGAAGCCGTTTTTCACTTCCGGCGCCCAGCGCGCCGCCAGTTCCTTCAGGGTCGAAACGTCCAGATTGCGGTAATGGAAGTACTCCTCCAGCTCACGCATGCCGCGATACAGGAAGCGGCGATCCTGGCAGATGCTGTTGCCACACATGGGCGAACGGCCCGCCGGCACCCATTCGCGCAGGAACGCCAGGGTCTGCTGTTCCGCCTCGGCAGCATTGACTTTACTGTCGCGCACCCGCTGGGTCAGACCGGAGCCGCCATGCTGGCGGGTATTCCATTCATCCATGCCATCGAGCATGGCATCGGGCTGCTTGACCGCAATCGCCGGCCCCTCTGCCAGCACGTTCAGGTTGGCGTCGGTCACAATGGTGGCGATTTCAATGATGACATCGTTGTCCGGGTCCAGCCCGGTCATTTCCAGATCGATCCAGATGAGGTTATCGGGGCTTTGCATGCTGACTCCTGGCGCACGTGAAACTGACTCTGAGTAAAGGATACCGACGCCAAACCGCAGGGCGCCAGATCAACTGCCGCCAGTATAACTGCCGCGTGCTACACTGCGGCTGTTTCTTCAGACACTGACCCCATGGCCAAGCGACACCTTACCCGGCGCCAAAGCTGGCGCATTGAAAAAATCCAGGGCGAGCGCGCCGCGCGCGCCGACCGCCGCGCCGACAAGGCCGAGCAGAGTTTGCTGGGCGGCGACCTGGGCCCGGAGCAAAACGGCCTGGTGATCGCCCACTTTGGCGTGCAGATGGATGTAGAAGCCACCGACGGCAGCAACGTTGGCGAGGTGCGCCGCTGCTATCGCCGCGCCAACCTGCCGGCACTGGTCACCGGCGACAAGGTAATCTGGCGTGCCGACAACCAGGGCTCTGGCGTCATTGTGGCGCAACTGCCCAGGCAGACAGAGCTCTGCCGCCCGGACCACCGCGGCCAACTGAAGCCTGTGGCGGCCAACGTCGACCTGCTGGTGATTGTATTCGCGCCACTGCCCACGCCCTACGCCAATCTGATTGATCGCTATCTGGTTGCCGCGGAACAGGCCGGGCTGGAGCCCCTGCTGGTGATGAACAAATCCGACCTGCTCGACGCCCAGCAACACGGGGAGCTGCTGCAATGGCTGAGCGACTACGCGGCGCTGGGCTACCGGGTACTCAGCCTTTCTGCCGGCGACGGCACGGGTATGGACGACCTCAAAGCCACACTGAAAGACCGCATCAGCGTATTTGTCGGGCAGTCGGGGGTGGGTAAATCATCGCTGATCAACGTTCTTCTGCCGGGCGAGGACCTGCGCGTGGGCGCCCTCTCAGAACAGACCGGCAAGGGTACGCATACCACCACTACCGCCAAACTGTTCCATTTCCCGGCGGGCGGTGACCTCATCGACTCGCCCGGTATTCGCGAGTTCGGCTTGATGCATATCAGCCAGGATGAGCTGCTTGACGGTTTTATCGAATTTCGCCCCTACCTTGGCACCTGCCGTTTCCGCGACTGCCGCCATCAGCAGGAGCCTGGCTGCGCGCTGCTTGGCGCCGTCGCCGACGGCAAGATAGCCAAAGCACGCATGGCCAGCTATCGGCATATTCTGTCGACGCTGGACGCCGACTAAAGCCCGTTATTGGCGCAGACGGCCTGCAGGGTCGGACGAGTCCTCAAACAGATTCAGACTACGCGGGGCCGGCGCCACATCGCCAGGCGCAGTGGCCGGCTCGGCGGCTGCAGGTAACGCGGATGCGGGCTCCGGCGCGGGCGATGGCACCGGCGGCGCAGGTGCTTCTTGCAACGCCTGCTCCACCGCCTCGGCGGCCGCCGGCTCGGTCTCCGCCGACTCGCGCAGTTGGGCCTCGGCCTGGTGATTCAACACCACGATGTCGATCCGCCGATTGGTCGCACTCAGCGGATCCTCTCGATCAAACAGGGCGGAGTCGGCATAACCCACCACCCGTGCCACCTGCCGGTCCGGATATCCGGCCGCCAACAAGGTGCGCCGCGCCGCATTGGCTCGATCAGACGACAGCTCCCAGTTGCCGTACCCACGCCGTCCGCGATAGGGCTCGGCATCGGTGTGGCCACTGACACTGATTTTCTTTGGCACCTTGGCAATGGTGTCGCTCAAGGCCAGCAATATCTCTTCGAAATACGGCTGCAGCTCGGCGCTGCCACTGGCAAACATCGGGCGATTTTCCGCATCGATGATCTGGATACGCAAACCATCCTGGGTAATCTCGATCAGAATCTGATCCTTGAAACGCTGTAGCACAGGCTCTTCATCGATCTGGTTCTGCAGTTCCTGCAGCAGCATTTCCAGTTCACGCTGCTCTATCTGGTCCGCCAACTCCTTGGCCGCAGACTCATCCACCAAGTTTTCGTCCTGCGGGTCCTGTTCCTCGCTCAGGGTGATATTGGGCGACACCTGCGGCGAGCCACCCAGATCAATCGGGTAAGGACTACCACCCTCGGAAAACCCCACCGGATCGTTGAAGTAACCGGAAATATTCTTCAGCTGCTCAGGCGTGGCCACGGTAATCAGCCACATGACCAGAAAGAACGCCATCATCGCCACAGCAAAGTCGGCGAAGGCAATCTTCCAGGAACCACCATGGTGCCCGGCCGCCTTGCGGGTAATACGCTTGACGATAATCGGCTGATTGTTGTCCATGAATCAGCGGCCCTTGACCGACTCTTCCAGCTCCATAAAGCTGGGGCGGTGCTCGGGCAGCAGCGATTTGCGGCCAAACTCGACCGCCAGTGCCGGTGGCAGGCCCTGGGCGCTGGCCACCAGGGTCATCTTGATGGCCTCGTAGGTATTGGCTTCCTCGTGCGCGTCATGCTCCATGGCACTGGCGAAAGGTCCAACAAAGCCATAGGCGGCAAGAATACCCAGAAAAGTACCGACCAACGCGGTGCCCACTTTCTCACCAATTTCGGATTTTTCTGCATCGCCCAAAATGCTCATGGTGATGACGATACCCAGCACCGCTGCCACGATACCGAACCCAGGCAGCGCATCCGACACGCGGGTAGCGGCATGCGAGGGCTCCAGCAACTCTTCGGTAAGACTGGAAATTTCCACATCGAACAGCGCCTCAAGCTCGTGCGGCGCCATATTGCCGGTCGACATGATGCGTAGGTAATCGCAGACAAACTCGGTCATGTGCTTGTCTTTCAGAATCGCCGGGTATTTGCTGAAGATGGGACTTTCTGCCGGCTCTTCGATATCGACTTCAATCGACATCATCCCCTCACGCCGGCTCTTGTTGAGCACTTCGTACAACAGGCCCAGTACATCCAGATAATAGGCTTTGCTGAATCTGTGGCCAAACATGATCTTGGGCCCGGCAGCCAGCGTCTTCTTGACCACAGCACCGCTGTTGGCAACCAGAAAGGCGCCAAAGGCCGCGCCGCCGATAATCAGGATTTCAAAGGGGTGCCAGAGCGCTGCAATGTGCCCGCCGGAGGCCATGAAACCACCCAGCACAGCACCAATAACGACAAGAAAACCAGCGATCTTCAGCATAAATCAGAATGTCCGATGTAGCAGGATGCATGCAACGAGCATGCAGGAGCGGCAGAGAACCGCAGTTCGAGTTATAGTCGCGCAAACGACAAGTATAAAGCCGCGAGTCCCATGAGCACAGTCCAGCCCAAACCAAACGGCAACAAAGACATTATCGGCAGCCTGCGCGAGAAACTGAACGCTACCGTATTGCCAATCACGCCAGCGCAGCAACAAGACCTGCTGGCGCAGCTGAACAGTGACATGCTCAGCCTTGGAGAGCTGTCGTTGCACATCATGAGTGTGCCAGTGGCAGCACTGCACATCTGTCGCGCGGCAGGCGAAGCGGCGCGCAACCGCGACGTTGATATCCTAACGCTGGAGCAAGCCTGCAACCTGCTGGGTACGCAGCGACTGACTCGCCTGATAGAAGGCATTCCAGTGGTAGAGGCGCAGCAACTACCGGCCGCCTACCGACAGCTCATCAGTATCAGCGAGCATGCCGTCAGCCAGGCGCATGGCTTGTTCTCGCAACGCATTGCCCGCTTGTGGCACGAGATGTCCCTGGCAACCCTGCTGTTTCTCTCACCCCTCTGGGCGCTGACCTACATCAAACCCCACATCTTCGAACAATGGGACGCCATGAACCGCGGCGTGCTGCCCGCCAATGTCAGCAAGCGGCAAATCGCCGAGACCACGGCCGCCGGCTTTGTCTTGGTTCAACAGGTTGCTCAGGACTGGTGGCTACCGCCGTGGATCCTGCAGGGCTACCGGTCGATGAACAGCAGCCGCCGTACCATGGTCAAGGCGCTGCATATCGCCCGCAACGCGAACAATCCACAGGACCAGCAGGCGCGCCTGGACAGCGACCGCGAGCTGTATCGCTGGCTCACCCAACCCGCCAACAGCCTGTTGATGGCCACCGGCATCGCGCTCGGCGCGCACCACAACTGGTACGCCATTCATACCCTGCGCTGGCAGCAACTCAGCGCACTCTACCTTGGCTGCAGTGTCGATCAGACGCAGCACATCAGCCATGAAAGCGCAGTCAACAGCGCCCACGCGCAACACCGAAGCGGTCCCGGTCAGAACTGGCTGCCAGCGATTTCACTGCCCTGGCCAGCAGACTACGCGCCGACCCTCGAACCTGCGGCCAAACCGACCAGTGCTCCCGCTGGCGCGACTCCGGCAGCACCAATCCGTCCCGAACGCTGGCGTCAACTGTGCCTTACCCTGAACGCACAGCCGACGCCCTTCAGCACCCTGCCCGACCTGCTGGACTGCGCCCTCAAGGCCATGCATGACGGGCTGGGACTGCAGCAGTGCTGGATTGCCCTGTTCAACGGCAAAGCGCAACAACTGGTGGTGGGGGCTGCACTGGGTTTTGCCGCCGGGCAACACATCACCGGCGCGCGCCTGGGCAATCCACGGGCCTCCAGCTGGGGCAACTGGCTTGCCAGCGACACCTGCCACCACCTCGACAACGCCGAGCTAACGCGTCTTGGCCCCATACTGCCGGGCGCGCTGCGCAGCATGGCGCCGGACAGCGCTTTTGAACTGGTGCCCATCCTGCACAACGGACAAGTACTGGGCCTGCTGTTTGCCTGCAATCCCGGCAACCAGCGATTGCTTGACCAACAGCGCCAGAAAGCGCTGATCAAGACGGCCAATTGCGTACGCAACGCACTACTGAATTTCAAACAGCGCGCCTAGCGACCCGCTGATCAATTCCGCATGCGCGCTGGCGCTCGGGCCGGCCCGCAATCAAGGCGTGCTTTTTTGAAGGTACGCCGGGACCAGTCGAGAAACCAAAACATAGAGGGCGGGAAGTCCTGAGCGCCCCGCAGGGCCAGCGTTCAAGCATGCATCTGCAGGCGTGATCACTCGCCGAGCGCACGAGGAATCAATCAGCGTTTCCCTGACCTTCAGTGCCGAGCCACGATAGACCCGGCGCGGCAATCCGCTACAATGCGCGTTCATGGGCACACCCTCGCCCACACTCAATCGCCCGGAGATGCGTCAACCATGACGACGACTGCCCTGCCCCTGCTGATCGAGCCGGAGGCACTCGAACTGCCGCTGGACCAGCAGCTTTTTCGCTTGGTAGACCTGAGCAAACGCGAAAACTACCTCGCCGGCCACCTGCCCGGCGCCGTGCACCTGGCACCGTCGCGCACCGCTGCCGCAGCGCCGCGGCCGGGTTTGCTACCGGACACTGACACGCTGCAGGCAATGTTCGGCGAGCTCGGCCACCATTCGAACCTGCACTACGTGGTGTACGACGACGAAGGCGGCGGCTGGGCCGGCCGCTTCATCTGGCTACTGGACTGCATCGGGCACCCGCACTACAGCTACATCAACGGCGGCCTCACGGCCTGGAAACAGGCCGGCCGCGCGCTGGAGACCATGGTGAACCAGGCTCCTGCCAGTCAACCGCAGCTGACCTTGAACAGCCGCCATACTGTTACCGCCGATGAGCTGCTGGCCGACTTCAACAACCCGGAACGGGTCATTTGGGACGCCCGCTCACCCGAAGAGTACCGGGGTGAAAAGGTCCTGGCCGCCAAAGGCGGACATATTCCGGGCGCGATCAATTTCGAGTGGACCGCGGGCATGGACCCCGCACGCGGCCTGCGGCTACGCCGCGACCTTGCTGACCAGATACAGGCACTGGGCATTACGCCTGATAAGAAGATAGTCACCCACTGCCAAACCCATCACCGCTCCGGCTTTACCTATCTTGCCGCCAAGGTGCTGGGTTACCCCAATATCCAGGCCTACGCCGCATCCTGGTCCGAGTGGGGCAACCACCCAGACACCCCTGTCGAATCCTGAGGACTTTTCATGCGCGCGCGCTTATTCATTCTGATGCAGTATCTGCTCCCCCATCACCTGCTCTCGCGCCTCGCAGGCTGCCTGGCGAATTGCACCTGGGCCTGGGTAAAGAACCCGTTCATCACCTGGTTCGTCGGTCACTTCAAGGTCGACATGAGTCAGGCGCTGGAAGAGAACCCCACCGCCTACAGCAACTTCAACGCCTTCTTCACCCGCGCACTGAAACCGGATGCACGTCCGCTGGACAACACTGCTGGCGGAATCCTTTGCCCGGCCGATGGCACTGTCAGCCAATTGGGTAAAATTGAACACGGCCGTATCTTTCAGGCCAAGGGACACAGCTTCAGCGTGACCGAGCTGCTTGGCGGTAATCCACAGCACGCAGCGGCCTTTCAGGGCGGCGAGTTCGCCACCGTGTACCTGTCACCCCGTGACTATCACCGGGTACACATGCCCTACAGCGGCACCCTGACTGAGATGATCTATGTCCCGGGACGGCTGTTTTCAGTCAACCAGACGACTGCCGAAAACGTACCCGAGCTGTTCGCCCGCAACGAACGTGTGGTCTGTCTGTTTGATACCGATGTAGGCCCGATGGCCGTCGTCCTGGTCGGCGCAATGATCGTCGCCTCAGTGGAAACCGTGTGGGCCGGCCTGGTTGCCCCACCCAGCCGGGAGTTGCGCACCACGGCCTACGGCCAGGCAGCACCCAGCCTGGAGCGAGGCGCGGAAATGGGCCGTTTCAAGCTGGGCTCAACTGCCATAGTTTTGTTTGGGCCCAATGTCGCCAACTGGCAGGCCGAACTGAAAGCCGGCAGCGCCGTGAGTATGGGCCAGCTGCTGGGTACCACGCGCGCCTGATCAGGCGCGACGCAAATCAAAGGCAATTACCTGATCAATACGGCTGGCGTCCAGCGCCAGCATGATCAGGCGATCCACCCCCAGTGCCACCCCGGCACACTCAGGCAAACCCGCTTGCAGCGCTGCCAGCAGCGGCTCATCCAGGGGCAGCAGCGGATACCCCAACTGCTCGCGCTGCGCCTGATCCGCCGCAAAGCGTCGCGCCTGCTCCTGCGCGTCGGTCAGTTCAAAATAGCCGTTTGCCAGCTCCATGCCGGCGACAAACAGCTCGAAGCGCGCCGCACTCGGCAGCCTGTCGTCACCCTCGACCACCCGCGCCAACGCCGCCTGCGACGCAGGAAAGGCATACACCATGGTGGGTTCCAGCAACTGCGGCTCAACACAGTGGGAGAACAGCAGATTCAACCAGCCATCGCGCTGCAGTTCACCCTCGAATCCACAGCGTGCGTATGCCAGCGCCTGCAATTGCGCATCGCTGCACGTATGAATATCCAGCCCTGTATGCTCAAGAAAAACTGCCGCATAGGTGACCCGCCTGGCCGGAGACGAACCCAGCACCTGCATCACCAGAGCATCCACTTCGTCCATCAGGCGATGATGATCAAAACCCGGCCGATACCACTCCAGCATGCTGAACTCGGCATTGTGGCGCCCGCCCACTTCGCCATTGCGGTACACCTTGCATAACTGCCATATCGCACCACTGCCGGCGGCTAAAAGCCGTTTCATCGGGTACTCGGGGGAGGTGTGCAAATACAGACGCTGCGCGGCACCACCGCCCTCGGGCACGTAGTCGGTCGCAAACGGGAACAGAAAGGGGTCGCTCACCGCCGCATGGGACAGGCTTGGGGTATCCACCTCAAGCACATCGCGGTCGGCAAAAAAACGCCTGATCTGATTGATGATCTCTGCCCGACGGCGCAGTGCGGCCAGCGAGGCACCCGGTTTCCAGTCGATACTCATGAACAGTCTCCCATCGGGCACAAAAAAACCGGAGCCAGGCTCCGGTTTCTTGCTGCCAACTAAAGGTCAGGCGCGGCCAACATACTCGTTGGAACGGGTATCAACCTTGAGCACATCGCCAGTGTTGATGAACAGCGGCACCTTCACCACAGCACCCGTCACCAGTTTGGCCGGCTTGGTACCGCCGCCGGAGGTATCCCCACGCACACCAGGATCGGTTTCTACCACTTCCAGCTCAACGAAATTCGGCGGCGTAATTGCGATGGGTGCACCGTTGTACAGCGTGACCTGGTAAACAACCTGCTCTTTCATCCAGTTGATGCAGTCGCCCACGGCTTTTTCATCGGCACCATACTGCTCGAATGAACCGTCAGTGGCCATGAAATGCCAGAACTCGCCGTCGGCGTACAGGTATTCCATCTCGCGATCCATCACATCGGCGCCTTCCAATGAGTCGCCCGATTTGAAAGTACGCTCGTTGACGCGACCGGTTTTCAGGTTGCGAACCTTGACCCGGTTGAACGCCTGCCCTTTGCCCGGCTTAACGTACTCGTTTTCCAGGATCGAGCAAGGGTCGCCATCAAGCATCACCTTAAGACCCGGTTTGAATTCATTGGTAGAATAATTGGCCATACAGACATTCCCACTTTCAATTAAACGGATAATCCGACAACGCGCCGTTCTGACAACAGTTGGAGGCAGCCAGTCGGATACCCTGACACCCATGCGCGGAAAAACGCCAATGATACATGGTTCTTCAGCTCGTGTTGAGTCTGCCAGCTGGCAAAATCTGCTGGCGGGCAGCATTACCGATCCACGGGTTCTGCTGACACGACTGCAACTCGACCTCAGCCTGCTGCCGGGCGCCTTGGCCGCCGACCGAGACTTCCGCCTGCGTGTGCCCGAGCCTTACCTGCAGCGTATGCAGCCGGGCAACGCCAAAGACCCTCTGCTGCTGCAAGTGCTGCCTCTCTCAGCTGAGCTGGATGAGCAGCCAGGCTATGTCAGCGATCCCTTGGGCGAGCAGCACAGCAACGCGCAGCCTGGCATTATTCACAAATATCACGGCCGTCTGCTGCTCGTAGTTACCGCCGGCTGTGCGATCAACTGCCGCTACTGCTTTCGCCGGCACTTCCCCTACGATGACAACAACCTCAGCACTGCGGAGTGGGAACAGGCGCTGGATTACATCCGCGCGGACAGCTCCATCAATGAGGTGATCTACAGCGGCGGCGATCCGCTCGCGGCCAATGACCGTCGGCTCAGCTGGCTGACCCGGCAGATTGCCGACATCCCCCACATCAAACGGCTGCGTATCCATACGCGCTTGCCCGTGGTCATCCCTCAGCGCATCACCGACGACCTGATTACCGCCCTGTGCGGCACTCGCCTGCCGGTCACCATGGTGCTGCATTGCAACCACGCCAACGAGGTGGATGCGCAAATGCTCAGCGCCACCGCACATTTGCGCCAAGCCAATGTAACCCTGCTGAACCAGGCGGTGCTGCTGCGCGGCATCAACGACAACCTGGAGGCACAGATAGCCCTGAGCGAAGCACTAGGCGACAATGGCATATTGCCCTATTATCTGCATTTGCTTGACCATGTCAGAGGCGCGGCCCATTTCCATTGCGCCGATTCCGAGGCCAAGCAGCTTGTCGGCCAGATGCTGACGCGGCTACCGGGCTACCTGGTGCCCCGCCTGGTAAGAGAGGTTGCCGGCCAGCCTGGCAAGGTTCCCATACCTGTCGAACTCGCTGGCAGCTGAAGCGACACAGGCCAAGGAAACAGCCTCTCTGTTCAGGCAAGGCGCGCTATAAGGCATCTGATAACGACTGTTTTAAATCGCGGTTGGCTACGCAGGACATTCTTCATCGGCCTGCAACCAGTCGTTGAATCAACCGGAACACAGATAACAAGGGCATTGTGGCGGCCCGTGTAAGCGCTGAATGCGGCGCTTAGCCAGTTAGAGACTAAGCTGCTACAGTGTCTTCAATAGAAGACTTGACCCTTAACGTGCCGAGTATGTATCAGCCACCTGGCTGACAGGCTTTGGCCGGAACCGCTTGTACTGGATAAGACTGTTATGGATAGCACATCGCAAAAATTGCATTTGCGTATTCCTCAGCAAACACTCAGCAGTTTGAGTTTTGCAGAAGGCACAGAAAAGGGCATTACCCAGTGGCTGGCCAATCTGCCAAAAGCCAATATCGGGGAAACCGCCCGTCAGCTATATCAGGGACTGATAGAACTGAACCAGTTTGAAATCGCGGCCGACAAGCGGCTGGCCATACTGGAGCGCATCCGACCTGAAGTGCACTACGTATGCACGGCATTGTCGAAGTACTATCTCGGGCAGTCCATCGTCCTTGAAGACAAACCGCGCAAGGTTGCCAACCTCTCGCAATCACTGCAAAACCACTTGGCCAATGGCTACAAGATTGTGGTGGCGCAGGAGCGCAGCATCAAATCCCGTGATCATGCCAACCAGATGACGCTGGCGCTGCAGCGCTCGATACGCAGCCTCTGTGGCCCACTGCTACGTGCCTTCCAGCTCTACTGCCCGGTCGCAGATGGGGTCTGGCTCGAACTGCACCAACTGTATCAACTGGCGCGCAAGCGCAAGCTGCACCTCTCCCCGGTTCCCGACAAGGAGAGCACCAACAAAAAGCCCCTGAGCATTGAGCAAAGCTACATCATTGCCCTGCTGATGGGCTCGGCGCGGCCGAACCAGATGCGTCAAAGCGCCATGGGCCGCCTGTTTTCGACGCTGGAAGACTGGAGCCGCGTGGCGCACATCGTGCAGCCCTCCGACGCCAAAGCACTGTTTATCATCAATCCCGACATGGACTGCCCGCCTCGTTACAAGTCCTTGATTCGCGATGAAAGCCTGGACAACAGTCTCGGCCTGGATACCAGTGAACTGGTCGAATGCATCAAGAACTACATGCTCAGCAGCGGCGACTACCGCGGCGAACTGCATATCCCCGAGAACATGGGTGTCGAGTTGCTGCAACACGTCAGCCAATCCTGGGGCGACCTCGCCGAGCGTACCTTCAATCGCATTCCCAGCGGTGGCCAGCTGAAAGTCAGCATTGGTATAAGCGCCACGCACTACCGCATTGCCGGCAAGGCCTTCGCCCGCTTTGTCGATGCCGAAGAGATGGAAACCAACCCCTTTTCCGACGCTGCCCAGCGCAGCAAGCAGAGTGGCTGGACCGGCGCTTTTGACGGCGCCCATTCGGTTGACTGGAGCGGCGCCGGTGTCGAGCAGATCGACTACAACGGTGCAGCGGGCGCGGATGATGAAGAGGGCGAGGAAAGCTATCCCATCCACAGCCTGCCCATTGTCAACCACAGCCCCGGCGGCTTCTGCCTGACTTGGCCAAAAGAGGTGCCAAAGCAGTTGCAAGCCGGAGAACTGCTAGGCATTCAGGAAGCCAACGAAGAGGGCTGGAGCCTCGCCGTTGTGCGTTGGATCAGGCAGGTTCGCGGTGGCGGCACACAAATGGGTATCGAATTGGTCGCACCACATTGCACACCTTGCGCTGCCAAGCTGCTGCGCAAGACCGGCGAACCAAGCCAGTTCCTGCGTGCGCTGATGCTGCCAGAAGTAACGGCCATTGATCGCCCGGCCACCATCATCACCCCGCGCCTGCCATTTCAGATCAACAGCAAAATCATCATCCATCGGCCCGGTCATTCCCAGCGTGCCCACTTGACCGAGCGCATTACAGCTACCGGGAGCTTCAGTCAGTTCCAGTACCATCTGATTGAACAGATCAAGGAAGAGAAACCTCAATCTGAGACTAATCCCTCATCCCTGACGGTCAGCACCGAGGATGACTTTGACTCCCTTTGGAAGTCTCTGTAAATTCAATCGTCTAATTATCAAGGGCTGCGCACTAGCCAGCCCGCTCTGTGCGGACGACCATGGGCAAAGAAAAACAAGCCATCAAGCTGCTGATTCTGGACGACTCGCAAAACAACGCAGAGCGCCTGGTAAGCCTGTTGCGCAATGCCGGACATGCGACACGCGCGCATCGTATCACCTCGGCCGAAGACCTTCAGGAATCCCTGCAGCAAACGTGGGATCTGTGCCTCGCCAGGCCTGAAACCAGCTTCATGACGGCGCACGAAGCCGTCGCCTTGATTGCCCGCCAGTCCCGCGACATTCCCTTTATCCTGCTAACTCCAGCGCCCAGCACAGAACTGCGCATTGACGCTCTGCGCGCCGGGATGCAGGACGCCTTGAGCGATGAAAGCGATGCGCTGCTGACGCTGGTTGCCAATCGCGAGCTGGCCAACCTGGATGCGCGCCGCAAGCGTCGTATTGCGGAACAAAGTCTGCGCGAAGCGGAGAAGCGCTGCCAGTTGCTGCTCGACAGCTCGGTGGATGCCATTTCCTACGTGCACGACGGCATGCACATCTACGCCAACCGCTCCTATATCCAGATGTTTGGCTATGACGATGCCGACGATCTCGCTGCCGAACCCATGGTGGGCCTGATCGCGTCAGAGGACCAGACACGCTTCAAGGACTTCCTGCGTACGTACGTGCAGCAGGGCGGCCAGAACGAGATTCGTTGCAAAGGTCTCGACAGCAGCGGCAAACAGTTCCCCATCCAGCTCAGCTTTTCGCCGGCCAGCTACGACGGCGAGCCCTGTACCCAGGTAGTCATCCGAGCAGAAACCGCCAGCGCCGAGTTCGAAGAAAAACTCAAGGTCATGGCCAGCCGTGATCTGGTTACCGGCCTGTTCAACCGCGCCTACTTTCAGGATGAACTGGAAGCGATCCGCGACAATGCCGTGCGGCTGGGCCAAACCAGCAGCCTTGCCTACATGAGCATTGATGGCTTCAGCACCCTGCAGGCCGACATCGGACTGGGCGGCGCTGATCTGGTGCTGACCGATATAGCGCAACTGCTACGCGAGCATTTCGCCGAGGGCACGCTGATTGCCCGGTTCGGCGATGATGCCTGCAGCGTTTTGATACCCGGCAAAGAGCCGGAGGCAGCAGTAGAGACACTCGATAAACTGCGCCAGAAAGTCGAAGCCAACCTGTTTGAAGCCAATGGCAGAACAGTACAGATCACCTTGAGTATTGGTGTATCGGCCATCAGCGAAACCAGCGCAGATCCGGCCGAGGCAGTCAATCGCGCGCACCGCTTGGCAGATCAGATAAGCCATGCCAACGGCAACGCGGTCAAGGTGTTCAACCCACTCGAGGAGCTGGCCCATCAGGCCAACCGTGGCAACCTGATTGCGTTGATCAAGCATACGCTTGAGACCAATGGTTTCCGCCTGCTGTTCCAACCCGTCATCAGCTTGCGCGGCGATGAAGCAGAGAACTACGAGACCTTTTTGCGCCTGCTCAATCACGAAGGCGAGGAAGTACCGGCAGCAGACTTTCTGCCTGCCGCGCAAGAAGCCGGACTGGCCGCAGAGATCGATCGCTGGGTCATCACCCAGGCCACGCGCCTGCTCAGCAGTCATCGTAACAAGGGCGCAGACACCCATCTGCTGCTTAACCTCAGTAGCGCCAGCCTGCAGAACCCGGAGCTCGTCGAGTGGATAGCGGGGCAGCTCAAAGAGGCCAGGTTACCGCCGGACTCGATCATTTTTCAGTTCAATGACGCCGATGTGAACACCTACCTCAAGCAGGCCAAGGCGCACACCGAAGCGCTGCACGCCATGCATTGCAAGGTTTCGCTAAGCCACTTCGGCGGTGCGTTGAACCCTTACGCCTCTCTCAAGCACGTGCATGCCGATTACATCAAAATCGACGGTTCTTTTGCCCGCGATCTGTCTGATCCCAATGCAGTTCAGGCACTAAAGGAAATGGTCTCGACGCTGCACGCGCAAGGCAAGCTGACCATAGTCCCTTATGTCGACAGCGCCGCCATGATGCCGACCCTATGGCAGGCCGGGGTCAACTATATTCAGGGCCATTATCTGCAACCCCCCAGCGACACTATGAATTACGACTTTTCAGCTGACTGAATAAAAAACACCCGGCGAGCCGGGCGTTTTTTATTCACGTCTGACCGCGCTCAACCACCCTCACGATCGCGAAAGCCCAGCAAGTAAAGGATACCGTCCAGGCCGAGGGTAGAGATGGCCTGCTTGGCCGACTGCTTGACCAAGGGTTTGGCGCGGAAGGCCACACCCAGACCGGCGATCGACAGCATAGGCAGATCGTTGGCGCCATCCCCCACCGCGATGGTCTGCTCCAGACTGATACCTTCTTGCTGCGCCAGTTGACGCAATAGCTCCGCCTTGCGCTGCCCGTCCACAATCGGCTCCTGCACTGCGCCGGTTACCAGACCGTTTTCCACCGGCAGCGCGTTGGCGAACACGTAATCAATCCCCAAACGGCGCTGCAACTGTTCGGCAAAGTAGGTAAAGCCGCCAGACAGAATGGCGGTCTTGTAGCCCAGTCGGCGCAACTGCGCGATCAAGGTCTCGGCGCCCTCGGTCAGACGCAGCGACTCACCGATTTGCTCCAGGGTGGAGATTGGCAGCCCTTTGAGCAACGCCATACGCTCGCGAAAGCTGGCCTTGAAATCCAACTCGCCGCGCATCGCACGCTCGGTGATCTCCGCCACCGCTTCACCAACACCAGCCGCCTTGGCCAGTTCGTCGATCACCTCGGCATCAATCAGCGTCGAGTCCATATCGAACACCACCAGACGGCGGTTACGCCGAAAGATGCTGTCTTGCTGGAAGGCGATATCGACACTCAATTCCTGTGCGATGGCGAGAAACTCGGCGCGCAAAGCCGCCGGGTCATCCGGCTCGCCGCGCACGGAGAATTCGATACAGCCCTTGCCCTGATCCGCCGGCAGGCCCTCGGGGATACGGCCAGACAAACGGTCGATATGGTCGATATTCAGCCCATAGCGCGCGGTGATTTCGCTAACCCGCGCGATGTGCTCTGCCGTTACTCGTCGCGCCAGCAGCGTCACTATGTGCCGCGCCTTGCCCTGACCAGTAACCCAGCGCCCGTACTCGTCGGCACTGACCGGCGTGAAGCGCACCTGTTGGTCCAGCTCGTAACCACGAAAGAGCACATCCTTGAGCACATCCGACAGGCCCTCTTCGCCAGTCATCTCAACCAGTATCCCGAACGAAAGAGTGTCGTGGATAACGGCCTGGCCAATATCCAGAATGTTAACCTCGGCCTTGGCCAGCAGGCCGGTAATAGCCGCTGTCAGCCCCGGACGGTCGGGGCCGGTAATATTGATCAGGACGATTTCCTTCAAGGTAACCTCATGCGCCAAGCTGAAAACGACATTCTACCCGGAATTGGCAACGGCCTCACAGATGAACCCTTTTTCCATGCAGAGGGAATGGCTATACTCGGCGCTTGAGCCGCCAGCGGCCAGCCTTTGCCCACCCCTGCCAACGTCGAGTCCACTTTGAGCCGCTCAAGCCCTACCCCAGATAACCTGTTTCTGCGCAGCTATACCCAGTTTCGACAAAGCTGCAGCAAGTTTCGTTACGCGGTTCCGCTACTGGCCGTCGTGCCCTTATTGGTGCTTTTTCTGCTAACCCTCTGGTTCAGCCAAGTGCACCTGCAACGTGACATCGCAACCCAGGCTGATCGCATTGGCAGCGCCCTGGCGCGGCAAATCGCCTCCAGCGCCGCCGAACCACTGGCAGCCGGGGACAATCTGAGCCTTAACATCCTCCTGGCCGAGTGGAACCAGAATCCCCTGATCGCCCATGTCAGCCTGTACTCCCCGACCAATCGAGTGATCGCCGAAGCCGGTGCCAAGCCCGCGGCGCACAACCGCGCACCTGGCCAGGGGCGTTATCTTGCCGCGGTACTGCAGCAGGACCAGGTCGCCGGCCAGATTCAGCTGGTACTGGCGGCCCAGCCCCTACGCCAACCAAGCTCCAACCTGGTCAAGGAAGTGCTCTGGACGCTGGTCGGCCTCGCTCTGTGTGCCGGTTTGCTGGCCTGGTACTGGGCTACACGACTGCGCCGCGACCTCGCCGCCATCGCCCAGTGGGATACAGCTCCCAGTTACCCGGCGCCAGCCAGCAGGCGACAGGATGAGCTAGGTGAATTTGCCCGTACGTTGACGCTGCAACGCGGCCTGTACCCAGAGCCGGAGCCAGAACCCACGCCGGTGAGCACAGTCGAACCCGCAATCAGCGTTAACTCCACAGTGCCGGAGTACATCGAACCGGCCTGCTTAGCTGATGACCTTGAGGCAGAAGGTGGCGACAAGCCGATAGACGAAATAGCAGAACCTGCAGACAACGCCGAAGAAAACGCTCTAGGCACAGAAGACACGGCTGAAAGCGCAGCAGTAGCCGACGACCAAGCCGAAGCAGCCGCCCCGTCACTGCCTCACCATGCGATGCTGGCGGTGCGCTTGGGTAATCAGGAGGCGCTGCGCCGCCTGCCGCGCCAGCGCCTTATGGCGCTGCTGGAGCGCTACCGTGAACACATTCAAAGGGCCGCCCAGCTCTACGCCGGCCAGCAACACACCCTGTACGATGGCACCAGCGTACTGCTGTTCAGCCCCGGCGCCGAGAACACCCGCGATGAACTGACCCACGGTCTTTGCTGCGGTGAGCTGTTGCGGGTACTGGGTCACGACCTGCAGATCGAGATCGCGGACACCGGTATCGCGCTGCACTTGCAGTTGGCGCTATGCCACGCACCGGGACTGGAGACCATCAGCGACGAGGCTCTGGCTGAGCACGAACTGGGACAGCGCACGCTAGACCAGCTGCAACACAGCCGCAACCTGCTGCTGGTGGACGCAGACCTGGCCGGGGCCGGCACCCTGGCCGATAGCGCGGTAGCCAGACGCCTGGCCAGCCAGCCCGGCATTTTCTGTATCGAGCGGCTGCTGGAGCCCTATCAATCCATGATCGAAAGCCAACTCAACAAGCTCTATAACCAGCGCCAGGGCTAAATCAGCCCCGGCGCCGGGCGCTTACTCTATCACTGGAGCCGCAGGCGGGCTCGACGCAGAAGGCAACTCGACCGTTACCGCATCGACCTTTTGGAAGCCACGTGGCAGTTTATTGCCACGGCGTCCACGCTCACCACAATAGTGATCAAGATCCGCTGGCTTCAGAGTCAGGGTCCGCTTTCCAGCCGTCAACACCAGACAGGCGCCCGGCGGCAGCACGGCTAAGCCGGCAACAAACTCCTCCCGGGTTTTCACCCGCGCCGACGGTAGCGAGAGAATCTTGTTGCCTTTACCTTTCGACAATTGCGGCAACTCTGCCAGATTGAACACCAACAGACGCCCCTCGTTGGAGACCGCAGCCAGCTGACTCTGCTGCAGGTTTTTCACCCGTTGCGGCGGCAGGATACGCCCTCCCTCCGGCACGCTAAGCAGCGCCTTGCCGTTCTTGTTCTTCGCCAGAAGGTCAGCACCCTGGGCCACAAATCCGTAGCCGGCGTCCGAAGCCAGTAGATACAGCGCTTCGTCATCGGGCATCAAGACCGTATCGAAACTTGCACCAGCCGGCGGATTGAAGCGGCCGGTCAGCGGTTCGCCCTGACCCCGCGCAGACGGCAGAGTATGCGCGGGCAACGAATAACTACGCCCCGTGCTATCGATAAACACTGCCTGCTGGTTGGTGCGGCCTGCCGCCTGATCAAGGAAGGCATCACCGGCCTTATAGCTCAGGCTCGCGCCATCGATATCGTGCCCCTTGGCACAGCGCGCCCAACCTTTTTCTGATAGCACGACCGTTACCGGCTCGGAGGGCACCAGCTCGGTTTCCGACAGGGCGCGGGCCTCCTTGCGCTCGACCAGGGGCGAGCGACGGTCGTCGCCGTAAGTCTCTGCATCAGCTACCAGCTCATCACGCACCTTGTCCCGCAGCAGGCGCTCATTGCCCAGTATTTTCTGCAGCTCGTCACGCTCGGCGGCCAGGGCATCCTGCTCACCGCGAATTTTCATTTCTTCCAGGCGCGCCAGCTGCCGCAGCCGAGTATCCAGGATGTAATCAGCCTGTAGCTCACTGAGATCAAAACGCGCTATCAGTTCGGCCTTCGGGTGCTCCTCGGTACGGATGATGTGAATCACTTCATCCAGATTCAGGAAAGCAACCAGCAAACCTTCCAACAGGTGCAGGCGTGCCAGCACCTTGTCGAGCCGGAACTGCAGGCGCCGGCGCACCGTTGCCACGCGAAAGCCCAACCACTCGCTGAGCAATGTCCACAGATCTTTCACCGCCGGCTTGCCGTCAGTGCCAATCACGTTCATGTTGACGCGGTAGCTGTGCTCCAGATCCGTGGTCGCGAACAGATGCTGCATCAGCTCGTCCAGGTCGATTCGGTTGGAGCGCGGAACTATGACGATACGGGTTGGATTCTCGTGGTCCGACTCATCCCGCAGATCCGCGACCATCGGCAGCTTCTTGTTCTGCATCTGGCTGGCGATCTGCTCCAGCACCTTGGCGCCGGAGACCTGATGCGGCAAGGCGGTAATCACCACATCGCCATCTTCCCGGCTCCACACCGCGCGGCTGCGCACCGAGCCGCGGCCGGTCGCATAGATCTTGAGCAAGTCACTTCGGGGGGTGATGATTTCCGCTTCGGTAGGAAAGTCCGGGCCATTGACGTGTTCAAGAATCTCATCCAGGCCCGCGCCCGGATCATCCAGCAAGCGCACGCAGGCCGCCGCCACCTCACGCAGGTTGTGCGGCGGGATATCGGTCGCCATACCCACGGCAATGCCGGTGGTACCGTTAAGCAGCAGGTTCGGCAGACGCGCCGGCAATACCATGGGTTCGTCCATGGTGCCATCGAAGTTGGGCTGCCAATCGACAGTGCCCTGCCCCAATTCGCTCAGCAGCACCTCGCTGTAACGCGCCAGACGCGCTTCGGTGTAACGCATCGCGGCAAACGATTTGGGATCGTCCGGGGCCCCCCAGTTACCCTGACCATCCACCAGCGGATAGCGGTAGGAGAAAGGTTGCGCCATCAGCACCATGGCTTCGTAGCAGGCGGAATCGCCGTGTGGGTGGTACTTGCCCAGAACATCGCCCACGGTACGTGCCGACTTCTTGTGCTTCGAGGTAGCCGACAAACCCAGCTCGCTCATCGCATAGATAATGCGCCGTTGCACCGGCTTCAGACCATCGCCAATGTGCGGCAGGGCACGATCCATGATGACGTACATGGAGTAATTGAGATAAGCCTCTTCGGTGAAAGACGCCAGCGTGCGGCGTTCTACCCCTTCCAGGCTCAGGTCCAGGCCATCACTCATACTTGTTCTCCGTTATGGCAACCCGCGAAAGCCGGCCACCCTACTGCAAATTCATTGATACTGGCGCAGCAGCAGATCACCGCCGCGCGAACTGAAATCCAGTTGTCGCAGGGCACTCATACCCAGCAACACGCCATCACCACCCATGCCGGGCACTATCCCGGCATCTACATCATGCAACTCGATGTCACCAATGCGCAGACTCTGCAGACGGGTACTGAAACCCGGTGCGGTGCCATTGGCGGTTTCGACCATGAAGCTGCGCCCGCGCTCCAGCCCCATCTTCTCCGCCAGTTCGGCCGGGATGGCCACAAAGGAAGCTCCGGTATCCACCAGGAAGGTCACGGCGTGCCGATTGATCTGACCATCCACCACATAATGACCCTGGCGATTGGCTTCCAGCCGCACCTCGACCGCGTTGTCCAGGTGCAGCGACTCTGGCTGCTGGTTGGGATTCTGCTGTCGCTCTTCCACGCCGCTGAACCAGTAGGCAGCCAGCAACAGGCCAGCGGCCCAGGCCAGAATCAACATTCCGGTGCCGAGCTTGCGCTGGCTCGGTGGCGGTGCCTCAGTCACCTTTGGCGCCATCCTGCCAGTCGGCTGGCAGCGCAAACTGGAATATCCACGGCCGACCATCACCGTCGGGCCGCACGCGATCATTGTTGTCCAGCCCGATCATGATGCCGTCCTCGTTGATCAGCAGCGCCTCGGCCAGCCCATAGGGAGCGTCCGGGTAAATATAGGGGTCGGACAATATTGTCTGGGCAAACGACCAGCAGCGTTCGCGCGCACCCGACAGCGGGCTGCGCCGGCAGACTTGATGGGCGTTACGCTCCAGCGTCCAGAGCTTGCCCTGCCAGAACACCAAGTCGGAGAAATCGACCGGCAATACTTCTTTGTTCAACACGCCCGGTGCAAAGGCATCGGTAGGCAGAAAGCGCCGTTCGGCCAGCAAGACACACCCGGCCACCGGGCAACGCCACTGATCCCCCTGACGCTGGAGTTTGATCAAGCCCCGGCCCTGCCGCTCTGCCGCCAACCAGAACGTATCGGCGCTGGCATTGATGGCCACGCCCTCGGCCAGCGCATTTACCTGCTGCCACAGGCCCTGACGTTCGCCTTCACGGTAGACCGCCGAATCGAGATCCAGCCAATGCCCCTTGACCGGCTCGGCAGCAGCCGGCGGCAGCTTGAGCACACCCAATTGGCTTTCACTGACCAGATAGCGATTACCTTCAGCATCACAGGCAAGCCCCTCGAAATCCAGAGCCTGACCGCTCAGGCCGCGCAGCCAGGCGCCAGCCAGCAGCTGCACGGGCAGCATGCTGGGTGCGTTGTCCGGCAGTTCAAAGTACTCGCCAGCGGCCTGCCAGCCCGCCTCCGACGGTGACAGTTCATAGAGGGTCTGATCTTCCCGGTCTGACACCGAAAGCAAACGCTCGCCGCAGTACTGCAAGGCAGAGAGATTGCCACGCGGCATGCCGTCGACCGGCGCCGCGTGTTGCAGGGTCAGTTCCGGCGAGCGCTCAAAGGCCGTGGCAGAAAAGCATACAAGCAAGCTACAACCCAGCAAGAGGGCCCTGGCTGTCTGACTCAAAGCAGCACCTCGGCCAGGTTGCCCTTGCTCTCCAGCCAGGTCTTGCGGTCGCCTGAGCGCTTCTTCGCCAGCAGCATGTCCATCAGTTGCTCGGTATCCTGCGTATCATCGACGGTCAACTGCACCAGGCGCCGGGTATCCGGTGCCATGGTGGTTTCTCGCAACTGCAGCGGGTTCATTTCACCCAGCCCCTTGAAGCGGGTGACCTGAACCTTGCCACGCTTGCCCTCGGCCTCGATGCGGTCAAGGATGCCCTGCTTTTCGGCGTCATCCAGCGCATAGTAGATATCCTTGCCAATATCCACGCGGTACAGCGGTGGCATGGCTACAAACACGTGACCCGCCTCAACCAACGGCCGGAAATGGCGCACGAAGAGCGCGCACAACAAGGTGGCGATGTGCAGCCCGTCGGAGTCCGCGTCGGCAAGGATGCAGATCTTGCCGTAGCGCAACTGCTCCAGACTCACGGCGCCCGGATCAACGCCGATGGCCACGGCAATATCGTGCACCTCTTGCGAGCCGAGCACCTCTCCAGAGTCGACTTCCCAGGTATTCAGAATCTTGCCGCGCAGCGGCATGATTGCCTGAAATTCCTTGTCGCGCGCCTGTTTGGCACTGCCGCCGGCAGAGTCTCCCTCAACCAGAAACAGCTCGGAACGGCGGGTATCCTGACCCACGCAATCGGCCAGCTTGCCCGGCAGCGCGGGCCCCTGAGTAATGCGCTTGCGCTCAATTTTCTTGCCGGCCTTGAGGCGACGCCCGGCGTGGCTGATCGCCAGTTCCGCCAACTGCAGGCCGATGTCCGCATGCTGATTCAGCCACAGGCTGAACGCATCCTTGACCACGCCCGAGACAAAGGCCGCGGACTCGCGCGACGAAAGGCGCTCCTTGGTCTGCCCGGAAAACTGCGCCTCGGCCATTTTCAGTGACAGCACATAGCTGACCCGCTCCCAAATGTCTTCCGGCGCCAGTTTGACACCGCGCGGCAGCAGGTTACGGAACTCGCAGAACTCGCGAATCGCCTCCAGCAAGCCGGCGCGTAGACCATTGACGTGGGTGCCGCCCTGCGCCGTGGGGATCAGGTTGACGTAACTTTCCTGCACCAGCTCGCCACCCTCTGGCAGCCAGAATACCGCCCAGTCAACCGCCTCCTTGCTGGAGGACAGACTGCCAGTGAAGGGTTCTTCCGGCAGCTTTGGCCATTCGGCACAGGCGTCTACCAGGTAGTCACGCAGGCCGTCTTCGTAGTACCAACTGTGGGTTTCGCCACTTTGCCGGTCATCAAATTCAACTTTCAAACCCGGGCACAGCACGGCCTTGGCCTTGAGCAGGTGTTTCAGCCGCGCGATGCTGAACTTCGGCGAATCGAAGTAGCTGGGATCTGGCCAGAACATGACCGTGGTACCGGTATTGCGCTTGCCTACCGTGCCGGTCACTTCCAGCTCACGCACCTTCTCGCCACTCTCGAAGGCCATAGCGTATTCCTGACCATCGCGCTTGACCCGCACCTCGACGCGCAGCGACAGCGCGTTCACCACAGAGATGCCTACCCCGTGCAAGCCACCGGAGAACTGGTAGTTCTTGTTGGAAAACTTACCGCCGGCATGCAGCCGCGTGAGAATCAGCTCGACCCCGGAGACGCCCTCCTCGGGATGAATATCCACCGGCATACCGCGGCCATCGTCGCTGACTTCCAGCGCATTGTCCGCGTGCAGCGTTACGGTAATGGTTCGGGCATGCCCCGCCAGCGCCTCGTCAACGCTGTTATCAATGACTTCCTGCGCAAGGTGATTTGGGCGAGTGGTATCGGTGTACATACCGGGACGACGGCGAACCGGGTCCAGGCCGCTGAGTACTTCCAGCGCATCCGCGTTGTAGGTCGATTGGGACATGGTCTTGGCGGTTTTCCTTGTTCTTCATGCTGCGGCCGGCGCAACGGAGGCCGCTGGCACGCCGTATCCGACGGCTTTTCTGCGCGACGGCATCTGCCACACGGTAATCTGCGACACATAGTATCTGTCCGGCGGCGCCACTGCCAATGGCTGCAGCGCACCTATCACCCGCTGACGAGAGCTGCGCAGAAAGCGCGAAGGCAAGCACGGCACACTGCGGGCAACCGGGGTAGTCAGGGTCGGCTCAATAGCCTTCGGCATCGGGGTCGGGGAGGTAACTTCCGGGCGGCAGGCGCGAAACCCCGGTTTCCAACCGCCCGTCGTCATACAAACGCAACCAGCGATAACCCGGCGCCAGCGTATCGGTGGCAAAATCTCTGCTATCCGCAGCAAACTGAACGCAGGTCGAGGGAGTGGCAAGTAGCCTGACACCTTGGCGCACCCGGTCAAATTCCTGATGCACGTGCCCCCACAGTACCGCCTTGACAGCGCTCTGATCGCTCAAGCGGTCGAACAGCGCAGCGGAATTATGCAAACCGATGGGCTGCATCCAGTCAGAGCCGATGTCTACCGGATGGTGATGCAGGCACACCATAAGGTGCCGCTCGCCCGCGGTGGCCAACGCATCGTCCAGACGCTGCAGTTGGCTGTCGGCCAGATAACCGGCTACCGAACCGGCGATGCTCGAATCCAGCAGCACGATCCGCCAGTTGCCGATATCAACCCAGTCGCGGCTCATGCCCGAGGCATTACCCAGCCGCTGCATCAATTGCGCGTCGTCGTGATTGCCAGGAATCCAGTGACAGGGCGCGGGCAGCCGCAGGCTGGCGCTGATAAAACGCCGATAGGCATCCTCGCTGCCATCCTGGGTAATGTCCCCGGTGGCGAGCACCAGATCCATGCGGGCAATTTCATTCAGTACCAGATCGATAACCGAATTCAGACTGTCGAGCGTATCCAGCCCCAACAGATCGCCGCTATCGCGGGCGAACAGGTGGCTGTCGGTCAACTGCACTATGCAGACGTAATCGGTGCCTGCCGATTCTGCTAACGACATGGATACTCCATTCCTGATTTGCTTCCCGGCGCCAATCATGAACGCTGCCGCGAGCAGATTCCAGCGACTGAGTCACAGCAGCCGAGGCAGCGATCACTGCACAAACGAGAACGGCTGCGCACTTTGACCATGTCGTTGACAGTAGCCAAGCCACTCACCGAGAAACTGATTGAGCTGGTATTTCTCATCGGGCTGCAACATTTGCTCGTTGGGGTAAGGATAAACGCCACGGAAGCGCCGACTGTTATACGCCGCCACCACCTCGGCCAGGCCAGCGTCGTGATACAGGCGCACCTCCATACTTGGCGGCGTGACCCACTCGTGCTTGCGCTCGTGTGCGAGCAGCAGCGTGGAAGTATAGCGGCAGCGTTCCAGCACGCGCATCTGCAACGCCTGCGGCTGACCATCACCAGCATCCAGGGTAATGCGTCGCTCGTCCTGCTCATGCATGGCCGGCATCAATTTGAGCAGACGCCAGTAATTGGTTTCGCAGAGCGCTTGTAAGCCAATCAGATCTACGCGATAACGCGGCTTGCGTAATGCATTCATGGCTGCGGGCCTGCGCTGGCGCGCAGCTGCGCGGCCTGCATCTCGAGCCATTGCAACGCTATGATGGTCGCAGCATTGTCGATGCGTCCGCTGGCCAGTGCCGCAACGGCTTCGGCGCGCGGCCACAGACTCACGCGAATGTCCTCACCCTCTTCTTCCAGCCCATGCACACCGCCGGCGCCACGGCTATCAACCGTCGCCAGATACAGGTGCACCAGCTCGTCGCTGCCACCGGGTGAGGGGAAATAACGGGTAATCGGGGTAAGCTTCAGCAGCTGCAGGCCGGCTTCTTCCTCGGCCTCGCGATGGGCCACCTGCTCGGGCGCTTCGTCCTTATCGATCAAACCAGCGACCAGCTCCAGCATCCAGGGCCGCTCGCTCTTGTCGATGGCGCCTATGCGCACCTGCTCGATCAGCACTACCCGGTCAAGCCAGGGATCATAAGGCAGCACGCACACCGCATCGTGACGCACAAAAAGCTCGCGTCGCAACGCCGGTCCCCAGCCGCCGTTGAATAGGCGATGGCGCAGGGTCAGCACATCCAGCCGGTAGAAACCCTTGAATCCGGTCTGCCGATCCAGCACCTCGACATCGGCACGGGTAAAGTCCGTCACATAACCCCCAAGGGTTGTCGGCGACCAACGGCCGCAGCACAACCTGCGTGAACAGAGAATGAAGAGGCTCGCGGCGGGCCGGACAATGGTTGCCCGGAACCGCGACCAAGCCTCTAAACTCGCATATCTGCAGGGGCGACGGCAAGCTTTCGGCAACCAGTGTCCGACTGGCTGCCGAGCATCTCAGACTTTCTGATACAACTGCGAGCCGGTGGAGCGAAACTCCTGTGATTTGGCCTGCATGCCCTCCTCGACCGCCAAATCTACCGTATCGATACGCTGCGCCGCGGCATAGTCGCGGACCTCCTGGGTGATTTTCATCGAGCAGAACTTGGGCCCGCACATTGAGCAGAAGTGCGCCACCTTGGCCGAATCCTTGGGCAGGGTCTCGTCGTGGTAGGCGCGCGCGGTGTCCGGATCAAGGCCGAGATTGAACTGGTCTTCCCAACGGAACTCGAAGCGCGCCTTGCTCAAGGCATTGTCGCGAATCTGCGCACCCGGATGCCCCTTGGCCAGATCCGCCGCGTGGGCAGCGATCTTGTAAGTGATGATGCCGGTTTTCACATCGTCGCGGTTGGGCAGCCCCAGATGCTCCTTGGGCGTCACATAACACAGCATGGCGCACCCGAACCAGCCGATCATGGCGGCGCCGATGCCGGAGGTGATGTGGTCGTAACCCGGCGCGATGTCGGTAGTCAGCGGCCCCAGCGTATAGAATGGCGCTTCGTCACAGCACTCAAGCTGCTTGTCCATATTCTCCTTGATCAACTGCATGGGCACATGGCCCGGGCCTTCGATCATGCACTGCACATCATGCTTCCAGGCCAGCTTGGTCAACTCGCCGAGGGTTTCCAGCTCGCCAAATTGCGCTTCGTCGTTGGCGTCGGCAATCGAGCCGGGGCGCAGGCCGTCGCCCAGCGAGAAGGAGACGTCGTAGGCCTTCATGATTTCGCAGATGTCTTCGAAATGGGTATAGAGGAAATTTTCCTGGTGATGCGCCAGGCACCATTTGGCCATGATCGAGCCACCCCGCGAAACAATGCCGGTAACCCGCTTGGCGGTCATGGGGACATAACGCAGCAACACGCCAGCGTGAATGGTGAAGTAATCCACGCCTTGCTCGGCTTGTTCGATCAGCGTATCGCGGAAGATCTCCCAGGTCAGGTTCTCGGCAATACCATCGACCTTCTCCAATGCTTGATAAATAGGCACTGTGCCAATCGGCACTGGCGAGTTGCGGATGATCCACTCGCGGGTTTCGTGGATATTCTTGCCGGTGGACAGGTCCATCACCGTATCCGAGCCCCAGCGAATACCCCAGGTCATCTTCTCCACTTCTTCTTCGATGGAGGAGCCAAGCGCCGAGTTGCCGATATTGCCGTTGATCTTCACCAGAAAGTTACGGCCAATGATCATCGGCTCCAGTTCGGTGTGATTGATATTGGCCGGAATAATCGCGCGGCCACGGGCGACCTCGTCACGCACAAACTCGGGGGTGATTTCCGTGGGCACGCTGGCACCGAAGCTGTGCCCTGGATGCTGGTCCTGCAACAACCCTGCAGCGCGCGCCTCGGCCAGCTTCATATTCTCGCGGATGGCGATGTATTCCATTTCCGGCGTGATGATGCCCTTGCGCGCATAGTGCATCTGGCTAACGTTGCGTCCGGGCAGCGCCCGGCGCGGCGTGCGCACATGGGCAAAGCGCATGTGATCCAATGATGGATCGGACAGACGGGCACTACCGAACTCGGAACTCAGCCCCGGCAACACCTCGGTGTCGCCGCGCACATCAATCCAGGCACCGCGCACGTCAGCCAGGCCGGCGCGCAGATCAATCTGCACTGCAGGGTCGGTGTAGGGGCCGGAGGTGTCGTATACCAGCACCGGGGCGTTGGGTTCATTGCCCTTGTCGGTCTGGGTATCTGCCAGACTGATTTCACGCATGGGCACGCGAATATCCGGGCGAGAGCCATGCACATAGATTTTGCGGGAATTGGGAAAAGGCTGGGTGGCAGCGCTGTCGGCACCCGAGGTGGCGATGGCGGTATCAGGTAGTCTGCTGTTCATTGTTATGCTCCACTGCGTTGGGCTTTCGCAGGGAACCGAAAAGGCCAAACATCCGTCCGCTTTCGCGGCAGGCTGCAGGCACATATCTCGATTCCTACGCCGGTACTAACCGGTTCAGGTTCAACGGGTATCATCTCAGCCCCCGCGTTAGCGGCAGCACCCCGTCAAGATGTCGGGCACAGTCTAGAAGCTCAAAGGCTTGCCAGCAAGCCGCACAACAGCGCCGTTGTTTACCGCTTTGAAAATCGCCGCGAGCCGGCCGATATCCACGTCGATTGTGCCCACTCATGCTGCCAAAACACTTTGTTCCGCCAGAGGTCCAATGCATTGCTTGACCACGGGACGCGCGCTCTTTAGCCTTGATTGATTATTCCAACCATGCGAAGGATCCATGCATGCTGCGCCCCCTGTTTGCTGCCCTGTTGCTCGCCGGCGTTTCCGGCCATGCCGCTGCCAATACCGATCTGATGACAATCTACCAGGAAGCGCTGCTGAACAACGCCGACCTGGCCGCAGCGCAAGCCGATGCCCGGGCGCGTCAGGAAGCCCTGCCCCAGGCACGTTCGCAGTTGCTGCCCAACATCGGCATTGGCGCCGGCGCTGCGAAGGAAGACCTGGAGATCAATGGTGTGGGTGGCGATGAGTACAGCACGCACTACTACCAGGCCAGCCTGACCCAGCCGCTGTTTCGCGCCAACCGCTGGTTCGACTATCAGTCTGCCAAATCACTGAGCCAGCAGGCCGAGCTGGAATTCTCCGCGACCCAGCAGAACCTGATTCTGGAAGTCTCCCAGGCCTACTTCAACGTGCTGCGCGCCTCGGACAACCTGGCCACCGCCAAAGCCGAGGAAGATGCCTTTGAGCGCCAGCTCGAGCAGGCGCAAGAACGTTTTGACGTTGGCCTGTCCGCGCGCACCGATGTACTTGAAGCCCGCGCCGGTTACGACAGCTCACGCGCTGCCCGGCTGACCGCCCAGACCAATCTGGATGTCAGCTACCAGGCTCTAACCCGGCTGACCAACCAGGATTACGACAGCCTGTATGGCATCAGCCACGAACTGCCGGTACTGCCACCGGCGCCAGCCAACCTGCAGGAGTGGGTAGAAACGGCTTCGGCACAGAACCTCAACCTGCTGGCCTCACGTTATGCAATCAGCAGCGCCGAGGATGGCCTGCGCAGCAGCAAGGCTGGCTACGCCCCCGTGGTCGATGCCTTTGTGCGCTATAACGACACCAATGGCGGAGCCGAGATTGCCCGTGCTGGCCAGACAGCCAACGACACCGCGCTGACCAGCTTCGGTGTAGAGCTGAGCATGCCGCTGTTCACCGGTGGCCTGACGACCTCGCAGGTACGTGAGTCCACCTACCGCCTGACCCAGGCCGAACAGCTCAGCGAAGCGCAGCTGCGCCGTGTGGTAGAAAGCACCCGCAACCTCTATCGCACCGTGACTTCCAGCGTTGAAGAGGTGGATGCCCGCCGCCAGGCCATCGTCTCGGCCAAGGCGGCACTGGACGCCACGCAAACCGGTTACGAGGTGGGCACTCGCAACGTCGTAGACGTGCTCGAAGCGCAGCGCAACCTGTTCCGTACCGTACGTGACTACAACACTGTGCGTTACAACTACATCATCGACAATCTCAGCCTGAAACAGGCCGCTGGCACGCTCAGCCCACAGGATCTGGAAGAGCTATCGAACTGGCTGATCCCGGACTACGATCCCGACCGTGATTTTATCCCCGAGCCTACCGAGGAAGAGATCGAGCGCATGTCGATGGGCCGCCAAGCCCCTGCCACCCCGGCAGATGAGCAACTCGACCGCTCCACTTTCTGAGCGGCGCTCATTTGCCCAACAAAAAAGGCGCCCCCGGTGCGCCTTTTTTGTTGGGCAAATGAGCCTCAGTGCTGCAGCCGCTGTCCGATACCCTGCAGCAATAACTCAAGCGCGCCCTGGTTGGCCTCCACGACCGCCTTGCCCGCGTTGCCGGCCTGCTCACGCAACCTGGCATCGTTCAGCAGCTGAAGCACCGCCTGTTCCAGTGCGCGTCCATCGGCGACTACCTGCAATGCACCCGCCCCCTGCAGCAGGTCACTGATCTCGACAAAATTGAAGCGGTGCGGCCCGGACAACACCGGCAAGCCCAATGCTGCCGGCTCCAGGTAGTTGTGCCCGCCATTGGGCACCAGCGAGCCGCCAACAAACGCCACGTCGGCGCAGGCGTAGAGCATCACCAACTCGCCCATGGTGTCGCCCAGCAACACCGCATCGGTCGCCGCCGGCGTACCACCCTGGCTGCGCCTAACCTGCCCCAAGCCGGCATCGCTGACCAACCGGGCGACACTGTCGAAACGCTCTGGGTGCCTAGGTACCAGTATCAACAATGCGTCAGGTAGCTGGCGCAGCAAGTTCTGGTGCGCGCGCAGGATCTGCTCATCTTCACCGGCATGGGTACTGGCAGCAATCCATACCGGCCGGCTACCCCATCCGGCACGCAGATTGGCAGCCTGCGCCAGCAGTTCACTCGGTGGGCGAAAATCAAATTTGATACTGCCAGTTACCGTCATCGCCGATTTATCCACGCCCAGCGCGGCAAAGCGGATCGCTTCAGCCTGGCTCTGCACTGCCACCCAGTCCAGCGCAGCGAACATCGGTCGCACCAACCAGCTGACCCGCTGATAGCCGTTGGCCGAGCGCTCAGACAGGCGCGCATTGGCTAATACCACGGGCACCCCCGCCCGCTCACATTCCGCCACCAGATTGGGCCAGAGCTCGGTTTCCATGATAATGCCCACGCGCGGCTGCAGCTTGCGCAACAGGCGCCGCTGCAGCCAGGGCAAGTCATAAGGCAAATAGGCATGCCCTACCTGGCCACCGAACAGCTTGCGAATCTGCTCTGAACCGGTAGGGGTCATGCAAGTGATGGTGATCGGCAGCTGGGGATAGCGCCTGAGCAACTCCCGCACCATGGGCGCGGCGGCAATACTCTCACCGACCGACACCGCGTGAACCCAAATACCCTCACTGCGAATATCGCCGCCCAGCGAAAAGCGCTCGGACCAGCGTTTGGCGTAGGCTGGCGCGCGCCAGGCGCGGTACAGCAACCGCACGAGTATCAACGGCATGCAGAGGGTAAAGAAAAGGCTGTATAGCGTGCGTGTCATGGTTTCTTCCTGTGGGCCGGCGCGGCATAGCGTAGCAGATGTGACCAGTAGGCCCGGCAATGTCTATACTAGGGCTTTGCCGCGCGGGGGCAACCGTCTCGGAGAAGCCGATTCTGGCGTTGCCCGCCCCGCAAGCCATCTTGACTAAAGCACCGGGAGCCCATGAGCACAACCCTCGAAACCGACATCTGTATCCTTGGCGGCGGCATTGCCGGCCTCTGGCTCAACGCCCGACTACGCCAACTGGGTTACAGCACTTTGCTGGTCGAACGTGGCGCCCTTGGCGGCGGCCAAAGCGTCAAGTCACAGGGCATCATTCACGGTGGCACCAAATATGCACTGAACGGCAAGCTGAGCAGCGCCGCCGAGGCCATCGCCGATATGCCAGAGCGCTGGCGTGCCTGCCTGGCGGGCACCGGCGAGCTCGACCTGCAGGGTGTACGCGTGCTCTCGGAGCATCACTATTTGTGGTCTCCAGGCAGCCTGATCAGCAACCTGGCCGGCTTCTTTGCCAGCAAGGCCCTGCGCGGACGCGTGGAACAGATCAAGGGCAAGCAACTCCCCCGCGTGTTTGCCGACCGCGCCTTCAAGGGTAAGGTCTACCAATTGGCCGAACTGGTAGTCGATGTCCCTGCCGTGGTGCAACGCCTTGCCGAACTGGCCGGCGACAGCCTGATTTCCGACAGCTCACCGCATTTGTTGCGCGCCGAGGACGGCAGCATTGAAGCGGTACGCCTGCAGCAACATCAGATCAAGGCGCAACGCTACATTCTCAGCGCTGGCGAAGGCACCGAAGCGCTGCTCAGCGATTGGCAGCAGCCAGAACCGGCCATGCAACGCCGACCGCTGCAGATGGTGCTGGTCAAGGGCCCGGCACTGCCGCCACTGTTTGCGCATTGTCTGGGCAGCAGCCCGAAACCCCGGCTGACCGTAACCACACATCCGTGTGCCGATGGTCAATGGTGTTGGTATCTGGGAGGCGACCTGGCGGAACAGGGTGCCGGCCAAGGGCCTGATGAGCTGATCAGCAAAGCCAAGCGCGAGCTGCAGGACCTGCTGCCCTGGGTTTCGCTGGAGGGCACCCGCTGGACTACCTTGCCGGTTAACCGCGCCGAACCGGCCCAAAGTGGTCTGGTGCGGCCCGATACGGCCTTTGTACAAGCCGTCGGCAACGCCCTGATCAGTTGGCCGACCAAGCTGGCACTGGCGCCCAACCTTGCGGACCAGGTCATTGAAATGCTGGGGGCCCAGCAGGTAACACCCGCCAGCCGTACTGAATCCACCAGCGAGCTACCAAGACCCAAGGTGTCCGCACCGGTGTGGGATATCTGCTTCCCATGACACTGCGTCCCTACTATCGCGCCCTGGGCGATACCGGCCTGCAGCTGTCCCCACTAGGGCTGGGCACGGTGAAGTTCGGTCGTAATCAGGGCGTAAAGTATCCCACCAGCTTCGAGCTGCCCTCGGATCAGCAAATTCGCAGCTTGCTTGCGCAGGCGCACGACCTGGGCATCAACCTGCTGGACACTGCGCCCGCCTACGGCACCAGCGAAGAGCGGCTGGGCCCGCTGCTGGCCGGACAGCGCAGTGACTGGCTGATATGTACCAAGGTAGGCGAGGAGTTCAGTGCGGGGGAGTCCAGCTTCAACTTCAGCGCTGCACATACCCGGCGCTCTATTGAACGCTCGCTACGCCGCCTGCATACCGATTACCTGGACATGGTGCTGGTGCACTCCGATGGCAATGACCTGCAAGTACTGGATGACGAGGTCTACCCCACGCTGCAACAACTCAAGCAGCAGGGGCTGATTCGCGCGTTCGGGTTTTCCGGCAAGACCATCGAGGGCGGTATTCGCGCATTGCAACAGGGCGACTGCGCCATGGTCACCTATAACCTGAACGAGCAGGGCGAGCGTCCGGTGCTCGACTTTGCCCTGTCACACAACAAGGGCATCCTGATCAAAAAAGCGCTGGCCAGCGGGCATCTTTGCCTGGATGGCGAAGACCCAGTACAACAGGGCTTGCGCCTGGTACTGGGACACCGCGCGGTGACCAGCGCCATCATCGGCACCATCACGCCGCGCCATCTCGAGCAGAATGTGCAGGCCGCTGCCGCGGTACTCGAGCAACAGGAGTAACGCATGACCCTGATCGTTGCACGCAAGAATCCGATCGTTTTCAAGACGCAGGCCCTACAGGTACAGGCCAGCGCCGAGGTGCTGCGTTACAACCCGATTGGCAACCCACTGAGCTTTGCCGAAATGCAAGCGCGCCGCCAAGCGATCACGGTAGCCGACCCGGAGAACTTTGATCTAATCGTGGCCAACCTGGGTGTCTCGGTCGATCTGTACCTGAGCTGGCAGGAACGGGAATTCCGTTTGCTGGTACGCCAGGATCGCCCCGACCACGGCGACAACGTACTCAAGTTGCTGTCAGGCTACGTGCCAGCCCACGAGCTCCGCGTGCCGCTGCTTACCGCCATGACCGAGATAGCCGAAGAGCTGCTGGTTGAAACGGAATCCGGCTGGCTGCAGGGACGTTATCAGGACACCTGGCTGCCTACCCCCTATGCCGATAGCCTGGCGCTGGACGAGGAACAGGTGTTTCGCCTGACCTCGCGCAGTAGTACAAGCAGGCCGGTATTGTGCCGCGAGCTGAATCTGTTGGAGCGGCCCCGCGCTTACGTGCATCTACCGAGTAATTCGTTGCAACTGGTCTATCAGTTGCAACTGCACTTGCCAGCATCCGCCCAGCGCCTCTCACTGCTGCACACCGATGAGTTTCTGGATGAAGAAAGCGGAGAACTGGTGGCGCAAATGGATTACCAGCGTCCCGAGCTGTTTCTCGCCGAATACCAGGATGGCGCCGCAAATGGCCGCTTGTTTACCCTGCAACAGGGCGAGCTAGTGCCGCAGAATACTGCTGGCATGACGCTCAGCGAAGCTTTCGCCGAGCAGCAGGGCTGGGTAGTGGCGGCGCCCCACTGCAGCTGGCAGACAGGGTTCTGCCAGCGCTAAGCGCGATGCAGGATTAACCCTGGTCGCGCTCGCGGATTTTTTCCACAATCGCCGTGGTCGAGCAACTCTCGACAAAATTGAGCACCTTCACCTCACCACCGTAGGCTTGCACGATAGGCGCACCGACGACCTGACCGACATTATAATCGCCGCCTTTAACCAGCACGTCCGGCTTGACCTGCTCAAGCAGACGCTCGGGTGTGTCCTCGCTGAAGCTGATCACCCAGTCCACCGCGCCCAGACCAGCCAGTACCGTCATGCGCCGCTCAACGCTATTGATCGGCCGACCCGGCCCCTTAAGGCGGGTGACCGACGCATCATCGTTGATTGCAACGATCAGACGGTCGCCCTGGCTGCGCGCCTCCTCAAGATAGCCAACGTGTCCGGCGTGGATGATATCGAAACAACCGTTGGTGAACACAATACGCTCGCCATGTGCGCGCGCATCATCCAGCGCCTGCAGCAATTGCTCGACACCCACCACACCGCGCTCGCTCCCTTGCTCGCGCTGAACCGCGCGGCGCAGCTCTGGCGCACTGATTGCCGCGGTGCCCAACTTGCCGATGACAATACCTGCCGCAATATTGGACAAGGCCACCGCGCTAGGCAGACTTTCACCCGCCGCCAGCGCCGCCGCCAAGGTGGAAATCACCGTGTCTCCCGCCCCGGTGACGTCGAAGACTTCCAGCGCCCGCGCGGGCAGGTGCAACGCCGCCTCGCCGGCACGCAGCAAGGTCATGCCCTGCTCGCTGCGCGTCACCAGCAACGCACCCAGCTGCAACTCGGCGACCAGCGCCATCCCCTTGTCGACCAGTTCCTGCTCGCTGGCGCAACGCCCTACCACCGCCTCAAATTCGGACAGGTTGGGCGTGATCAGGCTGGCGCCGCGGTAGATCGAGAAATCGCTGCCCTTGGGGTCGGCCAATACCGGCACCCCGTGTTCACGGGCCAACTTGATCAGCGCCTGATGGTTGACCAAAGCGCCCTTGCCGTAGTCCGACAGCACCAGCACCCTGACCTTGTCCAGCAAGCTAGCCACGGATGCCAACAGCGCTTCGGCATCGGTTTGGAAGCGTTCTTCAAAGTCCAGCCTGATCAACTGTTGGTGACGGCTCATCACCCGCAGCTTGGTGATGGTCGGCTGCCCGGCACATTGCTGGAAATCGCAATACACGCCTGCGGCATTCAGCCTCTGCTGCAGACTCTCGGCGGCCTCATCCTGACCGGTCACGCCCACCAGCCAAGCCGGCGCACCAAGCGCCGAAATATTCAATGCCACATTGCCGGCACCACCGGGGCGATCTTCAATCTGCTCGACCTTGACCACCGGCACCGGCGCTTCTGGTGAAATCCGGTGTGTAGGCCCATGCCAATAGCGGTCCAGCATCACATCCCCAACCACCAGAACCGGCGCGGAATCGAAACGGGGCATGGTCAATTTCATCGTATCTGTTACCTGTATCCGAGTCCGGCAACGAGCGCCGGAGGGTTGCTCGTTAGCCTTGCTTCTCTTCTTCAAACTGCATGCTGTGCAATCGCGCGTAATAGCCATTCAACGCCAACAGCTCCGCATGCGAGCCACGCTCGACAATCCGACCTTGATCCATCACCAGAATGGTATCGGCCTTCTCGATAGTGGACAGGCGATGCGCGATGACCAGGGTGGTGCGACCCTGCATAACGCGATCCAACGCTGCCTGGATATGCCGTTCAGATTCGGTATCCAACGCCGAAGTCGCCTCATCCAGAATCAGCACGGGCGCGTCCTTCAGCAATGCTCGCGCAATCGCCAGCCGTTGACGCTGGCCGCCCGAGAGCAACACGCCGTTCTCACCCACCAGCGTGTCGAAGCCCTGCGGCAACAGATCAATGAACTCCTTGGCGTAAGCCGCCTCGGCCGCGGCCTTGACGTCCTCCAGCGGCGCGCCGGCAAGGTCACCGTAGGCGATGTTGTTAGTAATAGTGTCGTTGAACAGGGTGACCTGTTGACTCACTAAAGCCATGTGGTGCCGCAAATTGCGTAACCGGTAGTCTTCTATCGGCACACCGTCGAGCAGTACCTGCCCTTGATTGTGATGGTAGAAACGCGGAATCAGGTTGGCCAGGGTCGACTTGCCACTACCGGAGCGTCCCACCAGCGCCACCATCTGGCCTGGGGCGATGGACAGTGAAATGTCATCCAGCACCTTCTTGTCGGTACCCGGGTAGGTAAAGCTGAGACCGGAAATATCAATCTGCCCACTGACCCTCTCGCGCTCCAGCGTACCTTCGTCCAGTTCGGGGTCTTCATCCAGCTGTTCAAAGATGCTCTCGGCCGCCGCGATGCCCTTCTGGATATTGGCACTCACTTCCGACAGCTGCCGAATGGGCTTGGGCAGCAAACCAGCTGCAGTGATGTAGGCAACCAGGTCACCCGCCGTTGCATCACCCCGTAAAAACAGCACCAGGAACATCACTGACGCCATCGCCGTATAGGTGACCAACTGTAGTGTGGGGGTGAACACCGCGCCAGTGCGCGTCATCTTCAGACCACGCTGGCGATTGGCCTCGCTGGCATTGTAAAACCGCTCGGTTTCATACTGCTCACCGCCAAAGCTGCGAACCACCCGGTAGCCGGAAATCGTCTCTGAGGTAACGTGGGTAACATCGCCCATTGCCGTTTGAATTTTCTTGCTCTGCTTGCGAAATTTCTTGCTGGCACTGTTCACCATGAGACCAATAACCGGCAGGATGGCAATCAGTACCAACGTCAGCGTCCAGTTCATCCATAACAAATAGGCAAACAAGAAAATCACCGTCAGACCTTCACGGAACACCACCTTGATAGCATCGGTTGCGGCGCCAGTGACCATAGTCACATTGAAGGTGACCCGCGAGACCAGATGGCCAGAGTTATGCAGGTCAAAGTAGCGATTGGGCAGCGTCAACAGATTGTTGAACAGGGCTGTGCGCAAATCATGCACCACACCGAGCGATACCTTGGCAATGAAGTAGTTACCCAAGTAGGAACCGATACCCTGATAGATCGCCACACCAATAATGAACAGCGGAAAGCCCCAAATCAGGGGAACGCCAAAAAACTGGGCACCCGCACCTTCCGTCAGACCATCGACAAAATACTTGAGCATCCAGGCCATCGCAGGCTGACTGGACGCGAAAATGACAAACCCCACGATGCTGATCGCAAAAGGTATCCAGTAAGCCTTCACGTACCCCAGAAGGCGCGCGTAAATGCGGATACTTGAGCGGGCAAAGCTCTCTTTCTGAATATCGGTCATGAGCTCTTCACGTGAAAACAGGAGACAGGGAGTCTAACACAGCACCTGCAGGCAGGCTGCGCGATGAAAAGTGCGTTAAAATGCCTTTTTGCTACAGGATAGCCGCATGCAGGAACTCAGCAACCAACAGTTTCAGAGCTGGCGTGAAGGCGCCAAGGTACTGGAGCAGGATCGCTACGGCGAGAAAGTACTGATCCTCGCGGACGGCACTTTTTTGAAGCTGTTCAGGCGTAAAAGCTGGTTCTCCAAGACCTTATTCTTCCCGCCGGCAAAACGCTTTGCGGATAACGCAGAGCAACTGGAGCAGTTGGGTATCCCCTGCCCCAAAGTGCTCAACCTGTACAAAATGCAGGACCCCTATCGTTCAGTGGTGCACTATGCCCCTCTGGCGGGAGAAACCCTGCGCAAGTTGCTCAATGAAGACCACTCGATCGAACAGATTGAGCTATTTGCTCAACTCGCCACCTTCATCACCGAACTTCACGAGCTGGGCGTCTACTTCCGCTCTCTGCATCTGGGCAATATAGTACTCACTCCAGCAGGCGAGCTTGGGCTGATCGATATTTCGGACATGCGCTGTCTTGGGCGCCCGCTGTCTACCGGTATGCGTAACCGGAACTTCCGCCACCTGCTGCGTTACGAAAAGGACTGGGCCCTGGTTGCTCCAGAAGCCTTAGCCCTGATTCTCACAAGGAGTTGAAATGACAATCCGACTGTATTGGTGGCGCGGTGAGGGCGCGACAGACTCAGGCAAACAGAACTTCGGTGACTATCTTTCGCCACTCATCGTAGAAATGGTTTCCGGGCGCCCAGTTGCGTACGCCGAACCCAAAGATGCCGAAATGATTGCAATCGGCTCAATCCTGTCCCGTGAACGTAAAGCAAAAGGTCTGCTGTTCAAACGTAGCCTGCATATATGGGGCGCAGGTACCGACAGGGCAGATCGCAGCTTCTCGGGGCACCATTACTATCATGCAGTGAGGGGCACTAAAACTCGCGAGCAGATTCGGGTTAAAGACTGCCAGGCCGCACTTGGCGATCCTGGGCTGTTATCCGATCGCTGGTGGTCAGGGCGCCCAGTGCCCGACAAAAAATACCGCGTCGGCTGGATTCCCCACTTTGTAGACCAGCAAAACCCTGACATCCAGTCACTGGCAGGCTTACCAAACACCACCATAATCGACGTATTCGATTCAGTGGAAAATGTCATGCGGCAAATCCAACAATGCGATTTTATTGCCTCATCCAGCATGCACGGCCTGATACTCGCCGATGCGTTCGGTATCCCCAACCGACGCATGGTGATATCCAAGGGCATCATTTCCGACCTGAAGTTTGTTGATTACTACTCTGCCCTGGGCCTTTCCGAGCCCCAGCCAACTACCCCGCTGGAGTGGTTGAATGCCCAGGGGCGTCACGCCGTTCTAGAGGAGGAGTACAGCCGCCCGGGGTTGGAGATCGTCAAGGATCGGCTGCAGAACGCCTTCCCCACTGCCCTCTGACGCCAGCCTTGCCCTGCGCTCTTTACGCGAGCACATGGGGCGTCAAGGGGCTGCTCTTTTCAATTGCATGCGCAGCCATTTCGAGAAGTAATCCCAACGCAGCGCCTGCCTTGGGGCAACCTTGAACGCGGCACGATAATAAGCCGCCGCATCGTCGAGCCGTCCCGCCCGATAGCAACTGCGAAAGGCTGACAACGCCCGCTTTGCCTCATAACGAGCACGCAATGGCTGCAATGACGAAGGCATGCTCGCAAATACCGACTCAGCTACCAGACCCGCATTGGTAATCGTCAAAGCAACATCGTTGCGCAAGCTATCCGAGTGCTTGTAAATGATCGCCAACGGCACATCCAGACTCACGCCGTGCGGCTGTAGCAGCATCCAGGCAAACACCGCGATATCCTCGCCTTGGCGCAGGTGTTCCGGGTAAGGACGCTGGCGGACGGCGGTGGAGCGAAAAACCGAGCAGCCATGCGAGATGCTTACCTTCTTGTCGAAAAAATAATCTCGTAAGCGTTGATCGCGATCTGCCGCCAACCGGCTGGGTGGGCGGTATTTTTCCCGCCCGTTGGCATAAGACGCCATGTGCCCACCGAGCAGCAGATCAATCTGTGGATCGGCTTTCAGCGCCGCGCAAATATGCTGCACAGCGCCGTCGCACAAGGCGTCATCGGCGTCCAGAAACAGCACCCATTCACCCCGTACCAATTGCATAGCTCTGTTTCGCGCGGCTGCCGGCCCAGCGTTTTTCTGCACTAAATAACCCGCCTGCACGCCCTCGGCAACAGCATACTCTTGCAGCAGGTCAGCGCTGCCATCGCTCGAACCGTCATCGACCAAGACCAACTCAACCTGCTCGGACAGTTGCGAGAGGACTGACCCTATCGCGCGAGGAAGAACGGCAGCGTAGTTATAATTGGTCACTACAATCGACAGCTGGATATCGGCGGCGGTTTGCCAGCCACCTTGCAGAGATTTCATGGTGATGCAGCTCCGTTGACTTTCGGCGACGACGCCAATTCGTTCTGCAGTGCAGCCACGGCCATGCGCGATCCAGTTTTACTCAGGTGGTGCGAGTCGCGGTAGATTGGCTGACCGTCCAGTTGCACGTTGCAATACTCTGCATCGCAATACACATCGTCCAGATTCAACACGGTAAACCGGTATTGATCGGCCAGCGTCTTGAGCTGCTCTCGGAAGCTGGCGGTCTGCGACAAATGCACGGCCCGGGGCGAGCGGATATCTAGATCACTGCCATACCATTCAATACGCGCCAGCGTGGCTGGAACGTTGTAGGCAATATTGGGCACCTGCAACACCACCGAAACATCGATGCCTTTGTCATTCAGCATCCGCAGCGCTCTCTCGAATCCGGCGTCAAAGCCGGTATCTGCTGGCCCGGTCGACTTTTCATCGTAAATAAACCACACACCAACCAGCACTACTTTTTCAATGCTAGGGTGTCGATCCAAGTAGCGGACTACAGCGTCATTAAAGTCGCTGCAGGCCTCCTCCGAGGCCATAAAGTCCTGCGTTCCCAGTGCCGGCGGGCATACCGACTTGCCAAGAAAGCGGCCCGACACCTTCTCCGCCTTGGCGGCTAGATCCATGCCGTAGGCCAGTGATAACGAGTGGGAATCACCCCAGAGCAAAAAGGACGGCTCGCCATCAACGCCCAGCGCGCACACTTCATCGTCTTGATCCACCTGCGATGGCTCTAGGCTAAAGCAAGGGCGCTTGAACGGAATTTTCTCCTCTTCAACCGCCTGGATCGCCACGATATCAGGCGGCATACGAAAGGACGCACCCTTGGTAATGATGCCTGGCAGAGAAATGGCCACCAGCACCAGAGCAACCGCCCCAGCGACCTGAAACAACCGCTTGCGCTGCGCAATAACACCGCTACTGTGCCTGAACGGCGCCTCTACAAATCGCCACGACGCCCATCCCAGCAGCAGCGACAAAAGCAAGAGTGCAAGCTGCTGCATAGCTGAAAACGGCACAATCTGCAGGTAGGCGGCGAACACAAACAACGGCCAATGCCACAGATACAGCGAATAGGAAATCAGCCCAACCCATACCAACGGCCGCCACCCCAAGAGCTTCGCGGCACTGGAATCGCCATGCATACCAGCATGAATGACCATCGCGGCGCCCGCCACGGCGGGCAGCGCAAGCAACCCCGGAAAGGTTCTATCCTTGCTCAGCCAGAACACACTGAACAGGATCAGCGCCAAACCGCACCAGGCCATCGCTTCACGCGTTACGCGGCGTGTCAGCGGCGGCAGCGCGCCTGTGGCCAGCAAAGCGCCGGCCAGCAGCTCCCAGGCACGCAGGTGAACCAGATAAAAAGCACTTTCCGGTACGGAGGAAAGTGCTTTTTGCGCCGCCAGCAACGACAGCACTGCCAACCCGAATAGCGCCAGGTTTACCCGCTTGGGGCAACGCTTAACAAGCAACAGCAACAGCGGCGGAAAAAGCAGATAAAACTGTTCCTCTACCGACAATGACCAGGTGTGTAACAGCGGGATATTGGCGACAGCATCGTTGAAGTAATCGGTCTTGTTCCAAAAGTGGATATTGGCCAGAAACAGGACCGATAGCCCTTGCGCTTCGCTGAACAGCTTGTAGTCCTCAGGCAAAAGCACAAACCAGGCGACCGCACCGGTAACGAGCAACATGACCGCCAACGCGGGAAACAAACGCCGAATCCGGCGCTCATAGAACCTGGCGTAACTGAACGTACCGGCCTGCTGCTCACGGTAGACAATACTGGTGATCAGAAAGCCCGAAATAACGAAGAAAACATCCACGCCGACGAAACCGCCGGAGAAAGGCGCCACGCCGAGATGAAACAGCACCACGGGTAATACCGCGATGGCTCGTAGCCCATCAATGTCACGTCGATAACCGAGCAGCGAATTCAATCCGGCGAACTCCTTTTGACCACCAAAATATCTTCCATAATCAAAAACTGCAGATCCGAGCCAAAGAACATATCAAGCGCGTCCTTCGGTGAGCACACCATGGGCTCACCACGACGGTTGAGCGAGGTATTGAGCACTACACCATTACCGGTCATGGCTTCCAACTCCTTCATCAGGTCGTAATAACGCGGGTTGTACTCGCGCTTCAGCACCTGTGCGCGCGCCGTGCCATCCTCGTGCACCACTTCATGAACCCGCCGTTTCCATTCATCGTTGACGTCAAAGGTAAAGGTCATGAAGGGCGACGGGTGGTCAACGCTCAGCATCTTCTCCGCCACCGTATCAAGCATGGATGGGCAGAATGGACGCCAGCGCTCGCGGAACTTGATCTGCTCATTGATGCGATCTGCCACGCCCTTGACGCTGGGGCAGCCGATGATGGAGCGGCCGCCCAGCGCGCGGGGACCAAATTCCATGCGCCCCTGGAACCAGGCGACCGGATTGCCCTCGACCAGCACCTTGGCAATTTCCTGCGGCACGTCGTCGATCTTTTCCCATTCGGGCTTGTTCGGATGGCGCGCACAGGCGGCAATGATGTCTTCATTGCTGTAGGCCGGCCCGAGGTAGACGTGTTCCATCTTCTCGACCGGGACGCCGTTCTGCACCGAGATATAGGACGCCGCTCCCACTGCCGTGCCGGCATCACCTGAAGCCGGCTGCACAAACAGCTCCTTGACCTCGGGCCGCGCAATGATTCGCTGGTTGAGTTTGACGTTGAGCGCGCAGCCACCGGCAAACGCAAGGCGACCGGTTTCGCGCAGAATGTCGCCCAGATAGTAGTCCATCATTTCCAGCGCGAGCTTTTCAAACAGCGCCTGCATGCTGGCGGCGTAGTGCACGTAGGGGTCATCGGCGATATCGCCTTCGCGTTTGGGTCCCAGCCATTCGATCAGCTTGGGCGAGAAGTAATAGCCCTTGCCTTTATCCTTGTAACGGCGGAAACCGATCACGTTGGCGTAATCGGTATTGATGATCAGTTCACCCTTCTCGAATTTGGCCAGCCGTGAGAAGTCGTATTTGGCGGCGTCGCCATAGGGCGCCATGCCCATGACCTTGAACTCGCCATCGAGCATCTCGAAACCCAGGTATTCGGTCAGCGCACCATACAGACCACCGAGCGAATCCGGATCGTAGAACTCCTTGATCTTGTGGATCTTGCCGTTCTCGCCGTAGCCAAAGAAAGTGGTTGCATACTCACCCTTGCCATCGATGCCCATGATCGCGGTCTTCTCGGTGAATCCGGAGCAGTGATAGGCACTCGAAGCGTGGGCCAGGTGATGTTCCACCGGCTCCAGACGAACCTTTTTCGCATCAAACCCCAGTTGCTCCAGGCACCATAGAATCTTCTTGCGGTACCGCTTGAAGCGGCGATTGCCGGTCAGCAGAGCGTCCAGTGAGCGGTCCGGCGCGTACCAGTAACGCTTGGCGTAATGCCAGCGCGCCTTGCTGCCAAACAGGCTTATGGGCGCGAAGGGGATGGTGACTATATCCACTTGCGCAGGCGTGATGCCCGCCTGCTCCAGGCAGAACTTGGCGGACTCGTAGGGCATGCGATTCTTTGCATGCTTGTCACGCACAAAGCGCTCTTCCTCTACCGCTGCGATGAGTTTTCCGTCAATGTACAGCGCTGCAGACGGGTCGTGGCTCAGGGCGCCTGAAAGGCCAAGTATCGTCAGTCCCACGGTATTCCTCTTGTTTATCTAATCAGTTTTCGCTGCGACAACTGGCAGGTGTTGTTCCAACCAGTTCGCAAGCGGGCTGCCCTGCGGCCAGTTACGGATAAAACGGGCACGGTCCCTGGCCCAGGCCTGTTGCCATTGGCTTGGGCTCTGGTGCTGCTGCATTGCATCGAGATCAATCAGCAGCACCTCGCCGTCCAGCCACAGCAGGTTGGTAGCTTTACAGTCGCCATGGCTGATACGCGCAGCCACCAGCTGTTGAAAAACCTTGAGCAAGGCAGGGCCCGTTGTTTCATCAGGCTCCATCTCGCCACTTTCACCCAGGACGCTAAACAGATGATCGCCTGCGCAGTATTCGGTAATCAGCCAGGCCTCACGGCGCAAAGGGCCAAAACGTCGCTCGATCATTGCCAGGGGCGCCGGCGTAGCGACACCCAGGAACGCCAGGCGATGCGCCGCCTGCCACGAGTGCCAAGCCCGACTGGGTCGCCAAAAGCGTTTCAGCCAATGCATCAACCCTTTGATATTGTAGCGTTTGATGACGACTGAGCCGTCCCCCAGCGCTACCTTGGCGACCGTGCTACTACCACCGTCCTTGAGCAGCGGCTGCGCGCCGAAGTAGCTATCCGGGTCACCGAGCAAGCCGCGCATGCGCTCGCTCTCTGAGCGCACCACAGCGGTAAAGCGTTGCCAGCTGCGCTGTACGGAAAACAGGGTGCAATCGCGCAGCGACTTGCCAAGGTAGTCGTCCTGGCGCTGCCTGCGCACGCACGCAATGGAGGCTGCCAGTTTATCGGGGTTCAACGCCAGCGGGTTATGCTGCAGATAAGTGATCAACAAAAGCTCGGTAAACGCATCCCACTCGGGCTTCAGCTGCGCAAAGAAGATCGCCAGATTTTGCTGCGCCTGCTCTGCGGTCAGTGGCCGGCCGGGTGACAATGCCTCAACGGCATCACCATCGATAACAAATAGCTGTTCGCTCTGCAGCAAGAAGTTACCAAGGTGCAGATCGGTTTGCGCCAGTCCCTTGCTGTGCAGCTCGGCAATGACCGCCAAGGCCTTGCCCAGCAGCCCCATTGCCTCAGCCTGGCCCGGCTGACGACCAGGCAGGGCTTCCCATGCCTGCTGCAACGTTTGTGCAGCGGACAAGAACTCGGTTATCAGGTAGCGGCCGCTACCTTCAACTTCGCCCTCGGCCAGCAGCTTGGGGGTGGCCACGCCCTGCTGCACCAGTGCGCTAAGACCCAAGCGCTCACGCGCGCAATGACGGTCTGCACCAGCGCCGATAAACAGCTTGAGCAGCACCGGTGTATCATCCTGCATCGCCCGCGCCACCAACCGCTTGCCGGGCAATACCCGCAGCCACTGATCCACCGTTACTGAGCCACCGCCGCTCAGCGGAATTCGCATCGGTAGGGCCGGCGCGCGACCCGCCTCTTGCAGCTGGGCGGTCAGCGTCATCGCTTGGCTTCCTTGCCGGCCTGGCGCGCCAATAGCTGTCGTACCAGTGCCTTGCTCTGTGCAGTCATACGCTGCTGCCCACAGTAGGCCAGCAAAAAGCGCAGCCGCTGGGTTCGTGTCGGCGCCGCACTGCGCCGGCTCAAGGTTTCCAGGTCGCGGATAAAGTCGCGCTGCCCGAACCAGGCACTGCGTGTCTTTTCCAGGTCGATCAGACGCGCGCCAGCACCGTCACCGTGCAACTTGAGAAAAATGTGTTTGGGGTACAGGCAATTATGGATAACACCAGCATTGTGCAACGCTCTGACCAACGCTCCTGCAGCTTGCGCCAGGGTGCGTATCTCGGCAGGTGCCAGACTAGGCCAACGTTCAAACCACTCATCCAGCGGTGCGTATTCATCCAACGCGCGAGTCAGCAATACCGCTTGCTGCCGGCCATCGACCGTACGCCGAGCAAAGAAAGCGGCCTCCAACGCGGGTATACCCAGCTTTGCATACTGCTGAACCGCACGAAACTCGCGGGCAAAGGTCGGCTCGCCAAAAGGCGCCCGTAGTGTACGCGTGCAATGGTTGTCCTGCCGCTTGAGGTAAAAACATTGCAGGTCGCCGTTTCCATCCTCGAGTTCCAGCCGGTGCACGCTACTCCAGCCGCCACGGCCGGTATTCGGCGCGTCGACCGCATCCAGGTCAAGCGCCCATAATGCGGCAAAACTGTTGACGCCATGACGCGCAAGCACCTCGTGCGCGTTCACTGCCACGAAGGGCAAACTACTCATTCTCTACCCTCAAAAAAGGACACGATGGACGCAATGCGTTTTTTGTCCTGCGACGTTAACCCCGAGCGCCCCAGGTAGGTTTTATAGAACCTCAGCCGCTGCGCGCGACTGAGCTTTTGCTTGGCCAGTTTGTCCAGGCACGCTAGATCCTTGGTAATGCGGTACTGCAGCATAGGTCCACGCCAGAAGGTGCCGGCCGGACAGTCGATAAAATACACTTTGGCCAGAGCGCGCTCGTCGACCAGAATGTTGCGCCACTTCAAGTCGTTATGGGTGAAGCCCTGATCATGCATCATGCGGGTAGCCCAGGCTACCTGCCTGGCAACATGTTTAACCCATGCGCCATCACTGAGGCGAGAATCATCCTGCCTGGCCAGACTGGCCAGATCACGGGTCGCACGCAACTCTTCTGTAATCAGCGCGCCTCGCACGAAGGCACCGCCATGCCGCTCTGAACCAAAGGCAACCACCGGCGCGGTAGGAATACCCCACGCTTGAAACCGCAGCAGATTTTCCCATTCAGCCTGAATTCGCGAGCGGCCAATATACCGGCGTAGATTCTTCCCAGCGCCGGTATAACGCTTGACGTAATAGAAGCGATCACGCACCCACACCTTGTGCACGCTGCTGATCGGGTCGCTGGTGATCTGCTCCCCTTGCAGTGCGAACACCGAGTCCATATCGGCAAATAGCCGCCCGCTGTCCCCGGTCGCGTATTCGGGGTTGAGTGTCCAGCGTTTCATGACTCGGCGCCGGGCGCGTACTTGCGCGCAAAGCGCGTCTGGAGTTTCGCGGCCTTGCGCTCGAGCGCGCGCAACAACGGTGCTTCCTGACGCAGAATGTCCCGCAGCGGCAGCGCAAAATAAGTCCGCAGAAAGCGCAGTTTGTCGCTGCGGGTAAGGCCAATATTCAATGCGGAGAAATAAAGCCCGGCCAGGTCCTTGTTGCGCCAGCGCAGCGGCACCTTGTTGCGGATCTGCGCGCGATGCAGATCAATCAGAGACAGGCTGACCGACTGCGCACTGATCTCCTGATCGGTATGCAGCAGAAAGTGACAGATGTAGCAATCGCGGTGGTTGACGCCGGCACGGTGCATTTGCCCGGTCATCTGCGCCACGCGCTCGATCAGGGCGCGCTTCAGCGCTGGCTCCGGCGGCTGACTGAGCCAGTCCATGCTGTAATCTTCCAGGCTGATGGTCGGCGCCAGCTCCTCGGTGATGATGAACGAGTGCTGCGCAGCAGGATTACGGCCGCGCTCACCGAAGGCCACCGCCGTCATGGTCGGTACGCCGGCCTGCTGCAGCGCCGCGATCGCCTGCCACTCCTGCCCCGCGCCCAGCACGGGCGCTTTCAGCGTGGTCCAGTTCTTGACGATTTCGCCCCAGCCGACGCCGCGGTGAATTTTTACAAAGTAGCCTTTGCCTGCCACCTCGGTGCGCAAGGTACGGCGCGCTTCCAGCTCGCGGAACACCTCGCCGTCAAGGCGCTCTACCTCAACAAAGGGGTCGCGTCCGGCCCATAGGGTGGCGAAGGGCTCTTTCAGTGCCAAGGTCACGCAGCCGCTCCCAAAATGACGTCGGCTGCCCTCTCCGGCAAGCTGTACAGATCAGCCTGGTCGGCGAAACGCAGGGCGTTGGTTTTCCAGTCTTGGCGCAGCTGCGGGTTATTCAGCATGTCGGCGAGCATCTTGTTCAGTGTGGTCTGCGTGAAAGGTGACGGTACCACCAGGCCGCAGTCGGCCTCTTCAATGTAGTGCGCATAGCCGCAGACATCGGTCACCAGCACCGGCAGACCGGCCACCAGCGCTTCAAGCAACACGGTGCCGGTATTTTCATTGTAGGCCGGGTGAATGAGCAGATCAGCCCCCAGCAGGAAGCGCGGCACATCACTGCGGCCCTTGAGAAACTGGACCCGTTCGGCCACACCAAGCGAGCGTGCCAGACGCTGAAAGCTGCCCGCATCATCCTGACCAACCACCATCAGGCGCGTACGGCTGCGCATATCAGCGGGCAGCGCGGCCAGCGCGCGAATCGAGCGATCCAACCCTTTGGTAATGAAGCCGGAGCCAATCTGTACCAATAGCAATTCGTCGTCAGCCACCTTGAATTCCTGACGAAAGGCGGCGCGCACTTCAGCGGCGTTGGCCGGCGCGCGGCGGTCCGGCGAGATGCCCGGCGGCAGCATATGAAAACGATCCAGCGGGGTGCGGTAATGCTTGGTAAACAACGGCAGCTGTACGTCGGAGATCATCAGAATGTCGGTGCCCACCGCCGGGGAGAAGACCGCGCGTTCATACTCGGCAAAATGCCGGTAGCGGCTGAAATGGCGATATAGCGGATTGCGCAGGGTCTGGGCCTTGTCTTCAAAACAGGGATCGGCAGCGTAATACACATCCAGCCCTGGCATCTTGTTGAAACCAACCAGACGATCCACCGGGCGCTTGGCCAAGTCAGCCTGCACCCAGGCGGTAAAGCGTTCGTTGCGCTTGTGATTGCTCAGCGCCTTGACCGGGGCAACTATCACCTCGAATCCCGGCGGAACCTCACCTTCCCAGATCATGGTGTAAACACGGATGGCGTGCCCGCGAGCCTGGCACACCTGGGCAATACGCATGAAGTCACGCTGCAACCCGCCAAACGGAAAGTACTTGTACAGCACAAAGGCCAGTTGCATCAGTCAGCTCTCGTTGCGGAGATTAGGGTGTGCAGTTGAGCCATAACCACATCAGGCGCCAACCGGGTGAAGCATAGCGGCTGCTCCGTACTCAGGTCGAACTGCTGGGCGTCGCCAGGCGTAGGCTGATAGTTGCATGTCTTGCGCAAACAAGGCGCACAGGCAAAATCGCTGGCCAAATGCCGCTGGGCGTGGCCATAGGCACCGGTAAAGCCAGGATTGGTTGGGCCGAACAATGACAGCGTCGGCACATCCATCGCAGCAGCCAAATGCCCCAGCCCGGTATCCACCGCAACGCAGGCCTGCGCTGCCGACAGCACGCGAGCCACACCGGCCAAAGGTAACTTGGGCAGCACCTGCACCCCTTGCAGCCCCTGAGCGATGCGCTGCGCGCGGGATTGCTCCGCCGTGTTACCCCAAGGGAGCTTGACCTGCACACCCGTGGCGCTGACACGCTCAGCCAGCTCCCGCCAGTAGCGCTCAGGCCAATGCTTGGTCACCCAGGTAGTGCCGTGCAAAAAAACCACGTAGGGCTGCTCTTGCGCCTGCACTTCCTGCGCTAGGGCCAGTCCGTAATCGCCCAGCCCCTCCGGGACGCTATAGCCGAGCGCCTGGGCGAACAGTTGCCGCGTGCGCTCGACGGCATGCTGACCCCAGGGCACATTGATTGGCTGCTGATAGAGCCGACTGGCCAGCGGCTCACGTACCGACTCCCGGTCCAGCCCGGCAACCGGGCCGCGGGCGTAGCGGCTGAGCCAGGCGCTTTTTATCAGACCCTGCGCGTCGATCACCAGGTCATACCGGGTTTCACTGATCCGCTGTTTGAACGCGCGCCACTCACCGCCACGCAGTGTTTGCCAGAGATTTTTGCGCCAGCGCCGCACAGCCACCGGAATCACACGATCAACCGCCGGGTGCCAGGCGGGAATTTCGGCAAAGCCCTCCTCGACCACCCAGTCAAAGCGAATACCCGGCAGCGCGCGAGCAGCATCGGTGATCGCCGGCAGCGTATGAATCACATCGCCGAGCGAGGTGGTCTTGATCACCAACACGCGCATCGGCTAATTACCCTGCGGGTCAGACAAGGCCTCGCCAACCAACGGTTCCAGCGCGCTGATTACTTGCGCCGGGGGCAGGTCGCGCAGACAGTTGTAGTGGCCAAAGCGGCAGGTGCGATCAAAACAGGGACTGCACTCGAGGCCCAGCCGCACGGTGGCCACCTGATCGGCCAGCGGCGGGGTAAAGCCTGGCGAGGTAGAACCATAAATCGCCACCAGCGGCCGGTTCAGCGCGGCAGCCACATGCATCAGACCCGAGTCATTGCTCACCACGGCGGCGGCGCAGGAGAGCAGGTCTATCGCTTCAGCCAGGCTGGTCTCGCCAGACAGGTTGACCGCCTCCTCACGCAGGCCGGGAATCAGTCGCGCGCGAATCTGCTCACCCACGGCGTGGTCGTTCTTCGAGCCGAACAACCAGACCTGCCAGCCCTGGCGGATTTTGTCTTCCGCGACCTTGGCGTAATGCTCGCTCGGCCAGCGCTTGGCTTCACCGAACTCTGCACCGGGGCACAGCGCCAGCACGGGGCGATCGAGCTCAAGAGCAAAGCGTGACCGCGCTGCCGCGCGCGAGCTGTCTTCTATCTGCAAGGCAGGTTTGGGATAAGGCTTCGGGAGCTCTGCGTCGGGCGGATAGGCCAATGCCATGAAGCGCTCGATCATCAGCGGATAACGCTCCTTGTCGAGCACCCGCAGGTCATTCAGCAGCCCGTAACGCATTTCACCGCGCCAACCGGTGCGTACCGGGATACCAGCAAAAAACGGCACCAGGGCCGACTTTAGCGAATTGGGTAGCAGGATCGCCTGGTCATACTGTCCGGCCAGCTCGCGGCCAATACGCCGGCGCGTTGCCAGCTCCAGTGAACCATGGCCCAACGGCAAACTCAGCGCTTGCCGCACCTGCGGCATGCGCTCGAGAATCGGGCGGCTCCAGTCCGGCGCCAGCACGTCGATCTGACACGCCTCGCCGTGCTGCTGTTTCAGGCACACAAACAGGGTCTGCGCCATCACCATGTCGCCTACCCAGCTCGGACCCACAATTAGAATATTCATAAGCGGCAAGCCTCAAGCTGCAAGCTGCAAGAAATCCAAACAAGGCGGCAAAAAGTCGCTCCCGACAGCTTGCCGCTTGTGGCTTGCAACTTGCTGCTTACTTGACCAGCGTCCGCCAGTCGGCGTGTTCGCCCGTTTGACCGGTCACCAGGTCAAAATAGGCCTTTTGCAGCTTCTCGGTGATCGGACCGCGGCGACCTTCACCAATCTGACGACCATCCAGCTCGCGAATCGGCGTGACTTCGGCGGCTGTGCCGGTAAAGAAAGCTTCGTCCGCGATATAAACCTCATCGCGGGTAATGCGCTTCTCGACAATCGGCACACCAAACTGCGCAGCCAGCGCCAGCACAGTGGCACGGGTAATGCCGTTCAGGCAGGCGGTCACTTCCGGCGTGTAAATGGTGCCGTTCTTGACGATAAACACGTTCTCGCCGGAGCCTTCGGCCACATAGCCTTCCGGGTCCAGCAGCAGCGCTTCGTCAGCACCGGCAGAAACTGCTTCCTGCAGCGCCAGCATGGAGTTCATGTAGGCACCGCTGGCCTTGGCACGGGTCATGGTGATGTTGACGTGGTGGCGAGTGAAGGAACTGGTGCGAATCTTGATGCCACGCTCCAGCGCTTCTTCGCCCATGTAAGCGCCCCAGTGCCAGGCAGCGATCACAACGTGCACCTTGAGGTTATCGGCGCGGATACCCATGCCTTCGGAGCCGTAAAACACCAGCGGCCGGATGTAGGCGGTTTCTAGGCCGTTTTCACGTACCACGGCGCGCTGCGCTTCGTTCAGCTGCTCTTTGGTGAACGGAATCTTCATGCCCATGATGTGGGCGGAATCAAACAGGCGATCGGTGTGCGCCTGCAGGCGGAAAATCGCCGTACCGTCCGGGGTGTTGTAGGCACGGACACCTTCAAATACGCCCATACCGTAGTGCAGCGAGTGCGTCAGCACGTGCACGTTGGCGTCACGCCAGGGGATCATTTCACCATCAAACCAGATAACACCATCACGATCGGCCATCGACATAGCAGCCAGCTCCATATTCTCTATTCTGTCAGTCTTGCGTTCTTGGTTCTGCCTGAGCGCTCCAGCACGCCTGCCCCTCACGCGGCGGGGTCAGGCTCTGGGGTCGGCAGCATCTGCTGCCATAGCTTGATGACTCCATGACGGAAATCATGAAACTGGTCGCCGCTTACTTTGCCCGGCTGCTTTTGCAAGGCCAGGCGATGAGCCGCCGCCCGGTAGGCCTTGTAAGCCTCCTGCAGGCGATGTACGTCTTCGCCGGCGATCAGGCCGGCGTTGTGCAGCTCATCAAGAATCCTGATGTTATCGGTGAAGCGTAGTAATTCGGGGTACCGGCACGACCAGGCCAGAACCGCATATTGCACCATAAATTCGATATCAACGATACCTCCGGCATCCTGCTTGAGGTCAAACAGGCGCTCAGCGGTAAAGGCATCGGCGGTAGTGCCCGCAGCGGTCGCCGAGGTGCCCAGGTTATCGCGCATTTTTTGCCGCATGCCTGTCACCTCACGCGCCAGCGCTGACTCGTCACGCTGCGCTCCCAGCACCTCGGCGCGCAGCGCCGCAAAGCCCTCGGTCAGCCTTGAACAACCCGCCAGCGAGCGCGCGCGAACCAACGCCTGGTGCTCCCAGGTCCAGGCCTCCTCGCGCTGGTAACGCGCAAAGGAGGCCAGCGAGCTGACCAGCAGACCCGAGTCACCGGAGGGGCGCAGGCGCATATCAACTTCGTACAATGCGCCCGACACGGTCTGGGTGTTGAGCATATGAATGATGCGCTGCCCCAGACGGGTAAAGAATTTGCTGCCTTCGATGGCTCGGGCGCCGTCGGTTTCCGAATGCGGATCGCCATCGTGGATAAACACCAGATCCAGATCCGAGCCATGCCCCAGTTCGATGCCACCCACCTTGCCGTAGCCCACCACGATAAAGTCCAACTCGCAGCGCGAGCCATCGGCCCGTGCTGGCTGACCATGCCGCGACACCATTTCACGCCAGGCCAGCTTGAGCACCTGTTGCAGAATCGCCTCGGCAATCCAGGTCAGATAATCACTGACCTTCATCAACGGCAGCGTGCCACCAATCTCCGACGCCGCCACCCGCAGAACATGGGCGCGCTTGAAGTAGCGCAGGGTTTCCATCTGCTGTTCCAGGTCGTCCTCAGGGATGCGTAGCAGTTGCTGACGCAGCTCGTCGGCCAGCTCGTCCGGCTCCGGCGGACGATACAAACGCCCGGCGTTGAGCAGCTCATCCAGTACAACCGGATAGCGGGTGATCTGCTCGGCAATCCAGGGGCTGGCGGCACACAGCACCAATAGCTCACGCAAGGCCCCGGGGTTCTCGGTCAGCAGCACCAGATACGCCGAGCGACGCGCAACGGCTTCAATCAGCGGCAGCACCCGTTCCAGCGCCAGATCGGCATTGTCCTGTTCACAGGCCATCGCCAACAGCCGCGGCATGAAGCCATCGAGCCGTTCACGCCCGACCCGCTGCATCGCCTTTACGCGACCAGAGGCCTGCAGCGAGCCGAGCCGGCGCCAGGCAGCAACGGCGTCGGTAAAACCAGCGGCGCTCAGTTGTTCCAGTGCCTGGGCCTCGTCCAGCGTGCCTTCCCACAGGGGCAGCCAGTCAGAATGCGGCGCTGCCGGTTCGGCTTCATCCTCATCAGGATCGGCAATCACGCCGGCAAAATGCCGTGCGACGGTTGCGCGCTCTTGATCCAAACGCTGCCGAAACCCTGCCCAGTCGGCGAAGCCCAGCATAAAGGCAATACGCGCCTGGCCCTGCGTATCGGTCGGCAGCATTTGCGTTTGACGGTCATCCACGGCCTGCAGCGCGTGTTCGGTGTCACGCAAAAAACAATAAGCCGCAGTGAGCTCTTCTACTGCTGCAGCGGGCAAATAATCATTCGCCGCCAGGGTTTGCAGTACGCTCAGAATTGGCCGCTGCTGCAACGCGCGGTCGCGCCCACCGTGAATCAACTGGAATGCCTGCCCGATGAACTCCACCTCGCGGATACCGCCGGAACCGAGCTTGACGTTGTCCTGCAGGCCTTTGCGCTGCACCTCGCGCTGAATCATCTGCTTCAGGCTGCGCAGCGCATCGATAGCGGCAAAGTCCAGATAACGCCGATATACAAAGGGTTTGAGCATGGCTTGCAGCTCGGCACCGGCTGCCTGATCGCCAGCCACCACCCGCGCCTTGATCATCGCGTAACGCTCCCAGTCACGCCCCTGGCTCTGGTAATACTGCTCCAGCGCATCAAAGCTGAACACCAGCGCGCCGCTGTCGCCGTAGGGGCGCAGGCGCATGTCTACGCGAAAAACAAAGCCATCGACCGTGTGCGCGTCCAGCGCCTTGATCAGCTTCTGCCCGACCCGGATAAAAAACTCCTGGTTGGACAGGCTGCGGCGACCACCTTGGGTTTCGCCGGGTTCGGGATAGGCGAAGATCAAATCAATGTCGGAGGACAGATTGAGCTCAAAGGCGCCCAATTTGCCCATGCCCAGCACCACCATATGCTGCGGTTTGCCAGCGGCACTGCGTGGCTCGCCCAGCGAGGCGCAGGTTTGTACATAGAGCCATTGATAGGCCTCGTCAATGCAGGCATCCGCCATGTCGGACAGATCACGCGTGGTTTCGGCGAGTGGCGCCTGCCGCGTCAGATCACGCCAGATGATGCGCACCTGCTGCGCCTGGCGAAAGCGCCGCAGGCGCTGCGCCAATTCCTCTTCACTCGCCAGCCCTGCGAGCGCCTGCTGAAGCAGACGCCGCATTTCACCCTCCTGCAGAGGTCGATGAAGGCGTTGCTCCTCCTGCAGCTGCCAGGCCAGCTGAGGATCACGGCGCAATTGCTCCGCCACGTAATCGCTGCCGGCCAGTACTTGGGGCAACTGCTGTTCAAACTCGGCGCCCAGCTCGTCAGCCCGCTCTGCCAGTCCGGCGGCTTCAAGCGCGGCACGCCACTGTGCCAAGTGGTGTTCAAGGGAGGGGCGCAGCAAATCCGGCAGTAACGGCAGAGAAATGGCCATGGTCTATCCTGTACAAAAACCGAAACGGCAGCTTGCCATGGCGATACGCGACAGGAAAGCACAGACAGCGGGAACTGTGCGGTCACAATGTAGCAAAGCTACATATAAGACCATGGGAGGGTAGATAAACCCGCTTTTTTGTAGTAAAACTACAAGAACAATATCAGTCAACCCGTGTCACAACACCCACAGGTGTTAGCGAAAGCTGCGCATCATCTGCCGACAGTTCATCAAGACTGGGGCAGGCTGGCGCCTTCCGGCACTTGCAGGACCCACAAGGTCTGGAGACCACAATGAAGCAAGATGATATCGATCCGCTCGAAACCCAGGAATGGCTCGATGCCCTGGAATCCGTACTCGACAACGAAGGTGAAGATCGCGCGCACTATCTGATGACGCGCCTGGGCGAGTTGGCCAGCCGCACCGGCACCCCCCTGCCCTACGCCATCACCACGCCCTACCGCAACACCATCCCGGTAACCCACGAAGCCCGCATGCCCGGCGACCTGTTCATGGAACGCCGCATCCGCTCGATGGTGCGCTGGAACGCGCTGGCCATGGTGATGCGTACCAACCAGCAAGACCCGGACCTGGGTGGCCACATTTCCACCTTCGCATCCAGCGCCACCCTGTATGACATTGGCTTCAACTACTTTTTCAAGGCGCCGACCGAAGAGCACGGTGGCGATTTGGTGTTCTTCCAGGGCCACGCCTCCCCCGGCATTTATGCCCGCGCCTTCATGGAAGGCCGCATCAGCGAAGAACAGATGGACAATTTCCGTCAGGAGGTCGACGGCAAGGGCCTGTCCTCTTATCCGCATCCCTGGCTGATGCCCGATTTCTGGCAGTTCCCGACCGTGTCCATGGGCCTGGGCCCGATCCAGGCTATCTATCAAGCGCGCTTCATGAAGTACCTGGAGCACCGCGGCTTTATCGAGCCTGGTAAACAGAAGGTCTGGTGTTTTGTTGGTGACGGTGAGACCGACGAGCCGGAGTCGCTCGGTGCCATCGCGCTGGCCGGCCGCGAGAAACTCGACAACCTGATCTTCGTCATCAACTGCAACCTGCAACGCCTCGATGGCCCGGTACGCGGTAACGGCAAGATCATTCAGGAACTGGAAGGCAGCTTCCGCGGCGCCGATTGGAACGTGATCAAGGTGATCTGGGGCCGCATGTGGGACCCGCTGTTTGCCAAGGATGACAACGGCCTGCTGCAACAGCGCATGGAAGACGCCGTTGATGGCGACTACCAGAACTACAAGGCCAACGATGGCGCCTATGTGCGCGAGCACTTCTTCGGCACCCGTCCCGAGCTGCAGGAGATGGTCAAAGACCTCTCCGACGAAGAGATCTGGAAGCTCAACCGCGGCGGCCATGATCCCTACAAGGTGTACGCCGCCTACCACGACGCCGTGCACCACGAAGGTCAGCCAAGCGTGATTCTGGCCAAGACCATCAAGGGCTACGGCACCGGTGCTGGCCAAGGCCAGAACACTGCGCACAACACTAAGAAAGTCGATATCGACAGCTTGAAGAAATTCCGCGATCGATTCGACATTCCGGTCAACGATGACGAGCTGGAAAAACTACCTTTCTACAAACCAGAAGAAGGCAGCGCCGAGTACAAATACCTGCACTCGCGCCGCGAAGCGCTCGGCGGCTACATGCCCCAGCGCCGGGTCGAAAGCGCCCGCGTGCCGGTGCCACCACTGGATACCTTGAAAGCCATTCTGGATGGCAGCGGTGATCGCGAGATTTCCACCACCATGGCCTTCGTGCGGATCATCTCGCAACTGGTGAAGGACAAGGAGCTGGGCCCGCGCATCGTGCCTATCGTGCCCGACGAGGCGCGCACCTTCGGCATGGAGGGCATGTTCCGCCAGCTCGGCATCTATTCCTCCGTCGGCCAACTGTATGAGCCTGTCGACAAGAATCAGGTGATGTTCTACCGCGAGGACAAGAAGGGCCAGATTCTCGAGGAAGGCATCAACGAAGCGGGCGCCATGTCGAGCTGGATAGCCGCCGGTACCGCGTACAGCACGCACAACCAACCGATGCTGCCGTTCTACATTTTTTACTCGATGTTCGGCTTCCAGCGTATTGGTGATCTGGCCTGGGCCGCTGGCGACAGCCGCGCCAAGGGCTTCCTGATCGGCGGCACGGCCGGTCGCACCACACTGAATGGCGAGGGTCTGCAGCACGAAGACGGGCACAGCCACATTCTGGCCAGCACCATCCCCAACTGCCGCAGCTACGACCCGACCTACGGCTACGAGCTGGCGGTAATCATTCGCGAAGGCGCGCGGCGCATGATGGAAGAGCAGGAAAACGTCTACTACTACCTGACCGTGATGAATGAAGCCTACGAGCAACCCGCTATGCCCAAGGGCAAAGAGGTGCAGGACGGCATCATGCGCGGCATGTACCTGCTCGACTCCACCGGCAAGCCGGGCGAGCTGCATGTACAGCTGATGGGCAGCGGCACCATTCTGCGCGAGGTGCGCGAGGCGGCGAAGATCCTCAAGGACGATTTTGACGTTACCGCCGACATCTGGAGTGTCACCAGCTTTAACGAGTTGCGCCGCGACGGTCTGGCTGTTGAGCGTGACAACCGCCTGCACCCCACGCGCAAGAAGAAACTGACCTTTGTTGAGCAGTGTCTGGAAAAACGCAGCGGCCCGGTTATCGCGTCGACCGATTACATGAAGCTGTTCGCCGACCAGATCCGCGAATGGGTTCCGGGCACTTACAAGGTGCTTGGCACCGATGGCTTCGGCCGTAGCGACAGCCGCCGCAAACTGCGTGAGTTCTTTGAGGTCGATCGCCACTGGGTGGCCTATACCGCGCTGAGCGCGCTGGTGGAAGAAGGCAAGCTGAAGCCCAAGGTGCTGACTGATGCACTCAAGACCTTCGGCATCAACCCCGACAAGATCAACCCACTGGACTGCTGAGGAGCGACGGTATGAGTGAGGTCATCAAAGTACCCGACATCGGCGGCGGTGAGGGTGAAGTCATCGAAATTCTGGTCAACGAAGGCGACACGGTAGAAGCGGAACAATCGCTGCTGGTACTGGAATCCGACAAGGCCAGCATGGAAGTGCCCTGCCCCAAGGCCGGCGTGGTCAAAGCCATCAAGGCCAAGCTGGGCGAAACCCTGAAGGAAGGCGATGCGTTGATCGAACTGGAGATAGCCAGCGGCGATAGCGACGAGGACAGCGAATCCGAGGAAAAGCCTGCCGAGGCCGAAAAGCCGAAACAACCAGAGTCGAAAAACCAGGCGCCGGCGCAGGAGAAGAAATCCGAGCCGAGCAAAGCCGCACCGAAAAAGGCCGCAAGCAACAGTGAAGCGGTCAAGGTACCCGACTTGGGTTCGGATGCGGGTGCAAAGATCATCGAGATTCTGGTCAGCAAGGGCGACAAGGTCGAAGCCGACCAGTCGCTGCTGGTGCTGGAGTCCGACAAGGCCAGCATGGAGCTGCCCGCACCCTTTGCTGGCGTGATCGAGTCCATTGAGGTCAAGCTTGAGCAGGACGTCAAAACCGGCGACCTGATCATGCACATGCAGGTTCAAGGTGAGGCGGACGACGCTGAGCCCGCAGGCGGCAAGGAAAGCGCCAAAGAAAGCCCCGACAACGCCAAGGCGGAAGAGCCACAGCAGGCAGCGTCCGCCGCCAGCGAGAGCAAAACGCCCGACGTGGAAACTCCGCCGCCGGTCGGCGGCCCGAGCCGCGAAGGCGCCAAGGTTCATGCCGGCCCGGCCGTGCGTATGCTGGCTCGTGAGTTTGGTATCGACCTGGTCGACGTCAAGCCCACAGGCCCACGCGAGCGCATCCTCAAGGAAGACGTGCAGAAACACGTGCAGGCAGTGATGAAACAGCAAAAATCCGGGAACGCCGCTGTCGGCGGCTCCGGCATCCCCGCCGTGCCCGCAGTCGATTTCTCACGCTTTGGCGAGATCGAGGCCAAGGACATGACGCGCCTGCAACAGGTCGGCGCCACCAACATCCACCGCAGCTGGCTCAACGTGCCGCATGTCACCCAGTTTGACCTGGCCGACATCAGCGCGCTGGAAGCCTTCCGCAAGGAGCAAAAAGCGGTCGCAGAAAAGGCCGGCGTCAAGCTGACCATCCTGCCCTTCCTGCTCAAAGCCTGCGCGCATGTGCTGAATGAGCAGCCTGGCTTCAACGTCGCACTGGCGCCAAACGGCAAGCAATTGATCCAGAAGAAATTCGTGCACATCGGCTTTGCCGTCGATACGCCGGACGGGCTGCTGGTTCCGGTGATACGCGATGTCGACAAGAAGAGCCTGCTGCAGCTGGCGGGTGAGGCAGCGGAGCTGGCCGAGAAGGCGCGCAACAAGAAGCTCGGGGCCGACGCCATGCAAGGCGCCTGCTTTACCATCTCCAGCCTGGGACATATCGGCGGGACTTATTTCACGCCTATTGTGAATAGCCCGGAGGTAGCCATTCTGGGCGTCTCCAAGGCGACCATGCAGCCCGTGTGGGATGGCCAGGCGTTCCAGCCGCAGCTGATGCTGCCGCTGTCACTGTCTTACGACCACCGCGCCATCAACGGCGCCGCGGCGGCGCAGTTCACCAAGCGGCTTGGTGAGCTTTTGGGAGATATTCGTTCGATGCTGCTGTAAGGAAAGCAGGCGGGGAGGTCACCTCCCCGCCTAATACGCGTGGCGACCGGCCGGATGACACAGACGATTGACGTGATCGTTTATCTCAAAGCGCTGCCGGCTTTATGGGGTTTACTTGGCTGCTTTGAGCTGACGTTGTTTTTCTTCCATTTTTTTTCCAAGCTCCAGCAATTGATCTTTGCTCATCAGCTTAGCGGCATCCTTGAACATCTCTTCCTCTTCCTCTTCGATGTGGTGCTCCAGCAACTCTTTGAGCACCTTCATGCGTCCAGAGAAATTGATGCTGCCTGGATCGGTTTTAAACAGATCCGGTAATACCAGCTCTTCTACTGCACGATGCTCTTCCTTCGCCTCGGCTACCATCTTCGCTTCGTCTTTAGCACCGGCTTTGTTGAAAGCCGGATAAAACAGCTCTTCTTCAAGCGTCGTATGAATTGAAACTTCAGTGCGTATTTTCTCGAGCAGCTCTGAACGCGTTTTTATTGCCCGCTCCGTGGTATCCGTAAGCTTGGCAAGCAGACTTTTTACTGTTGTATGGTCTTTTTTTAACAGATCAATAGCATTCATCTCGGCTAACCTCATTCAGGGTCGGTAACACTGAATTGTGACCAAGTTGACAACGAAGCGTTCACTCCATTTATTTCATCGTTCGCAAGAATTTATTTGAACCATTTTTTATTCTACCGGGTCAGTTTGTATACCACCCACTCGCACTACCCGCAGGAGCTACTTCATGAACACGATTGATACGAAAGAACTGATTTCCACCCTGAACGATCTGATTGAAACCAGCAAAGACGGAGAAGAAGGCTTCCGTGTATGTGCTGAAGATACCAAGCGCTCAGACCTGAAAACCCTCTTTTCCCAGCGGTCGCTTGAGTGCGGTAAAGCCGCCCAAGAACTGCAGGCAGTGGTTGCCCGCCTAGGTGGCAAGCCTGAAGATTCAACCAGCATTGGTGGTGACATGCACCGCCGCTGGGTAGACCTCAAGTCTATGATTACTGGTAAAGATGATGAAGCGGTACTCAACGAATGCGAGCGCGGCGAAGATGTTGCCAAAAAGAATTACAAAGAGGCGTTGGAGAAAGCACTTCCCGAAGATATACGCCAACTAGTGCAGCGTCAGTACGAGGGTGTTTTACGTAACCACGACCAGGTAAAATCCCTTCGCGATGCCGAGCGCGCTCGTAGCTAAGCAACGTGGTAGTTATTTAAATAGCTAATTACCACGACAGAAAGAATCTGGCGCGTCCGCATTATACGGATGCGCTAAATTCTTTTTTTAAGTTTTATATTCAAGTCTGTTTAAATTGCTTTATTTGGCACTTTTAATGTGAATACACAAACAAAAAGGGCGACGCTTTCGCGTCGCCCTTTTTGTTTGTGTCGCTAAACCCAGCTACGACCTATGACCAAAGCTTTAGCCCATGGAGCCGCCACTACTCCAGCGGCATTGGTCAGGCCGCAGCTTTATCCGTCAGTGGCTAAACACAAACTCGTCGTTCTCAACCTTAGCCTGAATGGTTTCGCCGTGGGCAAAGTCACCCGCCAGAATCCGCTGCGCCAGGGGGTTCTCGATCCAGCGCTGGATCGCCCGCTTGAGCGGCCGCGCGCCGTAAACCGGGTCGTAACCCACAGCAACCAGCTTCTCCAGCGCCTCGTCAGTCAGTTGCAGATCCAGATCGCGTTCGGCCAAACGTTCACGCAGGCGGCCCATCTGAATTTCGGCGATACCGGCAATCTGCTCCTTGCCGAGCGGCTCGAAGACCACTACCTCGTCTACCCGGTTGATGAACTCCGGACGGAAGTGCTGCCCCAAGGCATCCATCACCGCGGCGTGCTGTGCTTCCGGATCACCCACCAGCTCCTGAATCTGTGCTGAACCCAGGTTCGAGGTCATCACGATCACCGTATTGCGAAAATCCGCGGTGCGGCCCTGGCTGTCGGTCAGACGGCCGTCTTCCAGCACTTGCAACAATACGTTGAACACATCCGGATGCGCCTTCTCGACCTCATCCATCAGGATTACTGAATACGGCTTGCGGCGCACCGCCTCGGTCAGGTAGCCACCCTCTTCGTAACCAACGTAGCCGGGCGGCGCACCGATCAGGCGAGCCACCGAGTGCTTCTCCATGAACTCGGACATGTCAATGCGCACCATGGCCTCTTCGGTATCGAAGAGGAACTCGGCCAGCGCCTTGCACAGCTCGGTCTTGCCGACACCGGTTGGCCCCAGAAACATGAAGGAGCCGCTTGGACGGTTCGGGTCAGACAGGCCAGCGCGAGAGCGCCGCACCGCATTGGAGACCGCCACTACCGCCTCGTGCTGACCGATTACCCGGTTGTGCAGCGCGTCTTCCATCCGCAGCAGTTTGTCGCGCTCGCCTTCGAGCATTTTCGACACCGGGATGCCGGTCCACTTGGAGACAACTTCAGCAATCTCTTCATCGGTAACCTTGTTGCGCAGCAGCTGGTTATCCGGCTTGGTGTGCTGCTCGGCCATCTGCTGACTGCGCTCCAGGTCCGGGATCACCCCGTACTGCAGCTCGGCCATGCGGTTCAGATCACCCTTGCGGCGCGCCTGCTCAAGTTCTGCCTTGGCCTGCTCAATGCGTTCCTGAATCTGTGCCGAGCCCTGCACATCAGCCTTCTCCGCTTTCCAGATTTCTTCCAGGTCAGCGTATTCGCGTTCCAGCTTGACGATGTCTTCTTTCAGCTTCTCCAGGCGTTTGAGCGCCGCATCATCGTCTTCTTTCTTCAGCGCCTCGCGCTCAACCTTCAGCTGAATCAAGCGCCGCTCCAGACGGTCCAGTGCTTCGGGCTTGGAGTCGATCTCCATGCGAATGCGGCTGGCCGCCTCGTCGATCAGATCGATTGCCTTGTCGGGCAACTGGCGATCGGTGATATAGCGGTGCGACAGCTTGGCAGCGGCAATGATGGCGCCGTCGGTGATGGTGATCTTGTGGTGCACCTCATAGCGCTCTTTCAGGCCACGCAGGATCGCGATGGTGTCCTCTTCGCTCGGCTCATCCACCAGAACTTTCTGGAAACGACGCTCAAGCGCAGCATCTTTTTCGATGTACTGGCGGTATTCATCCAGCGTGGTGGCGCCAACACAGTGCAGCTCGCCGCGCGCCAAGGCCGGCTTGAGCATATTGCCGGCATCCATCGACCCTTCGGCCTTGCCGGCGCCCACCATGGTGTGCAGCTCGTCGATAAACAGGATAACCCGGCCTTCCTGCTTGGAAAGCTCATTGAGTACGGCCTTGAGCCGCTCTTCAAACTCGCCACGGAACTTGGCGCCAGCAATCAGCGAGCCCATGTCGAGCGACAGCAGACGTTTGTCTTTCAGGCCATCCGGCACCTCACCGTTAACGATACGCTGCGCCAAGCCCTCGACAATGGCGGTCTTGCCCACGCCAGGCTCACCAATGAGTACCGGGTTGTTCTTGGTGCGGCGCTGCAATACCTGAATGGTTCGACGAATTTCGTCATCACGGCCGATCACGGGGTCGAGCTTGCCGTCCTCGGCCTTTTTGGTCAGATCAACGGTGTATTTGTCGAGCGCCTGGCGCGACTCCTCCGCGTTGGCGTCATTTACGGCTTCGCCACCGCGCAGGTTGTTGATGGCGTTCTCCAGAGCCTTTTTCGAGACGCCCTGCCCCAGCAGAATCTTGCCGGCACTGGTCTTGTCGTCCATGGCCGCGAGCAATACCAGCTCGCTGGAGATAAATTGATCACCGCGCTGCTGTGCCAGGCGATCAGCCTGGTTGAGCAGGCGCGCCAGATCCGTGGACATGCTCACGTCACCGGTCGGATTGCTGACGGTGGCGAGTTTGTCGAGCGCGTTGCCGAGTTCACTGCGCAGGGTATTGATGTCAAACCCGACCTGCATCAACAGCGGCTTGATCGAGCCCTGCTGTTGCTCAAGCAGAGCCACCAACAGGTGCAGCGTATCAATCTGGGAATGGTCACGGCCCACGGCGAGCGATTGCGCGTCGGACAAGGCGACTTGTAATTTGCTGGTCATACGGTCAATACGCATGGCATTCGTCCTGTATTAAAAGGCCCGATTCGACGCAGCGAGACGGGCAAAGTCATTGTGCATGACAGTTTAATAAGGACGATTATCGCGCTTTCAAGGCAGCAAACCCTGATAAGGGTCAATTTTTTGTCGCTTACGACAACCAGATCAATGACGCGAAGCGCCCGGTCTTACCATCGCGGCGGTAGGAGAAGTAGCGTGCAGGCTCGCTGACCGTACACAGGCCACCGCCATACACCGCAGTAACACCCGCCTTGGCCAGCCGCTGCCGCGCCAGTTGATAAATATCCGCCAGATAATGCCCCTCGCGGCTGGACGGCACAAATGCAGCCTGCGCCTGGGCATCATGCGCAATGAAGGCGTCGCGTACCTCCGGACCAACCTCGAACTCCTGTGGCCCGATGGCCGGCCCAAGCCAGGCGATCAGGGCATAACCGGGGCTTCCCATACTGCTCACCGTCAGCTCCAGAATACCCTCCAGCAAGCCACGCCAGCCTGCATGAGCAGCCGCCACGCGAGTACCATCCTTGTTGCAAAAGAGTACCGGCAGGCAGTCGGCGGTCATTATGGTACAGGCGATCTGCCGCTCGTTGGTCCAGCTGGCGTCGGCGTCGGCCACCTGATCGGGATTGGCCTTGCAGGCCAGAGTGCTATGGGTCTGATTCAACCAGGCCGGTGTACAGCCCAGTACGCGCTGCAACTCGGCCCGATTGGCAGCAACGTGGGTCGGCTCATCGCCCACATGGGTACCCAGATTGAACCCCTTCCACGGACCTTGGCTACAGCCACCGCGGCGGGTGGTGATACAGGTACGGACATTGGCAGGCGCCGGCCATTCGGCGCTGATCCACAGCGGACTCATTCGGCGATCTCACCATCCTCTTTCAACAACGCCAGCAAATGCTGCATATCGGCTGGCAGCGGCACCTGCCATTGCATGGTGCGGCCATCAACCGGGTGCAGCAACTCCAAACGCCGCGCGTGCAGCGCCTGGCGGGGGAATTCGCGCAACTCTCGAATCAGTTCGGGGCTTGCGCCCGGTGGAATACGCAGGCGACCACCGTAGGTAGGATCGCCGACCAGCGGGAAGTAAATATGGCTCATGTGTACGCGAATCTGATGGGTACGGCCGGTTTCCAGCTTCACCTTTACATGGGTGTGCGCGCGGAAGCGCTGGATGACGCGGTAATGACTGATCGCCTGCTTGCCGCCGGCTACCACCGCCATTTTCTGGCGCTGGCTGCCGTGGCGGGCAATGGGCTGATCGACCTTGCCGCCCGCGGTCATCACGCCGACGACCACACACTCGTACTCGCGGCTGACACTGCGCGCCTGTAGTTGCGCAACCAGATCGGTTTGCGCCTCGATGGTCTTGGCCACCACCATCAGCCCCGTTGTGTCCTTGTCCAGTCGGTGCACAATGCCCGCGCGCGGCACTTTGGCCAGCTCGGGGGCGTGGTGGAGCAGCGCGTTCAGCAGAGTCCCGTCCTGATGTCCGGCCGCAGGGTGCACTACCAGGCCCGCCGGCTTGTTGATCACCAGCAGCGCATCGTCTTCATAGAGGATGTCCAGTGCGATGGCTTCAGGTTGCCAGTCGCCCTGCAATTCACGTTCGGCATCCAGCGTCAGCTGTTCGCCGCCGTAGACGGTGTCACGGGTGCGCTTCTGCTCGCCATCGACCAGCAAGCTGCCGTCCTTGATCCAGCCCTGCAGGCGTGAACGCGAGTGGTCGGGGAACAATTGCGCCGCCACCTGGTCTAGGCGTTGACCACCCGACTCGGGACTTACCTGTGCAGACAAAAGAATACGATCGGACATGCGAAGCTCACTGGATGGCGCGGGGGACGTAGAAGCAGATGCAATCCCTTTTGGTTTCGCCTCTGCGCTGTGGTTAAATACGGCTTTTCCCGGTTTGCCGGGACTGCTGCACAAGCCCCAACTATAACAGGACGGCTGCTGTGGAAACAGCGTGGTGCCGCCCATTCGGATGTCATGATATGTCGCTGAAACATCTCCTGCTGGTCGGCCTGCTCGCCTTTGTCGCCGCCTGTTCCTCCAACAAGCCAGTGATTGACGAGTCGCTTAGCGAATCTGAGCTGTACCGCAAGGCGCAAACCGATCTGGACGCGGAAAACTACGCGCCGGCCATCGAGACGCTGCGCGCGCTGGAGTCCCGCTATCCTTTTGGTCGCTATGCTGACCAGGCACAGCTGGAACTGATCTACGCCTATTACCAGAATCTTGAAGCCGAAGCCGCGACGGCCTCTGCCGATCGTTTCATTCGTCTGCACCCACAGCACCCGAATGTCGACTACGCCTATTACGTCCGCGGCCTGGCCTCCTTTACCCGCGATCAGGGCATCTTCGAGCGCTTTCTGCCGCTGGACATGACCCGCCGCGATCCCGGCGCTGCGCGTGATTCGTTCAACGACTTCGCCCAGCTGATCAACCGCTATCCCAACAGCCAGTACGCGCCCGATGCACGCAAGCGCATGGTTTATCTGCGCAACCTGCTGGCCGATTACGATGCTCACGTTGGCCACTATTACCTCAAGCGCGGCGCCTATCTCGCCGCCGCCAACCGCGGTCGCTACATCGTCGAGAACTACCAGCAGACGCCTGCGGTAGGCAACGGCCTGGCGCTGATGGTAGCCGGCTATGACCGCTTGGCTATGTACGACCTGGCCGACAGCGCGCTGGAAACGCTGAAGCTGAACTATCCGGAGCACCCTGCCCTGGCTGATGGCAAGTTCAAGCATCACGTTGAGCCCAGCCAGCCGGAAATGAACTGGATGGAGTCCATGTCGGTCAGCGCCCTGGATGCCGTCACTGCACCGCCGCCACGCACCGCCAAGACTCAGATGGAGCGCCAGATGGATCGTCAGTACCAGGACGCCGTCGCCGCACTGCCTCGTGAAGTGCGCGTGCACGGCGAAGAGGGTCGCCGCTCGTTCTGGAACCGCGTGACCTTCGGCCTGATCGACTAAGCCCAAAGCCGCAACAAAAAGCCCGCGTCAACGCAGATTGACGCGGGCTTTTTGTTGCGCAGCTGCAAGCTGCGTCAGCGTAAGTTAACTCTCACTTCAGTAAAGCCGCTGCTACTCTTGATCGTGGCTTGTGGCTACTCAATCATCCATTGCCCAGCCCGAGGTAATCGGATAACGCCGATCACGGCCAAAGCCGCGCTGGGTTACCCGCGCACCGACGGCAGCTTGACGCCGCTTGTACTCGTTCAGGTCAACCAGGCGTACCACCCGCTTGACGACATCCTCCTCAAAGCCCGCTGCAATGATGGCGCTGGCCGACAGGTCATGTTCGATATACAGGCGCAGAATCTCATCCAGTTCCGGGTAGGCTGGCAGCGAATCTTCGTCCTTCTGGTCGGGCGCCAGCTCGGCGGAGGGCGGGCGATCTATCACCCGTTGCGGAATCACCGGATCGAGGGTATTGCGGTACTCTGCGAGGCGGAAAACCAGCGTTTTGGGTACATCCTTGAGCACATCAAAGCCGCCGGCCATATCGCCGTACAGGGTCGCGTAACCCACCGCCATCTCGCTCTTGTTACCCGTGGTCAGCACCAGGGCACCAGTCTTGTTCGACAGCGCCATCAGCAGGGTGCCACGGCAACGGGCCTGCAGGTTCTCTTCGGTGGTGTCACGCGGCAGACCGGCAAACACCGGTTCCAGCGTTGTCATGAAGGCTTCTACCATGGCGGCAATGGGCAACACGCGATAGGTCACGTGCTGCGTCCTGGCCTGAGCCTCGGCGTCTTCCAGACTCATCCCCGACGTGTAATGGTACGGCATCATTACCGCTTCAACCCGCTCGGCGCCCAGCGCATCCACTGCGACCGCCAGGGTCAGCGCCGAATCGATACCACCAGACAGCCCTAACACCACACCCTTGAAGCCATTTTTATTGACGTAATCCCGCACGCCGGTAACCAGCGCCTGGTAAACACTCGCCTCCAGCTCCGGCATCGCGGCCAGCCCGCCCTGGCGCAGCTTTACTGCGGCTTCATCGAACAGAACATCGACCGCGTGCAAACCCTCATCAAAGGCGCCGGCCCTGCAGGCGACGTGCCCGGCGCTCCCGACTGCGACCGAGCCACCGTCGAACACCAGCTCATCCTGACCGCCAACCTGGTTGACGTAGATGATCGGCATGCCGCCCTCCTGCGCGCGCTCAGCCAACATGGCTTCACGCTCCTGCTGCTTTTCCATGTGGAACGGCGAGGCGTTCAGATTAAGCATCAAGCGGCCGCCCGCCGCTTTGGCCAGGGCCATGGGCTGTGGGTGCCAGATATCCTCACAGATGCTGATCGCCACCGGCAGACCGTCGATTTCCACCACGCACGCGCCCTCACCTTCGGTGAAATAGCGCTTTTCATCAAACACGCGGTAGTTGGGCAATTGCTGTTTGGCGTAAGAAGCGAGCATCTGGCCATCGGCAATCACCGCTGCCATGTTGTAGCACAGGCCATCGCTTTGCCACGGATAGCCCACCACCAGGTAGATACCACGCACCTCGTCGCACAGGCGCTGTAACGCACGCGCTACCCTGGCCTGCATGCTGGAGCGCAGGAGCAGGTCTTCGGGTGGATAGCCGCACAGCGACAGCTCGGGAAACACAATCACCCGTGCGCCCAGCTCGTCACGCGCATGCCTGGCGGCTTCGATGATGCGCTCCAGGTTGCCGGGAATATCACCGACCCGCATATTCAGCTGGGCCATCACGACGCGCAAGGTAGCTGCCATCTTTACTCTCCTGACTCATATTGCTGCCTATTGTCCGGCATGCACCGCGGGCTCGCAATCGCCGCGTAGCCGAGGCAGGTGAGTAGCCTATGGCGGCGCTTTGGCTGCGCCGGTCAATGGGCTACACTGGGGCACTTTCATTTCGCATAGCAGTTGTCATGGGCCTGATAAAACTCATTATTCTCGGCGTGCTGGCCTGGTTGGCCCTCACCCTCTGGCGGCGTGCCCAGCTCAACCGGCAACGCAATACCACGACCACTCCCAAGCCAGATCAGGCGCCCGTGATGGTTCGCTGCGCGCACTGCCAGGTGCACCTGCCGCAGGATCGGGCGTTGCGCGGCCACGACAGCTGGTATTGCTGCGCGGAGCATCGCGATGTCGAACCTGACTGAGCAACAGCAGATAGACTCGCACCGCCCGCGCATACTGCGTCTGTATAACCTCTACCGCGTCATTCTCGGCTTTGGCCTTACCCTGCTGACCAACGCGGTATTGCGCGACGGCCTGCTGGAACTCAGCAATCCGGCGATCTACGAGAAAGCCAGCTGGATTTACCTGTTCATCAACGTGCTGATTGCCCTGCTGCTGCATCGCGGCCGCCGCGACCTGCATGTGTTTCTGGTCACCCTGGTCGATATCGGCCTGCTTGGCGTGATCTTTTTCGCCGCCGGTGGGGTGGGTAGCGGCTTCGGCAACCTGCTGATCATTCCGGTGGCCATCGGCAATATCCTGCTGCATGGCCGCATTGGTCTGCTGTTGCCGGCACTGGCCAGTATCGGCCTGATCTATCTGACCTTCTTTCTCAGCCTGACTCACCCCTACGTAGGCCAGAGCTACCTGCAAGTTGGCGTGCTGGGCTGTATCTACTTCGCCGTCGCGCTCTTCGTGCAACGTTTCAGCCGGAGACTGTACCTGTCCGAATCCCTGGCACAGCAGCAAGCTGCCAGCCTGGCCAGCCTTGAACAGCTCAATCAGTTGATCATTCAGCGCATGCGCACCGGCATCATCGTGGTGGGCCCGGACAACCGCATCATCACCGGCAACGAGGCCAGCGCGCAGATGCTGGCACGGCCCATCCAGCCTGGCCCGGCGCTGGACAAACTGGTGCCGGAGCTGGACCAGCGGCTGCAACAATGGCGCCGCAACCCCTCCACTCGCTCCACCTCGTTCCACAGCCATAGTGGCAGCGCCGAAATACTCGCCAATTTCAAACCCCTTGGCGGCAGTGGCGACAAGACCATCCTGATCTTCCTCGACGACAACACTCAAGTTGCGCAGCAGGCGCAACAGCTCAAACTGGCCTCGCTCGGGCGCCTGACTGCCAGTATTGCCCACGAGATACGCAACCCGCTGGGGGCCATCAGCCATGCCGCGCAGTTGCTCAATGAGTCCGACCAGCTGTGCAAGCAGGATGTGCGGCTGACAGAGATTATTCAGCAACACTCTCAACGCATGAACCGTGTTATTGAAACCGTGCTGGAGCTTTCCCGGCGCCGGCCCAGCGAGCCCCAACTGGTTGATCTGGCGCTCTGGACATCCAGCTTTCTCACCGACTTTCGTGCCGCCAACCCGCCGACCGACATCATCGAGTGCGAGATAGAGAAAGAAGGCATACTCACGCGTATCGACCCCAACCAGATGACCCAGGTACTCAACAACCTCTGCCAGAACGCACTGCGCTACAGTGGCAGCGTCGGCAGCGAGAGGACTATTTACCTGAAGCTCTACGAAGATGGCATCAGCCAATTGCCTACACTGGAAGTCATCGATTACGGTCCCGGCGTGGCAGACGAGCACGTAGGGCATATTTTTGAGCCGTTCTACACCACCGAGGCCAGCGGCACCGGACTGGGCCTGTATATTTCCCGCGAGCTGAGCGAAAGCAACCAGGCGCGCCTGGAATATGAGGCGGCCACCCCGACTGGCAGTTGTATGCGCATTACCTTTGCGCATCCAAAACGCTTGGTATGATGAGCGCAAAACACTACCCAAAGGCACGGAGCACCCCTGGCTGACATGAGCAAGCCCACCGTTTTGATCGTCGACGACGAGCCCGACATTCTCGAGCTACTGGACATGACGCTCGGGCGAATGGATGTCTGCACCCAGAGCGCGTCCAGCATGGCCGAGGCGCTCGCGTTGCTGCGCAAAAACCACTATGCGCTCTGCCTCACCGATATGCGCCTGCCCGACGGTGACGGCATGAGCATTGTGCGCCATATACAGCAACACAACCCCGACACGCCGGTTGCGATGATCACCGCCTATGGCAGCCTCGACACCGCAATCAATGCGCTCAAGGCCGGTGCCTTCGACTTTCTGACCAAACCGGTTGACCTGCAGCGTTTGCGCGAACTGGTCGGCAGCGCCCTCAAGCTCAATCCGCCCGACGACCGACAGAACGAGCCAAGCCAGGACCCGCTACTGGGTATTTCGCCGCCGATCGATCGCCTGCGCCAGCAGATTGCCAAACTGGCACGCAGCCAGGCACCACTGTATATCAGCGGTGAGTCGGGTAGCGGCAAGGAGCTGGTAGCGCGGCGCATTCATGCGCTCGGCCCCAGAGCCGAGCAAGCTTTCGTCCCGGTAAACTGCGGCGCCATACCCTCAGAGTTGATGGAGAGCGAGTTTTTTGGTCATCGCAAGGGCAGCTTTACCGGTGCCGTGGCCGACAAACCCGGGCTGTTTCAGGCCGCCAACCACGGCACCCTGTTTCTCGACGAGGTAGCCGATCTGCCTATGGCCATGCAGGTCAAGCTGCTGCGTGCCATTCAGGAGAAAGCGGTGCGGCCGCTAGGCACCCAGCAGGAGGAGTCGGTCGACGTCAGACTGCTCTGCGCCACTCATAAGGATTTGGCCAACGAGGTAGCCGAAGGGCGCTTCCGGCAGGATCTGTTCTACCGCATCAACGTGATCGAGCTGCATGTGCCACCGCTGCGCGAGCGCCGCGAAGACCTGCCGCTGCTGACCCGCCACATTCTCGGCAAACTGGCAAAACGCAATGGCTTGCCGGTGCCGCAGGTCGCCGAGAAAGGTATGGAACTGCTGTGCAACTACCGGTTCCCCGGTAACGTACGCGAGCTGGAGAACGCACTGGAGCGCGCCTTTACCCTGTGCGAAAACCAGCGTATCGAAGCGGCAGACCTGCATCTGTCGGGCTGCCCCAGTCCCGGCTCCGACGATAACGCCGATTTCAGCCAGATCGACCATCTGGAGGACTTCCTCGACAATATCGAGCGTCAAGCCATTACCCAGGCACTGGAAGAAACCCGCTGGAACAAGACCGCTGCCGCCAAGCGGCTTGGCCTGACCTTCCGCTCGCTACGCTATCGCCTGAAAAAACTCGGGCTGGATGACTGAGCAGAGCTGATCAGAGCCGTCCAGCAGGCAGGTAGGGTTGCGGATTCAACGCCGGCTCACGCTGCAACAACAGGTCAGCCAAGAGCCGGCATGACGCCGGCGCCAACACCAGCCCGTTACGGTAGTGCCCCGCGTTAAGCCACAGGCCGTCCAACCCCGGTACCGGTCCGATGTAGGGAATACCCTCCGGCGAGCCGGGCCGCAACCCAGCCCACTGTGCAACCGGCGCCATCGCCGCCAGATCCGGCAACAGCGCCTCGGCCGAATGCCGCAGTGACTGCAGCGCCTCCTCTGTGGTGCGTTTATCGTATTGCGCGTGTTCCAGCGTGCTACCGATCAGAATATGCCCATCTTTGCGCGGAATCGCATAACGCCCCTCATGCAGCACGACCGACTTCAGCCAGCCAGGCTCACGCTTGTACAGCAACATCTGACCCTTTACCGGTACCACCGGTACCGATACGCCCGCCTGCGCCAACCAGTCGCCGGTCCAGGCGCCGGTCGCCACGACTACGGCATCAGCGCGGTGCTCGGCGGTGGCCGTGCGCACCCCGGTCACGCGCTGGCCGTCACACAAAAGCGCCAACGCCGGGCTGCGTTCATGCAGCTGAAACTCGGCAAACTGCAACAATCGCGCGCGCAAGGCCTGCAGCAGCCGCGGGTTGCGCAGGTTCGCCAGGTCCGCCTGCCACAGGGCACTCTGGTAGCCGCTGGCCAGCTGCGGCACACGCTGATAGATAAAAGGGTTACTCACCTCGCTCAGCGGCTGCTGGTGCGTCTGCGCCCAGGCCAGCGCCTGCGCACGCTCGGCGTGATCCAGCCACAGCAAACCACAGGGTGCTACTTCAGCATCGATGCCGGTCGCCGCCAGCAGCTGCGCTGCCAGGGTTGGATAGAAACCTTGCGACCAGTTTGCCAGCGCGCGCACCGGCTCCTCATATCGCCACGGATACAGCGGTGAAACGATGCCACCCCCCGCCCATGACGCCTCCCGCCCACACTCACCGCGCTCAAGCAGAGTCACCCGACAGCCTGCTTCAAGCAGGTTCAGCGCACTCAGGCACCCCATCACACCACCACCCACCACCACAAAATCCTGCATCAACGCCCCTCAAAGAAATTCATAAGCAGCTCACCCGGCTCGCTACCCGACGCGCAGAGCCTAGCGCGAAATGACGCCAAACCCATTGTGCCGGATCAATTAAACATCGCGCGGCAACCACCGCGGCACGACAGAGAAAGCCCCGACGTCCGCCGAGGGCAGTGGCGGCCCACGCTGCCTTTGACGCGTAAATTAGCGCTTCTGCAGGGCTAACCTGCCTATTTGGCGTCATTGTCGCCGCTTTGATTCTGTCACCGACCCGATTTAACCGGTATGATAACGCCTCTCTGAACTACTCCAATGGCCGATCACAGTCAGTCCATTGAGCCCTGGCAGCTCACTCCCCGGAGCGCCTGTCGTTAACCAGCATGTTGTTACTGATGGTTATCCTGATGCTGCCGCACCAGGGCTTTCGGAGCAGACAGCACACCGCTTGATGTGCTCTCGATGCCAGCCACAAGCCTTGGTCGAGAACAAGCCCGTTTGCTAGCCGCCCCGACATTGGCCAGTATGATCACTGGAGAGCTCAAGAGGCTCCTTGATTTTTACCAAAGAGGCGACATGTTAATGACAGCAAGAAATGTAGATGTATTGCTGGTCGGTGGTGGTGTCATGAGCGCTACACTAGGGATGTTGCTCAAACAGCTGGATCCGGCGATGACCATTACCCTGGTCGAGCGTCTGGACCACGTTGCTCACGAAAGTACCGACGGCTGGAACAACGCCGGAACCGGCCACGCCGGCTATTGTGAGTTGAACTACACCCCTCAGGACGCCGAAGGCAATATCGCCATCGAACGCGCCCTGGCCATCAATGCATCATTTGAAGTAACCCTGCAATTCTGGACCTATCTGGTCGAGCAGGGCATCCTGCCCAAGGCATCCGACTTCATCAACACCACGCCGCACCAGAGCTTTGTCTGGGGAGAGAAGGATGTTGAGTTCCTGCGCAAGCGCCATGAACTACTGAGCAACCATCACCTGTTTGCCGAAATGCAGTACAGCGACGCGCCGGAAACCCTGCGCGAGTGGATGCCGCTGGTCATGTCCAGCCGTGACGCCAAGCAGCCGATCGCCGCCACCCGCGTCGAACACGGCTCGGACGTCGACTTCGGCTCACTGACCCGCAAGATGATCGACCACCTCAAGCAGCAGGACGGCTTTGAACTGTGCCTCAAGCATTCGGTTAAAAGCCTGCGCAAGAGCAAAAAGGGTCATTGGCGCGTCAACATCGAAGACGAAAAGAGCGGCGAAGACAAAACCTTCAACGCCAAGTTCGTATTTCTCGGCGCGGGCGGCGGCTCATTGCCCCTGCTGCAGAAATCTCAGATCGACGAAAGCCAGGGCTACGGCGGCTTCCCGGTAAGCGGGCAGTGGCTGGTTTGCAAGGCACCCGAAGTGGTCAAGCGTCACAGCTCCAAGGTTTACGGCAAGGCGCCGGTCGGCGCACCACCGATGTCGGTTCCGCACCTGGACACGCGCATCATCAACGGTCAGCCAGCCCTGCTGTTCGGCCCCTTCGCCGGCTTCACCACCAAGTTCCTGAAAAAGGGTTCGGTGTTTGACCTGTTCTCCTCAGTCAAACCCTACAACCTGGCGCCCATGATGGCGGTCGGCCGTGACAATATGGACCTGACCAAGTATCTGATTGCCGAGTCGTTCCAGTCGCACAAGGACCGCGTCGAGTCGCTGCGCAACTTCTTCCCCGATGCGCAGGAGAGGAACTGGGAGCTGCAAAACGCAGGTATGCGTGTACAGATCATCAAGAAAGACGCCAAGGGTCACGGCAAACTGGAGTTTGGCACCGAGATCGTTGCGGCCAAGGACGGCACCCTCGCCGCCCTGCTGGGCGCATCACCTGGTGCCTCTACTGCCGTACAGGCGATGATTGATGTACTGGAACGCTGCTTCAAGGATCGCATCGCCAGCCCGGAGTGGCAGGCACGCATGAAGGAACTGGTGCCATCTTATGGCCAGTCACTGATCACCGATGCCGAACTGCTCAAGCGGGTACGCACCCGTACCCTGAGCACGCTGGGCCTGGGTCAGTCAGCAGTCTGAAAGCGCTGAAGGCGCTCTGGCGTCGGCGGGTGGGTAGACAGGAAACTGCCTAACCCGCTCGCCGCGTCGTCAGACTCTCCCTCCGACGGCGGATCAAGCCGCGTCATGATGTCAGCAAACCGTTGCGGTGCAATGCCTTGCTGCTGCAAAAAGGTCAAGGCAAAACCATCTGCCTCGGTTTCCATATCCCGCTGATAACTCAAATTCGCCAACAGCGCGGGTAACCCGGTAGTGATATCGGATGCTGCCGAGATATCCCCAGTCAGCGATACCATCACAAACACCAGCAATGAGCTCTGTACCACATTGCGCAATCCGTGCCGGTGTATCACGTGGCCTACCTCATGCGCCAGTACCGCCGCCAGCTCCTCATCGTGCTCCGCCAGCGCGACCATCTCGTCGGTAAATATCAGGTGCCCGCCGGGTAGCGCAAAGGCATTGGCCCCCAAGCTGTCAGACGAGCGAAAGTGCAATTGCAGGGGATGCTTGGGATAGGCTTGCTGCATAGCACGCAAATGAGGCGCCATCGCAGCCAGCACTTCTTGCTGGCGGGCCTCGGTCAGGTCGCTGGGGCCAGTCCAGAAGCCGTCCAGTGCGTCCAGCGACTGCTCACCCAGGTGCCGCTCGAGTTCAACCGGCAAGGCGTGGGCAATCTGATTGGAGAACCAAGGGACGCCGTAAACCACCCCCAGCCAGGAGAACGCCACTACCGCCACCAGGCTGCAGACGATCAGCCTGGGGCTGACTTCCAGGCGCTGCAGCCAACTACTTCTGCCGGAGCGCGTGAGCGCGCGTGACAAGGCCTGCAAACCCGGCACGTCCAGCGATTCGAGCACCGCACCATCGGCCAGGTGCAGATAGCTGCTTGCCTTGCCTACCTGCACGCCAAGACGGACTTCATCAGCGTCATAACGTCTTACCTGGCCCGCCACCTCAAGATGCAACTGGTCACCCACCACGGTTGCACACGCCGCTTGACTGCTGCTGGACTGCCCATCGAAAAACCGTCCCGCAACCCGCGCCTCAGACAAGGGAGATACCCACATCAAACACGTCGCCCAACTCCAGCCCCACCGCGCCGGCATGCTGGGCCTGACCAGCCACAAAGCCATCCAGATCACCGTGAATCAGCATCTGCGTACAGTGGGCACGGTAGCGCGCCATCCGCACCTTGGCCCAGGGCGTGTAAAAGCCGAGCGTGAGCATCACCAGGGCGCTATTGCTAAGGTAGATCCACAGCATGCGCCGCTTACCCAACCGCGACTCGAAGCCGTGATTCTCCAGGGAGGTCGCATTGGTCACCAGGTTCTGAATACCCGCCAGCAGATACCCGAAGAGCGCCAGATAGCCCAAGATTGCCAGTACGAAAGCCAGTGACTCGTGCACAAACTCTCCCAGCAAAGCCCCCAATACAGCGAACCCGAGCAAAACGCCAAACATACGCAGAAACAGCATGTAGACAGCGCCAACGGAGAGGTTAAGCGTAAACTCACTAGCCCCGTAGCGCATGTTACCGATTAGAAAGTGATACCAGCGCTGCGCGGAAAACGGGATGAGCAGACCCAGACTGACAATTGCCAGCAGCGGCCAGAGATAAATCACCTGCACCGCTTGCCAGTAGCCGCCGTTGTAATCAAATCGAATGTTGCGATAGGCGCTGTTAATAGCGTGAAACTTGAGTGACCGCGCTATGATCCAGGGCAGCACAGGGACAAAAATCAGCAAGAGCCCCATCGCGACGAGGGGAAAGAAACTCGAGGCAACAGACCAGATCACCAGAGCGACCATGGCTACCAGGCGGCCACGAAAGATAACCCAGGGATCGGCCAGATATTGAAAACTGGTATCTTCCAGCAGCGTATGACCGTAAAAATACTGCAGGTTACGTACCTTGGCCCAGGGCGCGTAGAAGCCAAGTGTCACAATCAGCAGCAGGATATTTACAATCCAGATACCGAAATATTCACCGCCGTCGCCGGTAAAGCGAATGCGCGACGGGCGCCGCCCGGGGGGCTTGGCCTTGCCCACATAGGGCACCTCAGGCGGAAGATTGTCAGACAACACGGGCTCGCGGCGTACCGATGACTCAACGGCCAGCGTCTGCTCGGCACCACTCTCGGCCACCACTTCGGTAAGCAAGCCTGCCGCCTGCAGGCGCTGGCGGTAACGCTCGGCCTTTGCCGCGCTCAGATTGCTCTTGATGGTGACACGGCGACCTTCCAGCAGCGACTGGACCTGTCGCTCATCGAACCCCAGACGCAGCAACTCGCCGCGCACCGCCGGCTCTTCCATGCCCGGCACCAGCTCACCCTTGAACACCACCTTGAAACTATCCGCCATCACTATCCCTTCCCTTGGAAAATACTCCTGCCGCGCTGGCCGATAGCAAAAGGCCAATACGCAAAATCTGCGCTATTCAATCAAGCAGCTGACAACCGCGCAAGCCTCGGCACGCAACTTTGTGCGTTACTGCCGCGTTATGTCGAGTTCCTCGCCGCGCGCCTGCAACCGGTCATACGCCAGATCAAACTGCTGAACCAATTCCGCGGCACCGGGTGTACGCCGCGACACCACCAGGCGCATCGACTGCTCTGCTACCGTCAAATGCGGCAGCATCTCGACATTCAACTGCTTGGTCACAGCTTCTACCTGGGCTCGGTAGTCCAGCAGATAGTCGCCGCGACCACGCAGCAGCATGCGTACCGCGCCAATATGTGAGCTACCACTGTGGAAGGTCAGCGCCAAAGCGGGGTCATCCAGAGTGCGCATCAACTGCGCGGTGTAGGTGTAATTGGTGATGAGGATCACGCGCTTGCCCTTGATGCCCTGCGGCCATTGTGGCGCGGGGCTATCGGGCGGGTAATACAGGTTGATACCAACCACGCCCAGTGGGCGCTGGGTAAGCAGGGTATAGGCTTCTAGACCGGGCTTGTTGACGATACCCGGCCAAACTTGCACGCTCCCGTCTTCCAGGCCCTTCCAGATACGCGCGGCCGGCAGGATACGCACCTCATAGGGCAAGCCCGCCTCATCCATCAGTTTTTTTATCAGGGTCACCGTGTGGCCGCTGGCCTCGCCATCGGCGTTAACCTCGGAATAGCCGGGAAAATGCATGATGCCCACCTGCAGGGGTTCACGGGTCACCTTCTCAGCCGACACGGCAGACTGCGACGCCGCCTCCTGTGCGCCCAGCGACGGCATGTCGGCAATCAGCAACGCCAGCGATGTCACCAAGCAGGCCCACAGCCTCATGAGATGCATTCCTATTGTTTTCCAATCAGACTAGACCGGCATACCGCTGCCGTCATGCTTCGCAGCCGGGCAGGCGCGACGATGTCATTAAAATAACGTCAAATATTAAACTAGTTGTCATAAGCCTGGCGACCACCCATAAAAAAACCCTCCCGACTCAGTCGCGGAGGGTTTTTTTCAGCAGCCGTTGCTATCAGTCACCGTAGACCGGCAGCCGGGCGCAGATCTGCTTGACCTGCTCACGCACTCGATCAATCACAGACTCGTCGCCCATGTTGTCGAGAATATCGCAAATCCAGCCAGCCAGAGCCTGACAGTCCGCCTCAACAAAGCCACGCGTGGTCACCGCTGGGGTACCGATACGCAGACCCGAGGTCACGAAGGGCGAGCGCGGATCGTTCGGGACGGCATTCTTGTTTACGGTGATGAAGGCACGCCCCAGGGCAGCGTCTGCGTCTTTGCCGGTGATGTCCTGCTTGATCAGCGACAGCAGAAACAGGTGGTTCTCGGTGCCGCCGGACACGACATCGAAGCCGCGCTCGATAAACACGGCTGCCATCGCCTTGGCGTTCTTGACCACCTGCTGCTGGTAGCTCTTGAACTCGGGGCTCATGGCTTCCTTGAAGCAGATTGCCTTGGCAGCAATCACGTGCATCAGCGGGCCGCCCTGACCACCGGGGAATACCGCAGAGTTCAGTTTCTTCTCCAGTGCCTCGTTGGCGCGGGCCAGAATCAGGCCGCCGCGCGGACCGCGCAGGGTCTTGTGCGTGGTAGTGGTAACCACATCGGCATAGGGCACCGGGTTCGGGTAAACGCCCGCCGCAACCAGACCAGCTACGTGAGCCATATCGACGAACAGGTAAGCATCTACCTTGTCGGCGATCGCACGGAAGCGGGCGAAATCCAGCACCTGGGAGTAGGCCGAGAAACCGGCAATGATCATCTTCGGCTTGTGTTCCAGCGCCAGCGCTTCAACTTCGTCGTAGTCGATCAGACCGGTGTCGGTGTTGATGCCGTACTGCACGGCATTGTAGTGCTTGCCGGAAAAGTTGACCGTCGCACCGTGGGTCAGGTGACCGCCATGCGCCAGACTCATGCCCAGCACGGTATCGCCAGGGGTCAGCAGCGCTTGAAACACCGCACTATTGGCCTGTGAACCCGCATGCGGCTGCACGTTGGCATAATCGGCACCGAACAACGCCTTGGCGCGATCAATGGCCAGCTGTTCCGCCACGTCAACATACTCGCAACCGCCATAATAGCGTTTGCCCGGGTAGCCCTCGGCATACTTGTTGGTCAGAACCGAGCCCTGCGCCTGCATGACCGCCGGGCTGGTGTAGTTTTCCGAGGCAATCAGTTCAATGTGCTCTTCCTGACGCACTTCTTCCTGCTGCATGGCTGCCCAAAGGTCGGCATCGTATGTGGCTATATCGTTGGAACGGCTAAACATGTAACGGCCCCCTGCTAGGTCGTTCAGAAACAAAAGAGGCGCGCATTTTAACGCAAGCGACGCCAACTGGCACTTGAAAAGCATTCAGGCGTGAGCAAAAAACGCTCATTCAATCGCCCGCAGCCAGCGCTGCTCGAATGCGCCAGCCTCTACCGGCCGCCCCAGGTGAAAGCCCTGCACCTCATCACAACCAAAACTGCCAACCAGGCAATACTGCTCCTCGGTTTCGATCCCCTCGGCGATCACCCGCAGTTGCAGACTGCGGCCCATGGCCACAATGGCTTCGGCCAGACGCGCATCGCGGGTATCCGGCTGCATGGCATGAATGAACCCGCGATCAATCTTCAACGTATCAATCGGGAAGTCCTTCAGGTAATTGAGCGCCGAATAACCGGTGCCAAAGTCGTCAATGGCAATATGCACGCCCTTGTCTTTCAACCGGTTCAGGGTGCTCATGGTCTGTTCCAGGTTACGTAACAGAATACTTTCGGTCAGCTCCAGCTCCAGTACCTGCGGCGGCAGCCCGTAACGCTCCAGGGTGCCAGAGATCTGCTCGACCAACTGGCCGTCATCGAACTGCATGGCCGACAGGTTAACCGCCAACCGGGGCATGGTGTAGCCGCTCATGCGCCACTGCGCGAGCTGTTTGCAGGCTTGATCCAATACCCATTCGCCGAGCACCCGAATCAGTCCCAGCTCCTCGGCAATGGGAATGAAGTCGGCCGGTGAAACCGCGCCACGTTCAGGGTCATTCCAGCGCAGCAGCACCTCTGCGCCGGTCAGGCGACCATTGCCACAGCTGAATTGCGGTTGATAGACCAGATGAAAAGCCCGTTCATTCACCGCGTGGCGCAGGTCATTTTCCAACCCCAGGCGCTCCAGTGCTCGGGCGTTCATTTCGCTCTGATAGAACTGGAAGGTGTCCTTGCCCATTGCCTTGGCGTGATACATGGCGGTGTCGGCGTTCTTCAGCAGCACGCTGCTTTCTGCGCCATCCAGCGGTGACAACGCGATACCGATACTGGCACTGACAAAGAACTCCCGCTCCTGCAGCACGAACGCTGGCCCCAGCGCCAGCAAGACCTTTTCCGCGACATGCATGCAAGCCGATAGCGCGGCGTCGTGATCGCTCAGTCCGGCAAGCAAAATGGTAAATTCGTCGCCACCCATACGCGCCACTGTGTCGCTCTCGCGCACGCAGCGACGCAGGCGCCGCGCGACATCCTTCAGCACGGTATCGCCGGCGGCGTGGCCGAGGCTGTCGTTGATCGGCTTGAAGCGATCCAGATCGAGGAACAGCACGGCAACCCACTCCGAACGCCGTGCAGCCAGCTGCAACGCCGCTTGCAGGCGGTCCTGAAACAGCGTGCGGTTGGGCAGCCCCGTTAGCACATCGTAATAGGCCAGACTCTGGATGCGCGCCTCGGAGGCTTTGCGTTCACTGATATCGACAAAAAAGCAGACGTAGCTGACCAGGTCACCGTCGCCGTCTTGCACCGCAGTAATCCCGGCCCAGCTGGGGAAGGCCTCGCCGTCCTTGCGCTGTTGCCAGATTTCACCTTCCCAGCGTCCTTGCTGCTCAAGGGCCATCATCACTTCGCGGTAAAAGGCTTCTTCGTGCAGGCGGGCGGTCAGCACCACTGGCAGCTGGTCAATGATCTCGTCGCTGCGATAACCGGTGATGCGGGTGAAGTTCTCGTTCACCTGCACAATATAACCTGCCGGGTCGGTTACCAGCACCGCCCCGGTGGTGTTCTCGAACACGGTGGCCGCCATGCGCAGACGATTTTCGGTGCGCCGCTGCTCGGTAATATCACGCGCTACGCCCAGCAGCCCGAGAAAACGCCCCTGCTCATTCCACATCAGCGAGACGCGCGTTTCCAGCGGGCATTTGCGGCCGTCAGCCTTGATCGCGTCGGACACGATCTGTCTGTGAAAGCCGCGTTTGCGCAGTGCCCTGGCTTTTTCCGCGTTGTAAACCTGGGGTCTCAGCTCCCGCGCGATATCACGCATGAACTCGACGTAACGATCACCCACGATGATCTCATCCGAGCCATGCTGCAGCAGATAGTCCGCACTGTAGCCCAGCACATGCTGCGCCGAGGGACTGATGAAATCGGTATGAAACTCGCTATCGGTTGACCAGATGATGTCGCTGATATTCTCGGCCATCAGCCGATAGCGAGCTTCAGAACGCTGAATATGCTGCCGCTCCAGCGTTTGCGCGTGGGCGTCACGCACAAAACCGATAACCATTTCGACACTGCCATCGGCGGCGCGCCTGAATACCCGCGAGCGGATACTGAACCAGCGCCACCCGTTGTCCTTGTGGCGCCAGCGCACGCGCCATTCAAGTACGCGATTATCGGACAGGCTCAGCTGCAGGCGACGGTTTACCTCCATGTACTCCAGATCATCCGGATGCAGCAGCCGGTTGCGATAACTGTCGCCCATGGCTGCCTCTTCCTCTGCGCTGTAGCCCAGCAGAGTGGCGAGCGAGCGGTTGCTGAAGAAGAACTGATCGGCGCCCATCTTGCGAATGTCGCGGATATACACTAGATCGGGCACAGAGCGCACGACCGAGGCCCAGAACTGCTCGCGTTCACGCATTGCCAGTTCCATACGCCGCCGCTCGGTCAGGTCGGTAATACTCAGGGTGACCGAATGCAACTCATCAATATCGCGCGGCAGACGCATGACCATCCACAGGTAGCGCAATTCGCCGTCAGCCCCCTGCACCGGCGTTTCCAGCTCAACCCGCGCGTCCCCATTGACCAGCGCCAGAATCAGCCGATACCGCGCGCCGCCCAGCCGTACCTGTTGTTCACCGCGCAAAAGGATAGTGAGTCGCTCCAGGGACGCTACCTGCAGCAAGTCCAGGGTTACCTGATTGGCCTCCAGCAAATTGATAGTCGCCAGCAGCTCGCCATGGCGCTGCGGGTTGTCAGCCAGCCACTGATCCAGCGCTGCCTTGTCGTGCAGGCCGTTGCGCATGATGAAGGACTTCAGGTCGGATAGATCCGCCAGGCACAGCGCCATATCCACACCGCGAAACACATCCAGATAACGCCGTTCGCTGTCTTGCATATGCCGAAAAGACTGCGCTGTACGCACCCGCAACTGCTGGTTGGACCGGGTTTGCCGCAGCAACAGCCACAACACCACAAGCAGCACCAACAGTGAGCCGAATAACAGCAACATGCGTTTCAGCAACAAGGGGCCCAGTTGGCGGTGATAGTAATCGGCATCAACCAGACCGCGTACCTGCCACAAGGTACCCTGAACCGGCGCGCTGACGACCACCCGTTCGCGCTCCTGCGCCGACATAGGCGCGTTGCCGGAGTACACCAGCCGCCCTTCGAGTTGACGCGCCAGCACCCGGCTGCGCCCGGCGTCCTCCAACAGCCAGACGTAACCCTGCGCGCCGCGAGAAGACACCAGCGATGCCAGCGCGCGACCATCCAGAGTCAGCACCCAGTAACGCCCGGCGCGTTCGCTGGCCAAGGTCCAAAACAGTTGATTTTGCTCAAGATCGGAATCCAGCCCGAAGGACTCGCCGCCCAGAGCCAGGCGTCGCGCGGTTTGCTGCCAGGCGGCCGGGGGCTGTGCGCCTGGGCGATCCAGGCTCATCTCCCGCACATTAAGCACGCCTGGCAACAGATCCTGCACTACCTGCAACGATCCGGCGCCCGGTTCGGGTGATTGGTAATCGAGTACGCGCCGCAGCGCGGTAGAGGTCACGGCCAGATTGAGCGCCATCTGATCAGCGGTCAGCCAAATGCTTTCTTCTACCTGAATCTGATGCTGCCGCTTGAGCGCCAGATAATCATTCCAGGACTGCCAGCCAAGGAGCGCCAATACCAGCACGCCGGCAGCAGCGATAAGAAAGTAGCCCACGCGCACCGATTGGGATTGGGCGGAGGAGCCGACAGCGCCGTCTTCGGCGGGCCATTGCGATTCACTGTTATTATTATTCAATATGATCACTTGTCTTGAAGTCAGGATATAGAGCGGCTTATCACCTCAATTCCCTTGAACCTTGCTGGCGGAACTCCCCAATTCGCCGTCAGCCCTGGCCATCATCGGCCGGTGTTTGCCCTTGAAGCCCAGTTGGGCTAGCCTTGCCTGCAATTTCGCCGCCGCAGCTAGGCCGCTGCATGACGAAGCGTTTTCTACCCCCCATTCAACAGGTTCTGCCCCCATGGCTCAATATGTTTATAGCATGCATCGGGTTGGGAAAGTCGTCCCCCCGAAGCGTCAGATTCTGAAAGATATCTCCCTGTCCTTTTTCCCTGGCGCCAAGATCGGCGTATTGGGCCTCAACGGCGCGGGTAAATCCACCCTGCTGCGCATCATGGCCGGGGTCGACACCGAGATTGAAGGCGAAGCCCGCCCAATGCCTGGCATCAAGGTAGGTTATCTGCCGCAGGAGCCACAACTTGATCCTGCCAAGACAGTTCGCGATATCGTTGAAGAAGCGGTAGGTGAGATCAAAGCTGCCCAGGCACGCCTTGATGAAGTGTACGCCGCCTACGCCGAGCCCGATGCCGACTTCGACGCACTGGCCGCCGAGCAGGGCAAGCTGGAAGCCATTCTGCAGGCCGCTGACGGCCACAACCTTGAGCGCCAACTGGAAGTAGCTGCCGACGCGCTGCGCCTGCCACCGTGGGATGCCACCATCGAGCACCTGTCTGGTGGTGAGAAGCGTCGCGTCGCGCTGTGCCGCCTGCTGCTTTCAGCCCCCGACATGCTGCTGCTGGACGAACCAACCAACCACCTTGACGCCGACTCCGTCGCTTGGCTGGAGCAGTTCCTGCACAACTTCCCCGGTACCGTGGTCGCCATCACCCACGACCGTTACTTCCTCGACAACGTCGCTGGCTGGATTCTCGAGCTTGACCGCGGCCAGGGCATCCCCTTTGAAGGCAACTACTCCCAGTGGCTGGAATCCAAGGCCGCCCGCCTGACCACCGAAGCCAAGCAGGAAGCCTCCCACGCCAAGGCGATGAAGGCCGAGCTGGAGTGGGTACGCCAGGGCGCCAAAGGCCGCCAGGCCAAGTCCAAGGCGCGTCTGCAACGCTTTGAAGAACTGCAATCGCAGGAATTCCAGAAACGCAGCGAGACCAACGAAATCTACATCCCGGCCGGCCCGCGCCTGGGCGACAAGGTCATCGAGTTCAACGGTGTAACCAAGGGCTATGGTGATCGGGTGCTGATCGACAACCTGTCCTTCAGCGTACCCAAGGGCGCAATTGTTGGCGTGATCGGGGGTAACGGCGCGGGTAAATCCACCCTGTTCCGCATGATTACCGGCAAGGAGCAACCCGATGGCGGCGCCATCGACATCGGTGAAACCGTCGAGATCGCCAGCGTCGACCAGAGCCGCGATGACCTAGACGGCAGCAAGACCGTGTGGGAGCAGGTATCCGACGGCTTCGACATGATCAAGGTCGGCAACTACGAAGTACCCTCGCGTGGTTACGTTGGACGCTTCAACTTCAAGGGCTCCGACCAGCAGAAGTTCGTCAAGGACCTGTCTGGTGGTGAGCGCGGCCGTCTGCACCTAGCGCTTACGCTCAAGCGTGGCGCCAACGTGCTGCTGCTTGACGAACCCTCCAACGACCTGGATGTGGAAACCCTGCGAGCGCTGGAAGAAGCGCTGCTGGACTTCCCCGGCTCCGCCATCGTGATCTCGCACGATCGCTGGTTCCTTGACCGCATTGCCACCCATATCCTTGCCTACGAAGACGATTCGCAGGTGGTGTTCTTCGACGGCAACTACACCGAGTACGAAGCCGATCGCAAAAAGCGCCTGGGCGAAGCCGCTGCGCAGCCGCACCGGGTACGTTACAAGAAACTGGCCTGATGCCCCGCCCGGACCGCCAGGCGGTCCGGGCTGTTCAGCAGAAAGACGCTATAGTTAACCCAACAAGACTGATTGCGCAGCGCCAGCATTGGCCGCAACGCAGCAGCCCGGCAGCAACACCCGACTGCATCGCCCCGGGAGGCAATCCATGAGTGATGAAAGACGCCGTTTTACCCGCGTACCCTTCGATGCCAACACCCTGTTACAACAGGACCACTGGCAAAGCCCGGTGCAATTGATCGACATTTCGCTGCATGGCCTGCTGGTACTGCAGCCCGACAGCTGGGATAAAGCCCAACCACAGGCCCCCTTCAGCGCCATCATCGAGTTGAACGACGGCCAGCAGATCCGCATGGAAGCCACCTTGAGTCACGCCGAAGAGGGCCTGCTCGGCTTTGTCTGCGAGCACATCGATCTGGACTCCATCAGCCATCTGCGACGCCTGATCGCGCTCAATACCGGTGATGCGGCGTTGCTGGAAAGGGAGCTTAAAGCGCTGCTATGAAGCTGCGCTTTAGCGCAGCTTCAAGCGACAACCTTCAGGCTAAGGCCACAACAGCGGCGTTTTACTCAAAAATCGCCGACAGCGCTTGATCCAGCCTGGTAACGGCAATGACCTGCATCCCCTTGGGCGACTCCTTGGGCGCATTTGCCTTGGGCACAATCGCGCGCGTGAAGCCGTGCTTGGCAGCCTCCTTCAAGCGCTCCTGACCACTGGGCACCGGCCGAATCTCACCGGACAGCCCCAACTCTCCAAACACCATCAAGTCCATCGGCAGCGGCCGGTTGCGCAGGCTCGACATGACAGCTGCCAGCAAGGCCAGGTCGGCGGCGGTCTCCAGCACCTTGACGCCGCCTACCACGTTGACGAATACATCCTGATCGTAGGTTGCGACCCCACCGTGGCGGTGCAATACCGCCAGCAACATGGCCAACCGGTTCTGATCCAGGCCCAGGGTGACGCGGCGCGGATTTCCCAGGTGGCTGGTGTCAACCAGCGCCTGCACCTCCACCAGCATCGGCCGCGAGCCTTCCCAGGTGGCCATTACCACACTGCCGGGAATGGGCGCGTCGTAGCGCGAGAGGAAGATCGCCGATGGATTGGCGACTTCCTTCAAGCCCTTGTCGGTCATCGCGAACACGCCCAGTTCATTCACCGCGCCAAACCGGTTCTTCACCGCGCGCAGCATGCGGTAGCGACCATCCGCCTCCCCTTCGAAGTACAGCACGGTATCCACCATATGCTCCAGCACGCGGGGGCCGGCCAAGGAACCTTCCTTGGTGACATGGCCCACCAGGAAGATGGCGGTGCCGCTCTGCTTGGCGTAGCGCACCAGCAAGGCAGCGCTTTCGCGCACCTGCGCCACGCCACCCGGCGCCGACTGCAACTGCTCGGTGAAAATGGTCTGAATGGAGTCCACCACCATGACGCGCGGCTGCTCCTGACGAGCGGTCGCCACAATGCTTTCAATGCAGGTTTCGGTCATCACCTTTAGTTGATCTTCCGGCAGACCCAGGCGCCGCGCCCGCATCGCTACTTGCTGCTGCGACTCTTCGCCCGTCACGTACAGTGCCGGCATCGCCTGCGCCAGGCGACACAGCGTCTGCAGCAGAATGGTCGACTTGCCGATGCCCGGGTCGCCACCAATCAACACTACAGAGCCGCCAACCAGGCCACCGCCCAGCACCCGGTCTAGTTCGGACGAGCCACTGGGCTGGCGCGGCATTTCTTCGGTCGAAACCTCTGACAGCGTTTTCACCTGCGCCTGTTGGCCGGCCCAGTTGCTGCTACGTGCGGGGCTACCGCCGGTGGGCGTGGTGTCCAGCACGGTTTCTACGAGCGTATTCCAAGCCTGGCACTCCGGGCACTGCCCAGCCCACTTGGAAAAGGTTGCGCCGCACTCGGTGCAGCCGTATACACGTTTGGTTTTCGCCATGCATCCTCCGCAGGAATTGCGTCCGCCCCGACCTGCGAGGCGCGACCCGCGAGGCCCGACCTATACTGCACAGGGTTCGAACGCAAAACGGCTATTGTTGTCGAGCTGAGAAGTAACAAACAACCCTTGCCCGCCGTCTGGCTCGCATTTCTGCCGCCAGCATCAAAAAAGGCCAGTAAATGAGCAAAGAAAAAAGTGTGAAAAAACAGCGTGAAGCGCTCTGCGAAGACCTGCTGGAGGCCCAGTTCGAACTGCAGAAAGCCAATCTGGGACCCGTGCTGCTATTGGTCAGCGGCAACGATCTGGCCGGCAAGGCCGAACTTATCTACACCTTTTACGACTGGCTGGACAATCGCTACCTGAACACCCGCGCCTTTACCCTGCCGCAGGGCGTAGAACGCAAAATGCCGCGGCTATGGCGCTACTGGCGCAGCCTGCCGCCCGCCGGCACGCTGGGATTCTATCTGGGCTCCTGGTATCACCAACCGCTTATCCGGTTGAGCCGTGGGCAGCTTTCGGAAAAACACTTCACCGCCGAAATGGCGCAGATCACCCGCTTTGAGAACCAGCTGGTAGCCGAAGGCGTCGGTTTGCTCAAGCTTTGGCTGCACCTGGATGACGACCACACGCAGAACTACCCACCCCACGCGCAACAACAGCAGTACGACAGCCTGGCCATGCGTGAGTGGGGCGAATTCAGCACCACCGAGTACTCCGCCGTCCGCCAGGCCGCCGATCGCATGAGCGAGCTGACCTCAAGCGCGATCGCGCCCTGGATTAGGGTACCCAGCAGCGACCCAGACCAACGCGATCTGCAGGTCGGCCGCTTACTGCTGCAGGCCATGGAACACCAGCTGCAAGGCAAGGGCTTGCGTCCTGACCAACGCGATTGGCAGCCCAGCAAGCATGACCGCCTGGCCGAGCTCGACTACGACTGCGCGCTTAAAAAAGATGTCTACAAACGCGAGCTGGCGCACTACCAACAGCAGTTGCGCGACCTGATCCGCCACCCCTCCTTTGATAAAGGTAGCCTGCTGCTGGTATTCGAAGGGGCGGACGCCGCCGGCAAGGGGGGCACCATCCGCCGTATCACACGTTGTCTCGATCCACGTATTTTGCGTGTGCACGGCACCCGCGCGCCCACTGACGAAGAGCGCAGCCAACCCTATTTACTGCGCTTCTGGCGACGCATACCCGCACCAGGCAGGGTGGTGGTATTTGATCGCAGCTATTACGGCCGCGTGCTGGTAGAGCGGGTCGAAGGATTTTGTTCCGAGCTCCGCTGGCAGCAAGCCTATGCCGAGATCAATGACTTTGAGGCGCAACTGCACAAGGCTGGTACTCAGGTGATCAAATTCTGGCTGGCCATCACACCGGAAGAACAGTTGTCGCGCTTTGAGGCGCGCGAGAAAACCCCGACCAAGCGCTACAAGCTCACCGATGAAGATTGGCGTAACCGCGAAAAGTGGCCGGATTACGTGAATGCCATGAACGATATGGTCGAAAACACCGCCACCGCCCATGCTCCTTGGCACGTTATTCCAGCAACCGACAAACGCTACGCGCGCATTCAGGCTCTGCGCATTGTCTGCGAGACCCTACAAAAACGATTGAAACAAAGTTGAGGGCTGCGCATTATCAAAGCTCACGCGCCGCGTCGGCGCCAGCGAGGAAGTGCGTATGAGTATGTTGCAAGAATTCAAGACCTTCGCCATGCGCGGCAACGTGGTCGATATGGCGGTGGGTATCATTATCGGTGCCGCTTTTGGCAAGGTAGTGTCTTCGTTCGTCACCAACGTGGTCATGCCACCTCTGGGCCTCATGATCGGCGGCGTCGACTTTGCCGACCTGGCCATCGTGCTGAAGGAAGCCCAGGGCGAACTACCGGCGGTGACGCTGGGCTATGGCCTGTTTATCCAAAGCGTTGTCGACTTTGTAATCATTGCCGCCGCGATTTTCGTTGCCGTACGTGTCATGAACAGCCTGAAGCGCAAGGAAGAAGCTGCTCCGGCCGCGCCACCCGCCCCCAGCAAGGAAGAAGTCCTGCTGAGTGAAATCCGCGACCTGCTGAAACAGCAAAACGGCTAGTCCCCGCGGGGGCGGCTCCTCCGCCCCCAGGCGTCCTGGGTTATACTGATCGGCCTGATTCGCAAAGGCCCGCCCATGCACGCTTTCAACTCCCCCTACGGCGACCTGACACTCACCCGTTATCCGCCGACCCGCAATCCTACTCTACAGGCGTTCGATGCCGCGGATCAGTATCTGCTTAATCAACTGAATGCCAGCAATGAGGAAGGTCCGTTACTGATCATCAACGATCAATTCGGTGCACTGGCCTGCGCGCTGAGCGCACAGAACCCCAGTAGCTGGGGCGACTCCTGGCTAAGCAAGCAAGCGTTGAGCGAGAATCTCGCCACCAACCACCTGCCCGCCGACGCAGTCGACTTTGTGCCTGGCAGCACTACACCCACGGGCCGGTACCAGCGGGTGCTGCTGCGCGTGCCCAAAAGTTTGACCCTGCTGGAAGATCAACTGCAGCGCTTGCGGCCGATGCTCTTGCCCGGCGCAGTGGTGATGGCCGGCGCCATGATCAAGCATTTGCCACCGCGTGCTGGCGACCTGTTGGCCACTTATATCGGCCCCTACCAGGCATCGCTGGGCTGGAAGAAGGCGCGTCTGCTGAGCGCGACCTTCGACCCCCGTCTGAACCCACCGCAAGCGGAGCTGCACAGCGGTTATGCACTGGAAGGTACGTCGCTGACGCTGCGTAACTTACCCGGGGTGTTTTCCCGTGAGCGGCTGGATATTGGCACTCGTCTACTGCTGCCGTTGATCCCCGGCCTGGCTGAACAGGCCGAGCACATAGCCGACCTGGGCTGTGGTAACGGCGCACTGGGCCTGATGGCGGCACTGCACAACCCCTCAGCCGAGCTGCTGTTCTGCGACGAATCTTACGCGGCAGTGGCGAGTGCCGAGCACAATTTTCACAGCGCCTTTGCCGGTCGCGACGCGGGCTTCCGGGTCGATGATGGCTTGCTGGGGGTAACGGCGCAAAGCCTGGATCTGGTGCTGTGCAATCCGCCGTTTCATCAGCAGCAGGTGGTGGGCGACGACATCGCCCTGCGCCTGTTCAGCCAAAGCCGCCGCGCGCTGGCGGCCGGCGGCAAGCTGGTGGTGGTGGGCAACCGCCACTTGGGTTACCACATCAAACTGCGTCAGTATTTCAATGAAGTCACTCAGCTGGCAGCGTCCAGCAAGTTTGTGGTGCTGCAGGCCAGCTAATCAGTCAGGCAGACCGGCATCACCCTTGCCGTTCTTGGCCAATTTGTCGAGCACGCCCATGCCGAAGGCCGATACGACAAAGGTCATGTGAATGATCACATACCACATGAGTTTGTCGTTGGGGATGTTCTGCGCGTTCATGAACACCTTGAGTAGGTGAATGGACGAAATCGCCACAATAGAAGCGGCGACTTTCATTTTCAGCGAGCCCGAGTCCATTTTGCCCAGCCAGCTGAGCTTCTCGCGGCCGTCCTCGATGTCGAGCTGGGAAACGAAATTCTCGTAGCCGGAAATCATCACCATCACCAGCAAGCCGCCTACCAAAGCCATGTCGACCAGCGACAGCACGACCAGAATCAGGTCTGCCTCGGCAATCTCCAGCAGGTGCGGCGCCAGGTGGGCCAGCTCTTGAAAGAACTTGACCGCCAGCGCCAGCAACGCGAATGACAGACCAAAATAGATCGGGGCCAGAATCCAGCGCGCCGAATACATCATGTTTTCCAGTAAACGCTCCATTACCGCTATTACCTCGACTCAAAAGGGAATCAACAAACCAGCCAACATGATACCAGCGCAGTTGTGCACAGTATCTGTGGATAACACTGTGTGCAAAACGCAGATAACTGCGCTTTACCCTGAAAACACAGGTACTACACGCAGCCGTTCAAAAAACACTCAATACGCGCAAGCCAGCCGTCTGCAAGCGCGAGCCTCCTGCAGGCCTAGTGCCACGCCGCCTGCAGAAAGTTGACCAAGGGCTTGAATTCACAATCCAACGCGGGGGTCAAGCCCCCGTTTGTGGAATACGCCGGACAATGTCAGCCAATGTTCAGCGCCAGACTGTGGATAAGTCTGTAGACAAGGTTTGTAAAAGCGCCCTTGGCCGGCGCCGCATCTGGCCTCAGCCGCGCTCACCCGTCGCGGGCGCGTCGCCCTCTGGCTCCTCGGCTTCTTCTTCCCGGTCGCGCTCGGCAATCTCGGCCAAGCGCGCTACCACCCGTGCATTGATGCTACCTGCGGTAAATTCGCCGTCTGCAGCCATCTCGCCCGCCGGCTCGCCAGCCAACAGCGCCAACGCTTCGTCGACATGCGCCACCGCGTAAACGGCAAACTGTCCGGCCTGCACCGCTGCCAACACCGCTTCATCGAGCATCAGGTTAGGCACATTGGAGCGGGGAATGATCGCGCCCTGCTTACCGGTCAAGCCACGCGCTTCGCACAGCCGGAAAAAACCTTCTATCTTCTCGTTCACGCCACCCACGGCCTGTACTTCACCAAACTGGTTAATCGAACCGGTAATCGCGTAGCACTGCTGCAAGGGAGTACGCGAGAGCGCGGAGATCAACGTGCAGACCTCGCCCAGCGAGGCGCTATCGCCATCCACGTACCCGTAGGACTGCTCCAGCGCGATGCTGGCAGAAATCTCCAGCGGGTAGTTCTGCGCGTAGCGGCTACCCAGGTAGCCGGTAAGAATCATCACGCCCTTGGAGTGGATCGGCTGACCCAGGTTCACCTCGCGCTCGATGTCGACGATGCCGCTGCCACCCGGGTACACGGTCGCACTGATGCGCGCGGGAACGCCGAACACCGAATCGCCTACCTCCAGCACGGTAAGGCCATTGCACTTGCCCACCGCCGCGCCCTGGGTATCGATCAGAATCACCCCCGAGACCATGTCCTCGCGAATACGCGCGCTCACACGACCTGTGCGCGTCTCCTTGGCACGCAGGGCGCGCTCGATGTGTGCGGTGTCGGTCAAGGGGTCGCTGGCGAGCTGCCGAACGAAGTCGGCCTCGGCAACCAGCTGAAAGATGTCACTGATACGCGCCGACAGACGCGTCTGGTGCTCGGCCAACCGAGCGCTGTAGGTCAGCACACGCGCAACCGCGGCGGCAGTCAGTGGTGCCAGGCCCTCCTCCGACGTACGCGTTTTCAGCAACTGCGCCATACCTTCAATGCTGTCGGTGGTGCGCGGCAGATCCTCGTCAAAATCCACCAGCACGCGGAACATTTCCTGAAAGTCCGGATCCAGGTCCTGCAAGGCGTAGTACACCTGCCGTGAACCTATGATCACCACCTTGAGGTTCAGCGGGATAACCTGCGGCGTGAGAGTAACCGTGGCCAATCGCCCCATGTCGGCCCAGGGCGATTCCATTTTCAGCAGCCGCGAGTGCAAGGCACGCTTGAGCGCATCCCAGACAAAGGGCTCACTCAACAACTTCTCGGCCTCCAGCACCAGATAGCCGCCATTGGCACGGTGCAAAGCGCCGGGACGAATGTGCCGATAACTGGTGACCAGACCGCCCTGCTCCGGGCTGTACTCAACCCGGCCGAACAGGTTGTCGTAAGACGGGTGCGGCTCGTGCACCACGGGCGCACCGCCGCTGCCGTGATGACCAACGATCAAACTGGGACTGTATTGCTCAACCAGCATCTGCTTCTTGTAGGCGTCTGGCTTGGCCTCCAGTACCCGCTCTTCGACCAGTTGGTCGATCACGGTTTTCAGCAAATTCTGACGCATGGCCTGCAGGTATTCGCACACAGCCTGATTACCGCAATAGGCCTCCAGCAGCGGCTCCAGCAAGGGTTGCAGGGCCTCGGTAATGGTTTCTTCGTTCAATTCGCGCAACTGGTTGCTCGACTCGCGCTTCCATTGCGGCAGGCTGGACAGCGCTTCGTTAAGCACCTCTTCCAGCGCCGAGATATCGGCATGAAACCGGTCGCGCTCCTCCTCGGGCAACTGCGAAAACTCCGCCTCATCCAGTGCCTTGCCTTCTTTCATCGGCGTAAAGGCAATGTTCTGCGCATCGCGGTAGATGGCAATACTCTTTTCCAGCGCGCGCCGCTCTACCGAATCGATGGCGCGGTCGTAACGCTGGTTGAAAGCACGGTCGATAGCGCTCTTTTTCTGCTGATAGGCCGGGTGCTCGAACACGGCCGGGAAGGTTGCCAGCAGATTGTCGATAAACTGCTCAAGGGTGCTGATCAACTCGCCAGCGGTGCCCGGCGCCAGGCTGATCACCCAGGGCTCACGCGGTTCATCAAAATTATTGACGTAAACACAGTCCTGCGGGGTGATCTGCCGTTTGGCTTCCGCTCGCAGATAGCGCAGCACGTAAGAGAAACGGCCCGTGCCGGGGTCACCCATGACAAACACGTTATAGCCGGGGCGATGCATAGCCACCCCGAACTGCAGCGCCTCAACCGCGCGCTCCTGACCGAGGATGCCACGGAACGGCTCCAGGTCATCGGTGGTGGTGAACCCCATATTGGCGAGGTCGATAGGGACGGTCAGTTGTTCGGGCTTGAGACGGAGGTTCTGTTCTAGCGCAGCGGAATCAGTGGTCATCCAGCATCCTTGGCATACAGGGAGGGCAATACGGCATTGTTGCGCCGCCGGACGCCCGCTGACAAGCCTCGACCTGCAGCAGGGTACGCGGCACGCGCGGGTAATCAGTCTTCGAGGGTGCTGGCACTGGCAGGGTTGCCCAGCTCTCGTACCAATTCACGTACCAGCGGCTTCATGAAAAAGCTGCTTTCAGGCATCAGATTTACCTGCACGCCAAAGGCCACCAGCTCATCCCCTACGACCGGCCCGACGGCGGCTACCGTGAGGCGTGACAGAGCGGACAATAACTGCGGCTCGCCCTCCTCGCGTCGGCGCGCAATTTGAAACAGACGGCGTACCTGGGTGGCGCTGGTGAACGCAATGGCATCGACCTCGGCAGCCAGGAGTGCGTCGATCAGCTGCACTACCTGGGTATCTTCCACATCATCCGCATAAATATAGGGAGACACCGTACTGACCTCGGCGCCGGCGCCCTGCAGAAACTCGATCAGACGCACATTCGGGTCGCTGCCATACAGCTGAACCCCTATCCGTTGGCCTTGCAGGTTCTCGCCCTTGAGCGTGTCAATAACGCCCTCCGTGGTCGGCGCGACCGCCACGCGGTCGGCTTTCAGGCCCAGCTTGCGCAGTGCGGCGCCGGGCTTTGGGCCGCGTGTGAGCTTGCTGATCGGCGCCAGCGCAGCCACAAAGTCGTCGCGCAGACTGCCTCCTTCGCGCTCGGCGAGCGACACCATGCGGCGCAGCCCTTCGCCGGTCAACAAGATCACTTGGTCAAAGGGTTGCTGAATCAGCGTCTGCATCCAACGACGTACGGGAGCGGGATCAGGAGCGTCATGAATGGACACCAGCGGGCAACGCAGTACCTCGGCCCCACGTTTGATCAGCATGTCGGCAAAGAGGTCGAGTTCGCGGCTTTCCGGCAGCGCGATGCGGCGGCCGGACAGGGGCAGGTCTTCAGTGCTCATGGCGAAAGGTCTCAATCAGTGCGGATAGACCATTGTGCGCAGGTGACTCGCGCTTGAAAAGCGCTATGCGCCATATCCAGCGCAATACGCCCAATTCAGCTGTTCCGTCAGAAGCCTCCGACCGGCGGGGTAGAGTTCCATCTCGACGCTGTGCCCACGTCTTTAGTGCTGGCCGGGGTGCGACCTGGCGCTTCCGGCCACCATTCCGCCTGGCGCGCGACTCTATTTCTCCCAGCCACGGCTATGCAGAATGCTATCCAGGGTGCGGCTGACCGCAGTGCAGTTGCGCACCATTTCCACTTTCTCCCAGGTAGAGCGCTCGCCTTCATGGATCAGACGATGCATCGCCTCACGGGTGGGCGGGGCCAACAATCGCAGCGGATGATCCCAGCGGTTACGCAGAAAAATATTGATGTCGGCCGTGTAGTCCTGCGCCAGTACGCCGTAGGTCAGGTGCTGCATCAGGCTGATCACCGGTGACTTGATACGGATGTTGTCGCGGCTGAAGCGCATGGCTTCGGCTGCCCCCATCTTGATGAAGTGGGCCTGAAAATTCACCAGCGAACGCAGCCGCGTGCGCGGCACATCCGGATCCGGGGTAATCGCCAGCGCAGCCGGGTTGGTCATGCTGGAAATGAAGTGGTTGACGCCATACAGGCGCGCCAGGCGCTTGGCCGGCAGGTCGTCGGCAAAAGAGCCGTCGATCCATTTCATACCCGGCAGGTACGGCACGGTTTCACCGGCTGCGTTGCGGCACATCAAGGTGACCGGTGGGTAAACGCCATATATCGCGCAGGAGGCCATCACCGCCGACCGAATCAGCACGTTGGGCGAGGTAATGGCATTCAGCAGGCGCGGCGCCTGCTGGGTCGACAGCCCCGTTACCGTGATATTCAGCTTGCGACCCGTCAGCTCAAAGGCTTCCTGAAAGGTCATGTCGGGGATGATTTTCGCCAGGTAGTCACGCAGGTTATCCGCATCCATGGCTGGCCGGTTATTGCCCAGCAAAGAGAGCGTCGGTCGGATCGCGGTGGTCTCCTCCACATCGTGGTGCAGGTTATCCAGGCTCAGGCGGTGGCGCAGCTCATCATCGTGGTGAGTACAGGCGGTTGCCGCCAGTATCGAGCCGGCGCTGGAGCCTGAGATAATCTCCGGCAGCAGCCCCTGCTCGAACAGGGCCTTCAACACGCCGGCATGAAAGAAGCCCAGCACGGCGCCACCGCTCAGCATCAACGCAGAACGACCGTTGCAATGACTGGCCCGCAGGAAAAAGTCCTGCTTTTCCTGCAGCGGGATAATGTCGTCAGATACCTCGTTCAAATCCTTCAGAGCGCCGCAGAGCTCGTCAATGTAGCGGGAAATCAGGGTTTTGGTGCCCAGACGCGCCTTGTTGTACAACGACGGCTTGCCCATGCCGCCGAGGTTGCCGTGCACACCCTCGTTCAGCGCGAACAGCAGTTGGTGAAAGTCGCCCCGAAAGCGCAGATCGCGCAACACATCAAGGCGCTGACGTAGCGAGCGGTAATCGTAGCTTTCACAGGCGTCATCCTGTTTCCAGTCGTCCAGACCGTGCTCGTGGTCATACTCGGCAGCCAGCTCGGCCCACTCGTCATAGGTTTCTGCATTTTCCATTGCCTGCAGCAACGACTTGCTGCGCGCACGCTGAAACAATTTCAAGCCCATATTCGTACCTCTGGCGCCACGACGGCGCCGGTTGCCTGTATCGAAAAACTAGCGCGCGCTGCTGGCCGATCTAGCCGGCTGCACATCGGACGCTCTGGGGTCTGGCTCGGCGGCGGCAATCTTTTCCGCCTTGCGCTTGCGCGCACTTGGTGCCGCCTTGCCTTCCTGCGCCGAAACAACCTCATCAGGCTTGCTTTCAGCGCTCTGGTTAGCCGTATCAGGCGCCACAGCGGTCAAGGCCTGCTCTGCCTTCTGAGTCGCTTCAAGCTCTTTCATCAGTGCCTGATACTCTTGGGTGGAGGCTTCCATACAGGCGATATAGGTGTCCATGTCGCCAACAATTTTACGATCGGCCACTACACCCAGATTCAGCTCATCGTAGATGCCGGTCATACCGTGGCTGATACCCATGCCATCGGAAATCGGTACCAGCGGGAAAACGTTGACGATCTTGGCACCAGCGAAATAACGCGGCTGCATACCCGGAATGCCCGGCACATTGGTTATCACGGTATTGATCATCGGAAAGCGGCCAACCGAGCGTATGCGATTCTGCGTCCAAGCGCCCAGCGCGCGCATATAGGGGGGGATCATATCGCCGAAGGCGTTGCTCAGATCGCACAGCACTTCCTTGGCCAGCGGCACGCCCTTGGCCGTTCTGCGCTGCACCGCGTGCAGCCGATCTACCGCGTTGGGTACGTCGGTACCGATGCCGATAAACATGGCTGAGATCAGGTTGCCACAATCCTTGTTGGCCTCGCTTGGGCGAATGGAGACAGGACACATGGACACCAGTGAACCTGTACTGGGCAGCACGTTATGGTGCGACAGATACCGCCGCATACCGCCACCAATAATCGCAATCACCACATCATTCAGCGTCGAGCCCGGACAAAGCTGGCGCATGCGCTTGAGCTCGGATATTTGCCAGGTAAAGGCACCATAAGAACGGTGCGGAGAAATCTGGGTATTGAAGATGCTTTTGGGTACGCGTGTCTGTTCCGGCTTGGCCTCGTCGCGCAAACGGCGGGCCAATTCGATGCCCTTGCGGCCGACTGTCCAGCCGGCCTTCATGCTACGCAGTGTCTGCCCCATCATGCGCGGGGTGGTGCGGGCCCACATCTCCAGGCGGGTGGGTGCACGCTCGGCTACCTCCACCCGGTCACGGCGACCGTACTCGTGCTCCGCGGTCTCCTCCATCATCGCCGTGGTCAGCTCCAGACTGGCCTTGCCGTCAACATAGGCGTGATGGAAGCGGATCAGTACCGCGAAGCTGTTGGGCGGCAAGCCTTCAACATTGTTGACGCCTTCGATGATGTAGATCTCCCATGGCGCCCGCTCCATATCCACGCTGCGCGACATAGTGCGCGCAGTGAAAATGCACAGCTGCCGCCAATCGCCCGGCTGCGGCAAACCAACGTGGCGCACGTGATATTCGAGGTCAAAGTTTTCGTCATCCAACCAGTAAGGATCGTCCAGTTGAAAGGGAGCCTGCTCCAGCCGACGGCGAAAGAAAGACGTGGTATTCAAACGATCCGAGATGTACTGCAGAATTTCCTTATGTCGCACTAACCCACCCGGCGCACTGCTTTGATCACAAAGCCAGAGACTGCCAATCATCATCGGCTGATTGGGCGCCTCAAAGTAGAAGAAGTGAGAGTCCATCGGGGTGAGCTGTTTCATTGTAGAAGTCCTCGTACCGGGTAAGGTGTATTCGATTCATCGCCAAGCATCGCCGTCTTGCGATCAACAGGCCTTGATTCAAGTCAAGCAGTTAAGCCAGAAATGTAAAACGCACCAAAAAACAGCCATCGACTTAAATCGATGTAATTTGAGGCTGAAGAGGATAATGCAATTTTGTGACCAATTGGTCACAGCATCATAAATACTGGGGACAGCTCACAAAGAAAGATCATTCTGGCCTTGAGCCAGAGCCTGCGGCAGACAACCACAAGGCGACACATTTTGAAATTGATTTGCGCCTGCCAGCGCCATGAGCACCATATTGGTGCGCACGTTTAGCCATGGTGGGCATCTCGCAACGGCTATGCCGTCCTGTTTGCGCGCCAGTTAGAGACAAACGGAAACGGCTCGAGCCTAGCTGGCGCGAAGCCTAAGCCCATACTTTGCGCGTGACACCAGTGAGCGAGCCAAGCGATAAAGGGCCGCCGGATTGACGTACCCCGTGCCTGGATCTCGCTGCCGCAGGTGCACCTCTGAGCACAGGCAGATCTAGATGCAGGCACTCGCCGCTAGGTTAACCAAAGCAAATTGACTGGATACCCGGCGTCGCCAGGTCAGCACACAACAAGGCGTGGCTGCGTGTATGAGCCAGCCCGGCCAGCGCTTTACAGCAAAGACTCAAACTGAGTTAATCCACTCTTTAACCAGCGGCGTAACTCGGGGCGAATAATGTGTGAACTACTGGGTATGAGCGCCAACGTACCGACCGACATCTGTTTCAGCTTTGCCGGGTTGATGCGCCGCGGTGGTGGCATTGGCCCTCACCGCGATGGCTGGGGTGTTGCCTTCTATGAAGGCAAGGGCGTGCGCTGCTTTCACGACCCCAACCCATGCCATGACTCAGCCATTGCCAAGCTGGTCGAGTCCTACCCCATCAAGTCACAGAACGTCATCTGCCATATCCGCCAGGCCAACGTCGGCGGCGTCAGCCTAGCCAACACGCATCCTTTTACCCGTGAGCTCTGGGGCCAGTACTGGGCCTTTGCTCACAACGGACAGTTGGCCAACTTTGACTCGACCAAGAGCCCGTTCCGGCCCGTTGGCGACACCGACAGCGAAGCGGTCTTCTGCCACCTGCTCAATACCCTGAGCCAACACTATGAGCAGCCACCAGACACCTCCGATCTGATTCAAACGCTAAGCCAGGCCTGTCAGCCCCTGCTGGAGCACGGGGTGTGCAACATCATGCTCAGCAACGGCGACTGGCTTTTCACCCTCTGCACCAGCAAGCTCCACTGGATCACCCGCAGAGCGCCGTTCGGCGCAGCACACCTTAGCGACGTGGAGGTCAGCATCGACTTTACCGAGCACACCACCAGCGCCGACATAGTCACCGTTATCGCCACGGAACCACTGACCAATAACGAGCAATGGAACGCCTGCCAGCGCGGCGAATGGCGCTTATGGCAGGCGGGTGAGACGCTGCTTCAGGGTAACTTGCTAACGCCGGCGATTTAGCTGCATATCTGCTTGCTCCACTACCGGGCATTTGCAATCATCGACCGACTGACAACGCCAAGGAAGATGGACTTTCAACCTATGCCCTGCACCGCCCTTGACAGCAACAAACCCGATACCTGCCTGCGGGAACTCTCTGAAAGAATTGAATCAAAACGGTGCGTTGTGGGTATCTACGGGCTGGGCTACGTCGGCCTGCCGTTGGCACTGCGCTTTGCCGACATGGGCATCAAGGTCATTGGCTTTGATATCGATGCAAACAAAGTTGCCATCCTGAACGGCGGTGGCAGTTACATTGAGCGCATCACCCGAGAAGAAATCGATAAGGCACTCGAGAGCGGGTTCGAGGCAACTGCTGACTTCAGCCGCACCGTGGAAGTAGACGCACAGATCATCTGCGTACCCACCCCGCTGGATAGCCACCATCAACCCGATCTTAGCTACGTCACCGATACCGTTGACAGCATTTTGCCGTTTTTCAAGGCTGGCCAATTGATGAGCCTGGAAAGCACAACCTGGCCCGGCACGACTGAAGAGCTGCTGGCACCGCGACTTTGGGCATGTGGCTTCACCCCTGGCGTCAATTGCGCGCTGGTGTACTCCCCTGAGCGAGAAGACCCCGGTAACGCGCACTTCAGCACGGCGCAGATCCCCAAGGTCATCGGCGGCATGACGAACCAGTGCCTGGAACTTGGCAGCGCGCTGTACGCCAACGCGATTGAAACCATGGTGCCGGTGAGCAATACCCGCGTGGCCGAGATGACTAAGCTGCTTGAGAACATCCACCGCGCAGTCAACATCGGCCTGGTCAACGAGATGAAGATCGTTGCCGACAAGATGGACATCAATATTCACGAGGTGATCAAAGCGGCCGCCACCAAACCCTTCGGCTTCGTACCCTATACACCCGGCCCTGGTCTCGGCGGTCACTGCATCCCGATCGACCCTTTCTACCTCACCTGGAAAGCCAAGGAATACGGGATCAATACCCGCTTCATCGAACTGGCTGGTGAGATCAACCACTACATGCCCCACTGGGTGGTGCAGAAGGTTACCGACGCACTCAACGAGCACGGCAAAGCCATCAAAGGCAGCCGCATTCTAGTCCTCGGCCTAGCCTACAAGAAAAACATCGACGACACCCGAGAGTCGCCCGCTGTGGAGATCATGTCGCTCTTGCAGGACAAGGGGGCCGATGTCGCTTATTCGGATCCGCATGTGCCAAGTTTTCCGCAGAAGCGTGACTATCATTTTGACCTGCAGTCCGCCGAGCTGACGGACGAGACTATCGCCAGTTACGATTGTTTGGTGCTCGCCACTGATCACGATGGGTTTGATTATGCTGCGCTGGAGCGGCATGCGCAGATCATCATCGATACTCGTGGGCGAATGCAGGGTGGCAATGTGGTAGATGCGTGATGAGCCGTAGGTCGCCCTGCCGTCTAGGCCGTCTAGGCCGTCTAGGCCGTCTACGCTGACAGGAATCATTAGCCTTTCACCACGGATAAAGCCGCACCACAACAAGGATAAGTCTTGGAACCTCCATTGCAATTGCGCTACCAGCCAGCTATTCAAGGACTGCGGGCTATCGCCGTCCTGCTGGTCTTGGCTGCCCACGCAGGGGTGCCCAACCTGTACGGAGGCCTAGTTGGCGTCGACGTCTTTTTTGTCATCTCGGGCTACCTGATCACCGGCCTACTGGTAACGGAGATCACCAGCACTGGAAAACTGAACCTGCTGCAGTTCTATGCCCGTCGCCTGAAACGTCTGCTACCCGCCTTGCTGCTAATGCTGTGCGGAACAGCATTTGCAATCGCGGCCTTTATTCCCCTGCCGGAACACCCGGCACAAGCCTCAGCAGCCGCCAGCGCTGCGCTCTGGATAAGCAATATCCATTTCATCCTGACGGAACAAAGCTATTTTGAGAGCACGACCCTTGCCAACGCTTATCTGCATACATGGTCACTCGGTGTTGAAGAGCAGTTTTACCTGCTTTGGCCGCTATTGATCCTGCTGATTTACAAAGCCAATGACAATCTGCGTCTTCCCTTGCTAGTCTGCATTGCGCTGGCGAGTTTCACCTGGTGCCTCTGGCTGACCCACGAGAGCCCCACGCTAGCGTTCTACCTGATGCCAGCCCGGATCTGGCAATTCAGTATTGGCGCGATTGTCTGGCTGGTTGCCAGCCAGTCTCCCTACCGCGCATTGCCAACCGGGCGCCTCTTGTTACTAACGGGACTGATGGCCATCGTGGGCGCCGCCTGCTGGATTGATAAGTCCACACGCTATCCTGACTGGATCAGCCTGCTACCAACATTAGGCGCCGCATCCTGCCTGCTGGCACTAGATCAACAAGCCAGCGAGAAAGCGCCAGCTTCTGTGCTGGGCTGGGGGCCGCTCAAGTACATAGGTGACATATCCTACTCCCTCTACCTTTGGCACTGGCCGGTGCTGGTCGTAGGTCAACATCTACTACTGGAAACGACGCTGTACTCTCAGCTGCTGTTACTCGCCACATCCTTTATACTGGCGCACCTGTCATACCGGCTCGTTGAGAACCCGATCCGCAGGCACGACAGCACGCGTTTTCCCGCAAAGTGGCAGTTGCTCGCATGCGCGGTCGCCGTTGTTTTGAGCAATGTGGAATTGATCAAGTGGCACAACAGCGCGACCCGGGAGATCAAAGCCCAACCCCCATCGCCCTATGCTCTCGCCCGAAAAGATCTTCCGGAGACCTACCAGCTGGGCTGTGACGAGTGGTACTTTTCGGCACAGGTGAAACCTTGCGAGTTCGGCGATAACACTGCCCCCAGACTTGCTGTGCTGTGGGGCGACAGCATAGGCGCGCAGTGGCTTCCTGCGTTGAAGCGCGCGCTCGATCTGGATGCAGGCGAATGGAGGATCACAGTCCTGACCAAAGCCGCTTGTCCGATCGTGGACCAGCCGCTATTTTACGAGCGACTCGGTCGGCTCTATACGGAGTGCAGCGACTGGCGAGCCAGCGCGTCTGAATACATCCAACTCCTGAACCCGGAGTTACTGATCATCGGCTCTTCAGGAAGTTACGCATTGGATAGCGCGCAATGGGCACAAGGTATGCAGCGCATACTCAACGAACATGTCAGTACCGCACAGCACAAAGTGCTCATTGCGCCTACCTTCTCTCTTGGCTTCAACGGTATCACCTGCCTGGAGCAACACGACCCCGCCACCTCATCGCAGCCTAATGCAACGGCCTGCACTACCGCAGCCGAGAACCAGAGCCGAGCAGGGGCCATCACCGGGTTGAGCCGCGCCGCGCAGATGACACCAGCAACAACCCTGATCGATCTGAACAACGAGGTTTGCCCAGACGGTCTGTGCCGTGCTCGCATGAGGGGAGTATTCGTCTACAGGGACAATGAACACCTGACTGCAACCTTTGCTGCCAGCCTACAAGCAAATCTTCGCGAGAAGCTGCAGCAGGCCATCAGCGCCACACCCAACAACGAAACAGTCCGCGGCCCGCTAAACCGCAGCCAAAATGAAGAATAACGAAAACTCTAAAATCCTGATCATTACGCGCAACTTGCCCCCTCTGGTTGGAGGCATGGAACGGCTCAATTGGCACATGGCCGATGAATTGTCCAAGTACGCACAGGTTCGTGTTGTCGGCCCGAATGGGGCAGCCGCTCAAAAACCACGACACGTATCAGTGGCAGAGGCGCCTCTGAAGCCGCTGCCACTGTTCCTGGCAGTCGCTTTCCTAAGGGGGCTATGGACCGCCATCACCTGGCGCCCAAAAGTCATCCTGGCTGGCAGCGGCCTTACCGCCCCCATCGCATGGCTGCTGAGCAAGCTGTGCGGCGCGCAATCCGCAGCCTATTTGCATGGCTTCGACATTACTGTGAGTCACAGCCTATACCGCAAGGCGTGGCGTCCAATATTCAAGAAGCTGGATTACGTCATAGTAAACAGCACGCCAACACGCGAACTGGCGCTTGCAGTCGGCGTTTCTGAAGCGAGGATGAGTGTGGTATTCCCTGGCGTCACCTTACCCGCTTCGCCACAGCCTCAAGACCACATCACCGCCTTCAAGCAACAACATGCCCTAGAAGGCAGGAGGGTACTTTTGTCCGTGGGACGCCTGACCACCCGTAAAGGCCTGCGTGAGTTTGTGGCGCAAAGCCTGCCCGACATCGTTGCGGCGGAGCCAGCCGCTATGCTCGTCATCGTAGGTGAAGAACCCAAGAATTCCCTTGGCGCAGGCATTCAAAGCATCGCTAGCATCCAAGCGCAAGCTAACGAGTCGGGTGTAGGTAACCACATCACTTTCCTGGGCGTAATTACAGATAAGACTATGCTGGCAACAGCCTACGAGTCAGCAGACGTGCATGTGTTTCCAGTGCGCCAGATTGCCGATGACCCAGAGGGGTTTGGCATGGTCGCAATAGAAGCAGCAGCCCATGGTCTGCCAACCGCCGCATTTGCAACTGGCGGCGTCATTGATGCTGTTAGCCAACCTGCATCCGGCAACCTTGCTCGTTCAGGCGACTACGCGGAACTCAGTCAGAATGTTCTGGAGCTCCTGAAAAGACGCCCTGCTGAAGAACAGATTTTCAGTTTTTCTCGACAGTTCAACTGGAGCTGCTTTGGGGAGCGTGTCGCAAATAGCTGCGACATTAAAAGCCAATGACGGAATAGAGGTGACATTCGTCTTGCCCCATGCGGATTACGAGTTCAATTTTGTGTTGCCGGGGGTCAAAACCAATGGGGCGCCAAGACTAGCCTTGAAGCTTCGACTCCTGAATGCAAACAAGTCATCACAGCGCAGCATACGAACATTGATAAGCACAGCTACTCGCTTGTGTACGCCGCTCAAGCGCTGAGGCAAACTACAACTGCGTCAGGTAACAGAAGCGTGCTGCCAAAAATATAGCCAACGCCAGTTACGATAGCTTTTGATAACTCTAATACCGCTCAGCGGACAGCAGCAAAGTAGATGCTCAACGAGAAAGGAAATTTAATGAGCAAGTTTAAAGAAAAGTTACGAGCCCTTGAGAACTACAAAGCGCTGCAAGAGCACCTACCCTCTGACCACTCTAAACGACAGTCCCTCACATCCTACGTGGAGAGCGTTTTACGCCCAGCCGGAGAACCAACAAACGTCTTGGACTTGGGCTGCGGCGAAGCAAGCTCTGTTGACCTTTTCAAAAGCATCGCACCTGCGGCCAACTGGCATGGTGTCGACATAGAAACATCGCCTGAGGTCAGCAAGCGCACCCGAGAGCACCACGCGATTAAGATATTTGACGGCGTCAACTTACCCTACCCTGATAATTATTTTGACTTCATTTACTGCAACCAGGTGCTTGAGCATGTCCGCCACCCGGATAAGCTCATGGCAGAGGTGTGTCGCGTACTTAAGCCCGGTGGAACGTTTGCCGGCGCCGTATCTTATTTAGAGCCATTTCATTCATACAGCATATTCAATTTCACGCCCTACGGGGTCGTTAGAGTACTTGAGGACAACGGGCTCAAATTAGATGAACTAAGACCGGGCGCCGACGCCTCCTTGCTGATTAATCGCCAACTGATGAACCGCGCTGCGTTACTGCGCCCGTTCTGGAACAGAAACTACCTCCACCTGGTTTGCTCCCTAATGGGGAGCGTTTTCTCTCTGACGCATGCGGAGCGAAACTTCCTTAAGCTTCAGTTTTCCGGGCATTTAGTGTTTCTTGCACGGGCCACCCCACAAGCTTCAAGAGCCAATACCCCTACATTGCATGCCACACTTGATAATTGATAAGCGCACACCGAAACACGGGCTCTATCTGATAGCATTCAGACTACTGTGAACATACGCAGAGACGCTCGCGTAGGATTGTGCTTGGAATACGTTCACCAAAAGCTTGGAAGCGCTAATTTCGTGCGGTGTAGAAAATGAGAACTGAAATACAAGTGGCTCCAGCAATCTGGTTCCCCACCATAAAAGCCAACACGGGCACCGATGTCTTCACCAGGCGGCTAGTTAATGGGCTGCACGAGCAAGGTATAAAAGCAGAAATAACCTGGCTGCCACTTCGCGCCGAATACGCCCCCTGGACGGTACCTGTACCAACGCCCCCCGCGTGGGCCACAGCGGTGCACGTTAACACATGGCTGCATCCTCGCTTTGTCCCAAAACACCTGCCCTTGGTGGCGACGCTGCATAACGCGATCCACCACCCCGATGCGCGGAACTACAAGGGCTGGCTCAGGACAACCTACCACGAATACTGGATAGCACCAATTGAGCGGCGAATCATGCAACGGGCCGATCAGGTCATTGCTGTCAGCCGATTTGTTGCCGACACTGCAAGGCGAACTCTGATAGATACGCCGACGCAAGTCATCTACAACGGCATAAATATTCAGGTGTTCACACCTCATCATAAAGCCCGCATCTCTAGTAGGCCGTTCCAGCTGCTTTATGTAGGCAGCTGGAAGGCTCTTAAAGGGGTGGATTTACTTGCCACTATCATGCGAGAACTCGGTGACGGGTTCGAACTGCGCTATACCGGTGGTCCAGTATCAGAAAAAGATAAGGCCCACATGCCGTCTAACATGATCGACATTGGTCGCCTGCAGGGTGATGCAGCAGTGGCAGGCGCAATGCAAAACGCGGACGCCCTGCTCTTTCCGTCTCGCAGTGAGGGGCACCCTTTGGTTGCAATCGAAGCCATGGCCTGCGGCATACCAATAGTGGCTTCGCGTATCCCCCCTCTGATTGAAGTGGTTGACAGTGGTGAGACCGGATTGTTGTGTCATTTGGACGACGTAGCCGGCTTCGTGAAAGCAGTGCAAAACTTATCAACAGACCTTACCCTGCACGATGCCATGTGTCGCGCAGCCCCAAGCCGAACGCAGGACAGGTTCTCCGAAAGCAACATGATAGAAAAATATCTGGATGTGTATCGCAACATCACTTCAGCGTCGCTCAGGTCTCGCACCTAGCGCAAGACGAAAGCTTTCAAAGCCAGCCGCGCCGCGAATAAGGATCGCTACCCAAAGTACACGTGTCCTGTCCCATAGGCTCAGCTCCCGTTGCGTAAGGAGCCATCTCACAGATTCCAAGGCAGAACGCTGTTTGGTAACCGCAGCATCGCCAATATGTGCCACCCCGAGCTTACGTAACCCAGCTCGGCCTGCAACCACCCTTCGAGCCTGTCGAATGGCTCCGCCCAAAGTACGGCGGGGCTCCGTGTAAACGATGGAATTGGGCTGATAGTTAATACTGACACCAAGGGTATATGCTCGCCATGACCATTCACGATCGCCTCCCGAGAGCAGGCGCTCTTCGAAGGGCCCAACCTTCTCGAACTGGGCTCTGGTACAGAACAGATTGGCAGTTGCAGCGAATCCCTTGTCCCGGACGTTGCTTTCCTGCCCGAATCCCGTAGTCATTTGGTACAACGCTACACAACTAGGTGACTCAGTTGCAGTAAAGAGCACTGCTCCAGCCACCGCTAGCCTTCCTTTGCCCTCAGTCAGCGAAGCTATGCCTTGTTCAAGCCAAGATTCGCCGGGTATGCAATCTGCATCGGTAAACGCAAAAACCTCACCCTTAGCTACCGCCACGCCAGCATTACGGGCGGCATAGGAACCCAATATTTCACATCGCACTACTTGCACAGAAAAAGGGTACTCAATGGGAAGGACGACAGGCTGATCAGAGCCATTGTCCACGACAACCACCTCGATACCATTTATTGGCCACGATTGTTGTGCGATCCCTTCAAGCGTTCTAGTAATACCCTCTAGGTCGTTGAACACCGGAATAATGACACTGGTTAGTTGGGGTTGGAGCATGTCCATCTCATTTCCTGCGGGCAAGCAAAGGCACACGAAGTAATTCCGCTATGACTTCGATCCAATGTCGGTTGAAGAACCAACTCAGCAGCATGTACGCGCCGCCGAGCACCATAGAACCAACTGGCAGTTGCAATGAAGCCGGCAGTACGCAGCCAGCACCCACTGCAAGAGCTGACGCCAATGCGGTGGACAACAGGGGTGGCATCATGCTGCTGTTGTACATCGAGAAACCAATACCGCAGGCCGGCTGAATAAGAAAGCGCCAGGCCAAAATATACACCGCAGCCTGCCAAACTAACATTGCCCAGGCCAGTGCATATAAACCTCCAAGCTTGGCCGCCACCCAAAGTAACGGAACGGTGACGAAAAACAGGAGTAGGTTCCACACATGGGCACGCTGAGCCATACCCACAGCGTATAGCAAGCTACCGGAAGGGTTGCCTGTGGAGCGGACTAGCCCCCATAAAGCGAACAGGCGGAGATAGAAATCGGCGCCGGCCCATTGGTCGCCAAGCAATAGGAAAACAATCTGCTGGGGAAACAAAGCTAGCAGCGCATATATCGGGAAGTTGAACGAAGCGGTCAGACCCATTGTTTGCAGGTATACCCGACGTAGCGCAGTCGCGTCGTCCTGCAGGCGAGTCATGACAGGTAAGCCGACACGGGTAATAACCGGATTGATAACAGCGTTGGCAATCTTCAAAGTCAAATCACGAGGGACCGCATAAGCAGCCACCGCAGCGGGCATAGCAAATAGGCCCGCTACAAACACGTCGGCTTGCATGCGAACGGTGTTCCAAAAACTGTCTCCAACACGATGCAGACCAAATTCGACAAACGGGCGAGCAAGTTGTAAGTGAAAAACGGCCTGAGGACGCAGACCTGAGGATAATCGCCACCATGCCAGCATCGAGTTGATCGCGGCTGTTGACAGTATGGCTGCCACCAACGCAAAAACACCCCAACCAAAGGCTGCAGCGGCGACGGCAATAGCAGTACCCGCCAATGCAGCAGCAATCTCGATCTGTGCCAAAATGTTGAAACGCAGCTCCTTCTCGGCCAACACCCGAAACTGCTGCCCGAGCGCAGCAATCGGGAAACTAGCCGAAAGCCAGACCAGAATCGGCAGCAAATCAGGCTGTTCATAGACGTAAGATAGCGGCCAGCCCGCCACCGCGAACAGCAGCGCTAGTAACCACGAAAATGCCAAGTTCAGCCAGAACAGCGTCGACAGCGTGGCACGGTCAGGCCGCGGAAAATGCATCAACGCACTGCTGAGCCCGAGGTCTGAAAATAGCAACGCAATCGCTACAGCCACTCCCGCCATGGCCATCAGGCCGAAGTCCGCCGGAGTCAATAAGCGTGCGAGTACAGCCGTTTGTAGAATTTGCATGCCGGCGCGGAGAATCGCTGAAATCGTAGTCCAGCGGGCCGCAGAAAATGTCGCTTTGCGCAGTGTCATGGTTTAGTGGCGGTCACAAAATAGCCAGCAGTCTCACTCTCTTCTGGCCAAAATCGATCAATGACCTGAGCAAGATGTTGATTCAACCACCAGAAGGGAACCAGCAAAGTGCGCATCACGAGCCTGATCGGGTAAGGCCCTCTTTTTGCCAGTCGCAGCGTTTGATAATTGAGCTTAAGCAGCCACATTGACCAAAACCCGGTGGTCGGAGACACCACGATATCGGTAAAGCCTGCCTTGCGCAGCATGTACTCAAGCCCATGGCACGTATAACGGTAATAATCCCAAGGGGCTTCGTGGACCCACCATTGAAAAGGCACTGAAAGCGTCACCTGCCCGCCTCTTCGTAAAACGCGGATGGTTTCAGCAAGCATCACCTGCGGCTCAGACAGGTGCTCCAGCACCTCAAAGCTTACAACGTGGTTTGCCGCTTCATCAGCGATAGGTAGCGGTTGATTGAGATCGGCCACGGTATCGGCCTGAAGTCCGTGCAGCGTGTTCCCCCAGTCCACCCCTACATACTCATCTGCATGCTCAAGAATGTCCTGCTCGAAGGGTCGCACTCCGCAGCCTAGATCAATCACACGCCCGGATAGCTCGGGCAAGCGTGCACGGACTTTATTGTTTAAAGCCTTCTTTATGAGCCAGTTATGGCTCAGCATATTCTCTGGATACATACGTCCCCTCAACGCTCGCCGCCAAAATAGCAACCCATCAGAAACGGCTCGAATTATTAGCAAACGTCCTTGCGCATAAAGACGAGTATCGCATCACCCGGCTCATTATTTATACGGTAGCTAACATTGACTAGGGCGCGCGCCACCAAGCTCACAACCCGATGAAAAACACTATTACCGGTCTTTTGAGTTGGATTTGGTAGCGTCGCCCTGCAAGGCTGGATAACAGTTCTAAAGATGGAGCAACCAAACTGCTTAGCGACTTCTTCGTAAACTTCTGCCGTAAAATGCCCTACGTGATGAGGTGGGACGTCGAAGATATCCTCCTGATTTCGAAATTGGACACTGTCATTATTCGGCGTACTAAGAACAAGTGTCCCGCCATCATGCAGACAAGCTAGCGCCCACTCAATAAATGACCGGGGATCAGTTACATGTTCAAGAACCTGAAAAGCACAAACAACATCAAATTTCTTACCTGTTGCGGCAATCTCCTCGATCGACATATGCAAGACATCAGCCGATGTAACCTTATTAAGAATGGCTTCTTCATTGAATTCGAGACCCATGACGGATTTCATCCGCGCCTCAATGGACCTGAGAAAATAGCCTTTTCCACAGCCAACTTCCAGCAAACTTTCCTTGCCAGTTAGGAATTTCCTAACGAGTGAATACTCCCACCTTTCTGTTCGATAATAACCCTCCCAAGCATGACTAATATCACGGTAAAAACGTTCATCACCAGCGACATCTTCAGGACGCCAGAACTTATATCCAGTTCTATCACATTCGTATAACCCGATATTCATTAGCGGACCAAACGAAGAAGAAACATCGACGCCACATTTCCTTCTATATTGCTCCACCACAAAACCGACTGGAAGCACCTGAAGAATTTTCGCATCCCCACCGAATGGACTGAGAGTTTGCGTCGGTAGATCTTTAGTATTTTTATCCATCACAATGATCCATGAGTGTGCATATAGGCCATCTCAAGCCTCGATGTTTTTTCTGCAATATTGTGATGCTCATTACAAGCAGTGTGCACCTTGGCGGAAACATCCTCTCCGGAATGTTGGAGCGTTGTGACGAGTGCGCCTATCAGACTCGACAAGTCATTCTGAATAAATCCTTTTCCTGTAACCCCGTCGACAATGCCCTCAAGCCCCCCCTCAGCAGAGGTTACGACAGGGATGCCACAGGCTTGCGCCTCCAATATCGAGATCGGTAGCCCTTCCGCGTCGCCATTACTTGCTTTCACGCTTGGCAAGCAAAAAACACGAGCCAAATGAAGTTCCTTCAAAACGGCATCCCGATCCTGCGCCCCCAAGAACTCTACCGGAACGCCAAGTGTTTTCGCTAACAATCTTGCTTCCTTGAGCAGAGGACCGTCTCCAATCATGGTCAACTCCGCATCGGGCACTTGCTTGCGCACTTCGGAGTAGGCATGAATTAGCAGTAGGGGGGCCTTTTTTTCCACCATCCGACCAACGAACAAAATCCTCTTGCCTCGCTGCTCAAGCGGCAAGCCACCAGGTTTGAAGCGCTCCGTATCGACACCGATATAGCACACTGTGATCTTGTCTTCCGGAATCCCGTATTCGACGGCTCGACGCTTGATCGCTTGGGATACGGCGATAAAATGAACGGCAGGGTCTTGCGCCATCTTCAGTAGCCGACGGGGATATGCCCTGCGGAAGATGCCTCCTCGGCCAGATTCCCACCATTGACGATGGATGTTTATGTCGTAGCCGTGCAGCGTCACCAACATTGGCAATCCGAGAGATCTCACACTTGGCCAGATATCTGTGGCATCTGTGCCAAAGTGCGAATGAACTAATTGCGCATCAACAGCCCGCAAGGCTTCCACAGTAGGCTGATGAGGGAGACCAAGCATACGGCGCAAGCGCAGCGCATATCGCCCAATAGTCCTGTTCGCCGCACCCGGGATGATTCTGACTTCCAGACCGCTAAGATCAAGACCATCATTTACCTGGTCATAGCCAACGAGCACCGGGTGCCAGTGACTCAGAAATCGTGCTTGCTCCTTGATGAAGGTCTCTGATCGAAACAAAAGATCATTGCGAAAAATAATTACTTTTTTCATTTAAGCTGCACTGCAAGCATTTATCAGAGCCTATTATTTTTGAAGGTAATGACTAGGTGTCTTGGCATCGCTACCACCGCACGGGTGCAGCAAAGGAAGCAGATTTACTGGAGCTTCCCTGTACTACCCTTATGCCAGCTAGTAGCCTCGATTCAGCAATAGCAGGCCTGAATCCGCAGCCACAAACTTCCATCGTTTAATCACTACCGAATAGATCGCGGGTATAAACCTTGCCTGCCACGTCCTGCAAAACACCTGCTTGACGGTTGGCAATAATCAAATCACTAATTCGCTTGAACTCGTCAAGATCAGCAATCACCTTGGAGCCCTGGAAGCTATCTGCCTTCAGGCTAGGTTCGTATATTACGACTTCGATGCCCTTGGCTTTCACTCGCTTCATTACGCCCAAGATGGCTGAGTCCCTGAAGTTATCCGAACCAGACTTCATAACCAAACGATATATACCGACAACCCGAGGATGGCGCTTGAGTACTGACTCTGCGATGAACTCCTTACGGGTAGTGTTGGCATCCACGATGGCGCGAATCAGGGTGCTGGGCACATCTGCGTAGTTCGCTAGCAGCTGCTTGGTATCCTTGGGGAGGCAGTATCCGCCATAGCCAAAGCTGGGATTGTTATAGTGGCTGCCAATTCGCGGATCCAGACAAACGCCTTCTATGATCTGCTGAGTATCCAGTCCATGCATCTCTGCATAGCTGTCCAACTCGTTGAAGTAGGCCACGCGCATAGCCAAGTACGTGTTGGCAAACAGCTTGATGGCTTCTGCTTCGGTACTGTTGGTGAACAGTACCGGCACATCCTGCTTGATCGCCCCCTGTTGCAGCAATCTGGCGAAGTTTTCAGCACGCTGTGAGCGCTCGCCAACGACAATCCGCGAAGGATACAAACTGTCGTGCAAGGCCTTACCTTCGCGCAGGAACTCCGGTGAGAAAACCAGATTCTCGATGCCATACTTTTCGCTCAGGCTGCGGGTATAGCCCACGGGAACGGTGGATTTAATTACCATCAAGGCGTCGGGGTTCACCTCCAAAACGGCTTCGATTACAGCCTCGACGCTTAGGGTATTGAACGAGTTGGTATGCGGATCGTAATCGGTGGGCGTGCATATGATCACTATATCCGCATCGCTGAAGGCATCCTGCTGGTTCGTGGTTGCCTTGAGACGGAGATTTTCATTGACCAGGTATTGCTGGATTTCTTTGTCTTCAACAGGCGAACGGCGATCATTAATTTGATCCACCTTGACTTGAATGACGTCCAAAACGGTAACGCTATTATGGAGCGCAAGCAGCACACCATTGGAAAGACCGACATAGCCGGCACCGACAATCGTGATATTCATGAGTGATTGCTTAACTGGAGGCAAGTACAGACACCGGCAGTACCCGTGTAGGGTCTGCCGGAAAAATTAATATGCCGGTACATTCCCTTTGTCATCCGGCATCCTTATACATCAACGCCGTAATCTGTTCAGAAATGAGCCCCATCAGAAAGACCATCACACTTCCGGTATAGAGCAGCGCACTCATATTGGTGAATCGCCCTTCCATCACGAGGGTGCATCCATACCAAATAGTCGCAATCAGAAAGGCCAGAACCGAAACCGGCGCAAACAGCTTCAACGGGGAATACAACGTGCCAATCTTGAAAATGATCAACAAAAACCGCACGCCGTCGCTCAGCGGCCTAATATGACTTCTGCCAACGCGTTGCGCAGCATGTATCGGCTCATAAGCAACCGAATAACCCGCGCGAAAAAACGCCATGGTCGAGGTAGTCGGATAGGAAAACCCATTCGGCAGCAGGTACAGAAACTCTCTGAATTTGTCAGCACGCACCGCCCGAAAGCCAGAGGTAAGGTCTTCAACCCTATGCCCCGTCATGAAAGTCGCCAGCTTATTGTAAAAACCGTTCGCTAGGCTACGCCCGATGCTGGCCTGGGAACCAGCTTGGCGCGCACCAACCACCAGGTCGTACCCCTCATCCAAACGCGCTAGCAGTCGGGGAATATCTGATGGTGCATGCTGCCCGTCACCGTCCATAAATACTATTACGTCGCCGGCAGCAGCACGCGCGCCAGTCTTAATTGCGGCACCGTTACCCTTGCTGTAAGGATGCGATATCACCGTGGCCCCAGCACTCCTAACGATCTCAACCGTGTTATCCGAAGACCCATCGTCTATTACAATAACCTCAGCGTCGGGATAGTGCTGAAAAATACCAGCCACGGTCTCGCCAATTGCCGCAGATTCATTCTTGGCGGGGAGCACAATACTGACAGTCATTGCGTCTTCCTTACTTGCGCACTGCGCATGAGTTCGCTCCACTCCGAGAGACCTGCATCGTCCAGCTGGCCAAGAATTCTTATGAAGGCAGGGTTGGAGGGCGAGGTCTTTTCCGCAAAACGGATAAAATACGGCAGCGCCGCATCTTGCGTGCCATGTTTATACACAAACACCGCCGCTCGCAGATACTCAGAGCCGCTCAGGCTTTTTTTCTCTGTAAGAATGTGTATAGCTCGAACTACGTTTTCTGCATCGATAGCAAAACCACGATCCACATTCGTCATCATGGTCCAGACAACGAACTTATCTTGCCAGCTATAGGGCACATCGCGCAGCACCTCAAAAAAACGCCGCCAGTCCGCATCAGTAACTGTACCCAGTAGCGATTTGTAAATAACCAGATTGGAAACCAAGGGGGTAGCCTTCACTTGCTGCAGACCCACTTCGTTGGCTTCGATGGCGTGAATCAAGTGCGCATCGTCTTTGGTCGCCTTATAGAGGTCAAAGTGCGCGCCTCCCAACTGCGTCCATGCCCGGGTGGACTTGGGCAACAGCTCTACCAGCTTTTCTGCATGGCGCACGGGATCACCCCAGGTATAAGCGTGAGATAGCGTCGCGCTCCCCAGCAGCACCATTACTGCACATAGCCCTACCGATCCCGCGCGCCTGCCTAAACCAAAACGCTGCCACAGCAATACCAGTAAGTCGCCTACCGCCAACACAGCACCAATCAAGGGAAAGTGGTTGCGGTGTTCAAATACCAGCTCCAACGCGATGACGTTACTGGTAATGAAATGGCCGGAGAAGAACAGCAGCACACCGAGAGAGAAAATCGGGCGCATTGCGCGCCAGCGCCATGCCCAGACCAGCAGAAATGCAATCAGGACAATCGCCGGCAAGGTCGTCCAGGGGCTCCACAGGCTGCGCGAAACCGGCAGATCGTCATAGATGAAGGTCATATGATCTGGGTAGGGAAAGACAATCTGGCCCAGATACATACACAACACGCGCGCCTGGGTCATCAGGCGTTCCAGGCTGGAGAAGTTTCTACCCCCGTAAGTGCCCCAGGACCAGTAATGGGGTACCACCACAAAGAGATATGCAAGCAACCCCAACACCGTCAGCAACAGGTAGGTTTGTCGCCAGCCTTTGGCAACCTCCACCTGAGCCGCGCGAAAGCGCAGAACCGTCAGCTCCAGCGAGAGGCAAAAAGCAAACAGCAAGGGCGCATCTTCTTTACAGCCTAATGCGAGCAACCAGAAAAACAGCACAGCAACGCCCTGCAAACGACCACGGCCGGTGCCGGCAATCTGTATCTGGCGCATTCCTAGATAAGCCCATAACGCCAGCACCAGAAACAGCGTCTCCATGGTCTGCATACGCTGGACGACATACATAACGGATGAGACCTGCAAGGGGTGAATCCCCCACGCAAGGGCGAGCAGCAGCGCACCCATTGCAGCGTTGGAGGGCGCCCAGTCTGCCAGCAGTAACAAACGGCGCAAAAAAAACGCAAGGAAGAAGACGGTAATACCGTGAATGAGCAGATTGGTGGTTTTGAATGCAGTCGCGTCCATACTGCCGACACGCCAGTAATCCAAGGCAAAACTCAGCATGGGCAAGGGCCGCCCACCAACACCATCATGGAAACTCAATGCGGCATTGAGAAAGTCATCTAAGCGAAGAGCTTCTACATATAGCAAACGATTTTGCAGAATATTGAAGCCGTCATCAAGCACGAAGTCCCCGCTAAGCGCCGGTATGAAAAACGCTACGGCGACAACCATCGATAGCAAAGAGCCAAAGAGAAAATACCGGACGAGAAACGTCAAAAAACTGAACTCCTGGCAATCTAGCAAACCATAAGATGCATCGGAAATTTACCTGAAAAAGCAAAAAGCGCCGCGAGGCGCTTTTTGCTCATACATAAAGACGTATTACTGAAGATCGCAAGAACCGGTACCGCCCTGACAAATAGTATTTTGGAGGAGAGCTGCGTTACCGCGAGACTGCGGGATAAAAGTCAACTGAGTATCGCCAGTGTATGCAGCAACCGTCATATTGGCACCGCTAGCACAAGCCGAGGCTGAAAAAGCGGTTGGAGTGCGGTTGTCCGCTGCATCAGCAACACCAGTACCCATATACGCCTTCGCTTCAGCCAAGCAAGCACCGTTGGCGGAACGCTGGGTGTAATCGCGATAAGCCGGCAGAGCAATGGCGGCGAGAATACCGATGATCGCAACAACGATCATCAGTTCGATCAAGGTAAAACCCTTTTGAGCTTTCATAGTGAACTCCTTAGATGTGAAATAGCCTAGAGGCTGCCTAACGCGCATGCACAAAGCAGACCAGCTTTAATCTCACACCGAAACAACGCTATATACCGGAACTGCTACCGACCTCGCGCTGCCCAGCCACCCCCGCACGTCAAAAACTGACGTTTTTTGTCACTCGAGGCCATACACTCCAACAATGGGCACTGTTATTTGCGGTGCAATACAGGCAGCGTCTGTACTATAGTCCCGGTATCTAAAGTCACTTTGCAATCAGAGACGCCAACGGATTATGGACACCCCCGTTTTATCAGGGCTGGCACGCCGCATTGTTCAAGATGGTTTGCTGGACGCAGAGACCGCAGCCAAGGCCAATCAGCAAGCCAGTCAAGACAAGATCCCTCTTATTACCCACCTGGTTCAGCGCAAGCTCGCCAGCGCCCGCGACCTGGCTATGGTCTGTGCCGAAGAGTTTGGCTACCCCTATCTCGACCTTGCAGCACTGGACAAGGAAGCCCAACCCTCTGATCTGGTAAACGAAAAGCTGATACGTCAGCACAATGTCATGCCGCTGTTCAAGCGCGGTTCACGCTTGTACTTGGCGATCTCGGATCCTACAAACCAGCAAGCCTTGAGCGACATTCAGTTCAACACTGGTTTGATGACCGATGCCGTTATCGTTGAAGACGACAAGCTGCACGCGGCAATAGAAAAGTACCTCGACAGCCCTGCGGGCGGCCTGGGTGACATGGCGGACGCCGATCTGGATGATCTGGACGTTCAAGCCGTTACCGATGACGATCAGAAAGACTCCGGCTCTGACGCAGACGACGCACCCATCGTGCGCTTCGTTAACAAAATGCTGCTCGATGCCGTGAAGATGGGCTCTTCCGACCTGCATTTTGAACCCTATGAAAAAACCTACCGCGTGCGTTTTCGCACCGACGGCATTCTGCACGAGGTTGCCAAGCCACCACAGCAGCTGGGCGTGCGCATTGCAGCGCGCCTAAAGGTAATGTCATCCATGGATATGGCTGAGCGGCGCAAGCCGCAGGATGGCCGTATCAAAATGAAGATTTCCAAGAACAAGGCCATCGACTTTCGCGTCAACACCTTGCCAACGCTGTGGGGCGAAAAGGTAGTACTGCGTATTCTCGATTCTGAAAGCGCCAAGATGGGTATCGACGCACTGGGCTATGAGGACGACCAGAAGCAGATGTACCTGGCGGCGCTTGAGCGGCCCCAAGGCATGATTCTGGTAACCGGGCCTACCGGCTCGGGCAAAACGGTTTCACTTTATACCGGGTTGAACATTCTCAATACTATGGAGCGCAATATCTCCACTGCAGAAGACCCGGTAGAGATCAACCTGGAAGGCATAAATCAGGTCAACGTGAACCCTAAGCAAGGCTTGGATTTCGCCAAAGCATTGCGCGCGTTCTTGCGGCAAGACCCGGATATCATCATGGTTGGGGAGATTCGCGACCTCGAGACCGCGGAGATCGCTATCAAGGCAGCCCAAACCGGCCACATGGTGATGTCTACGCTACACACCAACAGTGCTGCTGAGACGTTAACTCGTTTGCGCAATATGGGCGTGCCTTCCTTTAACATCGCAACTTCGGTAAATCTGATCATCGCTCAGCGCTTGGCACGCCGGCTTTGTAAAACCTGCAAAAAGCCGATGGAAATCCCCCGCGAAACACTGCTGGAGGAAGGCTTCTCGGCAGAGCAGGTCGATGCCGGCATTACAATATTTGGCCCTGTGGGTTGCGAAAATTGTAAAGATGGTTATAAAGGACGTGTTGGTATTTATGAAGTCGTCAAAATTACGCCTGCGATGCAGCGCATCATCATGGAAGACGGCAACTCTATTCAGATTTCTGATGTAGCCCAGAGCGAGGGCTTTAGAAGCTTGCGCCAGTCGGCCCTCATGAAAGCACGAGAGGGTGTTACCAGCCTGGCGGAAGTTAACCGAGTGACCAAGGATTAAGTCATGGCGCAACAAGCAGCACTAAAAAAGAATCCTGCAGCTGCCAAAAAGAAGGCCAAGGAAGAGAAAATTTACCCTTTTAAGTACGAGGGTAAAGATCGGCGCGGTACAAAGGTGACAGGTGAAATCCAGGGGACCAATGCTGCCCTGGTAAAGAACCAGTTGCGCAAGCAAGGCATCCTTGTTACCAAAATCAACAAAAAGTCCACTTTGCTAGGTCAGCGCGGCAAGAAAATCAAGCCGCTCGACATCGCTTTCTTCACACGCCAGTTGGCAACCATGATGGAATCCGGGGTGCCGATCATCCAGGCATTCGAGATCATCGCTGAAGGCGCTGAAAACCCCAACCTTGCCAAGCTCGTCAACGACATCAAGACAGACGTAGCCGCGGGTAACACGCTAGCCTCTTCGCTGGCAAAGCATCCGCAATACTTCGATGACCTGTTCTGTAATCTGGTGGATTCTGGTGAACAGTCCGGTCGCCTCGAATCGTTGCTGGATCGCATTGCAACCTACAAAGAAAAAACCGAAGCCCTCAAATCAAAAATCAAAAAAGCCCTGACTTATCCCATCTCCGTCGTGGTCGTCGCGATCATCGTGACCGCCATTATGCTGCTGAAGGTAGTACCTCAATTCCAGTCAGTCTTCGACGGCTTTGGTGCTGAGCTACCGGCTTTCACCTTGATGGTGATCGGTTTATCCGAGTGGCTACAGGCCTGGTGGTTTGTTGCCCTGTTCGGAATTATTTTGATCGGTTTTGTCTATGGCAAAGCGCACGTGAAGTCCAAACGTTTACGGGATGCGGAGGACCGCGCACTACTGAAGGCCCCGGTCGTTGGAAAGATCGTGTACGAAGCGGCAGTGGCAAGATTTGCAAGAACGCTGGCCACGACATTCGCCGCCGGCGTACCTTTGGTCGAAGCACTCGACTCCGTTGCCGGCGCTTCCGGGAACGTTGTTTTCTACAATGCCACCATGAAAATTAAAGACGATGTGTCTGCAGGTTCTCAGTTAAATTTCGCGATGAGAACAACCGGCATATTCCCTTCATTGGCGGTACAAATGGCCGGCATTGGTGAAGAGTCTGGCTCATTGGATGAGATGCTGGAAAAAGTTGCAGACTACTATGAGGCAGAGGTCGACAATAAAGTCGACAACCTAACGACCTTGTTGGAACCCATGATCATGTGCGTGCTCGGCGTGCTGGTCGGCGGTCTGATCGTAGCCATGTACCTTCCGATCTTCCAACTCGGGAACGTTGTCGGCTAAAACATGGAGCTATTACATTACCTGGCCAGCCACGCGCTGGCCTTTATTTTGCTCGCAGGTCTACTGGGCCTCGTCATTGGCAGCTTCCTTAACGTGGTGATTCATCGCCTGCCTAAGATGATGGAAAACCAATGGCTGCAGCAAAGCAGAGAAATGCTGCATCCTGACGAAGAGCAGCCTGCTCAGCCGACCTACAACCTCATACTCCCCCACTCACACTGCCCTCACTGCAACACCGAGATCAAGGCCTGGCAAAACCTGCCGCTTTTGAGTTATCTGCTACTGAGAGGCCGCTGCGGCCACTGCAAGGGCAGTATTAGCCCGCGTTACCCCATGATCGAACTGATGACCGCTCTGCTTTCCATGGTGATCGCATGGCAATACGGCTTTGGCTGGCCAGCTGCCGGTATGCTGGTACTGACCTGGGGATTGATCAGCCTGAGCATGATCGACGCCGATACCCAGCTACTACCCGACGTACTGGTATTGCCGCTGTTATGGCTTGGGCTGATCGCCAACAGTTTCGCAATTTACACCTCGCTGCACGAGGCACTGTGGGGCGCGGTCGCCGGTTATCTCAGTCTGTGGTCGGTTTATTGGCTGTTCAAACTGGTGACTGGCAAGGAAGGCATGGGCTATGGTGACTTCAAGCTACTGGCCATGCTGGGCGCCTGGGGTGGTTGGCAGATACTGCCATTGACCATATTGCTATCTTCGCTGGTGGGTGCCGTTCTTGGCATCATCATCCTGAAGACACGCGGGCAGGACAACACCACACCCCTGCCCTTTGGCCCTTACCTGGCGATTGCAGGCTGGATTGCACTGATCTGGGGTGAGACAATCACTGGCACCTATCTAAAGTTCGCTGGCTTCTAAGTTGGCGATCAGCCGCCTTGGGCGGCAGATGACCCACTTTCGGATACCAGTACTCGCAGTTATGACCATGATCATTGGCTTGACCGGCGGCATTGGCAGTGGCAAGACCGCCGCCGCCAACTATTTTTCTTCCGCCCACGATATTCACGTAGTGGACGCCGACCTGAAGTCACGCGTAGTTGTAGAGCCCGGCAAGCCCGCACTACAGCATATCGTTGATCGCTTCGGTGCCGAGATCCTCCTGGAGGATGGCCAGCTAAATCGCGCCGCCCTACGCCAACAGGTGTTCAGTGATCCACAGCAACGCGTTTGGCTGGAGCAACTGCTGCACCCCCTGATACGCGAAGAAATCATCAGCGACTTGCACAGCGCTGCATCGCCCTATGCGTTGCTTGTATCCCCCCTACTGGTTGAGTCCGGCCAACACCGGCTGACGAGTCGCGTCATCGTGGTGGACGTTCCCGAAGAGCTACAGTTGGCCCGCACGGCGATACGTGACCAGGTTTCAGAACAGCAGGTCAGAGCCATCATGCAAGTGCAGGCACAGCGGGAGGCGCGACTACGCCAGGCCCACGACGTTATCGTCAACGACCGCGATTTGGCTCACCTCCATCAACAGGTGGATGCGCTGCATCAACAGTATCTCGCCATGCTGCAGGAGAAAGAAATATGACACTCAGCGTCGAATGCCCCACCTGTCAGGCGCCGGTGACCTGGGATGCCAGCTTTCCTGATCGCCCTTTCTGCTCTCACCGCTGCCGCCTTATTGACCTGGGCGCCTGGGCCTCCGAGGAGCATGTGATACCCGGTAACGATCAGGAGCAGGATGTGTTTTCCGAGGATCTGCCGCCGCAATGAGCTTCAGAACCAGCCAAAATACGGCGAACTGATGCGCCGCATCCACGTGATGGCGGCCGTCATCAAGAACTCGGACGGTCAGATACTGATTGCCAAACGGGCCGACAGCGCACATCAGGGTGGCCTGTGGGAGTTTCCTGGCGGAAAGCTGGAGCCAAACGAGTCCCGGTTTGCGGCGCTACGCAGAGAGCTGCAGGAAGAGCTTGGCATTGAGGCGATTCAGGCCAGACCGTTAATCGATATCCGGCATGACTACCCCGACAAGTCAATCCGCCTGGACGTCTGGCTGGTAGACAGGTTCAGCGGTACCGCCCACGGTGCGGAAGGTCAGCCAATACGGTGGGTGCAAAGCGCCGAGCTCAACCAATTCGAATTTCCCGCAGCCAATAGGCCCATCGTTACCGCCGCGCAGCTGCCGGAACACTACCTAATCACGCCCGACTGCGACGAACAAACGCTTTTTCGCGGCCTGGACCAGGTCAGAGGCAAAGGCAAAGGCGTCACACTGATTCAGTTACGCCAGACTCAATTGCAGCCAAAAGCCTACGACGCGCTCGCGCAGCGCGTAACGCAGCGCTACGGCGACGACTTCAAGTGGTTGTTGAAGGGCGATGTGCAGCCGCGCGTGACGGATTGCGGCTGGCACCTTAACAGTGCCCAGTTAAGGCGGCTTTGGCAGCAGCGGGCAGACGGACAAAAAGCCCAGAAGCCTTTCAGCGGCCTGCTGGCAGCCTCCTGCCACAATGCAGAGGAGCTCTCGATGGCGATCGCGCTGAGCGTAGACTTTGTAACCCTGTCACCCGTGCAAAGCACCGCCAGCCATCCCGACGCCAAACCGCTGGGATGGGAACAGGCTGAGCAACTGATAACCGAGGTCAACCTGCCGGTCTATCTGCTCGGAGGGCTACAACCATCGCACTCTGCGCGGGCTTTCGACATTGGCGCGCAGGGTGTAGCAGGTATAAACGCGTTCTGGCCCAGCGACAATTGACCGCTGGCCATTGCAATACTACTGAACCTCTACCACGCGCAATTCCTTGGGCATGCTGAAAACGATGTTCTCTTCCTGGCCGGCCAACTCTTCTGCGCCGGTAGCGCCCTGCGCATGTAGATGCTGAATCACCTGACGCACCAGCACATCCGGCGCTGATGCCCCTGCGGTGACACCAATACTGGCTACCGAGGCGAGCCATTCCGGTTTGATTTCATCTGCCCCATCGATCAGATACGCTGGCGTACCCATGCGCTCAGACAGCTCGCGCAAACGGTTGGAATTCGAGCTATTGGGGCTGCCGACAACCAGCACCAGGTCACACTCACTGGCCAGCTGCTTGACCGCATCCTGCCGATTTTGAGTGGCGTAGCAGATGTCATCCTTGCGCGGACCGTCAATCGCCGGGAAGCGCGCGCGCAGGGCATCGATAACACGGGCGGTGTCGTCCATCGATAGCGTAGTCTGGGTAACAAAGGCCAGGCGCTCCGGATCGCGAACCTGCAACTGCGCAACGTCTGCCTCTTCCTCCACCAGATAGATAGCGCCGCCCTGGCTGGCATCATACTGACCCATGGTGCCCTCCACTTCCGGGTGGCCAGCGTGGCCGATCAGCACACACTCCCGACCATCTCGGCTGTAACGAGTAACCTCCATGTGCACCTTGGTGACCAACGGACAGGTCGCATCAAACACCTTGAGACCGCGATCGGCCGCCTGCTGCCGTACGGCTTGCGAAACACCATGGGCACTGAAGATAACAATGACGTCATCCGGCACCTGGTCAATTTCTTCCACAAAGACCGCACCGCGGCTACGCAAATCTTCCACCACAAACTTGTTGTGGACCACTTCATGACGCACGTAAATGGGCGGGCCAAAAACTTCCAGTGCCCGATTGACGATCTCGATGGCGCGATCGACGCCTGCACAGAAGCCGCGCGGATTAGCCAGTTTGATCTGCATGAGTACCTCGGGGCATTAGTCTGTTGATGGGCGAATTATCCAGCATCGTTGCGCTGATTGCGATGACTGACCGACAAGCCGGTCAGGCCGACGCTACCGCGACGATTTCGACGTCAAAGGTGATGACCTTACCTGCCAAGGGGTGATTGAAGTCAACCTCTACCACCTTCTCGTGGATAGTTTTCACCACACCCGGCAGCTCGCCACCGGCAGCGTCCTGAAAAATCACCAGCAGGCCTTCTTCCAGCTCCATCTCGTCGAACTGATCGCGCGCTATGCTCTGTACATTCTGCGGATTACCCGGCCCAAAGCCGCGCTCCGGTTCGATCTCAAAGCTACGCTTATCTCCCGCTTGCAGACCGAACAGCGCTTGCTCGAAGCCAGGCAGCAAACTGCCATCACCCACCTTGAAGGTCGCCGGTTTTTTATCCAGCGTGGTGTCGACCACATCACCGTTGGGCAATTTCAGGGTGAAGTGCAGGGTCACCTGGGTGTCGTGGTTGATGCGCAGGTCTGTCATTTTGGTATCTCGAATTTGATTTAGGTACTACATCCGTCGAGGAAGCGCTTTGAAACGGAGCCACTTCCAAGGACAGCCGAGTTCCATCCCGGCTCGCGGTGATGCGGCTTTTGCCGCTGGTCGAGAAGGAGCTCGGCCTTCCCGGGGAACAAACCAAACCAGTGTGCGGTTATACAGTTCATGCGCCTCGCGACGAAAGCGCCCAGCCCGCAGCTTCTAGCTCTCAGCCTGCTTTTTACCGACAAACATATCCACAATCAGCAAGCCCGCACCGACGGTAATGGCGCTGTCGGCGATATTGAAGGCTGGGAAGAACCAGCGCTGCTGCCAGTGCACCAGAATAAAATCGACTACGTGCCCCAGCACCACACGGTCATACAGATTGCCCAGCGCGCCGCCCAGAATCAGCGCCAGCGCAATGGCCTCCATACGCTTGCTGCGATCCAGCCGCGACAGCCAGATGCAGAGCACCACGCTGACTACCACGGCAATGGCGGCGAACAACCAACGCTGCCAGCCTGCGGCATCCGCCAAAAAACTGAACGCCGCACCAGTGTTGTACGCCAGGGTAAAGCTGAACAGCCCTTCGATTACTGGCACCTGGTGGTACATCTCTAGGTTGGAGACCGCAATCCACTTGCTCAGTTGATCCAGCGCGATCACCAGTACCGAAAGCCATAGCCAGGCCAGACTCCCCTTGGCCTCAGGCATGATGACGCACCTCACCAGCGCCCTCGATGTTATCCACACAGCGCCCGCAAATGTCGGGGTGCGCTGCGTGACTGCCCACGTCGGCACGGAAATGCCAGCAACGCGCGCACTTGGTTTCCGCCGATTTGAGAATACGCAGCTTCAAACCCGGCACTTCGGTAGCCACAGCCTCATCGGGGGCCTCAGCCAAAGGAGCCAGCGCTGCCTGCGAGGTGATAAGCACGAACCGCAGCTCGTCGCCCAGCTTGCTCAACGCCTCGTCGAGTGCCGGCTCTACGAACAGGGTGACCTCGGCCTCCAGATTACCGCGGATCGCCTTCGCGTTACGCAGGTTCTCCAGCTCCTTGTTGACGGCTTCCTTGACGCCCATGACGGTGTCCCAGAAAACGCGCCCCAGTGCCTGATCGGCTGGCAGTTCAGCAAGTCCTTCGTACCAGGTGTTGAGCATGACCGACTCATTGCGCTCGCCTGGCAGGTGCTGCCAAAGCTCTTCGGAGGTGAAGGACAACACCGGTGCTATCCAGCGCACCAAGGCTTCAGCGATGTGATAAAGCGCAGTCTGGCAAGAGCGGCGCGCTACGCTGTTGGCCTGGGTGGTGTACTGGCGATCCTTGATGATATCCAGATAGAAGCCACCCAGTTCCTGAACGCAGAAGTTGTGCACTTTCTGGTAAACGTTCCAGAATTTGTAGGTGTCGTAGGCCTCGACAATTTCCGCCTGCAGCAACCGGGCGCGGTCAACCGCCCAGCGATCCAGGTCCAGCATCTGCTCCGCCGGCAAGGCATCGACCTTGGGGTCAAAGCCGTTCAGGTTAGAGAGCAGGAAGCGCGCGGTATTGCGAATACGGCGGTAGGCGTCGGCACTGCGCTGCAGAATCTGATCGGAGACGGCCATCTCACCGGAGTAATCGGTAGAGGAGACCCACAAACGCAGAATGTCGGCGCCCAAGGTGTCATTGACCTTCTGCGGCGCGATGGTATTACCCAGTGATTTGGACATTTTGCGGCCGTTCTCGTCGACCGTGAAGCCGTGCGTCAGCAGACCTCGATAAGGTGCATGACCATCGATAGCGCTCCCGGTCAGCAGCGACGAGTGGAACCAGCCGCGATGTTGGTCAGACCCTTCCAGATACAGATCGGCCAACGGACCCGCCGCATGCCCCATGGGGTGCGAGCCACGCATGACGTGCCAATGCGTGGTGCCGGAGTCGAACCAGACATCCAGGGTATCGGTAATCTTGTCGTATTGACCGGCTTCGTCGCCCAGCAGTTCGCTGGCGTCCATGTCGAACCAGGCATCAATGCCGCCCTGCTCCACGCGCTCAGCAACCTGCTCGATCAATTCCAACGTGCGTGGATGCAGCTCGCCACTTTCCTTGTGCAGGAAGAAGGGAATCGGCACGCCCCAATTACGCTGCCGCGAGATACACCAGTCCGGGCGACCGGCAATCATGTTGTGCAAGCGCTGCTTGCCCCAGGCCGGCACGAACTCAGTCTGCTCGATGGCATTGAGTGCGCGTTCTCGCAGGGTTTCACCGCCCTTGACCGGGACGTCCATGCCGACGAACCACTGCGCGGTGGCACGGTAAATCAGCGGCGTCTTGTGGCGCCAGCAGTGCATGTAACTGTGCTGAATGCTCTGATGCTTGAGCAAGGCACCCACTTCCTCCAGCTTGGTCACGATGGCTGGATTGGCCTTCCAGATAAACTGACCACCGAAGAACGGCAGGTCACTGATATAAACGCCGTTGCTCTGCACCGGACTGAAAATATCGTCGTTGGTCATGCCGTATTGCTTGCAGGTACGGAAGTCATCCTCACCGTAAGCGGGCGCGGAGTGCACCACGCCGGTACCCGCGTCCAGCTCGACATACTCCGCCAGGTAAACCGGCGACAGGCGCTCATACAGCGGATGACGGAAGTTGATCAGCTCCAGTGCGGCGCCGGGTGCAGTGGCAATCACCTCGCCTTCCAGGCCGTAACGCGCCAGACAGTCAGCCACCAGGTCTTCAGCCAGCAGCAACAGGCGCTCGCCGGTATCGACCAGCGCGTAATTGAATTCAGGATGTACATTCAGCGCCTGGTTGGCAGGAATGGTCCAGGGAGTGGTGGTCCAGATCACGATAGCGGCTGGCTTGGGCAGCGCGCCCAGGCCAAAAGCAGTTGCCAGCTTGTCAGCGTCCTCGACAAGGAAGGCGACATCGATGGCATCGGACTTCTTATCCTGATACTCGACTTCAGCCTCGGCCAGTGCCGAACCGCAATCGAAACACCAGTTGACCGGCTTTAAGCCCTTGAACACCACACCCTGCTCGACCATTTTGCCGAGTGCGCGGATCTCACCGGCTTCGTTGGCAAAGTTCATCGTCAGGTAGGGGTTATCCCAATCGCCCAACACACCCAGACGGATAAAATCTGCCTTCTGCAGGGCGACCTGCTCGGCGGCGTAGGCGCGGCTGAGCTCACGCACCTTGTCGGCCGGCAGATGCTTGCCGTGGGTGGTTTCAACCTTGTGTTCGATAGGCAGGCCGTGACAGTCCCAGCCAGGTACATAAGGCGCATCAAAACCCGACAGGGTTTTGGAGCGCGTGATCATATCCTTGATGATCTTGTTCAACGCATGACCGATGTGAATGACGCCGTTAGCGTAGGGCGGGCCATCGTGCAGAATGAACTGCGGGCGGCCCTGGCTAACCTCGCGAATGCGCTGGTACAAACCATCAAGACGCTTGAGGGTTTCCGGCTCGCGGTTCGGCAGCCCGGCTTTCATCGGAAAGTCCGTGGCAGGCAGGTTCAGTGTCGCTTTGTAATCGGTCATTTCGGTTCAGGCTCTTTTAAGTTCACAGGCCCCATTGGGCCCTGGCCGCGGCAAAATCAGCCTTGATTGCCGCCTGCAATGCATCCAGCGAGTCGAAGCGTTGCTCGTCCCGCAGTTTTTCATGAAACACGACGTCGAGCCGACGACCGTACAGGTCACCGGCAAAATCAAACAGATGGACCTCAAGGTGGGCGCTGCCATCGCCCGCGACCGTCGGCCGCTTGCCGATATTGGCAACGCCCTTGCGCAGCTCGCCATCCAGCATCACGCTCACCCGATACACACCGTGCAGGGGTGGGTTGACGCGCTTGAGCTGCACATTGGCGGTCGGCGCGCCGATGGTGCGACCCAGTTGCTGGCCGTGCAACACCCGGCCACTGATACTGAACGGGCGACCCAGCAACCGCTCGGCGAGGGCAAAGTCACCCTCGGCCAGCACCTGGCGCAAGCGCGTACTGCTGATACGCTCGCCGCTCTCGGCCACCGTATTGGCCGCCTCGACCGTAAAGCCATGACTCACACCGCTGCTCTGCAAGAAAGCAAAGTCACCCGAGCGGTCACATCCAAACCGGAAGTCGTCGCCCACCTCCAGATGCTTGACACCCAAGCCATCGATCAACACCTGTTGCACGAACTGCTCCGCGCTGAGCTCGCGCAGGCGGCGATTGAAGGCCAGGCACAGCACCCGGTCAACGCCTTGGGCCTGCAACAGCGCGAGTTTTTCGCGCAGACGAGTGAGCCTGGGCGCCGCCGCATTGGGGGCAAAGTATTCGCGGGGCTGCGGCTCGAAGATCACCACGCAACCCGGCAAGCCCAATCGCTCGGAATGCGCACGCAGCCGGGCCAGAATCGCCTGGTGGCCGGCGTGCACGCCGTCGAAGTTGCCAATTGTTGCGACACAGCCCCGGTGCCGGGGCCGCAGGTTATGTAGACCGCGGACCAGTTCCATAATGCTCGTTAATGGTGGATCAGTCGAAACGCTGGAGTATACAGGTTTGCTGCTACCAGCGTCATGCCCGCCGTCGCCCGACCCGCTAGGCGTGGCGCAGATCACGCAGGCGCAGCCCGCCTGCCAGCAACACGAGCAGATAAGCCCCCATACCTGCCGCCACCAACTGCGTCATTTCCCATGCCTTGCGCTGCCAGCCCCAAGCCAGCCAGTCCTGCGTCGGCGGCGCCAGCCACAACAGCGCCAGCGACATGGCCACACAGGCCGCGAGCAGGCGCAGCGCAAACAGCAGCCAACCAGGCTGCGCCTGAAAGACACCGGCCTTGCGCAAGCCCCACCAGAGCAGACCGGCATTGAGCAACGCCGACAGCGAGGTGGCCAGCGCCAACCCCACGTGGGCCAGCGGCCAGATAAGGAGCAGATTCATGCCCATGTTGGCGATCATGCAGATAATGGCGATTTTGACCGGGGTCTTGGTGTCCTGCCGCGCAAAGTAACCAGGCGCCAACACCTTGATCAGCATGAAGGTCATCACCCCCACGGAATAGGCACGCAGCGCTGCAGCCGCCTGCACCACATCCTGATCGGTCATTGCGCCGTAATGAAATAGCGCCGCAATCATCGGCTCAGCCAGCAACAGCAAGGCGATGGCCGCGGGCACACCCACCAGCAGCACCATACGCACTGCCCAATCCAAGGTACGGGCGAAGGCACGCGGGTCATCCGCCGAATGCTGCCGCGACAGCGCCGGCAAAATCACCGTGCCGATGGCAATACCGAAGGCGCCAAGCGGCAGCTCGGACAAACGGTCGGCGTAATAAAGCCAGGAGATACTGCCGGTTTGCAGGAAAGACGCCAGCACGGTATCCAGCAGCAGATTGATCTGACTCACCGAGACGCCAAACAGGGCAGGAATCATCAGCGTCATGATGCGCTTGACCCCAGGATCCTTGCGATCGGGCCGAGGCACTGGCAGCAGCTTGATCTGCGCCAGAAACGGCAACTGAAACAGCAACTGTGCAACGCCGGCGATAAATACACCCCAGGCCAGAGCCATGATGGGTTGGGCGAAATAGGGGGTGAGGCACACGGTGGCGCCGATCATGCAGACATTCAACAGCACCGGGGTGAACGCCGGCACCGCAAAGCGCCCGTAACTGTTCAGAATCGAACCACATAGCGCGGTCAGCGAGATAAGAAACAGATAGGGGAAGGTGATGCGCAGCATATCGGTAGCGAGACCGAGCTTGGCCTCGTCATCGTGAAAGCCCGGCGCAAACAGCATGATCAACACCGGCGCACCGGCGACACCCAGAGCGGTAATACCCGCCAGCGTGAGGCCCAGCGTACCCGTCACCCGATCGACCAGCTGCTTTACATCCGCCAGCGCGCGTTTGGCGCGATATTCAGACAGCACCGGCACGAAGGCCTGGGCGAAGGCACCTTCGGCAAATAGCCGGCGCAGGAAATTGGGGATCTTGAAGGCAATGAAAAAGGCGTCGGCCTCTGACTGCGAACCAAAATACGCCGCCACCACCACATCGCGCACCATCCCCAGAACCCGCGACAACAGGGTCATGATGCTCACCACCATCCCCGAACGGAGCAGGTTGGGCGCCTTGGTTGGTGTGCTATCGGAGGGCGGAGTCTGGGACATGGATTTGGGCGCCGGCAAAAGCCGCCATCATAGCGTCCCGCACGTCGCCTTGTCAGGTGCGCAGCATACAAGAGCGCAACTAAATAGAAGCGTGCAGGCGGCTTTCTCTGTATACTCCGCGCACCGCGACAGACCGCCGGCAGCGCTGCATCTCAAAGTGACAGCGCCGCCCGTCGGATTTCCTCAGCCCTCTTGACATTAACCTGTCTCGGCTGCATAGTACGCGGCCTTATTTGTACCTAATTCATCCAGATTTTCTGAGGAGCACGACGGTGGCCAACTCACCTCAAGCCAAGAAACGCGCCAAGCAGGCCGAGAAGCGCCGCAATCACAATGCAAGCCTGCGCTCCATGGTCCGCACTTACATCAAGAACGTTGTCAAAGCGATCGACGCCAAAGACCTCGAGCAAGCCAAAACTGCCTATACTGCAGCCGTTCCGGTCATCGACCGTATGGCCGACAAGGGCATCATTGCCAAGAACAAGGCCGCTCGCCACAAGAGCCGCCTGAACGCACACATCAAGGCAATGGCTGAAGCCGCCTGATCTGCGATTCTTGCTGCAATAAAAAAACCGGCCATGAGCCGGTTTTTTTATTGCCTTGAATATATACCCTCAAGCTCATTCGCCGAGCCAAACCCCAACACCCCCCCCCTAACAGCTCTCCAGAAAACACCTGACCTGGCTGTTTACTCGGGTAGGTCGAGCACCATCTCGACCATGCACATCAAACGCAACGCCGCTGGACGAGATGCAACCACCCCTTACCTGCAAACAAAGCTGCCTGAGCATCAACCAGGAAGGTCGAGCCGCATCTCACCCCACAAAAACCACCAAACGCGGCGCACACACTTCAGATCAGCACCAAGTTATCCTTGTGTATCAACTCAGGGTCATCGATATAGCCGAGAATGCGCGCAATCGACTCGGTGGACTTACCCAGAATACGTGCCGCATCCTGCGCACCGTAATTAACCAGGCCGCGAGCAACCTCCCGCCCGTCCGGCGCCACGCAAACCACCATTTCGCCACGCCGGAAACCGCCCTCTATTGCCGAAACACCGACCGGCAACAGACTGTGCTTACCCGTGGTAAGCGCCTTTACGGCCCCTTCATCGAGCAACAAGCGCCCGCGCGTTTGCAGATGACCAGCCAGCCACTGTTTGCGCGCCGCCAACATCCCGCGCTCAGGCAACAGCAAAGTACCCAACGCCTCACCCTGATGCAGACGAGCAACCACACGCTCTATGCGCCCACCTACGATCACCGTCGCCGCACCGGAGCGCGCAGCCAGTCGCGCCGCACGCAACTTGGTCTGCATACCGCCGCGCCCCAGAGCACCAGCACTGCCGCCAGCCATAGCATCCAGCTTGGGGTCATCCGCCATAGCGTCGGAAATCAGCTCGGCCTGCGGATTGTGGCGGGGATCAGCGGTATACAGGCCATCCTTGTCGGTGAGAATCACCAACAGATCAGCCTCAACCAGATTGGTTACCAGAGCCCCCAGGGTATCGTTATCACCAAAGCGAATTTCGTCAGTCACCACGGTGTCGTTTTCATTGATCACCGGGATCACATTGAGATCCAGCAGCGCCCGCAATGTACTGCGCGCATTCAGGTAGCGCTTGCGATCAGACAGATCGTCATGGGTGAGCAACACCTGCGCGGTAGACAGGCCATGTTGCTGAAAGCTCGACTCCCACGCTTGCACCAGCCCCATCTGACCAATAGCGGCGGCGGCCTGCATATCGTGGGTTGTTTTCGGTCGCTCGGTCCAGCCAAGCCGACTCATGCCGGCAGCAACAGCACCGGACGACACCAGCACCAGCTCGGCACCGCTGGCACGCAGCGCGGCCAATTGCTCGACCCACACCGCCATCGCCGCGCGATCCAGCCCGCGACCATCTCCCGTCAACAGGGCACTACCAATCTTGACCACCCAACGGCGGGCTCCGCTTACCTTTTCGCGCATGCTGATTCCATCAACAGATTGCCCAAGTTCATGCCAGACCCGGCGCACCGCGCGCCGGGCTTACCGCTCAACCGACTCAATGGACGTAGAAAATTTCCGGACCATCTTCGTCGTCTTCGTCATCATCATCGTCGCCATCCACAGCGATACCCTGCTTACGCAGCGCGCGACGATCATCCAGCGCTTGAATATGCGCTCGCGCCTCATCTTCAATCTGCTGATCAAGCGCAGCCACCTCAGCGGCGTACTCTTCATCATCCTCAATCTGACGCTGGCGCTCATCCAGCCAATTCATTACCGCCTTGGCCAGCTCTGCCGTACCCTGACGCTCGGAGGCGGAAATAACAAATACCGGACCCTCCCACTCCAGACGCTCAACCACATCATCCAGAACGGCCTGCTGCTCATCCTCCAGCAGCTGGTCGCACTTGTTCAGCACCAACCAGCGCTCGCGCATGGTCAATGCCGGACTGAATTTGCCCAACTCATGAATAATGGTCTCGACCGCTTCCACCGGGTCAGACTCATCCAAGGGCGCCATATCAACCAGATGCAGCAACAGCCGCGTGCGCGACAAGTGCTTGAGAAAGCGCGTGCCCAGCCCAGCACCATCGGCAGCGCCGGCAATCACACCAGGAATGTCGGCGATCACAAAGCTACGCAATTGGCCCACATCAACCACGCCCAGATTGGGCACCATGGTCGTGAACGGGTAATCTGCCACCTTTGGCTTGGCGGCGGAAACCGAACGAATGAAGGTGCTTTTGCCGGCATTGGGCAGACCCAGCAGCCCCACATCGGCCAACACCTTCAATTCCATCTTCAGGTCGCGCAGCTCACCGAGCGAGCCATTGGACGTCTGCCGTGGCGCGCGATTGACGCTGGACTTGAAGCGCGTATTACCCAAGCCGTGGAAACCGCCCTGCGCCACCAGCAAACGCTGGCCAGGCTCAGTGAGATCGCCAATGATTTCCTGGGTACCCGCATCGATTACGGTAGTGCCAACCGGCACCAAGAGCACCATATCCTCACCCTTGGCACCGGTGCAGTCGCTGCCGCGCCCATTCTCGCCACGCTGCGCATTAAAGCGGCGGGTGTAACGGTAATCTACCAAGGTATTCCAGTTGGCATCCGCCTCCAGAAAAATGGAGCCACCGTCGCCGCCGTCACCACCGTCCGGCCCACCCTTGGGGATGAACTTTTCACGGCGGAAACTCATGCAGCCATTACCACCATCACCGGCCTTGACCGTGATGGACACTTCATCAACGAATTTCATCTATCTCCCCTTCCCTGTCGGGACGGGCTAATGGAAAGAGTACGCTACAAACAAAAAAGCCCCGTCGCAAGACGGGGCTTTTCAGCAGCAAAGAGCTATCAGGCAGTTACGACATTAACGTAACGACGACCGAACTTGCCCTTAACTTCGAATTTCACCACGCCTTCAGCTTTGGCGAACAAGGTGTGATCCTTGCCCATGCCAACGTTCTTGCCAGGGTGGAACTCGGTGCCACGCTGACGAACAATGATGTTACCCGGAATGATGGCCTGGCCACCGTACATTTTTACACCAAGGCGTTTGGATTCTGAATCGCGACCGTTGCGCGTGGAACCGCCTGCTTTTTTGTGTGCCATGAGTCTATATCTCCTGAATCAGCTTAGGCAGAGATGCCAGTAATCTTGATTTCGGTGTACCACTGACGGTGGCCCTGACGCTTCATGTGGTGCTTACGACGGCGGAACTTGATGATGCGAACCTTATCGCCGCGGCCGTGAGCGCTGATCTCAGCAGTCACTTTAGCGCCTGCAACAACGGGAGCGCCGATTTTAACGTCATCACCGTCTGCAACCAGCAGAACCTTGTCAAATTCGATGCTGGCGCCAGTTTCAACGTCCAGCTTCTCTACTTTCAGGAACTCGCCTTCAGCGACCTTGTATTGCTTGCCGCCGGTAACAATGACTGCGTACATGTTGCTTTCTCCGTAATCCTGCTCACCCAGCGCTTGGTTAGAATCATTAGTGGCTGGCATGGCTGCAAGTGGCTCCGCCTATCGGACCCGACCTTGCCATTGTCAAAACAGGGATGCTGTATCTTAGGGGCGAGGATTGTACTCAAGCGCGCCGCTTTGCGCAAGCACCGCACAAGCCTGATAGACTGCGCTTTTCTTGACAGTAAATGGCCTGCAACCTAGCATGCCGCGGAACCTTTTCAGGAAGTCTGCAACCGATGACCACCCTGCCATTCTACGCACCGGTATCCGATGATTTTGATGCGGTGAATCAGCTCATTCTTGAGCAATTGCATTCGCGGGTCCCGCTGGTAGAAAAGATCGGCCACTATATCATCAGTGCCGGCGGTAAACGCCTGCGTCCCCTGGTGGTCCTGCTGGGCGCACGTGCCTGCGGACTGTCCGACCCACGCCAGCACAGCCTGGCTGCGATAATCGAGTTTCTGCACACCGCCACCCTGCTGCACGACGACGTGGTCGACACCTCAGACCTGCGTCGAGGCCGCTCCACTGCCAATGCACTCTGGGGCAACGCTCCCAGCGTACTGGTCGGCGACTTTCTGTACTCACGCGCCTTTGAAATGATGGTCGCCTTAGGCGACATGCAGATCATGCGAATTCTCGCCAACGCGACCAACGTCATCGCCGAAGGTGAGGTACTGCAGCTGTCCAAGGTGCGCGACGCCAACACCGACGAAGCCACCTACATGGAGGTGATTCGCAGCAAGACCGCCATGCTGTTCGAAGCGGCGTGCCACACCGCCGGCGTTCTGGCAGAAGCAAATGCGCAACAGACCGAAGCGCTGCGCCAGTATGGCAACGCCCTGGGTATCGCTTTCCAGCTGATGGACGACCTGCTTGACTACAGCGGCGATGCTGCCGAAATGGGCAAGAATGTGGGCGACGATCTGGCCGAGGGCAAGCCCACCCTGCCGCTGATCTACACCATGCGCCATGGCTCTGCAGAGCAGGCGGCACTGGTTCGTCAGGCGATACAGAAGGGCGGCACGGACGATATCGCGCCGATTCGCGAGGCAGTTGCAGCCTCAGGCGCTCTGGACTATACCGCAGGCCTGGCCCGCGAGCAGGCCGACGAAGCCGTCCAGCTGCTGCAGGTGTTACCCGCGTCCGAATACCGAGACTCCCTGGAGCAGTTGGCGCGCTTTGCAGTGGATCGCAAATTCTAGATCACTCGAATGGCGCTACCGCCTCGCAGGCACGATGAGCGTCATTACCACCGCGACAACCTTAGCCATCAAGCTCACTACGAAGGCACAAAAGGAATCATCCCACCCAAGAAACGTCTGCGCTCGCACCTGATGCCGAGCTCCATCTAAACAACAGACACCAACCGAACCAACGAAGGACGAGCTAGCACTCGCCCTCCACGGCAAAACCTTTGCAAAGAAAGGTTTTTACAGCACCTTCAACAGCTCAATATCGAAAACCAGCGCACTGTGCGGCGGAATGCTGTTGCCCGCACCGCGCTCGCCATAAGCCAGCTCAGACGGAATAAACAGACGCCACTTGGCACCTTCCTGCATCAGTTGCAGCGCTTCGGTCCAACCAGCGATCACGCCACCCACCGGAAACTCGGCTGGCTGGCCGCGCTTGTAGGAGCTGTCAAAGACCTCACCGGAAATCAGCGTACCTTCATAATGCGTTTGCACTGTGGAGCTGGCGTCTGGCGTGGCACCAGTGCCCGCGGTCACCACTTCATACTGCAGACCTGAAGCGAGCGTCACAACGCCATCACGCTTGCCATTTTCTGCCAGAAAATCCACACCCGCCTGCGCAGCAGCCTTGGCGGCCTCCTGCGCTACAGCGCGCATTTTCTCCTGCAACTGCTGAAACGCAGCTTGCAGTTCGGCTTCCGGAACCTGGCTAGGCTGTTGGCTATAGGCATCGCGCAGGCCTGCAGCAACCAGGTCCAACGTCAGGTCAGGGATGTTGCTGGCCAGCAATTGCTCGCCCATCTGGCGGCCAATGCCGTAGCTGACGCGCTGTTCGTCGTTGTCAAAAGTGTTGCTCATGGCGAGCCTCCAGTCAGAAAAATGGCCGACAAGCCTGACACAAGCCCGGCAAAAATTCACCCACGAGAGCGAATCCGCTACAATGACCGGCTTTCTGCCTACACCCCGGAAGCACCCACCATGCTTGAAAAACTCTTCAAACTTCGCGAACACGGCACCACTGTGCGCACCGAGCTGCTGGCCGGGCTGACAACGTTCCTGACCATGGCCTACATCATCTTCGTCAACCCGATGATGATGGCCGATGCCGGAATAGACCCAGGCGCGGCCTTTGTCGCCACCTGCCTGGCCGCTGCCATAGGCTCACTGATCATGGGCCTGTGGGCGAACTACCCGATCGCCCTTGCTCCTGGCATGGGGCTCAACGCCTTCTTCTCCTACACGGTCGTCGGCTCCATGGGCTATAGCTGGCAAGTCGCCTTGGGCGCAGTCTTCCTGTCCGGCCTGATGTTCTTTCTACTAAGCATCTTTCGTATTCGCGAGTGGATAATCAACAGCATACCCATGGCTCTGCGCTCAGCGATTGCCGCCGGCATCGGCCTGTTCCTGGCGCTGATTGCACTGAAAAACGCAGGTATCGTGGTCGACCATCCCGCTACCCTGGTATCAATGGGCGATCTGACCCAGCCCGGCGCCCTGCTGGCTGCCGCCGGCTTCGCGGTGATAGTGGCGCTCGCTTACCGCCAAGTAACCGGCGCCGTAATGATCGGCATCCTGCTGATAACCGCCATCAGCCTGATAACCGGTTTGAGCCAGGCCAGCGGCGTGGTTTCTGCACCACCCAGCCTCGCACCCACACTCCTGCAACTCGACATCAAGGGCGCGCTGGAAGTTGGCATGCTGAGCATCATCTTCGCCTTCCTGTTTGTCGATCTATTCGACACCTCAGGCACCTTGATCGGGGTCGCCCAACGCGCCAACCTGGTCGATGCAGACGGCAAAATGCCGCGTCTGGGGCGCGCCCTGATGGCAGACAGCACCGCTACCATGGCTGGCGCGGCACTAGGCACTTCTACTACCACCAGTTACATCGAATCGGCTGCCGGCACTGCGGCTGGCGGTCGTACTGGGCTTACCGCCTGCGTGGTCGCTTTACTGTTTCTGCTCAGCCTGTTTTTTTCGCCACTGGCCGGCGCCGTACCCGCCTTCGCTACCGCACCAGCGCTCTTGTTTGTTGCCGTGTTGATGACCGGCGGCCTGGTCCAAGTGGACTGGGACGATCTTACTGAAGCGGCCCCTGTGGTGATTACGGCGATCATGATGCCGCTGACTTTCTCGATTGCCAACGGCATCGCAGCTGGCTTTATCGTCTGGACGGCAATCAAATTGCTCTCAGGCCGCTGGCAAGACCTCAACCCCAGCCTCTACGTTCTGGCTGGTCTCTTTGTCATCAAACTGGCGTTGTTTAACTAATGGGCCTTGCATTCGATCCTGCCAACTACGCCGCGCAGCTGGCGGAAAAACGTGAGCGCCTGTGTTCCCTGCTCGCACCTTATTCTGCGCCAGAGCCTGAGGTGTTCGAATCGGCTCCGGAGCACTTTCGCCTACGCGCCGAGTTTCGCCTCTGGTACGAACAAGGACAGCCGCATTACGCCATGTTCGAGCGCGGCGATAAGCATAAGGCGGTATTGATAGACCAGCTTCCTATTGCGAGCAAACGCATCAACGACTTGATGACTCCGCTGCTGGAAGCCTGCAAGGCAGACCCGCTACTCGGGCGCAAACTCTTCCAGGTTGAGTTTCTCACGACGCTGTCCGGCGAGGCATTGGTCACCCTCTGCTATCACCGCCCGCTCGACGATGACTGGGATGCCCCTGCCGCAGCGCTGGCACAGGCGCTGAACATCCAACTGATTGGGCGCAGCCGAGGCCGCAAGCGCGTGCTGGAGCGAGATTATGTCGTAGAGGAGCTGGAGGTAGCCGGCAAACCGTGGCGCTACCAGCAAATAGAGGGCGGCTTTACCCAGCCTAACGGCGGCGTCAACCAGCACATGCTTGGCTGGGCGCTGAATGCTGCTGGCGAGAACACCGATGACCTGCTGGAGCTGTATTGCGGCAATGGCAACTTCACGCTGCCCCTGTCCACTCGCTTTCGCAAAGTCATGGCAACCGAGCTATCAAAAAGCTCAGCCCGCTCTGCTGTTGCCAACCTGGAAATGAACCAGGTCGAGAATGTCACATTGGTAAGACTGGCAAGCGAAGAAGTTACTCAAGCACTGACCGGCGTACGCGAATTCCGCCGCCTGCAGGGCATTAACCTGAGCGACTTCAACTTCGGCACTGTATTTGTCGATCCCCCACGGGCCGGCCTCGACCCCGCAACGCTTGACCTGGTCAAAGGTTACGATCGCATCCTGTACATTTCCTGCAACCCGGAGACCCTGTCGCAGAATCTGGACGAGCTTAACAACACCCACCGAATAACGCGTTGCGCGCTATTCGATCAGTTTCCGTATAGCCATCATATGGAAAGCGGGGTGTTGCTAGAGCGGCGATGAACACCGCTCTAGCAAAGGAGGATTACCAGCACGACGCATCACTGGCTGTTTTGACGCCAAGGTGGTTGATGCTGAGACTGCCGCACTGGGTATCGTTGGTCGACTGAGTACCCCTAACCGTCGCCGTGGCGGTATAAGTACTTTGAGCGAGGTTGCTTACAGCAAAGGTATACCTGTTCTCCATATCTTCCTCCGTACTGCATGCAAGCACCGGCGCTGCTCCCACGTAAGTGAGGTTGCTACTGTAATAACGCTCCATAAATTGCGCGTATTGAGACAAGCAGCCCTTGGCGCTATCACGATAAGACTTGGTTATGTAGGCCGTGTAGGACGGATAGGCGATCGCCGCCAGTATGCCGATGATCACCACCACGATCATGATCTCAATCAGGGTAAACCCTGACTGAGTCGAGTTGCTGCGACGATCCGCGCCCATCTTTTTCCAAGACATCATGTCAATTCCCCAGGTTTATCAATTCACGCCAGGAGGTTCTGCCGGCGCCTGCTGAAAACGGCTTTATGTCGAGATCACGTATGGCGCCGTCATCCGTAGGAATATACATCTTGCTATCCAGAAATGAGGGATTACTGAAGCCCGTGTTAAGCCCAATACCAGATACAACTGTCCAAACCCCGTTTATCTGCACTTTATCAGCATCGGTGAAATCACCGTCACCGTTCAGGTCAAAATAAGTATCTGCGAGCCGAGCACCAGTGAACGGATCGATTGACATGATCACCCCACGACCACTCGGCGCACACGGATCACTCGAATCAGGAATACGAGTGTTACCGATAAGCGCACTACCCTGAAACTGGTTTTGAGTAATCATGCGCTCGCCGAGAGCGGACTTTGAGCCATCACTGGCAACCTGGTAGAGATCGATAAACCAGCCTTGCTTTCCAACCAGATCTTCACGCGCGCCTTGTTCAATGACACGAGCGGAAACTTCAGAAGAAACAGCAACATCCAATAGAATTTCACGCTCTAGCATATCGCTTCTAGTCGCTGTGGTTCCGCTATCGTTATCGGTGTATCCATACCAGGTTTGCACCTGCATATCAGCAAGATCGTCAGTATTAACGTAACGTCCAGTGCCGAAGAAAAGCCATACCTCCTGGCTGTAGGGCGACCTGCCAGCAAGCGGTGTAGCGGTAATGGGCTGAGCAACACCACTTGGATCGGTAGCTTGAAATAGCTGGGTGACCGTACGCGGTGTGTTTGCTAGCCCCGTCACTTTCCACAGGTTACCTTGCAAGTCACCGGCGTAGGCAGTATCGGTGATGCCATCACCATCCTGATCCCAGGCACGAATGGCGGACAAACCATTATCAACCGCCGTAGACATAGCGGTAGTAGTCACCGCCCCGGTGAAGACGTTGATGCTAATTAGCGAAGCGACACCACTACTGCTGTTAGGCCCATTGCCGATCATCACAGACCAGTTACCATTCGCTATCTGCGCAATAACCGGTTTGCCAATGTTATTACCCAACTGAGGAATGTCGGTAGAGCTCTTCTCCCAAAGAAAGGTGACATTAGCAGGATCAGTCACGTCAAGCGCAAACACGGCATTACTGGTAGTAGACCTGTCTTTCGCGACACCGCCGTAGCCAAGGGTGCCAACGAGAACAGTCCGCCAGTTACTGCCGTCGTAAGCGTCGGCTACGGTCAATTCGCCGTCAACGAAGTAACGGTGATCATAACTCGGAGAAGCGAGCTCTCCCATGCCATTTTCAATGACGCGTTTGGGAACATAAGCAAAGGTTTCGACCCCGCTTAAAGTGTCACCCGTAGTCGCATTGAACCCATGCAACATGCCGTCATTACCACCCACATATACTACAGGGGTCCGATTTAAAGCAGCTGCCCAGCTTGTATATGAAGAGGCCCCGGTGAACGAGCGCCCGGCATACAGCGTTGAGCTCGGCTTGCCGACATAGACCGGCTGCGAATCAACAATATCGCCTAGAACGCCTTGGCGGACACGGAAGCCAGTGGAGTTATTCTCTAACGTTCGTACGCCGCGCAGATACTGAATAATGTCGGCCGGTGAGTCTCCGCTGTTATTTTTTAAGGCATCACGCAGAGCTGTGCTGTTCAGCCCATTGTAAGTAAAGTTAGCAAAGGAGCTGCCATTCCACGTTTTAATCACACGATTCGCCGGCGCGGGCAGTTTGGACGATGCAGTCCAAGCAGGCGTAGGATTTAAAGACCCAGTAGTTGAATCAATAGTGAATGCGTTCAAATCCCCAGTCCACTGTCCGCTGGTGTAGACCGCCTGAAAACTGGCCGACCCAGCTTCTAGGGTAGTTGAATTGAGGGCAAGCGATGACCGGTTACCTGTTTGCTCCTGCTGAATATCAGAAAACGCGCGCACCAGACCATCAACCATATCCTGCGCACTCGCAACGACATAAAAATTATCAGGTCGCAGATCATTGTTTGAAAGTGTTTCTCCGGTCGTGTGCCACCAAGAGTTAGGCATGTTCGCGGGAATATCGTAGGGATCGAAATCTTCAGGTACCTCGAGCCCACCGTACTTTGCAGCCAACCAATAAGGGTTATTTCTCCTGCCCTTCAAACCAGACTCAAGAATATCAATCCAATACGTAGAGACTGACTGCCTCCCTTCCATATTAGGACGCAGATCCGAAACATTAGCATCATAAGCAAGCACCGATATTCTATCTGTACCCGTACCGGCGCCCGTCACATTGATGCCGCCCTCCTGGGAGCTCATTTGCGCCCGCAGCAAATCAAAATCAGTTTCCGCCAACGGATCATCGCTTTTGTGTACCCGATCATCATTGTGAGTATTGGTATCGCCTATACCCAGGAAAAAATTCTTTTGGCAGCTAAACTGGAGTGGATCATCCGCCTCAGTAGCCTGCCAATCAATAATTGGCAGGCCGCCTACCAGTCGATCAAGACTATCACCAGTCGCATTCAAGCTAATATATTCCGAACGATTAGAGAGCCCCTTGATATACCGATAAGCCGTATAGTAAAGCTCACTGACGTTGTCATACCGCTTGAATAGCGTATTGGGGACTATAAGCCCGCTTTTATTAATATAGCTTATGACACCACTATTGACGACGGGAGTATTTCCATAAGGCGTTGACGATGCATCTGTGGGATCCGGGTTGTTTATGAACACACCTGTATTTTCATTCCACTCTGCGTGAGCGTTAGCTTCTTCATTATTATTGTCGTTAATAGCATAAGGCCCTACATACTTCATGCGGGCATGCATGATACCGCCTTCGCTATTACGGTTACTGGTCCCACCAGAGTTATCGTTTATATAGCCAAATGCGCTGTAGCGCATATTGTCCGAATTCGCTTGAATCAGACCCTCCGGCTTTTTGCCTTGATCGTAGTCAACACAATTTAACTCCGGCAGTGCTGACGTACAAACCTGCACGCGCACAGACACCTCATAAACAGTTGCATCACTAAAGCTTTTGCTGCCACCATATCCGTGGACAGCTGGATTATACGCAGTAGGTGTGTTATTCAGATTGCCGGTACGGGAAAAGCGCATTTTGTTTCCCATACGGGTGTTGGCGATACCAATTCTGGTATTGAACGCCCCCCATGTTGTGGGAGTCGACCTTGCAACATTTGAAGAAATATTTGCATCAGGGAAGTTATTAGCACTACCCCCCTGCCCGGTCTGTACGCCCTTCTCCAAAACTGTCATCGTAGGCGTGTCAACTTGGCGGTAACCGCCAGTCAATATATGCCTAAAAATATCAATCGACTGCATAGTCGACCAATTAAGGTAGTGACCACTCCACTCATCAGCCTGATTACAGTTACTTCCTATGCGAACAGGATAAAAATACCTATTAGCCTCGTTATTATTGTAATTATATTTATAACATTTAGCGCTATCAAAGTAGCCTACATATTCACCGCTAGTTGAATATGCCGCCTTGTATGCGCGAGTGACCATAGTCGGAAACTCGAACGAGCCGATGATTGCCATATTACCTGGAACCGGCTTGGCCACCAGCAAAGGTTGTTGATCTATATCAACCGCCGCATGCGCACTGGCACTAGCTAGTAGCAGTGAAGCAATGAAGGTCGAGCTGCCGGAGCGTGCAAACACTCTGAATAGGTTTCTCATTTTAGGTTCTCCTGTATGCCGCATCAGAGGTTCTGCTTCACGGTAATCTGCAGCGCTACAACCGAGCGCCCATCACCGGCAGGAACACCACTTCGACCTGTAATTCGGAACAACACCGCATTGGGCGCAGACTGGTCGCAACCGGCGTAATTGGCGCAATTGGCGCTACTGCCAATATCCAGTTCGTCGGTGCCACCAACGGTTCCCATCTTCTCGATGTAGTACTGGGGGGTGGAGCCGAGCTTTGCGCTATTGACGCGGTAGGCAGCATCTACTGTTGTCCAGCCGACGGTGTTGTTGGTAAAGGTATTTGCGGGAATGGACGGGCAAGCGACATTGGCACTCGTGCAGTCCCGCCCCAAGGTCTGGTCTGCCTCAACTGCCGCCTCCCCTGCTCTGAGCGCTGCTTCGGCTCCTTGATAGGAAAGCGAACGGTCGTACATATTTGAACTCATCTTTTCGTTCAACGTGGTACTGCGGATGGAGGCCAAGCCAATCATGGTAACCACCAGCAACATCACTAGGGCTACAAGCAATGCCGCACCGGATTGACGTGAATTTGCTGTGAGATTGTTCATAGCGAGCGGTTCCTAACAGCAACGACACTAGTTAATGAGCGACCTATACGGCCATCATTAACATTATTATCAGTTGATAGATTTTGATCTTGAGTCAACAGGGTAAGCGTGACCTCTACGGCGTTAACATCTTCCCAGCGATTACCGACGGTGCCAGCATCAATAAAGTCGGATGTGTCGGTGAGCCTATAACGCAGAGTCATACTAGTCACCCCAGCCGCAACCTCAACTTGCTGAATGGCGCCTACACCTGAGTTATTGACAAGCCGAGCCATGTAAAGCGAACGACCACCCTCGTCGTCCCGCCCGTTATCACCGATATACCACGCGGTGGCGGTTAACGTGGCAATCACCGAGTTATGGTCATAAGGCCCGGGATTCCCGTTTGTGTCGCACGACGGAGTAGTATTGCCGTTGCCGTTGCCGTTGCCGTTGCCGTTGCCGTTGGAGTTGGAGTTCAGAATTAGTTCACCCAAGCCTTTGGTACAATTCCCAGGAGTTGTAGACGACCCAGTATTAACAACAATTTTATTCGCATTACCACCAACTTGCGTCGCCTGAAAAATAGTACCAAGACTTTCATTACAAATAAGTAATATATCTCCCTCAGAGAAACCAGAGTTATCATTCACGGTAAAGTTGGCAGAGTTATTCGTGGGATAATCTGTCACGTACACACTCCCCGCATCACCCGAGAGCATAACAAGGGATTCGGTGCCCGCCACCTGATTATCAACGTCATCCAAGGCCGTATCGGCATCGTAACCGATAAAAGCATTACTCCAGTCGTAGTACCATGGCACATCGTTTTCTTGGGCAGAGTTGAGAATATTGACCACCGGAATATCATTACCACACGGCATGTTGCCGGCTTGGCGAATATCCCGCGCTAGTAGCTCATATCCAACCCGAGCCCCGTCTTGGAGCTGAGAAAGCCCTCTGTTTGTACGAAAACTTTGGGTGTTTGACAGCATGATGCCAACAACCGCACCAATGATCACCAGCCCCAGCACCAGAGCAATCATCAACTCGACCAGGGCCAGACCTTGGCTTTTAAATGGCGGCGGCGCACTCAACCAACGCCGATAGTTACTCATCGCTGCACCCCTCATAGCTGCACCTCGGTCGTGATCTGCTGCGTAGCACTGCCACCCAGGCCACGACTGTCATCCCATTGAACAATTACCGTACAGTCTGTGCTGTTGCAGGCAACGGAGCCCTTAGCTGCACTCCCTAGATTTTGAGTCAATTGTGCACGCCAAACCTGAACAGACTGTGCCGGAAATGTAGTACTAGCGGAGGGGTCATCCTCCAACCCAATATTGAACCGACCGTTTTTTGCAGAGTCGGCATCTGCCCGGATAGCTTCAATGATCGAATAGCTCTGCATAACGCCCATTGACCGCTCCATCGCGCTCTGATTATTGCGCAACGAAGCAAGCTGCAAACCCGCCAGACCAAGCAGGCCAATCGCAAGAACCAGCACGGTTATCAGCACCTCGATCAGCCCGATCCCACGCTGCTGGCGCAGAAGACTTTGACTCTGGAGTGGATGGCTGTTCATGGGCAAACTCCTGCTACTTTGACGACTGATACACGACTGGCCGCGCCAAATCTCACATCCCGAATAGAATCGCTCGGCCCAGCCGTGGCACAGACAGAAATTTCTGATTCGGAAACAAGATTACCCCCGGTACGCGCCAGCCCGTCACTACCGAAGTCAACACGATCACCAGTTAGGGTTGAGGTCAGCTCGATACTTCCGCCATGGCTATTCAACTGATCGCGGCGCAGCACGGTGGAGCCGGATAACACCACCCAGTTCTCCCAATCACCAGAGGCTCCTGCACAAGAGGTGGCAGTATCGCTAGCCGCGCGGCACAACTGGATAGTACTGTTACGCTTTATCGATTCTGAGCGCGCGAAGCTGACGATATCCACCAAGTCAGACGCGACACCATTGAGCCGACTACTGACGATCATATTTTGGAAAGACGGCAACGCTATGGCCGCCAGCAATCCAGCTATTACGATCGTCACCATCAACTCGATCAGAGTGAACCCCTTCACACTTCGCATCAAAACAACCCTCCTAGTAGTTCATGCAATATAAGAATAGGCAGTGACAACGTCTTGCTTGCACCGATAGCCGGTCAAATGCGCAGCATGACAGGTAATTACCCTGCCTTTCAGGGCAAAAGCGTGCGACTTGCACAAGGAGATGGCGATGCGCTGCAAGGGCTTCACCCTGGTAGAACTGCTCACCGCGCTGGCACTCGTGACCATATTGCTGAGCATAGGCCTGCCGGCTTTCGGTCGACTGATCGACAACCAGCGCATGGACGTCGGCAAGGAACAGCTGGCGCGCAGCATACAACAAACTCGCGAAGAAGCAGTGCGGCGCAATGAGGCGGTCACCATGGCCCCGGTTGATGGTGACTGGAATGCCGGCTGGCGCATATTCATTGACCGCAACAGCAACACGCTCTTTGACCAGGGTGACCAGCTATTAGGTCAGGATATCGCGGCCAACGTGCACCACATTCATGGCAGCGGCGCACTCGCTCGTTATTTGCGTTACAACGCTCTGGGGGAGTCCGAACTGGTTAACGGCGGCTTTCTGGCTGGCACATTACGCCTGTGCCCCCACCAGCAGGGCGATGATGCGCGCATGCTGATTATCAACCGCGTTGGGCGCCTACGCCTGGACCGCGAGCCTGCGCAGCCACGCTACTGCCCTTGATCCCTCGCGCATTAAAAAGGCAGCCCGGAGGCTGCCTATAGCGCAATGCTGCCTTGGCATCTGTACTCAGGTACGATACTCGGCATTGATCCGCACATACTCGTGCGAAAGATCAGTCGTCCACAGCGTCTCAGTGCAATCGCCACGCCCCAGCTCGATGCGAATGGTGATTTCGGCCTGCGCCATCACTGCGGCGCCCTGCTCCTCAAGATATTCCTGCGCACGGCTGCCATTACGGGTAATGCAAACGTCGTCCAGATAAACATCAATCTTTTCGACATCCAGGTTCGCGACGCCGGCATAACCCACTGCAGCGAGAATACGCCCCCAGTTGGGGTCTGAAGCGAACAGTGCGGTCTTGATCAGAGGGGAATGCGCTACGGCGTAGCCGACATCCAGACACTCATCGCGATCAGCGCCGCCATTTACCTGAACCGTCACGAACTTGGTGGCGCCTTCGCCGTCACGCACAATGGCCTGCGCCAGCTCGAGCATCACCGCGTTGACTGCCTCAGCCAACTGCTGATATTCCGCGCTGTCGGTGGAGGCTATTTCGGGCATATCGGCCAAGCCGGTAGCGATCAGCATGCAGGAATCGTTGGTACTGGTGTCGCCATCAATGGTAATTCGATTGAACGACAGATCTGCAGCCGCTTTCACCATCTGCTGCAACACTGACTGGGCGACCCTGGCGTCGGTTGCCACATAACCCAGCATGGTCGCCATGTTCGGGCGGATCATACCTGCGCCTTTGGAGATACCGGTGATGGTGACCGTTTCGCCAGCCAGGGTAATCTGCCGGCTGCTCCCCTTGGGCTGAGTATCGGTGGTCATGATGCCTTCCGCCGCGACCGCCCAATTGCCCTCAGACAGATCCGCCAGCGCTGCGGGCATTGCATCGATAACCTTGGCGGCAGGGAGCAACTCACCGATTACGCCGGTACTGAATGGCAACACTTGCTGCGCATCAATACCCACCAGGTGCCCCAGCGCCTCGCACGTGCTGACAGCAGCTTGCATGCCTGGTTTGCCGGTACCGGCGTTGGCATTGCCCGTGTTGACCAGCAGATAGCGTGGCGAGCAGCTAAGGTGTCGACGCGTGAGGGTTACGGGCGCAGCGCAGAACGCGTTGGTGGTGAATACCCCGGCAATGCTCGCGCCCTCGGCAGCTTCCATAATAACCACGTCCTTGCGCCCCACCCGTTTGATGCCAGCAGAGGCGATACCGAGGCGAAAACCGGGAACAGGATGCAAAACGGGCAAAGGGCCGAGACCAACGGGCATGGCGGACACTCCAAGGAAATTAAATTTAGAAGCTAGAAGCTAGAAGCTAGAAGCTAGAAGCTAGAAGCTAGAAGCTAGAAGCTAGAAGCTAGAAGCTAGAAGCTAGTGTGGGGGTTACGATTAACTCGTCAACCCCCACACACCTTCTTCAAGCTAACCGCTTATAGCTTCGAGCTTGTTTCAGCTTATCTGCCCGTGGCAGTGCTTGTATTTTTTACCGGAACCACAGGGGCATGCGTCGTTACGCCCCACCTTGGCGCCATCGCGCGTCTGCGGCGCGGCTGGTGCGGCGGCGACCTGCTCCGGCTCCGCTGGTTGCGCATCGGCAACACTAGCCAACTCTTCGTGCTTGAACTGCATGCGTCGCTGCAGCTCTTCCGCCTGCTGACGCAGACGAGCCTCTTCCTCTGCAGGATCCTCACGCTTGATCTGCACATGGCTCAAGACGCGCACAGTGTCGCGCTTGAGATTGCCCAGCATCTCTTCAAACAGGTTGAAGGCTTCGCGCTTGTACTCTTGTTTGGGGTTTTTCTGCGCATAGCCACGCAGGTGAATACCTTGACGCAGGTGGTCCATGGTGGCCAGGTGCTCTTTCCACAGATCATCCAGCACGCGCAACAGCATCTGCTTCTCGAACGAGCGCATGGCGTCGGCACCGGCCAGCAACTCCTTCTCTTCATAGGCCAGCACCAGCGCTTCCAATACGCGCTTGTTGACGCCCTCTTCGGTCAGCGTCTCGTCGTCATCGAGCCACTGCTGCAGCGGCAAGTGCAAGCCCAGCTCACTGGCCAGTTGCTGTTCAAGGCCGGCGATATCCCACTGTTCAGGCAGGCTACCGAACGGCATATGCTGGCCAACCAGATCGGAGACCACGTCTTCACGGATGGCCTGAATAGTTTCCTGCACGTTGTCGCTGGCAAGAATCGAGTTGCGTTGACCGTAGATCACCTTGCGCTGCTCGTTGGCTACGTCATCGTATTCCAGCAATTGCTTGCGAATATCGAAGTTGCGCCCTTCAACCTTGCGCTGAGCTTTCTCGATGGCGTTGGTGACCATGCGGTGCTCGATGGCCTCGCCCTTCTCCATGCCCAGGGCTTTCATGAAGTTCTTCACCCGGTCGGAGGCGAAGATGCGCATAAGGCTATCTTCCAGCGACAGATAGAAACGACTGGAACCCGGATCACCCTGACGACCGGCGCGGCCGCGCAGCTGGTTGTCGATACGACGGGACTCGTGACGTTCGCAAGCGATGATGTGCAAGCCGCCTGCTTCCAGCACCTGCTGATGACGTTGCTGCCACTCGCCCTTGATCTGCGCAATCTGCTGCTCGGTCGGGTTCTCCAGACTGGCGACTTCCGCCTCCCAGCTGCCGCCCAGAATGATGTCGGTACCCCGGCCTGCCATGTTGGTGGCAATGGTCACAGCACCGGGGCGACCGGCCTGCGCAATGATTTCCGCTTCTTTCTCGTGATACTTGGCATTCAGCACCTTGTGCGGGATCTGCTCCCGGGTCAGCAGCTGCGCCACGACTTCGGATGACTCGATTGACGCGGTACCCACCAGTGCAGGACGACCACTCTCCATGCACTGCTTGATATCCGCCACGATGGCGGCGAATTTCTCGTCAATACTCAAGTACACCAGATCGTTGTGATCCTTGCGCACCATCGGCTTGTTGGTGGGTATAACCAATACGTCCAAGCCGTAGATTTGGCGAAATTCAAAGGCTTCGGTATCAGCCGTACCGGTCATGCCGGACAATTTGGTGTAGAGACGAAAATAATTCTGGAAGGTAGTCGACGCCAGCGTCTGGCTCTCGGCTTGAATCTTCAAGCCTTCCTTTGCCTCAATGGCCTGGTGCAAGCCCTCGGACAAACGGCGGCCGGGCATGGTACGGCCGGTATGCTCATCTACCAGCAGCACCTGATTGTTCTGCACTATGTATTCGACATTGCGATGGAACAAGGTGTGCGCGCGCAGCGCAGAATGCACATGGTGCAGCAGGTTCAGGTTTTGCGCGGCGTACAGGCTGTCACCTTCTTCCAACAGGCCTTCCTTGACCAGCAACTCTTCGACGAACTGGTGCCCGGCTTCGTTCAACTCAACCTGACGGGTCTTCTCGTCGATGCTGTAGTGCCCATCGACCGACTCTTCGCCCTCTTCAGCAGGATAACCGCGCTTGAGCAAGGGAATCAGGGTATTGATAGCGGTATACAGGCGAGAACTGTCTTCGGCGGGGCCCGAGATGATCAGCGGCGTTCGCGCCTCATCAATCAGAATCGAGTCCACCTCATCGACTACGGCAAAATTGGGTTCGCGCTGAAACTTGTCTTCCAGGCGGAAGGCCATGTTGTCGCGCAGGTAATCGAAACCCAGCTCGTTGTTGGTGCCGTAGGTAATGTCGCAGCGGTAGGCGGCGCGCTTCTCCTGCGGGTCCTGGAAAGGCACCACGACGCCAACCGACATACCGAGAAATTCGTACAACGGGCGCATGGTGTTGGCATCACGCGAGGCCAGGTAATCGTTCACCGTAACCACGTGCACACCTTTGCCGGATAGCGCATTCAAGTAGACCGGCAGCGTGGCGACCAGGGTTTTACCCTCGCCAGTCTTCATCTCTGCGATCTTGCCTTCGTGCAATGCCATACCGCCGATCATCTGCACATCGAAGTGGCGCATGCCCATCACGCGCTTGCTCGCCTCGCGCACCAGCGCAAAGGCTTCAGGCAGCACCGCATCAAGGGTCTCACCACCAACCACCCGCTGCCTGAGCTCTTCGGTCTTGGCCTTCAGCTGCTCGTCGCTCAGTGCGTTCAAGCCTTCTTCCAGAGCGTTGATCGTGTTGACGACCTTGCCCATCCGCTTCAACTCACGATCGTTCTTGCTTCCCAACAGCTTTCTCATTAAAGGCGCAAACATAGTCGACTTCGATATCCATTTGGTGATCGGCGCACCCGAAACCTGCGGCGGGCGGGCGCCTGGAAAAAGGCATTCTACTCTGATTATTGCCTGACAATAAACCGCGCACCCGGCAGCGTGCCCGGACGCCACTGTCGTGACATCCGAGCTTCAGTAATGGGGGCAAAAAAGGACTATTTCAACGCGACGTAACGCGCGGGATTGACGGCCATGCCGTTGCGGTAGACTTCGAGGTGCAAATGCGAGCCTGTAGAACGTCCGGTACTGCCAACCGCAGCGATCTCTTCACCCTTTTGCACCAGGTCGCCCTTGCTGACCTTGATAACCGAGGTGTGCGCATAGCGCGTCTTGTAACCACCGCCATGGTTGATTTCAACCATGTTGCCATAGGCACCATTGCGCCCGGCAAAAACCACTACGCCGCTGCCCACTGCATATATAGGTGTGCCGCGCGGCGCGGCAAAATCCAGTCCGGTGTGCATGGAGATACGCCCGGTAATGGGGTCGGTACGGCGGCCAAAACCGGAGGAAAGATGCCCCAGACGCACCGGCTTGAAGTCCAGTGCAGAATCGACATCCGATTGCCGACTAACCATCAGGTCTTCGAGCAGCTGCAGTTGTTGAGTACGATCGTCTATCCGCTCCGACAGCTGCTCAATTACGTTCTGCAGGTCAGGCGCGTGATAGCTCAGATCATCACCGCTGCGCAGCTCCGGGCCACCCATGCCCGGATCGATTTCATCACCAAAGTTGAACTCGCCATCAGAGAAGTCCGCCAACTCGGTCAAGCGCTCGCCCAGCGCATCCAGACGGGTCAAGCGCATCTGCAACCGCGCCAGCTGCTGGCTCATGCGTTCTATCTGCGCCTGGGTTCCGTCGTCCGCCTCAACATCACCGATGTCATAGTCGTGGAGAACTTGCTGCCACTCCGGCGTACTGTCGACTGCCGCCACCTCGTCGGGTGGCGGAGCACCCGCGCTCAGCAGCTGCCAAGTGAGCAGCGCCGCAGTCACCGGCAACGCAGCCAAGAGCGCAATACCCGCCACAACCCAGGGAGCCCCCAGCGTCAGCGTACGTGACGCGCCATGGCGTCCAGTGAGAATAATAATGTTCAAATAACGACCTCAAACAATCACGATGGCGGTTCTGATAGGATGACCGCTCTATCACTCCAAACCGGTATACACCTGCATGGCCTTCTACCCGCTGGACGCTCGCAGACCCGTTGACCTGCTGCGCACCAACATGACGCTGAAGCACCTGTATGCCCAAGCGAAAAACCTGGAGCGGTTACAGGCGCTGGTAGAGACTCAGCTTGAACCCGCTGCCCGAGAACACTGCAAGGTAGCCTCGTGTACAGATGGCGTCCTGCGCATGGTGGTAAGTAGCAGCCAGTGGGCAACCCGCCTCAGGTACCAGCAAAAACGTCTCATACGCCAGTTACAGGCCTACAAAGAATTCGCAACCTTAACGAAAATTCATTGCAAGGTACAACCGCCACTGGTCAAAAAAGCACCACCAGTTCGCACAATGCGGCGTTCACAGGTCGCTGCGGAACACCTGCGGGACACCGCGGAGGGCGTTACAGACGCCCGTCTGCGCAGCGCACTGGAAAAACTGGCACGCCATCACGCCGACAGCTAGAGACACCCTGAAGGCACAAAAAGACAGCGCCAGAACGGAACCCAAACCCCGTGTCCCTTGTCTGGCACGCGGATTACCACAAAAAAGAAAACGGCCACCGAAGTGGCCGTTAAATAGAAACGAAACGAGATAGGTGTCAGACGACTACTCTGTTCTCCGCGACATCAAACCGCTGCAGCGGGGCGCATGAAGGAGATCGGCGCCGTCCCTGCATCGTCAAATGTGACTACTTCCCACGCATCCTTGGTGAGCAGCAGCTTGCGAATCAGCTTGTTGTTCAGCCCATGACCGGATTTGTAGCCCTGAAATTCACCCACCAGGCTTTTGCCCAACAGGTAAAGATCACCAATGGCATCCAGAATCTTGTGCTTCACGAACTCGTCTTCATAGCGCAGACCGTCTTCATTGAGTACGCGGTATTCGTCAACGACAATCGCGTTGTCCACACTGCCGCCCAATGCCAGGTTCTGCGAGCGCAGGTACTCGATATCACGCATGAAACCGAAGGTACGAGCACGACTGACTTCCTTGACGAACGATGTGCTGGAGAAATCCACACAGGCGTTCTGACTTCGACCGCGGAAAACCGGATGGTCAAAATCGATACCAAATGAAACCTTGAAACCTTCAAAGGGCACGAAGGTGGCGGTTTTGCCGTCCTCCTCAACAGTCACTTCACGCTTGATGCGAATGAACTGCTTGGGAGCGTCCTGTTCCTCAATACCAGCGGACTGGATCAGGAACACAAACGGGCCGGCGCTGCCGTCCATAATCGGCACTTCGGAGGCGCTCAGTTCAACATAGGCGTTATCGATACCCAGACCGGCCATGGCAGACAGCAGATGCTCTACCGTATCAACCTTGGCGCCATCCTTGATCAGGGTGGTGGACATGGTGGTCTCACCCACGAACTCGGCACGCGCCGGGACCTCGACCACAGGGTCGAGATCCGTGCGGCAGAACACTATCCCGGTATCTACCGGTGCCGGTTTCAGCGTGAGGTATACCTTCTCACCCGAATGCAGACCAACACCAGTGGCCCGGATGATGTTCTTCAGTGTGCGTTGTCTGATCATGCTTGACTGGGTCCGCTCTAGTTGCGAATAATTTTCAACAAATTGGCGTGCATAATAGCAAAGTACGCCTTTGATGAATACCAATAAGCCCTATGCTGCCGATTGATCAGATCAATCGGCCTGGCGCCGCAGGAAGGCCGGAATATCCAGATAATCCAGGTCTTCTGCCGGACGGCTCAAGCGTTCAGCCGCGCTGCCCTGCGGATGCTGGTTACGCATCACGGTAGGACGATCAAGGTCGCGGTAGTTTGGCGCTGAACCTTCACTCTGGCGTGTTGCAGCAGCTTGCGCCTGTACCGCGGTATTGTCGACTACCTTGACGGGCTTCTCGACCTTGGCACCCAGACCGGTTGCGACCACGGTGACGCGCAGTTCGTCGCGCAGTTCCGGATCGATAACGGTACCCACCACCACGGTGGCGCTTTCGGAAGCAAATTCTTCAACCGTGCTACCTACCTCAGAGAACTCACCCAGCGACAGGTCTGGGCCGGCAGTGATGTTAACCAGAATACCGCGCGCACCCATCAGGTTGACGTCTTCCAGCAGCGGACTGCGAATCGCCGCTTCTGCCGCTTCACGGGCGCGGTTCGGGCCGCTGGCGTGGCCGGTACCCATCATGGCCATGCCCATTTCGCTCATAACGGTTTTCACGTCGGCGAAGTCGACGTTGATCATACCCGGACGCATGATCAGATCAGCAATACCCTGCACGGCGCCCAGCAGCACGTCGTTGGCCTTGCTGAACGCGGCCAGCAGGCTGGCATCCTTACCCAGCACAGTCAGCAGTTTTTCGTTCGGAATGGTGATCAGCGAGTCAACGTGCTGGCCCAGCTCACGAATACCTTCTTCAGCGATCTGCAGACGCTTGCGCCCTTCGAATGGGAAAGGCTTGGTGACTACAGCCACGGTCAGAATGCCCATTTCGCGCGCCACTTCAGCGACGATTGGCGCTGCACCGGTACCGGTACCACCACCCATACCCGCGGTAATGAACACCATGTCGGCACCCTGCAATACTTCAGCGATGCGCTCGCGGTCTTCGATGGCAGCTTCACGGCCGATCAGCGGGTTGGCACCAGCGCCCAGACCCTTGGTGACAGCCGAGCCCAGCTGCAGGACGGTGCGTGCGCTGACGTTCTTCAGCGCTTGGGCATCGGTATTGGCGCAGATGAAATCCACACCTTCTACGTTGTTGACAACCATGTGCTGCAGGGCGTTACCGCCGCCGCCGCCTACACCAACAACTTTGATTACTGCGTTCTGCGGGACGTTATCGATCAGTTCAAACATGACCTTCTCCTTGAGTACAGACTCGTTTCGTTTTCGTTTCGTTTACTGCATTTAGCCCGCTTGAGCGGGTCTGCTACTGAAATTGCAAAAGCTTAAAAATTGCCTTGAAACCACTTCTTCACCCGCTCGACTACCGGCACCTTGGGGCCGCTGTCGCTCGGGCTGCTGCTCTGTTCGCCGTGATGTTTGATGCCGTAATGCAACAGACCCACGCTGGTCGCGTAAATCGGATTGCGCACCACATCGGTCAGACCCTTGAACTCCTGCGGCATGCCCAGGCGCACCGGCATGTGGAAGATCTCCTCGGCCAGTTCGATGGCGCCTTCCATTTTCGCGGTGCCGCCGGTCATAACGATGCCCGCCGGGATCATGTCTTCGAAACCGGAGCGGCGCAGTTCAGCCTGAATCAGGGTGAACAGCTCGTCATAACGCGGCTCGACCACCTCGGCCAGGGCCTGGCGCGATAGGTCACGCGGTGGCCGCTCGCCGACGCTCGGCACCTTGATGGTTTCTTCCGGGCCGGCCAGCTTGGCCAGTGCGCAGGCATAACGAATCTTGATCTCTTCGGCGTACTGGGTCGGGGTGCGCAGTGCCATGGCGATGTCATTGGTAACCTGGTCGCCGGCAATCGGAATGACTGCGGTGTGGCGAATAGCACCTTCGGTGAAGATGGCGATATCGGTAGTACCACCGCCAATATCTACCAGACACACACCCAGTTCTTTCTCGTCTTCCGTCAGCACCGCATAGCTGGAGGCCAGTTGCTCGAGAATCACATCTTCCACTTCCAGCCCGCAGCGACGGATGCACTTCTCGATGTTCTGTACCGCGTTCAGTGCACAGGTCACCAGGTGCACCTTGGCTTCCAACCGCACGCCCGACATGCCCAGAGGCTCGCGCACACCTTCCTGGTTATCGATCACGTATTCCTGCGGCAGGATGTGCAGCACTTTCTGATCCGCCGGAATGGCCACCGCCTGACCGGCATCCAGCACACGCTCGATATCGGCCTGCACCACCTCACGGTCACGAATCGCGACTATGCCGTTGGAGTTCAGGCTGCGGATGTGATTGCCCGCAATCCCGGCGAACACCGAATGGATCTGGCAACCGGCCATGAGCTCTGCTTCTTCGATGGCCCGCTGAATCGACTGCACGGTGGACTCGATATTGACCACCACGCCCTTTTTCAGCCCGCGTGAGGGGTGCGAGCCAATACCCACGATCTCCAGCTCGCCGTCCGCGCCGATCTCGCCGACCAGTGCCACGACCTTGGAGGTGCCGATATCCAGCCCCACTATCATCCTGCTACCCTGCTTGCTTGCCATAGTCTTTCCGTTACTCCCCCGATTCGACCGGTTCAACTGGCTCGCGCCAGGCCACGGCCATGCCATTGCTGTAGCGCAGATCCACCCGCGCGATCAGTTCCCGACGGTCCTGTAGCAGCATCTGCTCAACCGTCATGAACCGCTGCATCTTGTCCACCAGATTGTCGCGACCGAGCAGCACTTCAATGCCGTCTTCGGTGGTTAAAAACCAGCTGCCGCGATCGCGCAGCTCCAGCTTGCTGACCACCATGCCCTGTGGCCGCAGCAGGCTGCTGAACTGCTGGTAATGACGCATTACCCGACGCTTGGCTCGCTCCGGCCCGTTGAGCTGCGGCAGTTGCGCGAACCGGCTGATATCATCCGGCGCAAACGCCTTACCTTCATTGTTCAGTAGCGCCTGATCACCCCAGCGGGCGATGGGCAGCTGTTCATCCAGGTCAATCACCAGCTTGTCCGGCCATACCCGCCGAACTGAAGCATCTGCGACCCACGGCATCGCCAGCAGGTCGGCATGCAAGCCGTCCAGATCGATACCCAGAAAGCGTTCGTGCAGGTACGGCTGAATCACCTGCTGCACCGCAGCCCGGTCGATGTACTGCAGCTCACCTTCTACGGTGATCAGCGCCACCGGGCGGTCCGCCAGGGGCATCAGACGGCTACCCAGCTCATACAAGCCCATGCCGAGTGCGACCAGCAGCAGCGGCCACATCAACCCTTGCAAGCGACGGCCGAAGCCGTCAAACGAGGGACGACTGAAGCGACTGCGCGCGCTGACGCGGGGAGCAGGCGGCGCCACGCGCACCGCGCCGCGGCTCGACGCTTTGCGTCGTGCTGCCGGCGTGCTGCGAGTGTCGCGTATCATCTGCCCCAACATAGGTGCCCCGTACTCAACAACGGGCGCCGGCGAGAATCGCCAGCACCAGATCAGTGAATGACATGCCCGTGGCTTTCGCCGCCATCGGCACCAGGCTATGGTCGGTCATGCCCGGCACGGTGTTGACCTCAAGCAGATAGAAACGCCCTGCTTCGTCCTGCATCACATCAACCCGACCCCAACCACGACAACCAACCGCATTGAAGGCGCGCAGACTCAGCTCGGCCAACTCGGCCTCTTTCTCTGCCGGCAACTCGCATGGGCAAAGGTACTGGGTATCGTTGGCCAGATACTTGGCGTCGTAGTCATAAAAATTGTGCGGTGTGCGCAAACGGATGGCTGGCAACGCCTTGCCATCGAGAATGGCCACGGTGAATTCGGCGCCCTGCACCCACTGTTCTACAAGCGCCTGATCGTCGTAGGTCTGCGCACCGCGCCAGGCGTCCTGCAATTCAGCCAGGCTATTGGCCTTGGCCATGCCGATCGAAGAACCCTCGTGTACTGGTTTGATGATCAGCGGCGTACCCAGTTTCTCAACGATGGCAGCACATTCATCAATACCTCCCAGCATGGCGTAGGCCGGAGTGGATAAACCCAGGCTCTGCCAAATCTGCTTGGTGACCAACTTGTCCATGCCAACCGCAGACGCCATTACGCCACTGCCTGTATAAGGAATACGTAGCGACTCCAACAGCCCCTGCAGACTGCCATCTTCACCACCACGGCCGTGCAGCGCGATGAACACGCGATCAGGCCGCTCAGCAATCAACTGCTCCGCCAGACGCTCGTCCGCATCGATGCCGTAGGCATTCACGCCGGCACCGAGCAGCGCTTCAAGCACCGCCGCACCGGATTTCAACGACACGGCGCGTTCGGCAGAGGTTCCACCAAACAGCACGGCTACGCGCCCAAAGGCAGCTACATCGACCATCAAGCTTCACCTCCAGTGTTGCGGGCAGCCAAGGCGTCAGCCAGTTGCTGCGCCAGACCGCCGATATCACCCGCGCCCTGCGTCAGCAGGATGTCGCCCGGTTGCAATACGGCTTCGAGCAGCGGCATGACGTCGGCGTCACGGTCTACATAAATAGGGTCGATCTGGCCGCGCTGACGAATGCTGCGACACAGGTGCTTGCTATCCGCGCCCTGCACCACTTCTTCCCCTGCGGGATAGACTTCCATCAGTAACAGGGCATTGGTTTCACCCAGTACCTGCACAAAGTCCTCATAAAGGTCACGGGTGCGGCTGTAACGGTGCGGCTGATACAACATCACCAGGCGACGCTCAGGCCAGCCAGCGCGAACCGCCTTGATAACAGCGGCCACTTCGCGTGGGTGATGGCCGTAATCATCGACCAGCATGATCTGGCCATCGGCCCAGCTGTAGTCGCCATATACCTGAAAACGGCGACCCACCCCCTGAAAGCCGGTCAGGCCCTTGACAATGGCCTGGTCGGATACGCCCTCGTCAGTCGCTACCGCGATAGTCGCCAGCGAGTTGAGTACGTTGTGCACGCCGGGCATGTTGACCGAGACCTTCAGCGGCTCGCGCCCGTCGCGCAGCACGGTAAAGTGGGTCTGCATGCCGGTCTGGTGAATATCCACCGCACGGATGTCGGCATCGTCGGATTGGCCATAGGTGATCACTTGACGGTTCACCTGCGGCAGAATTTCACGCACCACAGGATCGTCGATGCAAAGCACTGCCACGCCATAAAACGGCAGGTTGTGCAAAAACTCGACGAAGGTGCGCTTGAGGCGGTTGAAGTCCCCCTCGTAGGTAGCCATGTGATCGGCATCGATGTTGGTCACGATCGCGACCATCGGCTGCAGATGCAGGAAAGAGGCATCGCTCTCATCGGCTTCCGCCACCAGATAACGGCTTTCACCCAACTGCGCGTTGGTGCCGGCGGCGGTCAGGCGGCCGCCGATCACAAAGGTCGGGCTCTTGCCGTCGGCAGCCAGTACCGAGGCAATCAGGCTGGTGGTTGTGGTCTTGCCATGGGTGCCGGCCACGGCAATACCGTGACGATAGCGCATCAGCTCGGCTAACATTTCGGCGCGCGGCACCACCGGGATGCGCTGCTCGATGGCGGCAGCAACTTCCGGATTCTGCGGGTTGATGGCACTGGAGACCACCAGCACATCGGCCGACTGCAGGTTCTCGGAACGGTGGCCAATGTCCACCCGGGCACCAAAGTTCTCCAACCGCTGAGTCACCGCCGAGCGCTTGAGATCCGAACCGGATACTTCGTAACCCAGGTTCAGCAGTACCTCGGCAATACCGCACATGCCAACACCACCAATGCCAACAAAATGGATGCGGCGGATGCGGCGCATCTCGGGCAGCGTGAAGGTCGCCTGGGCGCGTTTGTTACTGGTCACGGGCGACCTCCAGACAGGCTTTGACCACATCGGTCGTGGCGTTGGGGGTTGCTTGTTCGCGGGCGCGTTGGGCCATCTCTCGCAGTAACTCCGGTTGATTCATATAAGTTGTCAGTTTTTCAGCCAGCAACGCGCCGCTGAGCTCGGCCTGCGGCAACAGTTCAGCGCCGCCCCGCTCAGCCAAATAGCGCGCGTTGGCGCTCTGGTGATCGTCAATCGCATGCGGCAGCGGCACCAGAAACGAGGGTCGACCAGCAGCAGCCAGTTCACAGACAGTCAGCGCACCAGCGCGGCAAATCACCAGATCGGCCCATTCATAGGCACCGGCCATATCGGCGATAAACGCCTCAACGTCGGCACGTACACCCGCCGCCTGATAGGCCTCACGAGCAACCAGCAGATGCTGTTTGCCGCACTGGTGTACCACCTGGGGTCGCTGCGCCTGCGGCAGACGACTAAGCGCATCCGGCAGCAACGTGTTCAACGGCATAGCGCCCAGGCTGCCGCCCAGCACCAGCAAGCGCAGCGGACGATCGGCGGTCCAATCCAATGCCGGCACCTGAAAAATCTCTTCGCGCACCGGGTTGCCCGTGCTGCGGCGCCGCTCATCCGCCACAAAGCTACCGGCGAAACCTTCGCAGCGACGCATGGCGATACGCGAGAGCAACCGATTTGCCGTACCGACCACCGCGTTCTGCTCATGAATCACCACCGGCGTACCCCGCAACCAGGCAGCCAGCCCGCCCGGCCCGGTAACGTAGCCGCCGGCACCCAGTACGCAGACCGGTTTCAACTCAGCCAGCAGTTTCAACGACTGAACCAACGCTTTCACAATACGCACAGGGGCCTTGAGCAGATCCAGCTTGCCTTTGCCGCGCAGGCCTTGAATATCGATGTAGTGAATCGGGAAGCCGGCCTGCGGTACCAGATCAACCTCGATGCCGCGGCGAGTACCCAGCCAATGCACGTCGTAGCCCTGATCACGCAACATGCGCGCGCAGGCCAACGCCGGGAACACGTGACCGCCGGTACCACCGGCCATGACCAGAAACGTCTTAGCCATTGGACGCCTCCCGCAGCGCCTGACGGCGCTCCCAGTCGATCCGTAGCAACAGCCCCAGCGACACACAGCAGACCACCAGCGAGCTGCCACCGTAGCTGAGAAAAGGCAGAGTCAGCCCCTTGGTGGGCAGCAAGCCAATGTTCACGCCGACGTTGATCAGCACCTGTCCACACCACATGATGGCCAGGCCGTAGGCCAGGTAGGCTGAAAACATCAGCCCCGCGCGCTCGGCCCAGAGACCGATGTACAGCGCGCGGATCGCAACAAAAATCAGCAGCGCGAACGCGGCCAGCGCACCGATCATGCCCAGCTCCTCCGCCAGCACGGAGAACACAAAGTCGGTGTGCGCCTCCGGCAGATAGAACTGCTTCTGAATACTGTTGCCCAGACCGACACCCAGCCACTCGCCACGGCCAAAGGCAATCAGCGCTTGAGTGAGCTGATAACCACTACCGTAGGGGTCGTCCCAGGGATTGAGGAAACCAGTCAGGCGCTGCAGGCGGTAGGGCTCGAAGGCGACCAGCAAACCGGCCAGGCCGCCCAGCGAGCCGAACAGCAGCAGGAAGCGGAAAAGCCCGACGCCGCCAAGAAACAACATGCCGGTGGCAGCGCCCATCAACACCACCGTGGCGCCAAAGTCCGGCTCAATGATCAACAGCCAGGCCATCGGGCCCAACACCATGAAGGGTTTGATAAAGCCAAACCACTGCTCTTTAACCTCATCCTGGCGGTGCACCAGGTAGCCCGACAGAAAAACCACCGCAAACAACTTGGCCAGCTCTGACGGCTGCACGTTGATCGGGCCGACGGCAATCCAGCGCCAGCTGCCATTCACTTCACGGCCAATGCCCGGAATCAACACCGCCAACAGCAGGGCAAACCCCAGGAACAGCAGCGGGAAGCGGAATTGTTCCCAGACCCGCACCGGTACCGCCAGGGTGACCACCATCGCCAACAGACCAATCAACAGATAAACAATCTGCCGATTCATGTAATACAGGGGGTCACCCAGGCGGCCCGCCGCGACTTCCATTGAGGCAGAGGTAACCATTACCAGCCCCAGCGCGAGCAGGCACAGCGAGCCGACCAGCAGCGGCAGGTCCATATCGAAACGGCGTTCGCCCAGCAGCGGCGCGCTGGCGTCACGGGCGGTGGCGAGCCAGTTCATACGCTCAACCTCCCGACAGCGGCGGCAAACAGCTGACCGCGCTGCTCAAAGTTCTTGAACATATCGAGACTGGCGCAGGCGGGCGACAGCAGTACCGCATCACCAGACTCAGCCTTCTCCGCCGCCAAGGACACCGCAGCCTCAAGCGTATCAACCCGGCTCACGTCGACGCCTGCGGGCAATACCGCCGCCAGTTTATCTGCGTCACGCCCCAGCAAAACCACTGCCCGGCAATACTGCGCACAGGGTGCACTGAGCGGGGTGAAGTCGGCGCCTTTGCCGTCGCCGCCGGCGATCAGCACCAGCTTACCGCCAAGGTCGCTGCCCAAACCGTTGATGGCGGCGAGCGCGGCGCCCACATTGGTTGCCTTGGAATCGTCAAAATAGGTAACGCCGGCGTGCTCGCCCACCCACTGACAGCGGTGCGGCAAACCGGTGAAACGGCGCAAGGTATCCAGCATCGGCTGCATCGGCAGGCCTGCCGCGTGGCCCAAAGCCAACGCGGCCAAGGCGTTGGACTGATTATGCGCACCGCGCATCTTCAGCTCACTGGCCGGCATCAGGGCGTTGAACTCAAACGCCAGCCAGCTCTCACCTTCCTGCTCGATCAGGCCGAAGCCTTTAAAGTCAGGGCGCGACAGGCCGAAGGTCAAACACGGCAACTGGTCAGCTACCAGCGGGCGCGACAGCGCGTCATCGCGGTTCACCACGATCTGTTCGGCGCCGCGAAAAATACGGTGCTTGGCCAGGTGGTAAGCCGCCAGACCACTGTAGCGGTCCATATGATCTTCACTGAGATTAAGAACAGTCGCGACCCGTGCGTTGAGGCGGTCGGTGGTTTCCAGTTGGAAACTCGACAGCTCCAGTACATAAAGCTCTGCGTTTTGGTCGAGCAAATCCAGCGCCGGTGTACCCAGATTGCCGCCAACGGCAACCGCCACCCCGGCCGCTGCTGCCATCTCGCCCACCAGTGTGGTTACCGTGCTCTTGGCGTTCGAGCCGGTGATGGCCACGATCGGCGCCTTGGCCTCGCGGGCAAACAGCTCGATGTCACCGACGATAGACACCCCGGCCTTGGCCGCTGCCTGCAGGGCTGGCGTAGCCAATGCCACACCCGGGCTCACCACCAGCTCACCGGCAGAGCACAGCAAAGCCTCGTCGAGTTCGCCAAGATACAGATCCGCCATGGGTGCGAAACGCTTGAGCTTGTCCAGACCCGGGGGATTCTCACGGGTATCGACCACAGCAAACGGCAGACCGCGGCCCGCCAGATAACGGGCGACCGAGAGCCCGCTGCTGCCGAGCCCGACGATAATCCGTTGTTTGTCCGTGGTAATCAGTGACACCCAAATATCCTCAACGCAGTTTCAGAGTGGCCAGACCGATCAGCACCAGTACTACGGTGATGATCCAGAACCGCACGATGACACGCGGCTCAGGCCAGCCTTTAAGTTCAAAATGGTGGTGAATCGGCGCCATGCGGAACACCCGGCGACCGGTCAGCTTGAACGACGCCACCTGCACAATCACCGACAGGGTCTCCACCACGAAAATCCCGCCCATGATGAAGAGCACGATTTCCTGCCGCACAATCACCGCAATGACGCCCAGGGCTGCGCCCAGCGCCAGCGCACCTACATCGCCCATGAACACCTGGGCGGGATAGGTGTTGAACCAGAGGAAGCCGAGGCCGGCGCCGAGCAGCGCGCCGCAGAAGATGATCAGCTCGCCGGCGCCGGGAACATAGGGAATCAACAGGTATTCGGCGAACTTGGCGTTACCCGAGAGGTAGGCAAAGATACCCAGTGCTCCGCCCACCATCACTGTCGGCATGATCGCCAGACCGTCGAGACCGTCTGTGAGGTTGACCGCATTACTCGAGCCAACGATAACGAAGTAGGTCAGCACCACGAACAACGCGCCCAGCTGAAATTCGACCTGCTTGAAGAAGGGTACGATCAGTGTGGTTTCCACCGGCGTCTGCGCGTGCAGATAAAGTATTACCGCCGCTGCCAGACCAAACACCGATTGCCAGAAGTACTTCCAGCGCGATGGCAGGCCGCGCGAATTCTTCTCGACCACCTTGCGGTAATCATCTACCCAACCCACCGCGCCGAAGCTGAAGGTAACGCCCAATACCACCCAGACATACAGATTGCTCAGATCGGCCCACAGCAGCGTGCTGATACCGATGGCAACCAGAATCAGCGCGCCACCCATGGTTGGCGTACCGGCCTTGGACAAATGCGACTGCGGGCCGTCATTGCGTACTGACTGCCCGATCTGGCGGAAGCTGAGGGTACGTATCATCCAGGGGCCCAGGAACAGGGCCAGCGTCAACGCGGTCAGCACACCCAGAATGCCGCGCAGGGTCAGGTACTGGAATACCGAGAAACCGGAGTAGTACTGCTGGAGAAATTCGGCAAGTAAAAGCAACATGTCAGTTGACCCTGTTTTCGTTATTTTGCGTGTCAACCGCAGCCGCTAGGCCGGCAACAACCTCGTTCATGCCCGCACTGCGCGAGCCCTTCACCAGCACCTGGGTGCTGATATCCAGACGGCCCTTGAGCGCCTCGATCAAATCCTGCTTGCTGGCAAATAACTGTCCGTGCTCACCAAAGGCCTGGACTGCCAGGGCGGACAGCGTACCTACCGCATACAGTGCATCTAGCCCTTGCTGGGCTGCATACTCGCCCACTTCACGGTGGCTGGACTCAGCCCACTCGCCCAATTCACCCATATCGCCCAACACCAGCACGCGGGTACCCTGAAGTCCGGCCAGCAGGTCGATCGCGGCCTTCACCGAGGCAGGGTTGGCGTTGTAACTGTCATCAATGATCTGTGCACCAGCAATACCTGGGACGCTATTGCCGCGGCCGGCTACCGGTGGCAATGCGCTCAGACCGGCGCTGATGCAGTCGAGCGACACACCCGCCGCCAGCGCCGCACCGGCCGCAGCCAGGGCGTTGGCGATGTTGTGCTGACCGCGCACTTGCAGCTGAACCGACACCGCGCCCGCGGGCGTCTGCAGCTCAAATGCAGGACACCCCTTGGCATCCATCTGAATATTGTCGGCGCGCAGCTGCGCGGTCGGATTTTTCAGGCTGAACGAGCAGGCAGTGCGCTTGCTGCCGAGCAATTGATACCACTGCTCGAACCAGGGGCTGTCCAGGTTCAGCACCGCCTTGCCGCCGTCTGGCAATTCGCTGACGATCTCGCCCTTGGCCTTGGCGATACTCTCAGGGCTGCCAAAGCGACCTACATGCGCCATTTCGGCGTTGGTCAGTACACTGATCTGCGGCTTGGCCAGCGTCATGGTGTAAGCGATATCACCTACCGCCGCCGCACCCATCTCGATTACCGCGAATTGGTGCTCCGCCTTTAGACGCAGCAGTGTTAACGGCACACCCAGTTCATTGTTCAGATTGCCTTCGGTTGCCAGTACCTGGCCGGCCTGGCGCAGAATCGAGGCCAGCATCTCTTTAACGCTGGTCTTGCCGCTGGAGCCGGTAATCGCGATGACCTGCCCTTGGTAGCTTTCGCGTACCAGCGCCGCCAGCTGGCCCAGCGCCAACTGGCAATCGTGCACCAGCAGTTGGGGCAGCTCGTCATCAACCAGGTATTCGACCATGGCTGCGGCGGCGCCGTTATCCCGCGCCTGGGCGACAAAGTCGTGGCCATTGACCCGCGAACCGGCCAGCGCAACGAACAAGCCGCCCGGCTGCACACCACGGGCATCAATACTTACGCTGTCAAAATGCGTATCTACACTATTCATGGTGGCGGCCAGCGGCTTCAGCAGCGTGGACAGGCGGATAGCTTCAAGCATGCGCCGCCTCCCACTGCTGCAGCGCTTGTCGCGCGTGTTCTATATCGCTGAAGGGGTGACGCACGCCTTCAATCTCCTGATAAGTTTCATGCCCTTTGCCGGCGAGCAGAATCACATCGCCGATATTCGCTGCGGCGATCGTCTCGGCGATAGCGCTCGCACGGTTCGGTATGACGGTGGCAGCACTGCTGCGTTCCATCCCCAGGCAAATTTGCTCGATAATCTGTTGCGCTGGCTCGCTGCGCGGATTGTCGCTGGTGACCACCACAGCATCGGCGTGCTGCTCTGCCACTTTTGCCATCAGCGGGCGCTTTCCCTTGTCGCGATCGCCGCCACAGCCGAAGACGCAAACGACTCGACCGCTGGCGTGCTCGTACAGTGCTGCCAGCGCCTTGTCCAAGGCATCCGGGGTATGGGCGTAGTCAATGACGACCAGAGGCGTTGCACCGCCACCCAGGCGTTGCATGCGACCTGCCGGGGGTTGCAACCGGGCGACCTGATCGACTGCTTGCTCCAGCATCACATCCAGCGCCAGCAGGCTGCCAATGACCGCCAGCAGGTTGCTCAGGTTGAAACTGCCCAGCAACGGGCTAGTGAATTCAAGCTCGCGGCCCAGCGCCTGCAGACGGGCGCAAATGCCGTCGCTGCTGTAGCTGATGTCGCTGCAATAAAGTTCGGCTGAGGGGTCGGTGAGGCTGTAGCCGATAACCGGACAGGCGCACTGCGCGGCCAACTGGCGACCAAAATCGTCATCCAGGTTGATCACGGCCGTGCGCAATGGCCGCTGAAACAGCAACGCCTTGGCGGCGCCGTAGCGCTGCATATCGCCGTGGTAATCCAGATGATCGCGGCTCAGATTGGTGAACACGCCGACAGCGAACTCCACCGCGGCCACCCGCCCCTGGTCCAGGGCGTGCGACGACACTTCCATCGCTACGTGACTGGCGCCTTGGGCCTGCAAACGGGCCAACTGCGCCTGCGCCACCAGCGCATCCGGCGTGGTCATGCCATGTTCGGTCAGCTGCCCCGGCATACCGCTGCCCAGCGTACCAATGACGCCACAGGGCTTATTCAGAGCCGCCAGCGCCTGCGCCAACATTTGGCTCACACTGGTTTTGCCGTTGGTGCCGGTAATGCCGACCACCTGCAGTTGCTGGCTGGGCTGCTGATAAAACACCCCGGCCAGTGCGGACAACTGTTGCTGCAAGCCGGCTACCGCCACCGCGGGCACCGGCAAGGCCGACAAGCGGTAACCCGCCGGCTCATAGGCAATGGCAGCGGCACCGGCGGCAACCGCCTGAGCAATATAGTCGCGGCCATCCTGCTGCAGGCCGGGTACCGCAATAAACAGGTCGCCCGGGCGCACACGACGGCTGTCGAGCGCCATGCCATGCACTTCTACCGTTGCGTCCGTCAGACCACAAAACAGGCGAGCCAATTTCATCCGCGCTCTCCTGTGGCCGGGGGCGTGGGCAGCTCTACCTGCTGCATGTCGCCAAGGTTGTCCGGAGCCACATTCATCAGGCGCAGGGCGTTGGACATCAGCCCACTGAACACGGGAGCTGCCACCAGACCGCCGTAGTAGCCGCCCTCGCTGGGTTCATCGATCACCACGGCGATTGCAATGCGCGGATCGCTGCTGGGGCCGAAACCGGCGAACAACGAACGATAGGAGTCTTCCTGATAACCCTTGCTGGAGGTGCTCGCCTTGCGCGCCGTGCCGCTTTTGCCGGACACGTGGTAGCCCGGCACACGAGCGCGATAGGTGCCGCTCTCAGCCTCGATCACGTTCTGCAACATGCCTTGTACGGTTTTCGCTGCGGCCTCTGGCAGCACCTGCTGGCCCGCCGGACGCTCGTCTACGCGCAGCAGCGACATGGGCACCTTGCGACCATCGTTGGCCAGAATCGAATAGGCCTGAGCCAACTGCACGGCGGTAACCGACAGGCCGTAGCCATAGGAGAGTGCGGCCGTTTCTGCCGAGCGCCACTCGCGGTAACTGGGTAGTTTGCCGACCCGCTCACCCGGGAAGCCCAACCCGGTGTACTCGCCGAGCCCTACGCTCTGCATGGCGTCGTGCACCGCCTGGCCGCCGATATCCAGAGCAACCTTGCTCATGCCGACGTTACTCGACTTGAGCAGAATGCCGCTCAGGTCCAGCACGCCGCCCGGCGCACGGGAAACGTCACGAATGGTATAGCGGCCAATGCGCATGGTACCCGGATAAACATTGACCTGATCAGTCGGCTTCCAGCGGCCAGTCGCCAGCGCCGCCGTCATCGATATGGGCTTCATAGTGGAGCCGGGCTCGAACACATCGATGATCGCGCGATTGCGCATCATGCCGGGCTGCAAATTGGAGCGGTTGTTCGGGTTGTAGCTTGGGTGGTTGACCATCGCCAGCACTTCACCCGTACGCACATCGAGCATCACGATCGAGCCGGCCTTAGCCTCGAACTTCTTCATACCTTCACGCAGCTCGCGGTGCGCCAAGTACTGCAGCCGCAGATCGATCGACAGCTTGAGGTCGTTACCGGGGCGCGCGTTGCTGATGACCTGTACATCCTTGATCAGGCGACCACGGCGATCCTGCAGCACCTGGCGTTTGCCCGGCACACCCTGCAGCCACTGGTCATAGGCCAGCTCAAGCCCTTCCTGGCCTTTTTCGTCGACGTTGGTGAAGCCCACCAGGTGCGCCGCCACTTCGCCGGCCGGATAAAAGCGGCGATATTCCTCGATGCTGTAAACGCCATGTACCTTGAGCGCCATCACGGCTTCACCGTCCAGCGGGGTCATGCGCCGACGCAGATAGATGAACTCCTTGTCGGCGTTGGCCTTGAGTCGTTCGGAGAAGGTAGAGAGGTCGGTACCCAGGACGCGGGCCAGATCAGGCCAATGGGCCTGTTGATCGATCAGCTGCGACGGATTGGCCCAGATAGTGAGCACCGGCGTGCTGACGGCCAGCGGCTCGCCATTACGGTCGGTAATCTGACCGCGGTGCGCCGGAATCGGCACGTGACGCACGCTTCGCTTGTCGCCCTGGCTTTTGAGGAAACCTTCATCCAGCACATGCAGTTCGGCGATCCGCCAGGCCACCGCTACGCAGCACAAGCCGAGCAGCGCAATCACCAGGCGAAAACGCCAGGGATACAGGCTACCGTTGGGCTTGAAACCGAACTTCTTCATGGCTGCACCAGAATCACGTCGGCCGGCTCAGGCACGTGCATACCCAGCTGCTCAGTGGCAATACGCTCGATCCGGCTGTAAGCCGTCCAGGTGCTTTGCTCCAATACCAGGCGCCCCCACTCGGCCTGCGCCTTTTCGCGCACTTCAATCTGGCCCGCCAGCTCGTTCAGCAGCAGACGACTCCAGTGCGCACTGAAGGAAACCGCCAACGCACTGACCACCACCAGCACGCCAGCCAGCAACAGCCAGCCGCTGCCGGTCGGCAGGTGGCGTTGTGGCTTGACTGGCTGCTCAGCAGTGCTCATCAGCGCTTCTCGGCAATACGCAGCACAGCGCTGCGCGAACGTGGGTTGGCAGCGACTTCGGCCGCCGAGGGTTTGATTGCCTTGCCCACCAGATTGACCGACACCGCAATATCGATATCGCGAATCGGCAAGTCGCGCGGCAGCGGCGCGCCTTTGGCTTCACGGCGCATGAACTGCTTGACCAGGCGATCTTCCAGCGAGTGAAAGCTGATCACTACCAGGCGGCCGCCGGGCGCCAATACATCCAGCGCGGCGCGCAGGCCGTCCGCGAGATCATCCAACTCACGATTGATAAAAATACGAATCCCCTGGAACGCACGGGTCGCTGGGTGCTTACCCTTCTCCCAGGCCGGATTGGCTTCTTTAATGACCGCAGCCAGATCGGCAGTACGGGTAAATGGCTCCTGCGCACGGCGGGTAACCACTGCGCGCGCCATGCGCTTGGAGAAACGCTCTTCGCCGTACTCCTTGAGCACGGTCGCGATATCCGCTTCGGCGGCGCTATTGATCCAGTCGGCCGCGCTTTGTCCCAAACCGGGGTTCATGCGCATATCCAGCGGGCCATCATTCAGGAAGCTGAAGCCACGCTCCGGGTCATCCAACTGTGGCGAAGACACGCCAAGGTCCAGCAGTACGCCGTCGACCTTGCCGTGCAAACCCTTGTCCTTGAGCTCTTGCGCCATGTCGGCAAACGACCGCTGCACAACGACAAAGCGGCCGTCTATGGCCGCCAGTTCATTACCCGCCCGGATGGCTTCCGGATCCTTATCGAAGGCGACGAGCCGCCCCCCTGGCGCTAGCGAAGAAAGCAGCGCCCGGCTATGCCCTCCACGCCCGAAGGTGCCATCGACATAAAGGCCTTCCGGCTGGATCGCCAGCCCTTCCAGCGCTTCATTCAGCAGCACGCTGATATGTTGGTAATTGGTTTGCGTGGTCATAGGCTCAAGGAATGCAGTTCAACCGGCAGCTCGCCAGCCTCCTGCGATTCTTCCAGATAAGCGCTGGTGGTGGCCGTCCAGGCCTCTTCACTCCAGAGCTCGAATTTATTGATTTGCCCAACCAGCATGACTTTCTTATCCAGCCCAGCGTGTTCGCGCAGCAGCGGTGGAATAACGAAGCGGCCGTTACTATCCAGCTCCAGGTCGTTGGCGTTACCAATCAACAGGCGCTGCAGCCGTTTGACTGCGGGATTCATGTTCGGCGCAGAACGCAGTTGTGCTTCTACCGCCTCCCATTCCTGCAAGGGATAGATCCACAAGCAACGCTCCTCGAGTGCGATAGTCGCCACCAACTGACCGCCACAGGACTCCACCAAGCGGTCGCGATAGCGCGCAGGCATCGCGAGTCGCCCCTTGGCGTCCAGATTGATGGCGTTGGATCCCCGAAACACGCTCTTCACCTTCCCCTTTGGTTTTATGACGCTTGGCGCCAATATTTCCCACTTTTATCCACTTCGTACCACTTTGGCACACTATAGAAATGCGCCGATACAGCGTCAAGCGGGCATTTGAGGAAAAAAGCCTTGCAGAGCAGGGGTTTAGAGAGAAAAGGGAGGGATTTACCTACAAACCGGGAGCAGGGGAAGTCACAAAGAAGAAACAAAGCAAACAGATCCCCTCACAACTTAAAGTGGATTGTGAAGAGTAAGATTTTTTTGATCTAAAAGAGACGGGAGTCACAACGAGAAGAAAAATAAGAGTTGGCCTGTAAGCCGGGTTCTGTCGAGAACAGTCATTCCTCTGGGATCACCATCACTGGTGACCTCTAGCAACCTACCCGAATCCAGTGCGGGCCACACCAATGGATTCCTATTTGGTCTTGCTCCGAGTGGGGTTTACCACGCCACAGTCTGTTACCAGCTGCGCGGTGCGCTCTTACCGCACCTTTTCACCCTTACCGGCGCTTGCGCGCTTAGGCGGTTTGCTTTCTGCTGCACTTTCCGTAGGCTCACGCCTCCCAGGCGTTACCTGGCACTCTGCCCTATGGAGCCCGGACTTTCCTCCACGCCGATTCCCGAAGGAGCCAACACAGCGACTGTCCAGCCAACTCTTGGCGGCAAGGTTAGCTGCGTTCGCCACCCAGAGCAAGCAGAAAACACCGCACAGTACTCGGTCTCAGTCGCGCTGCTCGCCTCGCTGCAACGCCAACTGGTAAAGCTGATTCTTGCGCTCACCGGTGATCTGCGCGGCCAGACGCGCAGCCTGCTTTACCGGCAGCTCGTGCAACAGTGCGTCAAGAACCCGCTCGGCTTCTGCCGAAACCGCATCGACCGCCGGCGCGGGTGCACCCTCCACTACCAGCACACATTCACCGCGCTGCTGGTCACTGTCACCTCGAACCCAATCTGCCAGCTCCGTCAACGGCGCATTGCGCAGCGTTTCAAATGTCTTGGTCAACTCCCGAGCCAACACTACCCGCCGCTCGCCACCGAGGATCTCGCGCATATCATCCAGACACTCTAAAAGACGATGCGGCGCTTCATAGACCATCCAGGTACGCTGCTCCGCTGCGAGATCCTGCAGTCGCTGCCGACGACCGTGTGCCTTGGCGGGCAAGAAGCCCTCAAAGGCAAAGCGGTCCGACGGCAAGCCCGCTGCACTTAGAGCAGCAATCAACGCGCAGGCACCAGGCAAGGGCGACACCCTGACCCCAGCCTCCCGCGCCTGCCGCACCAGGTGATAGCCAGGATCCGAAATCAACGGTGTACCGGCATCCGAGATCAGCGCCAGATCGTCTCCGGCCAGCAAGCGCGCCACCAAGCGCTCACCCTTGTCACGTTCGTTGTGATCGTGACAGGCGGTCATTGGCGTGGCGATACCGAAGTGCTGCATCAGGCGCGCACTGTGGCGGGTGTCCTCCGCGGCGATCAAGGCCACCGAACGCAGTACTTCAAGCGCGCGCGGCGTGATGTCCTGCAGGTTGCCAATGGGCGTGGCAACCACATAGAGCGTACCGGTGCTGGTCGTCATAAATACCCCGAGTAGTAATCTGTGACACATTGTACAGGAGCAGCAACGACCACTGCGATTGCCTGGAGATTGGCAGGGCCCTTGGTTACAATGCTCACATTGATCATCTCAAGGGAAGCACTCTCGCTGCGACCCGCCGCGTAAGGACACCTCCGCATGCCCCGCACTCTTCGCCTGTCCGCCCTTAGCATTGCATTTAGCTGGCTGGTGGTCGGTTGCTCATCCCAGCCAACCCAACTGGACGACCTGCCGCGCACGCCACAAGCCTCGGTAGATCAACTGTTAAAAGATGCAGACCGTGAAGAAGGCGCTGAAGCGGACCTGATGCGCCTGTATGCCGCCCAGGCCGCAATGCAGGCCGGCGATGCCGAACGCACCCAACAGATTCTGCAACGCGTGCCCCAAAGCAAACTGCCGACCGAGCAACAGATCCGCTTCAGCGAACTGCAGGCCCAAAGCGCACTCGCCATGGGCGATAACGCCGGCGCGCTGCGCGCCATGCAGCACCCCTCAATTCAGCAACTCGATAGCCGCCCGCTGGAAGAACAACTGCGCGTGCAACAGCTGCGGGCCGACATCTACGATGCCAACGAGAAACCGATCGATGCCGCCCGCGAGCGCATGTTCATTAACAGCCTGCTACCCGCAAGTGCGCAAACCAGTAATCAGCAAGCGATCTGGGACAGCCTGGCCAAGGCCAGCACGCCAGCTCTGCAACAGGCCTCAAGCTCTGCCACTGGCGAGTTCGCGGGCTGGGTACAACTGGCGTTGATCAACCGCCAGAACAGCAACCTCGACCTGCAGATCCAAGCGCTTCAGGCTTGGCGCGAGACCTACCCCAACCACCCCGCCAACAGCAAACTTCCTGATGCGATGGAGCAACTGCAGGAGCTGCAGGCCAGCCGCCCCACTCACATTGGCCTGCTGCTACCTTTCTCCGGCCCCCTGGCCAATGTCGCCCAAGCGTTGCGGGATGGCTTTCTGGCTGCGCAGTATCAGGCGCAGAGCCAAGGCATAGAACAACCACAGGTCACCCTGTACGACAGCACCCAGTACGTGGATACACTGCAGGCACTGAATCAGGCCAAAGCGGAGGGGGTGCAATGGATCATCGGGCCACTGGAAAAGGACAAGGTTGCCTATCTTGCCGCCCTACCAGAACTGCCACTGCCGGTGTTATCGCTCAACTACAGCGAGCAGCAGAGCAATAATGCGCTGACCTTTTACCAGTTTGGCCTGGCGCCGGAGGATGAGGCTCGCTCGGCCGCCATTCGCGCCTGGGAGGACGGACGCCGTCGCATGGCCACATTGACCACCAACGACGACTGGAGCCAGCGCGCCAATTACGCCTTCAGACAGCAGTGGGAGGCACTTGGCGGAGAGCTGCTGGGACAGGAAATCGTCGACCAGCCGGCTACCGTCGCCAACCAGATGGGCGAACTGTTGAAAATCCGCCAGAGCGAACGGCGCGCCAACAACATTCAGGGCATCTTGGGCGACGTCAAAGCACAACCAACACCCCGCCAGGACCTGGATGCGCTATTTCTTGCCGCTACACCGCTGCAGGCCAGACAGATCAAGCCCACCCTTGCTTTCCAGTACGCTGCCGACCTGCCGGTCTACGCCACCTCGCACTCCTATCAAGTGGACCCCAGTGGCACGCAAAACACTGACCTGGATGGCCTGCTGGTAGCAGAAACCCCCTGGCTTCTGGATCAGGACGACCCGCTTTACGCGAGCGTCACCAGCAACTGGCCACAAGCCGCGGGCCCACTGGGCCGCCTCTACGCCATGGGCATAGACGCGCAGCGCATCTTTAGCCGCTTACCCCAGATGCGCCAGTATCCGGACACCCGCATTGACGGCGCCACAGGCCTGCTCTCGCTCGGCCAGGGCGGACGCATTCAGCGTGATTTGGCGTGGGGGCAGATCGAAAACGGTCTACTGGAACCGGCGGTACTCGACGAACGCTTTTAATGCTGCGTTTTACGCCCAAGCAACGAACAGGCAATCAAGCCGAGGCCCTGGCTGAACAAATCATGTGCCAGGCCGGTCTAAGCTGTCTCGCGCGCAACTACCGATGCAAGCAAGGCGAGCTTGATCTGGTCATGCGTGATAGGGATACAGTAGTATTTGTCGAAGTGCGTTACCGGCGCCACAACCGCTGGGGTGGCGCAGCAGAAAGTGTCAACCAGCCCAAGCAACAGCGTGTCATCTTGGCCGCCCAGCACTTTCTTCTGCATCATCCGAAACTGGCCAACCGCCCCTGCCGCTTCGATGTCATTGCCGCCGAAGGCAATCCCGCGGATCCTACTGCCTATCACTGGATCCGAGAGGCTTTCACTTGCTAGCGAGTTCTCCTATGGACATGCAACACCGCATCAGACAGCTGTTCACCGACAGCATCGAGACCAAAACCCGCGCCATGGATGTGCTCGGCCCAAGCATAGAGCAAGGCAGCCAAGCCATGGTCAATGCACTGCTCAACGAGGGGAAAATCCTGACTTGCGGCAACGGCGGCTCTGCCGGCGATGCTCAGCACTTCTCCTCCGAGCTGCTCAACCGTTTCGAGCGCGAACGCCCAAGCCTGCCCGCCATAGCGCTGACCACCGACGCGTCGACCATCACCTCGATTGCCAATGACTACAGCTACGAAGAGGTCTTCTCCAAGCAGATCCGCGCCCTGGGTCAGCCCGGCGACATCCTGCTGGCAATTTCTACCAGCGGCAACTCCGCCAACGTCATGCAGGCCATTCAGGCCGCTCACGACCGCGAGATGCTGGTGGTCGCACTGACCGGCCGCGATGGCGGCGCCATGACCTCACTGCTATTGCCTGAGGACGTCGAGATTCGGGTACCGGCCCGCTCTACCGCGCGCATCCAAGAGGTGCACCTGCTGGCCATTCACTGTTTGTGCGACCTGATTGATCGTCAACTGTTCGGGAGCGAGGAATGATCCGCCTGTTCGCTGTTACTGCTTTTGTATTACTCACCGGCTGCACCAGTGTATTGACTGCCGCCCGCGACACCCCCATTGAAGACGATCGCGGCACCCGCACCCTGGGCAGCAGTATTGATGATCAGTTCATCGAAACCAAAGTCTCGGTCAACGTCAACAAAGCGCACCCCGACATAGAACGCCAGGGTCGCATCTCTGTCACCAGCTACAACGGCGTTGTCCTCCTTGCCGGCCAGGTGCCACGCCAAGAGCTCATCGCAATGGCTGGCGAAGCGGCCAAGAACACCCAGCGTGTGAAGGTGGTGCACAACGAGCTGAGTACCATCGCACCCTTGTCACTACTGGCTCGCAATCAGGATGCGCTGATTACCGCCAACCTCAAGGCGCGCCTGCTGACCGACGGCAACATCCCTGGTAGCCGTATCAAGGTCGTCACCGTTGCCGGCGTGGTGTACCTGATGGGCCTGGTCAGCCAAAGCGAAGCTACCATGGCGGTCTCCGAAGCTCAGCAAGTAGGTGGCGTTCAGCGCATCGTCAAGCTGTTCGAGTACATCAACTAAGCATTACAACGGCCGCAAAAAAAGCGCCACCCCAAACTGGAGGTGGCGCTTTTTTATCTCTACACAGTGCAGTCTACTTCACCACCTTCAATGAAGGCCGACCACTGTCGGGCTTGCCCGGCGCTTTTCCGGCACTGTCACCACTGTCAGTCGGCGCGGGCGGAGGACTGACAGGCTCAACCTCAAAGACCATGCCCTGGCCATTTTCACGTGCATAGATGGCCATGACCGCCTCGGCTGGAATCCATACCTGCTGGGCAACGCCGCCAAAGCGACCATCGAAGCAGATGCGCTCGTTATCCATATCCAACTGACGTACTGCACTGGGTGATAAATTCAGCACTATCTGGCCGTCTTCAACAAAACCTTCAGGCACAGCAGTGCCTGGGAAGCCTGCGTTAACCAACAGATAGGGCGTGCACTGATTATCCAGAATCCATTCATACAGCGCTCGAATCAGGTAGGGGCGACTGGAATTCATCTCCGTCATGCCTTGCTCCTCTGGTTGCGTCGAATGAGTTACTGCATTTCCTTCTCGGCAGCAGAAAGACTGGCGATGAAACCCTCACGCTGGAACACGCGATCCATGTAATCCTGCAGCGGCTTCGCTTGCTTTGGCAGCTCGACACCTAGCTCAGGCAAACGCCAGAGAATAGGGGCAATGCAGCAGTCAACCAGGCTAAATTCATCGCTCATGAAAAAAGGCATCTCGGCGAATACCGGTGCGACACCGGTCAAGCTTTCACGGAGCTCCTTACGCGCCTTGGTGACAGCAGCCGGTGCGCTTTTGGCATCAACAATAATGTCCACCAGACGACACCAGTCACGCTGCACCCGATACATCAGCAGGCGGCTGTTGGCCCGCGCCACCGGGTAGACTGGCAGCAGCGGCGGATGCGGGAAACGCTCATCCAGGTATTCCATCATGATATTGGGCTCGTAGAGCACCAGGTCACGATCCAGCAGCGTCGGCACGCTGTTGTAAGGGTTGGTTTCAGCCAGCTCTTGCGGGTGATTATCAGGCTCTACATCAACCACATCGACGGTCACACCCTTCTCCGCCAGTACGATACGTACGCGGTGGCAGTAGTGGTCACGCGGATCGGAGAAAAAAGCCATCGAAGAACGCTTGTTGGCGGTGACGCCCATAAATCAACCCTCATCCTTTAGCGGACTGCGGCAAGCACACTGAATGCAGCATGAAACACAAGAAAACGCGAGCCTCTGCCCGCGCAAACGAAACGGCATTATACCCTAGAAACAAGTGCGCGCCCCAAAGGGCGCGCACCGATCATCAGCAAATACCGGCTATCAATGCACGTCGCGCCAGTATTCCTTCTTCAACAAGTAAGCAAACACGAACAGGAAGGCCAGATACAGCAGCACATAAACACCAATGCGTTGACGCTCCAGCTTGACCGGATCTGCCGAGTAGGCGAGGAAGGTCACCAGGTTTTTCACCGTAGTATCGAACTCCTCCTCCGACTGCGTACCGGTATCCGGCACGATGGTCAGCACATCACACTGCTCTTCTTTCATGATGTCGCCGGTCAGGGTATCGCGCTGAACCTTGCCATCATGGTTCTTAACCGGCATGGCCTTGCAACCCACCACCTGGCGCCCTTGCAGCTCTGCCATCACATTGGGCATACCCACATTGGGGAATACCTTGTTGTTGACACCCAATGGGCGCTCGGGATCCTCATAGAAGGTCCGCAGGTAGGTATACAGCCAGTCGGTACCGCGCACACGGGCAACCAAAGTCAGGTCCGGCGGCGCTGCACCAAACCAGGTTTTGGCGTCGTCGTGGCGCATGCCGTTCTTCATGTGCTCGCCGATAAGGGTGCCTTCGGTGAACACAATATTGTCCAGCATCAGCTGCTCAGGGATACCCAGATCGTTGGCTACACGCTCATAACGCTGATACTGCGCAGAGTGGCAACCCATGCAGTAGTTGGCGAATGTGCGCGCACCATCTTGCATCGCAGCCTTGTCGGTAAGATCAATGTTCGCCGCATCCAGTGCGACGCCGTGCCCACCAGCAGCCATGGAGACCGCCGGAACCAGCGCGAAAAACAGGGCAATCAATTGTTTTTTCATTAGCCAGTAACCCTCTCCGGAACCGGTTTGGTCTTCTCCAGGCGCGTGTAAAACGGCATCAGGATGAAGAACGCGAAATACAGTACGGTACAAACTTGCGACAGCTTGGTCAGTGCCGGAGTGGACGGCACCGCGCCCAGAATTCCGAGAATCACAAAGACCACGCAGAACAGGAACAGCGCAAGCTTGCTCATCCAACCCTTGTAACGGATCGAACGCACCGGACTGCGGTCCAGCCAGGGCAGAACAAAGAGCACCGCGATGGCCGCACCCATGGCAACAACACCAGGGAACGCCGAGCCGGCAATCGAGGGCACCGCTCGCAAAATCGCGTAGAACGGCGTGAAGTACCATACCGGCGCAATGTGGTCAGGCGTCTTCAACTGGTTGGCAATTTCAAAGTTCGGCTTCTCGAGGAAGTAACCACCCATTTCCGGGAAGAAGAACACAATGCCGCAGAAGATGAACAGGAAGACCACCACACCGACGATATCCTTCACGGTGTAATACGGATGGAAGGCGATGCCATCTAGGGGCTTGCCGTTCTCATCCTTGAACTTCTTGATATCAATACCGTCAGGGTTGTTGGAACCGACCTCGTGCAGCGCAATGATGTGCAGCACAACCAGACCCAGCAACACGATCGGCAGCGCAATAACGTGCAGCGCAAAGAAGCGGTTCAAGGTGATACCGGAGATCAGGAAATCGCCGCGTACCCACTGTGCCAGATCAGGACCAATGAACGGTATGGCACCAAACAGCGAGATAATTACCTGCGCGCCCCAGTAGGACATCTGCCCCCACGGCAACAGGTAGCCCATGAAGGCTTCACCCATCAGCACCAGGTAGATCATCATACCGAACAGCCAGATCAGCTCACGCGGCTTCTGATAAGAGCCATACATCAGGCCGCGGAGCATGTGCAGATACACCACAACAAAGAAGGCAGACGCGCCAGTCGAGTGCAGATAGCGCAGTAGCCAGCCGTATTCCACGTCACGCATGATGTATTCGACAGACGCGAACGCACCATCAGCGGAAGGCTCATAGCTCATGGTCAGCCAGATGCCGGTAATCAGTTGGTTGACTAGCACCAGCATGGCCAGCGAGCCGAAAAAGTAAAAGAAGTTGAAGTTCTTGGGAGCGTAATACTTGGTCAGGTGATCTTCCATCACCTGATTGACCGACATCCGCTCATTGACCCACTGCATCAATTTATTCATCAGGCACTCTCCTGATCCACGCCGATCACGACAATGTCATCAGACTCGTAGGAATAAGGCGGAACCGGCAGATTCAATGGCGCAGGCTGGCCCTTGAATACCCGACCGGACATATCGTAGTGAGAACCGTGACAGGGGCAGAAATAGCCACCCTTCCAGTCGGCTCCCATATCTGCAGATGCGACTTCCGGCTTGAACAGCGGAGAGCAGCCAAGGTGCGTACACACACCCATGACGACCAGCAACTCAGGCTTGATCGCCCGCGTCTTGCCGTCGACGTACTCGGGCTGATTGGAAGCTTCGGATTGCGGATCAGCCACCTCTGAATCGGTGTCATCCAACAGGGCGATCGCTTCAGGCGTGCGATGAGAGACGAATACTGGCTGACCGCGCCATTCAACAACAATCTGCTGACCCAGCTCGATCTTGCTGATATTCACCTTCACCGGCGCTCCAGCCGCTTTGGCCCTGGCGCTCGGGAACCAAGCTCCCACAAAAGGGGTTGCGACCCCTACTGCTCCGGCGGCACCGACCACACTCGTGGCGGCCACCAGGAAGCGACGCCGGCCATTATTCACGCCGTCATTACTCATCCAGTCGTCTCCCATCAGCTAATTTCAGACCTTTTCCAAGGCCTTTTTCAAGTTTTATACTGCCTGCACAAAATGAAACCGATGGTAATGAAAAACCCCTTTTTTGACAAGGTGATATCCATTTCCAAGGCAGGTAGACACTATACCGAACGCCGCGCCATTCAACCGCCCCAGACAGCATAGTTCATTGCGACACCTTGCCGCAGACACAAAAACGCCCGGCACTTCCAGCGGAAGCCCGGGCGCTTTGAACGGCAAAAGCCGATTAACGCTTGGAGTACTGAGGACGCTTACGCGCTTTACGCAGACCCACCTTCTTACGCTCAACTTCACGTGCGTCACGAGTAACATAACCCGCTTTACGCAGTGCGCCGCGCAGAGTCTCATCGTATTCCATCAGCGCACGAGTGATACCGTGACGGATGGCGCCAGCCTGACCAGAGATACCGCCGCCGCTGACGGTAACATACACGTCAAACTTCTCGGTGCTTTCGGTCAGCTCAAGCGGCTGACGAACAACCATGCGAGCAGTTTCGCGACCAAAGAACACGTCGATGCTGCGGTTGTTGATAGAGATGTTGCCAGAACCCGGACGCAGGAATACGCGAGCGGTGGCGGTTTTACGACGGCCGGTGCCGTAGTTCTGTGTCGCCGACATAGTGAACTCCTGTTAGATCTTCAGTTCTTGGGGTTGTTGTGCGGTATGCGGATGAACAGATCCTTTATAGACCTTCATCTTGCGATACATGGCACGACCCAGAGGGTTCTTCGGCAACATACCTTTTACGGCACTCTCAATCACACGCTCAGGAGCACGCTGGATCAGCTTCTCGAAGTTGATCGACTTGATGCCGCCCGGAAAACCGGAGTGGCTGTAGTAGATCTTGTCCTGAGTCTTGTTACCGGTTACATGCACTTTTTCTGCATTGATGACTACGATGTAATCACCGGTATCGACGTGCGGGGTGTATTCGGGCTTGTGCTTACCGCGCAGACGTGAAGCAATCTCGGTAGCCAGACGACCCAGGGTCAGACCATTGGCGTCAACTACGTACCAATCACGTTTTACGGTTTCAGTTTTTGCGCTGAAGGTTTTCATTAATCCTAGCCTCAGAGGCCGCTCTATAAAGAAGACGGCGAATCTTACAGAATGAAATGTGTTTTTACAAGACAACAAAGCCTAGAACAGACACTCAGTGGGGGCTGCGTGGGTCTCGGTGGCATCTGCGCTGTAAACAACAACGACAGGCTAGGCATCCTGTCGAAAGTGGCGGGCATTATGCCAAGGCGTTGAAAAAATACAACCTTTATTTGGATCCATGGTCAATAATGGGCCCACACTTCGGCAACCAAGGAGCACGCCATGCAATACCGCCCCCTCGGCCGCACCAACCTGAAAGTCAGCGCCCTTTGTCTTGGCACCATGACCTGGGGTGAACAGAACTCGCAAGCTGATGCCTTCGCACAAATTGATCGTGCACGCGATGCTGGCGTCAACTTCATTGATACCGCCGAAATGTATCCAGTGCCACCCAAGGCCGAGACCTACAGCCGCACCGAAAGCATCATTGGCAACTTCTTCCAGCAGCGCGGTGAACGCGAGAAGTGGATTCTGGCCAGCAAGATTGCTGGCCCCGGCAACGGCTTGAGCTACCTGCGCGACGGCCGCACACGGTTCACCCGCGAGCACATCGACAGTGCACTTGAGGGCAGTCTGAAGCGACTGCAGACAGACTATATCGATCTGTATCAACTGCACTGGCCCGATCGCCGTACCAATTTCTTTGGCCAGCTGGGTTATCAGCACCATGTCGACGACGAGCTGACCCCCTTCGAAGACACGCTTGAAGCGCTGGATCGGCAGGTACAGGCCGGCAAGATTCGCCACATTGGCTTGTCCAACGAAACACCCTGGGGCGTTAGCCGATTTCTGCAATTGGCCGAAGCGCGCGGCTGGCCTCGCGTGGTCTCGATTCAAAACCCTTACAACCTGTTGAACCGCACCTATGAGATTGGCCTGGCGGAAATGTCGCTGCGAGAGCAATGCGGGCTTTTGGCCTACTCTCCTCTGGCGTTTGGCGCACTGACCGGCAAGTACCTCAACGGCCTCAAGCCCGAGAAGGGCCGACTGACGTTATTCACCCGCTTCACTCGCTACAGCAACCCGCAAGCGCAGAAGGCATGTGCACGCTATGTGCAGCTGGCGCGCGACCATGGCCTTGACCCGGCGCAGATGGCCCTGGCGTTCGTCACGCGCCAGCCCTTTGTTACCAGCAACATTATCGGTGCTACCAACATGGACCAGCTCAATCGCAACCTGAGCAGTGTCAACATGGGGCTCACCGACAGCATCCTGCAGGCCATCGCCGAGATCCACCAGAGCCAACCAAACCCTGCTCCCTGACCCCCGTCCTCTCCGGCGCATGATCTTCAACCTAAGGTCATGCGCTTGACCGCTTCCCTCAGCGCAAGCCAAACTCCGGGCTGAACACGGCATTTCTGCCGTACCTTGTCCGATACAGCACAAAAGACAGCCAGCATGCCCGCGTCAACTTCAGCTTCGCCTGCGCTGCAGCAGGTCGCCATTCTGGCCACCGACTGCACCATTGCCTCTACCGTCATGCAGGCAAAAGACTTCTTTTATATGGCCAGTCTCAACGACGGGCGCCAACGCGGCCTTGGGCTCACACCCAGCTTCAGCACTTTAATAGCCGCACCCGACGACCGCCCTGCGACCAGTTTCAGCCAGGACCCGCTGCCCGTTCAGACCCGCATTGACCAGACCGCGCCGCAACTGATTATCCTGCCGGCATTCTGGGGCGATTTCGACGCTCTGCTGGCGCGCTACCCCACCGTAATCCCCTGGCTAAAAAACGCGCATGCCGCAGGAGCACTGATCGGCGCGGTCGCCAACGGCGCTTTCTGGGCGGCCGCCGCCGGGCTGCTCGACCAGCGAGAAGCCACCACCTACTGGCGCTACTACGATGATTTCAGCGCACGCTTCCCGCACGTGGCGCTGCAGCGCGACAAGCACCTGACCGACGCCGGCGCCGTACTCTGCGCCGCCGGCATCAGCTCAGGGCGCGACCTCTTCGTACACCTGGCGGAAAGGCTCTGCGGCCCCGGTGTGGCGCAAACCGTGGCAAGGGATGTGTTTTACGAGGTGCAGCGTAACTATTCACCCGGCGTGATCGGCTTCGGCGGGCAAAAAATGCATCAGGACCTGGCGATACTGCAGATTCAGCAGTGGCTGGAAGGGCATTTTGCGGAGAAATTCCGTTTTGAGGATGTTGCCAGCCGACACGGCATGAGCATTCGCAATTTCATGCGACGATTCCAGCAGGCTACCGGGGACAAACCACTGCAGTACCTGCAGCGGCTACGCATTGAGATGGCCAAGACGCTGCTCAGTACCAGCCAACAGAGCATCAAGACCATCAGCTACGATGTGGGTTACGACGACGCCAGCTTCTTTGCGCGGCTGTTTCGTCAACACACCGAGCTGTCCCCCAACCAGTACCGGCGCCAATACCAGCGCCAGCACGAGGAATAATCAGGGCTTGTGCGCGCGGGCCAGAAACTCGTGCGACTGCATTTCCAGCAGCCTGCTGAGAGTACGCTGGAATTCAAACTCCAGCCGCCCACCGGTATACAGATCCTTGAGCTCAACCTCAGCAGAAATAATCAGCTTCACGTTGCGATCATAGAACTCATCGACCAGATTGATGAAGCGGCGCGCCATGTCATCCTTGCTGCCCCCCATCTGTTCCACATTGGCAATCAATACCGCGTGGAAGATACGTCCCAGCTCGATGTAGTCATTCTGACTGCGCGGACCGTCGCAAAGCGCACGAAACTCGAACCAGGCTACGTCTTCACAGACTCGGATCGACTTGATCCCCCGATTCTCGATCATCAGCTCTTCGCCTTCGACCACCTCATCCATGTCAGGCACCAGACTGTCGAAGCTGCGCCGCAGACTGGCGTTGGCCTCGCAATCGAGGGGCCAGTGGTATAACTCGGCCTGCTCCAGCGCCCGCAAGCGATAATCCACACCATTGTCGACGTTGACCACTTCGGTCTGACTGTTCAGCAGGGCAATTGCGGGCAGGAAGCGGGCCCGCTGCAGGCCGTCTTTGTACAGGCCATCGGGGACGATGTTGGACGTTGCGACCAGCGTTACCCCTTGCGCGAAGAGTTCCTCCATGAGGCTACCGAGAATCATGGCATCGGTAATATCCGAGACAAAAAACTCGTCAAAGCAGATCACCCTCGCCTCTTCGGCAAAACGCCCGGCAATCAGCTTGAGGGGATCCTTCTTGCCCTTCATCCCCCTGAGTTCCTGATGCACGCGCTGCATAAAACGATGGAAGTGCGTACGCATCTTGCGCTCAAACGGCAACGCGTCAAAAAAGGTATCGACCAGGTAGGTCTTGCCGCGCCCGACACCACCCCAGAAATACAGCCCCTTGACCGGCTCCGGCTTTTTGCCGCGCAAACGACCGAGCAATCCGGGTTTGGCCTGGTCACTGGCGATCAGCTCATCAAACAGGCGCTGCAGATGGCGAACTGCCTTTTCCTGGGCTGGATCATGGAAGAAGTCCGGACGCTGAAGGTCCGCCTTGTAACGCTCAAGGGGAGACATACGCTGTTACCAAAGGGAGTACGACGGGTGCGCTACTCTACTCGCCCGCTCCCCCCTTGGCAATCCGACTACTAGCCAAGGGCCTGCTCAACAGCGGCTTTCAGCGGCACTAGCTGGCCGTGGAAGAAGTGCCCTGTCTCGGCAAACCGTTGCACTGTCGCACCAGGCTCATCGGCGAAGGCGGCATACACCGCCTCGGGCGCGACCACATCGTCGTCTTCGCCCATCATCACCACGGCCGGCCCACCCAAGGGCTTGAGCTCAGCAAAGCTCTGCTTTTCCACCGAGGGCGCAACCAGAATCAAGCGCTCAGGCCACACAGGCAACGCCGAGGCCGCTGCTGCGGCAACGTAACCGCCGAAGGAAAACCCCAGCAACCAGAGCGAGCTCATCTGCAGTTCGGCGCGCGCCCACTCAATAACCGCAATGCAGTCCTGCACCTCGCCAACACCGTAGTCGTGCTCTCCGGCACTGCTGCCCACGCCACGAAAGTTGAACCGCAGGGTCGCCGCGCCCAGATCACGCGCAGTACGCATCAGGGTATGCACGACTTTATTCTGCATGGTGCCGCCCTGCACAGGATTGGGATGGCAGATGATCGCCACCAGCCCCGGACGATCCCCGCGGGTCAGTATGGCTTCCAGCGGGCCGGCGGGCCCTTCGATAACTACCTGCTCTTCGCCTGGACGGCTCATGGCATTCTCCGTGACTACTACTGCATGAATGGCGTCGCACATGCGGAACTGCCGACAACAGCGGCGCTCCAAGTAGGATATTCTGACCTCTGGCCACCGCGACTGGCAAGGAACACGCCTGCACCAGCACAGGCGGCGCCGGGGCACTGAATAGAACGCCCGGTACCGATATAGACACTAGCCTTGGCCAGTAAATGTCGTTACCGTAAGACTATGCTCTGACAGCAAAAATACGATTGCCTGGCAGCATCAACCGATAGATGAGGGACCCAAGGTGGAAGCAAGCGAGAATCTCTGGATAGCAACAGCCATTGCCCTGGCAGTAGGCGTCGTCATCGGCGTAGTACTGGCCCAAGTGTCGCGACGCTTCAGCAGCGGCAACTCATCCAGCTCCCAGGCCCAGCTTGAGAGTCTGCAACTGCGCTTCGAAGAGTATCAGCAGGAAGTTGCGTCGCATTTCAAGACCACCGCCAACCTGGCCGGCCGACTCAATCGCAGCTATCAGGACATTCAGGAGCACCTGACCCATGGCGCCATGGAACTGGCTCCTGACGACATGACGCGCCAGCGTCTGCTCGCCGCATTGGACCAAGATGCGCCCATTGCTCCCGGCAGCCGCAAGCACCACGAAGGCGCCTTCGACAGCCTCGAGCCACCACGCGATTACGCTCCCAAGGACAGCGGCGGCCCCGGCACCTTGTCCGAAGATTACGGCATCAAGCGCAAGCCCTGAGGCCATAGCCCGCGCTGCCGACAGCGCGGGCAACCCACTCCATGCCAACTTCCGAATCCGCCTTTTTCCGCCTACCCCAATCTGCCTCTGAACCGCTGCGTATAGCCGGTGATTGGACTCTCCAGCATTACGGCGAACTACGCGAACTGATCGCCCAGGTTCCTGCCAGCCAGCGCCAGAGTATCAGCGAAGTAGATCTCAGCCAGTTGGCCGGACTGGATACCGCCGGTGGTCAACTGCTGGCCGAGCTGCTGGGCCCGGAGCAATTGCAGCGCGCCAGCCAGAGCAGTCCGGACCTCAGCAGCGAACGGCGCACGCTGTTGCAACGCATTGCCAGCAGTTGCAGCGACCAACCGGACACCATCAGATCCGAACCCCTGCTGCTTATCGCGCTGCTTGAACGTATTGGCGCAGCCATGGCCGGACTGTATGCCCACGTCATCGAACTCCTGGGCTTTATCGGTCTGACCCTTAGCGGCCTGGCACGCAATCTGTTGCGACCCGGCAACTGGCGGTTAACCGCGATAGTCGCGCAGATCGAGCAAACCGCCTTCAATGCCATTCCCATCGTCGCGCTACTGACCTTTATGGTGGGTGCGGTGATCGCCTTTCTTGGCGCCACCGTACTGGAGTCCTTTGGCGCCAGCATCTACACGGTCGACCTGATTGCCTTCTCGTTCCTGCGTGAGTTTGGCGTGTTGCTGACGGCTATTCTGATGGCCGGTCGCACCGCCAGCGCCTTTACCGCACAGATCGGCTCGATGAAAGCCAACGAAGAGGTCGATGCAATCCGTGCACTGGGGCTGAACCCGATGGAGATTCTGGTGTTGCCGCGGGTACTGGCGCTATTGATCGCCATGCCGGCCCTCACCTTCATTGCCATGCTTTCTGGCCTATTCGGCGGCGCCATGGTCTGCGCACTGTCGCTGGATATTTCGCCAACCATGTACCTCAGCATGCTGCACCAGAACATTGAACTCAGGCATTTCCTGCTCGGCATCGCCAAGGCACCGGTGTTTGCCTTTCTGATCGCCGTTATCGGCTGCCTGGAAGGCTTCAAGGTCAGCGGCAGCGCAGAGTCTGTCGGCGAGCACACCACCTCCAGCGTGGTGCAATGTATCTTCGTGGTTATTCTGGTCGACGCATTGGCAGCACTGTTCTATATGGAGATGGGCTGGTGAGCGAGCAAACAGACAAGCAGCAGCCATTGGTGGAAGTACGCAGCCTGGTCAATCGCTTTGGCAGCCAGACCATTCACGACCAATTGGACCTGGACATCTATCCGCGCGAAATTCTCGGCGTGGTGGGTGGCTCCGGGACCGGCAAGTCGGTGCTGCTGCGCTCCATTGTCGGCCTGCGCCGACCCAATGCCGGCTCGGTCAAGGTATTTGGCAAGGACCTGCAGACGCTGTCGCCGGAGCAACGCTCACAACAGGAGCGCCGATTCGGCGTGTTGTTTCAGGCGGGCGCGCTGTTTTCTTCGCTGACCGTGCTGGAAAATATCGCCCTGCCTTTGATCGAGCACGCGGGCCTCAGCCGCCCGGATGCCGAGCACCTGGCGCGCATGAAGGTGGCGCTTACCGGGTTACCGCCCGAGGCAGGCGACAAATACCCATCCATGCTGTCCGGCGGCATGGTCAAGCGCGCGGCATTGGCCCGCGCCCTGGCGCTGGATCCCGATATTCTGTTTCTGGATGAGCCGACCGCCGGCCTGGACCCGATCGGCGCTGCGGCCTTTGACCAATTGATCAAAACCCTGCGTGACGCCCTTGGGTTGAGTGTTTTCCTGGTTACCCACGACCTCGACACCCTCTACGCCATCTGCGACCGCGTTGCGGTACTATCGGAAAAACGCGTACTGGTGGCCGATAGCCTGCAACGCGTCAGCGAAACAGACAACACCTGGATTCAGGACTATTTTCATGGCCCCCGCGGCCGCGCCGCCGCCGCCAGCCACCAAGCCCTTACCCCGGAGTCTAACTAGACCATGGAAACCCGTGCCCATCATGTGCTGATCGGCCTGTTTACAGTGCTTTCAGCACTCGCAGCCATCAGCTTTGCCATCTGGATGAGCAGCTCCAGCACCAGCAGCGAGTACCGCTACTACACCGTGCTCTTCAAGCAAGCGGTCACCGGCCTGTCACGTGGTAGCGCCGTACAGTTCAGCGGCATTCGCATCGGTGACATCACTGAATTGACGCTCGATAAAGAAGACCCGCGCAAGGTGCGCGCACGCATTCGCATCGACCCCAGTGTCCCCATCAAGCAGAGCACTACAGCCAGCCTGTCGTTCACCGGCATCACCGGCAACTCGGTCATTGAGCTGAGCCACGACAAACTCAACAGCCCGCCGCTGGAGGGCGTGGACGGCGAAGACCCGGTAATACCGGCAAAGCCGTCACCCATCTCCAGCCTGCTGGCCAACGGCGAGGACCTGATGACCAACATCAACAAGTTGATCGTCAGTGCCCGCGATATTCTGTCCGAGGAAAACGTCGAGCACCTGAGCCAAACCCTCGAAGGGCTGCACCAGGCCACCGACAGCATCTCCAACCCCGACGGCAACCTGCAGCAACTACTGGTTGAGCTGACCGAAACCAGCCGCGCCGCCAAGGCCGCACTGGAGCAGAGCAACCAGCTGATCGCCAACGCCGATCGCCTGGTCACCAACCAGGGCGCGCAAACCCTCGACAGCGCGGAACAGGCGATGGCCTCGGTAGCACAGTCAAGTACCACCCTGGAGCAGATTCTGAATGACAACCAGGCGGCATTTTCCAGCGGCATGCAAGGCCTGGGGCAGTTGGATCCCGCGATCAACGAGCTACGTTCTACGCTGGCCGAGCTGCGCCTGCTGACCCGCCGGCTACAGGACGACCCCGCCCGCTTTTTGCTGGGACGTGAAAACAAACAGGAGTTTCAACCATGATTGCGCGTCGCACGTTGCAGTTGGGTGCCGGCCTACTGCTGGTGGGCCTGGTCAGCGCCTGCACGGTGCTGCCCGAGGCCGAGCCCATTACTTTTTACCGGCTGCCGAGCCCACAGCTGACGGCGAGCCAGGCCCAGCCACTGCCGCTCTCGCTGCGCATCACCACACCCGACGCCAGTTACGCCTTGCAGGCCCCGCGCATCATGGTCAGCCCGGATGAAAACACCATCAACAGCTATCAGGGCGCGCGCTGGAGCGATCCCAACCCCGCACTGCTGCGCGAGCATCTGATTCAAGCGTTTCAGCAAGAAGGGAGCTTCAACACCGTCACCAACGAAAATCAGGCACTGGAAAGTGACGTCCATTTGTACAGTGATCTGCGGCGTTTCCAGACCGTTTATGTGAACGGCACGCCACGCGTCAACGTCACTCTGGATGCCAAGCTCGTCGATCCCACCACACGCCGCGTCATTGCCGCCAGGCACTTTCAGCTGGAACAGGCGCTGGACGATCCCCAGGTTCCCGCAGTGGTAAAAGGGCTGGGCGCGGCGTCGGACCAACTGGCGCGTGAACTGATCAGCTGGAGCCGCGGTGAACTGGCCACCATGCAGCCGGCAAAGAGCCAGCAAGCTGAATAACACCAACCCCCTGGTTCATCTGTCGCCCTGAGGGGCGGCAGTTAAGAAACCCCGCTCAGCCCGCCGGCCGCAACACCCCACGCTCCCGGAACAGGGCGGACGTCCGTACCGTCACATCACTCTGGAATGCCTTCTCGTAATCCACATCCAGCACATAGGCCTTGGCTCGCAGGCGAATGGCCAAGCGCTCGGCGACCTGCACTTCTTCTATGGCAAAGGTCACCGGTTTCTTCAGATACGCGAAACGGCTGGTCACGATCACCTGACGGGCAATGTCCTGGGCCTGCTGAATGTCGGCATCAAGCGCCAGATGGAAGTCGGTTACCACCATCATATCCATTGCGCCGAGGTTGCCCGAGGCCACCACGTCGGTAATAAAGCGCGAATTGGGGATGGTGACGATGTTGTCATCCAGCGTGCGCAGCCGAACCGTACGCAGGGTGATCGCCATGATCTCGCCGTAGACGTTATCAAAGGTGACTCTGTCACCGACCTGAAACGGGCGGTCAAACAGCAGTATTAAACCGGAAATCAGCGACGCCGCCACGTCCTTGAGGGCGAAGCCCACCGCCACCGCTGCAGAGCCGCCAATCGCGATCAGAAACTCCTGCGGCGGGCGCAATACGCCTACCACCAACACGATCGCACCGATGATGTAGAGCACAAAACTCAGCAAGGTGGTGAGCTGCATCACAGCAAAGCGGCGTGACGGGAAGCGCGTCATCACCCGGCCCATCATGTGCCGGATCAGCCAGTTGATCAGCCACAGCACGAAGATGCAGAAGAACAACAGGAATATGGTCCCTGCGTTGAACATATCTACAAAGGTAGATAGCTGACTGGCAAGATTATCGTCATTCATGCAGCAGGTTCTTCCTGGCCAGAAGCCTCATGATGGGGGGGTACCAGAGCGGTACGATGCGATAACGCTTGTTATCCGAGCGCTGCAGAAAGCCCGCGTCGTAACCGCTCTTCAGGGCGGCGCGCACCACCCGCTCCGGCAATGCCGTAACCGTAACCAGCTCGTCGCTGGTCATGTTCTCGTGAATCATTATTGCGGCGTAGGCAAAGTGCAGATCGTTGTCCATCTGCTCAAGTGCAGCGGCCGAGACTTCATCCGGCAGCCCTACTACGACGGTATTGCCCTGCAGGTGGATAGAGCGCAGCCAGAGCCGCAACGCCAGCAACGGATTACCCTGACAGGCATCCCACAACAGACTGAAATACAACTGCTCGGCATTGCGAATATTGCCTGCCTCCGGACCGCGGGTAGCGAGCAGAATGTCGTCGTAGCGAATCTTGTACCCGCTCAGGTGGTTGCGCGACAGGATCAGCGAGCGTACTTCGTTCTGTGACCACCGCCGGGTGGTGCGCACCTTGCGGAATTGGTAATCCCTGCCGTAGATATTGCTCAGATAGGCCCAGCTCTGATTATTGATGGCCAACAGCCAGAACACATTTTCAATGCGCGTGTTGACCAGGCCCAGCAGGGTCTCCCAGCCACTCAGCCCGCCCACCCGACGCAGGAACAGGTTCTGCGCGTTATCCAGAATAACCAGCGTGGGCTGTCGCTCGGCATCGGTATGCACCAGCGCCGGTGGCCCCGCCGTCAAATCACACTGAAGCGCGTCGCCGAGCAGGGCCAGCACCTCGTCACGGGTGCAAAGCTTGCCAGTCACATTGCACAGGCGTACCTGCAGCTCGCTGTGCTCTTCACCCAACGCCTGGGACAACTGTTGCAGCACCGCAGACTTGCCGGCACCCCGCGGCCCGGTCAACAGCAGCGAATTCTCACTGCTCTTGTCCTCGAGCCAAGCGTCCAGACCCTTGCGCACATGGCTATAGAGACCCGAATCGATAAAGGGTATCTGCGCGTCGCCTGACTCCAGAAACCAGTGTTCATAGCCCGCCAGTGCCTGTGCATCGCTTTCAAGTTCCGGCTGAGCGCTTTCCGTAGCCGCGGCGCGAAGTTTGAAGCTGCGCGCGAACAAACGACGATACCAGTCATAGTCGAACAGCGACTTGTGCAGGAAGGTGGCCAGCAGCGCTATCAGTAGCGGCGGCGCAGTGATCGGCGCTATCAGCAGAAAGTAACGCTCACTCAACAACAGATCGAGAGTGTCATCAAAGCGCGATGGCAGCACCGACTTGAGTGCGTCAATAAAGTCCTGCCGCCGGCAGCGCAGCAGCAACCCCAACGCCAGCAAGATGCCCAGCAGGCTGAGCACCTGGCACCAGTCCAGCAAGCTGGACGGACCTACTCCCAGTGCCACAAAATCCTTCGCCAGCAAAAACAGCACCAGCACCGCGGCAGAAACCCTCGCAGCGCGTTGCACCTGTGTCAGCTGTTCTTGATTGAGAAAGCTGCCGGCCTGCTGCGCAATGCGTTGCAGCAGCCATTCCCCTGCCAGGCAAAGTAACCCGTAAAGGATGAACAGCCGGGCCAGCGGCGTCAGCAGGGTCAATAGGGCCAGATGATAATGCGTGTAGAGTTCGTACAGCACCTGCAGGCCGAGCAACCCCACCAGCCACGGCAGTAACAGCGGCACGCTCGCGGTCACCCTGCTGAGCCTGGACGCCAGCCGCCGCTTGCGACTCCAGTGCGCAAAACGGCTTTGCAACCGGGCCGCCGGCGCTGCAGACGCGCGCGCCAGCACCACCAATGCAACGGCTGCCAGAATGCCAAACAGATATTCCAACAGCGTTAGCCATAGCGAGGTTCTGCCCCCAGCCCCACCGGTATCCAGGTAACTCAGACGTACATCGCTGAACAGCCAGGTCAGGCGGGTGGTGAAGGCGCGCATTTCCTCGGCCAACAGATGGCGCGTCTCGCGCGGATCAAGCTGCGCAAAGGCCCGGGCCCGCTCTTGCCACAACCAGCCGCGAACGCTGTTCAGTGCATTGCGCTGCACCAGCACATCGTGCCGTGCCAGACGGAAGTAATCGAGCAGCAGTTGCTGTTGCACTGGCTCCAAGGCGGACAGTGTCTGCGCATCCGGCTGCCCCGCAGCGGGGCGGATCTCGTAGGACTGTCGCCAGAGTGCCAGCCATTCAGCGATGCGCCCGGGGGTGACTTCAAGATGCAGTGCCGATAGCTGGGAGAAGAACTCGCGGCGCAGTTCACTCAGTCGCCCTTGCACCTGTTCCGCCGCCGCAAGGCTCGCGGTCAGCGCGGGGCTGCTGCCTGCCTCACTGGCCGCGCGCAGTGCTGCGGCCTGCGCGGTCAGTCTCTGCCGCGATTCCCACACCCGACTCAGTGCATCGCGCACCGCCTCCGGCTGATCCAGCCAGACCGCCTGCTGACGGCTGAGCCGTTGCTGTGAGCGCAACAGGCCGGCGCGTGCACTCTGGTACTGCTCTTCAAGTGATGGACAGTCGATCTGCTCCGGCCAGTTCCACTGCCCGAGTTGCGTCGACGTTGGCGCCACTGCCTGCTCTATGGTCAGGTCAGCCGCAAACTGATCGGCAAAAATGGAATCAAATACCCGCCGCTGCGCGTTGACCGCGGCCCGTTCACGCTCCAGCGAACGCAACAAGGCTGTCTCGTCCCGGCAGTCGGTGAACTCCGCAGTCGCTGCACGCGCCTCGACCAGTCCCAGCAAAAGACAGGCCGTAAGCAGCCAGATGACTCGTTTCAAGACCCTATCGCCCCTGATATGTAGCAACCGCGCAGCTCCTTTAGCTGACCGTAACGGCCTGGTTGTCCATCCCTGATGCGCTATCCGGGCCCGCCTTGAAGCGCTACCGGTAGCACGCTGGACACCTGCGCAATTATAGCTACCTTGGCGGCGTTTGCTGCGGTTTGTCATCGCCCTCCAGCGATAGCAGCTGACCGGTAGTCACGTGCGTGCTACTGCGGCAAATGGGCGAAACTGTCCTTGCTCATCAGCACATCCGCCCTATGCACCTGCGCCGGAAAGGCCAAAATGGCATTCATGCGGGTCAGATCGCGGAAGATGTCCCCACCGCCGCCCTCGACATGCGCCTGGCGTCCAGCCAGGTCAGGGAAGGCTTCAAAAATAGCAAAAGTGGTAGGCGCCAAACGCACGGCGAACCAGGGCCCGGTGGCCGGTTCATGCTCCACGCAATCACGGATATCGCGCAGCATCTGCATGACTTGCTGCTCTTTGCCCGGCAGCGCCTCAATATGAATGTAGAACGCCTTGCGCCCTTCGCTGCCCTGTTCACCGAGCACCTGCACTCCAGCATGGGAAGCAGCAGGCGACGCAGTTGTGGCTGCCTTTGCGGCCATACTCGACTTGGTTTTATCTTGCATAATAATCTCCCGATGGACGTTGATCACCATGCCACTCTAGGCCTTAATGCAGAAAACAGGCTGCCATAACGTCTCGCATATTTGCCCGATTATCCAGATCGACTTTACTCTACGCACGCTGCGAGATCACAATGCCGCATGTCAGATGACCTGTTACAGGCAGTAGAGCTTCATACCCGCAGCCAAGCCCACGCCGACGGGCTGACTCACACCGCGTTGCCTGGCCTTACCCTGGTGCGCAGCTCTGCACCGACCGAACTGGAGCATGCACTAGCCAGGCCATTGCTGTGCCTGGTGCTGCAGGGCTGCAAACAGGTGAGCATTGGCGCAGCCCAACACCGCTTTGGCGCGGGCGACAGCATGCTGGTGAGCAGCAATCTGCCAACCCTCAGCCGCATTGTGAGCGCCAGCACTGCAACGCCCTACCTGGCTGTAGCGCTGGATCTGGATGTACCCCTGATGAGCGAACTGACACTGCTCAACCAGGCGACACCCTCCACGCTGGCAGAGCGCTCGCAAGCCGAGCAGGAGCTGAAGGATGCAGTGCGCCGGTTGGTGCAAGCACTGCATCGCCCGCAAACCTTTGCTGCACTGAAAGGCGCCCTGCTGCGCGAAATACACCACTGGTTGCTGATGGGACCACACGGCGACAGCGTGCGACAGCTCGGCTTGCCGGATAGCCATGTACGGCGCATCGCGCGCGCCGTTACGCTGATCAGATCGGACTACACCCAGACATTGTCGGTAACCCGCCTCGCCGCTGCTGCCGGTATGAGCCGCTCGGCTTTTCATCAGCATTTTCGCACCGCAACCACACTGTCGCCGTTGCAGTTCCAGAAACAGCTGCGCCTGATCGAGGCGCGACGCCTGCTGCACGCCGGCGGCTTGACGGCGAGCCGAGCGGCGTTCGAGGTCGGTTACGAGAGCATTTCGCAATTCAGCCGCGAGTACGCGCGGCTGTTTGGCTTGCCGCCGGGTAAAGACCGTCGTAGTGCCGCTCAGCGGCTGTCGTAACAACCATAGAAAAGGCCGCACGGTTTCCCGCGCGGCCTTTGCGTCAACACCAATCGGCTTACCAGCTGTAACTGAGCTTCGCTGTCATCTCACGGCCCGGATTGTAGTAATCCGCGGTACCGGAGCCGACCACGTGCTGCTCATCCAGCAGGTTGCTGACGTTGAGGGCAAGGTCAACACCCTGGACGATCTGGTAGTTTACAGCCGCGTCAAACAGCGTAGCTGCGTCGCTTTCGGCGGTATTGGCGGCGTCAAAATAATAGGCATCGGTGTAACGCGCGCCCAGCCCGAAGCTCAAGTGCTCACCCGGCAGAGTGTAATAGCCCCACAGAGAGGCCGAGTTTTCCGGTGCCACGGTGAACGCATTGCCCTCAAGCGAAGTGCCGTTGCGCAGCGTGCCGCGAATGACCTCTGATTCCATATAGGAGTAACCGCCAACCAGGCTAAGGCGATCGGTCAGCTCTGCCTTGGCTTCAAGATCGAGCCCCCTTACCTGTGTTTCACCGACAGTTTCGCGCTCGATGGTGCCGTTATCCTGCACCACCGCGATGGTGACATCATCCTGTGTCAGTTCGTAGACCGCTGCCGAGTAAATCGCATTCATGCCGGATGGTGCGTACTTCAGACCAACCTCATACTGCTTGCCACGCTCAGGCGTCACGCCAATGGAGGGCGGCTTAACCGATTCAACCATACTGACATAGGTGGAGATCTCATCGTTGATCATATAGGTCAGCGAGCCACGGAAAGAGGTCTCCGAGAAGTCGTCCGACGCCTTGACCCCGGCGATGTCGGTACTGGCCAGATCCATTGAATCGTTGCGCACGCCAGCGGTGACGATGAAGTGGCTGAACGACAGGTTTTGCTGCAGGAATATCGACTTGGTGGTGTAGTCCTGCTTGTTGCCACTGTATACGTTCAGCGTGGCGGGAGCACCGCTGTAGACCGGGTTGGCAAGGTCAATTGGATCGGCAGCGCCATAGAAGGAGCTGTCCTCGGTTGAAGCATCGCGGTACTCAACCCCCAATAAGGTGCTGCTATCAATGTATTCAAAACGCGCATCGTACTGCAGCATCAGGTTGCCGATCAGCTCCTCGGCTTCGCTATCAGTACCGAAGTAGGCGCGATCAGTCTCTGGCGTGGCCGCGTTGTCAGCCAGATAGATGTAGCCAAAATCATCCGTCAGCTCGCTGTAACGCAGGTTACCGCGCAGCACAAAGCCATTGTCGAAATCGTGGGTGAGGTTACCGGTCATGCTGGTGCGCTCAACATCGTGATAGTTGAAGTCCGGCTCGCCGAAAAAGTCGCTGCGATCATATTCCTGGCCCAGCGGATAGCCACCACTGTTGGGCGTGCTGTCCTGACTCAGATAATCCAGAATCACCGTGGCGGAAGTAAAGGCGGTTGGCTCCCAGGTCAGGCCGCCCATCACGAATTCGTTATCGTCACGCGAGTAGTCGTACTCACGCTCACTGTCCTGGACCTTGCCGGTAAAGCGATAGGCCAAGGTTTCGCTCTCGTTCAGAGCGTCTCCCACGTCCACGCCCGCTTCCTTGTGATCAAAGGATCCGTAGGTGAGATAGCCCTGGCCAAAACGCTCGAATCGCGGCCGCTTGCTGACGAAATTCACCGAACCACCCGGGTCGGCCGGGCCAAATAGCGTGGAGTTGGCGCCACGCAGTACTTCAATGCGCTCGTAGGCAAAGGGCTCTTCGCGCACGCCGCGCATCGAACCCAGCGTCAGGCCATCGCGATAGGTCGTGGCCTGGAAGCCGCGAATCTTGAAATAGTCGTTGCGGTCATCGGTTCCGTAGTAGTCGGTGATGATACCGGGCGTATATTGCAGCGCCTCTTCGGTGGTGTTTACGCTGCGTTGCTCCATTTCTTTTTCAGTAATGACGGAGACCGAAGCCGGTGTATCAAGAATGCTGGTCGCCACCTTACCGCCGACCCACAGCTCTTGGGCCACGACCGAGTTGGCGTCGTCGTCAGCAGCGACCTGCGCATTGACGATAACCGGCGCCAGACGGTACACCTCCGCCTCACTGTTCTCGTCGGCCGCCTGCGCGCTGGCGCCGAGCGGCAACGCCATCAAGGGAGCGCAGCACAGCAGGGCGACTGCGGAGTGTTGCCAAGGGGCTCGCGGCGAACCAGCCGGCGCTTTAGTGTCAGTCATACCAAGGGTCCTTAGATGATGAGATGAGGTTGGCCATTCGCCTGCTGGCGTTATTGTGGGAGTGCGGCCACGTGTTGAGCGTCGCATTATAATGATAAATCTCTTGCTAATGATAACAATTATCACCAATACACATATTTCTCGTTACTCTGCGCCCACCCAATGCAGCCAACAGCAGGGTTATGCACCTGCATGGAAAGACGCAGACCGCTCGCTGCCTGAGCATCAACATGGAAACCAAACGCGTTAAGCGCGCACTAAAGGCTTAGCTGTGAGCACTTGAGGTACACCAGAGCGCCCGGTCACGCCGGACTGCTGCAAGCATCCGCCCCCGTTCAGGACGTGATGACCGACGCCACCAACGCCCGAAGGAATATGAGCTGCACACCATGAATCGACGACACCGTTTGAGCCGCGCCGCCGCCCTCGCCGGCGCCATGCTACTGCCATCCTTCGCACTCGCCGTAACCGAACCACAGTCGTTCAGTTACGATGCTCTGGTGGAGCGCGCGCGCAGCATGGCCGGCACGGCTTACCAGCCCCCCGCGCTGCCTGCACCCGAGGTCGTCCAGCAGATTGACTACGCGCGGCACGGCGAACTGGTGTTTGATACCCAGCGCGCGCCCTTCTCCGGTCAGCCCGGCACCAGCGACAGCGCCGGCTACCCGCTGGTGTTCTTCCCACTGGGCAAATACGCGCCCAAGGGCGTACACCTGTTTATGGTTGATCAGGGCGCAGCCGTCGAGATTCCCTATTCAGCCGATTTCTTTGATATGCCAGCGGACAACCCGGCGCGCAAGCTGCCAGCCGACGCCGGCTTCGCCGGTTTTCGCCTGCAGGAATGGCACACGGCAGAAGACTGGGCGCGGCAGGATTGGGTGGCCTTTCAGGGCGCCTCCTACTTTCGCTCGATTGGCGCCGATGGCCAGTATGGCCAGTCCGCACGCGGCATCGCGATTGACGCAGCTGTCGCCGACAAGCCCGAGGAGTTTCCCGACTTCACCGAGTTTTATATCGAGCAGGCCAGCGGCGCTTCGCCAGATAGCCCCGTCACTGTATACGCCTTGCTCGATGGCCCCAGCGTCACTGGCGCCTACCGCTTCCGCATGACCCGCGGCCTGGACCGCACCGCGCCCGTTAGCATGGAGGTTGAAGCGCGCGTGTTCCTGCGCGAGGACGTCGAGCGCTTAGGGCTGATGCCCCTGACCTCCATGTTCTGGTTTGGCGAATACGGTGCCGAGCGCCTCAAGGACTGGCGGCCCGAGGTGCACGATTCTGACGGACTTGCACTCTGGACCGGCTCGGGCGAACGCATCTGGCGCCCGTTGAACAACCCTGAGGCCACGCGCGTCTCGGCTTTTGGCGATGAAAACCCCAAGGGCTTTGGTCTGATGCAGCGCGACCGCAATTTCGATCACTATCAGGACGGCGTTTTCTATGACCGCCGCCCCAGTGTCTGGGTCGAACCGCTAAAGCCGCTGGGCAAAGGTAGTGTGCAGCTGCTGGAGATCCCTACCGACGACGAGATCCACGACAATATTGGCGCCTTCTGGGTACCCGAAGGCAAAGCCAGCAAAGGCAGCAGCTATGACCTGCATTACCGCCTGCACTGGCAGAACCTGAGCCCTGTTCCGGCCAACACCATTGCTCAGGCCATCGCCACCCGCATCGGCCGCGGCGGCCAGCCCGGCCATGAGCGCCCGGACAACGTCTACAACTTCACCGTGGAGTTTGATCGGCCCGAGGTCTTGCGGCAGATACCCTACGGCGTCTTTCCCGAGATAAAGGTGAGCACCAGCGTCGGTGAAATCAGCCGCACCTTTGCCCGCCCGGTGCCCAACGGCAACGTCTGGCGCGCCAGCTTTGATCTGGAACTCGCGCCCGATCAGGTCGCCGATCTGCGCATGTACATGGAGCTGGACGGCAAGCCGCTGACCGAAACCTGGCTTTACCAGTTCAAACCCGAGTGGGCGCTTGATGTCGCGCCGCAGAGCAATAACTAGCCGCCAAAACCAAAACGGCCCGCACAATGCGGGCCATTTTGCCGAACTAGACGAACGTGAGGATCACTCCCACTCAATGGTCGCCGGCGGCTTGCTGGAAATGTCGTAGGTCACCCGCGATACACCGCTGATTTCATTGATGATGCGGTTGGATACCAGCTCCAGAAACTCGTAGGGCAGATGCGCCCAGCGCGCGGTCATGAAGTCGATGGTTTCTACCGCGCGCAGTGCGATGACCCACTCGTAGCGACGACCATCACCCACCACACCCACCGATTTGACCGGCAGGAAGACGGCGAAGGCCTGGCTGGTCTTCTGGTACAGGTCGGCACGGCGCAGCTCTTCGATAAAGATATGGTCGGCGCGGCGCAGGATCTCGGCGTACTCCTTGCGCACTTCGGCGAGAATACGCACACCCAGACCAGGGCCCGGGAAGGGATGACGGTAGACCATGTCGTAGGGCAGGCCCAACTCCAGTCCGATCTTGCGCACTTCATCCTTGAACAGTTCACGCAGCGGCTCAACCAGCTCGAACTGCATGTCGTCCGGCAGGCCACCCACGTTGTGGTGCGATTTGATCACATGCGCCTTGCCGGTCTTGGCGCCAGCGGATTCGATCACATCGGGGTAAATGGTGCCCTGCGCCAGAAACTTGATGCCCTGCAGCTTGGTGGCTTCTTCATCGAAAACTTCGATAAAGGTGCGGCCAATAATCTTGCGCTTCTCTTCCGGGTCAGTCACGCCCAACAGGCGCGACAGAAACTTGTCTTCAGCATCGGCGCGCACCACTTTCACGCCCATGTTCTCGGCGAACATGGCCATTACCTGCTCGCCTTCGTGCAGGCGCAACAGGCCGTTGTCGACGAACACGCAGGTCAGTTGATCGCCGATAGCCTCGTGCAACAGTGCCGCCACCACGGAGGAGTCAACCCCACCGGACAGACCCAGCAACACCTTGGCGCCCCCCACCTGCTCGCGCACGGTGGCAATGGCATCTTCCACGATGTTGGACGGCGTCCACAGCGCTTCACAGCCGCAGAGCTCGAGGATAAAGCGCGACAGGATGCGCAGCCCCTGCTTGGTATGGGTAACTTCCGGGTGGAATTGCACGCCGTAGAAGTGGCGGCTTTCATCGCCCATGGCAGCGATCGGGCAGCTAGGCGTGCTGGCCAGAATATGGAAGCCATCGGGCAGGCTGATGACCTTGTCGCCATGGCTCATCCACACATCAAGACCGAATACGCCGGTGTCGCTGACCGCATCTTCAATGCCCTTGAGGAATTCACCCTGTGACACCAGATCAACGCGGGCGTAGCCAAACTCATGCTTCTCGGAACCCTGCACCTTGCCGCCCAGCTGATCCGCCATGGTCTGCATGCCGTAGCAGATGCCGAGTACCGGCAGACCCAGCTCAAACACCACCTGCGGTGCGCGGGGCGAGCCGGCTTGTGGAACGGATTCCGGGCCGCCAGCCAGGATGATGCCCTTGGGCGCAAACTCGCGGATTTCTGCCTCGGTCATATCCCAGGCGCGGATTTCGCAATACACGCCGATCTCGCGCACGCGGCGGGCGATCAGTTGAGTGTACTGTGAACCGAAATCAAGAATCAGAATGCGGTGCGCGTGAATGTCGTGCAGAGACATGGGCTTTCCTCAGGAAAATGACATAGGGCTGAAACTGCAAAGCTGAAGGTGAGATAGCCGGCCTGGTATCTACGATACCCTGCCCCACTACCCCACCTTCAGCTTCACCCGTTCAGCGGAAATAACTCAGCCAATACGGTAGTTCGGTGCTTCCTTGGTGATCTGCACATCATGCACGTGCGACTCACTCATGCCTGCGCCGGTAATACGCACAAACTCGGGCTTGGTGCGCATCTCTTCAACGTTGCTGGCACCGGTGTAACCCATGGAGGCACGCAGACCGCCCATCAACTGATGGATGATGGCCGACAGTGAGCCCTTGTAAGGTACGCGCCCTTCGATGCCCTCAGGCACCAGCTTCTCGGCACCGGCGCTGGAATCCTGGAAATAGCGATCCGAGGAACCCTGGCTCTGCGCCATGGCACCCATCGAGCCCATGCCACGATAAGCCTTGTATGAGCGCCCCTGGAACAGCTCAACTTCGCCCGGCGCTTCTTCGGTACCGGCAAACATGGAGCCCATCATCACTACAGAGGCGCCAGCGGCAATCGCCTTGGACAGATCACCGGAGAAGCGGATACCACCGTCGGCGATCAGCGGTACGCCGGTATCTTTCAGCGCCGCAGCCACGTCGGCAATCGCGGAAATCTGCGGCACACCCACGCCAGCGACGATCCGCGTGGTGCAGATGGAGCCAGGACCAATGCCCACCTTCACGGCATCGGCGCCCGCCTCGACCAGCGCGGTCGCCGCCGCGGCAGTGGCGATATTGCCGCCCACAACCTGAATGTCCGGGAAGTTCTGTTTGACCCAGGTGACGCGATCCAGCACGCCCTTGGAGTGGCCGTGGGCGGTGTCGACGATGATCACGTCAACGCCAGCGGCAGCCAGCGCCTCAACCCGCGCCGGCGTTTCCGGGCCGGTACCGACCGCAGCACCCACCAACAGACGACCTTGGTCATCCTTGGCGGCATAGGGATAGGCCTTGGCCTTTTCGATGTCCTTGACGGTCATCATGCCCGTGAGGCGGAAGGCATCATCCACAATCAGCACTTTCTCGATGCGGTGGCGATGCAACAGCTCGCGTACTTCCGCGGCGCTGACGCCCTCCTTGACGGTAACCAGCTTGTCCTTGGGGGTCATGACATCGCTGATCAGCGCATTCATGCGCGTTTCAAAGCGAATGTCGCGGGCGGTAACGATACCGACCAGATCACCGCCGGAGAGCACAGGCACACCGGAGATATTGTTCTGACGCGTCAGTTCGACCAGGTCGCCGACGGTGGCGCTGGCGTCTATGGTGATCGGATCCTTGACCACACCGGATTCGAACTTCTTGACCTTGCGTACTTCGAGAGCCTGCTGCTCGATGGTCATGTTCTTGTGAATGATCCCCATGCCACCTTCCTGCGCCATGGCGATTGCCAGACGGGCTTCGGTGACGGTGTCCATGGCGGCGGACAGCAGAGGGATATTCAATTCAATACGCCGGGTAAGCCGGGTCTTGAGGCTGACGTCTTTCGGCAGCACCTCGGAATATCCGGGCACCAGCAGAACATCGTCAAAGGTAAGGGCTTCTTGGCTAATACGCAGCATAGCAGGGCTCCCGAGCGGGAAAATGGAAGCGCGCCATTATACCTATCGAGCGCCTTGCACTCAATTACAATGATGCGTCAAAACGAATTTACTTTGCGCCTCCCCCTCAGCCGCAACGAATGCACTAGAATGCCCGCATGAACGATGACGCCCTATTCAAACAGCTCGGCGCCGAGCGCGACGTACTCAGTGTCAGCCAGCTCAACGCCCGCGCCCGGCAATTGCTGGAGGATGTATTCCCGCGCATCTGGGTAGAAGGCGAGCTATCCAATCTGGCCCGCCCCTCCTCTGGCCACCTGTACTTTTCTCTGAAGGACGACCGCGCGCAGATCCGCTGTGCCTGCTTCCGCCAACATGCCGCTCGCCTGAAGCTGGCCTTGAAAGACGGCCTGCAGGTGCGTGCCCGCGGGCGCGTAAGCCTCTATGAGGGCCGCGGCGACTATCAGTTGATCGTCGATAGCATTGAGCCGGCCGGAGATGGCGCGCTGCGCCAGGCCTTTGATGCCCTGAAAGCCAAGCTGATGGCCGAGGGGTTGTTCGAGCAGACACTGAAGCGTCCGCTGCCCGCACACCCAACGCGCATCGGCGTGATCACCTCCGCCAGTGGCGCCGCGGTACGCGACATCATCAGCGTGTTCCAGCGCCGCGCGCCCTTCATCGAACTGGTGATAGTGCCTTCCACTGTACAGGGCCGAGAAGCGGCACCGCAACTGGTGCGCGCGCTTGAGCTGGCCGACCGGGGCGGCTTTGATGCGCTGATCATCAGCCGCGGCGGCGGCTCGCTGGAGGACCTCTGGCCGTTCAACGAAGAAATGCTGGCGCGTGCCGTAGCCGGCTGCCAAACCCCCATTATCAGCGCCGTGGGACATGAAACCGACGTCTCCATCTGCGATTTCGTCGCCGATGTGCGGGCGCCTACCCCGTCGGCTGCCGCTGAGCTACTCAGCCCGGACAGCCAGGCCCTGTTACGCCAGGTAGAGCAACTGGAGCGCCGCCTGGTACAGCGCCTGCGCGAGCGCCTGGCCCGCGCACGGCTGCAACTGGATAGCCTGCGCCAGCGTCTGCGCCATCCAGGCGAGCGCCTGAGCCAGCAGGCGCAACGGCTCGATGAGCTGGAACTGCGCCTGCAGCGTGCGCTGGCCCAGCAACTGGCGCAACAGCAGCAGCGCCTTGGGCACCTGCGTACGCGGCTACAAACCCAACACCCCGGCCGTCGCCTCGGCCAGCTACGCGAACAGCTGCAGCAGCTCGACCTGCGTCTGCCACGCGCAATGCAGCAGCAGCTCAAGCAGCACCGCAAACAACTTGAACAAGCGGCGCAAACGCTGCATCTGGTCAGTCCGCTGGCAACCCTGGGCCGCGGCTACAGCATCCTGCTCGATGACCAGGGCACGCCGGTACGCAGCGCGGCCACAACTCAACCCGGCCAACGCTTGAAGGCCCGCCTGCACGACGGCGAGCTGAATGTGCGCGTCGAGAACGACGCCCCTTACACCCTGTCACTGCTGGACTGATCATGCTGCGCAACTTGACGTTTACCCTGCTGCTCATCCTTTGCAGCCTGCCTGTCCAGGCTGAAGGTTTTATCACACGGCTGCTCAATCACCCTGTGCCGGGCGGTGTGGCGGTGGTCGGCCTGCCGGAGCAGAGTGAGGCGCCACGGGCCAGCTACCAGGGAAAACCGGTGCTGACGATTCGCGAAGACGGTGAGCGCTGGATTGCGATTGTCGGCATCGATCTGAAAACCAAACCGGGCCAGCAACAGCTGGTACTGGCCAATGGCGGCCAGATCGGGTTTGAGGTGCGCAGCAAGCGCTATGAAGAGCAGCACATTACCCTGCGCAACAAGAGCCAGGTCAATCCTGCGCCCGCCCAACTCGCGCGCATCCAGCGCGAACTGGACGCCCAGCTCGCCGCCTACGCGGAATTCAGCCCGCGCCAACCCAGCAACCTGCTGCTGGACCGGCCGGTGCCAGGTGCGCTCTCCAGCGCGTTCGGCCTGCGGCGCTTCTTCAATGGCGAGGAGCGCAACCCGCATTCCGGGCTGGACTTTGCAGCAGCCACAGGAACCCCGATCAAGGCTCCCGCTGCCGGCAAGGTGATTCTGACCGGCGACTACTTCTTCAATGGCAATACGGTGTTCATCGATCACGGCCAGGGCCTGATCAGCATGTTCTGCCACCTCTCCCATATCGACGTCAGTCTAGGCGATGAGGTTGAGCGCGGCGGTCTTATCGGCAAGGTAGGCGCTACCGGACGTGCCACCGGGCCACACCTGCATTGGAATATCAGCCTTAACGGCAACCGCGTAGATCCGGCAATCTTCATTGGCGCGTTCAAACCATAAAAGCCACTGCGCGGATTTGCGCAAACCAAGCGCAGAAAAGCCGCGCAAAGCAAAATAAAATGCGCAAAAGTCAGTTCAAATGATTAATTCTGCCAAATATTTATTCCCTGTTGAAATCAACGCGCACACTCATTACCTTTTACTGCAACAAACACCCACGTTCAGACGTTCGGCCTTCACGAGAGGCCCGTGCAGCAAGGAAACCCGATCATGAGTATGCTCAGCGACCCGTCCAGTAAATATCGCGCTTTTGCGCCGATTGATATTCCCGACCGCCAGTGGCCGTCCAGAACCATCACCGAGGTGCCGCTGTGGTGCAGCTCGGATCTGCGTGACGGCAACCAGTCGCTGATCGAACCAATGGACCCGGTGCGTAAACTGCGCTTCTTCAAAACGCTGGTCGCCATCGGCCTCAAGCAGATCGAAGTGGCCTTCCCGTCTGCCTCGCAAACCGATTTCGACTTCGTCCGCAGTCTGATCGACGATGGCCACATACCTGATGACGTGACCATTCAGGTGCTCACCCAGGCGCGCGCCGACCTCATCGAGCGCACCTTTGAATCGGTGCGCGGCGCCAAGAAAGCGATCGTGCACGTCTACAACGCCACGGCTCCGAGCTTTCGCCGCATCGTCTTTAAACAGGACAAGCAGGGTGTCACCGACATTGCCGTGAACGCTGCCAAGCTGATCAAGGAGCTGGCCGCCAAGCAGCCCGACACGCAATGGACATTCCAGTACTCGCCGGAGATCTTCACCTCCACCGAGTTGCCCTTTGCGGTCGAAGTCTGCGACGCGGTACTGGATGTGTGGCAGCCGACGCCCGAGAACAAGGTGATTCTCAACCTGCCCGCCACGGTCGAGGTCTCGACACCGAACATCTACGCCGATCAGATCGAGTGGTTCTGCCGCCACATCAGCCGCCGCGACAGCGTACTGGTTAGTCTGCATACCCATAATGACCGTGGCACCGGCGTGGCCGCCACCGAACTGGGTCTGCTGGCCGGTGCTGACCGCGTTGAGGGCTGCCTGTTCGGCAACGGCGAGCGCACTGGCAACGTTGATCTGGTAAACCTGGCGCTGAACCTCTACACCCAGGGCATCCATCCCGGCCTCGACTTCTCCGATATCGACTCGGTACGCAAGGTCGTTGAAGAGTGCAACCAGTTGCCTGTGCATCCGCGCCACCCGTATGTCGGCGATCTGGTGCACACCGCGTTTTCTGGCTCGCACCAGGACGCCATTCGCAAGGGCTTTGCGGTGCAGCAGGCCGACGGCGTATGGGAAGTACCCTACCTGCCGATTGACCCGGCTGACATCGGTCGCAGCTACGAGGCCGTGATTCGCGTCAACAGCCAGTCCGGCAAGGGCGGCATCGCCTATCTGCTGGAGCAGGAGTACGGCATCAGCCTGCCGCGCCGCATGCAGATCGAGTTCAGCCAGGTAGTGCAGGGCGAAACCGACCGCCTGGGTCTGGAACTGACCGCAGCGCAGATCCACGACCTGCTGGAGCGCGAGTACGTGCAAGCCACCAGCCCTTACGCGCTGATTCGCCATCGCCTGCAGGAAGAGAACGGTACCAGCGCCGTCGACGTTGAGGTGCTTGACCAGGGCGAGACGCTGCACTGGCGTGGCCTCGGCAAGGGGCCGCTGGAAGCACTGGTAGCCGGTCTGCCGGTTGCAGTGGAGATCATGGACTATCACGAGCACGCGATCGGGTCCGGTAGCAACGCCAAGGCCGCCGCCTATATCGAGATCCGGCTGGATAACGGTCGTCCGCTGCACGGTATCGGGATTGACGAAAACCTGACCACGGCGAGCTTCCGTGCCCTGTTCAGCGCGCTGAACCGCGCGCTGCGCCAGGCTGACTCGAAAGCGGCTTAATCTTTACGGCTAGGGCTTGGCAGCCAACTGCTGCCAATGCCCCCTGCCCCACAAACACATGGCCTCAAGCACCGGCTGCAGGCTCGCGCCGTGCTCGGTAATGCGGTACTCCACACGCGGTGGCACCTCGGCAAACACCGTGCGCGTCACTACCCCGTTGCGCTCAAGCTCGCGCAGTTGCTGCGTCAGCATTTTTTCAGTGATACCCGGAATCAGTCGCCTCAGCTCAGAGAAGCGCTGCGGCCCCTGAATGATGTGATAAGCAATAACCGACTTCCACTTGCCACCAATCACCTCCAGCGTGACCTCGATGGGTGTGCTGTACACCTTATCGCCTTGCACCAGCCGCTTACTTTCGGCCAATGCGGCCTGCTGTTCATTGATCGCCATACGCTTGCCCTTGCCTCCTAAACTTACCCAATGGTAAGTGACTGCCAAAATCGTACGTACTTGTTAAAAGGAATGCCACCCCCATAATGGGCTGCACTCAGGTATCACAACGATGCCACGACCAGGAGTTGCCGCCACCATGACTACCCCCTTATTACTGCAACCTGCCCGCATTGGCAGTCTTGATGTTCCCAACCGCACAGTAATGGCGCCGCTGACTCGTCAGCGTAGCCAGCAGCCGGGCAATGTGCCTTATGCGCTCAACGCCGAGTACTACCGCCAGCGTGCCGGTGCCGGCCTGATCATCAGCGAGGGCACTCAAATCACCCCTGAAGGTCAGGGGTACGCGTGGACACCCGGCATTCATAGTGCACAGCAGATTGCCGGCTGGCAGCAGGTCACCGATGCAGTGCACGGCGCCGGCGGTCGCATATTCGCTCAGCTCTGGCACGTTGGCCGAATATCGCACACGCTGGTGCAACCCGAAGGCAAGGCACCACAGGCACCCTCCGCGCTGCAGGCCAAGGCCGATGTGTATGTGCAGGAGCCAGACGGCAGCCACCACAAGGCCGCTGCCTCGATGCCAAAAGCGCTAGAGACCGAGGAGATTGCCGACCTGGTGCAGGCTTATGCCCAGGCCACCCGCAATGCAATCAAGGCCGGGTTTGATGGTGTTGAGGTCCACTCGGCCAATGGCTACCTGCTGGATCAGTTTCTCTGCTCAGACAGCAATCAGCGCAGCGACGCCTATGGCGGCAGCCTGGAAAATCGCGCGCGACTGGTACTCGAAGTGGTGGATGCAACCATCGCCGTAATGGGTGACGCTGGCCGCGTTGGCGTGCGTTTCTCGCCGCTTGGCACCTTCAACGACGTGCACGACGCCAATCCGCTGGAAACTTTCAGCTACCTGCTGAACGAGCTGAACAGCCGCCAGCTCGCTTATGTGCATATCAACAAGCCAGACTGGGCCGGCGGCAGCTATGAAGGTTTTGAAGAACTGCTGCAGGCGTTGCGCGAGGTCTACAACGGCGACTTGATTCTCGCCGGCGGCCTGGACGCCGATAGCGCCGAGCAGGCAATCCAGTCCGGGTTGGCCCAATTCGCCGCCTTCGGCCGACCCTTTATCGCCAATCCCGACCTGGTTGAACGCATTCGCCAGGGTGCACCGTGGAACCAGATCAACCCCAGCACCCTGTATGGCGGCGCCGAAGTCGGCTACACCGATTACCCCGCCCTGGGCGACTGAGCAAAGACAGCGCTGCACAGGCACAAAAAAGCCAGCTCGGATGCTGGCTTTTTTGTGCCTGTGGTTCGGGTTAACGCCGATCCTTGCTCTTCTTTTTCGACTTCTTGTTGTGGCTCATCAGTCGGCGCTTCTTGTTGACCTGTCGCTCGGTCAGCTTGTTCTTCACTTCCGAGTAGGGATTATCACCACCTTTGTACTCCACGCGGATCGGCGTACCGGCCAACTTGAGCACCTTGCGGTAGGTGTTCTCGAGATATCGCGTATAAGAGCGCGGAACAGAATCGACCTGATTACCGTGCACAATAATAATCGGCGGGTTGGAGCCACCCAGGTGCGCATAGCGCAGTTTGATGCGGCGACCATTGACCATGGGCGGTTGGTGCTCGGTGACCGCATCTTCCAGAATCTCGGTCATGCGCCGCGTCGGAATCTTGGTCATGGCGCTTTCAAACGCCTTGTCTACCGATTTATACAACAGCCCCACGCCACTACCGTGCAGCGCAGAGATAAAGTGCAGATCGGCAAACTGGGCGAAGATCAACCGGCGCTGCAGCTCGGTTTTTACGAACTCCTTCTCCTCGTTCTCCATGCCGTCCCATTTGTTCACCGCAATCACCAGAGCGCGCCCGGCTTCCAGCACAAAGCCCAGCAGGTGCAAATCCTGCTCGACGATGCCCTCACGCGCATCGACCACAAAGATCACCACGTTGGCGTCCTGAATGGCCTGCAGCGTTTTGATCACCGAGAACTTCTCGATCGCCTCGAAGACCTTGCCGCGGCGACGCACGCCGGCGGTATCAATCAGGGTGTAGGGCTTGTCGTGGCGCTCGTAGGGAATATAAATGCTGTCGCGGGTGGTTCCGGCCTGGTCAAATACCACCACGCGGTCTTCACCGAGCATACGGTTGACCAGCGTTGACTTGCCCACGTTGGGGCGACCGATCACCGCAATCTTGGTGCCGATGGCTTCAACGACCAGCGGGGCACCGTCTTCGTCGGTAGCGACCTTGTCCCAGGCTTCATCATTGAGCACGGCATCCAGCATCGGATTGATATTGCGACCGTGCGAGGCTGAGATACCAATGGGCGCGCCCACCCCGAGCTGAGAAAACTCGCCCAGGATAGCGTCCGGATCGGCGCCGTCAATCTTGTTGGCGATCAGGTAGGTGTGCTTGTTGCGCTTGCGCAGGTGCGTGGCGATCAGCTCGTCACCCGCGGTGCGTCCGGCACGCGAATCAACCAGAAAGAGCACCGCGTCAGCTTCTTCAATGGCCTGCAGCGACTGGCCGGCCATCATCATATCAAGGCCTTCCTCTTCGCCGGTGATACCGCCGGTATCCACCACAATATAGGGCTTGCCCTGCCACACCGCCTCGCCGTATTGGCGATCGCGGGTCAGGCCGGATACATCGGCCACAATGGCATCACGACTTTTGGTCAGACGATTGAACAGCGTGGATTTGCCGACATTCGGCCGCCCCACGAGGGCGATAACAGGAACCATGATCACTCCGCGCACGCCTGGCGTGCCAAGAAAACAAAACGGCCGCTGCGCAAGCGAGCGCAGCGGCCGGGAAAGTATAACCTGTTTCGGTTTACTGCAGCTTGTAGGCCGCCAGATCGCCACTGTTGCCGAACACGTACAGGGTGTCACCCAGAGCAATCGGCTGGGCACGCAGGCCATCGCCATCGACCTTGACACGACCTACCATGCGACCATCGGTTTGTGCCAGCAGGTGCAGATAGCCTTCAAAGTCGCCTACCGCCACATAGCTGCTGATCGCCACAGGAGCGGTCAACTGGCGGCGCGCCAGGCTGTCGTTGCTCCACAGCTCGGAAGCACTGCCGTCGTCAAAAGCGTCGACAGTGCCATTTGCTTCGCTCACATATACGCTGCCAAAACCGACACCCGGTGCAACATAGGTCGACGCTGGGTGTTGCCACAGCGGTCGACCGGACTGGGTATCCAGCACGGCAAGATTGCCCTGGAAGGAGCCGACATAGAGCTTGTCGTCGACCAGCAGCAGTTGACCGTCGATATCGACCATGCGCTCAAGTTCGGAGCGTCCCTGGGGCTGCGCAATACGCTGCTCCCACATGGGTACGCCGCTATCAGCGGCCAGAGCGACGACCTTGCCACTGGCCAGACCGGCGAAGACCTGACGCAGGTTTACCACTGGTGTGCTGTGCCCACGCACAGTCAGTACCGGCAGACTGGCTTCGTAGATCCAGCGCTGCTCGCCGCTACTGATATCCAGGGCTACCAGCTTGTCGTCCTGGGTTTGCACCACGACTACGTCGCCGTTGGTCTGCGGCGGTGCCAGAACTTCACTGGTCACGGTCTTGCGCCACTCTTCACTGCCGTCGGCGTCGCTCAAAACGATGACTTGGCCATCCAGTGTGCCAACCATGACCCTGCCACCACCAGCGCCCACGGCACCCGACAGCGGCTCATCCAGTTTGACCTGCCACTTTACCGAGCCGTCTTCACGGTCCAGCGCCATGACACGACCTTTGGCGTCGGCAGCATACAGCGTGAGGCCATCCATCGCGGGGGTCAGGTTGTTGAACAGGTCGCCCTGACCGTTACCGATATTGCGCTTCCACACGCGGTCGAGCTTCACTTCGGCATCAAACTTCTGCAGCTCTGCCGGCGGCAATTCTTTCTTGCTGTTGCTGCCACAACCCGCTGCAACCAGCGCGGCCAAGGCAACCACCAGATAACGAGACTTCAACTTCACTAGACTTCCTCCGCCAGATCATCCAGCTTCAATTGCAGCTGCGGGCGCGCTGAAGCGTCCGGCAGGGCTTCCTGTGCCGCCTTGTAGGCATCACGTGCCTCATCGCCACGACCCAGGCTCAGTAACAGATCACCACGAATTTCTTCGCGCGTGGCACGCAGCTCGGTACCTTCAACCGGTGCCGAAAAAAGCTCCAGCGCTTCTTCCGCACGTTGCTCCTGGCCCAGCACGCGAGCCAGGCGCTGACGCGCAACTTCCTGCAGGGTGTTGTTCTTGCTGCTGTCGATGACATCACGCAGACTTTTTTCCGCTACCGGGAAGTCCTTGGCCTCGACGGCCAGGCGGGCTTGCATGAGCGCAGCGTAATCGGCGTAGCGGGTGCTGGCGTACTCCTCGCGCAATTGGGCGGCCAGCTCTGCGGCCCGCGCCCGCGAAGCTTCGGAGTCGCTTGAGAGCACTGACTCCAGCATCGACTGGTAGAGTGTTGATGCATTGCGCGCCTGTGCGTCCTGATGATTGTTCCAGGCCTGCCAGCCAAACACACCGGCCAACGCAATGGCAACGCCAGTCAGCAGAGGAGCACCGTGGCGACGCCACATATCCTTGAGTTTTTCTACCTGTTCTTCTTCTGTCTCGTAAGCCACCCTTAACTCCTTAGCCTTCAGCAAGCGATACGATTGTCGCTCAGATAATCTGTGCAAGCCGAGCCGGCAAATCCTGCCAGCTCAGATTTTCCTGTTCTTCTTCAGTACGCAGTGGCTTCAGCCCGATCTGTTGCTCGGCCACTTCGTTTTCTCCCAGTACCAGAGCGTAAAGCGCGCCCGACTTGTCCGCTTTCTTGAACTGACTCTTGAAGCTGCCGCCCCCCGCGTGCACCACCAGGCGCAACCCCGGCAAGCGATCGCGCAGCTGTTCTGCCAGACGCAAGCCAGCCGTTACCGCAGCGTCGCCCAGCGTGACGAGATAGACATCAACCTGCCGAGCCAGTTCAGCGGGTACCTTGCCGAGGGTTTCGATCAACAGCAACAGCCGCTCGATGCCCATGGCAAAGCCAACTGCCGGTGCGGGCTTGCCTCCCAGCTGCTCGACCAGACCATCGTAACGACCACCGGCACAGACAGTGCCTTGCGCGCCCAATTGGTCAGTCACCCATTCGAACACCGTGAGGCCGTAGTAGTCCAGCCCGCGCACCAGACGCGGGTTGATTTGGTAAGGAATGCCAATAGCATCCAGCAACGCGCGCAACTCGGCAAAGTGCGCTCGGGCCTCGTCGTTCAGGTAATCCGCCAGCTTGGGGGCATCTACCAGCAACGCCTGGGTAGTCTCATTCTTGCTATCGAGAATGCGCAGCGGGTTGCTCGCCAGTCGGCGCTGACTGTCTTCATCCAGTTGCTCAAAGCGCGCATTGAGGTAGGCCACCAGGTCATCGCGGTAGCGCGCGCGGTCAGCAGAGGTGCCCAGGCTATTGAGCTCCAGCTTGACCGCATCACTGATACCCAGGCGCTGCCACAACCGCCACGACAGGGCGATGAGCTCGGCGTCGATGTCCGGACCGGTGAGATTGAAGGTCTCCACACCCACCTGATGAAACTGGCGGTAACGTCCTTTCTGCGGGCGTTCATGGCGGAACATCGGCCCGGTGTACCAGACCTTCTGACCGACGCCACTACCCAACAGCCCGTGCTGCAGCATGGCGCGTACACAACCGGCCGTGCCTTCAGGGCGCAGGGTAAGCGAGTCGCCGTTGCGATCATCGAAGGTGTACATCTCCTTCTCGACGATATCGGTGACTTCGCCGATGGAGCGCTTGAACAGCTCGGTAGGCTCAACAATCGGCAGGCGAATCTGCTGGTAGCCGTAGCCCGTCAGCAGGTCGGCCACGGTGCGCTCAAAGTACTGCCAGAGAGCGCTATCGGCGGGCAAAATGTCGTTCATGCCGCGCACGGCTTGCAGGGTTTTCAAAGCATCTTTCCTTTCATTCAGCCGCGCGCGATGGTGTTGGCGTCCAGCGCCTGCTTGGCAGCAATCTTGTCGCGAATCATTTTTTCCAGGCGATCGACCAATTCGGCGTTGTCCACCTTCTGATCCGGCTTGCCATCCTGGTAAATAAGGTTGTTCGGCGTGCCGCCGGTGAGCCCGATATCAGCCTCTTTCGCCTCACCCGGGCCATTCACCACACAGCCGATGACCGCCACATCCAGCGGCGTGAGCACGTCATCCAGGCGGCTCTCCAACTCGTTCATGGTCTTGATCACATCAAAGTTCTGCCGCGAGCAGCTGGGGCAGGCAATGAAGTTGATGCCGCGCGAGCGCAGGTGCAGCGACTTGAGGATATCGAAACCGACCTTGATCTCTTCGACCGGGTCTGCCGCCAGGGAGATGCGGATGGTATCACCGATTCCCTCGGCCAGAAGCATGCCAAGACCAACCGCCGACTTCACTGTGCCGGAGCGCAAGCCGCCGGCCTCGGTGATGCCCAGGTGCAGCGGTTGCTCAATCTGTTGCGCCAGCAGGCGGTAGGCGCCCACCGCCATGAACACATCAGAGGCCTTGACGCTGACCTTGTAATCCTGGAAATCAAGCCGATCCAGATGGTCAACGTGGCGCATGGCCGACTCCACCAGTGCCGCCGGGGTGGGTTCGCCGTATTTTTTTTGCAGGTCCTTTTCCAGCGAACCGGCGTTTACGCCGATGCGGATCGGAATACCATTGTGGCGCGCCGCATCTACCACGGCCTTCACGCGGTCCTCACGACCGATGTTGCCCGGATTGATACGCAGGCAATCAACGCCAAGATCCGCCACCCGCAGGGCGATCTTGTAATCGAAATGAATATCGGCAACCAGCGCCATGCGCGTTTGCTTGCGAATCTCTCCGAAAGCCTCGGCAGCTTCCATACTCGGAATGGAGATACGCACGATGTCTGCACCGGCGGCTTCAAGGCGCTGAATCTGCCCAAGCGTCGCGGCGACATCACAGGTTTCGGTGTTGGTCATGCTCTGCACTGAAATGGGCGCATCGCCCCCTACCAGTACCGAACCGACCTTGATCTGCCGGGAAACACGGCGCTTGATCGGCGATTGATGTTGCATAACGGAGTAACCTCTTACTGACCCAGGCGCAGACGAGCAACGCCCGACTGGCTCTGTTGCGGCAAGGTAACGGCCTCGCCACGATAGCGAATGGACTCAACAGCGCTGCGATCACCGATCACCAGATCCATTGCGCCCTCGTGGTCAAGATTGATCGACTGCCCCGCCTGCATCAACGCGCTGTGCAGCACCGCACCGTTGACCGCCTTGATCTGCACCCAGCAGTTGGCGGTAAAACTGATATTCAGTGTGGCGTTACCCGCTACGGCCTCGGTCGGCGCTGCAGCGGGCTCCGCGGTATTGTCGGCCGCAGGTGTCGGCTCAACAGTGCCACCCGAGGCTGCACTGGCAGCGGCGTCGGAAACCTCTTGCATCTGCTCTGTCGCGGCTGTAGTGGGACCCTCAGTCGACCCAGCCTCGTCGGGCGCGGCGGCGGTACTCAGACCAAGTTGCTCATCGGTGAGGCTCTCGGCCTGTTCGGCAATCGAGGGTGGCAAGGTCAGCGCGTCCACTTCCACTTCATCCAGCAGCGCGTCATCATCAAGCGCGTCTTCATCCAGCCCATCGACCACCTGACTGGAACGGTTGTCGTACCACCAAACCACAGAGGCAACCAGAGCCAGCACAATCAGCAGGCTGACCCAGCGCATCGCACCGCCGCCACTGCGGCGCGGTTCCGCCACACGACTGATGCCGCTGACCGGACGCTCACGCGCCTCGATACCGCGGAAACGATCAAATTCTACCGCCAGCCGATTGGGATCAAGCCCCACCAGGCGCGCATAGCTGCGGATATAGCCACGCGCAAAGGTATCACCGGGAAGACGATCGTAAAGCCCGTTTTCGATGCCTTCTACCGCCGCCACCGAAATTTTCAGGTTCTGTGCAATCTCGACCTGCGTCATGCGACGCTCGGTCCGCGCCGCCCGCAGGGTTTCTCCGGGGTTGCTCAGACGCTGTTGTTCAGCCATGCCTGCACCTGCGTCATGACGTTCGGAACTCATAGTTATTCAGACTCCATAAGCGCTTTCGCTTCAGGACTAGCAGGGTAGAGTCGCTTGAGCTGCAACGCATAACTGGCAGCCCGGCTGTGATCTTCAAAGCGTTTTGCCAACTGGATACCCAAACCCAGGCTGGCGGCATTCTGGCCAGACATTTCGGCAAAGGCGCGATAATGCTGCCAAGCCGGCACGTAGTCCTGCGCCTCAAACTCAAGCTGAGCCAGCTCCAGCAGTGCCCGTGGCTGGCGGCTGTTCAAGCGCAATGAACGCTCGAAGCTCTCGCGCGCTTCGGTGGTGGCGCCCATACGCTGATAGGTCAGCCCGAGGTTTTCGAACACTCGCGAGCGCTCACTGTAAAGCGTGTCTTCCGAGGCTTTCTGGAAATAGCCCAACGCTTCCGGATAGCGCTCCCGATCCAGCAGGAAGGCGCCATAGTTATTCAGAATACGGGCATTCTGCGGGTCGCTGCCCAAGGCGGCGCGAAAGTGCTCTTCAGCCGTTTCGTATTCACCCTCATACTGGAACACCAGCGCCAGCGCGGTGTTGGCGGACGCCGACTTGGGATCCAGCGCCAAGGCTTCACTCAGCGGCTTTTTCGCCCGCTCGGTCTCACCCTTTTGCAAGTAACCGAGGCCCAGTTGAATGTAGGCATCGCGCGCCTGCTCCGGGTCGACCTTGCGGCTGGTGTCGCCGGTGGTCACGCAGCCGGTCAGCAGCAGGCTCAGCGTTAACATCAGGGCTGCAGACTTACTCATGCGATCATCCTTCCTGGCTGAAGAGTATTAGTGGTTGCTGCCGCGCGCCGGTTCCGCGCTCTCTGCTTCGGCGGCCAACTGGCGCACAGCGATGTAGCGCTCGCTGCGGCGCGTGCGATCCATCACCTGACCGACCAACTGGCCACAGGCTGCGTCAATATCTTCCCCGCGCGTAGTCCGCACGGTGACGTTATAACCAGCCTGATGCAACATATCCTGGAAGCGGCGAATGGCATTATTGCTTGGCCGTTCGTAACCCGAATGCGGGAAGGGGTTGAAAGGTATCAGGTTGATCTTGCAGGGAATATCGCGCAGCAGCTCGATCATTTCCGCCGCGTGCTCCGGACGGTCGTTGACGTCCTTGAGCAGGGTGTACTCAATCGTCAACGAGCGCTTTTCGCCGAGACCGGCAATGTACTTCTTGCACGCCGGCAGCAATACCTCGAGCGGGTATTTCTTGTTCAGTGGCACCAACTGGCTGCGCAACTCGTTGTTCGGCGCGTGCAGCGACAGTGCCAGGGCAACATCGGTGATCTCGCCCAATTTCTCGATCATCGGCACCACCCCCGAGGTAGACAACGTCACCTTGCGCTTGGAGATGCCGTAACCCATGTCGTCCATCATCAACTGCATGGCATCGACGACATTGTCAAAATTCAATAGCGGCTCGCCCATGCCCATCATCACTACGTTGGTCACCGAGCGATCCACGGTAGCGGGCACAGAGCCGAAGGACTTGTTGGCGATCCACACCTGGCCAATGATTTCAGCCACGGTCAGATCACTGTTGAAGCCCTGCTTGCCGGTCGAGCAGAAGCTGCAGTCCAGCGCACAACCCGCCTGGGACGAGACACACAGCGTGCCACGCCCATTCTGCGGGATATACACCGTCTCCACGCAACTGCCCGAGGCAACCCGCACGACCCACTTGCGTGTGCCGTCGCGGGAAATATCCTCACTGACCACCTCGGGACCCCGAATCTCGGCGCAGGCCTTGAGCTTTTCGCGCAGGGCCTTGCCGACATTGGTCATATCATCGAAGTTGTCGACACCATAGTGATGAATCCATTTCATAACCTGGCCGGCACGAAAACGCTTCTCTCCCAGTTCCTCGAAGAAAGCTTCCAGTTTCTGCTGTGTCAGACCCAGCAGATTGGTCTTGCTGGTTGCATTGGTCATGGTGATCACATCACTTGGTTGAACAGGTAAGGATAAGCTTAGCGGGTACGCGGGCAGAGCTCGGTTTCGGCGAAGAAATAACCGATTTCACGTGCAGCGGAAGTTGCAGAGTCGGAACCGTGTACCGCGTTGGCGTCGATAGACTCGGCGAAGTCGGCGCGAATGGTGCCGGCAGCGGCTTCTTTCGGGTTGGTTGCGCCCATCAGGTCACGGTTCTTGAGTACCGCGCCTTCGCCTTCCAGCACTTGAACGACAACTGGACCGGAAGTCATGAAGGCAACCAGATCCTTGAAGAAAGGACGCTCTTTGTGCTCGGCGTAGAAGCCTTCGGCGTCAGACTGAGACAGCTGAACCATTTTGGCAGCAACAACGCTCAGGTTAGCCTGCTCGAAACGGCTGATGATCTGACCAACAACGTTCTTGGCGACGGCATCGGGCTTGATGATGGACAGGGTGCGTTCAACGGCCATGTAACTCTCCAGACAGTTTTTTCGGAATGAAATGATAAAAGATGGTTAACCTGCGGATTATACGCAGGTTAAAGACAAATAGATAACAGCAGCGCGGTTCCCGACTGGCGGCGAATTCAGGCTGCCTGGCGCAGGCGCTGCACTACCTGACAGATGATCTCGGCAGCGCGCAGGACGTCGTCTTCGCGGGTATAACGACCGAGCGACAGCCGGATAGAGCTGTGCGCCAACTCGTCATCCAGACCGATGGCACGCAGCACGTAGGATGGCTCAACCGCCGCCGAGGTACAGGCCGAACCACTCGACAGCGCCAGGTCTTTCAACGCCAACAGCAGCAGCTCACCATCCACCCCGGCAAACGCGAGATTCACATTGTGCGGTACTCGCGCCTGCGCGCTGCCGTTGAGGGTAACGTCCGGCAACGCCGCCAGACCGGACAGCAGGCTGTCGCGCAGGCCGGCAATGCGCGCCGACTCGCTCACCAGCAGCTTGCCGGCCAGCTCAAACGCCGTGCCCATACCCACTATCTGGTGGGTGGCCAAGGTACCAGAGCGCATGCCACGCTCGTGCCCGCCGCCGTGAATCTGCGCTGGTAGCCGCAGCGCCAGGCCGCGGCGCACGAACAAGGCACCAATCCCTTTGGGGCCGTAGGTTTTGTGCGCGCTGAACGACATGAAGTCGACCGGCAGCGTGCGCAGATCAATCGCCAGCTTGCCGGTCGACTGCGCGGCGTCCACGTGCATCAGCACGCCGCGGGCATGCGCCAGCGCACCCAATGCCGCAATGTCATTGATGGTGCCGATTTCGTTGTTGACGTGCATCAACGTCACCAGCACGGTGTCGTCACGCAGCGCCGCCTGCAATTGCTCCGGGGTAATCACACCCTCAGCGCCAGGCTGCAGATAGGTCACCTCAAAGCCTTCGCGCTCCAGCTGTTGGCAACTGTCGAGCACCGCCTTGTGTTCGATTTTAGAGGTGATGATATGGCGACCGCGCTCAGCCTGCGCATGCGCCACGCCCTTGATCGCCAGGTTATCCGACTCAGTGGCGCCCGAGGTCCAGACGATTTCGCGCGGATCAGCGCCCACCAGATCAGCCACCTGACGACGCGCCAGCTCGACTGCCTCCTCGGCTTTCCAGCCGTAGAGGTGCGAGCGCGACGCCGGGTTGGCAAAGTTGCCGTCCAGCGTCAGGCAGGCCATCATTTTTTCCGCCACCAGCGGGTCGACCGGTGTGGTGGCTGCGTAATCCAGGTAAATGGGTTGCTTCATGCGATTGCCTCAGCGTGCAGTGGTGTCGTTGCGTTCAGCGTCCACTGCAGCATCGGTATCGTCCTTCAACAGCTCGAAGTCCTCGCCGCCCAGCGCTGGCAGCTCTTTGGCGCAATAATCACTACCCAGCTCGCTGAGCGCCTTGCACATACCCTCCAGCCGGCTATCAACTGCCTGCATGTGATCCAGCATCTGCCCAATAGCGCGCGCGACCGGATCCGGCATGTCACGGCTTACACCGTAGGCATCAAACCCGAGCTTCTCGGCCATCGCCTGACGCTTGGCTTCCTGCTGCTCGTCGGCCGATTGATCCGCCTCCTTGACGATAATCCGGCCGGGAATCCCGACCGCAGTGGCACCGGCCGGCACTGCCTTGGTGACCACGGCGTTGGAGCCGATCTTGGCCCCCTTACCGACAGTAAAAGGCCCCAACACCTTGGCGCCAGCGCCCACCACCACGCCGTCTTCCAGCGTCGGATGGCGCTTGCCCTGATCCCAGCTGGTGCCGCCCAGCGTGACACCCTGATACAGGGTCACATCATCACCAATCTCGGCCGTCTCACCAATCACTACACCAAAGCCATGGTCAATGAAAAAACGACGCCCCAGCTTGGCGCCGGGGTGAATCTCGATACCGGTCAACCAGCGCGCCAGGTGCGATACCATGCGCGCCAGCAAAAAGGCGTTGCGCACCCAAAGTCCATGCGACAGCCGGTGCATCCAGACCGCATGCAGACCCGGATAGCAAGTCAGCACTTCCAACGTGTTGCGCGCAGCAGGGTCACGGTGGAAAACACTGGCTATATCTTCTTTCATGCGTTCAAACATGCTTAACGTCTCCGCGCACCGGATGCTTTGACTCCGATGGCCTTCTGGGTTTCGGTCAGGATGCCGCGCAGGATGTTCATTTCCATCCGATTGACCTGAATGCGGCCGTACAGGCGACGCAAACGCGGCATCAACTGTCTCGGTTTTTGAGGGTCGTGGAAGCCGATTTCAACCAGCACCTGCTCAAGATGCTGAAAATACTGCTCCAGCTCGCCCGCCGTAGCAGGAATCTCATTCGGCAGAGCAGTGGTTTCAACCTTGTGCATCTTGGTCGGCGCGCCGGCGCGCTGCAGAGACTGCATGCGCAATTCGTAGGCCAGCACTTGTACGGCCGCGCCCAGATTGAGCGAGCTGAAATCCGGCATCGACGGAATATGCACGTGGTACTGACAGCGCTGCAGCTCTTCGCTGGTAAGACCGGAGTCCTCGCGCCCGAATACAATGGCGATGGGGCCTGTTTCGGCCGCCTCAAGTCGGTCCAGCACCTCATCTGCAGCCTCGCGCGGGTCCAGCACGGGCCAGGGAATGCGCCGATCGCGGGCACTGGTACCGAGCACCAGTACACAGTCCTCGATCGCTTCTTCCAGCGTGCCGACGATGCGTGCCTGCTGCAGCACATCATCGGCGCCCGATGCGCGTGAATTGGCCTCCGGGTCAGGGAAGCGTACCGGATCCACCAGCACCAGCTCGTGCAACCCCATGTTTTTCATCGCCCGCGCAGCCCCACCGATGTTGCCGGGATGACTGGTGTTGACCAACACCACACGCACATTATTCAACACAGCAGCACCTATACGAGCCAGAATGGACCCTGCATCTTACAAAAGCTGCACCCTGATAGCCATGATGCATTCATGTTGCCAGGGTTATCTGCTACAATTTCCGGCTTTTCATCTTCCTGACAGAGATACATCCCTATGCAGCCCATGCTGAACATCGCCCTGCGCGCCGCGCGCAGCGCCGGAGAACTGATTTACCGTTCCATGGAACGTCTTGATGTTCTCACCGTCGACGAGAAGGATGCTCGCGACTACGTCACGGAGATCGACCGCGCCGCCGAACAAACCATCATCACCCAGCTGCGCAAAGCCTACCCGGATCACAGCATCCAGGCCGAAGAATCCGGTTTCCAGCCCGGCCAGGGTGAAGGTGCCGATACCGTCTGGATTATCGACCCTCTGGACGGTACCACCAACTTCATTCGCGGCGTGCCGCACTTTGCCGTCAGCATCGCCTGTCGGGTAAAGGGCCGCATCGAGCACGCGGTCGTTTTCGATCCGATCCGTCAGGAAGAATTTACTGCCAGCCGTGGCCGTGGCGCCGCACTCAACGGTCGCCGCCTGCGGGTGAGCAACCGCAAGTCGCTTGACGGCGCACTGCTGGGTACCGGCTTCCCCTTCCGCGACAACCAGATCGACGCGCTGGACAACTACCTGGGCATGTTCCGCAGCCTGGTTGGTCAGACCGCCGGCATTCGCCGTGCCGGTGCCGCCAGCCTCGATCTGGCGTATGTTGCCGCTGGCCGCTTTGATGCCTTCTGGGAATTTGGCCTGGCGGAATGGGACATGGCCGCTGGCGCACTGCTGATCCAGGAAGCAGGCGGCCTGGTCAGCGATTTCACCGGTGGTCATCAGTTCCTCGACAAGGGCCACATCGTTGCCGGCAATCCCAAGTGCTTCAAGGCGGTACTCACCGCCATCCAGCCGCACCTGACCTCAGGCATGAAGCTCTAACCCGGCTGCAAGCTTCGCGCGGCGAGCTACAAGCTGGCCGTGTATTAGCTGATTAAGAGGCCCACACCCTGATTGGTGTGGGCCTTTTTTGTGGGCAGCGTTTGAGCTGGAAGCTGGAAGCTGGAAGCTGGAAGCTGGAAGCTGGAAGCTGGAAGCTGGAAGCTGGAAGCGAAGTGTCAACTGAAAAAACATAGCATCAAGCCACGCCCATTAAAAAACCCACACCAAGTTGATGTGGGTTTTGCTTTTTTCTTCGAGCTTTTAGCTTAAAGCTTGCTGCTTGAAGCTGCGCCGGCAATCCGGAACTCAGGGCCGGTCGTCGATCGCCTCTTCGATCTGCGGCGGTATCAGATCATCACGGGTGAGCTTCATGGTCACCAGCAAACCGCCGGCAATGTAAATCGAGGAGTAGGTACCCACGCCCACACCGATCAGCAACGCTGTGGCAAAGCCGTGAATATTCTCGCCGCCGAAATAGAACAGCGCCAGCAGCACCAGAATGGTCGAGAACGAGGTCGCCAAGGTTCGACCCAGCGTCTGCGTGGTCGAAATGTTGATGATGTCGGTCAGTTCGGTCTTGCGCATTACCCGCATATTTTCACGCACGCGGTCAAACACCACGATGGTATCGTTGAGCGAGTAGCCGATAACTGCCAGCAGTGCTGCCAGCACCGTCAGATCGAAAGACAAGCCAAACAGCGAAAACACACCCAGGGTAAAGATCACGTCGTGGAACAGCGCGACAATGGCCGCCACGGCAAACTTCATCTGAAAGCGCAGCGAGACGTACAGCAGGATGCCGCCCAGCGCCAGCAGCATGCCGATACCGCCTTTGTCGCGCAGCTCCTCGCCCACCTGCGGGCCGATGAACTCCACTCGTTTGACCGAGACATCGTTGCCATCCTGGCGCTTGACCAGTTCGGCGATTTCCGCACCCAGGTCCGGGTTGTCACTGGGCAGACGGATCAGCACATCGGTTGACGCGCCGAAGTTCTGCACCACGGCGTCGTTCCAGCCGTTACCTCGCAGCACTGTACGAATATCTTCCAGCTCAGGGGGCTGAGTGTAATTCAGCTCCACCAACGCACCGCCGGTGAAATCCAGGCCCAGATTCAACTGTTTGACCACCAGGCTGCCGATAGACGCAATCATGAGCACAATGGCAACGACGAAGAAAACTTTGCGCAGGCCGAGGAAATTAATGGTTTTGATATTTGTCATGGGTTGATCCTCACAGCCACAGCTTCTTGATGTCGCGTCCACCGACGGACAGGTTGACCATGGCACGGGTGACCATGATGGCACTGAACATCGAGGTCAGAATCCCCAGCGACAGTGTTACGGCGAAGCCCTTGACCGGACCGGAGCCCATGGCAAAGAGGATGACCCCCACCAGCAGGGTAGTCAGGTTACCGTCGATAATGGCGGAAAACGCCTTGTCGAAGCCTTCGTGCACCGCACGCTGTGGTGACATGCCGTTGGCCACCTCCTCCTTGATCCGCGAGAAGATCAGCACGTTGGCATCGACCGCCATACCCAGGGTCAATACGATACCGGCAATACCCGGCAGCGTCAGGGTCGCGCCCAGCAGCGACATCAGTGCCAGCAACAGCACTAGGTTGAAGGTCAATGCGATGCCGGCAAACACGCCGAAAGCGCGGTAAACCAGCAACATGAAAACCAGTACCAGAGCAAAGCCGACCTGTGTAGCCGTCACACCCTTGGCGATGTTCTCAGCGCCCAAGCTTGGTCCGATGGTGCGTTCTTCAACAAAGTGCATGGGCGCCGCCAGACCACCGGCGCGCAGCAACAGCGCCAGCTCGGAGGCTTCAGCCGGGGAATCCAGACCGGTAATGCGGAACTGGTTGCCCAGCGCACTCTGAATGGTCGCCAGACTGATGATCGACTTTTCTTCAACGAAGGCCGGAATCTCGACCTGCTGCGCAACGCCATCGACCTCCTGCGTCACGGTACGGCTGATCTGGCGCTGCTCGATAAAGAGCACCGCCATGCCGCGACCAATATTGCTGCGAGTGGCTCGGTTCATCAGCTCGCCGCCATGGCTGTCGAGCTTGATATTCACCTGCGGACGGCCGTTCTCGTCATAGTTGGACTGCGCATCGGTCACCTGATCACCGGTGATGATGATGCTGCGCTCAACCTGCGCCGGTGGGCGGCCGTTATTGCCGTGGTATTCGAAGGTTTCGGTGGTGGCGGCGGCAGCATCGGGCTCGGCCGCCAGGCGGAACTCAAGGTTGGCGGTCTTGCCCAGTACGCGCTTGGCCTCGGCGGTGTCCTGCACACCTGGCAATTCAACTACGATGCGGTTGGCGCCCTGACGCTGTACCAGAGGCTCAGCCACACCCAACTCGTTCACCCGATTGCGCACGGTAGTCAGGTTCTGCTTGACCGCGTACTCGCGAATCGCAGCGACTTCGGTGTCGGTCAACGCCAACTGCAGCACCTGCTGACCATCCTTCTCAACCGAGGTCAGGGCAAACTGGTTGTACTGCTTGCCAATCAGCCGGCGCGCGTCAGCCAGTTGCTCTTCGTCGGCAAAGCCAAACTGCAGCGTGGTGCCTTGTGTCGGCAGACTGCGATAGCGTAGCCCTTCGGTGCGCATCAGGCCACGCACTTCACTCTGGTAGACGTTAACCCGCGACTCCAGCGCCTTGTCCATGTCGACCTGCAACAGAAAGTGCACGCCGCCTGACAAATCCAGGCCCAGTGTCATCGGGCCAGCGCCGATATTGCTCAACCATTCGGGCGTGGTGGGTGCAAGGTTCTGCGCCACCACGTAATCGCGGCCCAGCGCGTCGCGCACCACATCCTGCGCCTGCAGCTGGTCGGAGCGATTGACCAGACGCACCAGACCGGAACGGTTGTTGCTGCCCAACTCGCCGCCCTTGGTCTGCAACCCGGCGGCGGCCAGCGCCTGCTCGATTCGGTTCAGATCGGACTGTTCGATGGATTGCGTAGAGCTGGCACCGGAAATCTGGATGGCAGGATCATCCGGGTACAGATTGGGCATGGCGTAGATCAGGCCAAGCGCGAGCACGGCCACAATCAGCAAATACTTCCAGAGGGGGTAACGGTTGAGCATATCAGGGCCTGATAGCAGTCCGGGCGCCTTATCGGCGCCCGGAACAGAGTTCTACATGAAGGATTAGATGGCTTTCAGTGTGCCCTTGGGCAGTACGGCGACGATGGCGCCTTTCTGAAACTTCAGCTCCTGGCTTTCGGTTACTTCCAGCACCACGAACTCATCGGTGACCTTCTTGACCTTGCCAAGAATACCGCCGCCGGTTACCACTTCATCACCATTGGACAGGTTGGCCAGCAGATTCTTGTGCTCTTTCGCACGCTTGGCCTGGGGACGCCAGATCATCAGATAGAAGATGACGACAAAACCGACCAGAAAAATCCATTCGAAACCGGCACCCACGGGTGCGGCTGCGCCGCCAGCTGATTGCGCCATAGCGGCGGGAATGAAAAAGCTCATGTGACACTCCTGTTATTGAACTGCAAGAAAATCGGTTATGGGGGCGATCCGGGCGCTATTCAAGCCTGCAACGGAGGAACCGGCAGACCCAGCTTGGCGTAGAAGTCATCCACAAAGTCGGTCAATGTACCCTGTTGAATGGCACTGCGCAAACCTGCCATAAGCCGCTGATAATGCCGCAGGTTATGGATGGTATTGAGCATACTGCCGAGCATTTCGCCGCACTTGTCCAGGTGATGCAGATAGGCGCGCGAGAAGTTCTGGCAGGTGTAGCAGTCGCAGGCCGGATCAAGCGGACTTTGGTCGTGCCGGTGTACCGCGTTGCGGATCTTGATCACCCCCGCCTCGGTAAACAGATGGCCGTTACGCGCATTGCGCGTGGGCATCACGCAGTCGAACATGTCGACCCCGCGGCGCACACCTTCCACCAGATCCTCAGGTTTGCCAACGCCCATCAGGTAACGGGGTTTTTCCGGCGGCATATGGCCAGGCAGAAAATCCAGTACACGCATCATTTCGTCTTTCGGCTCACCGACCGACAAGCCGCCAATGGCCAGACCATCGAAGCCGATCTCGCACAGGCCCTCGAGCGAACGCAACCGCAGGTTTTCATGCATGCCGCCCTGCACGATCCCAAACAGCGCCGACGGATTGCCCTCGTGCGCCGCCTTGGAACGCTTGGCCCAGCGCAGCGACAGCTCCATGGAGCGGCGCGCCGTGTCTTCATCCGCCGGATAGGGCGTGCACTCGTCAAAGATCATCACGATGTCGGAGCCCAGCTCGCGCTGCACCTGCATCGACTCCTCCGGTCCCATGAATACCTTGGCGCCGTCCACCGGCGAGGAGAAATAGACACCCTCCTCCTTGATCTTGCGCATGGCGCCCAGGCTGAACACCTGAAAGCCACCGGAATCGGTCAGGATCGGCCCCTTCCACTGCATGAAGTCGTGCAGGTCGCCGTGCTGTTGAATCACCTTGGTGCCGGGGCGCAACCAGAGATGGAAGGTATTGCCGAGAATGATCTGCGCGCCGATGGCCTCGACATCGCGCGGCAACATGCCCTTGACCGTACCGTAGGTGCCCACCGGCATGAACGCGGGGGTTTCCACCACGCCACGCGGAAAGGTCAGCCGACCGCGACGGGCCTTGCCATCAGTGGCCAACAACTCAAATGACATGTGACTCATGGGGTAACCTCGGGGCCGCTTGCAACGGGATTGCGGGTGATGAACATCGCATCACCGTAACTGAAAAAACGATAACCCTCGGCCACGGCGGCGGCATAGGCCGCCATGGTTTCGGGATATCCGGCGAAGGCCGACACCAGCATCAGCAGCGTCGATTCCGGCAGATGAAAATTGGTGACCAGGGCGTCGACCACGTGGAAGGGTTTGCCGGGATAGAGAAAAATATCGGTATCACCACTGAAGGGTTTGAGCACGCCATCGCGCGCGGCGGATTCCAGCGAGCGCACGCTGGTGGTACCCACAGCGACCACCCGGCCGTCGCGTGCCTTGCACTGTTCAACCGCGGCCACTACATCGGGGCTCACCTCCAGCCATTCCTGGTGCATCACGTGCTCTTCAATGCGCTCGACGCGCACCGGCTGGAAGGTGCCGGCGCCCACGTGCAGGGTTACCTCGGCAGTCTCTACACCCTTATCGCGAATTGCCTGCAGCATGCCCGCATCAAAGTGCAGGCCGGCGGTGGGCGCGGCAACGGCGCCCTGACGCTTGGCATACACGGTTTGATAGCGCTCACGATCGGCGCTGTCATCCGCACGGTCGATATAGGGCGGCAGCGGCATGTGGCCGACGCGGTCGAGCAGTGGCAGTACCGGCTCGGCAAAGCGCAGCTCGAACAGCGCCGCGTGGCGCGCAACCATCTCGGCGCTGGCGTCCCCTTCCAACAGAATTTTGCTACCTGGCTTGGGCGATTTGCTGGAGCGAATATGGGCCAGCACGCGGTACTCATCCAGCACACGCTCAACCAGCACCTCCAGCTGGCCGCCGGTCTCCTTGCGACCAAACAGCCGCGCCGGAATAACTCGCGTGTTGTTGAACACCATCAGATCGCCCGGCTGCAGATACTCGAGCAGGTCAACAAACCGCCGGTGGCTCAGCTCACCGCTGGGGCCGTTCAGACACAGCAGGCGACTGCCGCGCCGCTCGGCCAAGGGGTGACGCGCGATAAGTTCATCGGGCAGATCGAAGGCAAAATCACTGAGACGCATGCGGGGAGCGGTTCCGGAGGCAATTCAAAGGGGGCTTATAGTAGCCGAAAACGCGCTTCGCCGCGATCCGCGCGCACAACGATTGCGACAGGAGGATTGACCTTGCCGGCTACAGCTTCGTATACTCCGCGCCGGCTTGTGAAAAGCATGCGAGCCTCGATGGCGGAATTGGTAGACGCGGCGGATTCAAAATCCGTTTCTGGTGACAGAGTGGGAGTTCGATTCTCCCTCGAGGCACCATCTGAACAATCCAGATGGTGACAGCAAGCCCCGAAACAACCAGCCCTGAGCTGGTTTTTTTGTGCCCGCATTATGGCAACTGCAGTCCACCCGCAGCCTGGTGCAGCGCTTTCAGGCGCTCAGCCAGCAGCCGTATATTGCGCGTACCGCCGTTCAACTCGGCCTGCCGTCCGGCATCCAACAGCGCCAACAACTGATCTTCCAGACGTGCTGTCATGGCCTGCAAGCTGGCCCGGCGCCCTTCGCTCTGCTGCTGCAACTGCTGCCACTCATCCGGCTGAGGCAGACCGTAACCCGCAGGAAGCAGCTCTGCCGGGCGACTCAGAAACCCACTTTGCGCCAGCAGCCCCTGCAGCAAACCTTCCGCCTCACCCAACTGCGTATTACCGCCGCCGCGCCCTGACAGATAGCGCTCCTTCAACTCCTGCCGCACCAGCAGCAGCTGGCGCCGCTGCGCGGCCTGCTCGAGCAGGAGCAAAGCCGCCGTGGTGCGCACATCGCCTTGCTCCAACCACTGAGCACGTGCCTCAGCACCCAGGGCGAACCACGCCTCAACATCCGGCACCGGGAGATCCAAGCCAGCTTGCACTTGGGTGAACATCAGCTGATAACGCTCTCGGAACGAGTCAAAAAAGTAGCCCAGACGCAGCGCTTGCTGTCGATCCTGCAAGGGCTGCTGATCGGCTACCCCGCGCGCCGTCAACAAGCTCAGCAGGCCGGTCGGGGTAATACTCTGCAGGTCGCGCAGCGCAGGGTTTTGCGTGCCCACGCGCAACAGTCTGCGGGTTTCTACCGCGCAGTTGTTGTTGATGAAATAGTAGTCGCCGTCATAACTCCAATGCAGCTGCACTGCTTGCTGCAGCAGGTCATGTAGCTCAGACCGGCTGAACAGCAGCGGTACCGAACTGAGGCTGCGCAACTCCAACTTGGTGTACTCATCCACCACCTGCGTCAGCGGCAGAATAAACAGGCGCGATGGGTAGTTGCCGACCAGCCCATCCCAACTGGAGAGCTGCACATCCTCAACAAAGGCGCGAAAAGACAGCACCAGATGCTCACTGACGTCGAGCAGACAGTCCGGTCCGCGCGGTCGGCCCGGTGCGCAGACCACCAGCCGCAGCATGCTGTGCCCCCACCGGCTGGCCCACGCCTCATTGGGCTCTGCCAATAGATAATGCACGGCATACACCCGCTCGGGGTCCAGCCGACCCAGCGCCTGCTGTTGCTCATCCAGACTGGCGTTTACGTAGGGTAGCGTCGAGGCGCAGTCATGTGCGCCCGGCGGTGCCCAACCAAAGTGCTGAGTGAAGTAGCGCTGCAGCGCCGGACGGCGGCAGGCGTAGTGCGGGTCGAGCAGGAAATATTCGAAATTGACCGCGACAAACTCGCTCGGACTGCTCAGCTCATAGCGGTCGGGGCTGCGGTCCCGCTGCGGATTGGTATCTGCGCGCACGCCGCGCTGTTCTGGCTGCTCTGGCCAGCCAGCCAGATCCAGCAGGCGCGGATCATCACTCAGGCTGAAATGGCGCTCACCCTGCCCGCGGCAACGGGGCGGCAACCCCACTCGCCCCAGACTCTCTTGCTGCTGACGACAGGCCAGCAGCAAGGCGCGCTGATTCTCAGGCCAGTGAGCGACGCGATCATAGAAATGCGCCACCTCATGCAAGAGTGTGGCGAGCAATTCGGAATGCGCCTGCGGGCTGCTCTCTACCGCCAGCAAGCGCGGCAGCCAGCGGCGGTTAAGCAGCAATGCCCCGCTGCTACTGGCGCGCCCAGTCACATTGGCATTGAGGCGCTCACTCCAGCGCACTGCAATGCGCTTATCCAGGCGTTGGCGCAGACTGGGCGGCAGACTCGTCTGCGCCTGCGCCAGCACGGCTTCTGTGGCCTGACGCTGCTCGGGGCTCAACCCGCGCGGCTGCAGCACCAGCTGCAGCTCGGCTTGCACCTGCAGACACACCAGAAAACCACAGCCCAGCAACCAGCTTAGTGCCACGCGCAGGCGAGACTGGCCGCCGGGCGACAAGCCGATCAACGTGCCAGAATAGCCTCGGCGAGCTGCATGTCAGTGGCGCTCAGAGCGGGCTGCTGCTGACGAATATGCGCCAGTGCCGCCTCCAGGCGAACCCCGCGAATGGCGCCACCGCTGGCAACAAAACTGGCGGCATCGTCCTGCGCCTGCAACAGCACCTTGTCGTTACCGCCGGAGCTGACATCGCTGGTACCTTCAACGCTGTTGGCCAAGGAGGCACCAATGGTATCGGTGGTCGCAATAAAGCTACTGGCCGAGGCCAGACCTGAGAGTGCAAACACGCCAACAGCAGCCAGCAGGGAAAGTCGTTTCATGGGGCATTCCTCAACAAAGACAGCACACCAAAAGAGGGCAGCAGCCGAGGCTGGCAGTCATCAACCAACCGCAACACGCCGTTACCTGAACCATGATAGCCGCTTTAGCTCGGCGCTTCTCGCCTAGCCTGCAGGAAATCGACTCAGCCTAGCGTCAGCTGATGGCCGACCATGCCCAGCACAAAGCCGAGCACCGCGCCCATGGGCGGCGCCCAATGCTTTTCCAGGCGAGCCTGGGGTGCAATGTCCTGAAATACCGAGTAGCAAATTCCGCCGGCAGCGAACAGCATGACCATCGCCACCACACCCGGATAAGCCGATAGCCAGGCGTACCCCAGCACGCCAAAGAGTGGCCCTAGCAGCGCTATCACGGCAAATATCAGCGCAACTCGAGGCACGCGATAGTGCGTGGCTGCACTTAGCTCGCGGCAGGCATTGAATCCCTCCGGCAGGTTTTGCAGCGTCATCAGGCAGGCCAGCAGCAGGCCGCTGCTTTCACCCACGGCAAAGGCGGCGCCGAGCGCCAGTGACTCGGGCAAATAATCCGACAGCATAGCGGCCAATTGGCCTGCCGGCGTGTGAATCCGGTCCAGCAAAATATCCAGCGCCATGAATGCAGCGCCGCCACCAACGAAGCACAGCGCAGCCAGCCAGGGTGACAGCGGCGCAATACCTTCAGGCACCAGCACCAGGGCCACCGCCGACAGCAGCGCACCGCCACCGAAGGCGATGATGCCGTGGCGATACTCTTCCTTCAGCCAATCCGGACGCAGCTGCTCTATGCCTGCCAGCAATGCACCCAGGGGCATCGCCATGCCTGCCATCAGCGTCAGAATGATGACCAGATACAACTCCTGCATGCTGACTCCTCACCGCGACTGTGCGGCGCATGATTTCACAGCCGCCGAAAACAGAAAAGCCCCGCTTGGGCGGGGCTTTTCAAGCGCACAGAGAACTGCTTACAGCTCGTCGAGGAAGCGCTCGGCATCCAGTGCAGCCATGCAACCTGCGCCGGCTGAGGTGATCGCCTGACGGTATACATGGTCAGCCACATCGCCTGCGGCAAACACACCGGGGATGTTGGTCTGGGTAGCATTGCCCTCAGTACCGCTCTTGATCTTCAGATAGCCGTCATGCATATCCAGCTGACCTTCAAACAGACTGGTGTTGGGCGTATGGCCAATGGCGATAAATACGCCGGCCAGGGCGATATCTTCAGTACCACCACTGTTCAGCGCTATACGCATGCCGGTCACCCCGGTCTGATCGCCCAGTACCTCGTCCAGCTGTGCATTCAGCTTCAGCTCGATCTTGCCTTCGGCGACCCGCGCCAGCAGCTTGTCGACCAGAATCTTCTCGGCGCGGAACACCTCACGGCGGTGCACCACAGTCACCTTCTTGGCAATATTGGCCAGGTACAGCGCCTCTTCAACGGCGGTGTTGCCACCCCCTACAACCGCCACATCCTGGTTGCGGTAGAAGAAGCCATCACAGGTGGCGCAGGCAGAAACGCCCTTGCCCATAAACGCCTCTTCGGAGGGCAGGCCAAGGTAACGTGCCGAAGCACCGGTAGCGATGATCAGCGCATCGCATTGATACTCGCCGCTGTCGCCCCAGAGCGTGAACGGGCGCTTGCTGAGATCGACCTTGTTGATGTGGTCGAACTGGATTTCGGTTTCGAAGCGCTCGGCGTGCTTGCGCATGCGCTCCATCAGCTCCGGACCCTGCAACCCTTCTACGTCACCAGGCCAGTTATCGACTTCGGTAGTGGTGGTCAGCTGACCGCCCATCTGCATGCCGGTGATCAACAACGGCTTGAGATTGGCGCGCGCAGCATAGACTGCCGCGCTGTAGCCGGCCGGGCCTGAACCCAGAATGATCAGACGGGAATGACGCACTTCAGACATAAAATCCTCCGATTCACCACCGCAGTGGCGCGATAAAAAAAGCAGAGCGATCCTGGGTTAAGGGGAACCCGCCACAGGGCTGATCACTCTGGGAAATCAATTCGTTCAAAGCTCCGAGGCGTGCTTGGCCAGGTAACTGGCTACACCTTCAGGACTTTCCTGCATGCCTGGCTGCCCCTTGCGCCAGCCGGCGGGGCACACGTCACCGTGCTCCTCGGTAAACTGCAGCGCGTCTATCAGGCGAATCATCTCGTCGACTTCACGCCCCAGCGACAGGTTATTCACCACCTGATGCTGCACGATGCCTGCACGATCAATCAGAAACGAGGCGCGCAAGGCCACACCGTCCTCGTGCTCTACACCATAGGCGCGGGTAATGTCGTGTTTGACATCAGCCACCATGGTGAAGCCGACCGGGCCAATACCGCCCTTTTCGACCGGCGTACTGCGCCAGGCGTAGTGGGTGTACTGCGAATCGACCGAAATGCCGACCACTTCAACGCCCAGCGCGCGAAACTTGTCCATGCGATTGTTGTGCGCGATGATTTCCGACGGGCAAACGAAGGTAAAGTCCAGCGGCCAGAAAAATACCACAACATATTTGCCGCGCAGCGAGGCGAAGTCAAAATCCTCTACAATGCTGCCATCGGCCAAGACCGCTGGCGCAACGAAACTGGGTGCCGTGCGGTTCACCAAAACACTCATCGCGACCCTCCCGAGTCATCTAGGGACGCAGCTTACGGCGTCCATCGGATTATGAAAATTGCAAAGACTGTATCAGCCAAATAGTTTACCCCTATAGGCTTTGCCAAGCCCGTTTTTCATTGAGGAACCCAGCACCATGAAGGATACGTTCGACGTTCTGCGCGGCCCCGATTACCTCAAGGAGGGGTGGCAGCGGATCAGGCAACCAGGCCTGCGCCGCTTCGTGCTGATTCCGTTGGCGCTCAACCTGATAGTATTCGCCGCATTGATCGGCTGGGGCATTCAGCAGTTCGACCTGCTGATGGCGCAACTGATGCCGCAGCTACCGGACTGGGCCGCGTTTATCGAGTGGCTGCTGTGGCCCTTGTTTGCCTTGGTGGTGTTGCTGGTGCTGTTTTTTGGCTTCAGCGTGGTGGCCAACATCATCGCGTCACCTTTTTATGGCTTTCTGGCGGAGAAGATCGCCGAACAGGAGCGCAATGAGGTCAGCCCACCAACCAGTTACCGCGACATATTACTGGTGGTCCCGCAAAGCGTTGGCCGCGAACTGCGCAAACTGGTTTATTACCTGCCGCGCATGGGCGTTCTGTTGTTACTGACATTGGTCCCGGTGGTCAATCTAGTTGCCTCACCCTTGTTGCTGGCCTTCGGGGTGTGGATGATGGCGGTGCAGTATATTGACTACCAGGCCGACAATGAGAAGGTCAGCTTCATCGACATGCTGCGCTGGATGCGCGGACGACGCGGCATCTCCCTTGGCTTTGGCCTGCCGGTTTACGTCGGCATGCTGATTCCGCTGGTGAACCTGCTGGTGATGCCCGCCGCCGTGGCTGGCTCCACCCTGCTGTGGGTACGCGAACGCCGCCGCCGGGCATCATAAAAACGTAATAAATATGTCACGCCGACATCATGACCCGACGCCATACTCGGATCATGAACATAGCCCAACCCTCCGGCCAGTGCTTCGCATTGGTGACAGAAACCTATCCGCCGCAAATCAATGGCGTTAGTAATACGCTGGGCAAGCTCTGCGAGGGACTGCTGGGCCGTAATCATCGCGTACAACTGATCCGCCCTGCCCAGCCCGGTGAAAAGCCGGGCTCCACCCAGTCCGGCAACCTGCTGGAGCGCTGCGTGCGTGGCTTGCCGATCCCCGGTTATCCCGGGCTGCAGTGGGGTCTGCCAGCCGCCCGCAAGCTGAAGAGCCTGTGGAGCCGGCAGCGCCCGGATGCGGTCTATCTGGCCACTGAAGGCCCCTTGGGTTGGTCGGCACTGCGTCTGGCGCGGCGCATGAAAATCCCGGTGATCAGCGGCTTTCATACCAATTTCCAGCAATACAGTAACCACTTTCACCTGGGGCTGTTTCACGAACCCGCCCTGCGCTATCTGCGTTGGTTCCATAACCAGACACGCCAGACACTGGTCGCCAGCTCGACCCAGCAGCGCGAACTGAATCGCCTGGGCGTGCAGAATCTGTCACTGCTCGGCCGCGGCGTGGATTGCACACACTTTCACCCCACCCATCGCAGCTCTAGCCTGCGCGAACAATGGGGCGCCAACAGCGACGACATAGTGCTGCTGCACGTAGGGCGATTGTCGCCGGAGAAAAACCCGGAGTTGCTGATAGACAGCTGGAGCAAGCTGCGCGCAGCTCAGCAAGCAAAGGGCACGCGCCTGCACATGGTGATCGTGGGGGATGGCCCGTCTGCGCGCGAGCTGCGCAAACGTATGCCGGACGCGGTATTTACCGGCGCGCTGACCGGCAATGCGCTGGCCTGCGCCTACGCCAGCGCCGACATCTTCGTTTTTCCGAGCCTGACTGAAACCTTTGGCAATGTGGTGACCGAGGCCATGGCGTCGGGCCTGGCCGTCTGCGCATTCGACACCGCCGCTGCCCATCAACATATTCAGGATCGCTACAGTGGCTGCTTGGCACCGCCCAGCCATGACCAGCTGTTCACCGATAATCTCAGCTGGCTGGTACAGGATGCAGAAGGGCGTCGCAGCATCCGCCTGCACGCCAGACACCGCGCCTGCCAGCTGGACTGGCAGGCGATAGTGCAACGTTTCGAGCGCTGTCTTTTGCAGGCAGCGCTGGGTCAGAGCATTCCGGTACAGGCAGTCCCGAGCAAGTAGGCGCCGGTACCGGACCGCATCAGACCAGGGTTTTCAGCGCTTCGCGGCTGAAGGGTTCGATGTCGGCGAAACGACCTTCGCGCACCTTGGCGGCCCACTGCGGATCAACCAGCAAGGCACGCCCCACACCCACCAGATCAAACTCGTTGGCCGCCAGACGGGTCAGCAGGTCATCAATGTTCGCGGTCTGGGCCACCTTGTCGGTATTGACCATGAACTCCAGGAACTCGCCGTCCAGACCCACGCTGCCAACGGTGATCGCAGCCTTGCCGGTGATCTTGCGTGTCCAGCCGGCCAGATTGAGATCGGAACTCTCGAATTCCGGCTCCCAGAAACGGCGCTGCGAGCAATGGAAAATATCTACGCCAGCGTCCGACAGGGGCGCCAGGAATTGTTCCAACAACTCAGGTGTAGGCGCCAGACGTGCGGTGTAATCCTGCTGCTTCCACTGCGAAAAGCGGAAGATGATCGGGTAGTCCGGGCCAACCGCTGCACGGACCGCACGAATCACCTCAACCGCAAAGCGGCCACGGTTTTCCATGCTGCCGCCGTAGCCGTCGGTGCGCTGATTGGTACCTTCCCAGAAGAACTGGTCGATCAGATAGCCATGGGCGCCGTGCAGCTCAATGGCGTCAAAGCCAATTTCCTTCGCGTCCTTCGCGGCCTGGGCAAAGGCAGCAACCACGTCGTCGATGTCAGCCTGAGTCATACCCTTGACCAGCACCTTACCTTCTTTCTGTTTTTCCATCGGGCCATAACCCGGCACCTCTGGATCAGGCTCGGTACCCAGGCGGCGCACGTTACCCACGTGCCACAGCTGCGGGGCAATCTTGCCGCCAGCCGCGTGCACGGCCTCGACCACCTGCTTCCAGCCAGCTAGCGCCTCTTCACCATAAAAGTGCGGCACGTTGGGGTAGCCGTTGGCGCCCGCGTGGTTGACCACAGTTCCTTCGGTGACGATCAGGCCAACGCCGGATTCGGCACGACGACGGTAGTAATCCACCACTCCCTGATTAGGCACGCCCTTGGGCGAGAAATTGCGGGTCATGGGCGCCATCACAATACGGTTGCTCAGGGTCAGCGGACCAAGGGTGATAGGCGCAAACAGGGGGGCTACATCGGCAGACATGATATATTCCTCTTGGGTCGTGGTCAGCTACGCTGTAAGGCCGAAAGCTGACCGGTCGTCTTGGTTGATTGAAAGAGCTATTCAAGCGCTCAGCAGGCGCTCCAATTGATCGATAAATACCCGCAGCGGCGCTATCTGGCGATCGGTCTTCATGCGCAGCAAGGCGCCCTCCCAGGCCGCGCCAATGAAGCTCGCCAGCGCCGCAGGATCCTGATCCGGGGAAATCTCGCCAACTGTACGCGCCTGCTCCAGGCACTCAGCCAACACCTGGCTGGAGCGCTGCAGGATAGCCGCAGCGGCATAACCAATCGGCTGACTCTCATCCGCTTTCTCATGACAGAGACTGCCAATGAAGCATTGATGGGAGGGCTGCTCCTGATTGGCGAAGTAGCCGATCAGGTCGCGGTAACAACGCAGAATGCGCTCGCGCGGTGACAGCTCGGGGGCGCTCAGCGCTGCGGCAAAACGTTCTATGCGCGGCGTGTAATAGTAGTGCAGCGCCTGTATGGCGAAATCTTCCTTGCTCTCGAAATAATGATAGAAGGAGCCCTTGGGCACACCGGCGCCCTGGGTGATTTCCTGCACGCCGGTGCCGTTGTAGCCTTTACGCAGCATGACGCTGGTACCGGCCGCCAAAATGCGCGCGCGTTTATCCTGGATCGTATTCATGCAAGCACTATACGACCGGTCAACTTTGTTTAATAGAGGCAAAGATAAATATTGATCTCAGTGATAGTGGTAGATTGAGCGCCTGCGCGGCGGGTTTTCTCCAGGCGAAAAAAAACCAGCCGTAGAAGGCTGGTTTTTTAGTAGGCTAAAGCGCTGTTATCAGTGCTCTACGCCACCTTCGCCATGAATGTGGCCGTGGGCCATTTCATCGTCGGTCGCTTCGCGTACTTCAACCACCTTGACGTCGAAGGTCAGCTGCTCGCCGGCCAGCGGGTGGTTACCGTCTACGGTAACCTCATCGCCTTCCAGTGCCTTGATGGTGACGATCTGCATGCTGCCATCCGGACCGGAAGCGTGGAACTGCATGCCGACTTCCAACTCATCAACGCCTTCAAACATGTTGCGACCCAGTACCGCGATCAGCTCGGCATTGAACTCGCCGTAGGCTTCTGCCGGCTCAACGGTTACGTTCACGGCATCGCCAGCCTGCTTGCCTTCCAGTGCCTTTTCCAGGCCCGGAATGATATTGCCAGCACCATGCAGGTAGACGAGCGGCGCGCCACCATTGGAGGAATCCAGCACCTCACCATCTGCATTGGTCAGGGTGTAATCGATGGAAACAGCCTTGTTGGCAGCAATCTGCATAATCTCGTTCCTATCATTTGCTTAAAAATCGTGAGTGTACGCGGATTAGCCCGCAAACGCACGGCTTGACCCGACTAGCGGGCCGACTGAAGATGAGGCCGGCGGTCAACACAAGGCAAGGGTTCACAGTTCAGTTGCAAGCGGCCGGGCTGGCCAACGCCACAGTGAACCTTAAAGACCCGCTGGCATCAAACTGCTGGCACGCTGCGCAACACGCGCCAACATTACTGGCAGCCTGAAGCTGCCCTACGAAACGGGAACACTGACATACCATGAGAGATCGCCTGGTATTGGTCATCAACGGTGGCAGCTCATCGATCAAGCTGGCACTGCGCCAACAGGGAAGTTCCGAGCCCGTCTTTGAAGCACAGGCCGAACGTCTGAACACGCCCCAGGCCAGCTACAGTTACGCCGGCGGCGACAGCCACAGCCTGCCCGACGCTGACACCAAGGCGGCCCTGAACGCACTGCTGCCACTGGTAGAACAACATAGCAACGGGCCGATCAGCGTAGTGGGTCACCGCGTTGTGCATGGCGGTGAGCAGTTCACCGGAGCCCGCCTGATCGACGACGAGGTGCTCGCTGGCATCGAGGCCAACGCGCCGCTGGCGCCCCTGCACAACCCCGCCAATCTGAGCGGCATTCGCGCTGCCATGGCCCTGCTGCCAGACATCCCCCAGGTTGCCGTATTCGACACCGCCTTTCACCAGAGCATGCCACCGCATGCGTTTCGTTATGCCCTGCCAGACGAGCTGTACGCGGTGCACGGCGTGCGTCGCTACGGCTTCCACGGTACCAGCCATCAGTACGTGGCCAACCAGGCCAGTCTGCTGACAGGGCGCAAGGACGGCAAGGGCGCTTGGCTGAGCGCACATCTGGGCAATGGCTGCTCCAGCTGCGCCATTCTGGACGGCAAGAGCATGGATACCAGCATGGGGCTCACCCCGCTGGAAGGTTTGGTCATGGGCACCCGCAGTGGCGACGTCGATCCCAACCTGCACGCCCATCTCGCGCGTACCCTGGGCTGGGACCTGCCGCGCATCGAGCAGCTGCTGAACCGGGAGAGCGGCCTGTTGGGGCTTTCGGGACTGTCAAACGACATGCGCGAGCTGGAGCAGGCGCGGGCCAACGGCCACGGCGGAGCACAGCTGGCCATCGAGGTATTCTGCTACCGCCTGGCGCGCTCGCTGGCCGGACTGGCCATCGCGCTACCGCACATCGACGGGCTGATTTTCACCGGCGGCATCGGCGAGAATTCGGCGCTGACCCGCGCCCTGACGCTCAGCCACCTGGGCGTGATGGGCTTACGGGTTGACCCCGACCGTAACAGCGCCCTCGCCCGCGGCGAAGCCGGGCGCATTGAAGCTACGGGCTCACCCGCTATTCTGGTCATACCAACCGATGAAGAGCGGCAGATCGCAGAAGAGAGCCTGACGCTGCTGGACCGCGAACCCACCCGAACGGAATCGCCGGCATGAGCCAACACACCTTCTTTGTCGCACCCACAGGTTTTGGCGTGGGCCTCACCTCTACCAGTCTGGGCCTGATCCGCGCCTTGGAACGCACCGGCCTGCGCGTGCATTTTCTCAAGCCTATCGCCCAACCCCATCCAGGCGACGAGGGGCCCGAGCGCTCAACGGAGCTGATCAGCCGTACCCTGGGTCTGACACCGCCTGCCGCCATGCCGCTCGCTGAGGTCGAACACATGCTGGCCATCGGTGAGCTGGACGACCTGATGGAAGAAATGGTCAGCCGCTATCAACAGGCCGCGCAGGACGCCGACGTGGTGGTCGTGGAGGGCATGGTGCCGACGCGGCAGAGCAGCTACGCCGCGCAAATCAACCAGTCGCTGGCCAAAAGCCTGGATGCCGATGTCATTCTGGTCACCACGCCCGATGGCGATGACATGGCCAGCCTGGCCGATCGCATCGAGATTCACGCCCAGGCCTTCGGTGGCCCGTCGCACCCTAAGGTACTCGGCGTCATCGTCAACAAGGTGCATGACCTTGAGGACGAAGCGCTGGCCGATGTGCCCGATGGCCGCGCGCTGAAAAACACCCTGAAGAGTTTTGCCCAGGCGCTCAAGCACGCATCGGTGCGGCTGGATACCGAGGATTTCCGCCTGATTGGCTGCGTACCCTGGCAGGATGAACTCAACGCGCCGCGCACCGCCGACATCGCCACCCTGCTGAAAACCACCATTTATCATCCGGGCGACATGCAACAGCGCCGGGTGATGGAAATTGCGTTGTGCGCACGCACCGTGCCGAACATCATTGATCGCCTGAAACCTGGCACCTTGATTGTTACCCCCGGCGACCGCGACGACATCATCATTGCCAGCAGCCTGGCCTCACTGGCCGGCACGCCACTGGCCGGTCTGCTTTTGACCGGCGACATGGCGCCAGACCCACGAGTGGTTCAGCTATGCCAACCCGCGCTGGATCAGGGCCTGACCATTCTGGGCGTCAGCACCAACAGTTTCGATACAGCCACTCAGCTGGATCGCATGAACCGCGAAATCCCGATCGACGACCGCGACCGCGCCGAACGCGTGACCAACTTCGTCGCCTCGCACATCGACCACGCCTGGCTGGCCAAGCGCTGCGATACGCCGCGCGAGAAGCGCATGTCACCGCCAGCCTTTCGTTATGAGCTGGTGCGCCAGGCGCAGCATGCCGCCAAGACCATTGTGTTGCCCGAAGGCGACGAACCACGCACTGTGCAGGCCGCCGCCATTTGCCAACGTCGCGGCATTGCCAACTGCATTCTACTGGCCAAGCGCGATTCGGTAGAAGCGGTTGCGCGTGCGCAGCACATCACCCTGCCCGACGGCCTGCAAATCATAGATCCGGACGCGGTACGCGAGCGTTACGTTGCGCCCATGGTCAAGCTGCGCGAGGGCAAGGGCCTGAACGAGCCTATGGCCCTGCAGCAGCTGGAAGACAACGTGGTACTGGGCACCATGATGCTGGCCCTGGACGAAGTCGACGGCCTGGTTTCCGGCGCCATCCATACCACAGCCAACACCATTCGCCCGGCCTTTCAGTTGATCAAGACCGCCCCCGGTTACAACCTGGTCTCTTCGATCTTCTTCATGCTGCTACCCGAGCAGGTACTGGTGTACGGCGACTGCGCAGTCAACCCCGACCCCACTGCGGTGGATCTCGCTGAAATCGCCATTCAAAGCGCGCGCTCGGCCGAAGCCTTCGGCATTCCGGCCAAGGTCGCGATGATCAGCTACTCGACCGGCAGCTCAGGCAGCGGTAGCGAGGTCGAGAAGGTACGCGAGGCCACGCGCCTGGCCAGAGAGCGCGAACCCGGACTGTTGCTCGACGGCCCGCTCCAGTATGATGCCGCCGCGATTGCCAGTGTCGGCCGCCAGAAGGCGCCAGACAGCCCGGTGGCCGGCCAGGCCACTGTGTTTGTGTTCCCCGACCTGAATACCGGCAACACCACTTACAAGGCGGTGCAACGCAGCGCCAACGTGGTCAGCGTCGGTCCGATGCTGCAAGGCTTGCGCAAACCGGTCAACGACCTGTCGCGCGGCGCGCTGGTAGACGATATTGTCTATACCATCGCGTTGACGGCCATACAGGCCTATAACAACCAATGACATAACGAGAACGATCGCCCTAGCGATCCTGCTGAAGAGCCCACAACCCATGCTGTCTTTTCTACCTGCCTTCGTGCGCGGGACCATCGCTACCCTGCTGCTGGCGCTGAATACGCTGTGCTGCGCCTCGCTGCTGTTCTGCGTGGCACTGTTCAAGCTGATCCCCATCTCCAGCCTGAAGAAACTCTGCACTCTGATCATGATCGAGATTGCCGAGTTCTGGATGTACTGCAACAGTGGCTGGATGAAGCTGGTCGGCAGCACCCACTGGGAAGTTGAAGGCCTCAACCAGCTGGATTACCGCGGCTGGTATCTGGTCACCAGCAACCATCAAAGCTGGGTCGACATTCTGGCGTTGCAACACGTACTCAACCGCCGCATGCCGATGCTCAAGTTCTTCTTGAAGCAGGAACTGATCTGGGTACCGGTAATTGGCCTGTGCTGGTGGGCGCTGGACTTCCCCTTCATGAAGCGCTACACCAAGGCCTACTTGGAGAAGTATCCCGAGAAGGCTGGCCAGGACCTGGAAACCACCCGCAAGGCCTGCGAAAAGTTCAAGACCACGCCGGTCGCGGTGTTCAACTTCCTGGAGGGCACCCGCCTAACACCCGCCAAGCATGCCCAACAGCAGTCGCCGTTCAAGTATCTGCTCAAGCCCAAGTCCGGCGGCATTGCCTTTGTACTGGATGCCATGGGCACGCAGCTGCGCTCGCTGCTCGACATCACCATTCACTACCCCAACGGCAATCCCAGTTTCTGGGATTTGCTAAGCGGTCAGGTGCCACACGTAGTCATGCACTGCGAGCTGAAACCCATCCCCAGCGAATTTCTTGGCAAGAACTACCAGCAGGATGCTGAATTCAGAGCAGAATTCCAGGCATGGGTAAGTCAGCTGTGGCTCGACAAGGATGCGCATCTGGCCAGGCTGCACGCGCAGTACCCAACGCCCACAGATCGCGCCCGCCAAAACAACAGCTAGGCACGACTGCCAGGCACAAAAAAACCGCGCTGGAGCAAGGCTCTCAGCGCGGTTTTTTTCGCGCGTATTACAGCTGGCTGAGGTTGATCTCAACCCGGCGGTTCTGCGCTCGACCCGCTTCGGTATCATTACTGGCAATTGGCTGGCTCGGCCCAACACCGGCGCTACTGATGCGTGCACCGGGCACACCCTGACCTGACAGGTAAGAGGCGACCGCACTGGCACGTTCCCGCGAGAGGCGCATGTTCAACTCGTTAGACCCGGTGCTATCGGTATGACCCACAATGTTGATGGCGTTCTTGTCGTATTCCTTGAACACCTTCACCAGCGAGTTCAATGTCGGATAGAAGCTGCTGGAGATATCGGAGGAGCCGGACGCGAAGGTGATATTACCCGGCATGACCAGTTGAATGCTGTCTCCATTGCGCACAACCTGTACCCCAGTACCGGTCAGCTCCTGACGCAGGCGCTGCTCCTGCTTGTCGACGTAGTAACCGTAACCACCACCGGCGGCGCCGCCGACAGCAGCGCCGATCAATGCACCCTTGCCACGGTCCTTGCTGCTGGAGGTGGCAGCGCCGATAGCGGCACCTGTCACGGCGCCAATACCGCCGTAAACAGCAGACTTACCCGCCTGCTCTTCGCCGGTGTAGGGGTTATTGGTACAACCGGTGAGTACCAGCGCGCACACGCCGGCAGCAATCAAACCTTGGCTTTTCATAATTTTTCCCTTTCAACTGTTATCAGTGTCATCTTTATCACACGGCGGGCTCTAGGCGGATTAGCATCCGGAGCCGCGCAATCGATGCCGTAACACACCGCACATAGTGCGGTTCAACCACGAATAAACGGGTTTTCGCGTTTCTCGTCGCCGATGCGGGTCTCCGGGCCATGGCCAGTTACCACTACGGCATCGTCATCCAAGCTATAGAGCCGCTGACGGATGGATCGTTCAATTTTCTGATAATCGCCGCCCCATAAGTCGGTACGTCCAATCCCCCGCCGAAACAAGGTATCGCCCGCGATCAGCAGCTTGTCCTGCGGGAACCAGAAGCTCATCGAGCCCGGTGTATGTCCCGGCGTGTGAAGCGCCACACCGCAGCCGCAAGCCAAGGCTTCGTCATCTTGCAACCATTGGTCTGGCGCTGGCACGGGTGTGTAGGGCACCCCAAACCGCTTGCACTGCATCTCGAGATTGTCCCACAGGAACTGATCATCCTGATGCAGGTGCAAGGAGGCGCCAGTGGCCTTCTTCATTTCACCCGAGGCCAGAAAGTGATCAAGGTGAGCATGGGTATGAATAATGCTGACGACCTGCAGGCCCAGCACCCCAAGGCGATCGAGAATCAGTTGATGGTCTCCGCCCGGATCAATTACCAGCGCCTTTTTCGTCAGCGGATCACCCACGATGGTGCAGTTGCAGCCCAGTGGGCCGACGGGAAAGGTTTCACGGATCAGGGCGGCAGGTGCAAGGCTCATGGCAATCCTCTTGGCGGTTAGGGAGGTCGACGCGCGTCACGCGACCAGCCGCATGATAGCAGCCGGCAAGCCGGGCTTTCTCCTCAGGTGTGTTCAAGCGCCCTCGGCTGGCCAAGATGCCCAGCTTGGCTAAGCTGGTGTTTAGCCCAGCAGAGGCCGCCGCCGTACCATTTGAGGGAGTTCGCCCATGGATAGAAAACAACACTCGCGCCGCCTGTTCAAGAGCGGCGCTGCCGCGTTGCTGAGCTTGACCTGCTCGCACCAGGCCAGCGCTGGCGGCATCATGCTGTATGAGGTTGGCCAGGAGGGCGCCGGTCTGGCCAATGCCGGCGCGGCTGTGCTGGCTAGCGACCCCAGCGTGTTGATGAATAACCCGGCGGGCATTTCGCGACTGGAAGGGACTCAGGTAAATGCCAGCGGTCAACTGGTTATTGGGCACATCAAGTTTGCCGCGGACGCTTCCAGCGACTTCGACGGCAACAACGGCGGCAATGCCCTGAAATACCTGCCCGGCGCCAGTTTTTTCATCAGTCACCAGATCGACGACAGATCCAGTATCGGCTTCGGCATGTACGGTAACTTCGGGCTGGCGGTGAAGTACGACGATGACTGGGCCGGGCGCTACTTCACCCAGCAGGCTGCGGTGATTGGCCTGAGCTTTGAACCAGTCTATTCCTACAACGTGGACGACAAGCTGTCACTGGGCATCGGGCCCCGCATCATGTACGGCTACTACCGCACCCAGGCAGCCGTCGACAACAACGTACTGGGCCTGGGGGGCGGGCGCAGCGACGGCCAGCTGGAATACCAGGACACCGACATCGGCATCGGCCTGAACATGGGCCTGCTCTACCAGTTGAATGAGCGCGTGGACCTGGGCCTTGCTTACACCAGCAAGGTCGAGCTTGAGTTTGAGGATCGCCCGAGCTTCGACAACATCAACAATCCGCTGCTGGATGCCGCGCTGCAGACCGCCAATATCCGCAGCCTGGAATTGGGCATGCAGGTGCCGCAAACGCTGCTGCTCAGCTCCAGCTACCGGCTCGACCCGCAGTGGACCCTGCTCGGCAGCCTGGGCTGGCAGGACTGGAGTGAGTTTGGCGACATAGGAGCAGCGGTAGAAGCTGCCGGGGGCAGCGTGACCACCGGCGTAGACCGCCGCTACAAGGATACCTGGCACGCGTCCCTGGGCGCGCAGTATCAGGCCACCCGCCAGCTGCGCTGGAACATGGGCATTGCCTACGACAGCACCATGGTCGACGACGCTGATCGCACCGTCGACAACCCGGCCGCCGCCGCGTGGCGATTTGCCGGCGGCCTGAACTACGCACTGGACGATAATACCGACCTGCACCTGGCCTACACCCTGGTCTGGCTCGGCGATATGGACGTGTCGCAGAGCAAAAGCCGCTCCGGCGACAGCCTGAACGGCAGCTATGACCGCAGCGCGCTGCACATCCTGGGCGGCGGCGCCGTGTGGCGCTTCTAGCCGCGCGCCGCCACCAGGGCCGAGCGCCATGGTGGCGGCAGGTCTACCTGACTATTCGTTGTATATTAGCGCCACTCAATAACGGAAACCGCGCCCGAACCATGTCCAGAACGCCCTGCAACTTCGCCCTGCTGGCCTTGCTAAGCGCCCCGCCCCTGGCCGCCGAGCCACTGCGGCTGACCGCTGCCAATGTGGAAGACAAGGTCAATGGCATTCTCACGCTAATGTCTTATTCAATGACCCTGGACCTGGCCTCCAGCGCCCTGCAGATCAGCGACAACGAGACCGGGGACCCGGCACTCACCATGACGCAGCTCGGCGGCGGCGCGACCATGAGCGATGAGGTCCCGCTGTACCTGGAAGGCTCGATTGCCTACAGCCGTTACGATCCCAAATTTGTCGCCACCAACGGCGTGCAAACCCGCACCATTCCGGTGAAATGGACCTCGCTCACCGCCGCCGGTGGTATCGGTTGGGATTTTGCGCTGAATGATGAATGGGTGTTGCGCCCGATCGGCAATGTCGCGTTAGGCTACATCAGCAGCGATATCAACAGTGCACGGCTCTACCTGAACTACGAACTGGACCGCGAGATCGAGTTTCTCGACGACGGACAAATGGGCGCGCTCGGTCTGGGCGGCGCCATGATGCTCGATTGGGAGCGTGTGCGCGAGGAGTACGAGGCCGATCTGGAGCTACGCTATAGCTACCTCGACCTGCAGAACATTGGCGGTGACAAGGCCATCGACGGCAACGTGACGGCACAGACCGCCAACCTGTGGACCCGGTACCGCGCGCCCACCGGCTGGACCGTCATGCATAACCCGCTGCGCTACGTGCTGGAATACTCCCACTCCGAGTATTTGGGTGAGCAACGCGGCGCGCTAGGCTTTGACCGGCTATCGACCATTGGCGCCGGCATCGAGTTCGACTCCAGCGCCTACCCGGTCTTTATCACCCGCACCCGGATACTGATTCGTCAGATGTTCGGTGATGGCGTCTCCGGCACCGCACTGAGCTTTGCAGTCAGCTTCTGAACAGCTGATCGGCGCGCACAAAAAAAGGCGTAGGGGCAACAACCCCTACGCCTTTTTCCTGTGCCGCCCTGCCGTTAGCGAGGCGACACGCTCAACGCTTAGCGAACACCTGCCTGACGCAGCGCCGTGGGCGTGAAGTCATTGCTTGACGCCTTGTAGCTGTAGTCGTAGTTGTTACGCTCTTCGTTGTTCATGCCCATGGCCAGATAACGACCGGCCATCAGGTCGTACAGGGTTTCCATGGCATAGCTTGGCACCTTGTCGGGGAAGCGCTGCAGGCCTTCCGCCTCGGCCACCCGCCACAGCTCACCGCGACCGTCGTAATGGTCGATGTGCGCAGCCTGCCAGGAGTCCTCATCAAGGAAGAAGTGACGCTTGGCGTAGATGTGACGCTCGCCCTGCTTCACATTGGCTTCAACATCCCAGACGCGGTGCAGCTCATAGCGCACCAGATCCTGGTTGATGTGGCCGGCCTGGAAGATCTGATCGTACTTGACGCTCGGTGACGCCAACTCGTAGTTGTTGTACGAAATGAACATTTCACGCTTGCCGTTCAGCTTCCAGTCGTAACGATCTGGCGCGCCGTTGTACAAGTCCAGGTTGTCGGAAGTACGCATGCCGTCGGCAGCAGTACCCGGACCGTCGTAGGAAACCTGCGGAGCACGGCGAACGCGGCGCTGACCAGCGTTGTAGATCCACGCCATACGCGGGTTGGCGACCTGGTTGATGGTCTCGTGCACCAGCAATACGTTACCGGCCAGACGGCTCGGGTCGGTGACCTGCTGCTTGAAGTAGTAGAGCATCTCGTTGGGCGCGCTGGCGTCATAGTCGGTCAACGCACTGGGCAACACGTATTCTTCAACGAAACGCACCAGGTTGTAGTTGCCGTTCACCTGTGGAGTCGCCTGGGTCACGGTGCGCTGCAGCGAAGCACCGCGATAACGCGTGACCTGGTTCCAGATCACTTCCAGGCCATCCTTGGGAATCGGGAAAGCATAGGCCATCTGGTAGTTGGTCAAGCCGTTACCACCGGCAACCAGCTCGGTATTGGCGGCGTTGTGCTTGGCGGCGTCGTTGATTTCCTGTGGCAGCGCTACGCTACGGCGGCTATCGAACACGCGCATCTTGAAGGTGTCAGGGTAGCGCTTGAACATCGCGACCTGACCGGGGGCCAACTGATCGGCATATTCTTCGTAGTTCGCTGCGGTGATGACGAACAGCGGCTGATCATCTGCATAGGGGTTGGCAAAAAAGCCATTGGCATCCACTGCAGCTGCATCGGTAGCCAGACCGCCAGTCCAGGCCGGGATGCTGCCCGCCGCGTTGCCGGCAACTTCGGCGCCAACGGGGGTCAGGCTGTTGCCCAGCTCGGCAACCTTGTCTGCATCGGCAGCGGCAAAGCTGATCTGCGCGGCCAGCGTAGAGGCCAGGAAAGTAGAAGCAAGAATTATGGGTTTCATCGATTCGCCCTGTTTTGCTTGATTATTGGCGGCTCAACGCTGCTGAAATACGACGCAGCAGCAAGGCCGGACGGGTGACATCAAGGAAGCGCGCCATCGCGCCTGCATAAAGTGTAGACGCACGAAAACGCCCGTGCCGTACAGTCCGATAGACCGACACAACACAGCGTTCAGGATTATTAGGCTTTTTATATTCCTTGAGGAGTTGCGCACTTTATAGACTGGCGTGATGGCAATCAAGCCCAACTGTCCCATTACAGCGGCTTTCCAGCTGCCATGGGCCCCGCGCCAGCCCCTGTTTCTCGTGACCTGTAGCGCTGATACCGAGCCTACGGCCAGCTCCGCAATGAGACATTCAGTGACAATTGATCAACGGGCCAGTGAGTACGCAATAAAAAGCCCGCCAACCAGCTAACTGGCGGGCAGGCTCTACCTGCGTCAAGGTGTTACTTCAGGGAAGAAATACAGCTATCGCCAGACTCCAGCCACTGCGCGATCTCACCGCGAATACGCTTCTTGTCGAGTTTGCCAACGCTGGTCTTGGGGATTTCCTTGACCACGGCAATCTGCGTGGGGATCGCCCACTTGTTGATCCGGCCTTCCTCGACAAACGGTTTGAGGTGTTCGCACAGCGAGGCAGCGGTAACCTCCTGCCCTGCTGCGGCAACTACCAGAGCAAAGGGCCGCTCGTCCCAGCGCGGGTCGGGAATCCCGACCACGGCGACTTCTTTGATGCTGGCGTCGCGGCTGATCAGGTCTTCCAGCTCCAGCGAAGACAACCACTCGCCGCCGGTCTTGATCACATCCTTGATGCGGTCACGAATATCGATGAAGCCCATGGCGTCGATGGTCGCCACATCGCCGGTGTGCATCCAGCCACCTTCCCACAGCTCCTGGCTTTTCTCCGGCTCGCGGAAATAGGCCTGGGTCAGCCAGGGCGCGCGCAATACCAGCTCGCCTTGGGTCTTGCCATCCTTGGGCAGTTTATTGCCGTCGGTATCGACAATCTGCGCCTCAACCAATGGTCCGGGCACGCCGGCCTTGATGCGGTGGGCGGCGCGTTGGTCTTCACTGCCGGCCTCGAGCTCCAGGTTGATATAACCGGCAGAAATCATCGGGCAGGTTTCCGACATGCCATAAGCCGCGCTGAGCTGCATGCCCTTGGCAAGCGCCGTTTCATACAGGGTACGGTTCAAAGCGCTGCCGCCGATGATCACGCGCATGCCGGCAAAGTCGTAATCCTTGGCGCCCTCAGCATTGAGCACCATTTGCAGAATGGTCGGCACACAATGCGAGAAGGTAACCCCGTGATCCTTGATCAGCTTGACCAGCAGTTCAGGCTCGTAACGACCTGGATACACCTGCTTGATACCCAGCAGGGTCGCGGTATAGGGAATGCCCCAGGCATGCACGTGGAACATCGGCGTAATCGGCATGTAAACATCGCGGTTGCCGAGCATGCGCACGGTGTCCAGCGCACCCAGCGAGGTGGCCTGCGCCAGCGTGTGCAAAACCAGTTGGCGATGGGTGAAATAGACGCCCTTGGGGTTGCCCGTGGTACCGGTGGTATAGAAGGTGGTAGCGACCGAGTTCTCATCGAAGTCGGCAAACTCGTAGCTTGGCTCGGCGGCGGCCAGCAATTGCTCGTATTCGCCGGCGAAGCCCGGGAGATCGGCTTGCTTGTTGTCTTCGTCGGTCAGCAGGATGGTCGTGGTGACGGTAGTCAGGTCATTCTCTATCGCCTTGTAGATAGGCAGAAATTCGCTGTTGATCAGTACCACGTTGTCTTCGGCGTGATTCATCGTATAGAGAATCTGGTCTGGCGACAGGCGAACGTTGATGGTGTGCATGATGGCGCCGAGCATAGGTACGGCAAACATGCATTCCAGATAACGGTGGCTATCCCAGTCCATCATGGCGACCGTGTCGCCGGCCTTGACGCCCGCTTTGCTCAGCGCATTGGCCAGGCGGCAGATACGCTCATTGAAGGTGGTGTAATCGTACCGGCTGATATCCCGGTAGATGATTTCCTGGGTACGCTCGTAACGCTGTCCGGAGAGCAACAGGTTCTTGATCAACAAAGGCGTGGAATGAGCCTCGTCGGTGGGCTTGAGGATACGAGTATTAAGCATGAAATGACCTAGTGTTTTTGGGATTGTCAGGGCATGGGAGCAGTGCGCGAGCCCAATCAGCCTATGGAAAACAGCCTAAAGAATAGCTCAGCCGGCACGACCGCAAAACATCATACGGATTTTAATCAGGGCCATTAAGCGTATAATTGTAAATAAAAGTCGCTTTATGACTGAATACTGATTCATAGTTTCAAGATCACAACAATGGAGCCAAATAGCATGTCCGACAACAGCATTGTTATCGTCAGCGGTGCGCGCACGCCCATGGGCGGCTTTCAAGGCAGCCTGTCCGGCGTCAGCGCGGTTGATCTGGGCGCCCTGAGTATTCGCGAAGCCATCAATCGTGCCGGCATCGAAGCCGACGCGGTCGACGAGGTCATCATGGGTTGCGTGCTACCCGCTGGCCTCAAGCAGGGCCCCGCGCGTCAGGCCAGCCTGAACGCCGGTCTCCCCGCCGCCACCGGCTGCACCACCATCAACAAGCTGTGCGGCTCGGGCATGAAAGCCGTGATGCTGGCCCATGATCTGATCAAGGCCGGTAGCAACAACATCATGGTCGCCGGCGGCATGGAGAGCATGTCCAACGCCCCCTACCTGATCGAGAAAGCCCGCACCGGCCTGCGCATGGGCCACGGCGAGATCAAGGACCACATGTTCTTCGACGGCCTGGAAGACGCCCGCACCGGCCGCCTGATGGGCTCCTTTGCGCAGGATACCGCTGATCAGAATGGCATCACCCGCGCCGAGATGGATGCTTACGCCATCGAATCACTGAAACGCGCACAAGCTGCTATCGAGAACGGTTCACTCGACAAGGAGATCGTCCCGGTGACGGTGACAACCCGCAAGGGCGAGGTCGTGGTGAAGGATGATGAGCAGCCGCACAACGCCAATCTGGACAAGATTCCAACCCTTAAACCCGCTTTCAAGAAAGACGGCTCAGTAACGGCGGCCAACGCCAGCTCCATCTCCGACGGTGCCAGCGCCTTGGTGATCATGAGCGGCGCCGAAGCCGAACGCCGCGGCCTGCAGCCGCTGGCCCGCATCGTCGGCCATGCGACCCAGAGCCAGGACCCAAGCGAGTTCACCCTCGCCCCCATCGGCGCGATAACCAACCTGTTCAACAAGACCGGCTGGAGCAAGGAGGATGTAGACCTATTCGAGATCAACGAAGCCTTCGCCATGGTCACCATGCTGGCCATGCGTGAACACGGTCTGGATCATGCCAAGGTCAACATCTACGGCGGCGCCTGTGCACAGGGTCACCCGGTTGGCTCTACCGGCTCACGCATTATCGTCACCCTGATCAACGCCCTGCAGAACACCGGTGGCAAGCGCGGTGTTGCGTCGCTGTGTATTGGGGGTGGTGAGGCGACGGCGATTGCGATTGAGTTGGTGTAAGGCGAACTAGGTTGGTCTGCGGAACAAGCACATTTACGTACGGAGCACGGACCAAAACTCCCATCTGAGCGTGCGAGTAGCGCAGATGGGAATGGGGTCCGTGCACTGTTCGACGGCTTGCAAGTAATTGGGCCGCTTTTATAGATCCGCCACCCCATCCACCAGCACCACCGGATACCCCAACGAACAGGTCTCTACCCTACCCTGCACGCCGTAGCAGGTCTGCAGAGAGTCCGACGTCACCACCTGCAGGGGCTCGCCCATGCGACAGTCGCCACCCGGCGCCAACATGATCACCTGATCAGCAAAGCGCAGCGCCAGATTCAGGTCGTGACTGGCTACCAGCGCGATGGCCTGCCGCTCGCGCACATAGCGGCGCACCACTTCAAGGACATTCAGCTGCCAGCGCAAATCCAGCGCGCTGGTGGGTTCATCCAGTAGCAACAACGGCGCCTGGCGTACCAGCACCTGAGCCAGGCCGACCATCTGCCGCTGTCCGCCCGACAACTCTGAAAGGCGTCGCAGCATCAGCTCGGTGATCTCCAGCGAGTCCGCCACGCGGGCGATGGCGGCGGTGATCTGTGCTTGCACAGTCTCGCCACTCAGGTAGGCGGCGCCGAGCAGCATTTCGTAAACAACCAGCGAAGTCGCCTGCGGCAAGGTTTGCGGCAGGTAGGCCACGCGGCGCTGCCGTTCGCGGGGCGACAGCGTAGCCAGCGGTTCGTCCTGCAGCGTTACCTGTCCGCTGGCCGGCTGCAAGCCAGCCAGCGCGCGGACCAACGTCGACTTGCCTACGCCGTTAGGCCCGATCAATGCCACCAGCGAACCCGCCGGTATGCTTGGCAGCGTGATCTGCTGCAGTACGCTACGCGCCCGATAGCCACTGCTCAGATTGGAGATGCTCAGCGTCATAGCCCGGCCCTCTTTCCCCGAGCCAGAATCAGGCCGACAAACAGCGGCACGCCCACCAGCGCCGTCACCAACCCGACCGGCAGCACCACACCGGGCAGGATGCCACGGCTGGCGATGGACGCCAGCGACAGCAGCAAAGCACCGGCCAACGCGCTGCCCGGTAAAAAGAAGCGGTGGTCCTCACCCAGCAGCAGGCGAGCGATATGCGGGCCAACCAGGCCGATAAAACCTACCTCGCCCACAAACGCAGTCGCCACGCCGGTCAACAGGCTGACCCGCAATAACACCGCTGCACGCAATCGACCAACCGGCACCCCAAGGCTGCGCGCCTGATCTTCGCCTGTACGCAGCATGGTCATGGCCCACGCCTGACGCAACGCAAACAGCAGGCACACCGCTAGTACCACGGCCAGCAAGGCAGCGCGATCCAGACTCGCGCGGGCCAGACTGCCAAGCGTCCAGAACACGATTTGCTGCACCGCTTCGGCGTCGGCCATGAACTGCACCAACCCCACCAACGCGTTCAAACCAAACAGCAGGGCAATACCGAATAGCACCAGCGTATGCACCTCGGTGCCCAGCGTGCGGCCAACCACCAGCAGCAAGGCGCAGGAGGCCGCGGCAAATACAAACGCCGCCAGTGGCAGCATGATCAGTTGACTCAAACCAGCCAGATTCGGGGCAAACACGATCACCAGCGAGGCGCCCAGGGTAGCCGCTGCGCCAATCCCAAGCGTGAACGGACTCGCCAGCGGATTATTCAGCGCGGTTTGCATCTCGGCGCCAGCCAGCCCCAGACTCGCTCCCACCAGTACCGCCATCAGCGCGTAGGGCAAGCGCAATTCCAGCACGATGACCCGTTGCGCGGCGTCACCTTCAACCCAGCCAAAGGCCAGCTGCACGACATCCCACCAGCCCAGCCCCATCGGGCCAACCGAAAGGTCAAAGACAAAGGCGAACAACAGTGCAGCGCTCAGCACCAACAAAAGCGCAGCGCGGCGCCACCACAACCTCCGGTAACCCTCTGACAGGGTGTCAGGCGGCAGCGGCATCACAGGGTAATCCAGTAGGTGCCAGGCAGGGCGACCGGTTGATAACGCGAATGCAGCCGCTGCAGCGTTTGCTCCGGCTGCAAGTCAGCGAACTGCTCTGGGTAGAGCCATTTGGCCATGACTTGGACCGCCACTACGTTGAACGGACTGTTGTAGAAGTCGTGCCAGAGCGCGTGTACCTGGCCATTGGCGATGGCATCTATGTGCTGCATTCCAGGTTCGCTTACCAGCCGCTGCAAAGAAGCGCGTGCATCCTGCGGCTCAACACCCGGCCCCAACGCCACGTAACGTGCGCCCTCACGCACTGTCGCCCTTGAGCCAACGGCACTGGCGATATAGTGCTGACTGGGCTCGGTGACCAGCAGTTCGATACTCAGCATGCCGGCCGCGCCCGGCAAGCGGTCGCGGGCAAGATTGCGACCTCCGGCTGCCTCGAGCAGATTGGCCAGCATGCCGCGCGCCATAGTTTCACAACAGCTGTCAGCCAGCCCGGCACGACTGTGCAAAAAAACGCTGGGCTGGGTATCTGGAGTCGGCAGGCGCGTGGTAACCGCCTGCAGCGCCTCGCGATAATCTGCCGCAAAGGCCTGTGCACGTTCCTGCCGACCAAGCAGCTCGCCCAGCAGTTCAACACTACGCGGTGTATTGCGCAGCGGCTGTTCACGAAAATCGACAAACACCACGGTAACGCCGGCGCGCTCCAGCTGCTCGACCAGCCGCGGGTTGTCGGACCCCGGCCCGTGGCCATGCAGACTGAAAACCGCCAGGTCCGGTTGCAGCGCCAGCACTTGTTCCAGGCTGAAGGTATCTGCGGCGCCCTGACCGATGGGCGGAATATCCGCCAGCGCCGGGTAGCGCTCCTCGTAGGCCGCATAGGTGCCGGGGGCTACCAGCGGCAGATCGCGCGGCATACCCACCAGCCGGTCCAAGACACCGGGGCCTTCCAGCAGCGCCAGCACTGGCAGCAAGCGCCCCTCACCCAGCACAATGCGTTCGACCTTGGCCGGTGGCGTCAGCTCACGCCCGGCCAGGTCTTCCAACGCCAGCACGGGTAGTGCCAGCCCCCATAACGCAATCAACCCGGCCAGGTACTGGCCGGGTTGCAGGAGTCGCCTGAACATCAGAAACGCATGGCCACGCCGAGACGGATCTCGCGGCCCGGTTCGTAGGAGCCAATGATGCCGTCATAACCCGGAATGGACTGGAAGTCTTCGTTGCTGGCGTGATCCAGGTACTGCTTGTCGAGCAGATTCTTGACCGTCAGTGACAAGGTAAGGTCGTCGTTCTGCAGCGGCAGCCAGCTGGCGTAAACATCGTGCACGCCGTACCCGGCCTTGTCGATCTCTCCCACACCGGTATCGATGGAGTCCAAACGCTCAACAAAACGTGCCTGCCAGCCCAGCTCCATCGATTCGCTGAAGCGATAATCCGCATTCGCTACCCAGGTATCGCCAATGCTGGTACCCAGACCGTTGTGCTCGTAAACGTTGAGGTCTTCACCGTCGATAGTCGCGTCGTTGTGGTGATAGCTCAGACCAACACTGACTGCATCCCAGTGGTAAGCGGTCTGCACCAGGTAACCCTTGGACTCCAGATCGCCCGCGTTGACGAACATGGTCGGACGCGGCACCGGATCAGCAATAGCATCCTTGATATCGGTGCGGTAGAGCTTGCCCGATAGCAGCCAGCCGCCGTTGCTGTAATCGAAGCCAATCTCGTTGGTGCGCGCTTTTTCCGGCTTGAGGCCAGGGTCTATTGTCGCGACATCGGCCTTGAAGCCATCGCGTACCTGCGGACCACGGAAAGCCTGGGTGTGGGCAAACCGAAGATTCAGATTGCGCGTAGCCTGAAAGCCCAGGCTGGCATTTGGGCTAAAGCCGGTTTCGTCAAAACGCTGGCCGTCGGCGCTGTTGAACTTGTAAGTGTCGTAGCGGCCACCGAAGCCGAGCAACCAACGATCGGCCAGTTGCCAGTAATCCTGCGCATAAACCCCGTACACCTTGCCATCCTGTTCCTTGTCAGTAGGGTTCGTGCCAGGCCCTGCGGTGATTTCATCACGGCGATAATCCACCCCGTAAGTCAGCTCATGACCGCCCAACAGGCTGGTGTTACGCACATCGGCGCCCCAGGTCTGTGCCTCGGCTTCATACTCGCCCCAACGGCCAATGACGTTCTGCTCCAGCTGGTTGCTGGTTTGGTAGGTGGTTACTGACAGATCCAGCAATGGACTTTCCACAGGATTGAATTCATAACCCAGGTTCCAGGTTTCGCGTTGATTGCTCAACGGATAAGCCGGATTGAAACTGCTGGTAACCCACTGCGGTCGCTGGTTCCGTTCGCCATCATCTTCACGGCGTTCGTAGCTCAGGCGCAGCGTTTGCGCTTCAGTCAAATGGCCAACCAGCTTGGCGAAGCCCAGTTGCTGACGTGAGCCAGTACCCGTGACGGTATCGCCATTGCCATCTTCGTAATCGTTTTGATCCTGATAGGTGCCCATCAGCATGGCAGACCAGTCATCGGAGAAGCGGCCGAACAGGGTGCCATTGGCCTTGTAGCCCTCGGCATTGCTGAAGTAACCACCTTTGACGAGCGCACCTACCTGCTCCCCGGGCCGTAGCAGGTCTTCCGGGTCTTTGGTGACAAACTTGATGGCGCCGCCCAGCGCGCCGGGGCCCGAGAGCGCGTCGGTGGTACCGGCGCGTACGTCTACTTCTTTGAGCAGTTCAGGCTCGACGTTAATTCGCCCGGTGTGGTGGAAGGTCTGGCCGGCTTGTTGCGCGCCGTCGATGCTGATATTCAGCAGGGTGTCTTCCAGGCCACGCATGTAGAGCTTCTGCGCGACGCTGTGGCCACCGCCCACGCTGACTTCCGGTTGTGAAGCAAACACGTCTTCCAGGTCCGCCGCCTGAAAATGCTCCAGTTCCTCAGCACTGACGCTGCTGCTTTGCTGCAGACGCTCGCCCTTGATTTCCATCGCCGGCAACTCAGCCGGCTCGGCGGCATGGGCATTGTGAACGGCAAAGGCCAGGGCAACGCTGGCCGTCAGACGAAAAGCCACCGCGGTGCGCGGCAAAGTGAACTCAGACATACTGCTTCCTTGAATGCGTCTTTATGTGATTGATTCTCAATTGGACAGCATTCTTATTTGTCTGGAGCGTAACGCAAACCACTTTTACATTTGTTACGTTTGCAACCCGCCGCGCGGCAGGCGCATCTCGATCACCAGCCCGCCCTGCGCGCCGTTGCTTGCCGAGAGGCTACCACCGGTCGCCTGCACCTGCCGCCGCGCCAGTGCCAAACCCAGGCCAAAGCCGCTGCGTCCCTCATTGCTGCCACCGGACAAGCGAAAAAACGGCTGAAAAATACGCTCCAGCATGTCACCCGGCACGCCCGCACCGCAGTCGGCGACGCTCAATAGCCAGACGCCTGAGCGCTCCACCAGGCTGACCTGAACACTGCCGCCGCGCGGTGTATGGTCCAGGGCGTTGCGCACCACGTTCTCGATCGCCTGACCCAACGCGCGATGACTGCTGTTGCTTAGCCTGGCGCTGGCCGGCAGCTGCACGTTCAGCTTGTGCTCTGGATATTCAAAACGCGCGTCATCCACAATACTGTCGACCAGCTCGGTCAGGTCCAGACTTTCGTCGCGCAGTACCGGGCTCTCGTTCTCCAGCCAACTGAGGGTCAGGGCATCTTCCACCAGTTGCCGCATGCCGTTGCATTCGCCGCGAATACGTTCAAGCAACAGCTGATCGCCCTGTTGCTGCTCCGCCAGGCTGACCGCCATTTCGATGCGTGTGAGCGGAGTACGCAATTCGTGAGACATGTCCGAGAGACGCTGACGCTGGTTTTCGATCAGTTGCTGGGTGCGCTCGGCCATGCCATCAAAGGCGCGTGCCAGCCCCGCTAGTTCATCCTTGCGCGCGCCCAGATCGGCCCCTACGCGCGCACTGTAGTCGCCCTCACTAAACCGCCGGGTGGCCAGTTCCAGCCGGCGCAGCGGGTGCATCAGATGACGGTAAAGCAGCAGACACACCAGCAGCAGCACTGCGAACGGCAGCACCACCTGTAACAACAGGCGCGAGGGTGACCAGTAGTTGCCAGGGCGCATGCGTTCTGGCAGCTGGATGACGAAATGGGTACGGCCATCACTGAACGGCAGGTCCATGGTCGGGTTTTCCGCAAAGTACAGATGTATCTTCCACGACACGTCGCGACCCAGCCCAAAGCCCTCGGTGAAACGTTGCGAAAAAGTACTGCCGGCGATGGGCGTAAGGTCAGATTGAATTACCGCCGCCCAAGTGTTTTCCTGCTCCTGCACGCTGCGCAGCCACTCGCTCAGCGCTTGCTCGTTGCCCGCGTTGTAGAGCGCTTCGGCTTGCGCGCCATAGCTGCGCAGGGTGCGTTGATGCGACTCGGCGATAAAACTCATTGCCTCTTCGGTTTCCCAGGTCAGATGCGAGATGAGCCAGAACAGCGCCAGCATCCCCAGCACCAGAGTGGCGCACAGCTTCCACCACAGGCGGCGATTCATGCGAACAGGTATCCACGGCCGTGCAGGGTTTGCACCGGATCGGCCAGACCGGCGTCGGTCAGCCTGCGCCGGATGCGGCTGATGTGCATATCCAGGCTGCGGTCATAGCGGCTGAATTCGCGATCCAGCACGGTGCGATACAGATAGGGTTTGGACAGCACCTCGCCGCGCTGGGCCACCAGCTGCCATAGCAGGCGGAACTGAATGGCAGTCAGGTCAAGCAACGTCTCGTTCACCCGCGCCTGTTGACTATCGCGATCCAACCGCAGAACACCCGCACTCAGTTGATCCAGCTCGCCCTGCCGCGCACCCAGTGGCGGGCGGCTGCGGCGCAGCACTGCATCGATACGCAGCTGTAGCTCCTCCAGACTGAAGGGCTTGGCCAGGTAGTCATCCGCGCCGTGACGCAAACCACGGATACGCTCCTCTTCCGCACCGCAGGCGGTAAGCATGATCACCGGTGTCTGCTTTTGCGCACGCAACCGCTTGAGCAGACTAAAACCGTTGAGGCCCGGCAGCTTCACATCCAGCAACACTAGGTCGGGCTCACTAGCCAAAGCCCGCTCCAAGCCGGCTGGGCCGTCGTACTGACAGTCAATGGCATAACCACCATGGTGCAATAGCTGACTGAGCTGCCCGCTCAGGGTGAGGTCATCTTCGATAATCAAGATATTGGCCAGTTGCGCGCCCATGCGTAGCCCCCTTAACTGAGAATGCTTATCATATACGCATATAACTTTTTGTCATCCTCGCGGGCGAGATCGGTGGCGCACCAAGTTAGGGCAAGGCACCAAATTGGCGCGAAAGCAAAGTTCGTATCGCCACCAAAACCGTCTCCGGCAACCTTGCTAACTCCAAACACCTGAAGATAACAAGCTGATTTAGAAGAATAAAATTTGACAATGCGTGACATTGTCAAACTCTGGCACGGTCCCTGCTCTGCCCTTGATGCCTACAAGGCAGCTACCCGCGACGGACAGGAAACCGATGACTCGCTCATTTCAGGGGCACTACCCAGAATCACCGCAGCCACAGCGCCACGCTGTAGCGCTGCCGCGTCAAATTGGCCCTCGGTTCCCTCTTAGCGACACATCCCGCAGCCGCCAACTCACCCGGTTGGCAGCCTGCGCGGGTGCTCTGCGTATGTTCTGCAGCGGCCAGCCGCATGGCGGCGACCGCCTGATGCTGTCTCAACACCAATCACTGGACACAATCACAACAATGGAGATGTACCCATGAAACTGAAGAATCTGGTCAAGAAAGCCGGCGCGCTGGGCGTTGCCTGCAGCATGGCGCTGGGCGCGCTGAGCGTGCAGGCCGAGGAAACCATCAAGGTCGGCGTATTGCACTCGCTGTCCGGCACCATGGCCATTTCGGAAACCACGCTGAAAGACACCATGCTGATGCTGATTGAAGAGCAGAACAAGAAGGGCGGCCTGCTCGGCAAGAAGCTTGAGCCCGTCGTGGTTGACCCTGCCTCCAACTGGCCGCTGTTTGCCGAGCGCACCCGCGAGCTGCTGGAACAGCACCATGTGGATGCCATCTTCGGCTGCTGGACCTCGGTCTCGCGCAAATCCGTACTGCCGGTCATTGAAGAGCTGAACGGCATGCTGTTCTATCCCGTGCAATACGAGGGTGAAGAGTCCTCACGCAATGTGTTCTATACCGGCGCCGCGCCAAACCAGCAGGCGATCCCGGCCGTTGACTACCTGAAAGATGAACTGGGCGTTGAGCGCTGGGTACTCGCCGGTACCGACTACGTCTACCCGCGCACCACCAACCGTATTCTGGAAGCCTACCTCAAGGCCGCTGGCGTGGCGGAAGACGACATCATGATCAACTACACGCCCTTCGGTCACTCCGACTGGCAGAACATCGTGGCAGAAATCAAACGCTTCGGTAGCGCCGGCAAGAAGACCGCTGTGGTCTCGACCATCAACGGCGACGCCAACGTACCTTTCTACCGCGAACTGGGTAACCAGGGCGTATCCGCTGAAGACATCCCCGTGGTGGCTTTCTCGGTCGGTGAAGAAGAGCTTTCGGGCATCGACACCACCCCGCTGGTTGGCCACATGGCCGCCTGGAACTACTTCATGAGCGAAGACACCCCCGAGAACGAGGCCTTCATCAAGACGTGGCACCAGTTCATCGGCGATGAAAAGCGCGTTACCAACGATCCGATGGAAGCGCACTACATCGGCTTCAACATGTGGGTGAAAGCGGTTGAGAAAGCCGGCACCACCGACACCGACAAGGTGATCGACGCCATGGTCGGCGTGGAAGTGCCCAACCTGACCGGTGGCACCAGCAAAATGCTGCCAAACCATCACATCACCAAGCCGGTGCTGATCGGTGAAATTCAGGATGACGGCCAGTTCCTGACCGTGTCCAGCACCGATGAGCTTGTGCCTGGCGACGCCTGGTCCGACTTCCTCGAAGGCAGCAAGGATCTGAAGTCCGATTGGACTGCGCCTATCAGCTGCGGCAACTACAACACCAAAACCAAAACCTGCCTCGGCGCGCAAGCCGAATAACAAGCAGGACAGACCGCTGGCGGCCTTCACCGCCGGCGGCATCTGCAGCAGCGGCACGCCGCTGCTGTCTTGATTGCCCCCGAAACACACCTTCAGGACCGCAGTTATGAACTCACTTTGCCGCATCACACCCCGGCATACTGCTCGCTTTCTGCACGCTGCGCTGCTCTGGCTGTTCTGCTTCAGCCTGTTGCCGCTGCACGCGAGCGCGCAAGGAATGGAAACACCCCCAGACTCTCCGCCCGAAGCCCAAACCGACGCCGTGCCTGCGGCGCCGCCCAGCTTCGAGCAACTGGTACAACAATTGGTCGGCGGCAGCCTGCGTGACCGCGCCGCCACCGTGCAACAGCTCTCTGGCCAGACCGATGAACGCCTGGCAGATATTTTCAATGCTCTGGTCAGTGGCGACCTGCTGGCCAACAAGGACAAGCCACCGGTTGTGGCGATTCGGGACGGCGACCGCCTGACGGACGCCCTTACCGGCGCCGAACTGACTGACAGCAAGGGCCTGCGCCGCATTCCGGTAAACAACAGTCTGCGCACCCAGTTGCGCGGCCAGGTGGCGCAACTGAACCTCAACCACCCCAACACCGACAAGCGCTACGCCGCCGTGCAACGCTTTATCCGTGACGGCGTGGATGCCGAGACCGCCGCCTTGCTGCGTGACCACCAGCAAGTCGAAGAGTCAGGCCGCGTGCAGGATGCGATCACCACGGCCCTGGCGGTCTATCAACTGCAGTCGCCTGAACGCGATGTGCGCCTGGGCGCCATCGATGAACTCAGCGGGTCGCTGGAGCAGGAGGCGCGTAATGCGTTGCGCGGCATTGCCGAGAACGATGCCGACGCCGAACTGCGCGCTGCCGCCGCCGAGGCCATCGAGTCCATTCAGGGGCGCATCAGCTTCTACCGCTTTGTCGAGAACCTGTTCTTCGGTCTGAGCCTGGGCTCGGTTTTACTGCTGGCCGCCATTGGCTTGGCCATCACCTTCGGCGTGATGGGCGTGATCAACATGGCCCACGGTGAGCTGATAATGATTGGCGCCTACACCACCTGGGGTGTGCAGGTGCTCTTCCCGGACCTGATCGAGTGGAGCCTGCTGATCGCCATCCCGGCCGCCTTCCTGATCACCGCACTGGTGGGTATTGCCATTGAACGCGGCGTCATTCGCTTTCTTTACGGCCGCCCGCTGGAAACCCTGCTGGCTACCTTCGGCTTGAGCCTGGTACTGCAACAGGCGGTACGCACCCTGTTCAGCCCGCTCAACCGTTCGGTCAGTTCACCGGAGTGGATCAGCGGCACGCTGAGCATCAACCCGGTGCTGTCGATCACCTACACCCGCCTGTACATCCTGATTTTCGGTCTGATGGTGTTCTTCGCGCTGATGCTGGTGATGAAGCGCACCACGCTAGGCCTGAAGGTACGCGCCGTGTCGCAGAACCGCGCCATGGCGCGCGCCGTCGGTGTGCGTTCCAGCTGGGTCGACGCCCTGACCTTCGGCCTGGGTTCCGGCGTGGCCGGGGTAGCCGGCGTGGCGCTGTCGCAGCTCACCAACGTTGGCCCCAACCTGGGCCAGGCCTACATCATTGATTCCTTCATGGTGGTGGTGTTCGGCGGTGTGGGTAACCTCTGGGGCACCCTCGTCAGTGCCATGAGCCTGGGCCTGATCAACAACTTCCTGGAACCTTACGCGGGCGCCATGCTGGCCAAGGTACTGGTGCTGATCATGCTGATTCTGTTCATCCAGAAAAAGCCCAAGGGACTCTTCCCGCAGAAAGGACGGGCGGCGGCCGACTGATCGGCCTGCCAACCCATCCATAGCCAGACGAATTCAACGAGGGAAGAAGTATGCTTACCCAACGACTGTTACTCAGTGATCGGGGCGGAATGCTGGTGCTGGGCCTGGTGGTCCTCATGGCGATCGTCGTGCCGATTCTCAACCTGGCGGTGCCGAGTGATTCACCGCTGTACGTTTCCAACTTTACTGTCGCCCTGCTCGGCAAGTTTCTCTGCTTCGCCCTGCTCGCGCTCTCGGTCGATCTGATCTGGGGCTACGCCGGCATCCTGTCGCTCGGCCACGGGGCGTTTTTCACGCTCGGCGGCTACGGCATGGGCATGTACCTGATGCGCCAGATCGGTGACCGCGGCGTCTACGGCCACCCCGAGCTGATGGACTTCATGGTAGTGCTCAACTGGCAGGAGCTGCCCTGGTATTGGCAGGGCTTCGACATGTTCTGGTTTGCCATGCTGATGGCGCTGCTGGTGCCTGGCCTGCTGGCGCTGGTGTTTGGCTGGCTGGCGTTCCGCTCGCGGGTGACCGGCGTGTACTTTGCCATCATCACCCAGGCGCTGACCTACGCGCTGATGCTGGCCTTCTTCCGCAATGAGATGGGCTTTGGCGGCAACAACGGGCTGAACGATTTCAAGGAGATCCTCGGCTTTGATCTGGCCGCCAAGGCGACCCGCGTGGGCCTGTTTACTGCCTCGGCCATCGCATTGGTGATCGGTTATCTGGCCTGCCGCTACATAGTGACCTCACGCGCCGGCCGCGTGATCGTGTCGATCCGCGACGCCGAGAGCCGCACGCGCTTTTGCGGCTATCAGGTCGAATCCTACAAGCTCTGGCTATTCGTGTTTTCGGCCATGCTGGCCGCGGTGGCCGGTGCGCTCTATGTGCCGCAGGTGGGCATCATCAACCCCGGCGAGTTCTCACCGCTCAACTCCATCGAAATGGTGGTGTGGGTGGCCACTGGCGGGCGCGGCACCCTGTTTGGCGCCATCGTCGGCGCCTTCAGCGTCAACTACGCAAAAACCTTCTTTACCACCTTCTCGCCGGAAACCTGGCTGTTCATTCTCGGAGGCCTGTTCGTCCTGGTCACGCTGCTGCTGCCCAAGGGTATTGTCGGCCTGTTTGATCGCCTGCGCCGCAAGGGAGACAAAGCATGAACCCGCTCAACAGTTTGCGCGAAACCTGGCGCAAGGATCAGGTATTCGACCTCGTTCAGCCCACGCCGACCTTCGACAAGTCGCTGGACACCAAGCACGGCCCCATCCTGTATGTCGAGGACGTCAGCGTCAGCTTTGACGGCTTCAAGGCGCTGAACAACCTCAACCTGTACATCGACGACGGTGAGCTGCGCTGCATCATCGGCCCCAACGGCGCCGGCAAGACCACCATGATGGATGTGATCACCGGCAAGACCAAACCCGGTAGCGGTAGCGTCTACTTTGGTCAGCGCATCAATTTGCTCAAGCTCTCCGAGCACGAAATCGCCCGCGGCGGCATCGGTCGCAAGTTCCAGAAGCCGACCATCTTCGAGGCGCTCTCGGTGTTCGAGAATCTGGAACTGGCGACAGCTTCGAACAAGCACGTGTGGTACACGCTGAACAAGCATCTCAGTGGCGAGCAGCGCGACCGCATTGATGAAGTTCTCACCCAGATCGGCCTCACCAGCCACTACCAGCAGGAAGCCGGCGCCCTCTCCCACGGTCAGAAGCAGTGGCTGGAAATCGGCATGCTGCTGGTGCAGAACCCGCGCGTGCTGCTGGTGGATGAGCCGGTCGCCGGCATGACCGGCGAAGAAGTGGAACATACCGCTCAGCTGCTTACCTCGCTCAAGGGTCGCCATTCGGTGATCGTGGTCGAGCACGACATGGCCTTTGTACGCTCCATCGCCAACAAGGTCACGGTGCTGCATCAGGGCTCTGTACTGGCCGAGGGCAGCATGGATCAGGTGCAAAGCGATCCGCGTGTGGTCGAAGTTTATCTGGGGGAATAAGGCGTGCTGAACATTCAAGGCATCAACCAGTACTACAACCAGAGCCACATCCTTTGGGATCTGGATCTGGAACTGAAAGAAGGCAGCTGCAGTTGCCTGTTGGGGCGCAACGGCGTGGGTAAAACCACGCTACTCAAATGCATCACCGGACTGCTTCCGGTGCGCGACGGGCAGATGAGCCTCAAGGGACAGGACATAACCCGCATGAGCACCGAAAACCGCGCCCGCTCGGGCATCGGCTATGTGCCACAGGGGCGAGAGATATTCCCGCTGCTGACCGTCGAGGAGAATCTGAAAATCTCCCTGGGCGCGCGGCCCGACAAGGCGCGGCAGATACCGCCGCAAATCTACGAATTGTTCCCGGTACTGAAAGAGATGAAGCACCGCCGCGGCGGCGACTTGTCCGGTGGCCAGCAACAGCAACTGGCCATCGGCCGCGCGCTGGTACTGGACCCCAAGCTGCTGATTCTGGATGAACCCACCGAGGGTATTCAGCCCAACATCGTGCGCGACATCGGCGAGGTGATCCGCAAGCTGAACAGCGAGCTGGGGCTGACCGTGTTGCTGGTCGAGCAGAAACTGCCCTTCGCCCGCCGCGCCGCCGAGCACTTCTTTATCATGGAACGCGGCCGGGTAGTCGCCAACGGTGAGATGACTGCACTGGATGACGAACTGATTCAGCGTTATCTGACCGTCTGAGCAACCCTTTTTGAGGGCCCTGTGTGGCCCTCAAAAAGCCTTTCACCCATCAAGCGCTACCTGCATCACAAAGCCCCAACAGTCAACTTGCCCCGCCGCGCTGGGCAGCCGACCATGCCGCATCATCCGCCCATCAAGGACCACCGCATGTCAGGCTACCCCGCACTGCTCGGCGCATTGCCCTTTACCCTGCCACGCGCGCAGCGCGTATCCACTCAGCAACTTCCTCAGGCCTATCCCTATGCCAACACCGCCAAGGTAGTAAGCGAGGCAGAGGATCGTATCCTGCGCAGCCTGGTATTTGCGCCATTGACCTTTCCATTCAGCGCGCCAGCCCTGCTGCTCAAGGCCAGCCTGGAGATTTGCACCGCAGCCATGCTGGATACCGCTCTGCTCCCCGCCGAGCTGCAAAATAGTCGACCGTCCGCGCGCGTCAGACCCTGAACAGCATTTATAACGGGTTATTCACCCGTCGCGCCGAGCTTGCCTTAATCAAACGACTGTTCGACACTGGCTGCCGCTTTCTAATCTGTGCACATGCATCAGTAATCATTCACTCGTAAACCATCAGGGGATAACCCATGAGCGATATTCGTTTTGACGACAAAGTCGTCATCGTAACCGGCGCCGGCGGCGGCATCGGCCGCGCCCACGCCAAACTGTTCGCCAAGCACGGCGCCAAAGTTATCGTCAACGATCTGGGTGGCAGCACCCAGGGCGAAGGTTCCAACAGCGATGCAGCGCTCAAGGTAGTTGAAGAAATCAAAGCCGCCGGCGGTACCGCCGTGGCCAACCCGGACAACGTGATCGACGGCGACAAGATCGTCCAGTGCGCGATGGACAACTTCGGCCGCGTCGACGTTGTCGTCAACAACGCCGGCATCCTGCGCGACAAGAGCTTCGTCAAAATGAGCGACGCCGACTGGGATCTGGTCTACAAGGTCCACGTTGAAGGCGCCTACAAGGTGACCCACGCTGCCTGGCCGCACATGAAGGACAGCAACTTCGGTCGCGTCATCTTCACTGCCTCTACCTCCGGCATCTACGGCAACTTCGGTCAGGCCAACTACGGCATGGCCAAGCTGGGCCTGTACGGCCTGACCCGCACCCTGGCCATCGAAGGTCGCAAGAACAACATCTTCGTCAACGCCATCGCTCCCACCGGCGGCACGCGCATGACCGAAGGCCTGTTCCCCGAAGGTGCCTTTGAAAAGCTCAAGCCCGAACTGGTTAGCCCGCTGGTTGCCTTCCTCTGCTCTGAAGACTGCAAAGAAACCGGCAGCCTGTTCGAAGTCGGCGGTGGCTGGATGGGTAAAGTCCGCTGGGAGCGCTCACTGGGCATTGGCTTCAACCCCGATGAAGGCTTCACCCCGGAAGACGTCGCAGCCAACTTCGAGCAGCTGTGCAACTTCGAAGGCGCCGTGCATCCGAAGGACAACATCGAAGCACTGCGTGAGTTGATGGCTAACATTCAGAAATTTGCCTGACGGCTCAGTTTTAGAGCGCAAAGCGTTAAGCTGCAATCAAATCGCTAGAAGCTAACGTTGAAAGCCCGCCCCCTGTGCAACAGGAGGCGGGCTTTTTGTTTTGACTGGGCTAGGATAGCAGGGGCGGCTCTACTCAAGGAGATGTTATGGCCAGACGCTGGACTCAGGATGACTTGCTTATCGCGCTAGGCTTGTATTGCCTGCTGCCATTCGGCCAGTTTCACCGCCGCCAACCCCTGATCATCCGCGCAGCGGAGACAATGCAGCGCACGCCTGACTCACTGGCCATGAAACTCAGCAACCTCGCCAGCCTAGACCCGGAAATTACCGGCAGCGGTAGAAAGGGGTTAGCGGGTGCTTCCGAACTTGATAGACAGATGTGGAGCACCTTCACCACCAACACCGAGTCGATGATGCCCATAGCGGAGCAAGCGTTGGCATCCGCACTCGGCGACGCCAACAGCTCAAAGGAAAAACCGCCCTCATACCATGAGGCAGATCACTTTGCCGAAGTCAAAGTTCGCAAAGGCCAGAGCTTATTCCGTAGCGCAGTACTATCCGCCTATGACAACCAGTGTTGCATCACCGGTCTAAGCGACAATCGCTTTCTAATCGCCAGTCATATTCGCCCATGGCGCGCCGACAACCAAAACCGCCTCAACCCCCACAACGGCCTGTGTTTGAGCCTCATGTTCGACAAGGCGTTCGACTGCGGATTAATCACCGTATCAGACGACTACAGACTGGTGGTTTCCAGCAACCTGCGCACCCAAGCCAGTAACCCGTACATGGCTGCAACATTTCTCACTTACAGAGACGCTCCTCTGCGCCTGCCCAATAAGTTTTCCCCCGATGCCACTCTGTTGGCTTGGCATCGCAGCCACATGTTCACGGGCGACCCTCTCTAGTTTTTATACAGCGTCCAAGCAAAAACCCCGCGCCGTTACCGACGCGGGGTTTTCATTTGAGGCTTACAGCTGTGTAAAGCATAGCGTGCTTTAGACGTAAAACGCCTCCAGCGGCGGGAAGCCGTTGAACTCGATGGCGCTGTAGCTGGTGGTGTAGGCACCGGTCGAGAGCCAGTACATGCGGTCGCCGATGGCGAGGTTCAGCGGTAGGCCGTATTTGTAGTTCTCGTACATGATGTCGGCACTGTCGCAGGTCGGGCCGGCAATCACGGCTTCTTCCAGCTCGCCCTGTTTTTCGGTCCAGATCGGGAACTTGATGGATTCGTCCATGGTTTCGATCAGGCCAGAGAACTTGCCCACGTCGGTGTAGACCCAGCGCTCCAGCGCGGTATGCGACTTGCGCGACACCAGCACCACTTCACTGACCAGAATACCGGCGTTGGCGATCAGCGAGCGGCCGGGCTCGAGGATGATTTCGGGCAGCTCATCGCCAAAGTCTTCCTGCAGGAAGCGGGTGATTTCTTCCGCGTAGGTCTGCAGGGTGTTGGTCTTGGTCAGGTAGTTGGCCGGGAAGCCGCCGCCCATGTTGATCATCTTCAGGGTGATGTTGTCCTCTTCCTTCAGACGCTCGAAGATCACCTTGACCTTGGCAATGGCCGCATCCCAGGCGCCGATATCGCGCTGCTGCGAGCCCACGTGGAAGGAAATGCCATAGGGCTCCAGGCCCAGCTCCTTGGCCAGTACCAGCAGGTCCATGGCCATGTCGGTCTGGCAGCCGAACTTGCGTGACAGCGGCCAATCGGCGGTGGTGGAGCCTTCGGTCAGAATGCGCACGTAGATCTTCGAGCCGGGTGCGGCCTTGGCGATGTTGCGCAGGTCGGCCTCGGAATCGGTGGCATAGAGGCGCACACCTTTCTCATAAAAGGCGCGGATATGGCGTGCTTTCTTGATGGTGTTGCCAAAGCTGATCTGCTCGGGCTTGACGCCCAGCGCCATGACCTTTTCCAGCTCATAGATAGAGGCGATATCAAAGTTGGAGCCCTTGTTCTTCAACAGCTCGAGCACTTCGTTGGAGGGGTTGGCTTTCACCGCGTAGTAAACCTTGCCGAACGGGAAGCCCTGGACCAGTTCGTCGTAGGCACGATCGATGGTTTTCAGGTCTACGACGAGGAAGGGGGTTTCGTGCTGTTCGGCGCAGGCCTTGATGCGGCTGAAGGTCTCGCGGTCAAAATAATCATCAAGCTTGATAGACATGGCGTCGGCTCCAAAGCGTAAGTTCTGGTTGCGGACCGCGTGGGGGCAGGAAGATCAGATGCAGGGCAGACACACGTACCAATGCCCCTGCGAAGTGCAGAAACCATACGGCACGCTTTCCGACGGAAGCGACTCTGAACGCTGTTAGCCAACACACAACCCGGGGGTGCGAACGTCTGATCAGTATCCCCACTTTGGTTCGCCTACTTCCCAAGGCGTGCGCCGAAAGCAATAAGCCCGCCTGAAAACCGCGGTCTTGCTGTCTCGTCGTCAGTACTTGAGCCGTATGGATCGTGCCAGCCTCAACGTTCGGTGCGAACCATAAAACCAAGTGACCTTAGGGTCAATAGTAGGCAAAAAAATAGGACCTATTAGTACAGACCCGTGGCGGGCGGCGCTGGTTCAATATAGGTATTGCCAATATAAATACGAACATCTATCATTCGCGCCTCAAATTTTATTCGGAGCAAACCGTGAGCACTGAAGCCAACAGCACCGCCTCAGACGACGCCGTCACCGCCGCCTCCAACGCTGCTCCAGCCGCAACCACCGATGCGCTTAGCTCAGCGGCTCCCGTTACCGATCCGACGCAGCTGCCCGCGGAGCCGATGGTAAACGCCTTGCATGACAGTGCCGTGGCACCAACCTCCATGCTTGATACGGTCACCGGTTGGTTGGTGGTAGGCGGCCCGGTGGTATGGATTCTGTTGGCCATGTCGGTGGTCGCGTTGAGCATTCTGTTGATCAAATTGTGGCAGTTCAATCTGCCGCGCCCCGAGGGCACTCGCGCTGTCAATCGCAGCCTGTCGTTGTGGCACAAGGGCGATGCCGAGGGCGCCATCGCACAACTCAATACCCGTCAAACAGTACCGGCCGTGCTGCTGCTGGCCATGCGCGGTATGCGCAATGGCACCGACCAGACACTGCTGCGCGAAGAGCTGCAGCGCGTGGGCAGCTACCGCCTGAATCAGCTCAAGTTGCTGTTGCGGCCACTGGAGGTGATCGCCAATCTGGCGCCGCTGCTGGGTTTGCTGGGTACCGTACTGGGCATGATCGAGGCCTTCCAGCAGATGGAATCGGCCGGTAGCCGGGTTGATCCGTCAATTCTCTCCGGTGGTATCTGGCAGGCACTGCTGACTACCGCTGTGGGTCTGGCGGTTGCTATCCCGGTAGTCGCCATTCACAGCTGGCTGGAGCGCCGCGTCGAGCGCATCGCCGCCAGCCTGAATGATGCTGTCACCCAAGTGTTTACCCACCAGCCCAAGCCACAGCACAGCGCAAAGGTGGCCAATGCAGCTTGAGGCCTTCCCGGGCAAGAAGCGGCGCGGTATCAGTCTCACCCCGCTGATTGATGTGGTGTTCATTCTGCTGCTGTTTTTCATGTTGTCGTCTGACTTCATGCACTGGCGGCAGATCAGCCTGTCGTCGGCAAACGAAACCGAGAGCAAACCCGACACCGTCATGCTGATTCGCATCGAGAGCGACGCCGGCGAGCTGAGCCATGACGGCAAGCGCTACGCTTTGCAGGATCTGCCCGCATTGCGCGCGCTGGTGGCCGAGGACCCCGAGGCCGTCTACGCGGTTGAGGCAGTCGCTGGCGTGCGTACGCAGACGTTGGTCACTGTGCTGGACCGGCTGCACCAGGCAGGTGCCGACAAGGTGTCGATGACCGGAGTGCTGCCATGAACTTCAGCGGCCAGGAAGCACCGCGCAAGGACAATAGCGACGATCAACTGATCCCGCTGATCAACATCGTGTTTTTGATGCTGATCTTTTTCATGGTCGCCGGCCAGATCAGCGAGCAGGACAAACAGTTCATCGCACCGCCCGAGTCGATCAGCGAAACACCGACCGACGCCGAAGCACCCCGCGTGCTGATAGATGCAGATGAGGTGCTCTGGCTGAACGATCAGGAAATTACCCTGGAAGCGCTCGAGGCGCCGCTGGTAGCTGCCTTCGAGCAAGCGGCCGACCCGGAAAGCTTCAGCATTGCCGTCAAGGCCGACGGCCAGGTGCCGGTGGAAACCCTGCAAGCGGTGATGCGCAGCATCAAGGCAGCCGGCTTTCGGCGCATTACCCTGCTGACGCAGCCCAGCGGTGAGGCATCATGATTCGTCCGCATCATTGGTTGATCGCGCTATTGGTTGCCCTTGCCGCGCACCTCCTCACCTTTGCCGTACTGGCGTACACCAAACCGGTCGGCGATGCCGCCGATCAAGGCGCCCAAGGCATCGAGATTGATCTGGGGATGCTGGGTGACCTGGGCGCAGCCCAGGAAACTGAGCAGCCGAAGGAAATCGCTCCACCCAAGCCCCAAGTCGCGCCGCCACCGCCACCGGAGCCGCCGCCTGCGCCCCCGCGCCAGCAAGCGGTGGCACAGGTGAAAACACCACCCAAGCCCAAACCCGAGCCGGTACGCGAGGCCGTACCAGAAGAGGTCAAGCAGGATGTCAGCGCGCCGACAGCGGTCGAAACCGGGCAAAGTAACACCGACACCAACGAGCTGAAACAATCGACCGGTACCGGTAACGCCACGACAGCGGGGGGTACCAGCAGCGCGACCAAGTCGTACTACTCGATGCTGGCGGCCAAACTCGCCCGCTACAAGCGCTACCCATCGGCATCACGCCGGCGCAACGAGCAAGGCACACCGGTTCTGTACTTCGTGGTGGGCCGCGACGGCTCGGTGAGCCAGGCCAGCATTCGCACCAGCTCAGGGTTTGAGCGCCTGGATCAGGCGGTGCTCGACATGCTCAAGCGTGCCACGCCCCTGCCCGAGTTCACTGACGATATGACCGAGCAACAGTTACCGATCACTATTCCGGTGGAGTTCAAGCTGACCGACCGCCGTTGAGGCGGTCCTGCAAATAACAAAGCCTGATAAGAAGAAACCGTCAATCGCGGTCCCGCCCACAGGCAAACCCGGCCCCTGACAGCTCCACCAGAGAGCGTGCAGCGGGAGCAGTCTGGGTAAGCCAGGGAACACAACCAGCTAGGAAAGAGAGCATGATCCAGACAAAACGTACTGCAGCCGCTGGCACCGTCAGCGCGGACCTTACCCTACGCAAGCACAGTGGCCACCGCGTCATGGCGACGTCACTGGCACTGGCCATCTCCGGTGCCATGGTCAGCCACCTGCACGCGGCTGAAGAAGAAGTTAACCTCGACACCCTGGTGATCGAAGACACCGGCATTCAGGCCGAAGCCAACCCCTATGCTGAGGAAGCCGCGCCCTACAAGGCCCGCGTGTTGTCTGACAGCCGCCACACCCGCGAGATTGCCGATACGCCGCAGACCATGACGGTGATCACCAAGAGCGCCATCGAAGACTCCGGCAAGACCGAACTGAAAGACATTCTGGCAGCACAGCCAGGTATTACCCTGGGCACCGGTGAAGGCGGCAACTCCTTCGGCGACCGCTACATCATCCGTGGCTACGAAGCACGTAGTGACATCTACACCGATGGCCTGCGCGACCCCGGCCTGATCACCCGCGAAACCTTTGCACTGGAACAGATCGAAATCGCCAAGGGCCCCAGCTCCACCTTTGCCGGCCGCGGCTCCACTGGCGGCGCGGTCAACAGCGTGACCAAAAAAGCCAATATCTGGGACGACTTCACCACGGTAGAAGGCGGCTTGGGCACAGATGCTTTCCAGCGTTACACCCTGGACACCAACAACGTGCTCTCCGATGAGCTGGCGATTCGCTTCAACGGCCTGTACACCGAAGCCGAAGTGCCCGACCGCGCGCCTGCCGAGAAGCGCCGCGAAGGCGCCCTGCTGTCCGGTGTGTACCAGCCGCTGGATGAGTTCAAGGTGCTGGCGGATTACTACTACGCTCGCAGCGACGATCGTACCGATCCTGGCACCTTCATGAACAATGGCAAGCCGGATGACGACGCCAAGTACGTTGGTCAGAGTGGGCTGGACTTTCAGGAGACTGGTGCTGACATCTTCACCCTGGGCTTTGAGTGGGAACTGGGCGACGGCGTCAAGCTGGAAAACAAAAGCCGTGTGGGCTCAACTGATAACAGCTACATCGTCACCGCGTACAGCTCGCGCAGCGGCGGAACCCGCAGCTTTGGCGGCTGGCAGGAAAACGACTACATCGGCAATCAAACCAACCTGACCATCGACAAGATGTGGGGCGATGTACGCCATACGGTCATCGTTGGCGGCGAGTATGCCAACGAGCAAACCGATGCCGGTGGCTATTCTGCGACACCAAGCAGTGTTGTAGTCGATCCCTACAACCCGGACAACAACGCCTGGAACGGCACCAAAACCCGCAGCGACAAACAGAGCGCGCTGGAGCTGGAAACCGTCTCGGCCTACGTAATGGATACCATCACGCTCAACGAAGACTGGGAAGTTTTTGGTGGCGCCCGCTATGATCGCTTCGATTACGCTTTGAACACCGAAGAGCGTACTGGCCGCGGCGGCGTGATCATTCCGGCAGCCACGTACGAATACGACGACGGTTTCTGGAACGGCCATCTGGGTGTCGTCTATTCGCCCTGGGAACACGGCAACGTTTATGTTAGCTGGAGTACCTCGTCCAATATCAACGGCGGCGAAGCCGACGCGGTCACCAACTGCGGCTACGGCGGCCTCTGTGTCGACGACGCGGGCAACTACGCCCAGGCGGAGCCGGAGCAGTCGACCAACTGGGAGCTGGGTACCAAGTGGAACCTGCTGGATCATCGCCTGCTGCTGACCGCTGCTGTGTTTCAGACTACCAAGGATGACGTCATCGAAGGCGGCAACGACTCTTACCAGACCGGCGGCAGCCTGAACACTGGCAAGAACCGCGTACACGGCGTCGAGCTGGGTCTCTCCGGCAACATTACCGACAAGCTGAGCGGCCAGGTAGGCGCAGCCTTGATGGACTCCGAAACACTGGAGTCCTACAACGAGGAAAACGAAGGCCGGCCTAAAGCCAACTTCGCCGAGAAAAGTGCCAATGCCCAACTGCGCTACCAGCTGACTCCCGCCTTTGCGTTTGGCGGCACCATGACCTACTCCAGCGAAATGTTTGGCGGCCAGCCCGACGAAGGCGCCAGCGGTAACATCAAACTGGACGGTTACACCGTGTACGACCTGTTCGCCAGCTATCGCTTCAACGAGCAGTTCGATCTCCGTGCGAATGTGCAGAACATCTTCGATGAGGATTACTACACCGCGGTTTACCGTGGCGGCAGTATCGTCTACAAGGGTGATGCCCGTAACGCTCAGCTGACGGCACGCTACAAGTTCTAAGCGCACATCAGGCTGAAACCAGCGGCGGCGAGGACAACTTCGCCGCCGCTCTATTGTCAGGGGAATGAATGTGATTATTCCGATTGCAGGCGTATTCAGCGCCGAGGATGTCGGCAAGATCCGCAGCCATCTGGACAACTGCGCCGACTGGCAGGACGGCAACGCCACGGCCGGAGGCCAGGCCCGTCAGGTCAAGCAGAACCAGCAACTGCCGCTGGACAGCAAACTGGCGCAGCAGTTGGGCGACATCATTCTCAACACCCTCTCGCAACACCCCACTTTCATCTCGGCGGGCCTGCCGCTGAGACTCTTTCCGCCGATGTTCAATCGTTACCGCAGCGGCGAAACCTACGGGCTGCACGTGGACAACGCGATTCGCTATGTGCCCGGCAACCCCAACCCGATTCGCACTGACCTGTCGGCCACCCTGTTTCTCTGCGACCCGCAGGAGTACGAGGGCGGCGAACTGGTCATTGAAGACAACTACGGCGCCCAGCGCGTGAAGCTCAACGCCGGTGACCTGGTGCTCTACCCGTCTACCAGCCTGCACAGCGTCACCCCGGTGACCACTGGGGCAAGAACCTGTGCGGTATTCTGGTTGCAGAGCATGGTGCGCAACAATCAGCAGCGCGAGACCCTGTTCGAGCTGGATCAAAGCGTACAGGCGCTGACCAGCGAACTGGGCGCCCACCACGACGAGGTGGTGCGGCTGTCCGGCATCTATCACAACCTGATTCGTCAATGGGCGGATACCTGATGTCTGCACCCGAGACCCCGCGTGCGCCGCTGAGCGCCATCCCCGCCGATCTGGTCAGCGTGGCCGATTATGCGCGCTACGCCCCGGCATTTATCCCACACCCGGTAATGGAATACATCGCCGGCGGCGGCGCTGATGAACTCAGCCTGAAGCGCAATCGCAGCGCGCTGGATGCATTGCAGATATTGCCCCGCGCCCTGGTCGACTGTACCGCAGGCGGCACCCATACCCAGGTACTGGGTGAGCGGCTGCGCCACCCGGTGCTGCTGGCCCCGGTGGCTTTTCAGACGCTAGTGCATCCCGAAGGTGAGCTGGCCACGGCCGAGGCGGCCAGCGTGCTGGAAACCGGCATGGTCGCCAGTACCCTGTCGAGTGTCAGCCTGGAGGCCATCGCCGCGCGCTGCAGCGCGCCCAAGTGGTTCCAGCTGTACATGCAACAGAGCCGAGACTTTACCCTGCAGCTGGTGCGTCGCGCCGAAGCGGCCGGTTATACCCAGTTAATGGTGACGGTAGACGCCCCCTTGCACGGCATTCGCAACCGCGCGCAGCGCGCGGGTTATGTTCTGCCGCCCGGCGTGGAAGCAGTCAACCTGAAGGACCGTCCGCCGCTGCCGAGCGCCAGCTTCGAGCCCAGCCAGAGCATCGTTTTTCAGGGCATGATGAGCGAGGTGCCCAAGTGGGATGACATCGCCTGGCTACAAACCCAGACCCGCCTGCCAATCACCCTCAAGGGGCTGCTGCACCCCGCCGACGTGCAGCGCGCACAAGACATGGGGCTGGCCGGTGCGGTGATTTCCAACCACGGCGGCCGCACGCTCGACTGCGTACCCAGCCCCATCGAGATGCTGCCGCAGATTCGCCAGCGTGTGGGCCAGGACTTTTGCCTGCTGCTGGACGGTGCCATCGAACGCGGTACCGATGTGTTCAAGGCACTGGCCATGGGAGCAGACGCCGTGCTGCTCGGCCGCCCCCAGCTGTATGCACTAGCGGTGGCCGGCAAGCTGGGTGTGGCGCACCTACTGCGTATCCTGCGCGAAGAGCTGGAAGTGACCATGGCGTTGGCCGGTACCCCGACCATTGCCGATATTACCGCCGAGGCCCTGTTGCCGCGCTGAACACCAGGCTCAGGTGCCTTCCGGGCGCCGCTGACGTTCATACAGAAAGGTCAGCACCTCGGAACGCAACTGGTTATAGCGAGGGTCACTGGCCAGCGCCAGACGATCACGCGGCCGCGCCAGATCCACTTCAAGTACCTCGCCCACAGTCGCCGACGGGCCGTTGGTCATCATCACGATTTTGTCGGACAGCAACACCGCTTCATCCACATCGTGGGTCACCATGATCACGGTGTTGTTCAGATCACTCTGAATCTCCATGACCGAGTCCTGCAAGTGCGCGCGGGTCAAGGCGTCCAGGGCGCCAAAGGGCTCATCCATGAGCAGTACAGAGGGCTCCATTGCCAACGCCCGCGCGATCCCTACCCGTTGCTTCATCCCGCCGGAAATCTCGGCCGGATACTTGTGAATGGCGTGATCCATGTGCACCAGTTTGAGGTTGTGCTCAATCCATTCACGCATCTCTTTCTTGCTTTTCTTGCCCTTGAACACGGTTTTCACCGCCAGTTCGACGTTTTGATAGCAGGTCAGCCAGGGCAGCAAGGCGTGGTTCTGAAACACCACGGCGCGCTCAGGCCCCGGTTCGTTGACCTCGCGGCCATTGAGAATCGCGCCGCCTTCGGTGGCCTGCGCCAGCCCGGCTACGATGTTCATCACCGTGGATTTGCCACACCCGGAGTGACCTATTATCGACACGAACTCGCCCTTGGCGATTTTCAGGTTGACGTTGTTGAGCGCGCGGAAAGGCCCCTTGCGCGTGGGGAAGTCGATGGACACCCCGGACAACTCCAGAAAACAGCGGCCCTTGTTAACGCCGGTGCTGTCCTGCTGCTCGCCCACTTCGGTCATGTTGTCTGCCACTTTCGGTTCACGTTTCAGCATCTGTACGACGGACATGGTTGTCACCTCGTTCTGGTTGGCGCAGCGGTCGCTGCGCGCTGACTGAGAAATATGCGCAGGGCTGCTTCAGCTGCCTGCCGGTTTCTGGTGCGACAGCAACGCCTGCAGCGTGGTCATCAGCCAGTCGAGCAAAAAGCCGATGATGCCGATGGTGATCACCGCGACCATGATGCGACCCAGTGAGTCGGAGCTGCCGTTCTGGAACTCATCCCAGACAAACTTGCCCAGCCCCGGATTCTGCGCCAGCATCTCGGCGGCAATCAGCACCATCCAGCCCACCCCGAGCGACAGACGCAAGCCAGTGAAGATCATCGGCAGGGCCGCCGGAATGGCGATCTTGAAGACCTGAGTAGCCCAGTTAAGGCGGATGACCCGGCCGACGTTGATCCAGTCCTTGTCGATGGACGCGACGGCCACGGCGGTATTGATCAAAGTCGGCCACAGCGAGCACAGGGTTACGGTCACGGCCGAGGTAATAAACGACTTCTGAAACAGCGGGTCGTCGCTGATGTAGACGGCACTGACCACCATGGTCACGATCGGCAGCCAGGCCAGCGGTGAGACCGGTTTGAATATCTGTACCAGCGGGCTGATGGCGCCATACAGCTTGGGGCTCAGGCCGCAAGCTACGCCCAAGGGAATGGCAATAAAGCTGGCCAACAGAAACCCGGTAAACACGGTAACCAGGCTGGTGCCAATCTGATCAATGAAGGTCGGCTTGCCGGTATAGTCGCGCCACTTGATCTCGGCTTCAGGGTTAGCGGCCAGTTTCTTGGCGTTGCGCTCTTCCTGCCGCGCATAAAAAGCATCGGCCTTCTCGCGTTGCTGCAGGTGTTCGTCATACAGGTTGGTCGCCTGATGCCAGACGGCGACCGGGCCAGGCAGTACGCCCAGGCTGGTTTTCACCTGCGCCGCGCCGGCTGACCATAGGGCCAGAAACACCAGCAGCGCGATCAGCGGCAACCCTACCTTGTTGAACAGATCGGCAGCCTGCTCGCGCACATCTTCGCCTTTGCACAGTTTGACCATGGGCACCATCCAGGACAGCCCGGCCGTCTCCATGTAACCAATCAGTTTGTTGCTCATGCGGTCACCTCCATAGGTTGGGCGCGTGGGATGGCGGCGCTGTGCGCCGCCGGGCTCCCGGTTCAGATCTTGTCGTCACCCTTGAGGCCAATCTCGAACTGCTGCAGATAGGCGTTGGGTTTGCTGCCGTCGTAGGTCACCTTGTCGATGAACTCGGACTGCGGCGGCTTGAAGCCGGTCTCGTTGGCAAAGTCCGGGAAGGCAGAGGCCGGAATCTTGCCCTCGCTGATCAGCTCCTTGGCGGCCACGGCGTAGATATCCGGGCGATAAACCTTTTTCGCGATGTCCATGTACCAGCTGTCTGGCTGAGCTTCGCCAATCTGACCCCAGCGGCGCATCTGCGTCAGGTACCAGATGGCATCGGAGTAGTAGGGGTAGGTGGCGTTGTAGCGGAAGAACACGTTGAAGTCGGGCACTGAACGCGTGTCGCCCTTTTCATACTCGAAAGTGCCGGTCATGGAGTTGGCGATCACCTCGGCATCGGCACCGACGTAAGCTGATTGCGAGAGGATTTTCACCGCTTCGCCGCGATTGGCGTTGTTGTCGGCATCCAGCCACTCGGCGGCGCGAATCAGCGCCTTGACCACCGCAATGTGGGTATTGGGGTTTTCGTCCGCCCACTGCTGGCTAACGCCGAAGACTTTCTCAGGGTTGTTCTTCCAGATTTCATAATCGGTGATGACCGGTACGCCAATGCCCTTGAATACCGCCTGCTGGTTCCAAGGCTCGCCCACGCAATAACCGGAGATGGTGCCGGCTTCCAGGGTCGCTGGCATCTGCGGCGGTGGCGTGACCGAGAGCAGTGCGTCGGCATTGATCTGACCGGAGGTATCACCCTTGGCCGGTGCGTAGTAACCGGGGTTGATGCCGCCGGCCGCCAGCCAGTAACGCAGCTCGTAGTTATGTGTGGAGACCGGGAACACCATGCCCATGTTGAACGGCTTGCCGGCCGCCTTGTACTGCTCGATTACCGGTTTGAGCGCAGCGGCGCTGATCGGGTGTTGCGGCTTGCCGTCGGCGTCCAGCGGGATGTGCTTTTTCATTTCTTCCCAGACCGCATTGGACACGGTAATGCCGTTACCGTTGAGGTCCATCGAGAAGGCAGTGATCACGTCCGCCTGGGTACCAAAGCCGATGGTGGCACCCAGCGGCTGACCGGCCAGCATGTGCGCGCCATCCAGCTCACCGTCAATCACGCGGTCGAGCAGCACTTTCCAGTTGGCCTGAGCCTCGAGGGTCACATAGAGACCTTCGTCTTCAAAGAAGCCCTTTTCGTAGGCGATGGCCAGCGGCGCCATATCGGTCAGCTTGATAAAACCGAACTTGAGTTCTTCCTTCTCCAGATCCTCGACAGCCTGGGCACTGTGCAGTGGCAGCAGGCTACCAACCACGAGCGCGACCGCCAACGACAGGCCAGCACCAAAGGTCTTGCGGGTAAATTGCTTCATGGGACATCTCCGTTCGCAGTGTGAAAAGTCAGTCGGCTTAGAAGGCAACCTGTGCCATCAGCCAGAGTTTGTCGGTCTCGGCGAAGAGTTCGTCCTCTTCGTAGCGCGCATACTTGGCCAGTAGCGTCACGTCACCGAATTTTTTCGCCGCCAGCAGATCCAGCTCCTGCCCGTAATGGGCGCTGCCCTCGTCGGCGGAAAAGTCGTGGTAAACCGCCTGCAGCTTGACGCCGAACAGGCTGCCCGAGAGCTGCACATAAAGGTCTTCAAGGCCGTCAGCCGGGGTGGTCAGGAACTTGTCAGCCCAGCCATTGAAAGCGTGGCCGGTGGCGTAGGGCGTCTGAAACGCTGAGTCGTCAGCACCGAGCAATTCATAGCCGCCCAGCAACTGCACGCCGCTGACGTTGATGCCCAGCTCGGCCAATTGGTAATCGGCGCCGATATTTTCACCGTCGGCGTAATCACTCTGGCGGGCGTACTCCAGCGCGTAAACCAGGTTGCTGCTTTCGCCCAGCGCCGGCTCACCGGTCAGGCGCAGTCCCAGGGTTTTGTTGGAGCCGGCCGGGGTGTCGTTGAAATCGAGAAAGTAACCGTAGCCGGTAATCTTGACCCAATCGAAACCGGCGTAGGACAGGTTGACCAGATGGGTGTCGGTGTCGATATCGCCCTTGGGCGAGTCTTCACCAAAGATGCGGTTGACGTTGTAGATGTAGGCATAGTTGAGCGTGGTATCGCTCAGGCTGGTGTTGTTGACGGTAAAACCGTCAAAGGTCTGCTCGTTCTGGCGCCAGCCAACGTTGCCGATAAAGCGCGCGTTGTCGTAGATGATGCGCTGACGGCCAAACTTGAGCCCCGTGTCCGGCACGCCGGCGTAGCTCAGGTAAGCCTGATTGATTTCCGTCCCTTCCGGGTCGGCCACCACGGCGTAATCGGTATGCGCGCTGGGCAGCCCGGTGGCGTCGTTATACTTGCCGCCGCCAATTTCCGTTACGTCATCAAACTCGACAAAGGCACCAAAGCCCTTGTACGGCGCGGTGGCAAAGTTCAGGCGGGTACGCAGCGTCGACGCGTTGGCCTCTTTGCTCACGTCGTTCTGATCGACATACTCATAGCGGTAACGCAGATCCAGCCCGACCTTCCCCTCGGTCACGGCTTCTTTCAGCGATTGCGCTTGCGTTACGTCCTGCGCCAGCACAGCGGGACTGAAGGCCACCAAAGAGGCGGCCAATACGCTGGCGGTGTTGATTGTCTTTAATCCGTTTTGCTTGATCATGAGCACCCTTTCCTGAAAAACGCGCACAAAAAAAGGCGTCCACGAACATAGCTGTTGATAACAGGTATGTTGGTGGACGCCTTTGCCCGAAAATTCTGTAGTTGATTCTGTCGTGTCTGGCGCCGCGCCCAGTCATTGAGCACTGCGTCACAGAGGATTTAGCAAGGCGCGTGCCATAGATTTCAAACTATTGTTTTCAAAAGAAATAGGCATGGATCACGAATCCCGTGACCGAGGTTCACTGCAATAGTCCAGTGCAGACCGTGCAGTCATCGCACTGCCGCTGTGCATCAAGGGCTGTCCGGCAGGCCGGATTTTTCACCCTTCACTAGCCCTCAACAGCCTCACCTTCAGCCCCGCGTTTTCCGGCTGACACTACCCAGGCGCGAACTCACCACCGCTCGCCGCCCCATGAAAGGGCATGCATAGCTGCTCGCACCGAAAAAGCGCACAAAGCCGTACCCACAGTGCAGCTGAAATACCCCGCTCCTGCGATCAAAGCCCGCCACCTCTCGGATCTGGCAATTCTGGTCTGCTATTTGCTTTGTAAAAAGCGTTCGCACTCCTCAAAGCAGTTGCAACATACAATTTGCAAATAGAGCGCTAGGGTTCCGGCTGATCTGCTCAGTGACTGGTCCGAGAGCACTCGACCTTTCAGTCAAAGGTTACACGGCGGGACAAAAGCCCGGGAGACGATTGGCATCACAGCCAGGAGTGCTCCGCGTGTCACTGAATGAGAGGTTCAAGATGAAAAAGATTTCCGCACTGGTTTTATCCCTTCTGCTTTCCTCCACCGCCCAGGCGCAAGACAGCTTCAAGGTCTGCTGGTCGATATATGTGGGCTGGATGCCCTGGGCCTACGGCGCCGAAAGCGGCATCGTGAAGAAGTGGGCCGACAAGTACGACATCGATATTGAGGTCGTGCAGATCAACGACTACATCGAATCCATCAATCAGTACACCGCCGGCCAGTTCGACGCCTGCACCATGACCAACATGGACGCCCTGACCATCCCCGTCGCCGGTGGCGTCGACAGCACCGCGCTGATCGTCGGCGACTTCTCCAACGGCAACGACGGCATCGTGCTCAAGGGCAAACAGCAGCTGGCTGACATCAAGGGGCAGAACGTCAATTTGGTGGAACTCAGCGTCTCCCACTATCTGCTGGCCCGCGCCCTGGAATCGGTCGATATGAAAGAAGCCGATGTGCAGGTGGTGAACACTTCCGATGCTGACCTGGTGGCCGCTTACGGCACCGCAGATGTGACAGCGGTAACCACCTGGAACCCGCTGCTGAACGAAATCGCCAGCCAGCCCGACAGCCACAAGGTGTTCGACTCCTCCCGGATTCCCGGTGAAATCATCGACCTGCTGGTGATCAATACCGATACCCTCAACGCCCATCCTGAGCTGGGTAAGGCGCTGACTGGAGCCTGGTACGAAATCATGGCGAAGATGCAGGCTGACGAAGCGGTGCGCACTTATCTGGCCGAAGCCTCAGGTACCGATCTGGTCGGATATCAGGCGCAGCTCGACAGCACCGAGATGTTCTATACCCCGCAACAGGCACTGGCGCTGACCCAGGACGCTGCACTGAAAACCACCATGCAATACGTCGCTGATTTCTCCTTCGATCACGGCCTGCTCGGTGAGGGCGCGCCGGACGCCGGGTTTGTCGGCATCAGCACGCCGGCCGGTGTGCTCGGCGACCCCAACAACATCAAGCTGCGCTTTGACCCCAGCTACATGCAGTTAGCAGCTGACGGTCAGTTGTAACCCGGACTCTTGAATCCACCGGGGGTCTTGGCCCCCGCCGCAAGGAAACACCATGAAGCGACTGATCAACCTGTCTCCCACGCCAGCCACCCGGCTGTTTATCGGGCTGCTGCCGTTCGTGCTGTTGCTGCTGGTGTATATAGTGGCGTCCGATGCGCGGTTGGAGGCCAACCCCAACGACAAGCTGCTGCCGGCCTTCAGCCAGATGGGCGATGCGATCGACCGTATGGCGCTGGAGCCCAGCAAGCGCACCGGCGAATACCTGTTCTGGGTAGACACCGCCAGCAGCCTCAAGCGCCTGGCCATGGGTGTGGCCATCGCCGCCTCCATCGGCCTGGCGGTGGGCCTGCTGACCGGCGCGCTGCCGCTGATCAACGCCAGCATGAGCCCCTTGCTGACGGTGGTCTCGCTGATTCCGCCGCTGGCCATTCTGCCGGTGCTGTTTATCGTCTTCGGGCTGGGTGAGCTGTCCAAGGTGATGCTGATCGCGCTGGGTATCACGCCCTTTATTGCCCGCGACCTGCAACGCCGCACCCAGGAAATTCCCAGCGAACAACTGGTCAAGGCGCAGACTCTCGGCGCCAACACCAGCCAGATCATCGTCCGCGTACTGTTGCCGCAACTGATGCCCAAGCTGATCGACGCGGTGCGTCTTTCGCTCGGCGCTGGCTGGCTGTTTCTGATTGCCGCCGAGGCCATCGCCTCTACCGACGGCCTGGGTTACCGCATTTTTCTGGTGCGCCGCTATATGTCGATGGACGTGATTCTGCCTTACGTGGCCTGGATTACCTTGCTGGCGTTTCTGTTCGACTGGCTGCTGGCCACTCTGAGTCGTCGCCTGTTCCCCTGGAACGTGCAAGGAGGCCACTGATGATTGAAGTCAAGAACGTCGGCAAGCGCTACGGCGACAACGTGGTGCTGGAACGCCTGAACATCAACGTAAAGGAAGGCGAGTTCGTCACCCTGGTGGGCGCCTCCGGTTGCGGCAAGAGTACCTTTCTGAAAATGCTGCTGGGCACCGAATCACCCAGCAGCGGCGAGCTGCTGCTCGACGGCAAGCCGATTGCCGACGAGCCCGGCCCGGATCGCGGCATCGTCTTTCAGCAGTATTCGGTCTTCCCGCACATGACTGTGCTGGAGAACGTGATGGCGGCGGTCGGCTTTGCCCAGCGCGGCTTGAGCGGCTACCTGTTCGGTAGCAAGCGCAAGCAGGCTCGCACGGAGGCCGAAGCCATCCTGCAGGAAGTCGGCCTTGGTCAGGCGCTGAAAAAGTACCCACACGAGCTGTCCGGCGGCATGAAGCAGCGGTTGGCGATTGCCCAGGCACTGCTCGGCAAGCCGCGCATTCTGCTACTCGACGAGCCATTTGGTGCGCTCGACCCGGGCATTCGTGCCGACATGCACGAACTGGTACTGCGCCTGTGGCAAGAGCACAAGCTGACCATCTTCATGGTCACCCACGACATCAAGGAAGGCTTTCATCTGGGTACCCGCCTGTGGGTGTTCGACAAGCTGCGCCACGACCCGCACGCGCCGCAAGCCTTTGGCGCCACCATTACCTACGACCTGCCGATCGACAGCAGCGCCCGACAACCGGCGGCGCGCACCACCGCTGAAACCATTGAGCCACTGCTGGCCGAGAACGCCAGCTGATCGCTACCCAGATACGGAGACACCGGCAATGAGCATCACGCACTACAGCACTGAAATTCCTGGCGCCAGCCACTGGTCCCTGCGTGTACGCGCTGGCACCCTGATGCGCCTGACCGACCTCAGCGGCGGCGCCAACGTCGGCATGCTGTTCTACAACCCCGACAATCTGCTGGAACGCTACAACGCACCCGACACCCTGAAAGGCCAGCACACGTTCAAGCTGACCCAAGGCAACTGCCTGTACTCCGACATGGGCCGGGTATTCGCCTCCATCGTCGAAGATCGTCTCGGCTGGCACGAAACCGTGTGCGGCAACAGCAACGCCGCGCAGGTAACTGAGCGCTGGGGCGCCCGTGACTATCAGGGCGCGCGCAACGACTGGCATCAGAACGGTTACGACGCCTTTCTGGTCGAGCTGGCCAAGTACGGCCTGGGTCGCGCCGACATGGCCGCCAACTTGAACCTGTTCAGCAAGGTCGCTACCGACGAGGCCGGCAATCTGCAGCTGGTGGAGGGCCACAGCGCCGCCGGCAGCCAGGTGGCCCTGCGCTTCGAGATGGACACCCTGGTACTGCTGCACACCTGCCCGCATCCGCTCAATCAGGCCAAGGCCTACCCTTACACACCCGTGCAGATTGAACTGAGCCAGGCCGCCGCGGTGGACGATGACGATTATTGCCGCAACTTCCGCCCGGAAAACCAGCGCGGCTTCATGAACAACGCCCTGTACCACCTGGGCAAGTAAGCGAGGACACCATGATCAAGACCAGCTCACGCCAACCCGAGACGGCCTCGCAACGCACCACCATCGGCGCCGGCGATTACTACATCGGCACCGTCAAGGCAGGGCAGACCCTGCGCCTGCTGGACCTGGAAGGTAATCAGGCTGCCGACACCCTGTTCTTCAGCGCCGCCAACCCGGTCGAGCGCTACAGTGTGACCGACACCATCCGCGAGCAGGGCAATGTTTACCTGACCGCCGGTTCGGTGATTCGCTCGAATGAAAACAACCCCATGCTGGAGATCGTCGCCGATACCTGCGGCCGCCACGACACCCTGGGCGGTGCCTGCGCCAGCGAAAGCAATACCATCCGCTACGACCTGGAGAAGCGCTGCATGCATTCGTGCCGCGACAGCTGGATGCTCGCCGTGGCGGAAAACCCCGAGTACGGCATCAGCAAGCGCGACATTACCCACAACATCAATTTTTTCATGAACGTGCCGGTCACGGCAGACGGTGGCCTGACCTTTGAAGACGGCATTTCCGGCGCCGGCAAGTACGTTGAGCTGACCGCGCTGATGGATGTGGTGGTATTGATTTCCAACTGTCCGCAGCTGAACAACCCCTGCAACGGCTACAACCCGACACCAGTCGAGTTGCTGGTCTGGGACAACTGATCCGCTGAGCGCCACCCATTCACCCGCTTCAGTGGACGACCACTGTCGTATCCAGGCTTGGGACGACCCGGCAAAGGCTAGAGTGATGTTCAACAAAGTATTGATCGCCAACCGTGGCGCCATTGCCACCCGCATCATCCGCACCCTGCGCAAGCTCGGCGTCGGCTCCGTCGCCGTGTATGCCGAATGCGACGCCGAAAGTCTGCACGTGAGGCTGGCCGATGAGGCCTATAGCCTCGGCGAAGGCGCCGCTGCCGATACCTACCTGCAGGTCGACAAGCTGCTGGCCATTGCCGCTGAAACCGGCGCCCAGGCCATCCACCCCGGTTACGGCTTCCTCAGCGAGAACGCCAATTTTGTGCGCCGCTGCGAGGCCGCCGGGATCGCCTTTGTCGGCCCGACGCCCGAGCAGATGCTGGAATTTGGCCTCAAACACCGCGCCCGCGAACTGGCCGAACAGGCCGGCGTGCCGCTGCTGCCCGGCACCGACCTGCTGACCGACCTGGCCGCCGCACAAAGCGCGGCCGAGCGCATTGGTTATCCGGTGATGCTCAAGAGCACCGCCGGCGGTGGCGGTATCGGCATGCAGCTGTGCCACAGTCGGGAAGAACTCAACGGCGCCTTCGACAGCGTCAAGCGTCTGGGCGCCAGCAACTTTGCCGACGACGGCGTCTTCCTGGAAAAATTCATCGCCCGCGCCCGCCACATTGAGGTACAGATGTTCGGCGATGGCGCCGGCAAGGCACTTGCTCTCGGCGAACGGGACTGCTCCAGCCAGCGCCGCAACCAGAAGGTGGTCGAGGAATGCCCGGCGCCCAACCTGACCGATGCCGTACGTGCCGAGCTGCACAGCACCGCCGAGAAGCTGCTGTGCAGCATCGGCTACCGCAACGCCGGCACCGTCGAGTTCATCTACGACGCCGACAGCCATGAGTTCTACTTTCTGGAGGTCAATACCCGTCTGCAGGTCGAACACGGCGTTACCGAAGAAGTCTACGGCGTGGACCTGGTCGAGTGGATGCTGCGCCTGGCCGCCGGCGATGCCGTAGACCTGGATGCACAGCGCACATCGCTCAAACCCCAGGGCCACGCCATTCAGGTGCGCCTGTACGCCGAAGACCCGTTCCGCGACTTTCAGCCCTGCGCAGGCCTGCTGAGCGAAGTGGCCTTCCCCTCCGGTGACGGCATCCGCATTGACCACTGGATCGAATCCGGGCTGGAAGTACCGCCCTACTTCGACCCGATGCTGGCCAAGGTCATCGTCCACGCTGAAGACCGCAACGCGGCGCTGAGCAAACTGCAGAACACCCTCGACGCCACCCGCCTGTACGGCAGCGAAACCAACCTCGACTACCTGCGCGCACTGACCCGCGACCCGGCGCTGCTGGCTGGCGAAGTCACCACCCGCTACCTCAACAGCTTCCGCTTCCAGCCGGCGCGCATCGACGTACTGGCTGGCGGCACCCAGACCACCATTCAGGACTTTCCGGGCCGCACCGGCAGCTGGGATGTCGGCGTGCCGCCGTCCGGGCCGTTCGACAGCTACGCCTTCCGCCTTGGCAACCGCCTGGTGAACAACGCGGCCGACGCCGCCGGGCTGGAAATCACCCTGCAAGGCCCGACCCTGCGTTTTGCCAGCGCCAGCCAGATCGTGCTGAGTGGCGCCGCGATTGACGCCAAACTGGATGAGCAACCGATTGCCGCTTGGCAGGTCATCGACGTCGCCGCTGGCCAAACCCTGACCCTTGGCCGCATCAAGGAAGCCGGTGCCCGTGCCTATCTAGCGGTACTTGGCGGCCTGCAATGCCCGGATTATCTCGGCTCCAAATCCACCTTCACCCTCGGCCAGTTCGGCGGCCACAACGGCCGCGCGCTGCGTACCGGCGATGTGCTGCACCTGAGCGCCGATACCAGCCCCGTTGCGTCCGCCAGCGTGCCATTTGAGTTGCGCCCGAGCATCAGCAACCAGTGGGAAGTACGGGTGATCTACGGCCCGCATGGCGCGCCTGACTTTTTCACCGGCAAGGATATCGACAGCTTCTTCGCTACCGACTGGGAGATTCACTACAACTCCAGCCGCACCGGCGTGCGCCTGATCGGTCCCAAACCCGAATGGGCGCGCGAGGACGGCGGCGAAGCCGGTCTGCACCCCTCCAACATTCACGACAACGCCTACGCCTTCGGCACCGTCGATTTCACCGGCGACATGCCGGTGATCCTCGGCCCGGACGGCCCGTCGCTCGGTGGCTTCGTCTGCCCGGCCACCGTGATCACCGCCGACCTGTGGAAGCTCGGCCAGCTGCGTGCCGGCGATAAAGTGCGCTTTGTACCGGTCAGCATCGAGCAGGCGGTCGCGCTTGAGGCGGCGCAGATTCAGCAGATCGACGCACTGGCCGCCACGCCGGTCGAATGGCAGCCGGTGGCGGTCGACAGCCCGATCCTCAAGCGCCTGCCCGCCGAGCAGTTCGGTGACGAGATCGTCTACCGCGCCGCCGGCGACCACTTCCTGCTGGTCGAGTACGGCGAGCAAATGCTCGATATCCGCCTACGCTTCCGCGCCCACGCGTTGATGCAGTGGCTGCAGCAAAACCCGGTGGCCGGCCTGCGTGAGCTGACCCCGGGTATCCGCTCACTGCAGGTGCATTTCGACAGCCAGCAGCTGTCGCACAGCGGGCTGCTCGAGCATCTGTTCAAGGCCGAGCAGGCACTGTCTGAACGCCTCAACGAGCTGGCCGTACCCTCGCGCATCGTGCACATCCCGCTGTCGTGGGATGACGAGGCCTGCCAGCTGGCGATCGAAAAATACACGCAGTCGGTGCGCAAGAACGCGCCCTGGTGCCCGAGCAACCTGGAATTCATCCGCCGCATCAACGGGCTGGACAGCATCGATGACGTCAAGAAGGTGCTGTTCGAGGCGTCCTATCTGGTCATGGGCCTCGGCGATGTCTACCTCGGCGCGCCGGTGGCCACGCCGACCGACCCGCGCCACCGTCTGGTGACCACCAAGTACAACCCGGCGCGCACCTGGACCGCCGAAAACTCGGTCGGCATCGGCGGCTCCTACCTCTGCGTCTACGGCATGGAAGGCCCCGGCGGTTATCAGTTCGTCGGTCGCACCCTGCAGATGTGGAACCGCTACCGCCAGACCCGCGAGTTCAGCAAACCGTGGCTGCTGCGCTTCTTCGACCAGATCCGATTTTATGAGGTCAGCCACGAGGAGCTGCAGCAGATCCGCCGCGACTTCCCGCAGGGCCGCTATCCGCTGCGCATCGAGGAAAGCCAGTTCAGCCTCGCCGAGCACGAAGCCTTCATCAGCGACAACGCCGACGACATCGACGCCTTCAAGCAACAGCGCAACGCCGCCTTCGCCGAAGAGCTGCGCCAGTGGCACGCCAACGGCCAGTTCAACTTCGAGAGCGAGGAACTGGAAAGCGCCGCCGACGACATCAGCTGGCCCGAGGACAGCGTGGGCGTAGACAGCCCCGTGTCTGGCAGCCTGTGGCAGGCCGAGGTCAAGGTCGGCGATCAGGTCAAGGCGGGGCAAACCCTGTTGATCCTCGAATCCATGAAGATGGAAATCCCCTTACAGGCGCCGTGCGACGGCGTCGTTACCCACGTATTGCAGCAGGCCGGTGGCCGCGTACAGGCCGGCCAACCGCTGGTGGTATTGCGAGACGCCGCGCAGGAGAACAACGCATGACCATCGACATGAGCATCAGCGGCCTGAAACAGGCCTACGCCAATGGCAGTCTGACCCCCGCCCAGCTGCTCGCCAGTATCCGCGAGCAGGCCGCCGCCCTGGCTGACCACAACATCTGGATTCATCTACTCAGTGAAGCAGAGCAGCAGCCCTACCTCACCGTACTGGCAGGAAAAGACCCGGCAACCACACCGCTGTGGGGCGTGCCCTTTGCCATAAAAGACAACATTGATCTGGCTGGCATCCCCACTACCAACGGCTGCAAGGCGTTTGCCTATACGCCGAGCGAGTCATCGCAGGTGGTGCAGCAGTTGATCGACGCCGGCGCTCTGCCGGTCGGCAAGACCAATCTCGATCAGTTTGCCACCGGGCTGAACGGCACCCGCTCGCCGCACGGCGCCTGCCACAACGCCTTCGACTTCGATTACATCAGCGGCGGTTCCAGTGCCGGTTCGGCGGTCTCGGTGGCCAAGGGGCTGGCCAGCTTCAGCCTGGGCACCGATACCGCCGGCTCCGGCCGCGTGCCCGCCTGCTTCAACAACCTGGTGGGCTTGAAGCCCACGCGCGGTCTGCTGTCGGCCAGCGGCCTGGTGCCGGCCTGCCGCAGTCTGGACTGCATCAGCATCTTTGCCCTGAATAGCGACGATGCCAACAGCGTGCTGGCCAGTGCCGAGGGCTTTGATCCGCGCGACTGCTACAGCCGCGCCAATCCGTTCGACAACCAGCCCCGTCACTACGGCCTGCGCAGCGGGCCACTGAAAATCGGCGTGTTGCCGGCCGAGCAATTGCAGTTCTTTGGCGATGAGCAATACGCCGCCGCTTACGCCACCACCCTTGAACAACTGCGCGGTGACGACATTGAGCTGATCACCATCGATTACACCCCCTTCAACGAAGCCGCGCTGCTGCTCTATGAAGGCCCCTGGGTAACCGAGCGCTATCTGGCTGCGCAGCCGCTGATCGACGACAATCCCGAGGCTATCTTCCCGGTGGTACGCGAGATCATCGCCCCCGGTGGCAAGCCACCGGCCACCGCGCTGTTCAAGGCGCAGTACCGGCTGGAAGAGCTGAAAAAAGCCTGTCACGAGCAACTGGCCGGACTCGATTGCCTGCTGACGCCCACCGCGGGGCGCCTGTTCACCATCGCCGAGATGCTCGACGAACCCGTGCTGCGCAACAGCCAGCTGGGCTATTACACCAACTATATGAACCTGGTCGACATGACCTCAGTCGCGGTGCCTACCGCCTTCACCGAGGCCGGGCTGCCCTTTGGCGTCACCCTGGTTGGCCCGGCGTTCAGCGACCGCGCGCTGCTGTCGATTGCCAACCGTGTACAGCAGCGTCTGCCATTGCCTGCCGGCAGCAGCCAGCTGCCGCAACCGGCGCTGAACAACCAGGCAGTCGGCGCGCGCGACTGCATTGATGTGCTGGTCTGCGGCGCGCACCTGGATGGCCTGCCGCTGAATTGGCAGTTGCGCGAGCGCGGCGCGGTACTTAAACGCCACACGCAGACCGCACCGCACTACTTGATGTACGCGCTGGCCGGTGGCCCGCCGTTCCGCCCAGGGCTGATTCGCGACGAAGACGCCGGCGTCGCCATTGAGGTGGAGATCTGGTCCATTCCCAGCAGTGAGTTCGGCAGCTTTGTCGCCGGCATACCCGCGCCGCTGGGTATCGGCAAGGTTCAGATCGCCGATGGCAGCTGGGTCTGCGGCTTCATCTGTGAGCCCTACGGACTGGCAGGCAGCAGCGATATTTCCGCGCTGGGCGGCTGGCGGGCCTATATGGCACAGCGCTGAACAAAAGCGCCGCAAGGCGGCGAAAAACGCAGGGCGAGACTTTTCCGCATACAGCACATAAGATAGCCAGTGACCATGTAGTCAATCTGGGTGCAGTTCATGGAAAAACGGAAATTCCCTCGCCAGATGTGTGCAGTCGATGCGGTGCTGTCGCTGGCCGAAGGAGATAGCCATCACTGCCTCATCAGCGAATTCAGCCAGGGCGGTTTGCAGATCACCTTTGATGCCGCCATTGCCGGCGGCATTATCAACAATCTCCATCAGCTCGTAGCCCAGCAGGGCAAGGCCAGCGTCAGCTTTCGCCAGGCCAATCAGCACCTGCGTCTGCCGGTTTCCATAGTGCACATCACGCCGCAGGGCGTCGGTTTGCGGCTGCACAATCCCGACCCGTCCATCTACCGCGTACTGCAACACCTCTCAGCCGCGCAGGCCGACAGCAACAGTGGCAGTAGCTCGCTGACGCACCAGCAACCACTGCTCAGCAACCGACACCGCAAGACCCTGATGCAAGCCGCCTGCACCGTGCTGCACAATTACCTGCGTAGCCAGTATTCCGGCTTCTGCCAGCAGCTCGAACAAGCTCTTTTCACCGGCGCAGATCAGCAATCCAGTACCGCCGCACAGCAACAGTTCCTGATTGCCATCCGTCAGTTTCGCAAGGAGCGTCAGAGTATCTTTGCCGCCCTGAGCCGCAGCATGATTGCCGAGGCGATGGTGGTCAGCAAAGGCAACGCCAATGCCCAGCAACACAGCGCAGGTGTAGAGCGCAAACGCGCTTCACCGCTGGAGCTGGTAACCAAAAATGATTTCGAAGACTGGCTGCTGGTGCGGGTCGCCATTTCCAAGGTCGAGTTGAAACTGCGCGAGGCGCTGATAGAGCTGCAGATCCGCGTCGATGCCGCCTTTGGGCAGCGTGACGGTAAACGGACCTACAACCCCTTTTCCCCCGCGGCGCTGTGCAACAGTTTTTTTGATCAGATACGCCACCTGCAGCTGCCCTATGCCCAGCTCGAAGTGGTGTACTCGGTACTGCAGAAAACCCTGCTCACCGATCTGGACGGCTTTTATCAGCAACTGAACCAGGTGTTCATAGATGCCGACATTCTGCCCTCGATAGACGTTAATCAGTACCTTGCCGAGCAGGCGCTGCAGAAACGCCCGCCGGCGCCGCCGGCTCAGGTTGATCCGGCGCCGGGCGCTAGCGCCGCAGCCCCATCAGCGGCCGAGAAAGCGCCGTCAGAGGCTGGCAGCAGTAGCCCGCCCGTGCCACGTTCCAGCGCATCGAACACCGCCAACCCGAGCGCATCGGCCTACGGTACGGTCACCCAGCTGATGGGCCTGCGCCGCCAGGCACGGGGTGAGTCAAACCGCAGTGGCAGCGCTGTGTCCGGAGAACCCCAGGCTACCGCTCAGCAACTGGGTCATCTGCAGCAGAGCCTGCTGGACGGTAGCGTGCAGCTGCTGAAACCCGGCGCCCTGAAGGAGCTGATGCAGCAGGCCAAGGGCGCTACCACGGGTTTGTCCGACCAGGAGCACGACGCGGCCGATACCATCGAAGGCCTGTTCGACAGCATCCTGCAAAGCGACCGTATTTCCAACGAGCTGCGCGAGGAGTTCAGCAAGTTGCAGGTGCCGCTGCTGCGCGCCATGTTGCAGGATCCGGAGATATTTTCCGCAGAAGGCCATCCCGCTCGCCAGGCGCTCAATTACATCGCCCTGCTATCGGATCGCAGCAGCACCAACCTGGCCGCCAATACCCCGGTGATCCTCGACGCCATTCGCAGCATTCTGGGTGACAAGTCGGAGGGCGGCGGCTTCAGCCAGAGCATCGACAAGCTGGATCAACTGGTCAGCCGCGAGAAGCGCCTGATTGAACGCAACCTGCAGCGGATTCGCCAAGGCTGTGACGGCCAGCAGCGCCTGCGCCACGCCAACCGTCAGATTCAACATGAGCTGGGACGCATGCTGGCCGAGCCTGCTCCGCAGCCGGTGATAGTGCTGATCGAACATGGCTGGCGTGACCTGATGCGCCTCAGTTACCTGCGCGAAGGGGTCGCCAGCCGCTCCTGGGAAATCACCCTGCAGGTCGTTGAACAACTGGTGGCGCAGCACGATCCGGCCCGGCTGTCAGGCCTCGAGCGGACGCTGAGCAATAGTGATCTGCTGCGGCTACTGGAAAAGGGGCTGTCCAAGGTCCCCGAGGGCCAGCACAGTCACCGTCTGTTATTGCAGCAGCTCGAAGGCATGCTGCAAGCCGCCCCCGAAGACCTCAGCCTGGTCAGCTACCGGCCCAGCGACACAGCAGAGCCTAACCTGCAGGAAAAACTCGACGCTCTGGCCGATCAGGATCAAACCCTGATGCGCTGGGTAAAGCGCGCGCGTGACCTGCGCACCGCGCAATGGTTTGAGCTCAGCCACGGCAAGCTGCAGGAAAAGCTCGTACAACTGGCATGGATCGCGGATGACGACAGCCTTTATGTGTTCGCCAACCATCAGGGCACGCAAAAGCTGGAGCTGCCGCTGGAACGGGTCGCCACCCTGCTGCGCGACGGCAATCTGGTATTGCTCAGCGATGCGGCGCTGCCGGCGGTGGAACAGGGGCTGGATGCACTGGTACAGAAGGTCTACGACAAACTGGCCTTCGACTCCTGCCACGACCCGCTCACCGGCTTTCTAACCCGCAAGGAGTTCTGCCGCTTATTGGCACAGAAAGTGGCCGCGACCGATGCTGCCGAGGCCGACTACAGCCTGATCTTCATCGACATCATGCAGTTCAAGATCATCAACAATACCTGCGGCTACGAGGCCGGTGATACCTTCCTGCGGGAGTTAGCCCAGCGCCTGAAGAACTTTGCCCCGGCAGATACGCTGGTGGGCCGCATAGGTGCGGACCAGTTTGCCATCGTGCTCAACGAAGAGGCCGAAACCCTGGGCTACAACAGCGCGCGCGAACTCAAGGCGATGATCGAGAGCAAGCGCTTCGCCTATGAAGAGCACAGCTTTGTGATCAATACCGCTCTTGCCCTGGCGGGGTTCAGCCACGGCAACCAGAAAATCATGGAGCTGCTGCGCTCGGTCGAGGCGGCTACCAGCCTGTCAAAAAACACCGGTTACAAGGATGTGCAGGTCGTGCGGCCCGGCGACCAACGTCTGGAGAAGCTGGACGAAATCATGGGTTGGGTGAACCGTATCAACAAGGCACTGGACAACGACAATCTCAGATTGCGCTGCCAGCAAATCACCCCGATCAACGGCAGCGCGCGCACTTTGCCGCACTACGAGGTACTGCTCAGCGTGCTGGACGAGCAAGGCGAGGCCTCGCCACCGGCAGAGTTCATCCGCGTGGCCGAGGAATACAACCGCATGGCCGCGGTCGATCGCTGGGTGGTCGAGCATGTGCTGCAGTGGATGCATCAGAACCTGGACGACTTGCACCTGTTTGGCGGTTTTTCGGTCAACCTGTCGGGCCACAGCATGAATGATGAAACCTTTCTCGATTTCATCTTCGATGCGCTGGTGCGCTACCCGGTCCCGCGCGACAAACTGGTATTCGAGATTACCGAAACCGTGGCAGTGACCAACCTCGACGACGCCGCCGACTTCATCAAGGAGATGCGCAGCATCGGCTGTCGCTTCTCGCTGGACGACTTCGGTGTGGGGCAGTCGTCCTACTCCTACCTCAAGCGTCTGCCCGTCGACTTCATCAAGATCGACGGTAACTTCGTGCGCGACATCAACAACAACGATGTCGACTACGCGCTGGTCAAGTCCATCACCGAGATGGGCCACTACCTGAAGAAGAAGGTGATTGCCGAATACGTTGGCAGTGAAGATATTCTCAACACCGTGACCCACCTGGGCGTGGACTATGCGCAGGGCTACCACTTTGGCGCACCGCTGATGCTGGACCAGTTTGATCTAAGCAGGCAACCCTAACGCCTCGGCAGGCCACACGCCTCGCACCAAAAACAACGCAGATTGGCGCTGAAGCAGCACCAACCAGCGCCAATACGTATCAAGTTACAAACTACTCAAGCGTGTTTCTCTCCGTTTCAATGAGCCTCCGCGTTAACCAATAAAAATCGGCTCAACCGAATTAAGGAGTACGTCATGCTGTCCCTTCTAAGTGATTTATTGTGGAGCAAGGTTCTGATTGCGTTACTGATCGGCCTTGGCGTGTGGTTCACCATCGCCTCGCGCTTTGTGCAGTTTCGCTATTTCGGCAAGATGTTCGGCATCCTCACCGCCAATCACCATGAAGCAGACAAGCGTCACCTCAGCTCCTTTCAAGCCCTGATTCTCTCGGTCGCTGGCCGGGTCGGTGGCGGCAACATTGCCGGTGTGGCGGTTGCCATCACCCTGGGTGGGCCGGGCGCGATTTTCTGGATGTGGGTGGTGGGCCTGATGGGCATGGCCACCAGCTTCTTCGAATGTACCCTGGCCCAGGTATACAAGACCGCCGAGCCTGACGGCGCCTTCCGCGGCGGCCCGGCGCACTATATCGAGCGCGGCCTGGGCAAGAACTGGAAATGGCTGGCGGTGATCTATTCGATCCTGCTGCTGGTGACCTTCGGTATCGGCTTTATCGCGCTGCAATCCTACGCCGTCGCCACCTCGCTGCAGGACGCATTCGACATTCCCCTGTACTACAGCGGCATTGGTCTGGCACTGGTGGTGGGGCTGATCATCTTTGGCGGCGTCAAACGCATCGCCCAGGTCGCCGAAGTGCTGGTACCCATCATGGCCGGCGGTTACCTGCTGATTGCCATCGTCGTACTGGGTCTCAACTTCAGCAGTATTCCCGATACCCTGATGCTGATCGTCAACAGCGCCTTTGGTCTGGGACCGGTGGTCGGTGGCGGCATTGGTGCGGCCATCATGATGGGCGTCAAGCGCGGGCTGTTTTCCAACGAAGCCGGTCTGGGCAGCGCGCCGAACGTAGCGGCGGTGGCCTTTGTGCCACACCCCGCCAACCAGGGCGTGGTGCAGTCCTTCTCGGTGTTTATCGACACCATCCTACTGTGTACCTGCACCGCGCTGATCATCCTCATGGGCACCGCCTACGACCCCAGCCTTGCCGACTCCAGCCAGGGCGTGGCCCTGACGCAGGCTTCGCTGGCTACCCATATTGGCGAATGGGGCCGGGTGTTCGTGAGCATCGCCATGTTGCTGTTCGGCTTCAGCACCGTGCTCTACAACTATTACCTGGGTGAGAACAGCGTCAGCTACCTGACCGGCGGCCGTGGTAACGAGTTCCTGATGAACGGCTTCCGCGTGGTGGTGATCTGCCTTTGCTGCCTGGGCGCGATCATGGATCTGGGTACCGTGTTCGGCTTTGCCGACCTGACCATGGGCTTGCTTGCCCTGGCCAACCTCATCGCCCTGGCCATGCTGTGGAAGAAAGGCCTGCGCGTGATGCAGGACTACGACCGTCAGCTCAAGGCCGGCAACCCGGCGCCAGTGTTCCGCGCCGAAGACTTCGCCGACCTGGATGTGGATCCCGAAGCCTGGCCGCGTCATCCGCAAACCAACCAGCAAGCCTGACCACCCGGCGCCCCAACCACGGGGCGCCCCTTCCCCATTCGGTAGAAAACCACCATGAACACCCGCTCAGAATACGATCTGCTCGGTTATCAGGATGTGCCCAGCGATGCCTGGTACGGCATCCAGACCCAGCGCGCCGCCGCCAACTTTGCCATCACCGGCGTGCCGATTTCACACTTTCCGGAACTGATTCGCGCCCTGGCGCTGGTCAAACAGGCCGCCGCGCTGACCAATCACGACTACCGCCTGCTCAGTACAGAAAAGACCGACGCCATTGTCTCTGCCTGCCAGGACATCACCCAGGATCAGTATCACGACCAGTTCATCGTCGATGTGATTCAGGGTGGCGCCGGCACCTCGACCAACATGAACGCCAATGAGGTGATCGCCAACGTAGCGCTGGTCAAACTGGGCCATGCGCGCGGTGATTATCAGTTCCTGCACCCCAACGATGACGTCAACCGCTCGCAATCAACCAACGACGCCTACCCCACTGCCGCCTGCCTGGGCATCCAGTTTGCCGCCGATGCCTTCGTGCCGGCGCTGGCGTCGTTGAAAGCCGCGCTGGAAGACAAGGGCCGCGAATTTGCGCACATCCTGAAGATGGGCCGCACCCAATTGCAGGACGCGGTACCCATGACCCTGGGTCAGGAGTTCGACGCTTTTGCAGTAACCCTGGGTGAGGACATCGACCGAATCAGCGAGGCCTGTGCCTTACTCTGCGAGGTCAACCTGGGCGGTACCGCCATCGGTACCGGCATCAATACGCCCGATGGCTACTCGGCCAAGGTGGTGGCCTGCCTGGCCAACATCTCCGGCAAACCGCTGGTGCCAGCGACCAACCTGGTCGAGGCCACCTCGGACATGGGCGCCTTTGTGTTCTTCTCCGGCATTCTCAAGCGTCTGGCGATCAAGCTGAGCAAGATGAGCAATGACCTGCGCTTGCTGTCGAGCGGCCCGCGAACCGGCCTGGGTGAAATTCAGCTGCCCCCCATGCAGCCCGGCTCCTCGATCATGCCCGGCAAGGTCAACCCGGTAATTCCCGAGGCGATGAACCAGACCGCCTATCAAGTGATTGCCGCCGACCTGGCGGTGACCCTGGCCGCCGAGGCCGGCCAGCTGCAGCTCAACGCCATGGAACCCATGATCATCTACAATCTGCTGAATTCGCTGAAGATGCTCAAGGAAGCCTGCCAGATGCTCGAGCACCGCTGCATTCGCGGCATCATTGCCAACGAGCAGGCATGTGCCGCGCACGTGGATAACAGCATCGGCATTATCACCGCGCTGGTGCCGCACATTGGCTACAGCAACGCCTCGCGCATCGCGCACACCGCGTTGATGACCGGCGGTACGGTCAAGGCGCTGATTATTGCGGAGAACCTGATGTCGGAAGAACAGCTGAATTTGCTGCTCCGCCCCCAGTCCATGCTGGCCCCGCACAAGGAGGCTTCATGAGCGCGGCGGTGCTGATCCTGTACACGGGCGGCACCATCGGCATGACCGCCACCGAGCAGGGCCTGACGCCCACGCCAAGGTTACGCGCAAGGATTGAACAGCAATTCGGCGCCAGCCTGGCGCAGCTGCCGAGCTTCGACCTGCTGGAACTGGAACCGCTGATCGACAGCGCCAACATCACTCCGGCGCACTGGCAACGGCTGGCCGCATTGCTGGCCGAGCACTGGGAGCATTATCAGGGCTTTGTGATTCTGCACGGTACCGACACCATGGCCTACAGCGCAGGTGCCCTGGCGTTCATGCTGGGCGCCTGCGCAAAGAATGTGCTGTTCACCGGCGCGCAGGTGCCCTTGGGGCTGCCGGGTAGCGACGCCGCCGACAACCTGCGCAACGCCCTCCTGCTGGCGGCCGGCCCGCGTATTGCCGATGTCAGCCTGGTGTTCAACGAGTGTCTGCTGCGCGGTAGCCGTATCCGCAAGGTCAGCAGCAAGCGCTTTGCCGCCTTCGACAGTCCCAACGAAGCGCCGCTGGGCACGCTGAGCAAAACGCCAACGCTGCATCACCAGCGCATGCTGAGCGCGCAGACTTCATCACGCCCGCCGCACCTCGCCGCGCAGCTGAACTTTCAGCCCGGCGCCGTGGCGCTGCTCACGCTGCACCCCTGCATGCCCAGCGCGCTCTACGACGCCTTGCTGGCCGACCCGCAGTGCCGCGCGGTGGTGCTACAGAGCTACGGCGCGGGTAACATTCCCAGCCGCGATCAGGCGTTCAACGCCTTTCTCTGCCGTGCCAGGGCGCGCAACAAGATAGTCGTGAACATCAGTCAATGTCTGGACGGCGGCGTCAGCCCCGGCACCTACGCCGCCAGCGCAGCCCTGCAGGAGCAGGGCGTACTCAATGGCGGCGACATGACGCCCGAGGCTGCGTTCTGCAAGCTGCACTGGCTGATCGCCGGTGGCCGCGACCAACAGGCGGTACGCGATGATTGGGAACACATCTACTGCGCCGAGCGCTCGGCCGGCTGAGCGCTCAGAAGCGCGCCCGAAAATGCCAGTCGCCGGCACCAATATCGTTGCGTACCGAGGCGCGAATATCCTCATCCAGCTCAGGATCATCGGCCGCATACAGGCCGCACAGCGATAACACGCGCTGGCGGTCCACCTGGGTACCCAGATACTCGTAAAGCACGCGGGTGCAACAGGGCACCCGCTCGCCGCTGCCGGAAACCCCCAGGCGCAGGCCGGTAATGCGATCCACCCGATTCTGGAACGACGGATAGAGAATCGTCTGGGTCATTTCAAAGTTGGTCAGGGTTTCATAATCGAGCAGAAAGATGCGGTCAGACAGAAACTGCACCAGCCCCTTGTAGACGCCATGGAACGGCTTGCCGCCGCGCTTGGGTTTGATGCGTTCGGTTCGCTGATAACAGACATTGCCATCGCGCCGCTCAAGGCACACCAGGGTGCGTAAGACACTCCCGGGATAAGCCATGGAGAGGTAATACTCGAAGTAGTAACCCAGGTACTTCTCCAGCCCCGACTGCCCCACGCTGTTCAAATGTGCCAGATGCTCGATTTCTGCCGCCGGTGCGGCCGGGCGCGCCTGCTGCTGCGGCCGCACCTGCACCAGGCGCTGAAACTGGCCATGCGGCAACAGCATTTCGTGGACTTCCACACCAAAGAAATCGCAGAGCCGGCGCATGGTGCTATCCGACGGTTTGTTGCTGCCATTGAGGTAACGATTGAACTGCGGGCGATTGATGCCCAGGCGGCGGCAGACTTCGGCGGTGGATTTGTAGTAACTGCACAGCAGCCGCAGGTTGTCACCAAAGTCGTCGGGCATGGGGGCTCTCCATTTTTGCGCCATACTAGACAATGGCCACGCGCTTGGAAACACGAAGATAGCCGGCTGGCGCCAGCGCTGGCCCGGTCATTTGTCCGCTGTCGATTGTGTCTGTGTGCCGGATCAGGGAAAATGGCCGCCACTTTTCGTTCAAGCCAGGCGCCACGTCGTATCCCGGTCGCGCCGGCCGTCACATTCTGGAACACCTCAGCCGATGTCGAACTCCCCGATCGCCAAGGAAGTCGGTAAGCGCCGCACTTTCGCCATTATCTCCCACCCTGATGCCGGTAAGACGACCATCACCGAGCGTCTGCTGCTCATGGGCCAGGCAATCAGCGTGGCCGGCACGGTCAAATCGCGTAAATCCGACCGCCATGCCACCTCCGACTGGATGGCCATGGAGAAGGAGCGCGGCATCTCGGTGACCACCTCGGTGATGCAGTTCCCCTACCGCGACGGCATGATCAACCTGCTCGACACCCCCGGTCACGAAGACTTCTCGGAAGATACCTATCGCACCCTGACCGCAGTCGACTCGGCGCTCATGGTGCTGGACGGCGGTAAGGGCGTCGAGCCACGCACCATCGCCCTGATGGACGTGTGTCGTCTGCGCGACACGCCCATCGTCAGCTTCGTCAACAAGCTCGACCGTGACATCCGCGACCCGATCGAGCTGCTGGATGAAATCGAGGAAGTGCTCAACATCAAGGCCGCGCCCATCACCTGGCCGATCGGCTGCTACCGCGATTTCAAGGGTGTATATCACCTGAGCCGCGACTGCATCATCGTCTATGAGCCAGGCCACGGTCACGAGCGCACCGAGAGCAAGATCATCGAGCGACTGGACTCGGCTGAAGCCCGCGCGCACCTGGGTGACCTGTACGACGATTTCGTCGAGCAGCTGGAGCTGGTACAGGGTGCCTGTCACGAGTTTGATCAGGCCGCATTTCTCAAGGGCGAAATGACCCCAGTGTTCTTTGGTACCGCCCTGGGCAACTTTGGCGTGGACCAAGTGCTCGACGCCGTGGTCGACTGGGCACCACCGCCGCAGTCCCGCGACAGCCATGAGCGCACCGTCGAGCCCGTCGAGGCACCCTTTACCGGCTTTGTGTTCAAGATCCAGGCGAACATGGACCCCAAGCACCGCGACCGTATCGCCTTTGTACGTATCTGTTCCGGCCGCTACGAGAAGGGCATGAAACTGCATCACGTGCGTACCGGCAAGGACGTGCGCATTGCCGACGCGCTGACCTTCTTCGCCGCCGAGCGTGAGCACTTGGAAGAAGCCTGGGCCGGCGACATCATCGGCTTGCACAACCACGGCACCATCCAGATCGGCGATACCTTCACCGAGGGCGAGAAAATCGGCTTTACCGGTATTCCGCACTTCGCCCCGGAGCTGTTCCGCCGTGTACGCCTCAAGGACCCGCTGAAGTCCAAGCAGCTGCGTCAGGGCCTGCAGGAGCTGGCTGAAGAAGGTGCGACTCAGGTGTTCTTCCCCGAGCGCAACAACGACATCATCCTCGGCGCCGTCGGTGTGCTGCAGTTCGACGTGGTCGCCGCGCGGCTGAAGCAGGAGTACAAGGTGGAATGCCTGTACGAGCCGATCAACGTCTGGTCCGCGCGCTGGGTCGAATCCGGCGATCGCAAGAAGCTGGAGGAATTCAGCAACAAGGCCACCGACAACCTGGCCGTGGATGGCGGCGGTCACCTGACCTATCTGGCCCCCACCCGGGTCAACCTCAGCCTGATGGAAGAGCGCTGGCCGGACATCAAGTTCCGCGCCACCCGCGAGCATCACTGAGCCGCCACGCGGCTCAGCTTCAAGCCGCAAGCCTCAAGCTGCAAGCAACCCCAACCGCGCCCCCAGTGGGCGCATAGCCTGTGCTGGCTTGTAGCTAGAGGCTTGCAGCTCGCGACGCCCAGGCGTAGCGTTCCCCCATGCGCTACATAGACACCCACACCCACCTCGACTTTGCCGCCTTCGACCACGACCGCACGGCCGTACTGGACGATTGCCTGCGCCTGGGCGTTCAGCGCCTGGTGGTGCTGGGGGTGACCGCCAGCAACTGGGCAAGGGTATGGCAGCTATGCCAGCAGCAGCCGATGCTGCACGCAGCCTTTGGTCTGCACCCGATGTTCTGCCAAGAACATAAGCCGCAACATCTGGACCAGTTGCGCCAGCAACTGCAGGATTGCGTGGGCAACCAACAGCTGTGTGCGGTAGGTGAATTCGGACTCGACTTTTATATCGACAGCGCCGACCGCGAGGCCCAGCAGGGGCTGTTTGAGCAACAGTTGGCGCTGGCGGCAGACTTTGCCCTGCCCGCGCTGTTGCACGTGCGCCGTGCCCACGCGCAATGCATCGCCACGCTGAAACGCTTCAAGCTCAAGCGCGGCGGCATCATCCATGCCTTTACCGGCAGTCGCGAAGAGGCCGCTGAATACTGCAAGCTGGGCTTCAAGCTGGGCCTGGGCGGCGCGGCTACCTGGCCGCAAGCCCGGCGCCTGCAGCGCACCGTCGCCGAGCTGCCGGCAGCGAGTATAGTGCTGGAAACCGACTCGCCCGACATGCCCCCGGGTTTTGCCGCTGGGCAGCGCAACAGCCCGCAGCACATCCCGCAGATTGCCGCCCACCTGGCCGCGCTGCGGGACGAACCCTTGCCGCAGTTTGCCGAACAGTGCTGGCATAACAGTTGTGAATTATTCGACTGGGCCGACGCGCCGGTGTCTTGACCCGGCCCCTCTGTTACAGTCAAAGCCTCGCACCCCACGCCGATAGAGGAGACGTCCGTGCCATTTCTTGGCGTTGCCATTTTTTTCATCTGGCTGATTCTGCTGTTGCGCTTCCCGCGCGTGATGCTGCCCGTCAGCGGCGTGCTGGCCGGGCTGGGCCTGCTGCTCGGGCTCGGGGTCGGCGTCATGCAGTGGCAGCAGGTCAAGCGCATCGAGCAACTGGACTTCACGCTGGCCTATCAGCCGCAACAATGCGAGTTTGGCAAACCCTTGGCCGTGCGTATTCGCAACCAGAGCGAATACTCCGTACAGCAGATTCGCTGGCAGCTGGAAGCCAGCCAACCGGGTTATGACACCAACTTGCTGGATGCCGGCGTGGCACTGGGTTTCTCCACCGCTGCGCGCTTGGCGCCCGGCGAAGAGCGCCTGCTCTGCTATAGCGTGCCGCGCCTGCGCCGCGGGTACCGCGAGGCAGAACTGGAATACCGCGTCGAGGCGGTGCACGCAGACTTCATCCGCTGACCAACAAGGACAATAACAATGAACCAAGAAGTGGCGTTGATTACAGGCTGTTCCACCGGCATTGGTCAGGCACTGGCCCATTGCTGTCTGGATGCCGGCTACCAGGTCTGGGCCACCGCGCGCGATCCGCAGACCCTGGCGCCGCTGGTGGAGCGCGGCGCGATAGCCGTTACCCTTGATGTGAACAACGCCGAGCAGCGCCTGGCCTGTGCCGAACGCCTGCGCAGCGAGGCAGGCCGCCTGGATCTGTTGATCAACAATGCCGGTTACGGCGCCATGGGCCCGATCATGGATGCCGACCGCGACACCCTGCTCAAGCAGTTCGACACCAACGTGTTCGCGCCCTTGCAACTGGTGCGCGATACCGCTGACCTGCTGCGCGACAGCAAGGGCCTGATCGTCAATATCGGCAGTGTATCCGGCGTGACCACCACCCCCTTCTCCGGGGTTTACTGCGCCTCCAAGGCCGCGCTGCACGCCATCTCTGATGCCCTGCGCATGGAACTGCATCCCTTTGGAGTTGGCGTGCTCACGGTGCTGCCCGGTGCCATCGCCTCAGACTTCGGCAATAACGCCAGCGCGGCCATCACGCTGTCCGAGACATCCTGGTTCAAACCCTGGGAGAAAGCGGTGCAGGCGCGCGCCAAGGCCTCGCAGAATGCCCAGTCCACCAGTGCCGCAGACTTTGCCAAGGAGCTGCTGGGTTACGTGAAAAACCCGGTGCGCCCGGAGCAGGCGTTGATTGGCCACAGTGCGCGCAGCATGGTCCGCCTGAAGCGCTGGTTGCCGCTGTCGCTCCTCGACAAGCGCATGCGCAAGCGCTTCAAGCTGGAATAAGCGGGTTTCAGAACGCCGAGTCGGGGTAGAGAATCCGCTCGGCCTGGCGGTCCGCCACTTCGGCGGGCGAGCGCCCTTCGGCCTTGCTCTGCGCAAACACGCTGTCGAGCCGTTCGCCAATCTGTTTCACCCGCGCAGCGATCTCGCCGTGCGCTACCCCCCGGTGCGTCAAGGCCACATGCAGCAAGCCGCCGGCGTTGATCACGTAATCCGGCGCATAGAGGATTCCGCGCGCATCCAACTGGTCGGCCATGTCGATGTCTACCAGCTGGTTGTTTGCCGCCCCGGCCACCGCCGCGCAGCGCAACAGGCCGATACTGCGCTGATTGATAGCGCCGCCCAGCCCGCAGGGAGAGAAAATATCGCAGGGCGCCTCGTACACTGCCTCCAGTGCCAGCGGTTGCGCACCCAGTTCTTCTTCGGCCAGGCGCACCTTGCCGTGATCCAGGTCGCTGACCATCAGCTCGGCGCCTTCGGCATGCAGCAGCTGCGCCAACGCATAACCCACATTGCCCAGCCCCTGCACAGTGATGCGCACACCATTGAGGCTGTCCTGCCCCAGCCGCGCGCGCACGGCGGCCCGAATGCCGGCCAGCACGCCCAATGCGGTGTGCGGCGAGGGATCGCCGGCCTCGGTGGTACTGGTGACGTGGCCGGTCTGCTGGGCGATGCAGTCCATATCGGCGCTGCTGGTGCCGCTGTCCATAGCGGTGATATAGCCGCCGCGCAGCGATTCGATGCAGCGGCCGAAGGCCTCGAACAGCGCGGCGCGGTTGGCGACATGCGGCGGCCGCAGAATCACCGCCTTGCCGCCACCCTGCTCCAGGCCGGCCAGCGCCGCCTTGTAACTCATGCCACGCGCCAACCGGATGGCATCGGCGATGGCGTCCTCAACACTGTTGTAGGCAAGATAGCGACAGCCACCCAGCGCCGGACCAAGGCCGGTATGGTGAATGGCCACAACCGCTTCCAGCCCGGTTTGCTGGTCGCTGAACAGATGCAGAGCTTCTACCCGCTCTGACCGCATGGCTGCAAACATGTACGCCCTCCTGCTTTTCCACGGTGTCTGAAATAACCATACACACTAATTATGTCCATTGCCCGTGACGCTTTGGCAAACTTGCCGCCTGACTGAATCCGGAGACTGCACAATGCGTTGGATGTTGCCCTTTTTTACTGTGATGCTGATGGTGGTGGTCAGCGTTCCCGATGCCGAAGCCCGTCGCATGGGTGGTGGCAAGAGCTTTGGCAGTGCCCCCGCCCACCAGAGCCAGCCGGCACAGCGCCAGCAAGCACCCCGTGATCAAGCCGCAGGACGCCAACAGCAACCGGGCGCGGCAGCAAGCTCCGGCGCCAGACGCTGGCTTGGCCCCCTCGCCGGCATCGCCGCCGGCGGACTGCTGGCGGCCATGCTGTTCGGCGATGGTTTTGAGGGCATTCAACTGTTCGACATTCTGCTGCTGGGCCTGATCGCCTTTGTGCTGTTCAAGCTGTTCGCCCGCCGCCCGCAGGCCAATTTGCAACCGGCTGGTGGCGCGACCATGGAACGCCCGCAAGCGCCCATTTTCGGTCGCACCGCCGCACCCGGCGCGGCTACCGCCAGCGCCGATCTGTTGCAGGACGCACCAGCCTGGTTCGACGCGCCGTTGTTTCTGCGCGGCGCCGAGGAGCACTTCCACACCCTGCAACGCCACTGGCGGGACGGTGATCGCACGGCCATGGCCGAGTATCTCGATCCATCGTTGCTCCAGATACTGATGCAACATCGCGAAGAGCAGCCGCCAGCCGTCAACGGTTTTGTCGAGCAGCTGAGCGCACGCCTGGACGGCATTAGCCAAAAGGACGGCCGTACCCTGGTCACGGTGAGCTTCAGCGGCCTGGATCGCGACCATCCGCAACACGAGGGTGAGTGGTTTGATGAGAGCTGGGCGCTGGAACGCGCCGACGGCGACAACCAACCCTGGGTTATCGTGGGAATCCGGCAAAACGGCTAAGCGACAAGCCTCAAGCTGCAAGAAAAACCCTCGCGGTGTCGAATCGCGAGGGTTTTTTTACAATCGGGGGTAGCAACAAACACCAAAAAGACACTCGGCCATCTGCCGCCCAAACCTTGCCGCCTGCCGCTTGAAGCTAGCGCTGTGCGCTAGCGGCGCACCGGTCGTTTCTGCAATTTGCGTTGCAAGGTGCGGCGGTGCATGCCGAGGGCGCGGGCGGTGGCCGAGATGTTGCCGTCGTGCTCGGCCAATACGCGCTGAATATGCTCCCACTGCAGACGATCCACCGACATCGGGTGCTCCGGCACCAGGGTATCGGGGTCGGCCTGCTCGGACAGCAACGCGGTCAGTACGTCATCGGCGTCCGCCGGTTTGCACAGGTAGTTGCAGGCACCGCGTTTGATCGCCTCCACCGCAGTAGCAATACTGGAATAGCCAGTCAGAATAACGATCTTCAGTTCAGGATACAGCTCCAGCAGGCGGGGCATCAGCACCAGTCCCGAATCCCCCTCCATCTTCAAGTCGAGTACGGCGTAGTCTGGCTGGCGCTCACGGGCGATCTGCATCGCCTCCTCGGCGCCACCGGCGGTATCTACACGCAAACCTCGGCGGCTCAATGCGCGCGCCAGCACCCGGGTAAAGGTCGGATCGTCATCTACCAGCAACAGCAGGGGCTGCTCTTCCGGGCTCAATTCATCGCTCATGCCTGATCTCCTGTGCAATCGGCAATGTTACTTCGGTCAAGGTACCACCCTCACTCTGATTGAACAGCCTTACCGTGCCGCCAATGCGCTCGACCGCTGCCTGACTGAGAAACAGCCCCAGGCCGAAGCCCTTCTTGCCCTTGGTGGTCAGAAAGGCTGTGCCCAACTGTTCGGCAATGTGCAGCGGCACGCCTGGCCCGCGGTCGCGGATGTGCAGGGTAATACAGCGCTGATCCCAGGCCAGGCTGATGCGCAGCTGCTCGGGGCAGGCATCGGCGGCGTTGTTCAACAGGTTGAGCATGGCCTGGCCCAGCTCGGGGCTGGCCCGCAGGCTGGGAGCCGCGCCCTGCGGCAGCGCCGCCCACTGCCAGGACACCTCCGGCCGCATCAATTGCCAACGTGCCAGCAGCGCCCGCAGCCAGTCGTCCGCAGGCTCCACCCGCTCCGGCTGACGGCGGTTGTCTTCAGCGCTGCGCACCATATGCTGCAGACTCTCCTTGCACAACCGAACCTGCTCCTGCAGCACCGCCAGGTCCTCCTGCAACTCGGGCTCGGAATAGTCCTTGCGGATGTCCTTGAGCAGCACGCTCATGGTCGACAGCGGTGTCGACAGCTCGTGGGCAGCACCGGCCGCCACGCTGGCGATTCCCAGCAACTGGGCGTCGCGAATGCTCTGCTCGCGGCGTTCAGCCAAGTGTTCTGCGTGCTGGCGCAGGGCATCAGCCATGCGCACCACGAACAGGCTGATCAGGCCGGCGCTCATGGCAAAGTTCAGCCACATGCCAATCACGTGCAGGCTGACCAGACCGCCACCCAGCGGAACGTCAAAGGCCGTCAGCGGCACGTACCAGACCAGCAGCGCACTGTAGGAGGTCACTGCCACCACCGCCAGCACGGCAGTAAAGAACCAGGGCAGCGTGGCTGCCGCGATGGTCAAGGGCACCAGGTAATAGGACACGAAGGGGTTGGTCGGGCCGCCCGAGTAATACAACAGTACACTGTGGATAAACATATCGAACAACAGTTGCAGGCCATACTCCAGGCTGGTTACCGGCCAGTCGCGGCGTAGCCGCAGCAGGGTCAGAATGCTGACCAGCGCCGAACCACCCAATGCCAGCAGCAGCGGCGTCCAGGGCAGCGGAAACCAGCCACTGAGATAGGCCGCCAAGACCGAAACGCTTTGTGCCAGCAGCACCAGCAGGCGGATAAGAATCAACCGCCAGAGGTTTTGTCGGGATGGCGACAGGGCCAGGGTATTGGGGCTCATGATTGATCGCATGGGTATGCCAGACTCCAGTATAGGCGCGCACTGCGGCTGCTTCGCGCGACACAGGGTCGCACAAAGCGGCGATTCAGGGGAGCGGGGAACCGTTGCAAGGCCCATCTGTCTTATTCAGCAACATCAAGGAGACCCAATATAATGCGTGCACTTCATCTTCCCTTGTCCGGCCTGTTTCTGGGCATGAGTCTGCTGGCCGCCACCGCGCAGGCCGAACCACTGCGTTACAACCAGGTATCCCTGCATGCGCAGGTCGAGACCTCGGTCAATCACGACAACATGAGCGTGACACTCTTCACCGAAGCGCAGAACGAAGACCCGGCGAAGCTGGCCGAACAGATCACCCGGACCCTCAATGACGCCCTGAGCACCGCGCGCAAGCAGGAGAAGGTCAAGGTCAGCAGCGGTAACCGCAGCAGCCAGCCGGTGTACGACGAGAAGCGCGAAAACATCATTGCCTGGCGTGAACGCGGGGAAATCGTGCTGGAAGGCAGCGACTTTGCCGCCATCTCGAGCCTGACTGGCGAGCTGCTCGGCGACCTGAGTCTGGCCGACATGCAATTCAGTCTGTCACCGGCGAGCCGCAGCGACACCGAAGATACGCTGATTGCCGACGCCATTGAGGCATTCAAGTCACGCGCCAACATCGCTACCCGCAGCCTGGGCGGCGCCGGCTACAAGATCGTCAACCTGAACCTGAATACCCAGTTCATGCAACCCATGCGCTACCGTGGCCAGCAAAAAATGGCCATGGCCGCCGACATGGAAATGAGCGCCCCCGCTGTCGAGGGTGGCCAGTCTGACGTCACCGTCAGCGCCGACGGCACCATCGAGATCCAGGGGCTCTAACCTCCCCCGCCTGCGTCCCGCCTTAGGGGCGCATGAAGGCGTACTCTTCATCCTCATCGAGGTTGTCGGCGAGAAATTTCAACTCGCTGGCAATATCATCCATGCTGCGCGCGCGGCGGTATACCTCAATCACCTCGGTCATCATCGCTCGGGCAAACGCCTGCTCGTCATAACCCTCGGCGCCGGCCTGCTCGATACCCTGTGCCATTACCGCTTTTGCCATCTTGTATGCCGACATGCCTGATCTCCTGGTAAAGACTGTATTGCACCACATCCTGAGCACTGTTGACGTTGATCTGGCTCAGGATTTGTCGTTGGAATCGAACGGTTCCTGCAGGTAACGGTCGGTGTTGAAGGTATCGACCCAATCCGGACAAAACACGATCAACGCCGCCACTGCGGTGCCATTGATGAAACCTTCGGGGAACATCACCAGCAACAGGTAACCCATCAGCTCAACCAGGCTGCTCGGCGCCTGCAGCGCACCCGACCAATTGAGCAAGCCCATGCCCACCAGCACGGTCGCCACCGCGGCCAAACCGGCGGCAAAAAAGCCACTGATGAAAATATAAAGGAACAGATTACGTGGCTGAAAGGACTCCAGCGTTCGACTGAGCAGCAGCGTGACAGCCACGGGCACCAGCACCCGCAATAGCCCGTTTACCCCCAGCGCCGCCAGATCATCCAGCCCCAGCAGGCATAAACCGATCTGCGCCAAGGTGCCGGCCACTATCGCCAGCGGCCAGTCAAGCAACAGCATCACCGCGGTCATGCCGATAAAGTGCACCGTCAGGCCGTTATCAAATTCGCGGCGCACCAGCCACAACGCAAACAAGGCGAAAACACTACCGAAGAACAGGTGATGACGCCGTGTATCGGCAATCAGCTCCACCCAGCGCACCTGCGTCAATGCACCCAGGAGCACGAATACATACATGAGCCCCCCCAGCAATAGCTGGCCGGGCGTCAACAAGGCGGCAGAGAGCATGCAGCACCTCCGAATCATCTGGCCCAGCATGATAGCAGCCGCGCGATGGAAACTCAGCCGTGCCCAGCGCGGATGCAATAAGTGCGGCGGCGTACTAGAATGACCCCATAGTCAGTCAAGCCTCCGCGCAGCACAGTACTGCGCCGTCCATAAAAAGGTCATGTCATGTCCAGCCGCCTGAATCCGCAGGACCAGCAACGGGTAGACAGCTATCTGGAGTCACCGATTCATCAAGTACCGCGCCGCCCGTTCAAGGTGTGGATTCTGCTTGCCCTGGTCGCCGGCTCGGTGCTGGTACTCGGCCTGCTCTCGCGCATGCTTGGCCAGCTGGTGGTCGCCTAGCGGACAACCTCTCGTCGCCACTGCCACCGATGACCCCTGCCCTGCCTCACAGCCTGACTGACGCCCGGCTCTTATACTTGCGTGAGTAAAACCTATGTCAGACGCTACATCCGTTAGTCAGCCCGCCCGCATCCTGATCGTCGGCGGCGGCGCTGGCGGTCTTGAACTTGCTACCAGCCTGGGACGCAAACTGGGCAAAAAAGGCAAGGCCAAGGTCACCCTGGTCGATATCAACATGACCCATATCTGGAAACCGCTGCTGCACGAAGTTGCTGCCGGCTCGTTGAATTCCACCGACGACGAACTCAACTACGTTGCCCAGGCCAAGTGGAACCACTTCAACTTCCAGCTGGGCGCCATGATCGGCCTGGACCGCGAGCAGCGCAACATTACCCTGGCGCCGCTACTCGATGAAAAGGGCAATGAGCTGGTTGCCAGCCGCACCCTGGACTACGACTATCTGGTCATTTCGGTCGGCAGCACGACCAACGACTTCAACACCCCGGGCGCCGCGGAGCACTGCCTGTTCTTGGATACCCGCGCCCAGGCCGAGCGCTTCCACCGCGCCCTGCTCAATCAGTACATGAAGACCCAGGCAACCGACCTGCAGGTCCCCGGGCAGCAGATCAACGTGGCTATCATCGGCGCCGGTGCGACTGGCGTCGAGTTGTCGGCAGAGCTGCACCACGCCGCGCAAATGCTGCAGGCCTATGGCTTTGATCGCATCAAACCGGAAGACCTCAACATCAACATCATCGAAGCCAGCGAACGACTCCTGCCGGCATTGCCCGAGCGTATCAGCGGCCCGGTTACCCAGGTGCTGAACGGCCTGGGGGTCAAGCTGCACACCGGCTCAGCGGTGAAGGAAGTGGCGGCTGATCGCCTGATCCTGGCCAACGGCGAAGAGGTTCCCGCCACGCTCAAGGTGTGGGCGGCGGGCATTCGCGCGCCGGTATTTCTTACCGGGCTGGGCTTGCCGACCAACCGCATCAATCAGCTGGAAGTTGAACGTACGCTACAGGTGAAGGGTGAGGATCGCATCTTCGCCTTCGGCGACTGCGCCGCCTGCCCGATGGGCGACGAGGGCCGCTTCGTCCCCCCACGCGCGCAGGCAGCCCACCAGCAAGCCAGCCTGCTGGCCAAGAACCTGCGCAAGATTCTCGAGGGCAAACCGCAGGAAGAGTACCGCTATCGGGATTACGGCTCGCTGATCTCGCTGTCGAGCTTCAGCGCCGTGGGTAACCTGATGGGCAACCTGACCGGCAACGTCATGCTTGAGGGCCGTCTGGCACGGATGTTCTACGTGTCGCTGTATCGGCTCCACCAGATGGCGCTGTACGGCCTGCCAAGGACCATGATGTTGATGTTGAGCGACCAGTTCGGCCGCTCAACAGAACCCCGCCTGAAACTGCACTGAGGCGCTCAGGGCGCGCGGCCGCGCGCCCTTCCCTGGCATGCCTGACGAGTTGACCGAAAACCAAACCTGCCGCGATCCAGACAAAACGCAGACGCGCGAAAGCGACGCAGCAACGGATGCTGAAGCGGCTGGAAATCAAATAAGTGTGGGCTGTTGCAAGAGTGTGTTGCGAGAGGACTGCAGAGGGGTTTGAGTGGTGGGTCGTGTAGGATTCGAACCTACGACCAATTGGTTAAAAGCCAACTGCTCTACCAACTGAGCTAACGACCCATCATGCTCAAAAAAAGTGGTCGGGGTAGAGGGATTCGAACTCTCGACATCCTGCTCCCAAAGCAGGCGCGCTACCAGGCTGCGCTATACCCCGATCCTGCTTGAAGTGGCTCCGCGACCAGGACTCGAACCTGGGACCCAATGATTAACAGTCATTTGCTCTACCAACTGAGCTATCGCGGAATTACCTTCAAACTCTCAACCTGGGCCGTGGTTGGTAACACATAACCCCTGCTGAGGCGCGCCATTTTACCGACCAGCGCAAAGCTGTCAACCTTTTTTAAGCCTTTTATTTCAATACGCTATGCCAATCCCTGCACAGCAGCCCAGAAACACAAAACCCGCCGGATGGCGGGTTTTGTCAAGCACTGCAGAATGCCGCTCAGCCGAGCTGAGGACCTGCTGCCACGATGCTGTCAGCCACCTCGAACTTCTTGAAGTTCTCGACAAACAGCTTCGTCAGATCGGCCGCAGCCTTGTCATAGGCCGCCGGATCAGCCCAGGTGTTGCGTGGGTTCAGCAGCTTGGTCTCAACGCCCGGTACCGCCTTGGGCACGTCGAGATTGATGCCCGGCAGGTGCTCGGTCTCGGTACCGATCAGTGCGCCGGACTGAATCGCGGAAATGATGCCGCGGGTAGTCGGAATGCTGAAGCGCGTACCTTCACCGTAAGAGCCGCCAGTCCAACCGGTGTTGACCAGATAAACCTTGCTGCCGAAGGCGTTGATGCGCTTGATTAGCAGCTCCGCGTACTCACCCGCCGGGCGCGGGAAGAAGGGTGCGCCGAAGCAGGTTGAGAAGGTCGACTTGATACCGCCGCCCGAGCCCATTTCAGTCGAGCCCACCAACGCGGTGTAACCAGACAGGAAATGATAGGCCGCTTGCTCGTTGTTCAGGATCGACACCGGCGGCAACACGCCGGTCAGGTCGCAGGTCAGGAAGATGATCGCATTGGGCTCACCGGCACGGTTGGCTACAACGCGCTTCTCGACGTGCTCCAGCGGGTAGGCTGCGCGGGTATTCTGGGTCAGGCTGACGTCGGCGTAGTCGGCGGTACGGGTGGCGGGATCGATCACCACGTTCTCGACAATGGAACCGAACTTGATGGCGTTCCAGATAACCGGCTCGTTTTTCTGCGACAGGTCAATGCACTTGGCGTAGCAACCGCCTTCAATGTTGAACACGCTGCCTTCGGCCCAGCCGTGCTCGTCATCACCAATCAGGTTGCGCGACTCGTCGGCAGACAATGTGGTCTTGCCGGTACCAGACAAACCAAAGAACAGGGTGGTGTCGCCTTCGTCGCCGACGTTGGCTGCACAATGCATCGGCAGTACATCCTTGGCCGGCAGCAGGAAGTTCTGTACCGAGAACATCGCTTTCTTCATTTCACCGGCGTACTGCATACCGGCGATCAGAACCTTGCGCTGGGCAAAGTTGAGGATCACGCAGCCGTCGCTGTTGGTACCGTCGCGCTCGGGCTCACAGGTAAAGTGCGGCGCGTTGAGAATCTGCCAATGGTCTTTCCCGGCCGGGTTGTACTGCTCGGGATTGATGAACAGCGTGCGGCCAAACACGTTGTGCCAAGCCGTCTCGGTTTCCATGACGACGGGTAGGTAATGCTCGGGGTCTGCACCCACGTGCACGTGTGACACAAAACTTTCACTGGCGCCGAGGTAGGCTGCAACACGGTCCCACAGGGCGTCGAACTTGTCGGCCGGGAACTTGCGGTTGATCGGGCCCCAGGCAACAGCATCCTGAGTGGAGGGCTCTTCGACGATGAAACGGTCCATCGGAGAGCGGCCGGTGCGTTCGCCAGTCTTGACTACCAGTGCGCCGTTATCAGCCAGCTGGCCTTCCTTGCGCTGAATAGCCAGCTCAATCAGCTGAGCGATGCTCAGATCGGTGTACACAGTGTTGGTAGCTTGCGTCATCAAACATAGTCCTCTTCGACTTAGACCGAATATTCCATAAAGACCGACAATCCGGCCTCAGCACGTGGGGGGTGTAAGGTTTAGTTATCATCCATTGATACAGCGCCGACACAGCGCGCAGGCGCGCCATTATGCCAAAAAAAATCACAACACGCTAAACGTCGTCTGCCCGGCGGTCAGTGCAATTGGCGCGCATGCTCATCAGCGGCATTGAACAGGGCCTCAACCGCCGGCTCATCATAGCGATAGCGCGCGTTGCAGAACTGGCAGTCCACCTCTATCTCACCGCCCTGTTCGCGCAGCAATTCGAGCACATCCGGCTTGCCGAGACTCACCAGTGCATTGCCGGAGCGCTCGGCAGAACAGCTGCACTCAAAGCGCACCGGACGTGCGTCAAAGAGCCGCAGCGGATCCTGATGAAACAGCCGATGCAGCAGGGTTTCGTTATCCAGTCCGATCAGCTCCTCTGCGCTCAGGGTGTCGGCGAGCACATTCAGGTGCTCCCAGGTAGCGGCGCGCTCCTCGCGGTCGGGTTGGCGGTCGACCGGCAGCGCCTGCAGCAGAAAACCCCGCGCCATGCGGCCATCGGCCTGCAAGCGGAAGCGGGTAGGCAATTGTTCGGAGTTGGCAAAATAGCCATCCAGCGCGGCCGCCAGTGAGCCCCCTTCCAGTGACACTATGCCCTGATAGCGTTGCCCGTTATCAGGATCGATGGTGATGGCCAGCACGCCGCCGGGCATCAGCTCGTTGAGACCGCAACCCTGCAGATCGTCGGCGTAACGGGCAATACCGCGCACCGCCTGATCACTGGAGCATTCGACCATGAGCGTGGAAACAGGGCCTTCAGACTTGGCCTGCAACACCAGCAGGCCGTCAAACTTGATAGTGGTAGACAGCAATACCGCTGCCGCCAGCATCTCGCCCAGTAGTGCCTTGACCGGCTCGGGATAGGCGTGTTTGGCAAGAATCTCGCGATAGCTCTGATCTGCCGAGACCATTTCGCCGCGTACATCGGCGTTCTCGAACAGAAAACGTTGGGTAATATCCTGCGACGCCATGCTGGACTCCTCGCAAAAGGCGGAATTATAACCAATCAGTCGTCGGCAGGTGCATTACGTTCATCGCGAAAACGATGGATCTGCCGCCGCTGCTTTTTGGTCGGCCGGTGTTCGCTGATCAGACCGCCTGCGCCCAGCGCCTTACGCTGCAGTGCTGCGGCCTCGCGGCGATTGCGACTATCCGCGCTTTCGGCATACAGCGTCTGCGCCTCGGGGGCGCCGCGGCGCTGCTCGCTCAACACCAGCACCGCCACCTCGCGCACATCAAAACCCTGGCGTATCTGCAACTGATCGCCCACGCGGATTTCCTTGCTGGGCTTGCAGCGCTCGCCCTGACACTGCACTTTGCCACCCTCGATTGCGGCCTTGGCCAATGAGCGGGTTTTGAAGAATCGTGCGGCCCACAGCCATTTATCCAGGCGCAACTTGCCATCTTGCTGCATAAGGTCTGTACTCCCCTTTCGGCCTGCAGTTTAACAGGCTTGTCGAAACCCGTGCGTTACCGCATGATGCGCGCCATTGGCTGCGGGCTGGAGAATTCACCATGAAAACCTTTGACCACTTGACCGTCATTGGCCTGCGCGAGTGGGTCGGGTTGCCGGCGCTTGGCATCGATCAAATTCTCGCCAAAATCGACAGTGGCGCCAAGACGTCTTCGCTGCACGCCAGCAATATTGAAACATTTGAACGCGACGGTGAGACCTGGGTGCGCTTTGACGCCCACGTCGGTAGCCGCAGCAAGCAGCGTACCCGTCAGTGCGAAGCGCAACTGATAGAACTCAAAAGAGTCAAAAGCTCCAACGGCCACCTGCAGGAGCGCCACACCATTCGCACGCAAATGGTGCTGGGCGACAAATGCTGGCCAGTGGAGTTCACCCTGACCTGCCGCAAGGCCATGCGTTACCGCATGCTGATGGGCTGTACCGCCATGCTCGACGGCAACCTGGTCATCAACCCCGGGTTACGCTTCGTGCAGGACAAGCCGCAAACCCAAGAATTTGCCTGATGCCCAGGCACCCCAACACCGCACCAAGGCTTTAAAGGAAACACCATGAAAATCGCGGTCCTGTCACGCAACCCCAATCTGTACTCTACCCGCCGCCTGGTGCAGGCGGCGACCGAACGCGGCCATGAAATTCGCGTGATCGACACCCTGCGTGCCTATATGAACATCGCCAGCCACAAGCCGTCGATTCACTACAAGGGGCAGGAGCTCGAAGGCTTTGACGCCATCATTCCGCGCATCGGCGCCTCCATTACCTTTTATGGTTCCGCGGTGCTGCGCCAGTTTGAAATGATGGGCGTCTACCCCCTCAACGAATCGGTAGCGATCAGCCGCTCGCGTGACAAACTGCGCTCCCTGCAATTGCTCGCGCGCAAGGGCGTCGGCCTGCCGGTGACCGGCTTTGCCCACTCACCGGACGATATTCCCGATCTGATCAACATGGTGGGCGGCGCCCCGCTGGTGATCAAGCTGCTCGAAGGCACCCAGGGCATCGGTGTGGTCATGTGCGAAACGGAAAAGGCCGCTGAATCGGTACTTGAGGCCTTCATGGGGCTCAAGGCCAACATCATGGTGCAGGAATACATCAAGGAGGCCGGCGGTGCCGACATTCGTTGCCTAGTGGTCGGCGACAAGGTAATCGCGGCGATGAAGCGCCAGGCCAAGCCGGGCGAGTTTCGCTCCAACCTGCACCGTGGCGGCAGTGCCAGCCTGATCAAGATTACCCCGGAAGAACGCATGACCGCCGTGCGTGCAGCCAAGGTCATGGGCCTCAACGTAGCTGGCGTCGACATCCTGCGCTCCAATCACGGCCCGGTGGTGATGGAGGTCAACTCCTCCCCCGGCCTGGAAGGCATCGAATCCACTACCGGCAAGGACGTCGCCGGTCTGATCATCCAGCACATCGAGAAGAACTGGCGGCCAAACAAGACCAGCACCAAGGGCACCGGCTAACGACCGGAGCCCAGCGGCAAGCTTTAGGCTGCCAGCAGCAAGCAGGGAAGGAGTGGCTGGCAATTTGTAGCTTGCGCCTGTTTGTTTTACTTAAAGGCCGACGAGCAAGTCGGCGTAGTCTTCAACCGCGTCAAACTCTTCGGTATCGCGTGCGGCGCCGCGGCTGTCCGGCTCGCGTACCGCCAGCAGATGGCCGATACCGTATTCTCCGGCGGCGCGAAGTACGCTCAGGCTGTCGTCAATAAACAGCGCACGCGCCGGATCAAACGGCATATCGGCCTGCAGTGCTTGCCAGAAGCTTTGGGTTTCCTTGGGATAACCGTAATCATGCGAGCTGATCAGGCGCTGGAAATAAGTGCGCAGCTCGATGCGTTCCATTTTCAGCGATAGCGAGTCACGGTGCGCATTGGTGATCAGCACCACCTGCTTGCCACTGCGCTGCAATGCCTGCAAAAACGCCTCGGCGCCGGGACGCAGGCTGATCAGGTGGGCAATTTCGCGCTTCAGCTCGATGATCGGCATACCCAGTTCGCGGGTCCAGTAATCCAGGCAGTACCAGTCGAGCTGGCCCTGGATGCTGCGCATCATCGGATAAACTTCGGCCTTGGCCCACTCCAGCGACTGCCCGTGGTGGCGGGCGTAACTGGCGGGCATGTGCTCCAGCCAGAAATGGTTATCAAAGTGCAGGTCCAGCAGCGTACCGTCCATATCCAGCAGCACGGTATCAATCTCGTTCCAATTCAGCATATAAGGTTGATCGGCAGTTGGGCTTGGGCTTCAGGTGCGGCTATGATACCCAAGCACCAGGCCAATCACCACGGAGTCCGCATGCCGCAAAAGCCAGAAACCCTCGAAGCTAGCATTGTTGCCAAGAGCCGCCTGTTCACCGTCGAGCAGGTGCAACTGCGCTTTAGCAATGGTGTAGAACGCACCTACGAGCGGCTGGTCAACAAGGGCCAGGGCTACGGTGCTGTGATGGTGGTGGCCCTGCAGGATGCGCGTACCGCGTTGTTGATCGAAGAGTACTGCGGCGGCATGGACAGCTATCAGTTGTCATTGCCCAAGGGCTTGGTCGAACCCGGTGAAGACGTGCTTGAGGCCGCCAACCGTGAGCTGATGGAAGAGGCCGGCTTTGGTGCCGAACAGTTGGAGCTGCTGACCAAGCTGTCGCTATCGCCCGGCTACATGAGCCAGGAAATCAGCGTGGTGCTGGCGCGCAACCTCTATGCGAAGCGCCTGCCGGGCGATGAGCCCGAGCCCATCCGCGTCGACAGCATCGATCTCTACCAGCTCAGCGAACTGACCCAGCGCGAGAATTTTACCGAGGGCCGCGCCCTGGCCGCACTCTATCTGGTGCGCGACCTACTGGAGCAGCGCGGCGAACTGACGCGCTGAAACTGTAACAAACCGGCCCGCCGCCGGTCAGATGGTTATCCGGCAGGTCTGTCCTGCCCCGTTTCTCTGTTGCGGGAGCCGCTGATGTTTTTTCAACGCACACCTGAGTACAAGCTGCGCATGCCGACCGCCGAAGAGGCGCTACCCGGCCGCGAGCAACCTATCGCGACCAGCACCACCCACATCGTGCTCGGCACGCCGATCCAGCCGCCGTTCCCCGAGGGCTTGCAGCAAGTAATTGTTGGCATGGGCTGCTTCTGGGGCGCCGAGCGCCGCTTCTGGCAGGTACCGGGCGTTTACACTACCGCTGTCGGCTATACCGGCGGACTCACCGCAAACCCGACTTACGAAGAAGTCTGCTCCGGCCGCACTGGTCATAACGAGGTGGTGCTGGTGGTGTTTGACCCGGATCAGGTCAGTCTGGAACAGCTGTTGAAGGTATTCTGGGAATCCCACGACCCCACGCAGGGCATGCGCCAGGGGAACGACACCGGCACCCAATACCGCTCAGGGCTCTACCTGACGGACATGGCGCAGCGCGCCAAGGCGGAAGTCAGCAAGGCCCTGTTCTCCAACGCGCTGGAGGATGCCGGCAAAGGCAGCATTACTACCGAGATCATGCTGGCCCCCACCTTCTATTACGCCGAGGCCTACCACCAGCAATACCTCGACAAGAACCCCGGCGGCTACTGTGGGCTGGGCGGCACTGGCGTCTGCCTGCCAGGTTAAGCCACCTGCGGCGTGTCAGCCCTGACTGAGACGCCGCAACGCCAGACCAGCCAACTCGGCCACCTTGCCCAAGACCGATAGCTGCGTATCGGACGCTTGCCGGCCAGACAGCTGCATGTCGACGTAGAGCACCCCGACGGGATGCTCACCCGCCAGCACCGGCGCCACGGCGAAGGCACCCTCACCCAGCTGCGCGCAATGCGCATCGCTGAGCGGCTCGTCGGCCAGCTCGGCTGGGCCGATATAGTGCATCCTGCGCTGCTTGAGCGCCCGAGAAAACGCCGCCATCGAAGCCGGATCATGCGGCAGGCTAAAGCCCTCCAGCCAACCCTGACTGCCCTTGCCAGCCACTTTTCGCGCCTTGAAACAGCTTTGCCGATCCGCCAGCACCGCCAGCATTACCCGCTCAAATCCCGCGCCCCGGTGCAGCGCCTGCATCACGCTGGACAGTGCCGAATCCACATCGACCGGTGTACGCGCCATCAGCCGCAGATTTTGTAGCGAGAGCTTGAGCAGTTCCAGGTCGGGCTGCAGCAGCGGCGCGTGATCAATCTGCTCGACTGGCACGACTGGCACGACTGGCACGGTCGCCGCGGCCGGCGCTGCGTGCTCCATTTGCAGCAGGTCGGAGAGGTCCAGTGGCAAGTCGTCGGTACGCGGAATCCAGGCCTTGAGATCACTGTTGGCGCAGGTGCCGGCAATGCGCACGGCCTCCTCGCCGCTGCTGAGCATCTGCCGCCAGGCTTCCTCCGGCGGCAACCCGGTCAGGCTGCCCACGGGTTCAATCAACGCCTGCACGGCCGGGCTGGCCCAGCCATCCGCAGCCACCGCGTTTGCCAGCTCGGCGCCCAGGGCCACTGCCATGGCGGCCGGGCCGCGGGCGATCTGGCTAGCCTGCACCAACTGGCCTATTTCGCCCATGTTCCAGCTTTTCAACAGGCCCAGGGTCAGCTGATCAAAACCGGTTCCCAGCATGCGCTTGACCAGCTTCTCGCGGTCAACCTGTGCATCAACCAGAGCGCCAGCCAACTCGTCGGCCGGCTTGCCGCCGTGGCTCCAGAAGGCGAGTTCGCCCAGATTCAGCAACAGCGTGGCGATAAATACCTCTTCCTTTTGCTGCTGACTGATGTGCTGCGCCAGATTGCGCGCCTGCACGGCGCCATGAAAGGAGCGTGCGAGCAATGATTGCAGCTGTTCACGCGGTGAGTCCTTGAGTAGCCCATCAAGCAGGCTGACCGACAGGCCGATCATGCGCACCTGATCAAACCCCACCACCACCACGGCGCGCGAGATGGTACGCACGACTTCACGGCCTGGATTGCAATACACGCTGTTGCTGACGCGCAACACCTTGGAAGTAAGCGAAGCGTCGCGCAATAAAACCTCGGCCAGTTGTCGCACTGACGCGGTCGTGGATTGCGACAACCGCAGCAGGTCGTGCACCACCACCGCCATGGCTGGCAACTCGGCTTCATTCAATTCGTCTATCCACGGTCTAAGGCCGTGGGTTTTATTATTCACGCTCGCCACCTGCATCTTTGCACTGCCTTGAATGATAGCAATATAACATCGAACAACCCCCAACTGCGCCAAGGTCCGGGCGACGATGCGCGCCACGGTTTCTCTGGCCCGCCGCTCCTTATAGAATAGCCGCATGTCCAGCCTTCGATTGAACATCCATCACTACGCCAGCGCCGCCGCCACGCATGCGCACGCCGACCACAGCCAGTTGGTGTTCGGTCTGCACGGCAGCCTTGATCTGGAGTTCGCCGGGCGCGGGGCCTGCGTCGACAGCGGTGCGGTCGCGATCATTGCCCCCGGCGACGATCATACCTTTCTCAGCCGCGATAATGGTCGCTGCCTGGTGCTGGACATTGCACCACAACAATCCCTGGAGGGGCTGACCCTGGGCAGGGATCAACAGCAACGACTGCTGGAGCGCACCGCGTTGCGCGCGCTCAACCCGCAGCAAAGTAGCCTGGTGCAGAGCCTCGCCGCGGTCGTCAGCAGCCAGCCCGGACTGAGCGCTGCCGGGGCCAGCCTGCTCCTGGCGAGCTTACTGCACCAACCCGCGTACAATGCTCGCCTGCCCAGGGCCGCGCTGGATGCCTATATCGACGCCCATCTGGCTGAAGGCCTGGCAGTGAGCGAGCTGGCGCGAGTGGCTCATTGCTCCCCTTCGCGCCTGCGCCATTGGTTTGCCGTGGAGTTCGGTTGCAGCCCTACCGACTATGTGCGCCAGCGCCGTCTGCGTCTGGCTTACCAGTTACTTGAGCACAGCCGCGAGCCTATCGCCCTGATCGGCGAGCGCTGCGGGTATCTCAACCCCAGCGCCTTCGCCCAGGCGTTCAAACAGCATTGGGGTTTGTCGCCCCGAGCAGCGCGGCAACGAGCAGCGATTACAGGCGACTGACGACAGTCTTCGCGCAGCGGCCAACAGTGCAACGCGGCGCTCACCGTTACACTGGGCGCCCATCCATTGCCATTAGCAGAGTCAGATGCCCGAACTCACGCACCAGCGCGCCCTGATCTACATGCACATAGCCGCCCTGCTGTTTGGCCTGACCGGCATCTTCGGCAAGCTCGCCAGCGTCGCGCCCGACGTCATCGTGCTGGGGCGCGCGCTGTTTGCCGTTCTGGCGCTGCTGGTGTTTGCCCGCCTCTATAGGCATTCCATGCTGGCAGGGCTCAGCCCCGTCAGACTGGTGCAGCTGGCCGTTTGCGGGCTGCTGCTGGGCGTGCACTGGCTGACCTTTTTCCACGCCATCGACCTCTCCGGCGTTGGCATCGCCACCCTCGGCTTCGCCAGTTTCCCGGCCTTTGTGGTGCTGCTGGAATGGCTCATCTGGCGCGAGCAACCAAGCCGCATGGATCTGCTGAAAGTCGCTCTGGTGTGCGTGGGTCTGGTGCTGGTGCCACCGAGCTTCGACCTGCAGCAGAGCGGTGCAGCCGGTCTGTTATGGGCGCTACTGTCAGGCTTTTGTTTCGCGGCGGTATCGGTGGGCAACCGGCTGACCAGCGGCAAGCTGCATCCGGTGCAGATCGCCTGCTGGCAAAATGTGGTGATTGCGCTGTGCCTGCTGCCGATCAGCAGCAAGGCGATGCTGCAAATGCCGGCATTGGACTGGCTATGGATAGCGCTGTTGGGGGTGCTCTGTACCGGCGTGGCGCACGGCCTGTTCGTTACCAGCCTGACTGTACTGAAGGCCCGGGTAGCATCACTGTTCTTTGCCCTGGAGCCGGTGTACGGCATCCTGCTGGCCTGGTACCTGTTCGGCGAGCAGCCCAGCCTGCGCATGTTGCTGGGCGGTGTGCTCATCATCAGCGCATTGCTGTTGGTTCAGCGCGCGCCAAAACCAGCCTGAGCCGCTAGCGCAGCGACTCAGGGATATCTTCGCTACCCGGCGTCTCGATCAGTTGAACCCAGTGTGGCAGGACTTTCAGGCGCGCCGCAGCCAGCTTCAGGCAAACCAGCAATGGAACCGCGATCAACACGCCAACCACGCCCCAGACCCAGCCCCAGGCGATCAGCCACAGGATCAGAATCAATGGATTCAGACGCATGTTTCGACCCAGCACCATAGGGGTGAGGAACTGCGCTTCCAGCAGATTGATACTGAAATAGATAAGCACTGGCAACAGCGCGGTCAGCACTGGGCCGTACTGCACAACCCCCGCCAGACAGAGGATCGCCATACCGATGATGGGCCCCACATAGGGCGCAAAATTCAGCAACGCCACCATGACTCCCCACAGCAGCGCATCCTCGACCCCAAAGGCCCAAAGCGCGAAACCCGTCACCGCTCCCAGCGCGGTGTTGATCATGCTCACAGTGAGGATGTAACGAGACAGCTCGTGTTGCACTTCGGCAAGCAGATCATTGGCCGCCTGCTTGTCGCGAACCTGGGGAAACACATGGATAAAGTTGCTGTACAACAACGGGCCAAAAACCAGCATAAACAGCACCAGAATCACAAAGGTGGTGAACTGCGCCAATACCAGCGGCGTCGCGCCGAGCAACTGCACCATCAGTTCGACCCCGCCCTGCATCACGCGATCCGACACGGCGCTGTCGGACGATGGCGCAGGTGCCGGCGCAGGGGTTGGTGGTTTCTCCTCTTCTTCCGGTTCGTCATCACGAAACCAGCCAAAAAACCTGAAGCCTTCCTTTTCCTCGATTTCCAGTGGCTGGGGCGGTTGCACCGTCACTGGCTCCTTGGAGGGAGACAGCTTCTCGCTGAACTCATCCAGCTCTTCGGTCAGCTGCGCCGACAGCTCGGGAATACGCTTGACCCATTTCTGCGCGGGCTCAGCCAGCTGCATGCCCAGCAAAGAAAAAGGCACGCCGATCAGCGCCAGCAATAACAGGGCGGACAACACGCGTGGGATGTGAAAACGCTTGAACAGCCCTACCAATGGGCTCAACAGCAGTGCAAATAGTGCTGCAACCACCACCGGCAAGAACAGCGTCTTGGCAAAATACAGGGTATAAGCGATGGCCAGCGCAAGCAGCCAGTACAGCGCCATCTGCACTGGCGGAACCTTCTTGCGCGGCCCGGTGATTTCCTCGATTTCGTTGCTCGGAGCCTCCTGCTCCGGCAGGTTCATCCCTGCGCTCCGAAATGACGTCCAAGATTGAACGCGTTGCTAACCATCGGAAACAGCCTTATACCGGTGAAACCCAAGGTGTAGGCACGATTGACACCAATTCGATTGACCAGCACGCCCGCCAACATCCCCGAGCCCACCAACCACCCAGGATGCACCTGACGAAATGCGAAGTGCGCATGCTGGGAGACGACACTGATAACCTCAGAACGCAAGGCCAGCTTGCGCTCCTGTGCCTCAATTTTTTTAATCAGAAGATGGCGTTTCACCTTTTGCTCCTTGCATAAGCTGATGTGCATGCGCCTTGGTACGACGGAATCCCATCTGCCGCTTGAACTTGACGGCTTGGCTAATCAGAAAACCCACTGCGGCCATCTGCAGCAGGAAAAACACCGTCAGTGCCAATGTCACCGAAGCAGTAAAGCTGTAAGCCAGCCAGCTCACCAGCACGCCCAACGCAATCCAGCACAGGATCAACATTGGCAACAGTACAATACCGACCATCACCAGCCGTCGTGCATCGCCGAGCGTGAGCTGCAACTCCAGCCGAAACAGGTTTGCCAGCTCACTTCCCGCTACTGTGACTTGGCGTAGCCATGCTCCCAGCTGCTCAATCAGTTCCAGCGGCAGCGCATCCTCAATGCCGGGTTTCTCAGCAGCAGAGCCGGCAGGCTCCTGCTGCTGATCTTTGGCAGCTCCATCGCTCATTTGCGAGAGAACACCTGAGAAAGTACGAAGCCCGCAGCAAAGGCGATACCCAAGGTAGCCAACGGCTTCTCTCTCATATACGAGCTAGCTTGCATACCCAGGATTTCAGCTTTTTCACGGCCTTTGGCCATTTGTTCGGCAGCGTCGTGCTTCAAATCGACGCCAGCCGCTTCCGCCGCCAGCTTGAAGTGACTTTTGGCCTCCATCAATTTCTCATAAGCATCAGATACTGCAGCCTTGCTGGCCGCCAGTTCCTTTTCCTTGCTGGTGGTGGTTGTGGTGCTTGCGGTGTTTGCTGAACTTGCAGTCGCCATGGTGGTTCTCCTTGTCCTTTCAAACAGTATGGGGGCTCCGCGGAACCCCGTGCTTATCAGACCCAGCCTAATACACGGACTGCAGAGGCGCCATGCAACACGCCATAACGCGGCATGCGCAAGCTTTATCACCCGCCATTCGCGGTGACGAAACCCCGCCTTGGCGCCTTTACCTGCAGTCGATAAGAAATCAACCTGCGTCTGTCCAACGGTGCATCGGCGTCAGGCTGTGCCAGACTATCTGACGAACAACCCTGACGCCGTACTGTAGTTACGACCGGGTAGAGCGCAGCGAGTTCAGCACAACATCGCACAGCGTGATCCGGCACACACCCCCCATCAGCAGGAAGAGCAGATGAAGACCACTACCGAATTCGACATCATCGTCTATGGCGCCACCGGTTATACCGGACGTCTGGTCGCCGAGTACCTGAGCCAGGAATACGCCAACGACAAGGCTCTGCGCTGGGCCATGGCTGGCCGCAGCCAGGCCAAGCTGGAAGCCGTGCGCGACGAGATAGGCGCCCCCGCCGATATACCGCTGGTGGTTGCCGATACCGAAGACGCCGCCAGCCTGAAGGCCATGGTTGAGCGCACCAAAGTCGTACTGACCACCGTCGGCCCGTATCAGCTGTACGGCTCCGAACTGGTTGCCGCGTGCGCCGCTGCCGGCACCGATTATGTAGATCTGTGCGGCGAGCCGGCCTGGATGCGCCAGATGATCGATGCCCACGGCGACGCTGCCACACAGAGCGGCGCGCGCATCGTGTTCTCCTGCGGCTTCGACTCCATCCCCTTCGACCTGGGCGTGTACTTTCTGCAGCAGGCCGCACGCGAGCAACTGGGCAAAACCCTGCCCCGGGTCAAAGGCCGCGTGCGCAAGATGAAGGGCACATTCTCCGGCGGCACCGCCGCCAGTCTCAAGGCCACGCTGATTGCCGCCAAGCAGAACCCGGAGATCTATCAACTGCTGGGCAACCCTTTCGCGCTGACCCCCGGTTTCACCGGTCCGGCGCAACCACCGGCGGCCAAGCCCGAGTTTGATGAATCGCTCGGCAGCTGGGCCGCGCCCTTTATCATGGCCGCCATCAACACGCGCAACGTGCACCGCTCCAACGCGCTGCTGGGTCACGCCTACGGTGAGGACTTTGTTTATGACGAGATGCTGCTTACCGGGCCTGGCGAGCACGGTGAGAAGATTGCCAACGCGGTGGCTGGCGACAAATCACTGTCTGGCGATTCAGCGCCCAAGCCGGGTGAAGGTCCGAGCAAGGAAGAGCGCGAAACCGGCTTCTATGATGTGCTGTTTATTGGCGAAGGTAATGGCAGCGAGAAACTCATGGCCAGCGTCTCCGGCAAGCGTGATCCGGGTTATGGCTCAACCTCGCGGATGATTGCCGAAAGCGCCATTTGCCTGGTGCGCGATGCCACCGACACGGCAGGGGGCATCTGGACCACCGCGCCGGCCATGGGCGACAAGCTGATCAAGCGTCTGCAGGAACATGCCGGCCTGACCTTCAAACTGGAGGCCTGAGCCGGCGGACCAGGCGGGCACTGCGCGTGCCCGCCTGATACCTCAAGGCTCGCCTGCCAACCAATCCAACCGGTAACTACCCTCACCCGATTGCGCCAGGACGCTCGCCAACCACGGCAGCAGTTGCTCCAACTCCTCCCAGATCGGCCACGGCGGATTGACCAGAATCAGCCCGGAGCCATTGAGACCCAGCTGGTTATCTACCGGCCGAATATTCAGTTCCACCCGTAATGCCTTGGGAACACCGGCATCGGCAATCTGCTGATAGAACTCACGCAACAGGCGCAGATCCTTGATCGGATACCAGAGTGCAATCACCGTCTGGCGCATACGCTGGATGGCGACCTGTACGGCACCAACGCAGCGCTGCAGGTCATCGGCTTTTTCGAACGGTGGATCAAGCAACCACAGCGCGCGCTTCTCCGCCACCGGCAAAAACGCCTTGGGCAACTGGTAGCCGTCACGCTGATGCACTGCCACCTGATCGCTGTAGGCAAAATGCTGTTTGAGCGTCTCGGCATCGTCGGGGTGCAGCTCGCTGAGGATCATGCGGTCCTGCGGGCGCAGCAAGTCGGCGATAAATTGCGGCGAGCCAGGATAGAAACGCAGGCTGTCGTCCTCGTTATGCGCCGCTACCGCAGCGCGAAAGTCTCCGAGCCACAACGGCAGATCGTCGCGCTGCCACAGCCGGCCAATGCCATCCTGAAACTCACCGGTTTTGCCGGCACTTTCACCTTGCAGATCATAGAAAGCGGTACCGGCGTGGCTGTCGAGGTAACACAGCGGCGCTTCCTTGCGCTGCATCAGCTCGAACAGGCGGCGCAGCAAAGCGTGCTTGAGAACATCGGCGTGGTTGCCGGCGTGATAACTGTGGCGGTAGTTCATTTGCGGCTCGTGCAGTGGCTATGCGTGTGACGAGCATTTTAGCAGGCCAAACCAAGAGTAATCTGCTGCCGACCAACTATTCTATTGTTAACTACAGAGGTAAAGCGCTGTGTGTCGCCCACACGCCAGCAGGTAGGATTCGCTATCAAGGATATGAACTGGCCAAGGCCAGATGCGCTCTCCGGGCAGACCAATAGATGAATATGATTGGTCATCAGGCACCAGGCATAGAGCTTGATACCAAATTGAGGTTTTAACTCTCTGAGGTCAGTCAGGTAGCGCTGAAAATCATCCGCGCAAGCAAACACCACCTGGCGGTTATGGCCTCGCTGCACAATGTGGTGCGGGTAGTTCGGCAGAGCCATGCGACCCATCCTGGGCATCTAAATGCTCCTTGAAAATAAATCTGTTCCCTTCTGCTTTGTCCCCTTTTCCTTTTTTCTGTCCCGGACTCATTAAGCCAATACACTTTTCCTGGGCCCCTTTCCCCCTATATCTGGGCCAACCAGGCCTCTGCATGATCCAGTGATCTCGGGCCCAGCAGTGGGGCCATCTGCCTCCATAAACCGTCACTTCGAACCGCCCGAGTCACCAAAGCTTCGATGAGTCCTGTCGCCACGGCTGTCACTAATTCTTGGTCGCTACTTTCCATCGCCTGCTCAACCAATGAGAACGTACGGCGATTGACATCAACGCCATTGCAAACAAAACCTTTGGCAATTCGATCGCCGATAGCAGCGAAAAGCGTCGTGACCGGCGGCTCTTCTGGCTGCCATTCGCCTAGAACTTCTTGGTATACCGATTGTACGCCGTCAACGGCTAATACCAACGAGCTAACGAAACTTTCACAATCCACTATCATCTCCCTCCCAAAGCATCGCGCATATCCCGGATTATGTTTTCCGCCGCAGCTCGATCCCCAGGCATAGCGGTAGGGTTGATCGATAACCAACGCTCAAGTGACCGAATACTGTCTGTCGCTTTCTGCGAATGAAAGGCACCACCCACTGGCTGGCCGGTCGCAAGCTCCTGTCGAACTGCGGCGGCAGTGCTACCACTTCCAATGGTGGCGTTTGGGCGATAAAGCGGGTCGATGAGTTTTGCCAGCGCCGGATCAGATACCTCAGGCTTACTCATTGCCGCACGCAGCCCGTCTTTGTATGACTCATGGACAGCTCTGTTTGCCGCACCACTGTTTGCAACACCTTTCGCTCCACCCGCCGCAGCTGTAGCAGCCCCACCTTCTGCACCACCCCCACTCATAACCAAATTAGCCTGCCGCACCTCCTCACGCAACCGTCCTTCGGCGCTCTGCCGGAAAGGCGCCAGCTCAGCTGCTGTGGGTGGCTTGCCGGCGACCAGTTCATCAAGCTTTGTTGCCATTGCCAGCAATTGATCCGGTACCGCCCGCCCAGTTTTATTCAACGCCGCGAAAACACCTAGTACGTGTGCGGCTTTACCAGCAGGTCCTATGGCGTCGAGCAGGCCGGGCTCGAGGATGTCACCAACCAGTGCGGCGCCGTCCTTGACGTAACCGGTGCTAACCAGCATCTGGTTACGATATTCACGCCAACCTGGGGCATGCATATCCAGAAATTCGTCAGACATTCCGTCCATTGCGCTAAGATCAGCTTCAGCGTCTAAAAGCTGCTGACCCAGCTCAAGCAGGTACCCGTCCATCGCCGCCGCCTGAAGCCAGGCTTCTATGGCCTCTGGATTCTGCGACAAGCGCAGCATCCCTTCAGCATAGTCACGCTGCGTTCGCTCGACGTATTCGCTTAACTCACGTTCGCCCTCACTTACAACTGCTTGCTGGCTTTGAATGCGGTCAGCAATTTGGCGCGAGCTAAAGGTGTTTTCAGCGATTGCTGAGGCCTCACCCCGCAAACTGTCCATTGCAGCTTGGCCCGCACTGATCTCTTTCAAGATGGCTGCACAGTTGCCATTCACTTCACAGGCTGCCAAGCGCGCACGATTTGTATCGCTGACGGCAAGAAAGTCAGCTTCTACCTGTTCACAATCCCCGCGATCCACACAGCCTTCAGCTTTTTCTGCCAACAGCTCGACATCTTCGTGATTCAGAAAATTGTACTGAGTCGAGTTTCGAGCAACCCAGGCGCCAGTCTCTAACTGAGTACCATCACCATCCGAATCCAAAGCACCAGCTGCCAACACACCAACCAATTGCGAGCTCATGGTCAACAGCGCCGTGCGCCGGTCATCTGGCAGGCTTGCAAATTGGGCATTCAGGTCAGCAACGAAGAGTTCATTGACCCCCGCTGCCAAAGCGCCGGTGGCAAAGTCTCCGCCGTAGGCTTCCGATGCAAGCCCGCCCATGAGTGCATGTAGTGCTACTTTCTCAGCACTGCCAGAGTCAAGGTTGTAGGTATCGCCGATATCGCCCACAAGGTTAAAGCCGAAGGCGGCAAAGGTATTTACCAGAGCCGTGGTAAGGACAGGACTGAAATCGCTATCTTCGCCCAGCACACGGTATAACGCTGTGCTGGTCGCTCCTTGCAACGCTTGGTTGGCAGCAAAACGCGCGACTCCCGAGGCGGTACCTAAGTCAACAACGACCTTTTGCGTTAATGGGTTAGTTTTAGTAGACAGAACATTGTCATAAACCCCTGCGGTAAGCCCGGCGGTAACGCCTGCAACCACGTAACCCTTCACCGCATCGCTTGAGGTGACATCTTTGAATACTGCACCCAAGTCACCACGGTTGTTGATCACACTTACGGTCGCGTTAGTGGCAGCACTTACACTTACCGCTCCTACCGCAGCGCTGGTTGCCACCCCCGCGCCCATGGCGCTGGAAGCCCATGCAGTCATTGCCGGTCCAACAATCGCAGCCATCACAATGGCTATGACCAACTGCGCTCCCACGCCTAGCCCGGAGTGGCTGTAATCAAAACTATCGTGTATCTCTTGGACCAGGCGCCAATCAACGTCGCCGCGCTCTTCCATCGCCTTGATCCAGGCATAGCCGGGGTCGGCCTCCACCATCGCATCTATGGTTTCGCTGACGGTAGCCTGGTTGATTTCACGCAAATCAATGTTCAGACCTTCGACCGCATGAATCGCCACCTCGCCCTTCACTACAATCTGGGTTTGGCGCAGAGTTTCATCGGTAAAGCCATTACCCTCGGACGATACCCAAGCCCAACTGTCTTTACTCTTCTCATGACTCTCCTGATGCAGGTCCATCACCCCTTCAAAGGCGATGGCGCCACCGCTGGTTAGGGCAAGATCTGCGCCGCTGGTCAGTTCCGCCGCCTGGTAGGTTTGGTCACCGCCGCTGGTCAGCGCAAGATCGCCGCCAGTGGTAATTGCAGTGCCTTGCTGGGTAACGCGGGTAACGGTATCGCTGCGGGAGGATTTGCGCCCGAAGGAGCCTTCGGTTTTTTTCTCGTAGAAGCTGTGGTCGAGGTTTTCTGCTGCGATCAGGGCCAGCTGATCGCCGGCTACCAAATAGGCTTTCTGAGTGGCTTCAATGCGGCTGGCAACAACAGCCAGATTCTCACCGGAAATTAGGCTAATGTCGCCACCGGCCACCAGCTCTGCAGCTTGCTGTTCTACGTTGCTGCGTTCACTGGTGATTTTCTTGTCGCTGCTGCGGTAGCGATATTCGCTGTGCTCTTCGTTCGCGGCGGCGGCAACAACAAGGTCGCCTTGAGCGTTCAGTGTTAGATTTTCACCGGCTTCAACGTTGCTGGCGATTACCATCAGATCGTTGCCAGCACTGGCTTGCAGGCTGCCACCGACATCCACTTCGCTACCATGCTGGGTGACCTGGCTGTTTTCCCAGTGATGGCGACGGTCTTTGCGTAACGATGCACTGCTCTCTTCTACTGCACCGATCACCAGATCCTGACCTGCGCTGAGGCTGGCATCTCCGCCGGCCTGCAGGGTTGAACCCATATTGATCAGGTCGCCGCCGGCTTGAATACTTAGGTCGTTGGCGGCCTCGATGCGGGCTGCGCTATCGAGAATAGTGCCAGCCTCTCGGGCGCGACGGCTTTCGTTGTCGTAATAGGTGGCCGTTCTTTCGTTGAGCACATCATCGCCTGCGCTCAGGGCAACGTTGTTACCCGTGATGATGCCGCCACGAGCATTAAGGATGCTGTTTTGGGCGATCAGTTGCACCCGCTCGTGCGCTTGCAGCAAGCCGCTGTTATCGATATTCGGAGCAACGATGCTGAGATTCTCGGTGGCGCGCAGGGTGCCCTGATTGGCCAAATCACCGCCACTGATAAGGGTTACGTCTTGCCCCTGAATCAGGGCGCCATTGGCCGCCAGCCGCCCTTCGGCTTGTGCCAGGTACAGCACCGGCACCAGCACCTTCTCGCCCATCACTTCATGCTCTTCGAGCCAGACGATGTCGTGCGTCAATGCGGCGACCTGCTCAGCCGTTAGCGCCAGCCCTAGAGTCAGGTTAAGTGCCGTTTGGCTGGCGAGTGCGTTATCCATCAGATAGCGATACATCGCTTCGTCGTTGGTTAAGCCAGCCAGAAAGCGAGCACCGGTTCGAGCGGTTATCGCGTCGCGTAGCATGCGTTGTTCATACAGGCCATCACCCAGGCGCTTGAGCGTTTGCTCAGGCTCCAGGCCCAGTTGTGTCAGCAAGTAGTCTGAGCCCAGAAACTGGCCGAGGTTGGTCAATGCCGGATTGGTTTCGATCAGGTAGCCATGGTTACCGGCGCTGGGCACGTTGACCCCAGATGGCACAACCGCATCGGGCGCTGAACCCGAGGGTGTTTGCACCAGGCGAAACAGCCCTTGTTGGCCATCAGGCAGGCTAAAGCCCGGCAGCGTTAGGGGGTTCACCTGCTGTTGTTGCAGGTCGGGGGGTAACTGGGCGTTGATCTGAACCTTGATGATGTCTTCAAGGGCGATGGCGATTTCATTGCGAGTGGGGTCGTCGTGCCATGCCGGCAGGTCATTACCGACGGTGCGGCTGTTTTGCAGCTCTTGCGCCGCCTCAATAAGCAAGTTACCGCCAGCCTGAATGACTGCCGGCGCGTTGGCGTCCAGAGGAGTGACGACGGAGACGTCGCTTACCATGTTGAAACGGGCCAACGCTTCAAGAGGTAGTTCCTTCGGCAGTTCGGCTCTTGCGTAGGGATAAATGTAGCTATACCGAAAGCGTTCATCGGTACCATCGGTGATCCGCCCCGTATTCCATGTGCGCGTGCGCTCGGTGCGGCCGCCAACCGCGCCCAAGTTGCTCAAGGTGCCAGATTGGATGTGCAGGTCGCCACTGGCGGACAGCGTGCTGAACTGGTTGACGACATCACCCGCATCGATACTCAGCTTGCCGCCGCTGTGCAACAGCGCTGCAGGAGAGTTTTCGACCACCCTGCTCTCGAACACTTCGCGACCGACGTAATCAACATTATGCTTGTCACCGCCGCAGTCCAGGCAGCGAATGGTCATCTCGCCTTCAAGCTGCACCTGCTCTTCACGGAACACGTCTTTACGGTTGTTAAGCGTCTCCACGTTCAGCAGCATGTTACCTGCCGACTCGATAGTGCCAGACACGTTATCCAACCGCTGCGCACGCGCCGACGGATCGCGACCACTTAGACGCAAGCCGGCGAGGCTATAGATATCAGCGTCGTGATTGACCAGTTGATCGACCTGCAACAGCATGTTCTGCCCGCTGAACAACAAACCAAGGTTGTTGTAGAGACGTTCGCTGGTTACCTGCAGCTGATCAGCCGCGCCCAGCACGCCGAGATTGTCGATAGCGGTGGCCTGTACTGCCAAATCCCCCATGGCCGTCAGTTGGCCGTTGTTGTTGAGCGCCCCGGCTACTTGCACAACCACATCGCTACCACCGAGAATGCCGCCGATGTCCTGGTCGCCGAGCTCAAGATCAAGGCTAGCGGCGCCAAGGTTCAACTGATCTACGCTGGCTAAAGTGCCGTAGCTGTCGTAGTGACCCGTCAGGGTGAGATCAAGCGCACCATCACTGGCAATAAAGCCGTGGTTGGTCCAGTTCTGGCCGGTGCCTTGCAGCTGACCCTCTGCGAGCACCTTGCTGGTGACGGTTTGGCTGAACTGATTAACATTGAGCTCAATACGCTCGGCGTGGATCAGGCTGGCTTGCTCCCAGGCCTGGGGGTCTTGCTCAATCGCATCCAGAACTGCCAGCAGCTCCTGTCGACGCGTTACGCTGGTATCCCCAAGAAAAGGTTCCAGGCCCTGAGCAATAGAGGTAGCAACAAAGCCCTCCCAGTTGTGCTCAAGCATCTCACGATAAAAGACGATCCAGTCTTGCAGCTGGTAATCGCTCTCGGTGCCCATAAACAGGGCAAGCAGACTGTCGTTGTTATTGAGCTGGTCTGCATTGATGCTGAGCAGTTGCCGGGCAAACAAGGCTCCGTGCATGTTGCTGACGCGCTGCGCGTCAAGCGTGAGATCACCACTGATGGCGGCAATATGTCCAAGGTCGTTATTCAGGTTCTGGGTAACCTGTAAATTGACATCCTGCGCTTGAACGTTGCCAGCGCGGTTGTTGAAAACGCGACTGCTGCCGTGCAATAGACCTTTAAGGCTGGTTATTACTCCGCTCTGGTTCTCAATCTCATCAGCTTGGATTTCAAGCGCGCCATCACCTGCCAGCAGCAAGCCATTGGTGTTGTTGAGGTGCGCGGCCAATGCCATTGACAATGGCCCGCTGGTGGCTTGAATAGTGCCGTCACGGTTATCAAGGCTATTGGCACGCAGAGTCAGGCCCTGGTCGGCCAGCAACAGGCCACCCTGGCTATTATCCAACTGACCGGCTAGTACAAGGGTGGCGTTACCTTTGGCATAGAGAACGCCATCGGCATTGATCAACTCGGTAGCGCGCAAGCTGATATCGCCCTGAGTAACCACTTGCCCCTGTTGGCGGTTGTCGAGCTGACCAGCCTGAACATCAAGCAGGTTGCTGCTGGCCAGCATGCCAGCACGGTTATCCAGCTTGCCTGTGACCTGGGCTTTCAGGGACTGGCCAGCACTGAGGTCGCCCTGCTGGTTGTCCAGCGCGTCAGCCCGCAGGTTCAGGTCGCCATTGGCGACCAGCGTGCCAGTACGGTTATCAATTGTCCCATCGACCTGCAGATCCAGGTCGCCACGGGCGACCACCGCGCCTTGCTGGCTGTTGTTCAAATCTCCCACGCTGACCAGCATATCTTCGTTGCTGATCAGCGCACCTTGATCACTGTTGTTCAGCCCACCGCTAACCTGCAGTGCCAGGGTGCCTTGGCTGGATAGCGTGCCCAGATCACTGTTATCCAGCTGGCTGGCGGATATCTCCAGATGCTCAACTGCGCCAACCTGACCGCCGCGGTTATCCATCTGATCCGCTGCGATACTCATCCGAGTGTTGCCGAGAACTTCCCCGCCACGATTATCAAAATTATTCGCGACGCCAATATTCATGGCTTGGCCTGCGCTTAGCAGGCCTTCGGTATTATTCAGCGAGACGGCATCCAGCTTCAGCTCGCCTTCGGCGATAATCTGGCCATCGTGATTGATCACCTGTTTGCTGCTGATCTGCACCGTCTCTTTGGCGGCCAGCGTGGCGCTGCTGTTGTCCAACGTCTTTGTTTTAACATCCAGCTCACCGGAGGCCACAACCAGCCCGGCGTTGCCCAGATGATCAACCATTATGGCGATATCTGCCTGCGGTGTGCGGCTACCGTCCAGACCAATACCCGCTTCTACAATGCCGTGGTTATAAAGTTCTTTAGCCTGAATACTCTGGCTGCCGCCGCTAGCGAGGCTGCCGGTCACATCCAATACATTTGCGGCCTCTAACTGCACATCGCCATCGGCATAACCCTGGGCCAGGTTGATGTCCTGCGCGGCGAGATTCAGGTCGCCACTGCTGGCCACACCTGCAACGCTCAGCTGGCCGTTGGCATCAATGATGATGTCACCCGCGCTGGCTGCCACGTCGCCTGCCAGTCGCACACCTACACCGTGCTCGGTGCCTACCAGGCGAATGGACCCGGCATACATGCCGCCAAGGGCCGAGCTATCCACCGCCAGCAAAGGCTGCTGGCTACCGTCGTCAGCCTTGGCGGTAGCGCTGAGCGTGGTGGCGTCTACCTCGTTGCGGCCGGTAATCACGTTCAATTGGTTGGCATGCAAGTCCGCGTTGATACGCACACTGCGGGTAATCAGGTCGAACTGATCAAGATTGCTGGCATTGAGACCCGCGCCTTCGATAGCGATCTCACCCTGCTCAACATCAAAGCGCTGCAGTTGGCCCTCTTCAATGATCGGCTGGCCGGTGCTCAGGCTCGCGCGCGGCGTATTGATAAAGCCGCACCCATCACAACTAATGCCATGCGGGTTAGCCACGATCACGCCGGCGGCTTGCCCAGCCACTTCGGTATAGCCGCGCAATTGGCTTGGGTTAGAGCCGGTAACTTCATTGAGAATCAGCCCGGCGGCGCGGCTATCCAGATTCGGGTTGCCATGCACCAGACCGCTCAACTGCGTAGCCTGAGTAGCACTGGTGGCATTGTTGAGGATCAGCCCCCGCTGGCCCACGTTGTATTCGCTGAAACGGTTGTGCGACAAACCCTTGCTGTTGGGCGTCGCGATGTTGATAACCGGTACGCCATTGCCGGCTTGGCCCAGGCTGGTATTACCGCCTGCTGCAGCATCCACAGCGAGGTCCGCCGCCAGACTTACTACCGGGTTAAGCAGCAGCACCCCGATCAACAGGTTGGCAATATTCTTGAACAGGGGGCTATGCACATCCATGGTCATCATTCCTTGATAAACAGATCAGAAAAACAGGTCGAAACGGAAGTAGACCGGGTGCTCGCCGCGGTCAATCACATCAGGGCGCGACAGCGACTGCGCCAGGGTAAGACTGGCGGCGATATGCGGCCCACGCGCAGACAGCTCAAGAGCGTTGCCAGCCAAGCGCCCATGCCGGTTGGCGTTGTAGCGCGTACCACTGATCACACCCAGGTCGTAGCCAAGGGCAACACCCACTTCATTCAGCCAGGGATTGATCTGGGGCTGGGTAATTGCATGCTGCCAGCGAACATTGCTGCGCCAGTAAAGGCCGCTATCGCCGCTGAGCGTTTGTTCCTTGAAACCGCGAATCGAGGCGAGACCGCCGAGGCTGATGCGCTGGGGCGAGAACAGAACGTCTTCGCTGTACTGACCACTGACCAGACTGTCGAGACTGAAGCGGTGCCCCTTCAAAGTGATCGGCTGCAGATAGCTGGCAGTCAGGCTGTATTTGTCATAGCGGGCGACCGGTTGGCTGCCTTGCGGGTGGCCATTGCCCTGCGCGTCGAATGCACCGGTGCCATGCTGCCAGCCAATGTCGACGTTGGCGAAAGCCGTGCCCAGCCGGCGGCCGTGGTTGCCGCCCAGCTGAAACTCGCTGATCCGATTGCTCGAATTGCTTAATAAAGTGCTTTGCAGATAGTTGCGTGTGCGCAAGTGCCCTACGCCGACGTTCAGTGCTGTCTTGCCGAGATTGTCCCGGTGCATCACACGTTCGGCAGTCAACTGGTGGCGCTTACTTTCTCCGTCGCTTTCGTACACCAGCCCTGCGGTAGAAGCGCGGGTACGGTAGTAGTTCTGGCTGTAGCTGTAGTCAAAAGTCCACCAACCAAAAGGCAGGCTGTAAAACAGGCTCTGGCTGGCGGAGTGACGCCAGTGGTCGCTGACTGCATCTTTGCTACCGCGTAGCCGCAGCTGATCGCCTAAACCCAACGGACTATCCCAATCCAACCCGGCACCCCATTGCTGCTCGCCGGTGCTTTCCTGGCCATCATTATGTCGGCTGAGTGAGGCATGCCAGGGTTTGCTGCGCTCACCCTGCAAGCGCACTCGGCTGCCGCCTGGCTGCTCGCCGGGCACCAACTCCAGCTGCGCGCGACGGGAAGGCAGCCTACCTAGTTGATCAACCAACTGCTCAAGCTCACGGAGATTGAGGCGTTCGCCCTCCTTACCCGGAAACGTCATAGCCAGCTCTCTGTCACTGGCCAGCTCGGAACTGTCGAGCCCCTCCAGCCAGCCTTCAATGACCAGCACCTCAAGCTCACCATCACTCAGATCCTGCTGGGGCAAATAGGCCCGGGAGGTAACGTAGCCGCGATCAAGATAGAAACCGGTGATGACCTTGAGTACGTTATTCAACTCACCGCTGTCCAGACAACGCCCTAGAAACGGCGTGAGCAGGTCGTCTTGCTGAGCCTGGGTGATCAGGTCCGCACCACTTAGCTTGATGCTCTGGATATTGAAGCAGCGCCCTTCGGGCGTGACGACGGCAGGAGGTTGGACCTGAGGCTTACCGGGCAACTGTTGGAGCTCTTCGAGGCGGCGACGCTGCTCTTCCAGCACGCGCTCCTGGCGCTCGCGAATCAAATCCCGGTCGCCCGGCAAGGCCTGGGCATGCGCGAGAACGCAATTGAACGAGAGTAAGAATACCACTAGCAGCGCTGGCCGAATCATTTCCCTTCCCTAGGTATATGGCAATCCAATATCAAGCGGCCGGCATTATTGGGGCACTGCTTGGATATACCAATAGGGAAAAGACAGAACTGCAAAGTGGCTCACACTATGAACACACCATATACCCCAGACTGCGGAAGCGGCCCTCGAGGTTTTGCAGGGAGTGTGACCAGTCACAGCAGAGCGATGCTATATGGCACTCCATCAACCAGTGAAAAACGCTTCCAAAAGACGATGGAGTCAGACTCTCAATACGCGTTTTTTAACCAGATATCCGGGCCACAGCAGTCATGGCCGACACCTTTAACAACGGTGACCTCAGCGTCCGAAATGGCTCGTGCGGGTGACACGAACTGACTGGGCGGGACCTGGTGGTCCGCCTCGCCAAAATAGAAACTGCGCTGCACGCCAGCCCGCCAGCCGGGCTGATTTACGGGGTTGAGCGACGTAAACAGCGGTGTATAGGCATGCAAGCTAGTCCAGGCATCAACATCCACTGGCGTTGATAGCGCAATTACCTCTTTGGTGTGCGGCACTCGCTCTGCCAATAGCAGCGCCAGTACCCCGCCGCCTGAATGCCCTACCAAGGTAAGGGAGCTAATGTGCGGGCGCTTCTGCAACCAACCTCCAAGCGCCTCGACCATGCTTTGCACTACCTGTTCCGAGTAACGTCCGTAACTCCATAACATGGCATCGCAGGGCTGATCAGCTTTGGATTGGAAGTAGCAGGGGCGGCCCAGATAAAGCGTAGGGCCTGGCGTTTTTTCCATCCAACTCAAGGCGAGTAGCCGCAACGGAGTTGGATCTTCGGCAATAACGCGCCCACCCGCTCGCCACGGCCGCCCGTCTCCCTCAATGAAGACGGTTGCATGGCGACCTGAAGTCTGCCGCTCAAAACCTTTCAGGCTAAAACCACCGCCAACCAATGCAACAGTGCTCAGACCAGCGCGCTCGGCAACCACATCGGCGCGCTCCGCTGGGGATGCGCAGCCAGCCAGCAGCGTAGATACCAACGCAAAACAGGCCGACCGCATTACTGCGGTCAGCCCATTGATCCACTGATCTAAAGCGTGCGCAGAACGCACCCCTTGGTGACAGAGATCAGAAGCTTTGACGGAAGCGTGCCTCGATCGAGTATTCATCATAGTTGTCGTGTCCAACCAGGGTTTCTGCTCGCAGCGAAAGGCTTCGGTTATAGGCCATCGCTTTGGTGAACCCCAGACCGATCCGGCCATAGTCGGTGCTCTGTGACTCTCCCCGGCTAACAAATACATTGCCCGGCGCACTCACGAAAGAAACCGGTACTTTCGTTTCGGTATTCTTGAACTCATGCTCCCAAGCAAGACGCAGGTCACCCGTCATGGTCTCTGTTAGCTGATATGCAGAGGTGAAGCCGAGCTCGGAAATCAGCGAATCAAAGCTGCTGTGTCTGACGCTCAATGCAGCAGCGCCACCCTTCTCGGTAAAGCCATCTACCCATACGTCGGTGTAATGGAGGTACGCGAAAGGCTCAAGCGTTACTGAGTTCATTGGATAGGCTTTGGTCACACCGGCCGAAATGTTCCATATATCGCCTTTGGTTTTGCCTTCAACTATGCCGAAGCCCGTATCACGATTGGTATCAAAATGAGCTCGACTGAAGCCCACATTGCCTTCCAGATAGAACCCCTGACCCAGCTCATGTGATCCATAGGCAGCGATGCCGTAGGTATCGGTTTCGCTGTCGCCACCCACGTCAGAGTAATCGGAATCGGAGGTTGAGTACGACAGCGCCGCGCCCACTTGGGTCGCATCGTTCAAATACCGGTCTACGCCGGCGACGAAAGTATAGGTCTTGCTGTCAAAACCGGGAGCTGCAGCAGAGCTGTCGTATTCACCCTTGGTGTAAATCCCCCGGATAAAGTACCCGACTTCGCCCTGCTCAGCCGACGCCGCACCACCGCGGGCATATTGCAGGTGTTCGGTTACATCTGAGGACAAGGCAACATTGCCGTTGTTGTAGTCCATTACATTGATGTCATTGCTGGCAAACCCGGTACGACGTAGATCCGCCAGACGATCAAGCACTACGCGGCGAACATTGCGGGTATTTGAGACCGCTGTATTCAGCATCTGGTTAACCTGATACTGCGTCAACTGGCTGTACTGCTGCGGGCTATTGAGCTGTTGGCCTAACGCTTGCAGCTGACTGTTGTCAGACGCGGAAATAGCCGAGCAAATTTGCGCAGCAACGCCACTGGCAGCCCCGCAATCGATGCCGACAACCGGCACCTGGCCCACTGCAATATCTGCAACCAGCTTGGCTAGCTCACCACTGAGGGCAGACAGTGCAGCGGCATCGGTGTAAACACTGCGCAATCCGTCGATATCCATCGCTGTCCCGCCACTGCGCAGCGCCAGCTCGGTATAGTCGGACTCCGTGGTGCCTTCGGAAGAGGTCAGAATATAACCTTGTACCTTGATAATGACGCCTGAGCTGTCTTTTACGTAGGCGTAGCCTGTATCCGGATCGCTGCCCACCACAGCAATCGCTGTATTGCCGTTCTTGTCGGTCAGGCGCTGACTGACAACCGCATGCACTACAGTTTTGTACTGGGCGAGCTGATCCTGAATATAGCTTTTATCAATTTCGCTCATGCCGGCTGGCAGGTTGCTCGGATCAAGATTATAGAAGTCGTTATCTCGATCTTCATCGGTAATCAGCATGATGGAAGAGCCAGCGGTAGGCCGGAACTGGAAGTGCCGATACAGGTAGTCAATCGCGCGGTAGCCGTCTTCCGTACTACCACTGGTTTCCAGCTGAGGAGTAACTGCATCAAAGGCTGCAGCGTTGCCCCATAACGGGCTGGAATCGCTATCAAGAGACAAGTGGCGGTAAAGCGCCGAGCCATTTTCACGGCCAGCTTCGTTGGCGGATACACTCTGCCCAGTACTACCACCAAAGCCCAAAAGACCAAACTGGTTCAAGGTCACATTCTGGTCATTGAGGAGGCTATCGAGGTTCTTGACGTAGGTGCCGATGAAGGCGTTGTGCTCACCAGACATAGAGCCGGACTCATCAATAGCCACCACCATATCGAGTGAGGTCGCTGCGTGTATCGCGGTACTGGTGATGGCCGCACTGATGAAGGTGGCCAGCAGGGTAGGCTTGGAAAGATTCAAGGTGCGTTGCTCCGTCTCTTCTGGATCCGAAGCGCAACTCAACGAGGCTTCGGTTCAATTCCTTTTCCGAAGGACCTCAACAAAACTGACTGATATGCCAGTGACTTCATGTCTGCGGTGCTTCCTTAGCGCGTGCAGTCTACTCACTATGCAGCCCAGGTACTCATGGTCCGCTAGCCTACTAAATAGTGGGGAGAACAAAACGCGGGCGAATTCTGAGCTGGCATTGCGCCACTTACAAGGCAAGCAGTGTCACATTGGCGAACTGGATCACAAACCGCAGAAATATTATTGAACTTTGCCGCCAGGCGTCGCGCGAAATGGCAGGCAGCGCTATCAAAATCCTAATGATTGCCCAGCAATCTACTTGCACACCTTAACTTAGCCCTGCTGACTCTGCGGCGTGACCCGCAGCACTTCTTCGATGGTGGTCAGGCCGGAGCCCACCTTTTGCGCGCCGGACAGCCGCAGGCTGTGCATGCCTTCCTTGTAGGCCTGGCGGCGCAGGGCATCCAGATCGGTATCGGCGTGAATCAGCGATTTGATGCCGTCGCTCAGCGGCATCAACTCGTACACCCCGGCGCGGCCACGGTAACCGGTCTCGCGGCACTCGATGCAGCCCACCGGCTGCATCGCCTTGCTTGGCAACGGCGCGTTCCACGGCCTGGTCAGATCGCTCCAGCCATCTTCGTCGATTTGCACCGGTGCCTTGCAGTGCGGGCACAGGGTGCGCACCAGGCGCTGCGCCATGACGCCCAGCACGGTGGCCTTGATCAGATAAGCCGGCACGCCCAGCTCGATCAGGCGGCTGACGGCGCTGGGCGCGTCGTTGGTGTGCAGGGTGGAGAGCACCAGATGGCCAGTCAGCGCGGCTTGAATCGCCATTTCGGCGGTTTCCAGATCGCGTATTTCACCGATCATGATGATGTCGGGGTCCTGGCGCATCAACGCGCGAACGGCACTGGCAAAATTCAGCTCAATGTTGTGTTGCACCTGCATCTGGTTGAAGCTGTCTTCGACCATCTCGATCGGGTCTTCGACGGTACAGACGTTGACCTCTGGCGTGGCCAGCTGCTTGAGCGTGGTGTACAGCGTGGTGGTCTTGCCGGAACCGGTTGGCCCCGTCACCAACACGATACCGTTGGGCTGCGCGACCATGTTTTGCCAGCGGCGCTGGTCCTCACTGGAAAAACCCAGTTGGTCGAAGCTGCGCAGCAGCACGTCAGGATCAAAAATCCGCATGACCATTTTTTCACCAAAGGCGGTGGGCAGAGTTGAGAGTCGCAGCTCTACCTCATTGCCCTTGGGCGACTTGGTCTTCACGCGGCCGTCCTGCGGCTTGCGCTTCTCTGCCACGTTCATGCGCCCGAGGGTCTTCAGTCGGCTGACTACCGCCACCGTGACCTGCAGCGGGAACTGATAAACGGTGTGCAGCACGCCGTCGATGCGCAAGCGCACGCTGCCGGTCTCGCGGCGCGGCTCCACGTGAATATCGCTGGCACGTTGTTCAAAGGCGTATTGAAACAGCCAGTCGACAATATTCACCACGTGCGCATCGTTGGCGTCGGGCTCCTGGCTCATGCTGCCCAGGTTCAGCAGTTGTTCAAAATTGCCGACACCGCTTTGTTTCTGATCTGTCGCGTTGGCGCCGGTAACCGAGCGGGCCAGGCGATAAAACTCTACTGTGTAGCGTTGCAGATCGGCGGGGTTGGTCACCACACGCTTGATATCGCGGCGCAGCACGTGGCGCAGGTTATCTTCCCAACCGCTGACCAGCGGCTGGGCGCTGGCGATAGTGGCCTCCCGCTCATTGACCTCAACCGCCAGAATCTTGTGCCGCTGGGCAAAGGCGAAGGACATCAGCGGGGTGACCGCGGTGACGTTGATCTTGAGTGGATCAACCCGAAAGTAAGGCTGCCCAGTCTCGGCTGCGAGCCAACGGCTCAGGGTATCCAGATCCAGCTTCTTGCCGGGGCGCGTCAGATCTTCGACGTCCTGCGCAGCGATGAACTCCAGCGGGTGCAACTTGGCGGTGTCACCGACGCCTGAACGCCGCAGCGTGACCAGATGATCGAGCGTCTCGCTAGCTATACGGCCCTGCGCCAGCAGCACATTGAGAAAATCGCCCAGATCCAATGGCCGATCGCTGCCGGGAATCGCCAGATCCGCCAGACTCTTCATACCGCCTCTCCCCTTGATTATTCAGCTATCCCTGCTCAGTCTGGCAGCCCAGCCGCCGCCAGGCCAGCCCACTACTGGTTCAGTTCGCGCCAGGCGTTGAGCTTGCGTACCCTCTGTCCCTGCTTGCGCAGCGCCGCCAACAGCAACTCGCGCTGCTCTTCGGCCACCTGGGGGTACTGTTCCAGCAGCGCTTGCAGCTTGTTCAACTCGCCGAACAAACGGTCGGGCTCGGGCACTTCCAGAAAGGAACGGAAGTTGCCGAGCAGCAGTTGCAAACGGCCAAGGCGCGGCAATTGATCCATCCATTCGCTGACGTGATGATCAGGGTCGTTATTGTGGGGCACCCGCAACTCCTGAATTTCCTTGGCGACTGCCGCCAGCAACCAGCGCTGCAGGGTCAACGCCGCCACGCGGTCGCCGCGCGGAGGACGGTTGGCTTGCCAGCGCTTGTCCAGCAACCAGAGCCCAAGCTCGACAAAGAGCGCGCCCCACGCCGGGTCGGCCACTTGCTGATCGAACACGTCGCTGGCCTGCTGGCGCGCCGCCTCGCCATCACTGTCATCCGCCCAGCCGGCCAGCACCAGCGGCTGAAACACGGCCAGCAGCTGATCAAATGGCACAATGAACGGCTGCGCGGCAGAGCGCGGCAACGCCAGATCGAACACGCCAAAACAAGCCCGCAGCGCTGCCAGGTTGCCGGTCAGCTCGCGGAACAACTTCCATTGACGGGCAAACCGATATTGCTCTGCCAAACGCTGCACACGGCCCAGCAACTGCGTGATCAGCCCCTCGATTACCCCATCGACGCTGGTATCCGCCTGCCAGCCGGGGTTGTCCAGACGCAGCGCATAGCTGCCGGCATCAAACAATCGATAGCCGCGCTCGGCCTTGCTGATGTCACAGGGCATCAGTACCTGATCACGGCACAGCTCCAGCGCCAATTCCAACAGCGCCACGGCAGGCCCCTTGCGCACCTCGAGCTCCAGCTCGCTGATGGCCTCGCGCGCGTCACCGGCGGACACTTCGCCCAGATCCAGGGCGGCTTCGATCTCTACTTCTTCGCCTTCGCGCTCCCAGCGCAGCAGTGCGCGGGTGCGCTGAAAGTCGGTGGTAAATACCGGCTGCAGGGTGCTCTTGTCGAGTTCCGCCAGCGCCGCCGGCCAGCAGCTGTCGCCCAGCAAGCTGAAATCCAGCGTCTGCTGCTTGAGGTACCAGTCCCACTCGTTGCGTTCAGACAGCCCGGCCACACTCTGGCCGCGGCTTTTCAAGGTCTGGATGATGGCGTCACCGTCGCGGCGCAGACGCAATGCCACCTTGGCATTGGCCAGATCCCGTGCCGCGGTGTCGTAATACTGGTTGTAGAGCGTAGCGGTCTGCCAGTCATCGACCAGGCGAGCAGTCAGCAGCGGATGAGTACGCAGCGCCGCAAGCACCTCGGCACTGGCACGCAGTTTGATTTCGGTTTCTTTGCCCATTGGAATTCTCTGCCATACCGCCAGCACAGGAGCAAGCGGTAAAAATATGTTCTTTTGATGTCAGGCGGATGACGATCAGGCATGCAACACCTATACTTTGCGGCCTCAACTCCCGCTGGAGGCGCTATGCCTAACAATCCTTTTCTCAGCCTGTTCGGCCGCTCTCCCATTGGCCCGATGCAGCAACACATCGCCAAGGCACATGAGTGCGCTGCGCAGTTGATGCCCTTCATCGAAGCGGTCATCGCCAACGACTGGACGGAGGCCGAGCGCGTACAAAAACAGATCGCTCAGCTCGAACGCGACGCCGACAAATTGAAGAAAGACGTCCGCGTCCATCTGCCCAAGAGTCTATTCCTGCCGGTACCGCGCTCGGACCTGCTGGAGCTGCTCAGTGTACAGGACAAAGTTGCCAACCGCGCCAAGGATATTGCCGGCCTGATGCTGGGTCGTCAGATGATGATTCCGGCGCCGCTGAGCGACGCCTTCAGAGCATTCGTACAACGCTCAATCGACGCTGCAGCACAGGCGTTGAAGGCCATGAACGAGCTCGACGAGCTGCTGGAAACCGGCTTCTCTGGCCGAGAAGTCACCCTGGTCGAGCGCATGATCGAAGAGCTCGACGCCATCGAACACGATACCGACAACATGCAGATCAAGTTGCGCTCCGATCTGTACAAACTGGAGAAGGACCTGCCGCCGGTAGACGTGATGTTCCTGTATCAGATCATCGAATGGATTGGTGATGTCGCAGACCGCGCCCAGCGCGTCGGCAACCGCCTGGAATTGCTGATGGCCCGCTAAGGGCCGGCTGAACCATGCACCCAATAGAGTACTGAATATGACGCTGATTGCAGAGTACGGCACCGTCCTGCTCATTCTGGCCTGCCTCTTTGGCTTTTTCATGGCTTGGGGGGTAGGCGCCAACGATGTTGCCAACGCCATGGGCACCTCGGTCGGCTCCCGCGCGCTGACCATCAAGCAGGCGATCCTGATCGCCATGGTTTTCGAATTCCTTGGTGCTTACCTGGCCGGCGGCTCGGTAACCCAGACCATCCGCAGTGGCATTATCGATTCCGACATGATCCCGCCGGACAAGATGGTTTTCGGCATGCTGGCAGCGCTGTTGGCCGCCGGCACCTGGCTGTTGATCGCTTCGATCAAGGGCTGGCCGGTCTCTACCACGCACTCCATCATTGGTGCAGTGATCGGCTTTGGTGCGGTGGGTGTGTCCTTCGATGCCGTGCACTGGAGTGGCGTAGTGCCCATCGTGTCCAGTTGGGTCATTTCCCCGGTACTGTCCGGCCTGGTCGCCTTCATGATTTTCATGAGCGTGCACAAGCTGATTCTCAATACCGAAGACCCCTTCGCCAACGCCAAGCGCTACGTGCCCTACTACATGTTCGCCGTCGGCTTCATCGTCACCATTGTCACCCTGACCAAGGGGCTCAAGCACGTTGGTCTGCACCTGAGCGGCTGGCAGAGCCTGGGCCTGGCGGTGCTGTTTGGCGCGGTCATCTGCGCAGTGGGTGTGCTGCTGCTCAGCCGCATCAAGGCTGACCCGGTGGCAGACAAGAGCTTTCACTTCGCCAGCGTGGAAAAGGTATTTGCCGTGCTGATGATCTTCACCGCCTGCGCCATGGCCTTTGCCCACGGCTCGAACGACGTGGCCAATGCGGTCGGCCCACTGGCGGCGATTGTCGGCGTGCTCAGCTCCGGCGGTGAAGTCGCCAGCCAGTCGACCGTACCGGGCTGGGTGTTGCTATTGGGCGGTGTGGGTATCGTAGTTGGCCTGGCCACCTACGGTTACCGAGTGATTGCCACCATCGGCCAACATATCACCGAGCTGACCCCAAGCCGCGGCTTTGCTGCCGAGCTGGCTACCGCCACGACCGTGGTCGGCGCCTCGGCCATAGGTCTGCCGATTTCCACCACGCACACCCTGGTGGGCGCCGTCTTGGGCGTAGGCATGGCGCGCGGTATTGGCGCACTGAACCTGCGCGTGATTGGCACCATCTTCAGTTCCTGGGTCGTCACCCTGCCCGCCGGCGCCATTCTGGCGATCGTCTACTTCTTTATCCTTTCCGGGATTTTCGGCTGACGAACGGCACTCGGCGGCGTAAGCTGAACTTCACTGTTCGCTTACGCCGCCGGGAGCTTTCATGGCTTTGCCCTCGCTTAAGGCGCAATTCGATGCGCTGCTCAAACTGCCCTCCATCAGCTGCACCCAGGACGACATGGACCAGTCCAATCTGCCGGTCGTGCACCTGCTCGCCAGTTGGCTTGGTGATCTGGGCTTTGCCTGCGAGATCCAGCCGATTCCGGGCGAGGCCGGCAAGGCCAATCTGATTGCTACCCTGGGCAGCGGCCCCGGCGGACTGGTGATGGCCGGGCATACCGATACCGTGCCCTGCAATCCCGAGCGCTGGCAGCATGACCCGTTCAAACTGACCGAGGCCGATGGCCGCTGGTACGGCCTGGGCAGCTGCGACATGAAGGGCTTTTTCCCGCTGATCATTGAAGCGGTGCGCGACTATGTCGATCAGCCGTTCAAACAACCCTTGATTGTGCTCGCCACCGCCGATGAAGAAAGCTCCATGAGCGGCGCCCGTGCCCTGGTCGCCAGCGGATTGCCAAAAGCGCGGCATGCGGTGATCGGCGAGCCCACCGGTCTCAAGCCGGTCCGCGTGCACAAGGGCATCATGATGGAGCGTATCGACATCACCGGGCAGGCGGGCCACTCCTCCGATCCGGCGCTGGGCAACAACGCCATGGAAGCCATGCACGCCGTCATCAGTGACCTCATGACCCTGCGCAGCAGTTGGCAGAAACGCTGGAACAACCCGCTGTTCGGCGTTCCGACGCCCACGCTCAACCTTGGCTGCATCCATGGTGGCGACAACCCCAACCGTATCTGCGCCAAATGCGGGCTGGAATTCGATATTCGCCCCCTGCCCGGCATGGACCCTGACGCGCTGCGTGCCGACATTCAGGCCCGACTGGATCTGATTGCCGCCGAACGCCAGGTCGAGATTGTCTACGCACCGCTGTTTCCGGGTGTGCCGCCGCTGGATACCGGCGCCGACGCGCCCTTGGTCAAGGCGTGCGAAGCCCTGACCGGCCACAGCGCCGGTAGCGTCGCCTTTGCCACCGAGGGGCCTTACCTGAACCAGATTGGTATGCAGACGCTGATCCTTGGGCCCGGCGACATAGACCAGGCACATCAGCCCGACGAGTTTCTGGCGATGGATCGGCTAAATCCAACCGTCGATATCCTGCGCAACCTGATCAAGCAGTTTTGTCTGCAGTAGACATTTGCACCGCGGATGGCTTGAAGCCGGCCGCGCCACACTCTTTAATAGCTCTTTTGCATGGAAACGCCGCGAATGCTCGATTACGTCAATTGGTTCCGCCACTCGACGCCCTACATCAACCAGCACCGGGACTGTACCTTTGTACTGATGCTTCCCGGTGAGGGTTTGGCTCACCCCAACTTCAGCAACATCGTCCACGACATCATGCTGCTCAACAGCCTGGATGTACGCCTGGTACTGGTGCACGGTTCACGCCCACAGATTGAAGAACGGCTGAGCGCACGCGGCATCAACTCGCGCTACCACAACGACCTGCGCATCACCGACATGGATACCCTGGCCTGCGTGACCGACGCGGTCGGCGCGTTGCGCATCGCCATCGAGGCGCAACTCTGCACCCAACAACAGGGCGCGCGGCTGCGTGTGACCAGTGGCAACCTGGTCACCGCCAAGCCCATCGGCGTGGTCGACGGTGTCGATTTTCATCACACCGGCGAGGTCCGCCGCGTCGATCGCAAGGCTATCAGCCGGCATCTGGATGAACACGATATCGTGCTGCTCTCCAGCCTGGGCTACTCGCCCACCGGCGAGGTATTCAACCTGGCCAGTGAGGATGTAGCCACCAGCGTGGCCGCCGCTCTGGGCGCCGACAAACTGATTCTGTTCGGCGAAGACACCGGCATCCGCGACGAGCAGGGCGAACTGCTGCGCGAGCTCAAACCCACCCGCGCCGCGCCGCTGCTCGGCAAGCTGGGTAACTCGCTGCCGGGCAACTTGCTGCGCGCGGCGTGCAAGGCCTGCAACGCCGGCGTGCGGCGCTCGCACATCGTCAGCTTTGCCGAAGACGGCGCCATGCTCAACGAGCTGTTCACCCGGGACGGTAGCGGTACCCTGGTCGCCCAAGAGGCCTTTGAGCAGATTCGGAGTGCCACCATCGACGACGTCGGCGGTCTGCTGGACCTGCTGCGCCCACTGGAAGAGGCAGGCATTCTGGTACGCCGCTCACGTGAGGTGCTGGAAACTGAAATCAGCCAGTTCACCCTGGTCGAACGCGACGGCACCATCATCGGCTGCGCCGCGCTCTACCCGCTCGAGGGCTCCACCAGCGCCGAGCTGGCCTGCGTCGCCATCGACCCCAATTACCGTCAAGGTGGTCGCGGCGACCAGTTGCTGCAGCACATCGAGAGTCAGGCCCGCAGCCTGAAGATCGATACCCTGTTCGTGCTTACCACGCGCACTGCGCACTGGTTCCGCGAACGCGGCTTTGTGCCCAGCAGCGTAGAGCGCCTGCCCGCCAAGCGTGCCGAGCTGTATAACTACCAACGCAATTCCAAGGTGTTCGAGAAGGCGCTCTGAGCTCTGCCTGACTGCACCACCAGCGCCGGGCTGCTGCATGCAACCCGGCGAATTGGTATGCTTGCGTATTGCAATACACCACGAGAGTACCCTCATGCCTGATTACCGCTCAAAAACCTCCACCTTTGGCCGCAACATGGCCGGCGCTCGCGCGCTGTGGCGCGCCACCGGCATGAAGGACGAAGACTTCAAGAAGCCGATTATCGCGGTCGCCAACTCTTTTACCCAGTTCGTGCCCGGTCACGTGCACCTGAAGGACATGGGCCAACTGGTCGCCCGTGAAATCGAACGTGCCGGCGGCGTAGCCAAGGAATTTAATACCATCGCGGTCGATGATGGCATCGCCATGGGCCACGACGGCATGCTGTACTCGCTGCCCAGCCGCGAAATCATCGCCGACTCGGTCGAGTACATGGTCAACGCGCATTGCGCCGATGCCATCGTCTGCATTTCCAACTGCGACAAGATCACCCCCGGCATGCTGATGGCGGCACTGCGCCTGAACGTACCTGTGGTGTTCGTCTCCGGCGGCCCGATGGAAGCCGGCAAGACCAAGCTGGCCAGCCACGGCCTGGACCTGGTTGACGCCATGGTCATCGCCGCCGATGAAAGCAGCTCGGATGAGAAAGTCGCCGAGTACGAGCGCTCCGCCTGCCCGACTTGCGGCTCCTGCTCCGGCATGTTCACCGCTAACTCGATGAACTGCCTGACCGAAGCACTGGGCCTGGCACTGCCGGGCAACGGCTCGACGCTGGCCACTCACAGCGACCGCGAGCAGCTGTTCCTGCGCGCCGGCCGCACCATTGTTGATCTGTGCAAGCGCTACTACGGCGACGGCGACGACAGCGTGCTGCCGCGCAGCATCGCCAACTTCAAGGCGTTCGAAAACGCCATGACGCTCGACATCGCCATGGGCGGCTCGACCAATACCATCCTGCATTTGCTCGCCGCGGCGCAGGAAGGCGAAGTCGAATTCGACCTGCGCGACATCGACCGCCTGTCACGCAAGGTGCCGCAGCTGTGCAAGGTGGCGCCAAACATCCAGAAGTACCACATGGAAGACGTGCACCGCGCTGGCGGCATCTTTAGCATTCTCGGCTCCCTGGCGCGCGGCGGCCTGCTGCACACCGACCTGCCGACCGTGCACAGCGCCAGCATGGAAGAGGCCATCGCCACCTGGGACATTACCCAGACTGACGACGAAGCAGTGCACACCTTCTTCAAAGCCGGTCCGGCAGGCATTCCCACGCAGACGGCGTTCAGCCAGTCGACCCGCTGGGACACCCTGGATGACGACCGTGAGCACGGCTGCATCCGCAGCGTTGAGCATGCCTATTCGCAAGAAGGCGGTCTGGCCGTGCTGTACGGCAACATTGCGCAGGACGGCTGCGTGGTAAAAACCGCCGGTGTAGACGAGTCGATTCACGTGTTCGAAGGCCGCGCCAAAATCTTTGAAAGCCAGGACACTGCCGTAAAGGGCATTCTGGCCGACGAAGTGAAAGCGGGCGACATCGTCATCATTCGCTACGAAGGGCCCAAGGGTGGCCCCGGTATGCAGGAGATGCTCTACCCCACCAGCTACTTGAAATCCAAAGGCCTGGGCAAGGACTGCGCGCTGCTGACTGACGGTCGCTTCTCCGGCGGTACCTCTGGCCTGTCCATTGGTCACGCCTCGCCGGAGGCCGCTGCCGGCGGCGCCATTGGCCTGGTGCGCGACGGTGACAAGGTGCTCATCGACATTCCTAACCGCAGCATCAACCTGCTGGTCAGTGATGAAGAGCTGTCGCATCGCCGTATCGAACAGGACAAGCTGGGCTGGAAACCGGCAGAGCAGCGCCCACGCAAGGTAACCACAGCGCTGAAAGCCTACGCCCTGCTTGCTACCAGCGCCGACAAGGGCGCAGTACGCGACAAGAGCATGCTGGAAGACTGAAAAGCCCCCCGGCGCGGACGCTCTGTCCGCGCCATTATTTTGCCATTGAACTAGTTGCCGAAAAGTTTAGTCAACTGCTTGGCAGGTGAGGCCATGTGCCATACCGCTGGTCGGAGATTCCGCCCTCTGACTACATCAAACAGCTGTAAGCATTCTGTGATGACGTTAACATTATGGCGTCATTGAATTGTGCATGGACGAACAAAACCAAAGATGCCTGGCACGGATCAGATGGAACATACGACCACCAAATTACTGCTGGTCGAACCCAATACCGAAAAGCGCGAGCAACTGCTCGAGCTGTGCCACGCCCAGCATTCCCCCCTGGAAGTCGAAGTTTGCACCCGCCCGCGCGAAGCTATTTCCCGCCTGGCCAAGGGTAATTTCACCTCCTGCCTGCTGCCAAATGATGTCGCCCTGCTGCAGGAAGCCCGCCGCGCCGCCAGCAGCACCCTGTATGTGTTGATCAGCGACGGCACCACACCCGAGCAGGACAGCGCCGCAATCGAGGATGGCGCCGACGATGTTCTCGCCTTTGCCACGCTGGATGCCGAGCAACTGCAACGCGCGTTGATCCATGCCGCGTTGCGCCGCAGCAGCGGTGAAAAGCTCGCTCAACTGGCCCGCCAGGACCCGCTCACTGGCCTGGGCAATCGCGCCCTGCTGGAAGACGAACTCGAGCGCATGATCCTCCGTGGCCAGCGCAGCCCTACCGGTTTCGCGCTGCTGTATATCGACCTCGACTACTTCAAGCAGATCAACGACAGCTTTGGCCATGGCCTCGGCGATCTGCTGCTGGCGGTCATTGCCAACCGCTTGCGTCGTACCATGCGCCAGGACGACCTGATCGCGCGCATCGGCGGTGACGAATTTGTCGCCCTGCTGAACGACCTGCATGACCCTAATGACGCGGCGCTGATTGCCAGCAAGATCATTCACACCCTGAGCGAACCCATCACGCTCAGCGGTCACCACCTGCTGATTTCAGCGAGCGTTGGCATCGCCACCTTCCCGAACCACGGCAGCACCGCGGCAGAATTGCTGCAGCATGCTGACCAGGCGTTGTATCGTGCCAAGGCCAACGGACGCAACGCCTATGCGTTCTACAGTCCGCAGGAAGAGACGCAAACCAAGCACAATCTGGACGTGGAGCAAGGACTGCGCCACGGGCTGCTGGAAGGCCAGTTCCGCCTGCACTACCAGCCGATAGTCGACACTCGCCACGGCGACACCGTTGCCTGGGAAGCCCTGCTGCGCTGGCAACATCCGACGCTCGGGCTGCTCTCCCCCGACGCCTTTCTCAAACTGGCCGAACACAGCGGTTTGATACTGCCCATGGGCCATTGGGTGATTGGCCAGGCACTGGACGCCGTGCGCCAGTGGCAGGATGCCGGCGTGGATTGCCGGCTATCGATCAATCTCAGCGACCGCGAGCTGAAGCAGCCGCGCTTTGCCGATCAGTTGAAGCAGTTGCTGGTGAAGAAACGCGTGCCGGCGCACCTGCTGCAACTGGAGCTGCGTGAGGATGCCCTGCTCAAGCACGCCAGCCAGGCCACTCAGCTGTGCGAAACGCTGGCCGCGCTGGGCGTAGACATCTGGCTGGACCACTTCGGTTCGGAATACGGCGCCTTTGGTTATCTCAACCGCTTGCCAATCAAGGGCGTGAAGATCAATGCCCGTGACCTGGCACGTGACGGCGATCCCGACAAGGCGGCCTATGTGCAGAATTTGATTACCCTGACCCGCAGCATGAACAAGCAGGTCACGGCCAACTACGTGGAAAGTGCCCACAGCGCCGACCAGCTATCGAACTGGGGCGGCGACTTTCTGCAGGGCTACTGGATCGGCAAGCCACGCCCGCTGGACGCCATTATCGAAGGCGTTCCCAGCCTCTAAACAGCCGCTTACGCGCGCTCAAGCACCTGATAAGTGTGGGCTGGATAGCCCTCGCCGGCGGCCACCGCCCGTTCCTCACTGACTAGCCAGTGCGCCTCGCTGAATGCCGGAAACCAGGCGTCACCTGCAGGCTCAAGCTCCACGCGGGTCAGGTACAGACGGTCAGCCAGCGGCAGGCACTGCTCGTACAGATTGCCGCCACCAATGACCATAATCTCGTCTACGCCATCGAGTTCGGCTTGATGCCGCGCGCGCTCCAGGCCCTGCTCGATGCTGCTCACCACCTGGACGCCTGGAATCTCCAACCCGCTCTGCCGGCTGACCACGATGTTACTGCGGCCCGGCAGCGGGCGCCCCAGCGAATCAAAGGTCTTGCGGCCCATGACAATCGGCTTGCCCCAGGTGGTCGCACGGAAGTACTTGAGATCTTCCGGCAGATGCCAGGGCATCTTGTTATCGCGGCCTATCACCCGGTTGCGCCCCATGGCAGCAATCATCGCGACCTTGATCGAAGTGTCACTGCTCATACGGCCACCGGCGCCTTGATGTGCGGGTGCGACTGGTAACCTTCCAGCGTGAAGTCGTCGAAGGTAAAGGCGAACAGGTCTTTCACCTCCGGGTTCAGGCGCATGGTTGGCAATGGCAATGGCTCGCGCGTGAGCTGCAGGTCGGTCTGCTCAATGTGGTTGGAGTACAGGTGGCAATCGCCGCCGGTCCAGACAAAATCGCCGGGCTGCAGGCCACACACCTGGGCCACCATCAAGGTCAGCAGTGCATAGCTGGCAATATTGAAGGGCACCCCCAGGAAGATATCGGCGGAACGCTGATACAGCTGGCAGCTGAGCTTGCCGTCGGCCACATAGAACTGGAACAGCGCATGACAGGGTGGCAGCGCCATCTGGTCGACCAGCGCCGGGTTCCAGGCAGACACAATCAGGCGCCGCGAGTCGGGATTGCTCTTGATCATCTCGATCAGCTTGCTGATCTGGTCGATCGACTCGCCATTGGGTGCCGGCCAGGAACGCCACTGATAACCGTAAACCGGGCCCAGATCGCCGTTTTCGTCGGCCCATTCGTCCCAGATGGAAACACCGTTTTCCTTCAGGTAACGGATGTTGGTATCGCCCTGCAAAAACCACAGCAACTCATGCACGATCGACTTGAGGTGACACTTTTTGGTGGTCACCAGCGGGAAGCCTGCGCTCAGATCAAAGCGCATCTGGTGGCCGAAGACGCTATAGGTGCCGGTGCCGGTGCGGTCGCTCTTGTAGGTGCCGGTGTCGCGCACCAGGCGCATCAGATCTAGATACTGTTTCATGCCAAGCGCCCCCCTCGACGGTAAGCCAGCGCCATCATCCAGGCGCCCAGAAGAATCATCGGAATACACAGCAGCTGGCCCATGGTCAGCCAGCCGAAGGCCAGATAACCGAGTTGCTCGTCCGGCACCCGGACAAACTCCACAGCAAAGCGGAAGATGCCGTAGCAGATGGCAAACAGACCACTGACCGACATGGTCGGGCGCGGCTTGCTGGAGTAGATCCAGAGAATGGTGAACAAGGCCACACCCTCCAGCGCGAACTGATACAGCTGCGAGGGATGGCGCGCCAATTGATCCGGATCGGTCGGGAACACCATCGCCCAGGGCAGGTCAGTGGCCTTGCCCCAGAGTTCGGCATTGATAAAGTTGCCGATACGCCCCGCGCCCAGCCCAATAGGCACCAACGGGGCGATAAAGTCCATCAAGCGGAAAAACGCGACCTGCTGTTTGTGTGAGAACCAGAGCACCGCCAGCAACACACCCAACAAACCACCGTGGAACGACATGCCGCCCTTCCAGATTTCCAGTATCAGAATCGGGTTGTCGATATAGGCCGCCAGATCGTAGAACAGCACATAGCCCAGGCGCCCGCCGGCAATCACCCCCAGCGCGACCCAGAACACCAGGTCTGACAGGGTTTCCTTGTTCCATTCGGGGAAGTAATCGGGCAAACGGCGTTTGGCCAGCCACCAGGCACCGCCAATGCCGATCAGATACATCAGGCCATACCAGTGAATCTGCAGCGGTCCCAGTGATACCGCAACCGGGTCGATATTCGGGTAGGTCAGCATAACCACTCTCTAAACAAGGAAATTGATGCCCACGCACAGCAACAACAGGGCAAACAGGCGCTTCAGTAGCACTTGCGACAGACGATGCGCCAGCCGCGCACCAAAGCCGGCAAACAGCATACTGGTTGCCGCAATGCCGACCAACGCCGGCAGGTAAATATATCCCATACTCCAGGCCGGCAAGGGGGTTGCTGCCCAGCCAGTCCAGACAAAACTGGCGGCGCCGGCAATCGCTATAGGCAAGCCGCAGGCCGAAGACGTAGCGACTGCCTGCTGCATGGGCACGCTGCGCCAGACCAGGAAGGGCACGGTCAGCGAGCCGCCGCCGATACCGAAAATGGCCGAGGCCCAGCCAATCACCACGCCGGCAAGCGACAATGCCGGCTTGCCTGGCTCGGCCAAGGCTGCCTTCGGCTGCAGCTTGAAGGCCATCTGCACAGCCACGGCAATCGCAAAAACGCCGATGATTTTCTGCAGCATAGGGCCGGATATATAGGCCGCCGTGAGCGCACCCAGCACGCAGCCGGCGACTATGCCCAGCGTCATCCAGGCAAACAACGGCCAACGGACCGCACCCAGGCGGTGATGCGCGCGAATGGCGTTGATCGAGGTAAACACGATGGTTGCCAGCGAAGTACCTACCGCCATATGGGTCAGCACCTCAGGCGAAAAGCCCTGCAGAGCAAAGCTGTAAACCAGCACGGGCACGATGATCATGCCGCCGCCCACGCCAAAGAGCCCAGCTAGCGTACCGGCGAAGCAGCCCAGAACCAGATAGATCAGAAACTCCACAACGCCCCCGGCAAAACACACTCGAATACCCGGCACGGCACTCGACAAGGGCGCTAGTTTAGCGGAAAAACCGCACGCACCGTAACCGCTGTCCAGCCACTCGTCCGCTGCGACAGCCACCCAGCACCCAGCCTGAATTATAGGCTGCCATCAGCGCTCCCCCAGTGCCGCCGCCAGCAGGTAGACTGGGCACCTCAACAGGAGAGCTGCATGTGTCTGATCGCCCTGGCCTGGCAGATGGCCGAGCAATACCCGCTGACCCTGATCGGCAACCGTGACGAGTTTCACCAACGCCCCGCCCGTCCGGCGCAGCCGTGGGCCGCAGAAGGCATGCCGTATCTGCTCGCCGGCAAGGATCTGGAAGCTGGCGGCACCTGGCTTGGCGTTACCCGCAACGGTCGCTTCGCCGCGCTGACCAACATCCGCACGCCCGGCGCCATGCGTGGACCGCTGTCGCGCGGCAAACTGGTGCTCGACTACCTCGACAGCGCCCTCTCGCCCGAGCGTTACCTGGCACCCTTGAGCGCCGAAGCGAGCGATTACGCGGGCTTCAACCTGTTGGTCGGCGACCGTGAGCAGTTGTGGTACCTCAACAGCCTGGAAGGCCGGCCACGGCGCTTGCCCGCCGGCGTATACGGACTGTCCAATGCGGCGCTGGATACGCCCTGGCCGAAATTGAGCGCCCTGCGTGACCGTTTGGCTGCGCAGCACGAAGCCGGCGCCGACCGCCTGCTGTCGCTGCTGCACGACGACCAAATTTATGCCGATGCACTGCTACCCAACACCGGCGTTAACCGCGATCTGGAGCGCATGCTGTCGGCAGCGTTCATCCGGGGCAATCAGGATTACGGTACGCGCGCCTGCAGCCTGTTACGACTGCACACCGCGGGTGAAGTGGAGTTGATTGAGCAGCGTTTTGGCCCACTGGGAGAGCCCCAGGGGGAAAGTCGGTGGTTACAGCCAGGCCCATGAGGCCGCTAGTGCACACGCCGCTCAGCGCGCCTGACTAAGTACCTTGCCAAGCCCCATACGGCGCAATGCCAGGTGCAGGGTGCTGAGAATCAGATGCGGGTTATCCAGCTCTATCACCTCATCCAGCAGCGCCTTGGCGTCAGTCAGTTTGATCTGGCGCAGCAACCATTTCACCTTGGGCAGGTTGGTGGCGTTCATAGACAGCACATCGCAGCCCATCGCCATCAGCAGCACAGCCGCCGCCGGATCACCGGCCATCTCGCCGCACACACTCATCGGCTTGCCGGCCTCTCGGCAGGCTGCGGCGACCTTGAGCAAGGCCTGCAGCACCGCGGGATGCAACGAATGGTAAAGGTCCGCCACGCGTGGGTTGTTGCGGTCCACTGCCAACAGATACTGCGTCAGATCGTTGGTGCCAACCGATAGAAAATCGACCATCTGGATCAGCTCGCGCGCCTGATACACGGCGGCGGGCACCTCGATCATCACACCCACCGGCGGCATGGGCACATCCACGCCCTCATCCAGCACTTCACCGTAGGCACGGTGAATCAGGTGCAGCGCTTCTTCCACCTCGAACAGACTACTGATCATCGGCAGCATGATGCGCAGGTTGTTCAGGCCCTGACTGGCCTTGAGCATGGCGCGGGTCTGCACCAGGAAAATCTCGGGGTGATCCAGGGTAACCCGAATCCCCCGCCAACCGAGGAAGGGGTTGTCTTCCTTGATCGGGAAATAGGTCAGCGCCTTGTCGCCGCCAATGTCGAGCGAGCGCATGGTCACCGGCAGTGGATGAAAGGCGTCGAGCTGCTCGCGATAGGTAGCCTGCTGCTCCTTCTCACTGGGAAAGCGATCCTGAATCATGAAGGGCACTTCGGTGCGGTACAGCCCCACGCCCTCGGCGCCACGGTCCAGCGAGCGCGCCACATCGGCCAACAAACCGGTGTTCACCAGCAGCGGCATGCGATGCCCGTCGGGGGTGACGCAGGGCACATCGCGCAGCTTCTCCAGCCCCTGCACCAGCTCACGCTCTTCGCGCACCAGCTCAAGATACTGGCGTCTCAGCTCGTGCGACGGGTTGGTATAGACCTCGCCGCGGTTGCCATCGACGATCAGCTCCATACCGTCTACCCGGGTATAGGGCAGATCGACCGCCCCCATCACCGTGGGAATACCCATGGCGCGGGCCAGAATGGCTACGTGCGAGCTACCCGAGCCAAGCACCGAAACCAGGCCGACCAGCTTCTCTTTGGGTACCTGGCCCAGCATCACCGGCGACAGCTCTTCACTGACCAGAATGGTATGTTCCGGAAACACCAGCTCCTGCTGCCCCACCGCCTGCAGGTAGGCGAGAATACGGCGGCCCAGGTCTTTCACATCGGCCGCGCGCTCACGCAGGTAAGGGTCATCCATCAATTCAAAGCGACCGACGTGGGCGCTGACCACTTCGCGCAGCGCACCCTGGGCCCACTGGCCGGCACGAATACCCTTGATCACCTCGTTACCCAGGGCAGCGTCGTCCAGCATCATCAGATAGACGTCGAACAGCGCCAGCTCCTCCGGCCGCAACTGGCTGGACAGCTTACTGGACAGCGTTTGCATATCGGCACGCACGCTGTCGAGCGCGCCGCGGAACAGCCGAATTTCGGCCTCGATATCCTTGGCCTGCTTGTCCGGCACGGCCTTGAGGTCGGCCGGCGGCAGAATCACTACCGCGTGGCCTATGGCAACACCGGGTGCGCCGGCTACGCCGTCGAAGCGGGTGTCCTGTACCACTTCGCCGCCCCAGCCGAGCCCGCCGATGGCGCCAGTGGCTTCAGCGTGGGCAATAACGCCTGCCAGTTGCGCGCTCATGGTGACCAGAAAGGCTTCTTCGCCCTCATCGAACTGACGGCGCTCTTTCTGCTGAATAACCAGCACGCCCATGACGCGGCGGTGGTGAATGATGGGCACACCAAGGAAAGAGGCATAGCGCTCTTCGCCGGTTTCGGCAAAGTAGCGAAAGCGCGGGTGGGAAGCGGCGTCTTCGAGGTTGACCGGTTCTTCGCGGGTACCCACGTAACCGATCAGACCCTCGTTGGTGGCCAGGGTCACGGCGCGGACCGCATCCTTGTTGAGACCTTCGGTGGCCATCAGTACGTAACGGCCGATCTCGGGATTGAGCAGATAAACCGAGCACACCTCGGTGCCCATGGCCTCACGAACCCGCTGCACGATAATGTCCAGAGCGGCTGCCAGATCTCTGGCAGAGTTGACCTCCTGAACAATTCGACGCAGCGTGTTGAGCATATTCAACAACCCGGAAGACTGGTGAGCAGCCGGGGCGCCAGCTCTTTCATGGCCCGCCGGTAGACATCACGCTTGAATGGAACCACCTGCCCCAAAGGATACCAGTAACTGACCCAACGCCAGCCATCGAACTCCGGTTTTGCGGTCTTGGTCATGCAAACCCGGTGTTCCTCTGCGGTCAGGCGCAGCAAAAACCACTTCTGCTTCTGGCCCACGCAGATTGGTTGCGAGTGATTGCGGATCAGCCGCTGGGGCAGGCGGTAACGCAACCAGCCGCGGGTGCACGCCAGGATTTCCACATCTTCAGGCAACAGGCCTACTTCTTCGTGCAACTCACGGTACAGCGCCTGCTCGGGGCTCTCATTGCGCTGAATGCCGCCCTGCGGGAACTGCCAGGAGTCCTGCCCGATACGCCTGGCCCAAAGCACCTGCCCCAACTCATTGGTCAGGATGATGCCTACATTGGGTCTGAAACCATCGGGGTCAATCACAGCCAGTATCCTTCTTTTATATCTTCCGCATTGTTCCACAAAGACGCCTGAGGCAGCAATTGCAGAAACCGGCAATCCCGCCGCTGCAAAGCGGGAGCGCATTTATGCGATCAGTCGATTATCCTAGCGGCTGTTCTAATTCCGGAATCCGACCCTTCAGGAGCCTCTTTTGAGCCTTGCCATCTTTGATCTCGACAACACGCTGCTCGGCGGCGACAGTGACCACGCCTGGGGTGAATTCATCGTTGCCCAGCGCATCGTCGACCCGGAGGCCTATCAGGCCCAGAATGACCGCTTCTTCAATGACTATCTGGCCGGCAAGCTGGATATTCAGGTGTATCTGAACTTTTGCCTGCAACTGCTGGGCGAGCACGAACCCGCGCAGCTGGATGCCTGGCACCAGCAGTTCATGGCCGAGAAGATCATGCCGATCATGCTGCCCAAGGCGCGCGAGCTGATCGAGCAGCACCGGGCGGCCGGCGATACGCTGATGATCATCACCGCCACCAACCGCTTCATTACCGCCCCCATCGCCCGCGCACTGGACATTGACATCCTGCTGGCCACCGAATGCGAGCGCGATGGCCAGCGCTACACCGGCCGTACTACCGACGTTGCCTGCTTCCGTGAAGGCAAGGTAACGCGCCTGCAACGCTGGCTGCTGGAAAACAATCGCTCACTGGAGGGGAGTTACTTCTATAGCGACTCACACAACGACCTGCCGCTACTGAGCATGGTTGACCACCCGGTGGCCGTTGATCCGGACGACACGCTCAAGGCCCACGCTGAAGCGCAGGGCTGGCCGATCATCAGCTTGCGCTGACCCCAGCGGCAAGCTGCAAGCGGCAAGCAGATCTGTGCTGGCTTATGGTTGCTAGCCGCAGGAAGTACCGAGCCAACCCAAGCAAACAACATCAAGCATCATTCGCCTTGCTTGTAGCTTGTAGCTTGCGGCTGCCCGTCCTCAGACGGGCGTCACCCGGCAGAACAACGACTTGATGTAACCGGTTTCAGGGATTGCCGGATGCAGCGGGTGGTCGGCGCCCTGAAAGCCGCGCTCGGTGATCGTCAAGTTGCGGTCCAGGTGGCGGCTGGCGCCGAGCAGGGCTTCTTTCAGCTTGTCTTCTTCCAGGTGCATCGAGCAGGACGCCGAGACCAGAATACCGTCCTTGTTGAGCAAACGCATGGCCTGCTCGTTCAAGCGCCGGTACGCCGCTTCGCCGTTGCGAATGTCCTTGCGCTTCTTGATGAAGGCCGGCGGATCAGCGATAACCACATCAAAGCGCTCGCCGGCGTTTTTCAGCTCCTTCAGCGCAGCCATCACATCGCCTTCTACCACCACCATTTTCTCCGCCACGCCATTGAGCTCGGCGTTGGCCTCCACGCGGTCCAGCGCCGGAGCAGAGCTATCCACACACATCACTTCGCTGGCACCGAAAGCCGCGGCCTGAACGCCCCAGCCGCCGATATAGCTGTACAGATCCAGCACCCGCTTGCCCGCCACATAGGGCGCCAGCCGCGCGCGATTGGCGCGGTGATCGTAAAACCAGCCAGTTTTCTGGCCGTCACGCACCGGCGCCTGAAACGCCACGCCATTCTCTTCCAGCGCGACCAGCTCGGGCATCACGCCGAACGCATCTGCCACGTAGGACTCCAGGCCCTCCAGCTTGCGCGCGCCGCTGTCGTTCTTGAACAGCACCGCCTGTGGCTTGAACACCTGTACCAGCGCCGCGACTATGTCCTCACGCACGCGCTCCATGCCGGGTGTACCAATCTGCACCACAAAATAATCGCCAAAACGGTCGATCACCAGGCCGGGCAGCAGGTCGGATTCGCCGTACACCAAGCGGTAGAATGGCTTGTCGAACAGCCGCTCGCGCAGGCTCAGCGCCACCTTGAAGCGGTGCACCAGCAGTGACTTGTCCAGCACGTGGCTGCTATCACGGCTGTGCAAACGGGCGCAGATCAGGTTATTAGGGCTCACGCACACCAGGCCCAGCGGCTTGCCGGTCGAGGTTTCCAGCTGCACTTCCTGGCCGGCCTGCAGCTCGGTCAGCGGCGTCTGGGCGGTATCCACCTCGTTACTGAAGACCCACAAATGGCCTCCGCGAATGCGTCTGTCGGCATTGTGTTTAAGACGCAGGCTTGGCAGTGTCATGGGGGGGTACTCCAGTCGGACGGTCGGATTCAGCAGAAAAATGTCGCCAGCGGGCGATTATACAGGGTGCCAAGCGCGCTAGTCTCCGGCTAAACTCGACAGTCAGACACATGAGACAGGACTGGACTCTCAGACCATGACCACGGAGCTAACGGATCAGCAAATTACCAGCGCGCTGCAAGGCATCAGCGTGCCGCCCCAGCCGCAGATCATGGTTGACCTGCAGATGGAGCAGGTCATGCCCGACCCTGACCTCAAGGCCATCGCCCGGCTGATCAGCCAGGACCCGGGGCTATCCGGCAGCCTGCTGAAGATCGTCAACTCGCCGTTCTTTGGTCTGGCCAACCGCATCACCTCGATTCAGCAAGCGGTCAATCTGTTGGGCGTCAGCCGCGTCATCAATATCGTTAATGCGCAGTCCATTCGCGGCGAGCTGACCGATGAAAACATCGTCAACCTCAACCGCTTCTGGGATAGCGCGCAGGATATCGCCATGACCTGCATGACGCTGGCCAAGCGTATTGGCTGCGTTGAACCCGATGAAGCCTACGCATTGGGCCTGTTTCATAACTGCGGCATCCCGCTGATGCTCAGCCGCTTCCCTTACTACATCGAGGTAATGGAAGACTCCTACGCGCAGGATCAGGCGCGTATCGTCGATATTGAAAACCAGCGTATGAACACCAACCACGCGGTGATCGGCTACTACACGGCCAAGTCATGGCTGCTACCGCGCCACCTGTGCGAGGCCATCGCCAGCCACCACAACGCGCAACAGCTGTTCCTCGCGCCCGGCAGAGGCGACGCCACTCAGAAAAACCTGCTGGCCATTCTGAAAATGGCCGAGCACATCTGCCAGGCCTATCGCGTGCTGGGCAACCAGAAGGTCGATCACGAATGGAACGCCGTGGGCCACGCCATTCTCGAATACGTCGGCCTGTCCGAATACGACTTTGAGAACCTCGAAGCCACCTGCCAGGAACTGACCGCTACCGGCGAAGGTCGCTACTACCAGGACTGACCCGCGCTGCGCCCCCAAGGGGCCACTTTCGCACACTGCCATCTGCCGCTTCACAGGAGAGACCGCATGACCACCCCGCTCGTGATCACCGTAATGTCCGCCGACAAACCTGGCCTGGTTGAAAGCCTGGCTCAGGCCATCAATCAGCACGGCGGCAACTGGCTGGAAAGCCGCATGGCCCGTATGGCCGGTCAATTTGCCGGGATTTTGCGTGTTGATATCGACAGCGACAAGGTTGAGGCGCTGCGCGTAGAGCTGGATGGGCTTACCCACCTGGGCATCAACGTGCAAGTGGCCGTCAGCGGCCTGGCCGATGCGCCGGAGCAGCAAACACTGCTGCTCAACTTGGTCGGTAACGACCGCCCCGGTATTGTGCACGAGGTATCCCAGGTGCTGGCCAGCCACGGCGTTAACGTCGAATCGCTGGAAACCGAGTGCGTACCCGCGCCGATGAGCGCCGACCTGTTGTTCAAGGCCGAAGCGCAGCTGGGCGTGTACCCGCAGACCGACCTGGATGCGCTGCGCGATGCACTGGAGAATCTGGCAGACGACCTGATGGTCGAACTGCAGGACCTGCCCCATCCCCAGTAGTGAGCCTACGCTGGCCCGCGCAAAGCACGCGGGCCTCGGCGTCACTCAATGCTTGCCGAGTTTCTTCTCGGTAAACAGATAGTCGCGCAGCTGTTCATCGAACACTGGGTCGCGCCGACGAATCCACTCGATGGTCATCGCGGCGTGTTCCTTTTCTTCATCGCGGTTATGGATCAGCACCGCCTTGAGCTCTTCATCCTTGCACGCATCGACGCGCTGGTTGTACCAGTCCACCGCTTCCAGTTCTTCCATCAGTGATACCACGGCGCGGTGCATATCGCGGGTTTCATCGCTCAGCTCGGCAACGGGTTCATGATAACCTTCGTTCGACATAGCCTATCTCCTCAGGACGTTCACGGATTACACAGGCCCCTCTATGGCGGCCTTGATTAACCGGCAGCCAGGCTGCCGAATTGAAAGATGGGTGGGGCCAAAGCCACGGCGCCGCAGGAACTTCTCGCGGCCGCTCGGTCACAGCAAAAAGGTCAGCCCCACCTGGAACAGCCGTTCCACCGCGGGCACATCACGCTGGTCTGGCACAAACACGATCAGATGGTCGCCGTCTTCGATTACGGTGCTGTCGTGGGCGATGATGACGTTCTCGCCACGCACCACGGCGCCGACCACAGTACCCGAGGGCAAGGCCAGTTCATCCAGACGCCGCCCCACCACCTGCGAGCTCTGAGCGTCGCCATGGGCCACCGCTTCCATGGCCTCTGCGGCGCCACGGCGCAGCGAATGCACCGCCACCACGTCACCCTTGCGCACATGGGTCAGCAGCGCGCCAATGGTTGCCTGTTGCGGCGAGATGGCAATGTCGATGGCGCCGCCCTGCACCAGCTCAGCGTAGGCCGGGTTGCTGATCAGGGTGATCACCGTCCGCGCGCCCATTCGCTTGGCCAGCATAGACGCCATGATGTTGGCTTCATCGTCATTGGTGACCGCCAGAAACACATCGGTCGCCTCAATGCTTTCCTCGATCAGCAGTTCCCGGTCCGAGGCGCTACCGTGCAGCACCGTGGTGCGCTGCAACTGCTGCGACAGCCACTGGCAGCGCGGCAGATCGTGCTCGATCAGTTTGACCCGGTAATCGCTCTCCAGCGTCTGCGCCAGGCGCGCACCTATGCTGCCGCCACCGGCAATGATGATGCGTTTGTAGGGCTTTTCCTGGCGGCGCAATTCAGTCATGACCGCCCGAATGTCCGGTTTGGCGGCCACGAAGAACACCTCGTCGCCCTCCTCGATCACGGTATCGCCGCGTGGCACTACCGAGCGGTCGCGACGGAAGATGGCCGCCACCCGAATCTCCACCGAGGGCAGCAGATCGCGCAGCGCCGAGATTTCGTGCCCCACCAGCGCGCCACCCGGCAGCGCACGCAGTGCCACCAGTTGCGCCCGGCCGCCGGCAAAGTTGATCACCTGCAGTGCGCCGGGGTAGCGAATCAGTTTTTTCAAATGCTGCGTGACCAGCGCCTCGGGGTTGATCAGCACATCCACCGGCACCGCCACCTTGGCGAATAGCGCCTTGCCCTGCTCCATGTAGCCCGGCTCACGCACGCGGGCGATCTTGCGCGGCACATTGAACAGCGATTGCGCTACCTGACAGGCAATCATGTTGATTTCATCGCTGTTGGTCACCGCCACCAGCATGTCGGCATCTTCCGCGCCCGCCCGTGACAGCGTGACCGGATGCGAGGCCGGCGCACACAGCACCTTTACGTCAAAGCGCTCCTGCACCATCTGCAGTCGCTGCTTGTCGATATCGACCACCGTAATGTCATTGGCTTCACCGGCCAGGTGTTCGACCAGACTACGGCCCACCTGCCCGGCACCCAAGACTATGATTCGCATCGACACTCCCCCAGTGTGTTACCCCAGCCGCGCGCCATCTCAGCCGCGCCAGAACATGGGAGTAAAGAGTACCATCAGCGTCAACAGTTCCAAGCGCCCCATCAGCATCGCCAGCGACAGCAACCACTTGGCGGCGTCCGGCAGGCTGGCAAAGTTGCCTGCCGGGCCAATAATCTCACCCAGCCCAGGGCCTACGTTGGTCAACGCCGTGGCCGCAGCGGTAAGGCTGGTCAACAGATCCAGCCCCATCGTCGCCAACAGCAGCGTCACCACCGCCAGCGTGACGAAGAACAGAAATGAAAAGGCAATGGCCGACAGAATGATGTCGTCCTGCACCGGCTTGCCGTTGTACTGAGTCACGAAGACGCCGTTGGGGTGAATCAGCTTGCGAATTTGCGTGCGCAGGAACAGGTAGCTGAGTTGGAAGCGAAACACCTTCATGCCGCCGCTGGTCGACCCCGAGCAGCCGCCAATAAAGGTCACCACAAAAAACAGCGCAATACTGAAGGTCCCCCACTGGGTGTAATCCCCCGCGGCAAACCCGGTGGTAGTGATGACCGACACCAGATTGAAAGCCGCCTCGGTAACCGCCTGATAGGGCGTAAACAGGTTCAGGTCGATCAGATCGATAGTCAACAACAGGGTCACGGCCAGCAAAATACCCAGAAACCCCAGCACCTGCTGGTTCTTGAACAGCATCAGCGATGGCCGCCGGGCAAAGGCAATCAACAGGGTAAAGGGCAACGCACTGAGGATCATGAACAGGGTAGAAACCCAGAGCACCGGCGCATCAAAGCGGCCCATGGAACGATCATCGGTAGCAAAGCCGCCGGTCGATACCGTTGCCATGGCATGGTTGATGGCATCAAACAGCGTCATGCCCACCAGCCAGTAGCTGGTAGTACAGGCGACGGTCAGCGTGAGATAGGTGACGACCAGCAAGCGCGCCAGGGACTGAATACGTGGGATCGACTTGTCCGACCAGTCGGACGATTCGGTATGAAACAGCCGCATACCGCCAATACGCAGAAACGGCAGAATCGACACCGCCATGCCGATCACACCCAGGCCGCCCAGCCACTGCAGCAGCGAGCGCCACAGCAGCAGACTGGGCGCGAGGTGTTCAATGCCGCTGAGCACCGTAGAACCGGTGGTGGTAATCCCCGAGACCGCCTCAAACACGGCATCCACCGCGCTTAGCTGAAAGTGGCTGAAGAACAACGGCAAGGCACCGACCAGCGACAACAGCACCCAGCTGAGGCTGGTCAGCAGGTACAACTGGCGGGAAATAAGGTGAAAGCCGGGCGTACGGCAACTGAACACCAGGAACAGGCCGCAACTCAGCGTAATGCCGCAGGAGATCAGAAAAACCTCCATCTCCGGATCCTGCCGCCACCAGGCGAACGCCGCCACGCAGGCCATCAGGCCCGACATGATCAGAATCAGAATCCCGCAGACAAACAATACCGGACGTACAAACCGCAACATGTACTGGCCTACCTCGAAAACCGTCTGCTCATGATAGCCAAAGCCGTGGCACCACGCCGTTAATCTTTACTGCATCGACAAGGTTTTTGAGTTGCTCAAGAGGCCCTGCAACGGGGCTGGCCGTCGCAAACCACCCCGCCCAAACAGGGCCACGGCCTGGTCTGTCTCAGCCAGCCCCTTCGTCCCTGCCCAAGAGCATGGCGACCTTGCCCAGCAACTCGGCGGTACTGAAAGGCTTGAGCATGATGTCCATGCCGGGCTCGGTGAATTTCACCCGGTTCTTGGCGCTTTCGGCATAGCCCGTCATGAAAAGAACCGGCAGCTCGGGCCGTGCGGCGCGCGCGTGCTTGGCCAACTCCTTGCCGTTCATGCGCGGCAGGCCAATATCGGTCAGCAGCAAATCAATGGACGGATCGGCCTGGAGTACTTCCAGCGCGCTTTCAGCGCTCTCGGCAGTAGAGCATCGATAGCCGGCATCCAGCAGGGTCTCGCGCAGCACCACGCTGACGGCGGCTATATCGTCCACGATCAACACATGTGCTGCGGTAGCGGCCACAGCACGGGGCGTATCGGCCACTACCTCTTCCGACAGCGTCTCGCCCGCCGGTAACCACAGCGTCACTTCGGTAAAGCGTCCGAGCTCACTGCGCATGCGCGCAATACCGCCCGACTGCCCAGCAAAGCCATACAGCATGGACAGACCCAGCCCGGTCCCCTTGCCGGTTGGCTTGGTGGTAAAGAAAGGATCGAACACCTTATCCAACACCTCCGGCGCCACGCCGGTGCCGTTGTCTCGCACGCGCGCCGCGACGTAGCGTCCATCGGTCAGTTCAGCATCGCCGCTCACATCCAGCAACTGGGTGCTGATACGGATCTCGCCACCCTCGGGCAGGGCGTCCCGGGCGTTAATCACCAGGTTGATCAGCGCACTTTCCAGCTGACTGGCATCAACGTGGGCAATGGCTGGCACCGGCGAAAGATCCAGCACCAGGCTGACATTCTCGCCCACCGAGCGACGGATAAAATCCTCCAGCGAAACAACCAGCGCGTTAAGATCGACCGAACTGGCAGCAAGCGGCTGCTGCCGAGCAAAGGCAAGCAAGCGGTGTGTCAGCGCCGAGCCAGTCTTGGCCGACTGCAACGCGCCTTCGGCATAGCGTTGAATCTGCTCGTATTTACCGCTGTTTACGCGCTCGATGACCAGCTCGAGGCTCATCATCACACTGGTCAGAAGATTGTTGAAATCGTGGGCTATGCCGCCGGTCAGCTTGCCCAACGAGTCCATCTTGCTGGCCTGCAGCAGCTGAGCCTCAGTGCGCTGACGCTCTTGGACTTCGGCTCGCAACTGCTGACTGACAGTGGCCAGCAACTCTTCCTGGCTGCGCTGTTTGTGCAGCCGCTCGGTAACATCCTCAATAAAAATGAATGACAGGTCAGGCGCCCGGTATGGCGCGACCTGCCACTGGGTAGTGCGATCCGATTCCTCACCCAGCATGGACAGCAAGCCACTCCAGCGACCACGGTTGCGAATCACTTCGCGCACAATATCCAGGGTAGCATCTTGATCTTTCACCATGCAGTCGTCCAACTCGTCGCCCGTGCAATCAAGGGCAAGTCGGGTGAAAGCCTGGTTTCGGTTATGAATATTGAGGGAGGAATCCACCACCACAATGGGCGCGGAGATGTTTTCGAATATCTCGCGGAAATGCTCTTCCCGCTCCTTCAGCGCGGTTTCGGTATCGCGTACCCGCAACAGGGTGCCCAAGGTGGCCAACAGCACATCGGGGTCTATCGGATGCACCAGATAGGCATCGGCGCCCGCATCCAGTCCGGAAATGATATCGCGGGTATCAATGGAGGCGGCTGAAACATGGATCACGGGCAGCAACGCCGTGCGCGGAGCGGCGCGCAAACGCCGGGCGATATCAAAGCCGCTCATATCAGGCAGATTGACATCCAGGATCACTGCATCCAGCCCGTTGGCCTCAATCAGTGCCAACCCATCCGCGCCATTACCCGCTTCGATCACACGGTAGCCGTGACTTTCCAGCCGTCTGCGCATGGCGTAACGCGTTGCTGCGTTATCGTCTACTATCAGCAGGTGTCGCTCACTCATCATCTTCCTCCCCGCTTGGCGACACCGGCATGACAAGGTAGAAGGTCGAGCCCACCGTCGGATTGCTCTCTACCCCCACACTGCCACCCAGCAACTCCGCATAACGCTTGCACAGTGACAAGCCAAGGCCCGTGCCGCGAAGGCGCTTCTGCAACGGTGAGTCGATTTGCACAAAGTCCTCGAACAACTGCCCGTGCAGTTCTTCGGGAATGCCGATGCCCGTGTCACTCACGGCAAAGCGCACCTCGTTTTCACCCACCAACTGCGCTGACACGCGCACTTCACCACGGAGAGTAAATTTAAGGGCGTTGGAAATAAAATTGCGCAGAATCTGCGCCAGCTTCTTGTCATCGGTAAACAGCCGAGTGATGCCGACCGGTTCTTCAAACACCAGGTCTACCGACTCACTGTCGACAATCGGTCTGAATGTACCGCGCAGGGCAGCAAACAGGTCGAACATGTCGAACCAGCCTGGCGATATGGTAATCCTCCCCGCCTCGATCTTGGCCAGATCGAGCAAGTCATTGACCATTTCGGTCAACTCCTGCGCCGAGGTTCTGACAAACACCACTTGCTTCTGCTGCTCATCATTGAGCGGGCCATCCAACTGATCTCTGAGCAAGCCGGTAATGCTCAATATAGAACCCAATGGCGTGCGAAACTCGTGGCTCATATACGACAGGAAGCGGCTCTTCAGCTCGGACGCCTGCTTGAGCTGAAGCGCCTGGGTATCCAACTCGGCGTAGAGCGCCAGCACGCCCTGGTTGGTTTCTTCAAGTTCCTGCCGCAGTGAGGCATTTTCTGCCTGCAGACGCATAATTTCGGTTGATTCAGCCATGGGCCAACTCCAGATCGATAGCCATGATGGTGACATCATCCCGGCCGCGGCAAAAGTCCCGGTGCAGCACCGCGGTAATGGTCGCAGGGTGCTGCAAAAGCAGGCCGGGGTAATCATTGATGTCCCAACGTGTCTGCAGACCGTCGCTGTACATCAGCAGCAATTGTCCACTTGCCTCCGGGTAGACAAAGGTATTCATCTTGCGGAACTGACCACCGACGATGCCGGGATAGGACACCAACCCACGCGAGTTAACCGGCGACAGCAACCGCGCACCTATGTTGCCAATACCTGAGAACTGCAAATTGCCACTATCGCCGTCATATTGTGCGATGGCCGCCGCGCCACCCCGCGTACCAGTCATGCCCCGGTGCAGGGCAGCCATCAGCGCATCAGGACTGTCGAATGGCCGCGCAGCGAAAATCTCGCGCCCCGCGCGCGCCGCCGCCTCTGCCTCTTCGCCATGGCCCAGCCCGTCAATCACCAGCGCGCTCAGCTTCTTGCCACTCACGCTGAACTGCCAGGTATCGCCGCAAGCGGTTTCGCCCTTCAACGCATGCTGATTGATGCCAAAGCGCACGTCTTTGACCCCGGCAGGGCATACACGTGCCAGCACAACGGCACCACGTTCATCAGCAAAGACGTCCAGCAACTGTGACTGCCTGGAAATAGACCCCAAACCCTCACCCTGAGTGCCACCGGTCGAATAGCCATCGCGCAGGCAACGGTGGAGATCAAAGCCGGGGCCCCGGTCGATGGCGACCAGTTCAACACAATTGCCGCCAGGCAAAACCAATACTCGGCAATGCAACTCGCCGCCGCCGGCGTGCTTGCGAATATTGCTGGTGAGCTCGGTTGCTACCAGCGCGGCGCGGCCGGCGTCGTTTTGGTCAAAACCGGCCATCTCGGCCAGTTGTTTGGCACAACGCCGCGCCTGGCCGATCTGACTTTCCTCCTCAATCACGATGACGTCAGTGAGGCTTCCGCCAATGTTCAGCTCCATTGGACGATCGAAATGCGCGTGCCTTCGCCCAATGCAGTCTCAATATCGAACTCATTGACCAGACGTTTGGAGCCGGTGAGCCCCAGGCCCAAACCGCTGCCCGAGGTCCAGCCGTCGGTCATCGCCAGGTCCATGTCGGCAATGCCTGGCCCTTGATCCGTAAACACCACGCGCAAGCCCTTGCGCATGCCTTCTTCCAGCACCTGCCAGGCCATATCGCCCCCGCCACCGTGTATAAGCGTATTACGTGCCAACTCACTGACGGCGGTAACCAGCTTGGTTTGTGCTACCAGCCGCAAGCCGCAATCCTGAGCCAGTTTGCGGCAAAGCTGACGCGCCATGACGATATCCTGCTCGGTACGGATGGGTTGGGTTCCTTCATCCAGTATGTTCATTGCTGCTGCACTTTTGCGCGCAGCAACTGCATTCCACGGTCTACATCCATTGCGGTAGCGACACCTGGTAAATTCAATCCAAGCTCAACCAGCGTGATAGCGACTGCCGGCTGCATGCCCACCAACACCGTTTGCGCATCCATGATCTTGGATAGTCCTGAAATGTTGGCGATCATTCGCCCGATAAAAGAGTCGACGATTTCCAGCGCGGAAATATCGATAAGCACCCCACGCGCCGCTGTCTCACTGATACGCGTGGCCAGGTCTTCCTGCAGGGTAAGCGCCAATTGGTCGTGCATCTCTACCTGAACGGTGACCAGCAGATACTCACCCATCCTCAGTATAGGAATACGCTCCATGATCAGCTCGCCTTGGTAACAGTCAGATTTGCGCGCTTCAACGCCAGCGCAAAGGCATCGGCCAGATTGGCCTTGGTCACAATACCTTCCAGATCCAGCCCCAAATGCACAATGGTCTGAGCAATCTGCGGACGCACGCCGCTGATAATGCAGTCAGCGCCCATCAGGCGAATAGCCGTGACGGTTTTCAGCAGGTGCTGAGCAACCAGAGTGTCGACCGTCGGCACGCCAGTGATGTCGATGATGGCGATTTCCGAACCGGTGTCCAGAATGCGCTGCAGCAGCGACTCCATCACCACCTGGGTACGCTGGGAGTCCAGGGTGCCAATCATGGGCAGCGCCAGGATGCCGTCCCACAGCTTGACCACCGGCGTGGACAGCTCCAGCAACTCTTCCTGTTGGCGCTTGATAACGGATTCACGGGCCTTCTGGAAAGTGCTTGCGGTAAACAGGCCCATGGAGTCCAGCAGCTCTGACAGGCTAGTGATATTGGTCGTCAGGGTCACCGGATCCAGTTCTGCCTTGCGTTGCAGCACATCGAATACTGGCCGCTTCAGCGAGAAAATAAAGCTGGCCGTCTGCTGGGCGTCAAAGCCCTGTAGCGCGCGGCTGTGCGATAGCTTCTCAAGAAACTCACGTGTTTCACTCCAGCCGCTGGCGTTCCACTGGGTGCCGGCGTTCGCAGCGCCGTCAGCAAACAGGGCCAGAAATCCAGAGGTCTGTTTGCGCAACTCTTCTGGCCGCACGCCTCTGGAAGAACCACTCTCCTCAAGCCCCTCGATCCAGGCCGATTGAACTTCGGCTTGTTGCTTGAGCAGCGCATCGATAGCACTTTTATCCAATTTTGACATTCGTCCATTCTCGTATGTGAGATTAATCCATTCTGCCTGCCGGGCTTTGTAGCATAGAGCGCCGAGCGCCAGCCCGAAGCGATCCCGCCCATGGTACTGCCGAAGCCAAGCAAATTGCACCCGATTCCGAACCGCCACGGCTCACCGAAAAGACCCGCCAGCGCCGGCTGGAACCGATCAGCCCTGCTGGGGGTCAGCCAGCCGCGCCGCCGCACGCGAGATTCAGACAGTGACAATCCGTCTATTACTCCCGACCTGACGCAGCAACACTTAAAAGTCATGGCACTGTAACGTTATCGCCACCTTTCTGTCGCATTCTATTGGCCTCCCAATCCGCCCGCCCTGCACACAAGGTAACCAATGCGCTCAGTTAACCGACGCTTTCTGTACTCTCTCTGGCTAGCGCTCGTCTGCCTGCCCAGCAACGTCACCGCGCATCAGCTGGAGATTCACGGCTCCAACACCATCGGTGCCACACTGGCCCCCACCCTAATGACTGCCTTTCTGCAGCAACTGAGCGGGACCGCGGTCACGACCAAAGGCACCGGCACCGCCAATGAGACCGTGCTCAGCACCCTGCGCGACGGCGAGCCGCTGTCGGTGCTGGTGGCCGCACACGGCACCAGCACCGGCTATGCCGCGCTGGCAGCCAATAAGGCTGATATCTGGGCCGCCTCACGCCGCGTCACCGATAAGGAAATCGCCGCCATGGCCAGCCGGGCCGACCTGGTCAGCGCCGCCAGCGAGCACGTTATAGTCATCGACGGTCTGGCGGTGCTGGTTCACCCGTCCAATCCGGTAAACCAGCTGAACATCGACACCCTGGCGCGCATCTTTGCCGGCGAGATCAGCAACTGGAGCGCCCTCGGCGGGCCCGACCGCGCCATCCACCTCTACGCCCGCGACGACCAGTCAGGCACCTGGGATACCTTCAAGTCGCTGGTGCTGGCCGGTAAGTACAGCCTGAGCGAGCAGGCCAAACGTTACGAGTCCAACGATCAACTGTCTGACGACGTCAGCGCCGATCCCGCGGGCATCGGCTTTGCCGGCTTTGCCTCGGTGCGCAACAGCAAACTGCTGGCGATAGCCGACGGCAATGCCCCTGCGCTCAAACCCAACAAGCTCTCGGTAGCCACGGAAGACTACCCCCTGTCACGCCGTCTTTATCTGTACACCGCCGGCGCCAATACGCCGCCATTGGCGCAAGCCTTTATCGACTTTGCCCAAAGCCAGGCCGGCCAGGAACTGGCCGCCACCACCGGCTTCTTCGCGCAAACCCCGTTCGCCGTAGACCCGGTGTATGACGCCAGCGTGCCTGACACCTTCAAGCGCCTGACCGAGCACTATCAACGCCTCTCGGTCAACATTCGCTTCGCCGAAGGCCGCACCCGCCTGGATAACAAGGCACAACGCGACCTGCTGCGCATTCAGGATTACCTGCAGCAAAGCGGCAAAAGCGGACGCGACCTGATGCTGATCGGCTTTGCCGATCAACAAAACGACGAACTGCGCGCGCAGATGATCTCGGAGTTGCGTGCTTTATCGGTCAGCAAGGCGCTACGTGAGCTCGGCACCCAGGTACAGGGCCACACCGGTTACGGCCACTACATGCAGGTAGCGTCGGGCGGCGGCGACAGCGGTGAACAGCGTAATGGCCGCGTAGAGATATGGGTGCAGCGCTAGCGCCGTCGCGAGGCAGGTTGGCCTGCAGCAGGGGAACGACAGTCGGCAGTCAGGTTGAGTACGCCAGATGGACATATCTGGCTGAGCGCGTTCGCTAACTAGTTTCGCTCCGCGGCAGCTTGCGGCCAGGAGCGTTCCCAAGGCGCCTCCCACGGGAGATGAGATTCAGAAAACACATCAGCAGCTGCGCAAACGCTGGTTAAATGTCATCTGAGCCCAGATATTCGTGAGGTGCGCCACTCACGGCGTAAACCAGCTCCGGAAAGCGCCAATGCGCTGCGCGTTAGGCTGAGGGCGCACAACCGGCTACCATGCTCCATTCGCGCATTCCTGGATTCAAACTCCACTTGCAACGGCCGCGCATGGCTCAGGGGAGACACCATTGGAAAACCTCAACCTTCGCCACCTGCACTATTTCTGGATGATTGCCCGGAGTGGCTCCATCGTGCGCGCAGCAGAGAGTCTCAAACTGTCACCTCAGACACTCAGCGGACAACTGGCCACCCTGGAAGCCAGCATGGGCAACGCGCTGTTCCAGCGGCGCAACCGAGCACTGCAGCTGACCAGTTTTGGTCAAACGGTGTTTTCCTATGCCGAGGAAATATTCCGGAGTGTTCAGGCGCTGGACGACCTGTTGCAGCAACCGCCCGAAGATCGCCCGCTGCGGGTGTCCGTCGGCATTGCCGCATCCATCCACAAATTGATCGCCTACCACCTGACCGCGCCAGCGCTGGCGCTGCCGCGTCAAGTTCATCTACGTTGCCAAACCGGCGAAACCGGCGAACTGCTGAGGCGTCTCGGACAACGCGAGCTGGACATCCTGCTTACCGACCGCCAGCCTGATTTCAAGGACGCGGGGCAGTTCCGCGCCACCCGCCTGGCCAGCTCCTCCATCTCGCTCTTTGCCACCCCGGCGCTGAGCGCACGTCTGATCCCGGGCTTTCCCGCCAGCCTGGACCGCGAGCCCTTCCTTACTACCTCGCTCAATGCGCCCTATATCAACGACCTGATGAACTGGTTCGCAGCGCAGCAGATTCGTATCAACGTGGTGGCCGAAGTCGATGACAGCGCATTGATCAAGGTCTTCGGACGCGAAGGCATCGGCTATTTCGCCGCTCCGACCGTCATTCGCGAGGAAGTGTGCCGGCAATACGAGGTCAACTGCATCGGCGCCATCGCGCAGGTACGAGAAACCCTGTATGCAATCACACGAGGCCGGTCCGCAGCTAACGAAGCCGTAGCGGCCCTGCTGACAGCGCGACCCGAGCTGGATGACAGCATCGAAAAAACCGATCAATAAACAACAAATAACGCTATTTATTACGATCTTAAAGCAGGCGATGCTGAGCCCGTCATCACCAGCACGGAGAAAGGGCATGAAAACCATTCACCAATACCCTCTGAACAGCGACAAGAAGCCCACCAGACTGACGCTGCGCGAAGGCTATCGCATCGTACGCTGCGAGTACCTTATCGCCCAGAAGCAGGTATATCTCTGGGTTGAAGAGCTACTGAGCATCGATCTGCCCGTGCTGCAGCGCGAGTTTGTGGTGGTAGAGTCCGGTGCTCCCGTCCCACTGAGCTACCACCACATCGATACCGCACTTGACCCCTTTGGCCCGCAGGCTTTCCATGTTTATGAGGTCGCTCAGAAAAGCGCCAAGCAGCAGGCGAGGCACCCCGCGCCGCCGCGCGCGGTAGCCCAGGGTCTGCGTCTACAGGCCTGACACACCAAGCGTTAGACTAGAGCCCCCTAAGCGGGGCTCTTTTTTGCCTAAAGTATTCTCCGCATCAGGACACCACGCACCATGCCCGACATCATCGTCATGTTCTTCCTCCTCGGTCTGATTGCGGGCTCAGTGCGCTCCGACCTGGCAATCCCCAAGGCGGTCTACGACATTCTGTCACTGCTGTTGATGCTCACGATTGGCCTCAAGGGCGGCATGGCCTTGTATGGCAATCTGAGCTGGTCGCTCCTGACCGAAGCCTTGGCAGTCACTGCGCTGGGTTTTCTGATCCCGCTGCTGCTGTACCCCGTGCTGCGCTACCTGGTGAAACTGACCCTCGCCGATGCGGCGAGTTTTTGCGCCCACTATGGCTCGGTTAGCGCCGGCACCTTTGCCGTCGCCCTCGCCTGGACCGAGTCACGCGGCCTGGCCACCAGCGGCCAGGTCACGCTCTACCTGGTGCTGCTGGAGCTGCCCGCCATTCTGACCGGCCTGTGGCTCTATCGCCGCTTTAGCAACAATGACCAACACATCCATAAAGCACCTGCTACGCCGCTCTGGCAGGAAACCCTGACCAATCGCAGCGTGATACTGCTGGTGGGTGGTCTGGTTATCGGCATGCTGTACGGCAAAGCGCAGGGCAGCCAGGTCACCGGCTTGCTGACCCAGGCTTTCCCGCTGATTCTCGCCCTGTTTCTGCTGGAGATGGGTTTGGTGGCGGCAGAAACCTTGCGCAAGATTCGGCTGCGACACTGGCGGGTCATCGCCTTCGCCCTATGTGCGCCACCGCTGCTATCACTGTGCGGTTTGTTCACGGGGCTGGCGCTCGGCCTGGCGCCCGGCACCACCGTGGTGCTGGCCACACTCACCGCCAGCGCCTCCTATATCGCTGCGCCGGTTGCGGTACGTCATGCCATCGAAGAGGCCGACATCGGGCTGGTCATGCTCGCCTCCCTGGGCATCACCTTCCCCTTCAACGTGCTGATTGGCATTGAGCTCTATGCCAAAGTACTCACCGCCCTGGCAAGCTGATCATGTGCGCCCGCAGGGACGCGGGCGTGCTAGGCCTTGCCAGATTGGCTGGCGGCATCAGCTTCCAAGCGCTCCAGAAACATCGCCAAGGCAACCTCCTCCGCCTTGAGGCCCTTACGCACCCGCGGCTTCGGCATTTTGGACAGCTCGCCCAGACTGAAATGCTCCAGCACCGCCGGGTGTATGTAGCACTTGCGGCACACCGCGGGGGTGTTACCCAGCTGGCGCGCTACCTCTTTGACCATGGCCACCACATGCCGTTTGGCCTCTGACTCCGGCTGCCATTCCAGCTCGCGCGGCACCGCCAGCGCCATGGCCGTACCCGCCCAGGTGCGGTAATCCTTGGCGGTAAAATCCGCTCCGGTCAGACTGTGCAGGTAGGCATTCACGTCGGAGGAACTGACATTGTGCCGTTCGCCCTCCTCGTCCACATACTGGAACAGATTCTGCCCCGGCAGCTCCTGACAGCGCTTGACCACCCTGGCCATGCGCTTGTCCTTCACGCTGACCTCATGCTCCACCCCGCTCTTGCCGCGAAAATGAAACTGTATCTCGCTGCCGTGCACCTCCACATGCCGCGTGCGCAGCGTGGTCAGCCCGTAGGATTTGTTCTCCCGCGCGTACTGCGTATTACCCACGCGAATCAGCGTCGCATCCAGCAGCTTCACCACGGTGGCCAGCACCTTCTCACGGCTGAATCCGCGCTCGGCAATCTGCGCCTCCAGCTGTTTACGCAGCTTGGGCAGCGCCTTGCCAAACTCCTGCAGCCGCGAGTACTTGTCCATATCGCGCACCTCACGCCAGCGCGGGTGGTAACGGTACTGTTTGCGCCCCTTCGCATCACGCCCGGTGGCCTGAAGGTGCCCACGTGGATCAGCGCAGATCCATACATCGGTATAGGCCGGCGGCACAGCCAGCGCATTAAGCCGCTTGACCTCATCGGCATCGATGATGCGCTCACCCTTGGGGTCAAAATACTGAAACTTGCCGCGTACTTTTTTACGGCGAATGCCGGGTTGGGAGTCGTCGACATAGTGAAGGTCGCGAGGCAGATCGGCGTGCAACGCGGAATCGGGCATGGCGTGGTTTCCTGCGGTTAATCAAATGGGAATATCTGATTGACCGCAGGGGTGGCTGGAGGTGCCGGAGGGGATGCGGAAGTCAAAAACTGAGGGGGCCGCTTTCGGCCCAGAGTGTGTAAAAACACCTTTCGTATGTTGGATGACTAAGCCCAGTGCTCTTGGGCGAGGCGATTTTCCGGACATTTGCCAAGATCAGTCTCGATAGCGCGTCAGAACGTGTATGAAGCTCTTTGGCACCGCCTGGAGCAGTAAAAGCTGAGGTTTTTACGCCGCCATCGCCTTCAGCAAGCCTTCTGTACCGACGATTTTCATAACCCGCTTCATGTTATAGGCGAGCACATTCAAGCTCATCTCCGCACTCACCCCGTTCAGTTTTCGAGTCAGAAAGTGTGTTACCCCCATCCATTGCTTGAGCGTCCCGAAGGGATGCTCAACAGTCCGTTTTCGAACTCGCATCATCTCCGGTGCTTGGTTCAGCCGGCGTTGCATTTCCTCCAGCACAGCTTCATGTTCCCAGCGCCTTACTCGACGATTTGTGCTTGGCGTGCACTGGGTTTTCAGGGTGCAACTCTGGCACTTTGAACTCCAATAGCAGTGCATATTCATGCCTTTCTCAACGCTGGAGAATCGCCAGATCAGTGCCTCTCCCGCCGGGCAGGTGTATTCGTTTTTCGTAGAGTCATACGCGAAAGCATCTTTGTTGAATCGGCCATCAGCCTTGGCGCTTGAAGTCATTGGCTTAGGCACGTAGGCCGTAATGTTTGCGTCGTGACAGGCAAGGATTTCTTCACCCTTGAAGTAGCCTCGGTCAGCCACCACGGACAGCTTTTCTGCGCCGATAGCTTCACGAGCCTGCTTCGCGATTGAACTGAGTTGGTCACGGTCTGAACCGCTGTTGGTGACCTCATGAGCAACTATTAAATGATGCTGCGTATCGACAGCCGTCTGCACGTTGTAGCCGACGATACCGCTGCCGCGCGTCATCATCGAACGGGCATCTGGGTCGGTCAGCGAAACCTGTTTATCAGGGGAATCGTTGAGCTGAGTTTCGATCCCTTGAAGCTCTTTCATCTGCGCTTTGAGCTTGGCGATTTTATCTTCCAGGCTGGCAGTGTCTGGCACGCAGACGCTAGGAATCTGTCGATCAGCCGCATCGAGCGCAGCCAAATAACGGCTGATGCTCGCCTCGATTTCTTCCATACGCCGCTTCAGCTTCGCGCCAGTGAAGTTCCGGTCGCGGTTGTTAACCGCCTTGAATTTACTGCCGTCGATGGCAACCAGGTTTTCGCTAAACAGCCCCAACTGCTGGCAAAGCAAAACGAACTGACGGCAGACGCCGCGAATAGCTTTGCTGTTGTCTTTTCGGAAGTTGGCGATGGTCTTGAAGTCGGGCATCAAGCGACCTGTTAACCACATCAGCTCGACGTTGCGCTGAGCTTCACGCTCCAGACGACGGCTGGACTGAATGCGGTTCAGGTAGCCGTAGATATAGATCTTCAGCAGGATCGCAGGGTGATAAGCAGGTCTGCCGGTTTCGGCTGGAATGACACCACCGAAACCCAGTGTGGCTAGGTCGAGCTCATCGACGAAGATATCGACTACGCGCACTGGATTGGTATCGCTGACGTAGTCGTCGAGGCTTTCGGGAAGCAAGGTGCTTTGACCTCGGTGTTCACCCTGGATAAACCGTTTCATAGCTTTCCCTTGCGATGGAATTGTCAGAAATCTTAGCAAGGATTTGTCGGGGCGTTTTTACACACTCTGGGCCACAAGCGGACATTAGCGAGCAACTACTTCTGAGCCATTGCACTCGTTCGCGCTAATAGCACGAATGAGCGGCATTCGGTCAAAACCGACACTCGAAATTCGGGTATTGGACGAGCAGGATTTCTTAGCGCACTTATGCATTTTTATTCTTTTCAAACATATCGCTCTACAATGGAAATTTCATCAACGGTGAGGCCGTAGAGGGCGTAAACCATCTGGTCGATTTCATAATTCAGGCTGTCAATCTTAGCTTTCAGTGCAAGAGCTTTGGCTCTTTCAGCCTCAAAATGCATCATCCATTCTGATTTTTTCTGGAGCGTTAATTTTTTAGGATTTATTTGTTTCTCAACCGCACTAACAAAATCGGCAAAGGAAAGGGAGTGCCAATTTATTTGCAATGTATTCGTGGCACATTTTAAATCCGCAGAAAGCAACTTGATGAAATTGGTAGATATGCGACCTAGATCAATAAGCGACATTTTTATATTTAAACTTAACTGCCCTAGACACAAAATCTGTTCGTTTTCTCTCGATAAATCTGGAACAGGGATATTGGCAAGAATGGTGGGCTTTACTTGAGCCAACACCCTTCCGACCTCGCCAGACAGAAGTCTGTATAAATAAGTCAATAAGCGGCTGTTTAAAATTGCCACAAGACAATCGGACAGAGCATGATTGATTGGACAAAAAAGATATAGTCCATCTGTGGGGTATAAAATATCTTCATCAACAGCAGTGATTATTTTATCGCCCGTGATGACCCCTATGATTTTTTTCTGCTTTTTAAAAATCCTTTCATCGCGAGGGCGATGCAGGGTATATATGGGGTGCTTCCCCTGCTTGACTTCTTTACAGGAAATTAAATGCTCATATTTTGAAATATGACAAACAATATTTGGAAACTTTCCAGAGTCATCACGCTTAGAGGTATAGATAATTTTTTTTTTGCTTTTAGGAATGTAAAATCTCTTTACATCCTGCCCCCCTGTGACGGTGGGCTTTAAAAATGCTGCTTCAAGGCGATTTTTTTCTGCGTCTTCATTATCGACAATAAATGCTTGCTTCAGGTCAGGACTAACGCCGCGCTGAATTCCATCGTCATCCAAAAATTCAGATAATTTAAATGGGGTCTTTTTTAATAGGGCGTAGTTTTTAGTATTTTTTGTAGGCCATATTTTGCCAGGCAGACTGTTTATTACTCCATTTTCAATTCCTTCGGTTTTTTCCTTATTTAGCGCTATATCCTTGTTAGGCTCTGCACTTACATCAAGCACTTGCACGCACGAAGCTTTTGAGGATTTTATTTTACTAACAATAAAAATTGCACAGGGCTGCGTAACCTCATCAAATGCATCACCTAGATTAACCACTTCTTTTAGAGTGTGTTCTGATGTAAGGCGATCCCTTAGCTTTTCGTTGTCAGACTGATACAGAATAGCGTCCGGAACCACCCATCCATTGTATCCATTGCTTTTTGATATGCTTAGAGCATGATTAATAAAAAACATATATGAGTTAATCGTTCTAACGATGATATCTTTATGTTTTTTTCTAATAGCCTCTAACTGATCAGCTTCTAATTTTGCCCCCCATGGTGGGTTGCCAACCACAATGTCAAAGCCGCCAGCGTCCATGATTTTCGTGAATTCCCTACGCCAGTCAAAGGCCAGATTGCCCGCAATGACTGGATCATCAACCAGGGAGTTGCCCACTTTGATATTGTTTTCAAGATAGGTGAGTTTTTCGTTTCTGTTCGCGGTTTTCAACCACAGCGATAATTTCGTGATTTCCACAGATTCACGGTTTAAATCCACACCGTAAATATTATTCGCCAGAATATGCGTGTCCCAACGAAAAAGATCTGTCTGATCCCCCGTCAGTCTTGCAAGTTCGTTATTGACCGCCTGCCCTTCTCTTTTGAGATAATCGAAAACCTCGTTCAAAAATGCACCGGAACCGCAGGAAGGATCAAGAACTTTAATGCTCGATAATTCTTTTTTATACGCTTCCCATGCAGCAATATGCGCGGCGACATTTCTATTTCGCTCATGCTTGACTTTTCGCTTTCCAGTGATCTTGATGCTGGCGAAGTCATCATCAGTCAATAACGGCAACTTATCAAAACCGATATCATTTCGCCTGTCAGCCAGCCATCCACCCACAGATTGCTCTACTATATATCGGGTGATATAGGGCGGGGTATAAAATATACCGTCCTTTTTACGCTTGCTTTTCTTTTTGTCGAATACTGATTCTGCGCCTTCGGCCTCGGCCTCGGCTTTCAGTTCTTCAATGTCTGTGATGGACTGTTCAAATATATGGCCAAGGATATTGACGCTGACCTCGCTATCAAAATCGTACTCGCCGATTTTTTTGAAACCTTCGCAGAGTTCGTTACTGATCGTTAAGCTATCCAGCTCGATATCGTCCGCGAATAGCCCACCGTTATAGCCAGGAATATTTAGAGCGGCATTACCCTTATTAATCGCCTGAAACAGCCCCTTGAAATTTTCCCAAACGGGCTGTGGGTTAAAGGGATTTTGAGTTTCATAGGCTTGAGCTAGAGTTTTATCGGGTAATAACCCTTTATCCTCTGCAAAGGCCACGAACAAAATGCGGTCAAGAATAGTCTGTGTATAGCGGATAATATCCAGCTGGTTTTTAGCGGGATTATCGGTTGCAATTGTGTCAATCATGTGACGGCGCAGGATTTTATAATCAGCGTAAAGCTGATCGGTGATGTCCTTTTCGGCTTGCTCGCTTTCTTTGAGCAGGGATAGGGTTTTGCCGTTCAGTAGATTTTGTGCAGAAAGTAAAAGAATAAAACGAGCGTAATGCTCCGGCTTTTTTAGGCTGGATAATTCAAAGGATTCATAATCCTTTCGGCCATAACCCACGGCATAGAGACGTATTTCCCGATAATTCGACACCAGAACCCATTGCGCACCCTTGGCATCCATCGCGTACTCCCATGCCTGCTGCACGGGCGACTTGTTGCGTCCGGGCATGATAGCGTCCAGGTCGCGGGTTTTTGCGCCCTTTAGCTCCATCGGAGCAAGGATGCTGGCGGAATCGGCAGTGAAGTGGCCCAGCGCGACATCTACATTGCCTTTACCTACAGGCTGGTTTTTTGCCACCGTCCATTTTTGACCGTCGCTGCTACCGACATAGCCAAGAATGTCAATCAGTATGCGCTGGATAAACTCTCCATCATTCTGGGTTTCGCTATCGTAAATCCCACGCTCAAGGTTATCCGCCCACTTGCCCAGCGCCCCGGCATGTTGAGGGGGCATATCCTGGATGTGTTTGACGTGTTTTTCGATAACGCGCTGGTGAAAGAGGGGCATAATTCCTCGCAGACTTTTATTGTTCGTATCCGACCGCTATTGTAATTGCCTCGGGTTACAGATGCAGTTCATTACCTGCATTTTTAGCTATAAGTTGCTTCTGAGGCCTGTGGGTGAACCAGGAATAGGAAGTCCACTTCACCAAAAATATCCATTGTCATCGGACGGCTGCTCTGGCCGAGAAGTGCTCGGGCGGATTGACGTATCGAACGGCAACTCCTGGCCGATTCTGTTGAAAAAGTAGCTCCCTTTGCTGGCCTGCGGCAAAATATCTTCATTGGCCGGCGAGGGATCACACAGCATGATGGGACAATTATCGAGTGGACAGGCGCGATTGTTTTACTCGTT